>CERO01037667.1_pt1 | contig 139545 bp, 139 predicted proteins | sample 530851 | NCBI WGS metagenome assembly CERO01 (sample SAMEA2621033, study PRJEB7988) | marine metagenome | biome: marine biome (ENVO:00000447); feature: surface water layer (ENVO:00002042); material: "saline water (ENVO:00002010), including plankton (ENVO:xxxxxxxx)" | depth 5 m
TGTTAATCAATGGGTCGCTGGTTCGAGCCCAGCAGGCGGAGCCATTACCAAGCGTTGTAACTCACTGAGCTGCAACGCTTAATTCTCCTAGTACGTCAGTTTGATTGTTGGTCGGCACCTCAATTAACGACTGACGAGCACACTCTCAGCACACTTGGTGCGGAGTGGCTCAGGAGAGCACCTCATGGCGACAATTCGCAAACTCCCTAGTGGCAAATTCCAGGCTATCGTACGCCTCAAGCACCTGAACCCCCTCTACGCGACGTTCCCCACCAAAACCAAAGCCAAGCAATGGGCGCATGCCGTTGAGACCGATACTGCACTGGCGCGTAAACTTAGTTGCGGCGACGAGTTAAGCCTGCGGCAAGCGGTACAGATCGATTCCAGCGGCGGAGCAATTCGCCTTCTAGTGCCCCTCTTCCCAGAGTGGGTAGATGAATTTCTTCGTAGCAGCCCCCTGGCGGACACACCTGCAGCAGGTATGATCAAGTTCTGGCGAAACCGGCTCAGCGAGAAGCTGGTGACTGAGGTTACAGCCGAAGACATCGACGAGGCACTGCACGAGATAGCTCGAAAACGTACAGGGTCCACCGTGAATCGATACAAGAGCCATCTCTCGAGTGTGTTCATAGCATTCAACAGGCACCCAACCTACAAACGGCTGCGTTTCGCCAACCCCGTCCGCAGCGAATTCGTCTCCAGCTTTCCAGAGAATGCGCCAAAAAATCGCTTCCTATCACCCAAGGAGCAGCAACGATTGCTGGCAGCGGCTCGAGCGTCACATTGGGATAGGCTCTACCTATTGGTGCTCATGGCACTGACCACGGGCGCGCGGCGCGGGGAACTCCTGAAGCTCACCTGGGGTGACCTTGATTTTGACCAGAAGATTGCGAGATTGGAGACAACAAAAAACAAGGAGTCTCGTCTACTTCCGCTACTGCAACCAGTGATCGAAGAACTCCTACGGTTCCGCGGCAAGGGGGACCACCTCATCTTCCCATCAACCGTCAGCGACGCTAGGCCCTTTGACTTCAAAAAGGCCTGGCAGAGAGCTCTAAGCACGGCAGGGCTGCCCGGAGTGCGTTTTCACGACCTGCGACACACCGCCGCTTCGAACATGGTTTCAGCCGGTCGTACGTTGTTCGAGACGGGTACTCTGCTGGGGCACAAGCAGAGCAGCACAACAATGAGATATGCACATCTCGCACACCATCACACATCGAAAATGGCAGAAGAGGTTTGGAGCTCTCTACATGGACAATGATAGTTGGAAGAAGAATCCTTTAGCTGGCTTGGACCACTCCCCCGCCTTGTTGTCGCAAGCCAAGAACGGAAATCGGGAAGCCGCCAAGCAACTCATCCGGGACATGGCTGGCCGCATCTCGAGTGGGGAGGCACTTTCAGAGGAGGTAGCAGACTGGCTGAGTACTGCGCTGATCGCCATTGCAGAGGGTGAAAGTCCAGTTAAGGCACTCCACCTCACAAAGCGCCGAGGCAGAGACCCAGGCAATAGTGAAGAGACTCAGCACCTGATTGCGGAGTTTATTCATGATTCAGGCGCTGGTCGTCATAAAGCAAGTAACCGAGACGACAAACTCGATGGCGCATACCTGCAAGCAAGCGAATTGTTTGGCATCTCGGAGAACACTGCCGCAAAATACTACAAAGACCACATCAGCAGCATCCTCGAAGACCGGAAAATGACCCAAGAGCTCCGCGATGAACATGAGTGACAGGATGTAACTATCCATATCCCAGTAAATATGCTGTATTGCTGGGATATTTCCCAGATCTCACCTAAACCATACTCGCCTCCGCTGACCAACATCAAACTGGCTACGGAGACCGCAGACCATGCCAAACCAAGCAGTACCATCACAACACGACGCTCTCACACAGGCGATCGCCACCATTGAGGACTTGGTGCCCACCGAGACTTTCTGCAGGAAATTTCCCAATATTCCTGAGAATACCCTGAAGTGGCAGCTAACCTGCCGCCATAAAAACGGACTAGCTGAACACGTTAAGATCATCGGCAAACGGAGGTTCATCAGCATCAGAGGATACGCTCGCTGGCTTGAGGAAAATCAAGGACAGGAGGTAGGAGCATGAGTAGTTTTGGATTGATCCCAGTAAGCACCCTGACCGCCGCTCCTCCCCTGAGTAACTGGCTAATCAAGGATGTCATCGAGAAACAGGCTATCGGCATGGCATTTGGTCAACCCGGTACCGCGAAATCTTTCTTTTTGATGGACATGAGCTTCTGTGTTAGCAATGGAATTGACTGGCATGGACACAAAACTACCAAAGGAAATGTGATCTACTTGGCAGGTGAGGGGTTCTCTGGAATGAAGGCTCGGTTCAGAGCCCTGGAGATCAAGTACGGCATGACAGGTAGTGGGCTCTTCATCTCAAACGGACCTGCACATCTTTCGGATCTTGAGCACGCTCAGGCGGTCTACAATGAAATAACGAGGGTCTGCCCAGACCCTGCGCTTATCATCATTGATACGCTGCACCGAAACTTCGGCGACGGAGACGAGAATAGCGCTCGAGACCTGGGACGCTTCCTGACCACGCTCACTGCACTCACACAAGCAACTGGCGCATCGATTTTTCTGGCTCATCACTCTGGTCATGCCAGCTCTGGCCGTGCCCGTGGCTCCAGTGCCCTTCGAGCTGCCATGGATGTTGAGTATAAACTTGAAAAATCAGGACAAACTGTAACTGTAAGCTGCACCAAGGCCAAAGAGCACGAAGCTCCAGAACCAGCATGCTTCGAACTTCAAGAAGTTGTGTTACCTGGATGGTTCGACGACGAGGGAATACCGTTGAAGTCAGCGATACTGCAGCCGACAACATATACTCCCACGGCGAGTAAACCAGCGCTTAGTGAACGGGAACAAAAAGTTCTTCAAGCTCTGCAGGCTTGTATCGAGGAAGACGGTTGGCCTCCAGAGCGATCACATATAGACGCCCACCCTGCACTTCTGGATCGGAAGTCTGTGCAGCTCGACACATGGCGCTTCAAAGCCTACGAAGAACTGAGAACTGAGAACGTGCAACCAGCGTCAATTCGCCAGGCCTTTCTTAGGGCGAGGGAGAAGTTGGCCAATGAAGCCAAGGTCCTCATAATCGATGACTTTTGCTACTCTCTCGAATAGGTGCAGCTACCACCCCATACAACCATACACACACTTTAGTGTGTGTATGGTTGTATGGGGTGAGGGACGCATATTTCCCCCAACGTACTGAATTGGCTCAAGCCACACATCAGCCAGACCCACCAGCTTCAGCTTCTCCGCACGCCGAAGATCGTGATGATTCACAACCTGGCACTAACAAACATGTCATCCGTACCGAGGGTCGCCCGATACACCCAGGGGATCCTCGCATTCTGTAGGTACACGGAAATTAGCCTTTGGAGGTGTGGACCAAAGGATGTTCTCCAGACTTTTCCACCGAAGCTCTCCCGATGTTCTAACTCAGCAGAATCAGCCGCAGGCGACTGTGTACAACCGAGGTACTAACTGCACCTTACCGAAGCTATAGGGCAAAATTTGCTCACCTGCCTACGGCACCAGTACTCGGTGCCTCGCTGACGCATTGGCAAATACCCCCCCGGGGGTAAGCCAGCGACGGTAGGGAGAAGCACCGCCCCCCGGTACGTTTCCATAGACATCGTCTTCACTAGTGATGCTGGCACCGCTGCGCGGTCAGTGTGGCGAACGCCACCCCACAATGACTACGGAGCTACCCTCATGTTCACAGCTATCGGCAACTTCTTCACCGCAATCGCTACCCTCTTCACCGCCATGAACCGTGGTGCATCTGCCCTCGACCATTGCGCCAAGTGGGCAGAGCACGAAGCCGCAGACTTCGAGAACCGCACTCAACTGGAGCGCAGTGCTCGGCTTGAGCAGCTACAGATCGAACTCAAGACATTGCCGCGGTTGACCTGATCAACGACCACCTGCCTTCGGGCAGGTGTTTTTCTTACACGCCCACACAACCAGATAGCCTCTACTTCCCCTTTTTGTCTCTTGGCTTCATCAGGTGCTTCCTCGCCCATCCCTGGCGCTGCGCGCTCAGTCAGGGAGGTACAGGCGTGTTTCTGGCTCTCCCATGCCCCTTGCCGCCATCAACCTCGAGAGGTCTCGGCTGCACTCGCACACACTATCGAACGCCAGGAGCTAAACCATGAACACTCACCAAACCAAGGAAGTCACGTCTCCGCTCACCTATGCCATGTGCTTTGAAGAGAAGGAGCAGGCCACTATCCAGGAGGCCCTGATGATTCTCGAATCCCGCATCCGAGACTCTGATGTGTATAGCAACCCTTCCAACGTGAAGGCCTTCTGCCGTCTGCAGATCGCACACGAGTTGGATGAGTACTTTGCCTGCATGTTCCTGGACAACCAGCACCGCCTCATCGCCTTCGAACGCATGTTCCGGGGCACGGTAGATGGTGCTGCCGTCTACCCCAGGGTCGTCCTACGGCGCGCCCTAGAGCACAACGCAGCGGCTGTCATCTTCACCCACAACCACCCATCAGGCATTGCCGAGCCCAGCGATGCCGACATGAGAATCACGACCCGCCTGAAGGACGTGCTAACGCATGTTGATGTCCGAGTACTGGACCACATCATCGTCGGTACTGAGGGCGTCTATTCCATGGCAGAGCGCGGTCGTCTCTGAACCCCCATCTTTAAGAAGGAAATACTCAATGAGCAAGCAAGATAAAGTCGCGTTTCTGGTTAGCAGCATCCTGGTCATGCTGGGGCTGTTCATCACCGCCGAGGAAGGGCCTGCAGGGCTTGTTCTATGCGCCCCAGTTGTCCTCTACTGGCTTTACAGATACCTCAGTGGTGACATCAGCTTCCTTGGCAAGAGATCGGGTCAGGAAGAGCGGTAGCTATTAACACCGCATCAAAGAAAAGACTGCACCGGAGACGGTGCGGTTCTCTTTTTTTTGCTGGCTTGGAGGCCAAGCCATGAAGGTACAAGGCAACAGCAATGATGTCGCAGAATGACCATAAGACGGGATTATGCGCAGTGCCTTCGGCACCGTCCGCTGTCGCCGCATAATCAGTCCTATGGATAAATCTGCTTGGCTGTTTATGGCGGCGCCAAGGCCGTCGCCCATACGGCCAAAGCCTTCCGGAGCGCCATCAGAGGGGATTAAGGCGATAATATTAATATGCATGATCGTCTCCGATCGAAAATTCTAACAGACACAGGCCGTAATTTTTGAATAGAATATGTTTTTGCAACTAACCATCACTAGGCTGAGTGAAATGAGCGCAGATCTAGAGCTACAGGAGACCCTAATGAATACCTACAAATTGTTATCGGTGTTGGTAGCCGCTTCGCTTCTAGCTGCTTGCGCATCCTCATCGGGCGCTCTGGCTGTCGGGCCAGATACATATTTGGTTTCTAACAAACGGTCAGCCTGGAGCGGTGGCCCCGAGGGAGCCAAAAAAGATGCTATCGTTGAGGCGAACGCGCACTGTTCCAGCATGGGAAAGGAAGTTCTGGTAACAAATATCGAAAGCAGAAATAGGGGGAATGAAGGCGCTGGGAGTGCCGATGTTTACTTTAGATGTTTACAGTCGGGAGATCCGGAGTTGCAGCGTCCCAATTATGAGCGAGCACCAGATACCGTGATCGAGGATCGTCGGAGTTAATCGTCATTGCTGATGAAAAGTAACTGTCCCCTGCAAAGCCGCCGAGCCTCCGTTTTTAGTAGTAGGGTTCGAGGGCGAGCTTCGCACATGGCGATTACCCAGAGGTCAAGGCAAGCTCCGGCAGCACCCCCCAAATCAACAAAGCAGAGTGCGAAATTTTATCCCCACTGCGCACAGAGTTCTAGATCTAAAGAGGTGGTGTGAGTAATGAACAATAATCAACGAATTTTGCTAAAACTCGTGTGCGCAGTCATTTCAGCAATGCTTGTCTACCCTCCTTACGTCCTCCACGGTTATGGCTCAGGGAGTTCCACTATCTTGCGCACGGGCTACACGTGGATCTTTGATTTACCAAACCGAGCGTCTGTTGATGCCTCCCTGTTGATTGTTCAGTGGGTAGGCGTATTGGTCGTCAGTAGCGTTGTTTACGTTTTGCTTCATGACCGGAAATAGAGTGCAATGTTTTGTAACACTGTGTTTTTTTCAGGGCACACATGGTTGAGTACAGCGTTGAATTTTCCCGAGAGATGGCTACGGCTGGTGCAGCGCTTCTACGTACTTCGCCGCATTCTAGTGAGCGCGATCGTGCTGCAATTTATATTGCACTAGTCGCATGCGAAGTTGCGCTAAAATCGGCGTTAGAAAAAGCAGGTGAAGATGTAAAAAACATACGTAAGATATCTCATGATTTTTCAGCCCTGTTGGATCATTTAGGAGCTTGCACTGTCCTTGAGGTCATACCTCCGATAGGTGCTCAGCGAGTTCCGGCCTCGCGGATTAGAGCAGTAGTCGTAAATGCCCAATACACCAACGCAACGATAGGACATTTACTTTGTGCCGAAGATGTTGGAGCGTCAAAATATCCCAACCAGGTACGATACGGGAAAATTCTTAAACAGTTTCCTGCAGAAGTAATGATCGAACTTGCCGACAAAGTAGTGTCGTGGGTGGAGCTGCATCGCAATGACATTAGGAAATGATTGTACTTTCATCTCAAGAAATCGTTGCTTCTAATTTTCCCGAGTGGTCATGCAGTCCTTTCAATGCGGCTCTGTACAATCTAGTAGTTTTCTAGGGCCCCTCTCAGAGCAATAATTTTTAGGATGGTAAGAGCAAAGTCATTGCTTACGTTCTTGTTTTCGAGAATTGGCTCCGACAGCTTTCCGTGGTCCCCCAGGGCATCCAGCACGGCGTCAGTGACCCGCTTCGGGAACAGGCCATGCATAATCTTCTCCGTGGAGTGATGACGGATCTGGGCCATGACTTCTTCATCACGCTCGATCCTGTCGGCAATGCCGTTTGCAAAGTGCAGCTTGTCGTCATCACCCACCTCGGCGCCGAAGAGATCATTGAGCCTGTTGATGATCTCGGAGAGCCTTTCTTTTTCAGGGTCATAGGGCTTGCCGGTGCCCACTTCAGTGAGCGGCTTTAAGCCATAGTCACCTTCTTCATCGGCAACACGGAGTTCATGTTCGGCCCGCTTGGTCAGCCGATAATGGGTCAGTGCCAGCTCGGAAACGTCAACGGTCTCCTCATCCAGGCGATCGATGCGAAGTAATGGGTAGAGGTGCTTGGCGAAGACACAAAGTTGTTCCAGCTCGGCGTCGTCGTAATGCACGATCTGGGAGAGGAACTCATAGGCCCGGACGAAGCTCTGCAGGTTCTTGCGAAACAACTCCAGGCCATCTCTGGCTTTGCCTGCGGCTTCGAGTTCCCCCTCCGCCCGCTTGATCCCTTCTCGGTCGCCTGCTTTCTCGGCGGTAGCCTGGGCCTGCTTCCCAAGACGCATGTCCTCCAGCACCGCCTTGTAGCGGGCGTTGAAGCGTCCGACCGAAGGCTGGCAGTAGAAACTCAGCTTGGAGGCAGGTGCACCGGGGTTGAAAAAAGCGATGGCGAAACCCACGACTTCTTCCCAATGGTATATACCTTGTTCGTCCAGGCCCTTTTGGATGTCGTAGACGATCTGGCTGTCCGACACATCCTCCAGCTCCGCCTTGCCATAGTAAGGGACGAAGGCTTCGAGAATGTCCTGGGGATCATTGAAGAAGTCGAGGATGAAGGTCTCCTTGCCCGGGAATGTTCTGTTCAGCCGGGACAGGGTCTGCACACAATCCACTCCCTGCAGCTTCTTATCCACGTACATGGCGCAGAGCTTGGGCTGATCGAAGCCGGTTTGATACTTGTTGGCAGCGATCATGACGTTGTAGTCCGCAGTGTCGAAGGCATCCGCCAAGTCTCGCCCCTTCAAGCCAGGATTAAGCAGGCTACTGGTTTCCGACACTTCCTCCGGAGTCACCTCATCAGCCGGTACCGTACCGGAGAAGGCTACCAGTGGGTGAACGTTCTTGTAGCCATTAGCCTCCACATACTGGCGCATGGCCAGAGCATAGCGCACCGCCTCCTGTCGGCTGCCGGTCACCACCATGGCTTTGGCTTGGCCATCTAGCAGGTGACGGACATGCTCCCGGAAATGCTCAACGATGATCTCGACACGCTGACTGATGTTGTACGGGTGCAGCCGTACCCAACGCGCTAACGCCGTAGACGCCTTGCGCGACTCCACCTCGGTGTCGTCGCCGTGGGGGTGCGACAATTTCCAAGCTGTGTTGTAGGTGATGTAGCGCTTCAGCACATCCAAGATAAACCCTTCTTCAATGGCTTGGCGCATGGAGTACAGGTGGAAGGGCTCCGGCAGGTTGTCTTTGCCCGGTGGCAGGTTCGGGTCCGGTGGACGACCGAACAGCTCCAATGTCTTGGCTTTGGGGGTGGCGGTGAACGCGTAGTAACTAATGCTTTCACTTGGCTTGCGAGACTGCACTGCAGCGTCCAGCAGTTCCTCGGCACTGATCTCGTCACCTTCGGGCCTGTCAGCCCCCAGGATGGCCTTCAGCTTAGTGGCTGAGGATCCCGTCTGTGAGGAGTGAGCCTCGTCTGCAATCACGGCGTAGCGGCCACTGGCGAGCTCTGGATGCTTATCCAGGGCATCGAACAGTGCCGGGAAGGTCTGGATGGTGACGATGATTATGCGCGTTTGGCTGGCCAGGGCCTCAGCCAGTTGTTCTGACTTACTCTGGTTGCCAATGTCCCGGGTGATGGGCCTTACCACCCCCTGGGCATGCTCGAACTGGTAGATGGTGTTCTGTAGCTGACTGTCCAGCACGGTGCGGTCGGTGACCACAACCACAGAGTTGAACAGCTTGCTGGCGCCACTGCTGTCGTATAGAGAAGCCAACTGATGAGCCAGCCAGGCAATGGAGTTGGACTTGCCCGAGCCAGCACTGTGTTGAATCAGGTACTTGTGCCCGGCACCTTCTTCCCTTGTCGCATCGATCAGCCGGTTGACCACTTGCCACTGGTGGTAACGGGGAAAGATCAAGGCTTCCTTGATGTCCTTGGTACCGTCGAAGTGCTGGATCTCCTGCCTGTCCAGGTGCAGGAAGCGGCCCAGGACCGAAAGCCAGGCATCCTTCTCGAAGACTTGCTGCCAGAGGTAGGCAGTGGCATAGGTGTCCGCGTCCGGTGCCGGAGGATTGCCTGCACCGCCCTCCTGAGTTCCCCGGTTGAAAGGCAGGAAGTAGGTGGCTTTGCCATCCAGCCGGGTGGTCATTGCCACTTCGGCTTGGCTCACCGCAAAGTGGACAAGGGCGCCGCGCTTGAAAGTTAGCAGCGGCTCTGGCTTGCGGGTCACCGGATCCTTGGGCGGACGGTCATACCGGTACTGCCGTTTGGCATTCTCCACCGACTGCTTGAACTGGCTCTTGAGTTCCAGGGTGGCAGTGGGGATACCGTTCACGAAGAGCACCAGATCCAGGCGGGGGTTGTACTCCCCCTCTCGGGCATGGGGTGAGTAGGACACCTCCTGCACCACGCGCAGACGATTGGCGACGTAGCGGGCCTGGGCCTCCGGGTTCATGCCATGGTCGGGGCGGAAGCTGCAGAGGTCGATCTTTACGCCTGGAACCTTGAAACCATGACGAAGCACCTCCAGGGTGCCATGCTGCTCCAGCTCCCTGACTACAGCCTTGATCAGCGCCCCGGCAGGATCTTGGGGATTGTTCTTACAGAACTTCTGCCAGCGGCCCGGGTAGGCTTCCTGCACGAAGGTCAGCAGGTCCTCGGTGTATAGGGCAGTCGTGCGGTCGTAGCCGCTGGCCGGACCCGTCAGCCAGCCGGAGGCCACCATCTGATTGATGATGTCCTGCTGGAATTGTGTCTCCCGGCTGTCAGCCATCCCTGGGCCCTACCTTGTTGTTCTGGGTTGTGTTAGTAAAGGTATGGCATGCGGGATCGACGTGCAAACACGGGTGGCGGGTAAATGAGATCCGAAGCAATCCTCGACTGGTTGTGTGGCGACGGTGCCGGGGCTGCTTTGCGCGAAGCCAGCAAGTTACAAGCCAAAGCAGCCACAGATGTCGGTGAACACTGGAGATCTGTCAGCTTAGCAGCAGCTGCGAGCTTAGTGAGATGGCAGCCCCCACCAACAACCAAAGCAGCTTTTCGAGTGAGCTCAACAGTCTGCCGCTGGAGCTCAATGAACGTAGTGTGGCTTGCCATTCAACCAAGGCAACCGCACCTGCAGGGCTAATCTGGACTTTCAGGAACTGAGGGCCATCGTAGCTTGATGCGTCGACTGCCCTAATCAGTCCCAGCTCCACCAATTGCCTCACGTGCTCGATACTGATGCCGACTGTAGTAGAGTCCACTCTCTCCACAACTTCTGTAGCGAAGTGGCTGAGGCAGTCGCAGTAGTCATTCAAAGGTTCAGCGGACAAGGCAAATCTCCCACGCTCATTTACTCTGCTCATTGAGAGCCCAGTGCACTCACCTGCTGGTCCTGCCACTCTCCGTAGGTCTGCCCAGTACCTTCCACCTTCCACTGCGTCCGACCATTGGCGGCTCTCCCCGAGACCACAGCAGCTGCTGCACTGGGACTGGAGAACATCTGGTCTGCCGTGAACTGCAACGAGCCCGAATCATGCGGTGCAAGCACGCCCTCATTACTCAGCTGCTCGTGGAGAGCTTGATAACTACTGTGGCTGTTTTGAGACCAGCTGGCCCTGGCGATGCTTCCAGCCAAGACGAAGAACTCTCCATCAACTTCCTGCGCCCTGGCCTTGATCTGATGCCTGGGAATCTCTAAAACAAATATGGGCGACTCTGAGGCCGCGTCAGTCCCTGCATGTGTAACTGGCTTACTGGTGTCCCGGAGGAAATCAAAACCAAGCACCGGCAATACAGTCCGGATCTGTTCGGCAAAGAAAGCCATGTCAGCCAGATCTGACTCCGGCAGGCTGCTGTAGTCATGGGCCGTACCGTTCACTAGGCTGCAGCGTCCAACCTTACCGGCCTTGGAGATGAGGACACTCTCCAAGTGCTTTGCATGGGCCTTAGTGAGGTTCTGATCCTTGCTGGTGATCAGGCAGACCTTCTCCCAGAAGTCCTTGCCCCCTTGCTCTTCTGGCTTGTTGTGTTGCTTCAGGCGCTTGCCGACATCATCAGACTCACCAATGTAAACCAGTGGCCTGAAGGTATTCTCTGGATCTGGGCCTACGAGGAAGTAGATACCGGTGCGGCCTACCTCAGGACGCTGCACGAGCTCGCTGAGCTTGCTGCGAGGGCCGGTGAGGACATGGCCCGTCCAGTTCATGATCTCTGCCGTCAGCAGCCCAATAGGCGTACCGTCGACGAGGAACAGGCGGATGCTGCGACCCTGGCTCATGACGCCACCTCCAAGCCAGCCTGGCGGACTTCTCCATTGAAGGCGCTCTCGTTGGCTGGTGGCTTCCAGTTGCGGACGTCAATCTTACCGGTGACGGCGGCGGAAATGAGGGCCGATCGGCGTTCATTTAGATATGTAATACTACTCAGCGATTCACTGAGTAGACGATCAAGGCGAGCAACTGTGTCAGAAACATAGTGACCAATAACGTCTTGCTCGTTTTCGGGAGGCACAGCAAGGAATACTTCATTAAGTGCTTCGCGATTTATCTTGGGCATAGCCACCCTCTCAGACTCAAGAACTGCCAGCACGGAAAAAGGCTCGGAAAGTATCACCCACAACAAGTACTGATTACTCAATCCATTTGTTGCATCCAGTGGATACATATCAGCGCTACAAAGACAATCTACAGGTGCTAGGCAGACCTTCCGAAGTGCCGGTCGGATCTTGCTATAAATTACGTTACCGGCCTCACATACGTATTTGCCGCTCTCTGCCCCTTGTTCTTCAGAGGTTTCAATGGCAATGAGCCTACCTGTACCAGGCTCGACATGATTTGGTGCTATGAGTGCCATTTCACTGTAAGGGGAGATTTTGGGATCAACCTGGCCTTCCGCGATTTGCACACACCTTACAAATTTCATGACTCGCCAATGCTCCGGCACCTCCCCCAGCCACTCCACGCCGGAGTCCTTCATCGGCACCGAGGGATCCAACCCCTTGGTCACAGCATGGGAGATGACTGCCTTACGCTTCTCCTTCAGGAGCTCTATCAGGCGCTGCTGCTCCTGGATCAGGGCATCGATCTTGGCGGTCTCGTGGTCGAGGAATTGAGCAATTTTTTGCTGTTCATTGGAGGGTGGGATCAAGGCAGGCAAGTCTTGCACGCTGCCGGTGGAGATGCTTGCCTGGTTAATCGCTGGCTTTGCTCGAGACTCAACTTCTCTGCGTATGTTGACTGATGTGAGCCAATACCACAGCCATTTGCTGACCACACCTCTCATTGGGCATATTCGAAGTAAATTCATGCCATGAATGAGCACTCTGTCATCCTCATAAATGGCAGCATTTCCAATCATGGAAAGGGAGTTGATGTGTGAGAACAGAATGTCACCTTTCGAAAGCCGGTACCTTTCAAGACCTGCTGAATAGGGTGTATGACCGACTCTCTCAAAGTCTATGTTCCCCATAGATATGGTTTCTATACGACTGACCGGGACAGTGGCCTCAGACATGTCGACTTGATCGGACGTAGTGCCATTGCGGACTGACTCAACCAGTCTTCTGATTGTCCCTTGACGCCAGTGCTCAGGTACCTCCCCAAGCCACTCCACTCCAGAATCCCTGTATTCCGGGTACCTCGGAAAGCTCACGCCGACAGCTCCTCGATCATCGCCTTGATGCGGTCAGTGCAGGCCTTCAGGTCAGCATCGATCTCCTCCAGTGGCCGGGGTGGTACGAACTTGTAGAAGTGCCGGTTGAAGGGGATCTCGAAACCAACAATACCAATGCCACCGTCTAGTGGATCACGCTTGCTCTCGTCGATCCAGGCCTCGGGAACGTGAGGCTTCACCTCCCGCTCAAAGTACTCATGGATGGATTCCCCCATAGGGACGTTTTCATTGTCCCGCAGGCTGCTGTCCGCCTCCGGATTGCCGTCCTTGTCCGTGCAGACCTCGGCGTCAGGGTCTCGCTCTGACAGGGCGCTGAGTACTGCTTTCAGCTGCGGTGCTCCCAGCTTGAAGGTGAGGGGCTTCAGTGCAGCCTTCAGGGCCTTGGTGAAGGTTAAGCGGCTTTGGTAGATCTTCTCCGGGTCCAATGTCCCACAGGCTGCCATAAGGGCCTCGAACTGAGCTGGCTCCAGTTTCTGTAATGGCTTCTCATCATCCAGCCTGGCCAGGCGTTCCGAGCTCGCCTGGAAGTTCAGCTGCAGGGGGCGCTCCACGGTAATGCGTCGGTAGCCGAAAGCCTCCACCGGGAAGATCTTGCTCTCCTCGGTTTCCTCAAAGGCCCCATAGGCCCGGACAATGGCCTCGCTGTTGGCGTCGTCCACATACTGCCGCTTGGAGCCCAGGGACTTGCGCATCTTGCTGTAACGGCTGGTGGCATTGATCAGCTGGACCTTGCCCCTTCTCTCTGCTGGCTTGTTGTTGGAGAGCACCCAGACGTAGGTGGCAATGCCGGTGTTGTAGAACATATCTGTAGGCAGGGCGACAATGGCTTCTACGAGGTCACTCTGCAGCAGGTAGCGGCGGATCTCGGACTCACCACTCCCGGCACCGCCGGTAAACAGGGGGCTGCCGTTCAAGATGATGCCGATGCGAGAGCCACCCTGCTTCGGGTCCTGCATCTTGCTGACCAGGTGCAACAGAAACAATAGGGAGCCGTCAGAGACCCGAGGCAAACCAGGACCAAAACGCCCATCGAAGCCGCGCTGCTCGTGTTCCTTTACTACGTCCTTCTGGACTTTCTTCCACTCCACCCCAAACGGTGGGTTGGCCAGCATGAAGTCGGCCCGCAGGGTGGGCAGCTGGTCATCAGAAAGGGTGTTGCCCAGCTTGATGTTATCCACCCCTTGGCCCTTGATCAGCATGTCTGCCTTACAGATGGCGTAGGACTCTGGGTTGAGTTCCTGGCCATGCAGGGACACTGTGACCCCGGTGCTCACCTGCTGGATGAATTCGTCACCTTCAGAGAGGAAGCCCCCGGTGCCTGCAGTAGGGTCATAGATGGTGATGATGCTTGAGGGCTTGAGCTTGTGTTCCTGCCCGGTCAAAACCAAGGAAGTGGTCAGGTGAACGATGTCCCTGGGCGTGAAGTGCTCACCGGCAGTCTCGTTGGAACTCTCGGCAAACTTGCGGATCAGTTCTTCGAAGATGATGCCCATGCCGAAATTGCTGATGCGGGCGGGGTTCAGGTCGATGCTGGCGAAGCGCTGCACCACCTGGTAGAGGAGGTTGGCCCCGGCCAGCTGCTGCACGAAGTCCTCAAAGTGGAAGTGCTCGAAGATCTCCCGGGCAGCCTGGCTGAAGGACTGCACGTAGCTCATCAGGTCATCAGCGGTCTGGGTGTCCGACAGGGTGGCTAAGGTGAGTGGTGACGCGTTGAAGAAGTCCTTACCCGCCGCACGCAGCAGAAGCCGTTCCCTCACCGCCTCGGTCTTATCGATGCTGGCCTTGGCTTCCGCCAGGACTTTTTCCCGTGTGGGCGCCAGCACGCACTCCAGGCGCCGCAGAAGTGTGAAAGGCAGGATGACCCGCCCGTACTGGGACTGCTTGAAATCCCCCCGCAGGAGGTCCGCCACGGACCAGATGAAAGCTGCTGTCTGGGAGTGGTTCTCAGTGTTCAAGTCGGCTGTCCTTATCTGGCTTGGAGGTGATAGCGGACGATAATACCCAAGGAGGATTGGGCTGTCGCGCACGTGGTGCTGAAACCAAAACCTGAAGGGTAGCCACCCCGGCTCGGGCGCAGCGGAGCGGGAGCCCGAGTCCGGGTGGCTGCCCTACAAGAGATCAATAGCTACTAATACGCTCCTTATGCAATACTCGGAGCCATCCCCAATGAAGGTCGGCAGAGCCATAAGAATTGGCCACTAGCGCGAGCACACTCCCAGCACTTTTCACAATTGCTTCCATCCAATCGAGGCACATCCGGACTCATTGCAACTCACTGAAAATCAAGCTAATCTATCCATGCTAACTAACGAAGCCAGACTGTTAATCAATGGGTCGCTGGTTCGAGCCCAGCAGGCGGAGCCATATTCTGAGAAAAATAAAGGGGTTGCAGCAATGTGACCCCTTTTTTTCGTCTCCATAGAACAGCAACGACACCATCGTCGACCCCCTCAGGTTATACACTTACACGAGACACAAGGACACTATGCTCACAGCCAGCAAACTTGAAAAAATCATGGAGCTCGAGGCCAACCTCCGCGCCGAGTATCAGCAACAGCTAGACACCAAGACCGCCGAAATCGACCGCCTCAGCGCCCGGGAGTCAGAGCTCCAGGCCGCAATCGACAAGCAGTTGGAGACCATCACCGAACTGACCGGCAAGGCCACCGACAGCCAGAAGGCCGAACAGCGCGCCCGCGAGCTGCACAATCGCAGCGACAGGCTGGTGGGGGAAATCGCCGAACTGAAGCAGCGGATCAAGTCCCTGCAGAAGGATCTCGCGGCGGTGCGCGAGGAGAACAAGGCACTGACCCAGTTCGACCCTGTGCGCATGAAGAAGAATCTCGACGCCAGCAAGAAGAAGCTGGTAGAGAAAACCGCTGCGGCCGATACCTTGCAGAAGACACTCAGCGAGACGAAGAAAGAGAACGCGGAGATGAAGCGCAAGGTGGCCGAACTTGAGGCGAAAATCGCCGAGGCCGAGGCTGCAACCACGGAAGCACCTGCAAGCGCGGCGAAGGAAGAGTCAGCGGCGGCTTGATCAGTAAGCCGGCTCGCGTCTGATCGGGCTGACAACGGTCAGATCAGGTGACGACGGTTAAAGCAAACAGCCCCCAACTCTGCCCACTCACGCATACGAGCGCGATATGAACAGAATAGAAAAGCTCAAAAACGACATATACAGCTTCGAAGAGCTCGATACTCTGGAGAAGAATGCAATCAAATTGCGCGATCAGGAAACGCTGAGCCTGATTATTCGTAGCCGCGCATCAAAGACTGCCAAGGGCGAGAAGCCAAAAAGCACTGTTGATGCAGAGGGCAGGCCCCTGACTAAAAGGGCCCGTCGTGATGAAAAAGCCAAGCGTTAGTGATTCGCTGACGCCGCTCTTCGACTGCTTTTCTGGCACCCGCTAAACCCTGAAACCACTCTTGGTTCAGACATCCATCTCTACACCTGCCAGTGACCAACGCTGATTGGTCCGTGCGGGCACATCCATTAGAATTCCAGCCCTAACGCGTTTCTTGCGCCGCTCTTCACCCGTGTTCACACCCTTCCTTCGGCGGAGGACAGGTTACCGCGGCATCCGGTATGCTCCTTCCAGAAAAACGATATGATTCAGGAGCAGTCAGAATGCACTCCAAACGCGAATCCCTTCGCAAACGCCTGCACAGCGCGACAGTATCGCCAACCCGCTGTGCCCACAAATGGCAGGGCCAGTACTGGCAGCAGCCAAGCGCTGACGAGCGCAGCGTATCCTGTGCCACTTGCAGGAGCTTTGACTCGCACAAACAACGTTGCAGCATTAACTTCGGCACGCCCCTGCGCAAATGCGTTGTCTCGAGCCTTGAGGCACATTTTCATGACTGTGCCGGCGAGGAGGCACTGGAAATTGGGTTCGGGCGTTTCAAACTGGCCCGCAACCTGATAAACCGCAGCGGTGGCCGCTGGACTGGAGTAGACCCCAAACAACCCACCTCACGGCCAGCTCGGCTCGGAACAGGTGGTCACGGCCTCGCCGATGCGCTGCCATTCGCAAGCCAGACCTTTGATCGTGTATTTGGCGTGCAATCTATAGAGCACTGGGGTCAGCGTGCGGGGTCGCAGCGTGAACCTGCAAAGTATGAAGATTGCCTGCGCGAAATTGCGCGGGTGACCAAACCCGGAGGTCGCATTTATTTCGATGCGCCAATTCATTTACACGGCAATGAAATATTCATAATGGGTGACGTTGCAAAAATACGCGACATGTTTACAACGGCGTACTGGCGGGACGTCAATATCGAGCGCTGGCGAGAGAATCATACGCCGCTGGAACGTTACGAACCATCGCACAAGGAATTCAGTGACTGGCCCGTTGAGATTGTGAGCTACCCCGATAATGAAATTAAAGCCATAAGACACAACGGCATTATCTGGCTACTGGTAATCACGGCCTCGCGCAGCGAGGTGCCGGTGGAGTAGCCAGGGGGTGCGCATTCCAGCCGGGATAGTTCGATAGAAAAAACCACGACAATTCTCAAGCCAGTATTTCCGGATAAAAATCGCAGCCAAAAAGGTGAAAGTATGAATGCACAGTATCTTTGCGTTAATTAATGTGATTCGAATATAATTACCGCGTTATTTATCAGGAGACTTCAAATGAAAGTCAAACCATCGGCACTGGCGGTATTTGCAAAATCAAAAGTGAAAGCCAAGGCGGAAGCGCGTCGGCTCAGCCAGGAAGAACTGGAAAAGCTTATTGCCTCATTGAATGAAGCACTCAAGGCGGAAAAGGAAAAGACGAAAAAGAAACAGGAAAAAGATCGCGTCGCCACAATCCGCAAAGTGAATGACTTGTTGGCGGAAAGCGGCCTCAAGCCTGAAGACCTGAAAAAGACCGCGTCCGCAGCAAGCAAACGCAAGGCAACTGGAAAAAGCCGCAAAACCGGCACAGTGCCTGCCAAGTACCGCCTCGTCATTGACGGCAAGAAACATGAATGGACGGGCCGCGGTCGCACGCCGAAGGTGTTTCAAGCCTACTTTGATGCCGGAAACTCACGGGATAGCTGCGCTATCAAAAGCTGATACACAGCGCCTGGCGCCCCGGGCGTGCTGGAACTACTCCACTGCGACGAGCACCTCGTCGCAGTGAACAAGCCTTCCGGGCTGCTGGTACACCGCAGTCCCATCGATCGACACGAAACCCGCTTCGCCCTGCAGCTGCTGCGCGATCAGCTGGGACACAGGGTTTATCCCGTACACCGCCTCGACAAGCCCACATCGGGCATATTGCTGTTTGCGCAAACACCCGCCGCCGCGCGCGCACTCGCGGAGCAGTTTGCCCAGCGTCGTGTGCACAAAACCTATATTGCCATTGTGCGCGGTTGGTGCGCGCCAGAGGGAGTGATTGAACACCCCCTGACGGAACAGCCGGCAGACTCCGGCTCAGACAAGGCCCCCACACGCACTCAAGCCGCAACCACGCGGTTTCAACGCCTGGGTACAGCCGAGCTGCCCATTGCCGTGGATCGCTATCCCTCCTCTCGCTATAGCCTGGTACGCCTACAGCCAGTTACCGGGCGCAGGCATCAGTTGCGAAGACATATGAAACACATCAGCCACCCGATTATCGGCGATGCCAACCACGGCAAGGGAATACACAACCGCTTTTTCCAGACACACTTCAACTGCCACAGGTTGCTACTGGCGTGCACGGCGCTGGAGTTACAACACCCGGAACACGGGTCAACATTGCGCCTGCGCGCCCAGCCCGGTGCCGATTTCGAGGCAACGGCTATTGCGCTGGGCTGGCAACGTGAACTGGAAGATGCAATCAGAGAGGTCACTACTGGACCATGAAGCCGCCATCGGACACCAGCGTAGCACCTGTTGTGAAGGCTGACATATCACTCACGAGATAGAGCAGAGGCCCGAGGATTTCCTCTGTCTCGGCAACCCGTTTTTGCAGGCATGCGTCTATAGCCCCCTGCAAGTACGCAGGATTCTGCGCGGCGCTGTCGAACAGATCCGAGTGATAGTTTCCCGGAGCCAGGTTGTTGACACGAATCTTCAAGGGCGCCCACTCCGCCGCCATCACTTGGGTCATGGCTTGCAGAGCTGCCTTGGTCGCTGCGTAGAACCCCATGTTGGCCGGAGGTTTTAGCGCTGCCACCGAAATGACATTAACGACTACGCCTCCACCCTGTTCGGCCATGTGCGGCGCCAACCGCGAAGCCAGATACCATGGCCCCATCGTGTTGACGTCGAACATTTTATGGAAAAGCTCGGGGCTCAGCTCGCCCAGAGCACCCCAGGCTGGGCTGATGCCGGCGTTATTAATCAGTATATCCACCCGCCCGTAGTGCCCGAGGGCGCCCTCGATCAACGCATCCAGCTCCTCTGTACGACCGGTGTGAGCGGCAATGGGGAATGCACTCCCCCCCGCCGCTTCTATCTCAGCGACCACGGATTCGCAGGCATCCAACTTGCGGCTCGCCACAACCACAGCGGCGCCCGCAGCGGCGAGGCCGATAGACATGGCGCGCCCAAGGCCTCGGCTACCCCCCGTTACCAGAGCCACCTTGCCCGTTAAATCGATCTGCTGCATACGCGACTCCCCCACTGTTTTTCCACAGTGTAGCCTGCCCGCTCCGCGAGGTCAGCGAGGAGTCCGCGTTCTAAGGCTGCATACTGACCGGATTTTTTCCGTGGAACTCACCCAATTGCAGTGCCACGCCGTCGCGATCCAGAAACCGCGGCCCGCGCTCATCCACCAGGCAGTGCACGATAAACCGTTCACCCTCACCGGGAATGACAACCAGCCGAAGCTGATCCGGACCGCGGCGGCGCTTTATGCCCACTAGCTTGGTGCGACCTTCACCACCCAGCGCCGTTTCCACCTCCGCCTTGCATGCGGCGAGGTCGGCGCTGTTATCCGACGCCACTGCGGCACCCGTCAGGCCCATCAATGTGCAACTCAGTACCCATGCATTGAATGTTTTCATAACTCGCTCTCCCTGTAGGTAACGAGACTCAGGATAACCCTGACCGAATTTGATGGAAGTGGCTGCTTTTGCTCGTAGTCGCTGCATTTTTGGGCATACCAACCACGCGGAGTGTACCGCCCGCAGTAACCGTGTACGCTACCGCATGTTTTGTGCCCCATAACAACCGAAGGATATCCATGAAACGTCTCGTCTCACTCACGCTGCAGGGGCTGGTGGCCGTACTCCCCGTCGCGCTTACCATTTATCTGGTGTACTGGTTACTGTTGACGCTGGAAACCATGACCGGTGCGGCACTGCGCGCGATCCTGCCTGGGAACTGGTACTTTCAGGGCCTTGGGCTGATTTCCGGCCTGATTCTGCTGATGTTGGTTGGCCTGCTGGTAAACGCCTACGTGGTTCGCCACTTGCTGCGCCTGGGGGACACGCTGTTGAGCAGAATTCCACTGGTCAAATCGGTTCACGGGGCCATTCAGGACGTATTGCGCGCATTCAGCATCGCCAACAAGCAGCAGGCGGACTCGGTAGTGATGGTAACCCTTGGCGACAACATGCGACTGCTGGGATTTGTGACCTCGCGGGAGCCAAGTACACGGCTACGCGGCGCAGTGGATGATTCAGTGGTCGGTGTTTATTTGCCCATGAGCTACCAGTTGGGGGGATATACCGTTTATCTGCCGGCGAGCCAGCTTGAGCCCGTTGATCTCAGCGTTGAGGAAGCAATGCGTATCGCGGTCACCGGGGGCATCCAGAACCCGAAGTCGAGCTGACAGGGAGCGTCAGCGGGTGTCCAGCTGCGATGCCACCTTGGCGAACTCTTCAGCGATAACTTCTCTCAGCACTCTAAACCGTGCACTCAACCGCAGGTCGCGATGCGTTAACACCCACACGTTTGACTGATGTACTACAGGAGCATCGGGAACCCGTACCAACTCCGGGTCACCAAAGGCCAGAAAACAGGGCATGAAGACCAGCCCCATGCGGCTGCGCGCAGCCATCTGCATGAGATTGAGATCGCTAATGGCGTGTCGCACAGGCAAGTGCTCGAAGCCACTGTCACGCAACCAGTCCTCGCGTTGACCCTGGGGGTAGCGCCCTACCCAGGTCAGGTGCGACACGTCGTACGGAGCGTCCTCGCGCAGCAGCGCTCGGTGCACGTAAGTAGAGGCACTGAGTGGACACAGGTTGCGACCGATCAGGCTGTCAGACGGCCGGGCACCTGCAGGCAGTACGCGAACCGCGATATCCGCCTCGCGTCGACTGAGGTCAAGCGCGAGGTTACTGGGCATGAGTTCGAGCTCAATCCCCGGGTACTCCTCCGCAAAGCGAGCCAGGCGAGTGAGCAGAAATCCCACACGATCCGGCATGGTGAGGCGGATGCTGCCCTGCAGCTGTTGGTCGGTGCCCGTGATACGGCGCTCGGCCGCCAGCATAAGCTCTTCAACGTGCTCCGCCGCTGGCATCAGCTCTTCCGCCGCTGCCGTCATCCGGTAGCCATCAGGAGTGCGATCGAAGAGGCGCGTATGCAACGTGCTTTCCAGGTCGTCGAGGCGACGCGTTATCGTCGAGTTGCTTACCCCCAACAGCTGGGCTGCCCCGCGCGCAGAGCCGCGACGACCCAACGCCAATAGCACCTTCATGTCATCCCAGTTCACTCTGTTTCTCCCTGCAAGACCGATTCCGCGGCCTGCGTCACAGTCTGCGGGCAGCCGCCGGGGAGCTGAGCGTCTACGCGTAGAACGCCGCGATACGCTCGATAAAAGCCTGCAGCTGGTCCGCTGGCAAAGCGTTTATACCCGCCGCCGCCGCGCGGCCGCCACCCGTGGGAAATTCCCGGCACAGTGCATCCGCGCCGGTCTTGTTGTTGAGAGGCGCACGCACACTGACGAGATAATCTCCATCTTTTCGCGCTGTCACCACGGCGTGTGCTCGCGCCGGATCCTGGTTGGCCAGGTCGTTGCCAAAGACGCCACTCACCCGCCGCGCCCAGGCCGCGTCGGGCAATTGGTACACCGCTGCACTCTCTCCACGGTGAATGGGCTCAAGCGCCGCAGCTGCCGCCATATCTTCCCGGTACCCCGTTTCGAGGCGTTCGAAGTGGCCGCGTTCCGCGTCCATGAACTGGAACGGGTCATCGTGCCTTGCGAGCAGCTGGTACAGCTCCGCGGGGGCGAAATGCAAGTCCTCCAGAGCCGGGCCATAACCGTTGTAGTTGATATAGATACCCAGATCTTCCAGGGCCTGCACCTGCGCGGCAGACAAACCCAGAGTCTTCGCCAGTCGTTGCGCGGAATCGCGCAGGTTATCGCCAAAGGCACCGGTGACGGCCCAGGCAGTATAGGCCCCCTGTAGCCGGCCGTTGATCAGCAGACTGGTGCACACGTCGGGTGCGGGATTAATCAAGGTCTCGAGCTGCGGGCTGGCGGGGATCTCCCCGGCAAAGTGGTGATCGCAATAGAATACATCGGCACCGGCAGCAAGCAGGCGTTGCAGATCGGCGCGATTCTTGTCCAGTGAGATATCCAGCACGGTCACGCGGTCGCCGGGCCCGGCCTCAACCTGCTGCAGCAGGGCGATGTCGCGCTTGACACCGGTTACCAGTACAGCGTCGAGAGGTTCCGCACGACGCAGCTGCACCAGCGCACACAGGCCATCCGCATCGCCGTTAAAGACGTCATAATTCATTCTGGTTCCTTACAGCTGAGATCAGGACTTGTCGGGGAACAGTTCCTGAACGTTTGACAAACCGACCGCGGCCGGTTTCTGCTTCGGCTTGGCAAGCGTGGGACGCCCGGCCATGCCCTGTTTGCGCCAGACGTGGTCGTAGCGCACTTCGTGTAAATTAAACCCGCTCACAGCGGCATTCAGGATTGAGGTAATACCCGCACAATCCATCGTATCGCAATAGTGCATGAGCTCGGTCAGCAAGCGGTGAATCTGATTGTAGGAGAGGCACTCTTCCTCGGCACGCATGATCATGGGGTGCCCGGTACCGGTCACGTTGCTGCCGAGCAAAAGCTCCTCACGCAACTTCTCCCCGGGGCGCAAACCGATAAACTCAATCTGGATATGGTCGTGTGCGTGGCTGTCGTGCTGCATTTCGTAGCCGCTGAGGCGGATCATACGCCGCGCGAGATCCACAATCCGCACAGGCTCGCCCATATCCAGCACGAACACATCGCCGCCAGTGCCCATTGCACCGGCCTGTAATACAAGCTGCGCGGCTTCCTGAATGCTCATGAAATAGCGCGAGACTTCCGGGTGGGTGACGGTTACCGGGCCACCGCCCTCAATCTGCTCGCGAAATAGCGGGACCACAGAACCGGAGGAGCCAAGCACGTTGCCGAATCGCACCATGCAGAAGCGGGTACCGGAGTCGCGCTGTGCGAGCCCCTGCAGCACCATTTCCGCAAAGCGTTTGGAAGCGCCCATGATGTTGGTCGGTCTCACGGCTTTGTCGGTAGAAACCAGCACAAAGGTTTCCACCCCGGCCTTGCGCGCAGCTTCCGCCGCGTACCAGGTGCCGAACACATTGTTGGCCACACCCTCGGCAACATTGTATTCAACCATGGGTACGTGCTTGTAGGCCGCGGCGTGATATACCGTTTGAACAGCAAAGGTGCGGTACACCGTTTCCAGCCGCCGCTGGTCCTGCACGGACCCCAGCAATGCGATGACCTCGACGCCGGAACCGAGCGCCTGGCCCATCTCGCGCAGCTCGCGCTCAATGCGGTACAACGCGTACTCGGAGTTATCCAGCAGGACGAGCTCTCGAGGCCCTGAAGTCAGTATCTGACGGCACAGCTCCGAACCGATAGAACCACCCGCACCGGTAACCATCACTACCTTGTCGGTAATACAGCGGTCGATCAGCTCGGGGTGCGGCGGCACCGGGTCGCGCCCGAGCAGGTCATCGAGATCGATATCCTGGATCTGGTTGACGCTCGCGCGACCTGCGACAAGTTCATTGATCTTCGGCACGGTGCGCACATGCACCGGGAGCCCGACCAGCGAGTTAATGATTTCCCGGCGACGCTCCGGCGAAGCCGCTGGAATGGCGAGCAACACCTGAGTGATATTATGCTCGCCTATTAGCCGCTTGATCTCTTCGGGCCGCGCCACCTGCAGGCCATTGATGACCGAGTGCTGCAGCCGCACATCATCGTCCACGAACACCACCGCCCGGTACTGGTCGCCATGGTGCAAGGCAGTCAACAATTGCCGCCCTGACTCACCCGCACCATAAATGATGACGTTGCGCGACAGCGAGCGCAGCTTGGCCTGGTAATACGCGCGCACGGTGAGGCGCGTACCGCCAATCAGCAACAGGGCAATACCCCAATAGAAAAACGGCATGGTGCGCGGCACTTCAGCCTGCGCAACAAACACAGAAGCGGCAAGTATCAGCGTGGAATAAGTGACAGCAGTAATCACTGCCCAGATCGCCTGCTGGCCCATGAAGCGGATAACCGCTCGATAGAGGCCGAGACGCAAAAATATAATGGCGCTGATAACCACGGTGATGGCAGCACACGCTATTTCCGTTGAGCCCAGCGTGAACTCGGTGCTGCCGTGGCGAAGCGCTACCGCGGACCACATGGCCGCGCTGACAAACACCATATCGAGAGCGAGAAGAAGCGCCTGCTTGATATTCCGCGGCAGCTCTATGAGTTTTTCGAGTGCATCCCGCACGCTTCCAAGCACCCCGGAAATCGCTTGCAGCACACCATTGCCAAGCCGATTCAGCAAAATCCCTCCCGCTCCGGATAATCGTGACAGGCTCGCTTGAAGTGATTAATTGTGGCGCGAGCCCGGAGACCCCGATGTTACGTCAATCGCTGCAACTTCGCCATGCCGAGCAGGAGGGGAAGGTATGCCAAAATTACCAAGAAAAGCTGGAATTCAGGCCAGCGCCAGATCGTCCATGCCAGTGGGAAAAGCCATAATGCGTTCAGCGCCACAAGCAGGAAATCCACCGCGAGGTGAGAACCCCAGTGGCGACTGAGACGCTGATAGGCATGATCTCGATGCGCCTCAAACACGCTTGCCCCTGCTCGCCAGCGCGTCAGCAGGGTCCACGTGGCATCGGTGACAAAGGCGGCAAGTAAAACCAGCCAACACGCCAACGGCAAGGTGCCGTAACCGGCTCCGATCAGCGCGAGACCGCCGAGCAAAAAACCCAGGGGCACACTGCCCGCATCCCCCATGAACAGTCGAGCGGGTGGCCAGTTCCAGTAGAGAAAGCCCAGCTGGCTCAACGCCAGCAGCACACACATCAGGGCGAGTGTGACATCCCCGGCCAGCAGTGCCAGCAAGCTCCCTCCCATGCCCGCAAGAAATGCCTGCAGGGTGGCCAGGCCATCAATGCCGTCCATGAAATTGTACAGGTTGACCAGCCACAGGAGCGCCAATACCAGTAGCGGCGCCTGCACCCAGAGCGGAAAGGCCACCCCGAAAAGTACATCGCTAGCCGGAGCAGCGGCAAACACAGCAGTGACGAGCAGCGCACAGACCGCGCAGTAGACACCCAACCGCAACCGCGCCGGCAGGTTGTAACGATCATCCAGCAAGCCCACCAACATCAGCAGCACCGCAAGCCCGAGCAATATACCGTACACCGGTGGCCATACCACCCCGGCCTGCGCGGCCACCGCCGTGGCGAGCGCCAACGCCAGAATAATCCCCACACCGCCGCCGCTTGCCGTGGGCAGGCTGTGCGAGCTGCGCTGACCCGGGCTATCCAGCCACCGGCCGCGCCGCGCCAACTGCAGCCAGAGCGCACAGAGCAACGCGGCTGCGAGCGGTGCCGACAGCATGGCCGCAATCACCGAGGGCCCTCCCCCGCGCACGCCATGGCCGGTGCGACGGTAGCCAGCGTATCGCGCGGCACCCAGCCGGTTGCCTGCAAAAGCGCGTGGTTGTCGTAACGCTCGGCACCGAACAGCTTGTCGAAGCTGGACCCCGGTGCCTGCCGCTGAACCAGATCGAGCAGGGAAGCGAGAACGCGCCATAGCCAGGCGGGGCTCGCCACACCGGGCCCCTGTTTGCCCAGCGCGGCTCGCAACAGCTGATAGGTCTCTCTGGTGCTGTACGCCCGACCATCCGCGACATTGAAAGTGTTCACCCCGCTCAGGCCAGTCCCGGGCAGCAGCAACAGGAGCTCGACAAGGTCGTCCAGACCAATCATGGAACGCGCGCCGCCCTCCGGCGGCGCTGGCACACCGAATCGTGCAGCACGCAACAGCCACTTCAGGTTGCCTTTCGGCTCCGGGCCATACACCAAGGCCGGGCGCAGAATAGTGACCGTCATGGCATTGCGGTGAAAGCGCTCGCGCAGCGCGCACTCGGCCTCCCACTTGGAGCGACCATAGGCGTCCGCGGGTGCGGACACCTCGGTCTCCCGCCGTGGCATGGCTGTTGCCGGAGGGCCCATCGCCTTGACGCTGCTGACAAAAATGAAGTGGTGTACGCCTGCGCGCTCAGCCGCATCTGCGAGTGCCAGAGTCGCGCGGCAGTTCACGGCGGCATACTGTGCGTCCGGCGCCTGCGTGTGAGCGATCCCCGCAAGGTGATAAACAGTGCTCACACCCTGCAGCAGGGATTCGTCCAGGTTCCCCGTAGCGAAATCCACAGCGTGCATCGCCGGGCCGCCGCGGGCAGCTCCACCCCGGCGGCTGACAAGCACGGGAGCCAGCGCTTGCTGCTGTAGTCGCGCCGTCAGTGCCTGCCCGATATAACCGCTGGCACCGGTTACCAAAACCGACATGTACACCCCGCCAATTTCCTGTTGCCTTGCGCCGCTCCGGCGTATTGTGCGGACATACATTTCCCTTCAGCAGCGTTTCCGCACCCGCAAAAAAAGTGGGGGCCAGGGCCCCCATGATACGGATGCCCGGCGCCTAATCCAGTGTTATGACAGTGCGGTTCTTTTCCAGCGTGGCGGTACCAATACCCTTGACGTCCGCCAGCTCCTCCACCGCCGTGAAGGGCCCATAGGCCTCCCGGTAGCGAATGATGTCCTGCGCCCGCGACAGCCCTACACCCTGCAGCATAGCGGCCAGTGTAGCGGCATCCGCGGTGTTGATGTTGACGCGCTGAACCGCGACCTCGGCAGCAAGCGGCGGCACATCGGGTGCTGCCGACACTGGAGCGGACAGGCCGCCCAGACTGAGGCATACCGCCAGGGCCCCCAGCAAAGCCGGCCAGCGCTGTCGGCGTTTCCCGCCGGGTGATTGTAACTCCGGGTGAACCTGTGAGTCGGGCTGACACGCCCGATAAACATGCATGAGGTGTTGTTTGAGTGACATGGCGTTATCTCCGTATGACGTTGTGGCATCCCTGCACATCCGTATCGAAGCAAAGTCTAGCAGGCACCCGAACACGCGGGGTGCCTTTGGTCACATCTGACTTAATGCGCCAGCTCGCCAGCTATCCGCCCGCCGTGCGCAACTCCTCGTGCACCCGCTGCAGGGCCGCCAGCGGGTCGGCTGCCGAAGTAATTGAACGACCGACCACGAGATAGTCCGCCCCTCGCCTGCGCGCGTCAGCGGGTGTGACGACTCGACGCTGGTCACCCGGCGAGTCACCCGCGAGACGAATGCCCGGTGTGACCAGGGCAAAGTCCTCGCCGCGCTGCTCCCGCAGTGTGGGGCACTCCTCGGCCGAACACACCACGCCCTGCATCCCGCAGTCTGCCGCCAGTCCGGCCAGGGATGAGACGCGCACCAGCGCGCCCTCAAGACAGCCGAGCTCACGCAGGTCTTCATCGGTCATGCTGGTCAGGACCGTGACGGCAATCAGCAGCGGTGGCTGTTGCAGGCGTACGAGTTCCGCGGCTGCCGCCTCCATCATGCGGCGCCCCCCGCTGGCGTGCACATTAACCATCCACACGCCGAGGTCGGCCGCAGCGCGCACGGCCGACGCCACCGTGTTGGGTATATCGTGAAATTTGAGATCCAGGAACACATCGTAGCCTTGATCCTGCAGGCGCCGCACCAGACCGGGCCCGCTGCGCGTGAACAGTTCCTTGCCTACCTTGAGCCGACAGAGCTGCGGCGACAGCTGCTCGACCAGGGCCAGCGCCGAGGCTTCATCGGGATAGTCCAGAGCCACCAGAATGGGAGAGTGCATCGAGAACACCTTCAATAACTGCGGCCGCGCTCAGTCGACACGGTTGCCGCGAATGGATTTGACGGTGCCCCAGTGCTTGCAGCCGGGGCAGAACCAGTGGAGTTGGCGGCCGGCAAAGCCGCAATGACCGCAGCGGTAACTCGGCCGCTCTGCCAGCAACCGGGCCACCAGTTTCTGCAGCGCCGCAAGATTATCGCGCACGGAACCTTCGGTATTGGCTGCCTGCAGTTCAATCAGCCGCGACAATCCGCCCAGCGAAGGCGCTTTCGCCAGCTGCCCCGAGAGAAACTCCATCGCGGCCTGATCGCCCTGTGTGGCACGCACATCATCGGCAACCGCCACCACAAGGCCCGTGGCCGGGCTGGACTGCAGGCACTCCTGCAGGTACTGCCGCAGCGGTGTCGTGTCGCCCAGCTGGCTGTACGCCTCGTGCAGGGCGGGCACGGTTTCGGGGATGTAATCGGGGTCCTGCTGCTGCACCTTGCGCAAGGCCTTGATCGCCGCCTTGTATTGCCCGGCCTGGCATTCAAGCTCGCCCAGCATGAGTGACGCCCTCACGCAGCGACGATCGTGGTGCAAAGCCTGCTGCAACTGCTTGCGTGCCTCCTGCAGGTCGCCCTGTTCGAGCATTTCCGCCGCCAGCTCACAGTGATAATGCGCCAACGCAACGGCCACCGGCTGACGGCTCGCGCCGCTGGGTGCCGGTGGTGTGGGTCCGAGCAGGGACTTGCGCGGCAACAGGGCCGTTGCCACATCAACGGCCTGGGCCCACTCCCGCTGGCTCTGGAAGATGTCCAGCAGGTGTCGGCGGCTCGCGCGCCGCTGTTCGGGAGAATCCTTCACCAGATCCAGCAGCAGGCGCTCGGCGCGATCAAACAGCCCCGCACTGATGTAGTCGCGCGCCAGCTCGAGATGCGCCTGGTGAATTTGCGGGCGGGGCAGGCTGGGGCGGGCCAGCAGATTCTGGTGTATGCGTATGGCCCGGTCAACCTCGCCGCGCTTGCGCAGCAGATTGCCCAGCGCAATGTGGGTTTCCAGCGTTTCGCTATTGACCTCAAGGGCGTCGATGAAAGCGTCCACCGCGCCGTCCGGGCGGCCATCCAGCAGGTAATTCAATCCCTTGTAGTATTGGCCCGGCACTTCGGACGCCTGCGCACTCGCGCTGCGCCGCCCCAGCCACCAACCGATGCCGATGGCGGCAAACAGGAGCGCGAATACCAGCAGGTCATTCACCGTCTTTGAGCCCAGCGACCCTCAGACGATCCAGTTCCACTTTGCATTTCTCCAGCTTGCGCCGCGCCAGAACAAGCTTGCCGCGCAACCGGAGAATGATGATGCTCGAGGCCAGCAGCCCCAGCAAACCGCCCAGCGCCAGCGTAGCGAGCAACCAGAGCGCGAGGCTACGCGGCGCCAGGTCAACCACCAGCAGGTCGAGAGCGACCGGCTCGGGATTCTGCACAGCGAACAATACGCCCGCCGCGAGCATCGCCAGTACAACCAATACCAGAATCAGTCGGTGGAGAATCCTCGCCAGACGACCCGCGCCGTTGGAAGCGGTGGTGGCCATGCTCACAACCCCGCCTGCAATCCCAGGTTGACCCGCTCCCGCAGCTCTTTACCGGGCTTGAAATGGGGAACGTACTTGCCGGTCAGTTCTACCGTGTCGCCGGTTTTCGGGTTGCGGCCACGGCGCGGCTCACGATAGTGCAGTGAAAAGCTGCCAAAACCCCGAATCTCGATGCGCTCTCCACCGGAAAGTGCCTCGGACATGTGTTCGATAATCGTCTTGACGGCCAGCTCCACGTCTTTCAGCGACAGCTGTGCCTGCCGGGCGGCAATTGCCTCAATGAGTTCACTTTTCGTCATCGCGGGGCCCCTATCCACCTGCGCTCTCGCCAGACCACTATCGGTCGTGCTCAGGGAAACTATTGTGACGCCGCCAGCGCAGTTACGCAACTCGTTATTTTATATAGAAAAAAGGCCCACCAACGGGTGAGCCTTCGCGAGGAGTGAGACTTCGGGGGCACCATGGCGCCCCGTTGCCTGACTGCGGGGCGCACGCGCCCCGCAACGGTATCACTTCTCCATCTGCGCCTTGATCAGGTCGCCGATGGTGCCGGGGGAAGAGGACTCTTCCTGATCCTTCAGCGACTTCACGGCATCTTTCTCGTCGTCGTAATCTTTCGCCTTCACCGACAGCACAACGCTGCGGTTCTTGCGGTCGACCGAGATGATCTTCGCTTCGACGCTGTCGCCCACCTTGTAGACGCTGCGCGCATCTTCAACCTTTTCACGGCTGATGTCGGAGGCTTTGAGAATACCCTCAACCTCGTCTGCCAGCTGCACGGTCACGCTGCGCGCGTCAACGGCAATCACTTCGCCGGTGACGATGGCACCGCGATCATTCTCACCGACGAAACCGGAGAACGCGTCGTCCTCGAGCTGCTTGATGCCCAGCGAGATACGCTCACGCTCGGGGTCGATGGACAGAATGACGGTTTCAATCTCGTCGCCCTTCTTGTAATTGCGCACCGCTTCCTCGCCCACTTCGTTCCAGCTGATGTCGGAGAGGTGAACCAGGCCATCGATATTGCCTTCCAGACCGATGAAGATGCCGAAGTCGGTAATCGACTTGATGCTGCCGGCAATCTTGTCGCCCTTGGCGTACTGAGAAGCGAAGGCGTCCCAGGGATTCTGCATGCACTGCTTGATGCCCAGCGAGATGCGACGACGCTCCTCGTCGATATCCAGCACCATGACCTCGACCTCATCACCCAGCTGGACGATTTTGGACGGGTGCACGTTCTTGTTGGTCCAATCCATTTCGGAGACGTGAACCAGGCCCTCGACACCCTCTTCGAGCTCGGCAAAGCAACCGTAATCGGTGAGGTTGGTAACACGCGCCTTGACGCGGCTGCCTTCGGGGTAACGGTTGGTGATTTCGACCCACGGATCTTCGCCCAGCTGCTTGAGGCCGAGGGAAACCCGGTTGCGCTCGCGATCGAACTTGAGGATCTTGACGTCGATTTCCTGACCCACTTCGACGATCTCGGAGGGGTGCTTGATGCGCTTCCACGCCATATCGGTAATGTGCAGCAGACCGTCGACGCCACCCAGATCCACGAACGCGCCGTAGTCGGTGAGGTTCTTTACGATACCTTTGACGGACATGCCTTCCTGCAGAGACTCGAGCAGGGCTTCACGCTCAACGCTGTTCGCCGCTTCCATCACGGCGCGGCGGGACACCACCACGTTGTTGCGCTTCTGGTCCAGCTTGATGACCTTGAATTCGAGTTCCTTGTTCTCCAGGTGCGCGGTGTCACGAACCGGGCGCACGTCAACCAGCGAGCCGGGCAGGAACGCGCGGATGGTATTGATATCAACCGTAAAGCCACCTTTGACCTTGCCGTTGATAATACCCTTGACCACTTCGTCCGCCTCATGCGCGGCTTCGAGTTCTTTCCAGGACTCGGCACGCTTGGCTTTTTCGCGGGACAGCTTGGTCTCACCGAAACCGTCTTCCACGGTTTCCAGCGCAACCTGGACTTCATCGCCGATGCTGAGGGAGCAGTTACCCGCAGAGTCGACGAACTGGGCACGAGGAATCACGCCTTCGGACTTCAGCCCGGCATGGACGGTGACCCACTCGTTATCGATGTCGATGACAACGCCGGTGACAATGCTGCCCGGCTCCATCTCGACGGTCTTCAAGCTTTCTTCAAAGAGTTCAGCGAACGATTCGCTCATTACACATTACCTGTTTGTGAGAGTACGGCGGCTAACCGCCTTGCCGCGCCTCCAGCTGGCACGGGTCATCCGTTAAAACCGACCCCGGCCACTTCTGGAACCGACCTGGGGGCAGCGAGATAAACACCATTGCGAACGCCGGCCGCAACACGCCAGCCCGGTCACACCAGGCCGCGCTCGCGCGCCGCCTCCATGACAGCAGAGAACACGTCGCCGATAGGCAAACGACTGCTGTCAATGACAATGGCATCTTCAGCGGGAACCAGCGGGGAGGCGGAGCGGCTGCTATCGCGCGCATCGCGCTCCTCGATGTCCTCGAGAAGGCGCGGGAGACTAACATTTTCTCCCTTGTCGAGCAACTGCCGGTATCGCCGCCGCGCCCGCTCTTCAGCGCTGGCGGTAAGGAAGATCTTCAGCGCTGCTCGAGGGAATACCACCGTGCCCATGTCCCGGCCGTCCGCCACCAGACCGGGGGCCTGGCAAAACTCCCGCTGGCGCTCCAGCAACGCCTCGCGAACGGCGGGAATCACCGCCACGGTGGAGGCACCACGCCCGCCTTCTTCGGTGCGAATGGCACGACTGACATCCCTGCCTTTATAAGCCACGCGCACTTCGCCGGCTGCATCGAGCGCAAAAGCCACATCCAGGTGACGGGCGACCGCCGCTACCGCCGCGTGGTCGTCCCAGGCAACCCCCTCCAGCACACAGGCATGCCCGGTTACCCGGTAGAGGGCGCCGCTGTCCAGAAAGTGCCAGCCCAGGGCCTCTGCGAGCAGGTGACTGAGCGTCCCCTTGCCGGCTCCGCTGGGGCCGTCGACCGTGATCACTGGCACCGGCTGGCGCCCCATCAGTCGACCCGCGCGGATATTTGCAGGCCGAGGCCACGCGCCAGTGCGTCAAAGCCGGGAAAGGAAGTACTGACATGGTCGCAGTCGAGAATGCGAATTTCCTCATCCGCCCGCAGTGCCGCGATAGCAAACGACATGGCGATACGATGATCGTGAAAGGTGTTGATGATACCGCCGCCGATGGGGCCGCCCTCAATAATGATGCCGTCGTCCAGCACCTCGTTGACCACCCCGAGGGTGGTGAGGCCCGCCGCCATAGCGGCAATGCGATCGCTTTCCTTGACTCGCAGCTCCTCTGCACCGTGCAATACCGTGCGGCCACTGGCGCAGGCAGCAGCAATAAACAGCGCCGGAAATTCATCGATTGCCAGTGGCACCTGGTCCAGTGGGATTTCAATGCCCTGCAGGGGGGCGTAGCGCACACGAATATCCGCCACCGGTTCCCCGCCGATTTCCCGCTCGTGCCTGAGGGTGATGTCAGCCCCCATGGCGCGCAGGATATTCAGCACACCGATGCGCGTGGGGTTGATGCCAACATGGGTCAGCAGCAGGTCCGAGCCCGGTGCGATGCTCGCCGCGACGAGAAAGAACGCCGCGGACGAGATATCCGCAGGCACGTCTATGTCGGTTGCCAACAGGCGACCGCCACCCGTGAGGCTGATAACACCCTGCTCACTGCGCACGGTGTAGCCAAACCCCTGCAGCATACGCTCGGTATGATCGCGCGTCGGGGCGGGCTCGGTCACCGAGGTGGTACCCTCGGCGTACAGGCCGGCAAGCAGCACACAGGACTTGACCTGCGCACTGGCCATAGGCAAATCGTAATGAATGCCCTGCAGCGCCTGGCCGCCGGCAATATGCAGCGGTGGCGTACCGCGCTCGGCGCCCTCGATACGGGCGCCCATCAATTTCAGCGGGTCCATCACCCGGCCCATGGGACGCTTGCGCAGGGAAACGTCCCCCGTGAGTTCGGTATCGAACGCCTGCCCCGCCAGCAGGCCACTCAGCAACCGGATGCTGGTGCCCGAATTCCCCATATCCAGAGCGGCGGAGGGGACTTGCAAGCCGTGCAAACCCACACCGTGAATGGTGACCTCACCGTCCTCGGGACCCTCGATCGCCACACCCATGGCGCGAAATGCTGCGACCGTTGCCAGGGCGTCCTCCCCCTCGAGAAAGCCGCTCACCCGGGTAGTACCCTCGGCGAGGGCACCCAGCATGATCGAACGGTGTGAGATGGACTTGTCCCCGGGGACACGGACTTCACCGCTGATCACACCACCGGGCATTAATTGAAATTCCATGCAGGGTTCTCTCTGGAGTTCTCGGGCTCAGGTCGCCGTCTGGCCACGCGCCGCCAATAGGGCGGCAAATTCATCGCGCGCCGCCTTGGCGCGGGAAAAGGTCTGCAGCAGGGTATCACCCTCGCCGGCCTCGATCGCTTTACGCAGTTCCTCGAGCTGGGCGGAAAACAGATCAATAGACTGCAGCAGGGCCGGTCGGTTGGCAATGGCGATATCCCGCCACATCACGGGGTCGCTGGACGCAATACGGGTGAAGTCGCGAAAGCCACCGGCCGCAAAGCGGAAAATGTCATCGCTGGCATCACTCCTCGCGAGCGCATCCACCAGCGCATAGGCGAGCACGTGAGGCAAGTGGCTGGTCGCCGCCAGTACCCGGTCGTGCTCCGCCACGGTCATCTCCACCACCTCCGCACCGGTGCTGGCCCACATGGCACGCACCAGTTCCACCGCAGAGGGTTCATTCCCCGCTACCGGCGTTAAAATCACCCGGTGCTTTTCGAACAACGCAGCGTTCGCGGCATCCACACCGCTGCGTTCGGAGCCGGCAATCGGGTGGCCCAGCACCAGCCGCGGTGGCATGGCGCCCCACACACGCTCAGCGACGCGCTGCAGGCTGCCCTTGACGCTGGCGACATCGGTGATCACTGGCGGCTGGGCCCGCTGAAGCAGCCGCGGGAGGATACGCTCCAGCATCTCTTCGGCTATCAGGGTGGGTGTTGCAATCACCAGTACGTCGGCCGCATCGACGGCCTCATCCAGGTCCAGCGTGTAGCGGTCTATCACGCCCAGCTCCACCCCGCGCCGCAGCGATGCCTCGCGGTGCCCCCAGCCAATGCAGGAGGCGGCGAAACCACTGGCGCGCAACGCCGCGGCCAGTGAGCCGCCGATCAGCCCCAGCCCCAGCACAACCACCGTCGGCTGCGCCACGATTACAGCACCGCCTGCGGGTAGGAGCCCAGTGGCTTGAGCAGGATGGACTGCTCTTCCAGGTCGGTGACAATGGCGCGAATGGCCTCGTCCTGCATGTGTCCCTCGAATTCAATGAAGAACACATAGGCCCACTTTTCGGTCCGCGAGGGGCGGGTATCAATTCGGGTGAGGCTCACGCCGGCGCGGCGAAAGGGGTCCAGCAGGGTAAACAGGGCGCCGGGCTTGTTGCGACTGGAAACGATGAGGGAAGTTTTATCCCGGCCGCTGGGCGGCACTTCCTCGCGCCCCACCACAAGAAAGCGAGTGGTGTTGTCAGGGTAGTCTTCAATGTGTTCGGCAAGGCGATCCAGATGATAGAGTTCCGCCGCCATATCGCCGGCCACCGCCGCAACACCGGGTGTGGTCGCCGCCAGCCGGGCCGCCTCGCCGTTACTGCTCACCGCCTCGCGCTTGGCGCGTGGCCAGTGTGTGTCCAGCCAGTTCCGACACTGGGCCAGCGCCTGCTGATGCGCGCAAATACGCGTCACATCGGCCTCGGCGGTACCCGGCGCGACCAGCAGGTGATGCACGATCCGCATCTCGACTTCGCCGGAAATCTTCAGCGGCGAGTCCATGAAGTTGTCCAGCGTGTGGCTGACCATGCCCTCGGTCGAGTTTTCCACCGGGACCACCCCATAATTGCACTCACCGGATTCCACCTGTGCGAACACGCCATCAATGGTGTTTTGCGGTACGCAGAGCGCGGCGTGGCCAAAATGCTTGAGTGCGGCCGCCTGGGTGAAGGTGCCTTCCGGACCGAGGTAAGCGACCTGCAGGGGGCGCTCCAGCGCAAGGCAGGCGGACATGATCTCACGGAAAATGTGCGCAACCGCGACGCCCTCCAAAGGCCCGCCGTTGCGGTCGATAATGCGCTGCAGGACCTGCGCCTCGCGCTCCGGGCGGTAGTACACCACCTCGGGGGCAACTTCGCCCCGCTCGCGCAGCGCCAGCACTTCCTCCAGCTTGATCTCAGCCACTCGCTGGGCACACTGGGCACGGCGCTGGATCAAACTCTGAATGTCCCGATCAATGGCGTCAATGTCCGCCCTGACCTGGTCGAGATCCCTGGTATCTGCCATCAGAATGCCGCCGTATCAGCCGTTGCGTTGCGCAAAATCCTGCATGAAAGCGATCAGCGCATCAACTGCCGCCTCGGGCACCGCATTGTAGATACTGGCGCGCATCCCGCCTACGGAGCGATGCCCGGACAGGTTGAGCAGGCCCGCTTCGAGAGACTGCTGCAGAAATAGCGTGTCGAGGCTGGCATCCGCCAGGGTAAAAGGCACGTTCATCTGCGAGCGGCTGGGCACGTCAACCGGGTTGGCGTAGAAGTCGCTGCCGTCGATCGCAGCGTAGAGCTTCTCGGCCTTGCGGCGGTTGATCTCGGCCATCGCGTCAAGCCCGCCCAAACCCTGCAACCAGTCGAACACCAGGCCCGCCAGGTACAGTGCAAACGTCGGCGGTGTGTTGTACATGGAGTCGTTGTCGGCGGCGGTTTTCCAGTCGAGCATGACCGGGCAGGCCTCGCGGGAACGGCCCAACAGGTCGCGCCGCACAATAACCAGAGTGAGGCCCGCCGGGCCGATATTTTTCTGTGCGCCGGCATAAATGACCCCGAAGCGCGACACATCGATCGGCCGCGAGAGGATAGTCGATGACATGTCCGCCACCAGCGGTGCCTCCACCTCCGGCACCCAGTGAAACTCGACGCCGCCAATGGTCTCATTGGGCGTGTAGTGAAAATAGGCGGCGTCCGCCGACAGCTGCCAGCTGTCCCGGGGTGGAATGCTGCTGAAATGAGTGCTTTCCGCGCTGGCCGCCACGTTGACCGTGCCAAAGCGCTTGCCCTCGGCGATGGCCTTCTTGGACCACTGCCCGGTGTTCAGGTAATCCGCAGCGCCACCCTCCGGCATGAGGTTCAGCGGCACGGCAGAAAACTGCAGGCTGGCACCGCCCTGGAGGAAGAGTACGGCGTAGTCGTCCGGAATCGACAGCAGGCTGCGCAGAGTGGACTCGGCCCGTTCAGCGATGCCAACAAACTCACTGCTGCGATGGCTCATCTCCATCACAGACAGGCCGCGACCATGCCAGTCCAGCATATCGTTGCGGGCAGTTTCCAGCACCGGCTCCGGCAGCGCCGCCGGGCCAGCACAAAAATTGTACAAGCGCGTCATGTCAGTCATTTCCTTGAAGTGAGGGGAAGGCGTGGTTTACTCGCCGTCTTCCCCGGAATCCTCTGCAGCATCCAGCTCTGGCTCGGCTACCCGCTCCACGCTGACCAGATGTTCGTCGGCGCGGGTGCGAATCACCCGCACGCCCTGCGTATTACGTCCCAACAATGACACTTCATCGGCGCGTGTGCGCACCAGGGTGCCCTGGTTGGAAATCAACATCAGTTCATCGCCCTCGAACACCTGGGTGGCGCCCACCAGAGCACCGTTGCGTTCGCTGGTGGACATGGCAATGACGCCCTTGTTGCCGCGACCCTTGGTGGGGAACTCGCCGGCCTCAGTGCGCTTGCCATAGCCATTTTCGGTCACGGTGAGGATGCGTCCGCCCGCCTGCGGCACAATCAGTGATATCAGGCGCTGACCTTCGCCCAGACGAATACCGCGCACACCGCGCGCCGTACGGCCCATGGCTCGCACATCGTCCTCGCGGAAGCGCACGGTCTTGCCGCCGCTGCTGAACAGCATGACATCACAGCTGCCATCGGTCAGCGCGGTGCCCACCAGCACATCACCCTCATCCAGTGCCAGGGCGCGCAAACCCACGCTGCGCTGGCGCGAGAAATCCGTCAGCGCGGTTTTCTTTACTGTGCCGTTGGCCGTGGCCATGAAGATGAACCAGCCTTCGGTATATTCATTCACCTGCAGAATCGAGGTAACCCGCTCCCCGGCTTCCAGTGGCAACAGGTTGACCATCGGGCGGCCGCGGGAGTTACGCGTGGCCAGCGGAATCTGGTAAACCTTGAGCCAGTAGACCTTGCCCAGATCGGTAAAACAGAGAATCGTGGCGTGGGTGCTGGCAATCACCAGATGCTCGACAAAGTCTTCATCCTTGACCGAGGTAGCGGTGCGCCCGGTACCGCCACGACGCTGGGCCTGGTAGTCCGAGAGTGGCTGGGTCTTGGCGTAACCGAGGTGGGAAATGGTGACTACCCGATCCTCCTCGGTGATGAGGTCTTCCACCGTCAAATCATGCTGGGAGGCGCTGATTTCAGTCACCCGGTCGTCGCCGAATTCAGTAACAATTTCCTCCAGCTCTTCGCGAATAACCAGCTTCAGGCGGTCCGGGTCGGCGAGAATGTCCAGGTAGTCGGCGATTTCCCGCAGTTTTTCGTCGTATTCGTTGAGCAGCTTTTCATGCTCCAGCCCGGTCAGGCGGTGCAGGCGGAGGTCGAGAATGGCCTGGGCCTGGACCGGCGACAGGTGGTACTGGCCGTCAACCAGGCCGTACTGCGGCTCCAGCTCGTCCGGGCGGCAGGCGTCCTCACCGGCGCGCTCCAGCATCGCCAGCACGTCGCCGGGCGCCCAGGCCTGGGCGATCAGTTTCTCGCGCGCCTCGGCGGAGCTCGGCGATGCCTTGATCAACTCGATGACCGCGTCGATGTTGGCCAGCGCTACAGCGAGGCCTTCCAGCGTGTGGCCGCGCTCGCGGGCCTTGCGCAGCAGGTACACCGTGCGCCGGGTGACCACTTCACGCCGGTGCCGAATGAAGGCCTCAATGATCTGCTTCAGGTTGAGCACCCGTGGCTGGCCATCGACAAGCGCCACCATATTGATGCCAAACACCGATTGCAGCTGGGTTTGCGCGTACAGGTTGTTCAACACCACATCGCCGATTTCGCCGCGACGCAGCTCGATAACCACGCGCAGGCCGTCCTTGTCGGACTCGTCGCGCAGCTCGGAAATGCCTTCAATCTTCTTCTCTTTTACCAACTCCGCAATGCGCTCAATGAGGCGTGCCTTGTTCAACTGGTAGGGGATTTCGTGGATGACAATGACATCCCGGCCCTTTTTCTCCTCGTGAATCACCTCCGCTTTGGCACGCACGTAAATGCGCCCGCGCCCCGTACGGTAGGCCTGAATGATGCCGGCACGGCCATTGATAATGCCGCCGGTGGGGAAATCCGGCCCGGGGATGAATTCCATCAATTCATCCACAGTGATATCCGGATTGGCCATCAGCGCCAGGCAGCCGCCCACCACTTCACGCAGGTTGTGCGGCGGGATATTGGTGGCCATGCCCACCGCAATACCCGAGGAACCATTGATGAGCAGCGTGGGGACCTTGGTGGGCAACACCACCGGGATGCGTTCGGTGCCGTCGTAGTTGTCGACGAAATCGACGGTTTCCTTGTCCAGATCGGCCAGCATGGCATGGGAGATCTTGCGCATGCGGATTTCGGTGTAGCGCATGGCGGCGGCGGAGTCGCCATCCACCGAACCGAAGTTGCCCTGCCCATCGACCAGCATGTAACGCATGGAGAAGGGCTGGGCCATACGCACGATGGTGTCGTAGACCGCTGAGTCACCGTGTGGGTGGTACTTACCGATAACGTCACCGACCACACGGGCGGACTTCTTGTAGCCCTTGTTCCAGTCGTTGTTGAGCTCGTTCATGGCGAACAGCACCCGCCGGTGAACCGGTTTCAGGCCATCGCGGACATCGGGCAGGGCCCGCCCGACAATCACGCTCATCGCGTAGTCGAGGTACGACTGCTTGAGCTCGTCCTCGATGTTGACGGGAAGAATTTCCTTGGCTAATTCACCCATGTACTAAAGCTTCCTTGTATGACTGCGGGGAGCCGCCACGGCACGGCACCGGGACGAACTCAGGCCGCGCTGACAGCCCCGGCAAGGGGCCTCGACAGACGCGCGACACAAACCCCGAATTATACGGGAGAAGCCGGATTGCCGCCATGTTTTTGCGGATTATAGCGCCCGTTTGGGCGGCAATTGGCGATTTCCGGTTATACTGGCGGACGAATGCAAGCGACGGTGCAACCCCACGGGGTTGGATCCGCCAACCCCGGACCAGAAGTCCCCGACCGAGGCCTCATGAACACGCCCGCCGAGACAGTCGACACCCTGCTACATCCCGGCTGGATTATCCCCGTGGCACCCGCCGGGCAGATACTCCGCAACCACAGCCTGGCCATTCGCGGCGAACAGATCGTCGCTGTGATGCCTCGTACCGAGAGCGCAAAGCTGCAGGCTGCCGAGGTGTTCGAGCTGCCCGACCACGCCCTGCTGCCGGGGCTGATCAACGCGCACGGGCACGCCGCCATGAGCCTGCTGCGCGGCTATGCCGACGACCTGTCACTCATGCCCTGGCTGGAGCAGCATATCTGGCCCGCCGAGGGCCGGCATGTGAGCGATGAGTTTGTCGCCGACGGGGCTGCTCTGGCCATTACCGAGATGCTACGCGCCGGCACCACCACGTTTTCGGATATGTATTTCTACCCGGACGCCTGCGCACGCGTTGCGCAGCGCATGGGCATGCGCTGCCAGATCAGCTTTCCCGTGCTGGACTTCCCCACGGCCTGGGCGCGCGATGCAGACGACTACATCAGCAAGGGGCTGGCCCTGCGCGATGCGGTCAAACACAGCCGTCTGATCAGTGTGGGTTTTGGACCGCATGCCCCCTACACCGTAAGTCACCCAAATCTCGCCAAGGTAGCCATGCTGGCAGCGGAGCTGGACGCCAGCATCCAGATCCACCTGCACGAGACACGCGGTGAAGTACTGCAGGCTGTGGAGGCACACGGCGAACGCCCGCTGGACAGCCTGCACCGGCTGGGACTGCTGGGGCCAAGAACCCAATGTGTACACATGACCGACCTCGGGGAGCAGGATATTGCGCTGCTCGCGGAAACCGGCGCGCAGGTGGTGCACTGCCCGCAATCCAACATGAAGCTGGCCTCCGGCGCCTGCCCGGTCGCGCGGTTGCTGGCCGCGGGCGTCAACGTGGCGCTGGGTACCGACAGCGCCGCCAGCAACAACGGCCTGAACCTCTTCGGAGAGATGCGCAGCGCCGCCCTGCTCGCCAAGTTGACCAGCAGTGATGCCAGCGCCCTGTCGGCAACCCAGGCGCTGTATATGGCCACCCTGGGCGGCGCCCGGGCCCTGGGCCTGGATGAGCAGATCGGCAGCCTGGAGACCGGCAAACTCGCCGACCTGATCGCCGTGGATTTGAGCGGCCCCGAAACCCAGCCAGTCTACAACCCGGTTTCACAACTCGTGTACGCCTGCAACGGCAGCCAGGTCACGCACAGCTGGATCGGCGGGCAACTGCGCCTGCGCGAGCGCGAGCTGCAGGGCGTTGACCTGGCCGCCATTACTGCGCATACCGAATACTGGCAACAACGCATCACGGGAACACAGCAATGACCGCACGTGCCAACGTAGACCCTCAGGAAATCGCCAAATTCGAGGCACTGGCCTCGCGCTGGTGGGACCGCAACAGCGAGTTCAAACCCCTGCACGACATCAACCCGTTGCGCGCCAATTATATCGACGAGCATTCGCCGGTTGCCGGGCAGCGCCTGGTTGATGTCGGCTGCGGCGGCGGCATACTGGCGGAATCCATGGCGCAACGCGGCGCCACCGTCACCGGCATCGATATGGGGGAAGCACCACTTGCCGTGGCGCGCATTCACCAGCTTGAGTCCGGGGTTGACGTCGATTACCGCCAGGCGACCGCCGAGGAACTGGCTGTCGAGCAGCCCGCCCATTACCACGTGGTTTGCTGCCTGGAGATGCTGGAACACGTGCCCGATCCGGCGGCCGTGGTCGCGGCCTGCGCCGAGCTCGCAGCACCCGGCGGCAGCCTCTATTTTTCCACCATCAACCGCAACCCGAAGGCATTTGCATTCGCCATTGTCGGCGCGGAATACCTGCTGAAACTGCTGCCGGCAGGCACGCATGAATACAGCAAATTCATCAAGCCCTCCGAGCTCGCGGCCTGGGTACGCGCCGCGGGCCTGCGTGTCGAAGGGATGACCGGGCTGCTCTACAATCCACTGACCCGCCAGTATCGGCTCCACGAGCGCGATGTCTCGGTCAACTACATGCTGCGGGCCAGCAAACCGGACACCCTGTGAGGCCACCACCACTGGAAGGGCTGCGTGCGGTGCTGTTTGATCTTGACGGCACCCTGGTCGACACAGCCAGTGAATTCGTGGTGGTCGTGCAGGCGCTGCGCGCTGAATACGGACTGCCGCCACTGGAAGCCGCGCTCATCGCCGCCAGTGTCTCCAACGGGGCGCGGGCGCTGGTCACCCTCGCCCTGGGTACACAGGAAACAGAGCCACATTTCGAAACCCAGCGACAGCGCCTGCTGACCCTGTATGGCGAGGTTCTCGGCAGCACCGCCCAGCCCTACCCCGGCATTCCCGCGCTGCTCGCTGCACTGGCGGAACGAGGCATCGCCTGGGGTGTATCCACCAACAAACCTCGCGCCTTCGCCGCACCGCTGATGGAGCGCCTGGCCATCCAACCGACTATCGGCAGCCTGGTGTGTCCGGATGATGTGCGCGAGCGCAAGCCTCACCCCGAAGCGCTGCTGCGCAACTGTGCAGAACTCGGCTGCCTGCCCGAGCAGGCCATATATATTGGCGACCACCTACGCGACATCGAGGCGGGCCGGCGCGCCGGCATGTACACCGTGGCAGCACTCTATGGCTATATTGAAGCGGGCGACAACCCCACCCTGTGGGGGGCCGACGCGAGTGTTCGCCACAGCGAGGATCTCGCCCCCCTGCTACTCGGCACCCCCTACCCGCTTGAGGAACGCACATGAACTGCCCCGGACTACCCGACGACTACACCCCTGCGCCCAACCTGCTGGCCGGCAAGACCCTGCTCGTGACCGGTGCCGGTGACGGCATCGGGCGTGCCGCGGCGGAATGCTTTGCCGGCCACGGCGCGACCGTCATTTTGCTCGGGCGCACACAGGAGAAGCTGGAAGCGGTTTACGACGCCATTGAGCGCGCCGGCGGCCCACAGCCGGCGCTGTTTCCACTGGACCTGTCCACTGCGGGGGAAGACGACTACGCGGGCCTGGCAAGCGCCATTGAAGGCACCTTCGGCCGCCTGGACGGCCTGCTGCACAACGCCAGCGTTCTGGGCGAACGGCGCCCGGTGGCGAACGCCTCCTGGGCTGCCTGGGCTGAAGTGATGCAAGTGAATGTTAACGCCCAGTTCCTGCTGACCCGGGCGCTGTTACCGCTGCTGGAGCAGGCCCCGCAGGCTGCCATCGTCATGACGTCATCCGGCGTGGGACGGCGCGGGCGCGCCTACTGGGGCGCCTATGCCGTATCCAAGTTTGCCACGGAAGGTTTTATGCAGGTGCTGGCGGACGAACTGGAGAACACGTCGCGAGTGAGGGTAAACAGCCTGAACCCGGGCGCCACCAATACCGCCATGCGCCGCACGGCCTACCCGGCGGAGGCGCCGACCACCAACCCCTCCCCGGAAGCCATCATGCCGTTGTATCTGTACCTGATGAGCGACGACAGTGCCGGGAGAACGGGCGAGGCCTTCAACGCGCAGGGATGAAGGCCGACTGGAAACGCTAGCGCTTCTTGTGCGGCCGCCGGGGTGGCTTGCGGCCGGCCGTTGCCGCGGGCGCCTTGCGTTTGCCGAACTGCCTCTCCATCACTTCCTTTTCTTTGATGGTGGAACGCTTCACCTGTTTTACCGGCAGGCGCGCCAGGTCGTACAGACCCTTGACTTCCTTGGTCTCCAGCTCGGTCCACTGGCCCTGTTTGACGCGTGACGGAATGAATACATTGCCGTAGCGCACCCGCTTCAAGCGCGACACGGTCAAGCCCTGGGACTCCCACAGGCGTCGCACCTCGCGGTTGCGGCCTTCCATCAACACCACGTAATACCAGTGGTTGATGCCATCGCCACCACCATCCTGAATGTCCGTGAAACGCGCCGCGCCGTCATCGAGCATGACGCCATCGAGCAGGCGCTGGAGAATATCTTCGTCCACGGCGCCCATCACGCGCACCATGTACTCCCGCTCAATGTTCGAGGACGGGTGCATCAACGCATTCGCCAGCTCACCATCGGTGGTGAAGAGCAACAGCCCGGAGGTGTTGAAATCAAGACGGCCAATGGAAATCCAGCGGCCGGACTTCAGCTTTGGCAGCCGCTCGAACACCGTGCGCCGGCCCTGCGGGTCCTTGCGGCTGCACACTTCACCGGTGGGCTTGTGGTAGATAATACAGCGCGTCTGCTCCGCGGGGGCCGCCTCGAGTGGCTTGCCATCGATGCTGATGCGGTCGCGCCCGGACACCCGGTCGCCCAGTGAGGCGCGGCGCCCTTCGACTTCCACGCGGCCCTCTTCGATCCAGCGCTCCATTTCACGCCGCGAACCGAGGCCCGTGCGAGCCAGGACTTTCTGCAGCTTTTCGCCACTCACGGTTTCCGCAGCCGCGGGCGCACTTGCGTCATCGGCGGGTGAAAGACGACGACGGCTCATTGTCCGCTCCCCTGCACACCGGGCCCTGCTGACGCTTCATCATCATCGTCGGCTGCATCGGCGGCATCGCCCGCATGACCGCCGTGGTCGGCCGCTGACGGCTCCCCGTCCAGCAGGGTCGCTGGCGATGTGGCCGCTGCATCGGGCTCGTCGCCGGTCTGTGCTGCGTCATTGGCGGCAGGCGCCAGCGGCTCATTGAAACCGAGTTCCGCGTTCAGCGTCTCAAGGTCGCGAATTTCCGCCAGTGCGGGTAACTGATCCAGGTTTTTCAGGTTGAAGTAATCCAGAAATTGCCGCGTCGTGGCGTACATGGCGGGACGACCGGGCACATCGCGATGACCGACGACTCGAATCCAGTCGCGCTCGTGCAGGGTCTTGATGATGTTTGAACTCACTGCCACACCGCGAATCTCTTCGATTTCGCCGCGGGTAATGGGTTGTCGGTAGGCAATCAGCGCCAGTGTTTCCAGCAACGCCCGCGAATATTTCTGGGGTCGCTCCTGCCACAGTCGAGCCACCCAGGGGCTCAAGGACTGCCGCACCTGAAAGCGAAAACCGCTGGCGACCTCACAGAGCTCGAAACCGCGGTCTTCACAGCGCTCGCTCACCACGCCCAGCGCCTCGCGGATGTCAGCCGCGGAGGGACGCTCGCCTTCTTCAAACAGCTCACCGAGCTGCGCCACGGTCAGTGCGCGACCGGCAGCCAGTAGCGCCCCTTCGATGATCTGTACCAGCATGGATGCCGAATCGGACATTATTCGGACCTCGCCTTGACGTGAATGGGGCCAAAATTCTCGGTTTGCACAATCTCCACCAGCGCCTCCTTGATCAACTCCATCACGGCGAGAAAGGTGACAACCACACCCAGCCGGCCCTCGCGGGCGGAAAACAGCGAGACAAAGGGTACGAACTGGCGTCCCGAGAGCTTTTCCAGCACCTCGGACATACGCTCGCGCGTGGACAGCGCCTCACGCTGGATATGGTGGCTCTCGAACATGTCGGCGCGCCGCAACACTTCGCTGAGTGCCAGCAGCAACTCGCGCATGTCCACTTCCGGGTCGGGACGGGCGCGGTCGAGATCCGGTGGCTCGGCGCTGCCCACCCACGTGTCGCGCTCCAGCCGGGGCAGCTCCTCGATGTCCTCCGCGGCCTTCTTGAAGCGCTCGTACTCCTGCAAGCGGCGGATCAGCTGGGCGCGGGGGTCTTCCTCGTCGTCCTCCACGTCCACTGCTCGCGGCAGCAACATGCGCGATTTGATTTCCGCCAGCAGGGCTGCCATCAGCAGATATTCGGCGGCGAGCTCGAACTGCATGGCGTCCATGAGTTCGACATAGCGCATGTACTGCTCGGTGATTTCGGAAACGTCGATTTCCAGGATATCGAGGTTCTGGCGCCGAATCAGGTAGAGCAGCAGATCCAGCGGCCCTTCGAAGGCCTCGAGGAATACCTCCAGCGCCTGCGGCGGGATGTACAGGTCCTTCGGCAGCTCGGTCATCGCCTTGCCAAGCACCACGGCGAAGGGCATTTCCCCCTGCTGCGGCCGGGCGCTCGAGGGGCTGTTAGTGGCGGCAGCGGCTGGCGTGGTCTCGTTCACGAAAAATCCTGTACCGGGTCAAAGCGGGAGTATACCCGATCAGACTTCGAAAGGCGTCACATCGCCTTTGCCGGCGCGCAGAATGATAGGCAATTCGTCCGCCAGATCCACCACAGTGGTGGGCTCCAGCCCGCAGTAGCCGCCGTCGATCACCAGGTCGACCTCGTGCTCCAGTACATCGCGGATCTCGTAGGGGTCGATCAGCGGCAATTCATCGCCCGGCATGATCAGCGTTACGCTCATCATCGGCTCGCCAAGGTCGGCCAGCAGCGCCATGGCCACGATGTTGTCCGGGATGCGCAGGCCCACGGTTTTGCGCTTGGGGTGCATGAGGCGGCGCGGCACTTCCGAGGTGGCCCGCAGAATCAAGGTATAGGCACCCGGCGTGCAGGCCTTGAGCAGCCTGTAGACGGTGTTATCGACCCGGGCGTAATTGGCGATGTCGGAAAGATCGCGGCAGACCAGGGTGAAGTTGTGCCGGTCGTCGAGGCGCCGGATACGCCGAATGCGATCCAGTGCGGACTTGTCGCCAATCTGGCAACCCAGCGCGTAGGCGGAGTCGGTGGGGTAGACCACCACACCGCCGCCGCGCACGATGTCCGCAGCCTGGCGAATCAATCGCGCCTGCGGGTTTTCCGGGTGGATCTGAAAAAACTGGCTCACATTGCCTCCCCTGCCGCGCAGCCATCGGGCGGCAGCCAACGCTGCCACACGCCGCGCAAACCACCGAGATGGCGCAATTCTACACCGACTTCGGCGCCCCAGGCCGCATCCTGGTGGAAATCACTGCCCGCGGACACTTCCAACCCGGTCTCCAGCGCAAGCTGGCGTAACTGGCGGCTCTGGTCGGGGGTCTGGCGACCGTTGAGTATTTCCACCGCGCTGCCGCCAGCGCTCGTGAAATCAGCCACCAGCCGCCGCAGCTTACTGCGCGTCAACTTGTATTTGAGCGGATGCGCCAGCACTGCCACGCCCCCGGCCGCCACGATCCATGCAGTTACCTCCGCAAGCTCGGGCCAGAAGGCCTTGACGTCCCCGGGCTTGCCTTGCCCGAGGTAGCGGTCGAATGCCCTGGCAGCACTGTTTACGTGCCCGCAGGCGACCATCCAGGCCGCGAAATGCGGACGCCCCAGTTGGCTCTCACCGGCCTCAGCCAGCGCGCCCTCCAACGCCCCCGGGAAACCAAGCTTCGCCAGACGCTCGGCAATAACCTGCGCTCTTTCCGAGCGCGCCGCCGCAAGTCGCGCCAGGCCCGCGGCCAACACGGGGTGGTCGCAGTCCATGCCCAGCCCCACCACGTGCACGGTCACACCGGACCAGACACAGGATAACTCCACACCCGGTACCACGCGCATCTTGTCGGCAGTGGCGTTATACTCCTCCGCCACCGCGCGATAACCCGCCACCGTATCGTGATCGGTTATCGCCAGCAGGCGTATACCCCTGTCACGCGCCCGCTCCAGCAATGCGACGGGAGACAGGGCGCCGTCAGAAGCGGTGGTGTGGGTATGGAAGTCGATCAACACAGACTCTACACTCCAGAATCGCGGAAACGGCTGGCGCACAGCGCAGTGGCCCTGCCGCCTGAAGCGTCCATCCTAACATGCCAGGGCCAGGCTGATTTCATGAGACAACTGCTGGAATTTCTTCCCATCGCGCTGTTCTTCATCGTCTACCAGATGGACGGTGATACCGTCACCCTGTACGGGTGGAGCCACACCATCGACGGCATATTCACCGCCACTGCAGTGTTGATGGCTGCGACCGTACTACAACTGCTGCTCACCTGGGTGATCACTCGCCAGCTGGAAAAGCGGCTGCTCTGGGTGGGACTCGCGGTGTGCGGATTCGGGGCCGCCACCCTGTTCCTGCACAATGAACTGTTCATTATGTGGAAGCCGACCATTTTCAACTGGGCCCTGGCGCTGGCCTTCGCCGCCTCGCAATTCATCGGCAAGCGCAACCTCATGGAGCGCACCCTGGGCAGCCAGATCCAGCTACCGCACCCGGTGTGGACCCGGCTCAACCTGCTCTGGGTAACGCATTTCACGGTCGTCGGCGGCCTCAATCTTGTGGTTGCCTACGGCTACAGTGAGGCCACTTGGGTAAGCTACAAACTCTACTCCGCGATCCTCTTTACCGTACTGCTCACCGGGCTGACGGCCTGGCTGGTGGCGCCACACCTGAAAGACCAACCCGCTGAGAACCAGGAGTAATACGCTGCATGCTCTACGCCATCATGTGTGAAGATGTCGACAACAGCCTGCCGCTGCGCCAGGCCGCCCGCCCCGCCCATCTGGAACGTATCCAGCAGCTGGTCGATGACGGCAGGTTGCTGGCTGCAGGCCCCCACCCGGCACTGGACACCGAAGACCCGGGTAGCGCGGGCTTTACCGGCAGCCTGATCATCGCCGAGTTTGACAGCCTGGAAGCAGCCAGAGACTGGGCAGACAGTGACCCGTACGTGGCCGCTGGCGTGTTCCAGCAGGTTGTCGTCAAACCCTACAAGCGCGTGCTGCCCTGAGCGGCCAGCAGTGATAAACTGGCGAACTACTGATCGCCTGTAGAGAAGGACCCGCGTTTTGCAGCACATTCTGAGAGTTTCCCTGTTCGCCATCCTCTGCAGCGCCACGGCGCAGGCACAGGATATCCGCTATATCAGCGACACCCAGTACATTCCCGTGCGCAGTGGTGCGGGCAACGAGTTCCGTATCGTTCACCGCGGCATCCCCTCCGGCACTCAACTCACCGTGAGCCGTGAGTCGGAAGACGGCACCTGGGCAGAAATCACCACCGAGGGCGGCACCACCGGCTGGGTGCGTTCGCAATACCTGATGGCCAGTGTTCCGGCCAGAAACCAGGTGGACTCGGCGCGCTCGCGTGCGGAGCAACTGGCGGAGCAGAATGCAGCGCTCACAGAGGAATTGAACCAGCTGAAACAGGTGCGCGGCGAGCTTGAGACCAGCATCGACAGCGCCGATGGCACACTGCAGGCGGTGACCGAGGAGCTGGCGCAATTGAAGCAGATATCCGGGCGCTCGCTCGAGTTGGACGCCGAGAACCGGCGCTTGGTGGAAGATGTGGAGAACCTGCGCGCACAGGCCGACATGCTCGGCGCGGAGAACCAGCGCCTGCAGGAAAACCTGCGCAGCAGCGCATTTATCGACGGCGCCCTGGCCGTACTGCTGGGGGTGGTGATCACCCTGGTCGTGCCACGCCTGTGGCCAAAGCGCCGACGTAATGATGGCTGGGCCTGAGTGCCACAACGGAGAATTCCACTGATGAAATACACCCTCAGCCTGCTGGCTGTGTTGATGCTGGCTTTGAACCCGGCCTGGTCGCAACAGGCGGCAGGCAATGACCCCATCGTGACCATCAAGACCAGCGAAGGTGACATTACCCTGCGCCTGTTTCGGGAAAAGTCGCCGGTGACCGTTGCCAACTTCCTCAGCTACGTAGACAGCGGACACTACGAGGGCACGATCTTCCACCGCGTCATCCCCGATTTCATGGTGCAGGGTGGCGGGTTCCTGCCCGACATGACCGAAAAGGCAACCGGCGAACCGATTGTCAATGAATCGCGCAACCGTTTGCACAACGTCCGCGGCACCGTGGCCATGGCGCGCACGGGCGACCCGGACTCGGCGACTGCGCAGTTCTTCATCAACCAGCGCAGCAACCTGCGACTGGACTGGTCGCCGGGCCAGGAGGGTTATACGGTATTCGGGGAAGTCATCGAAGGCATGTCTGTGGTGGACTACATCGCATCCAGCCCTGTGCGGCAATGGGGAGGCTACCAGGACGTTCCCGTGGAGCCCATCCTGATCGAGAGCGTTCAGCGCGCGGGCAGCGAATGACTGCACTCAGCGTCAACCTGAACAAAATTGCGCTGATTCGCAACTCGCGCGATACCCGCAACCCCGACATACCGCTGCACGCCCAGCTCTGTATCGACGCCGGGGCCGATGGCATCACGGTGCACCCGCGTCCCGACCAGCGACATATCAGGGTGCAGGATTGCCACGACCTGGCTGCCATGCTCAGCGTGGAATTCAACATCGAGGGCAACCCGATGACCGGGCCGCGCAAGAGCGACCGCGCGGGTGTCAGCGATTACCCCGGCTTTATGGCGCTGGTGCGCGAGATCCGCCCCGCACAGGCAACGCTGGTGCCGGACGGAGACAACCAGCTCACCTCCGACCACGGTTTCGACCTGCACAGGGACGGCGACAGAATTGCGCCACTGGTAGCGGAGCTCAAGGCACTGGGGATCCGCACCAGCCTCTTCATGGACCCGGAGCCGGCACAAATGCGTCTCGCCGCGGAGCTGGGTGCCGACCGCATTGAACTGTATACCGAAAGCTACGCTCAGGCTTTTGCCAACGGCACGGAGGTCGACGCCGTACTGCAGCGCTACATCCGCGCTGCGGAAGCGGCGGCCGAGGCCGGGCTGGGGGTGAACGCCGGGCATGATCTGGATCTGCACAACCTGCCGGCATTCAGCCGCGTGCCGGGCCTGCTCGAAGTCTCGATTGGGCATGCCCTGACAGTCGATGCCCTGCGCCTGGGCCTCGCCGGCGCCATTGCCGCCTATCAGCGCGCGCTGGGCAAAACGGTCGCCTGAGCGGCGTGAGCAGTGATGATGAACTTCCGCCCTACCTGGTGCCGCACAGCCAGGAACCGATTCATATTCTTTACGCCGATAACGACTTGCTGCTGGTGCGCAAGCCGCACCTGCTGCTCAGCGTGCCGGGGCGCCACCCCCTCAACCGCGACTGCCTGATCAGCCGACTGCAGCAGACCTACCCACAAGCCAGTATGGTGCATCGCCTTGACCTGGACACCTCGGGCATCATGGTGATTCCACTGAACCGCGCCTGCCACGCACACCTGAGCCGCCAGTTCCAGGAAAGACTGGTATACAAACGCTACGAGGCGGTGGTGTGGGGGGTGGTGGCACGCGACCGCGGCGAAATCAGCCTGCCCATCGTCAGCGACTGGGAACGCCGGCCGCTACAGAAAATCTGCTTCGATACGGGTCGCGAAGCCATTACCTGGTTTGAAGTGGTGGCGCGCGAAGCCGACCGCACACGGCTGCAGCTCATGCCCCAGACAGGCCGCTCACACCAGCTGCGTATTCACTGCCGGGAGCTCGGCCACCCTATTCTCGGCTGCGACATGTATGCCCATGAAGCCGCCCTGGCCATGGCGCCGCGCCTGTTGCTGCATGCGAGCGAGCTCGGCTTCACGCACCCCACCACCGGCGATTGGCTACAGGAAGCGTGCCCGCCCGATTTCTGAGGCGTTAACCAGCCGGTAGATAGCTGCACCAATCCGACCAGCTGCCGGCATACAGCAGTGCATGCTCATCTCCTGTGCGTGCCAGTGCGAAGAGATTGACGCAGGCGGTGACACCGCTGCCGCAGTACACCACGCGTGGCGCGCCTTCGGGCAGCGCCGCAAAGTGCTGAGCCAGTTGCCTGTCATCCAGCAAAAATCCCCGGGCATCCGATACCGCTTGCCAGGGCATATTCAGCGCGCCGGGAATATGCCCCGCCACCGGATCAAGTGGTTCTTCCAGGCCCGCAAACCGCGCCGGATCGCGCGAGTCCAGCAGCACCGAGCTGGCGGCCTGCATTGCCCCCAGTCCGGCAATATCCACTACACCTGTATAGCCCTCCACTGTGGGCACGGCGCAGGGTTGGGGCTGTGGCACGCACTGCTCGCTGGTGCCGCCGGCAGCCAGCCAGGCGGCATAGCCGCCATCGAGCAACTCGGGCGGGCGATAACCCAGGGAGCGCAGCAACCACCAGAAACGCGCGGCAAAGGCGAAGCGGGAGGCATCGTAAGCCACTACCCGGGTGCCCGGTGCAATACCCAGTGACGCCAGCTTTGCGACCAGCTGCTGCGCGGCGGGCAGTGGATGCCGCCCGCCGTGCGGCCCCACAGGGCCGGAGAGATCCCTTTCCAGGTGCAGGTAATGCGCACCGGGAATGTGCCCGCGCAAATAATCCTCGTATCCCGCCGCGGGCTGACCCAGCACGAAACGGCAGTCGACGACCACGGCATCCGTTACCGCGGGAAGTGCCTGGGCATTGATCAGATTGGCTGTCGAGGGCGAACTCATGCTTCAAGTGTAGCGCCAAGGGCCGGCCGCGCCCAGCGTACACGCGGCGTTTTGTCGCTGGTCAAAACAGCGACATGCATGCCAGCGCGCCGCGACTGTACTAGACTGGGACAAATTTTGCAGAGGCCGCCGCGTGGTCATTCGCAACTGCGACGGTGAAACCGTCACCATCGTCGCCAAACCCAACCAGTCCGCAAGCTGGCGCACCAACAAGCTGGTGCTGCTGGCGCTCGCCATACCCTCGCTGGGGGCTGGCATCGGCTTTGCGCTGGCGGGCGCCTGGGTCATTCTGCCCTTCGCCGGACTGGAGCTTGCAGCGCTGGGAGGCTCGCTCTATTACGTCAACTGGAAACTGCAGTATCGTCATGTCATCACCCTGGACGCGAGCACGGTGCGCATCGACAAGGGCTTTTACCTGCCACGGCAAAGCTGGACTTTCCCCCGCGCACAAACCGGCTTGAGCATCCAGCCGGAGCGCCACCCCTGGGACGCGCCAGGACTCAGCCTGCAAAGTGCCGGCGAATCTATCCGCGTGGGGGAGTTTCTCAACCGGGATGACGGGCTCCTGCTACAACAGCAGCTGCAGCGGGAACTGCGCGTGCGCAGTTTCGCCCCGCACGCCAGCCAGGCGTTTTAGGGGGCGCCCGGCTAGGGGCGCCCGGCTAGGGGCGCCCAGCCGGGGGCGCCCAGCCGGGGCAGCATTACCACGTTTTTCACTCTGCACGACGGTAGCCTATCGGGTATCATCGCGCCCACGAGCAACGCCTCCCGCAAGCGCACACACCGCCCACTGCCGGTGCGGTGATACCGCCGCAGGCGAGTCCTCCACAGGAAACAGCATGAGCAACACCGACAAGAAAACCATTGGCTTCGTCAGCCTGGGCTGCCCCAAGGCCCTGGTTGACTCCGAGCGTATCCTGACCCAGCTCAAACTGGATGGCTACGACATTGTACCGACCTACGAAGATGCACAACTCGTGGTGGTCAATACCTGCGGTTTTATCGACAGCGCCAAACAGGAGTCGCTGGATGCCATTGGCGAGGCCTTGAGCGAGAACGGTCGGGTGATCGTGACCGGCTGTATGGGCAAAGGGGCCGATGCCGATGCCATCCGCCAGTTGCACCCGAAAGTGCTCAGCGTGACCGGGCCTGCCGCCTATGAAGAGGTGGTCGGGGCCGTACACCAGTACGTGCCGCACACGCCAGTGCATGACCCCTATACCGACCTGGTGCCACCCCAGGGCGTAAAACTGACGCCGCGCCATTACGCCTACCTGAAGATATCGGAGGGCTGTAACCACCGCTGCAGCTTCTGCATCATCCCGCACATGCGCGGCGACCTGGTGAGCCGCCCGATCGGTGAGGTGATGGAAGAAGCCGAACGGCTGGCGCGGGCTGGGGTGCGGGAACTGCTGGTCATTTCCCAGGACACCAGCGCCTACGGCGTCGACCTGAAATACCGCACAGGCTTCTGGAACGGCCGGCCCATGAAAACCAGCATGCAGTCGCTGTGCGAAGGCCTCGCCGAGTTTGGCATTTGGGTACGGCTGCACTACGTCTACCCCTACCCGCATGTCGACCACGTGTTGCCGCTGATGGCGGACGGCAAGATTCTTCCCTATCTCGATATTCCCTTTCAACACGGTAGCCCCAGTGTGCTCAAGCGCATGAAGCGGCCGGCGGCCGCGGAAAAATCTCTGGAACGTATTCACCGCTGGCGTGAGATCTGCCCGGACATCACCCTGCGCAGCACCTTTATCGTCGGCTTCCCGGGGGAAACCGATGCCGACTTCGACGTGCTGCTGGACTTCCTGCGCGAAGCCCAGCTCGACCGCGTAGGCTGTTTCCAGTACTCGCCGGTCGCCGGGGCACCCGCCAACGATCTGCCGAATCAGGTGCCGGCAACGCTGAAGCAGGAGCGCTGGGAGCGTTTCATGGCGCTGCAACAGGAGATCAGTGCGGCGAAATTGCAGGCCAAAATCGGGCGCAGGATTGAAATCCTCATCGACGAAGTGGACGACGAAGGCGCTATCGGCCGCTCCACGGCGGACGCCCCGGAAATTGACGGCAAGGTCTACCTCGACGGCGTTACCGATCTCCAGCCCGGCGACTTCGTGGAAGCCGAAGTCACCGCCGCCGACGATTACGACCTCTGGGCCGGCTAGCACTGCGGTGAACCTGCTGCTGTTCAGGCCCCATGAGTGCTCACCCGAGGGGCAGCTGCGCGTCACCGGCCGCCGCGCACAACACCTGCGACAGGTGCTGCAGGCCAAACCCGGCGACGTGCTGCAGGTGGGGCAAATCGACGGACTTATGGGGACGGCGGAGCTTGCAGCCATTGACTCGCACAGCGCCACGCTGCAGGTACAGCTGCACCACGCCGCACCGACCAAACTCCCGGTGACGCTGCTGATGGCCCTACCACGACCGAAAATGCTACGGCGTATTCTGCGCAGCGCGGCGGAATTCGGCGTACGCGAGATTCACCTGCTGAACAGCTACCGCGTGGAGAAAAGCTATTGGCAAACCCCGGTGCTGGCGCCGGATGTGATCGAGGAGTATCTGCTGCAGGGGCTGGAACAGGCGCGCGACACCGTATTGCCGGCGGTGCATTTGCAGCGGCGTTTCAAGCCGTTTGTCGAGGATGTACTCCCCGGGCTTATCGCAGGACAGTGCGCTTTGCTCGCGCATCCGGGCGCGGGACCGCTGGCACCCACAGCTTTGACGGAAAACACCGTACTCGTTGTCGGGCCCGAGGGCGGCTTCATTCCCTATGAAGTGGAGAAGTTACTGATGGCGGGTTGTCGTCGGATTACACTGGGCGACCGCATTCTCCGGGTGGAGAATGCGGTCGCGGCACTGCTTGCGCGAGCGCTGTAGGCGCGCCTAGAACCGATACTGGAATTCAGCCCCGTACATGCGTGGCGGCGCCACGGCAAAACCACCGGTACCGGAGGATTCCACCAGGGCGATACCCCCGTTGATGTAGTCCTCGTCGGTGAGGTTGGTGCCGTAGAGCGAAGCGCTCCAGCGTTCATCGGTAGAGGTCCAGCCCAGCCGGGCACTGAGTTCGAACTGTTCATCCTCAAACCAGAGACCGGTGGTACAGCTCAGCGCATCGAAACAGAACTCCATATCGAACTTCCAGCTGGCCTGGATGCGCGGCAGGAAGGTGCCCCAGGCGGTATCCAGTGCATACTGCGCTGACAGCAGGTAGCTCTGCTCGGGCAGGCGTGGCAGGTTTTCGCTGGAACGGTCGTTGGGGCAGGAATCGACCTGTATCAGGCTAAGGTCGGCGCGCACGCAGTTCGCGGCCGGCGGCTGTGCCGTGTCCGCAATGGTGATCTGCGTATCCATGAACTCCTTGATTTTACCATCCGTGAAGGTCGCGTTGAAGCCGATAATCAGCCTGTCGGTCGCCAACCAGGTGGTTTCCAGTTCGAACCCCTTGATAGTCGAATCTGCCGCGTTGATGGTGGCGGGTGACGGCGAGTTCACCTCCGGATTGATGACCAGCGTGGTCAACTGGCGGTTGGTGTAGTCGCTATAAAAAAGCGCGCCGTTGAGCCGTAACCGGCGATCGAGCAGGTCCAGTTTGAAACCCAACTCGATATTCTGCACTTCCTCCGGCTCGAAAGGCTCGAGCTCGCCGGTGGGCGACTCGGACAGCCCCCCGGACAGGAAACCTTCGCTGTAGGTGAGATACAGACTGCCCTGATCCAACCACTCACTCTCCCCGATCAGATACTGAATGCTGGCCATGGGGGTGACATCGCTGTTGGAGATCTTGCGCTGGCGCAGGTCACTCTCATCGAGAATGAAAGCCGGGTTGTACTCGAATCCCGGTCGCTGCACCACGAAAAGACCGCCTCCCACAGGGATCGCAGAACCTCCGTTGGCATCCAGCGTACTGGTGTCGATCGCGTAGTCCTGTACCCGCAGGTCGCGGCTTTCATCGGTATAACGGAGGCCAAGCGTGGTGCGCCACTGCGGCGTGAACTCCCATTCCACCTGCGCATAAGCAGCAACGGCATCATTCTTCGCGGTCAGGCTGTTGGGTGAAATGTTGAGGAAGAACAGGTTGGCGATCGCCGGGTCGAACGGACCCAGGAAACTGATGCTCTGCCGCCCACCGCTCTCTTCCTGATACCAGAACAAACCGGTCACATACTGCATGCGATCATCGAAGGCACTGCCGATGAGCTGGAACTCCTGGCTGTACTGGTCGCTTTCTCCGGCACCACCCTGCGGGTGTACCGTATTGGTGCGGTGCAGAAACGGTATGCCCGTATGATCAAGCTCATCATTCTGTGACGCTTCGGTGAAGCGATAGGCACTGATGCTCTTGAGAGAAAGGTCCGGATTGATGGCCCACTCCGCCACCAGGGACGCCCCGCGGTTCTCGGCCTTGTAGTCACCACCGAGGTCCGAGATCACAGTGCGCGGATCGCCGCTACCGGCCTGCGCTGCGTCCTCACAGAAATCAGCCAATGTGCGGCCCGTGGCGGGACCAATCGCGATGGCGTCGAACAAGGCGGCCTGCCAGCCATTGGCACCTTCAACGTTGACGCATTTCTGCGGGCGCATCTTCTGATCCGTATCGGCCCAGTTCAGGTTCAGGTCGAGTACCAGGTCTTCCGTGGCCGCCCAGCGGGTCTGCCAGATCAGGCTCTGACGATCCTCATCCATGTAATCTTCGCCGTCGAAAAGATTTTCAATCTGGCCATCGCGCTTGCGGGTCACGCCTGAAAGGCGGGTCCAGACTGAATCGGTCAGCGGTACGTTGAGCACAAACTCCGTATCCAGGCGGTCGTAGTTACCCACCCGCAGGCCCACCGAACCTTCAAACTCCTCCACCGGCTTATTGGTGGTAAACACCAGCGCGCCACCGGTGGTATTCTTGCCAAACAGGGTGCCTTGGGGGCCGCGTAGCACCTGCACGGATTGTATGTCGTTCAGGTCCAGCAGCGCACCATCCGGTCGGCCGAGGTATACATCGTCGATATAAATCCCCACGCCGGAGTCGATGTTCTCCCCCGTGTTGCGCTGGCCAACCCCGCGAATGTACACGCTAGCCAGCGGCGCCGAGCCGTTGGCTTCGACCACGTCGATATTGGGCGCCAGCGTGTTGAGGTCGGCAAGGTTGCGTACGCCCGCCTCACGCAGGGCCGTGGCATCCAGCGCGGTCACCGCCAGCGGCGTTTCCTGCAGGCTCTCGGCGCGCTTGCGCGCTGTCACGACCACCTCCTCAAGCACCATGCCCTGGGCGAGCACGGGGTTGGGTACAGCCGCCGCGCAGGCGGCCGCCACGGCCAGCGACAGAACAGACATCCGGGACGTTTTCTGCTTCACCATCAACATCTATTGCACCTCACTATTATGATTATCGTTATAGCGCGATCGCTCATACTAACAGCGATTAGTCTGGATTAAAGCAAGCTTTGCGTCGCCCCGACAAGGCGACAAAATACCGCGATCGGGGCACTGTGGCGGGCTTGGGGCGCAGCCCCTCGCGTTTCAGGTTTCGTGCCGGACGTGCACGCCAACCGGACAGCTTACCCCCGTACCACCCAGGCCACAGTAGCCACCCGGATTCTTCGCCAGGTATTGCTGGTGGTACTCTTCGGCGTAATAGAACGGGGGAGCCGGCGATATCTCGGTGGTAATCGCACCGTAGCCGGACTGCTCCAGTGCCCGCTGGAAATCATCCCTGCTCGCCAGCGCCTGCGCCTGTTGCTCGTCGCCGTAGGTGTAAATCGCGGAGCGGTATTGTGTGCCCCGGTCATTGCCCTGCCGCATGCCCTGAGTGGGGTCGTGGCCCTCCCAGAATCGCTGCAGGAGCTCGGCGTAGCTGATCTGCGCGGGATCAAACACCACCAGCACAACCTCGGTGTGCCCCGTACCACCGCTGCACACTTCCTGATAAGCGGGGTTGGGTGTATGGCCGCCGGCATAGCCCGCTGCAGTGGTGTACACGCCGGGCACTTGCCAGAACAGGCGCTCTACGCCCCAGAAGCAGCCCATGCCGAATACAGCCTGCTGCAACGGCGCAGGGAAAGGCCCCTGTAGCGGGTGGCCGTTGACGAAGTGCGCAGCGGGCACAGGCATGGCTTCGCTGCGGCCCGGCAAGGCAGACCCGGCATCGGGCAATGCGTGTTTCTTGCGAATATCAAACAGACTCATGCGGTTAACCTCTCCCTGATAGATACCCCAGTGTACTGCCCTTCCCGTTTCTCGTGTAGCGGGTGTAAGCTGCCCGTACGGCATTCCCGCAACGCTGCCACTGTACTGTCACACTTTTGCCCTAACGTGCAGGCAGAAGCACCCAGCGCAGTGAACCAAAGTGTCGGCGCCGGGTCTGACTGGGAAGAAGAAGGACTGCAACATGAATACACATAACGAAACGTTCAACCCGGGCGCACTGTGTAGCCGCAAACTGTGGCGCCTTGTCGCCGGGCAGGAACAGCAGCCGCAACTGGACGAGCGCAGCCTGCGCAGCGCCGTTGCGGAACTGGCCGAACGGCGCACGTATCTCACTGAGCTGGAACGCCTGGGCAAGCTAGACCCGCGGCACTGACGCAGCCTCCGCCATGGCAAAACCTCCAGCGCAAAACTCCAGCTCACAGGACATTCAGGCTTTTCTCGGCACCGCCAAGGCCGTGGCGGTGTTTGCGCAACGACAGCCACGGCTTGTCTTCGCCATCGACGCCACCGCCAGCCGCGAGCCCACCTGGGCCATGGCGCGCGACCGACAGGCCGCCATGTTCCACAGTGCCAGCAAGCTTGCCGCGATCAGTATCCAGCTGTGCTATTACCGTGGTTTCCAGGAATTCAAGGCGAGTCCGTGGCTGACTGACAGCGACGCCCTGGCGCAACAAATGGCGCGTGTGCGCTGCCAGGGCGGTCACACGCAAATCAGACGCCTGCTGCGTCACGCCCTCACCGTACACCAGGAAAACCCCATCCGCGGCCTGGCATTTATTGGCGATGCGCTGGAAGAGCCGGCAGATGATGTCATCCAGCTCGCGGGACAGTGCGGCCTGCGCAAACTGCCGCTGTTTCTGTTCCAGGAAGGTGGCGACCCCGCTGTGCAGAAAACCTTTCAGTCCATGGCGCGCGTCAGTGGCGGGGCCTGGGCGCGTTTCGATCAGCACAGTGCGAACACCCTGGCCGATCTGCTTGGCGCCGTGGCCTGCTATGCCTCGGGTGGCCGCGAAGCGCTGGAGAATCACCCCGGCCAAGGTGCTAGACTGCTGCTTCAACAGTTGAAACCCTGAGGGCCTACGTGCCGAGACTTCTGCTCCTGCTGGCCATTGCCGCAGTCCTTTACATCCTCTATGTCCGCGCCCGATCGTTGCCACCCCACAAGCGCAAGGCACAGTACATCAAGCTCGGGCTGACGGCAGTCGCTATCGTCGTTTTATTTCTTACGCTAACCGGGCGCATGCATTGGGTTGGCGCTGCGCTCACCGGCCTGCTGGTGGCCGGCAGGCAGCTCCTGCCTCTGCTGATACGGCTGTTTCCGATGCTCTCTTCACTGCGCAACTCATCGGCAAGCGCGGGGCAGGGCCAACAATCCACTGTGGACAGCGCCGTGCTGCGCATGCACCTGGACCATGACAGCGGCAAGCTCAGTGGCGAGGTGCTGACCGGTCCGTTTAAAGGCTGGCGACTCGATGAACTGGATCGCACACAGCTGGAAACCTTACTGCAGTATTGCCGGCAGGAGGACAGTGATTCTGTACAACTTCTGGACAGCTACCTGCAGCAACGTTTCCCGGGCGAGACCGATTTTGGTAATCAGGGCTCCAGGCCGCCGCCGCACAGCCAGAGCGGGCTCAGCCGCAGCGAAGCGCTGGCCATTCTCGGCCTCGGCGATGAGGCCTCGGATGATGATATTGTTGCCGCGCACCGCAGCCTGATGCAAAAACTGCATCCAGACCGCGGCGGCAACCACTACCTCGCTGCCAAGGTGAACGAAGCCAAAGACTTCCTGCTGGGGTAAAGCAGGCGGCGCAATGCAGGCTGGTGTACGTCGTGACGACTCTTTACACTGCGCGCCGCACACTGTTAAGAGGAGCCCGAGAGCCATGAGTGAGGTATTTGTCGTCCGTAATCAGCTTGGCCACTACTGGGGCAAAAGCAAAAGCTGGGTAGACGGTCGCGACGCCCGTCAGGTAGCGCGCCTGAAGCATCACGATGAAGGCGTCAACCTGCTGTTCGAGCTCAGCAGCAAGGATGTGGCACTGCGCGGGGAAGTCGTGGCGGCGCAAATCGATGAGCGCGGCGAACCGGTCATAGAAGCCAGCCATCACCCGCTGCCGGACGCAGAGCAGGATTTACTCGCAGAGACGGAACAGAATCCACCAGCTACCGGTCAAACCGGGGCTGAAACAACCACCACGAGGTGAAACAACGACCATGAGAATCCTGCTCTTCCTTGCCACAAACATCGCGGTACTGGTACTGGTCAGCATTATTTTCAACCTGCTGGGCCTTGAGGGCATTCTTGCCGCGAACGGCGTTGACCTGAACCTGGGCCCGCTGCTGATCTTCTGCGCTCTGTTCGGGTTCGGCGGCTCACTCATTTCGCTGTTTCTCTCCAAGTGGCTGGCCAAGCGGGGCACCGGGACCTACATCATCGAACAGCCACGCAATCGAGACGAGCAGTGGCTGCTCGATACCGTGCGGGAGCTCGCCGAAGAGGCCGGCATCGGCATGCCCGAGGTGGGGGTTTTTCCCTCGGAGGCAGCCAATGCCTTTGCCACCGGCTGGAACCGCAACGCGGCACTGGTCGCTGTGTCCAGCGGCATGCTACAGCGCTTTCAGCCCGCTGAGGTGCGCGCGGTCATGGCACACGAAATCGGCCACGTAGCCAACGGCGACATGGTGACACTCACCCTGATCCAGGGCGTGGTCAACACCTTCGTCATGTTTCTGGCGCGCATTATCGGCCACACCGTGGACCGCGTCATTTTCAAGACGGAACGCGGGTACGGCATTGGCTATTACGTGGTCACGATCGTTGCGGAACTGGTGTTGGGCTTCCTCGCCAGCATGATCGTGTTCTGGTTCTCGCGCTGGCGCGAATACCGTGCGGATGCCGCCGGCGCAAGACTGGCCGGTGGCGGCGCGATGGTGGCAGCCCTGCAGCGCCTGCGTGCCGAGCAGGGCCTGCCCCAGGACCTGCCGGGCGAGCTGACCGCCTTTGGCATCAGCGAGCAGATGAAGGAGGGTTTCTCCGCCCTCTTCCGTTCACATCCGCCGCTGGAGGATCGTATCAGGGCCCTGCAGCAGGACTGAACCAGTACGCGCTCATCGGCACCACATCGATCCTGTCGAAGTCGATGAAGCGCGCACAACTTTCCATCATGGCGTTCTGGTTCGCCTCCAGCGTCGCGTCGTCCTGCGCGGCGTAGAAGCTGTGTGCGGATGTCATGGCGTCGGCGGGAAAGTCCTCCTCGACGATCGCGTCCAGCGCCGGGCCGCCCTCATCGAGGGCACAGACCACCAGATTCTGACGGTACCCGAAGGTGGACTGGGTATCGATGGCCACCTGCCAGTGGCTGCCTTTCCAGATGTTGAGCCACTCTGGCACCGTCAACCGGGGAGGACGCTGCAACAGGGCAACCTGGCAGAAGCCGGTCACCCGCGCGTCAGCGCCCGGCGGGTGCGTGTCGTTGACGATCGGCTCGGCCTCGGCCACCAGCCACGCGTGGCTGCGGGCAACCAGCTCGGGCACCAGTGCCGCGGGTTGCGGCCTGCGCCAGGCATCGTCCAGCCAAACCGAAAGCAGCGCATCCGGCAAGGGGCCGTCACTGGCGAGGCGTTTGTCCGCTGCAGGCGCCACAGCGGAATCCACTACTGCCAGACGCAGTCCACGCACAGACTCCAAACGCTGCAATGCCGGCACCAGGTCCGCCAGCAGTCCCGCACGAAACGTATCTTCTGCCACTGCGGCCACACGCCACAGGCAATACTGTACTTTCTCCATGGAACCTCCTAGGACAAGCCAACCGGTGGCGTAATGGTGGAGCAATTGTCGATCAACATCTCGGTACCATTGACGAACCAGGACTCGTCCCCAGCGAGATAGAGCACCATCTGGGCGATATCCTCGGGGTTGCACATGTCAGCGTCCTTCAGCGACGCCAGCTCCTCCTCGGACGCGGAATCCTTGCCGGTGGCCGCCTTGATCACCATGGGCGTGCGCACCCCATCGGGGTGAATCGAGTTGCAGCGAATACCGTTGCCCCGCTCCTTGCAGTACATGGCAATGGATTTGGTGATGGAGCGCACCGCCCCCTTGCTGGCACTGTAAGCTGCGGCAAAAGAAATGCCCTGAATGGCCGCCACCGAAGACATGTTGACGATGGAACCGCCACCGCTTTGCTCCATGGCGGGAATAGCGTGTTTGCAGCCGAGAAAAACACCCTCACTGTTGACCGACTGCACCTTGCGGAACATCGCCAGATCGGTGTCCACAATCGAGGCGATGGTCAGCATCCCGGCGTTGTTGACCAGAATGTCCAGGCGCCCGAACACCTTCAGGGTATCGGCAATAACCTGACGCCAGTTGTCCTCGTCTGACACATCCAGGCGCATGAAACGGGCCTGCTCGCCGATGCTGTCGGCAACGGCCTGACCGTCAGCCTCATTCAGGTCAGCGACAACCACCGACGCGCCTTCCGCGGCCAGCAAAATGGCATCCGCCTTGCCCATGCCACTGGCGGCACCCGTGACAATGGCGACTTTTCCGGCGACTCGTCCCATACTGCTGCTCCTTCGCCCCTTGCGGGCCTGCTATTACTGTGAGCGCTGGAGTTAAGCAAATGCCCCTGCGAAGCTCAATGCGCCGCGCGAAAAACAGGGATGCATGGCTGCTCTGTTGAACCGCTTGCAGGCCTCGCACAACACCGCTCGTAATAGTATTCTCAACCCCCCACCACGACTCGTCTGGAGCTCACCATGACCGCCTCTCAACGCCCTCCCCGCCTCCCTGTCTGGCTGCTCACATTCACGGCTCTGCTTCTGCTGGCATTGCCCGTGGCGGTACTGGTCGTGCGCGCTGGCCTGTGGCAGCAGGGGCTGCTGCTGTACGCGCTGGCCTGTTTGCTGGCGACCGTCTCGGCCCTGATACTGGCGCTACTGTGCGTACTGCCGCACTACCAGTCGCAACGCAAGCAGCTGCTGCTCGGGATCGCCTGCGCCCTGCCCGGCACCCTGCTGTTCCTCTCCCTCGCGGCAGGGCGCGGCGACTACCCCGCCATTCACGACATCACCACGGACTTGAGCGACCCACCGACCTTCTCTCACGCTCCCACACTGCGTGGGCCAAAGAGCAATCCGCTGGACATCAAACCCGACAGCCTGGGTGCACAACAGGAAGCCTACCCGGACCTGCAATCCCTGCGCAGCGAGCGCAGTGCGCGCAACGCCTACCGTCACGCCCTTGCCATCGCCGATCAGCTGGGCTGGGAGGTCGTCTGGCAGGACCCTGATGCCTGGCGTTTCGAAGCGGTCGACACCACCGCCATCATGGGTTTCAAGGACGATGTTGCGGTACGCATTCGCTCTACTGCCGATGGCAGCGTTGTCGACCTGCGTTCCGTTTCCCGCGTCGGGGTGGGTGATATCGGCGCCAATGCCCAGCGCATTCGCGCCTTCCAGACAGCTTTCGCCGAGGATAAAGGGGGGCAGCTGTGAAACAGTGGTGGGCCGCGTTGGGGCTGGCACTGCTGTGGCCCGTAGCCCTTGCGGCGAATGTGGACTACCTGAGTTTCGCCACCGAGGACGAAGCCAACAGCACGGAAATTTTCAGCAAGGCGAGTCCGGCGGTCGTGTTCGTGACCAACAAGGCGCTGCGACGCGACCTGTTTTCCCTCAACGTGCACGAGATACCGCGTGGTTCGGGAACGGGTTTCGTCTGGGATCCAAGCGGCCTGATCGTGACCAATTTTCACGTCATCGCCGGGGCTCACCGCTTGACCGTCACCTTGCAGGACCGCAGTGAATTCGATGCCGAGGTCATCGGTGTGGCGCCGGAGAAGGATCTCGCGGTGCTGCGTATCCAGAACCCGCCGGCGGGGCTGATCACGCTGCCGCTGGGCGACTCATCGGAACTCAGTGTCGGGCGCAAGGTGCTCGCGATCGGCAACCCCTTCGGTCTGGATACCACCCTCACCACTGGTGTCGTCAGTGCGCTGGGACGCGAGATCCGTGCCCCGGGCAACCGCACCATCCGCGGTGTGATTCAAACGGATGCCGCCATCAACCCGGGTAACTCGGGAGGCCCTCTCCTGAACTCCCTGGGTCAACTGGTCGGCGTGAATACGGCAATCTACAGTCCCAGTGGCGCCAGCGCGGGCATCGGCTTTGCCATTCCCGTGAATACGGTGAGGGAGGTCGTGCCACAGCTGATCAGCTACGGTCGCATCCAGCGGCCCAGCCTGGGCCTGGAGCTTGCGAGCGACCGCTGGATACGCCGCTACCGCATCGAGGGGCTGCCGGTTGTGCGCGTATTCCCCGGCTTGCCGGCGGATCGTGCGGGCATACGCGGCGCCTACCGCAATGCCCGTGGCGAAATCCTCCTGGGGGACATCATCACCGCTGTGGATGGCAAAGCCGTACGCAGCAACGACGACTACCTGAGCCTGATCGAGCAGCACACACCCGGCGACACGGTCACCATTTCGCTACGCCGAGGCGACGAGCAGCGCGATGTCAGCGTCGAGTTGAGTGATTCAGACTAGACGCAGCAACGCCGCCAGGGAAAGGGGCGTGCTGCGCACAGTGACATATCAGGACAACATACCACCGTCGACCCGGATGTCTTCACCGGTGATATGTACCGCGTCTTCAGAGGCGAGCATGGCAATCACGCCGGCCATCACCTCCGCATCCTTGGCTCCGGACAGTGAGGTGATGCGTGCAATCAGCTCGAAGTCCATGTTGGGTGGCCACTCAATCCCGGTAGTCATGCCGCTGTTGATATCCCCTGGACACACGCAGTTGGCACGCACACCGCGCTTGGCGAATTCCACCGCAATACTGCGCGTCATCGCCAGAACGCCACCCTTACTGGCAGAATAGGCCGCTCCGCACGGCAAACCGGTGAGAGCCGCTGTAGAAGCGGCGTTGACAATGCTGCCCTTCGTTTCCATAAGATGTGGCAGCACTTCCCGACACAATAGCAGCGTACCGGTAAGGTTCACCGCAATGACTCGCTGGAAGGCCTCAACAGCGATCGCGTCCGTGTCGTCGAAACGTAGAATGCCCGCCATGTTGACCAGCGCATACAGGCTGCCGTAATGCGCCACACAGGCCGCGACCGTTTCCTTGACCTGGGTTTCATCCGCGACATCACAGCACCGTGCTGTAGCCTCACCGCCGGCCGCCTCGATGCTCGCCACCGTTTCATCCAGCCCCGGCTGGCTGATATCCACGCAGTACACGCTGCCTCCCTCGGCGGCGATACGCACCGCGGCGGCACGTCCAATTCCACTGCCGGCACCCGTGACCATAACCACCCTGTTGCTGAAACGCTGCATCGTCTGTCCTCGTTATCGGTAATCAGCCGGCGAGCATGTACCAGAGGTGGCAGAAGCGTCAATTCGCGCGGTACGCAGCACTGAACTCAGCCGCCGAGATTGCACATCCGAACAGGGTTTGCTGCTCTATACCAGCTCCGTATCTAGACCGCCCTTGCGCGGTCAATCGTTGCTTATGGCCGCCCGGTCATTACCCTTGGCACACTCGAAGCGCGCCCCGCAGGGAAAGCGCGCACGGCCGTCATACAGGAGATACAGCGTGGAAGACCTGGACCAGTTCAGAGAAGAGACGCGGCAGTGGCTGGAAGCCAATTGTCCGGCTTCACAGCGGCTGCCCAATACGCCCGAAGAACAGTACTGGGGCGGCCGCCGTGGCAGCTTTGCCAGCGAAGATGCCAGGGTCTGGTTTGAGCGCATGCGCGATCGCGGCTGGACGGCGCCGGAGTGGCCAGAGGCCTATGGCGGCGGCGGCCTGACCCCGCAGCAGGGCCGAGTATTGAAAGAAGAGATGAAGCGCATCAAGGCGCGCACGCCCCTCTACAGCCTGGGGCTGTGGATGCTTGGCCCGGCACTGCTCGAATACGGTAGCGAAGAGCAGAAGCAGCAACACCTGCGCGCTATCGTCAACGGCGAATTTCGCTGGTGCCAGGGCTACTCTGAACCGGCTGCCGGCTCTGACCTCGCCAGCCTGCAAACCCGCGCCGAAGACCAGGGCGACCACTTCCTGGTCAATGGCAGCAAAATCTGGACGACTGGCGCAGACCGCTCAGACTGGATTTTCTGCCTGGTACGCACCAATCCCCATGTCAAAAAGCAGGAAGGCATCAGCTTCCTCTTGATCGACATGGCAAGCCCCGGCGTCAGCACCACACCCATTGAACTGATCAGCGGGGAGTCGGAGTTCTGCCAGACGTTCTTCGACAATGTGCGCGTGCCCAAGAGCAACCTGGTCGGCGAACTGAATCACGGCTGGTCGGTTGCCAAGGCGCTGCTGGTGCACGAGCGCAAACTGATGGCGGAAATTGGCGGCGACTCCCCGCGTCAGGAAATCGCACCCGTCGAGGCCGCGCGACGCTACCTCGAATTCAGCACCGGGCGCATCGCCGACAACCAACTGCGCAGCGACCTCGCCGACTACGAAATGCGTATGCACGCCATCGGCCTGACCCATATGCGCAGCTTTGAAGAGCGCGCTGCGGGCATCAAGGGCAGTGTCGGCCTGGCGATGAAGTACCTCGGCACCGAGGCCGTGAAAGACAAAAACGAGCTGCTGCTGGCAATCATGGGAACGCGCGCCCTGGGCTGGGAAGCGCCCGGATTTACCACGGAAGAGCTCGACACAACGCGGCTCTGGGCCATGTCCAAGGCCATGACAATCGCCGGCGGCACCAGTGAGGTGCAGTTGAATGTCATCGCCAACCACGTCCTGCAACTGCCGCAGGCACCGAAAGCCGCGACCGAGTCCTGAGGAGCACAGCATGGCACTGGTATTGAATGAAGAGCAGCGTTTGCTGGCCGAGACCGCGCGGGACTTTCTGCAAAAGCAGGCACCGGTGAGTGCACTGCGCGCACTGCGTGACAGCCGCGATCCGCTGGGTTACGACGCCACGCTATGGCAGCAAATGGCCGAGCTGGGCTGGGCCAGCGTGATCCTGCCAGAGGACTTTGGCGGCCTCGACTTCGGCTTCAGTGGCCTCGGGGTAGTGCTGCAGGAGAGCGGCCGCACACTGACGGCGAGCCCGTTGTTCGCCACCGCGGTTGTGGGCGCATCGGCCCTGTTGCTCGGCGGCAGCACGGACCAGAAAGCCGAGTATCTGCCCCAGGTCGCAGCGGGTGAGCTCACGTTGGCCCTCGCGCTGGAAGAATCAGCGCATCATCGACCCCAGCATATAGGCACGCGGCTGGAAACGGTGGGCGATGGATTTGCGCTCAGCGGAGAAAAGGTATTTGTGCTCGACGGCCACTCGGCAGATACCCTGCTGGTGGTGGCCCGCAGCAGCGGTGAATCCGCCGCCCGCGACGGCCTCTCGGTGGTTATGGTGCCGCGCGCCACAGCCGGTGTTGCCATCGAGCGCACCGTCATGGCCGACAGCCGGAATGCAGCCAATATCCGCTTTACCGATGTCGCCATTTCCAGCGAGCAGGTGGTCGGTAACGTCGGCGAAGCCGGGGCATGGCTGGAGGACGTGCTTGATCGTGGCCGAATCGCCATGGCCGCGGAGATGCTGGGGAGCGTTGAGGAAGTTTTCGCACGTACCGTGGCATGGCTCAAAGAGAGAGTGCAGTTTGGCGTACCCATTGGCAGCTTTCAGGCCTTGCAGCACCGCGCGGCTCGCCTGCAGGCCGAGCTGGAGCTGGCGCAGTCTGTGGTGTTGCAGGCCCTGGCTACCGTGGATGAGCAGCCTCGGCAGCTGGCGCTGATGGCCAGTCTGGCCAAGGCCAATTTGAATGAACTGGCCAAGCTCGCCACCAATGAAGCTGTGCAAATGCACGGAGGCATCGGTGTGACCGATGAGCTGGAAATCGGTTTCTTCCTCAAGCGCGCACGCACGGCCATGCAGATATTCGGCGATACCGGTTTCCACAAAGACCGCTACGCGACACTGTGTGGCTACTGACACAACACGACACTGTTTAGAGCCCGGAGGGCAATTATGGACAATGCAGACAAGATCGCCATGGTGGAACGTTACGTTGAGGCGTTTGAGAAGGGTGACGTCGAGATCATTCGCAGCATGTACGCACAGGACGCGGTTGTGGAGGACCCGGTGGGCACTGACGCCCACCACGGGCTGGATGCTATCTGCGCATTCTATCAGGGAGCACTGGGCGCCGGCGCCAAACTGCGCCTGTCAGGACCGGCACGTTGCGCGGGTAACGCGGTTGCTTTCCCGTTTCATGTGGTGATGCCGGGCATGCAGATAGACGTCATCGATGTCTTCGAGTTCAACGACGAGGGCAAGATCAGCAGCATGAAGGCCTACTGGGGCCCCGACAACCTGCGCAAGGACGGCTGACTAGCGCTCACTGCTCCCGCGCCAGCGGCAGCAGCTCGTCACCGGCCTGCAGCCCGGCAACCACCTCGACGCTGCCAGCGCCGTCGCGTTTCCCGACGCGCAGGAAGCGTCGCTCAGGCCCTTCGGGGCCGGCGACCGTGGCCACCCAAAGCTGGCCGACCTGCGCCAGCAATGCCTCGGGCACGCGCATCCGTCGCTCGCTGCCCGCCGGCACGTCAACCCGCGCATAGAGCCCCGGCAACAAGCGGTCGTCGTAGGGCAACCGGATCTTGACCAGAAAGCTGCGCGAGCCAGGCTCGGCTGCGGGCACAATTTCCTCGATGCTGCCCTGCACGGCGCTATCCAGCGCCGGCAAGCTCACAGACACAGCCTGCCCCACGGCAAGCGTTACCGCCAACTGCTCACGCACGCTGGCTTCCACCCGCAGCGACAGCGGATTATAGAGCGACAACAGTGTGGTTCCCGGTGCGGCCATATCACCGGGCTCGGCAAAGCGATCAACGACCCGTCCGTCGAGTGGCGAGTGAATAGAGGCATAGGCCAGCGCCGCGCGCGCCTCTTCCAGCCCCTGCTCCATGCGTTGCAGGTCAGCTTGCAGGCTGTCCCGCGTTGCCTGTGCAGCCTCCCGGTCAGACGCCGACAACAGACCGCGCTGCTGCAACTCGATACTGCGCTGCAGGTTGCGCTCTGCTTCGGTGAAGCGCGCCCGTGCCGCCGTGATCTGGTTGCCGGCCTGGGCGACCCGCGCTTCCAGGTCGGTCTTCTCCAGTTCCAGCAGTAGCTGCCCTTCTCTGACCGTATCACCGGCCCGCACCAGAATACGCTCGATGCGGGCGATGATCCGCGATGCCACAAGCGTTGCCTGCTTCGCCTCCACGGAACCTGGCACCGGCTCGGTGACCGCAACCAGCTCCTCCACGACCCGAAAGGCAGGTTGTTGTGCCTGGTCGGACCGGGGCTTGAGCCCGGGCGCAAGCCGGTTATCGAAGACGCCCGCCATCCACGCCACCAGCAGCACCAGTACCGCTGTTGCCGCCACGGCGGGCGCCCATCGCAAAATACTACGCATCACCTGAAACCTCCCCGCGCTCGCGGTCAAAGACCAGCAGATACACCACCGGTACCACCACCAACGTCAACAGGGTCGACGCGATGATGCCGAAAATAATAGCCAGGGCCAGGCCACTGAAGACCGGGTCGAGAATAATCACGAGATTGCCCAACAGCGTTGTACCCGCCGTCAACAGCACCGGGCGCATGCGTACATGCCCCGCCTCCAGCAGTGCATCGACAATAGAGGCGCCACGACTGCGCGCCTGGGTGACAAACTCAACAAGGATCAGTGAATTGCGCACCACGATCCCCGCCAGCGCAATCATGCCGATCATGGCCGTTGCCGTGAACAGAACGGGATCGGGGGCGCCTGCCACGGTGCGTTCACCCACCGTGTTCAACCACCAGAACCCGGGCATGATGCCGATCACTGTTAACGGGATGGCCGCCATGATGATCAGCGACAGCGCCGATGAAGCCGTTTGCACCCGCAGCAGGAAGAAGATCGCCAACAGGGCAAAGGCAAAGGCCAGCCCCATATCGCGGAACACATCTACCGTGATGCGCCATTCACCCTCTCCACTCCAGCGCACCTCGATGTCCGGCGGCAGCGCCCAACCATCGCCGCCACCTGCGGTGAGAAACGTGCGTCCCCGCCAATCATTGGCGCTGCCTTCACCCGCTCCCTCATCGGCGACAATGTCGGCAATCACGTCAGCCGGTGGACGCCCTGACAGCTCGGCGGTGACATAGACCACCGGGCGCAGATCCTTGCGGTAAATGGCCTGATCAGCAGTCAGTTGCCGAAAGTTACCCAGCTCACCCAATGCCACCAGTGGCTGCGGTGCGGCGTCGAGACCGCTGGCCTTGCTGGCCTGGGTAATGCCGGCACGCCCTTTCACCTGCAGGCGCGCAAAGTCGTGCGGGGAGATGCGCTCTTCCGGCGCCAGACGCAGCACCAGCGGCAGGGGTTTGGCCTCGCTCGCCTGTTGCAGAAAACCCGCAACGACGCCTTCATTGGCCATCGCAATGGCGTCGTTGATATCCGCTGTCGACACACCGGAAAGGGCCGCCCTGGGCTTGTCGACAACAAAGCGCCAGCGCGGCTGTGCTGCCTGCACCGAGGTATCCACCTCAACCACGTGTGCTTCGCGCGCCAGGCGCGCCGCAAGCTGCTGGGCAGCGGCCTGCTGCCGGTCATACGGTGTGAGCGTCGCGCCGTAGACTTCCGCCACCAGCGTGCTCATCACCGGCGGGCCTGGCGGCACCTCAACCACCTGCAGGCGAACGCCCTCCTTCTGCAGCGGTGCCAACAATTCGCGCAGACGCAGCACAACAGCGTGGGACTGCTGCTCGCGCCGGTCCTTGTCTACCAGAACCACCCGGATATCCGCCAGGTGCGGCGCCACCCTCTGGTAGTGACGGCGCACCATGCCATTGAAGTCAATCGGCGACGGCTCACCCACGAACACCGCCGCCGCTTCCACTTCCGGCACGCGCTGCAGTGTTTGCACCACGCGCTGGCTCAGCGCCGCTGTCTGCTCCAGCGTGGCAGATTCAGGCAGATCCACCAATACCTGCACTTCGTTTTTGTTGTCGTAGGGCAGCAGCTTCAAGGGCACCAGCCGCAACAGGGGCAAGCTCGCGGCGCCCATGAACATCACCAGCACCACCCAGACCACCAGCCGTGCCCTGCCGCGCCGCATCAACACAGGACGCATAAAACGGGCGTAGGCGCCACCAGCAGGGGCGGGGTCTCCCGCGATTGCCTCCAGAGCGGGGCTATCGACAGAGGGCAACAGGCGCTCGGCGAGCCAGGGCGTCACCAGGAACGCGACCAGTGTGCTACTGATGACCGCCACGGGCACATTGAAAGCCATGGGCGCCATATATGGCCCCATCATGCCGGTGATAAAGGCCAACGGCAGGAAAGCGACCACAATGGTCAACGTGGACATCAGCAGGGGGACCCGAATTTCCGCCATGGCGTCGACGATGCGCCGTGTCCGCGGCCCGCTGCCGCCGGCAAAATTGCGCGCAATATTGTCGACCCCGGTTATTGGGTCATCCACCAGCAGGCCTAGCGCGAGAATCAGCGCAAACAGCGTCACCCGGTTGATGGTGTAACCAAATGTCATATCCAGTGCCAGGGTGAAGCCGTAGCAAATGGGCACGGCGAGACCCACCACCAGGCCCGCACGCCACCCCAGGAACATGCTGATGAAAACCACCACTGTCACAATGGCAAAGCCGAGGCTGCTGGCCAGATTATTGACCTTTTCGTTGGCAGTTTGCCCGTAATCGCGCAGCACGCGTATCTGCATTTCGGCGGGCAGTAGTTCCCGTTGCAGGGTATTGAGCTCCGCGTGAACCCGCTGCGCCAGACCCACAGCATTGGTGCCGGGCTTCTTGGCGACGTTCAGCGTGACCATCGGGTAGCGGGCAGCGGCATCGGAGCCGGCAGCGGTACGCTCCCCGGCGAAGCTGATCCAGGTGTAGTGGCTGGGTTCCTGCGGGCCGTCGACAATGCGCGCAACATCGCGCAGATACACCGGTACGCCGTCGATCACATTCACTACCAGCTCGGGAAGTTCCTCTGCACCGCGCAGTGCGTCGCCGCTCTCGAGCAGGATCGACGTATTGTTATAAGTCCAGCGTCCGACGGGTTGCAGCAGGTTGGATACCGACAACGCCGTATGTACCTCCGACGCGCTGGTGCGCCGTGCGGCCAGGCGCTCGGGGTCCAGCAGTATCTGCACCTGCCGCGCGCGTCCACCGGTCACCGTCACTTCACCCGTGTCCTGCAGGCGTTGCAGGCGGGTACTCAACTCATCGGCCACACGGCGCAGATCGTAGTCACTGTAGCGCTCCGGGGCATCCGACCACAGCGCCAGCACCACGATCGCCACATCATCCACCTCGACTGGGCGCAGGTGCCACTGACTGACTACGGCAGGCAGCAAGTGTGGATTGGAGTAGAGTTTGTTGTAGGTGTTGAGCAATGCCGTTTCACGCTCTTCGCCCACATAAAAGGAAAGCGTGACGGTGGTACGGCCAGACGTCGTGGTGGAGTAGACGTGTTCAACGCCCGGAATCTGGGCCAGCAGTTTTTCCAGTGGAACCGCCACCTGCCGCTCAACCTGCGTGGCGGAGAGCCCTGGCGCCTCGACAAACACATCCACGACGGGTACGACAATCTGTGGCTCCTCCTCTCGCGGCGTCAGCCACAATGACAGGATTCCAGCCAGCAGCCCCACTACGAACAACAGCCTGGGCAAGCCACCACCGAGTGTGTACGCCACAACCCGATCCAGCGGGTGGCTCATGACCTGCCCTGTTCTTCGCCACAATACAGGGTATGCAGGACCTGCAGGATTGCAGCCACCTCACCCGCAGCAAGCGAGTAATAAACCTGCTGCCCCTCCCTCCGCGCCGTGACCAGGCCGGCCTCGCGCAAGCGCGCAAGGTGCTGGGACAGGGCCGACTGCGACAGTTCGATGTCGGCATTCAACGCTCCCACAGAACGCTCACCCTCCACGAGTGCACAGAGAACCAGCAATCGTTGCTCGTTGGCGAGTTCCTTGAGCAGGGCGACTGCCTGCTTGGCCTGTGCGGCCATTGCACCTGCATCCATCTCCGCCATGACTGCTTCACCCCGGCTGCTTGCGCGAACGATATATTAGATTTAATTAATATACAAAGTCTTTGACGCCAACTACGGGTCAAAAACGTCTACACTGCAGAAGCAATATACAGAGAAAAGGGCCAGCATATGAATACCGCAAATGCCATCATCATGAACCGGGACACCACCGGCATGGGAGGTGAATCCACCGAGAAATCCAGCAGCGAGCTGCGCACCGAGCGCAAGCAGCGCCTCGCGGCAGCACTGCGCCTGTTCGGCAAGTTCGGCTTCGACGAGGGTGTGGCCGGCCACGTCACCGTGCGGGACCCCGAGCACAGTGACCACTTCTGGGTAAACCCCATGGGCCGCTCATTCAAGCAGATGCGCGTATCCGACTTGTTGCTGGTCAGCCACACCGGCGAGGTGGTAGAAGGCGACGGCCTCCTCAATGGCGCTGCCTTTACCATTCACTCGCGTATTCACATGGCCAACCCGCGGGTAACGGCCGCTGCCCACTCACACTCCCTGTATGGCAAGGCCTGGGCATCCCTGGGGCGGCCACTGGACCCGATTACGCAAGACGCCTGCGCATTCTTCGAAGATCATGTACTGTTCGATGACTTCACCGGTGTGGTGCTGGATACCGGTGAGGGCGAGCGCATCGCGAAGGCACTGGGCGACAACAAGGCGGCCATCCTGCAGAACCACGGTCTGCTGACCGTGGGCGAAACCGTTGAAGAGGCTGCCTGGTGGTTTATCACCATGGAGCGCTCCTGCCAGGCACAACTGCTGGCCGAAGCCGCCGGTACACCGCGGTTGATCGACGCCGATTGCGCCCGGCAGACGCGCGCCACGGTGGGTTCCCCCCTGGCCGGCTGGTTCAGTTTCCAGCCGCTATACGACGTTATCGTGGCGGAGCAACCCGAATTACTCGAATAGCGTGCTCGAAATAAGCTACTCGAACAAGCAGCTACGATCGCCCGCGCGGGGATGCTATCCTGAGCGGGGTTTTCATCCACACGGATACCGCATGTCACGAGCGCTCTGGTACAAAATCCTGTTGGCTGCGTTTCTCATCACTCTCGCCGTCATCCAGTTCATTCCCCCTGCCCCCGTGCAGCTGCCGGTGGAGCTACCCGCCGCCGAGCGCGAAGACGCGCGCTTATTGGCATTCGAGGGTATTCACAACTTCCGCGACCTGGGCGGTTACACCACCGAGGACGGACACAGCGTTGCCTGGGGCAGGCTTTACCGCTCCGGGCATCTGGCCAACGCTTCGCGCAGTGATCTACAGCAGTTGCAGCGCCTGCAACTCGACACACTGATCGATTTTCGTTCCAGTGCCGAGCGTGAAGACGAACCCAGCCGCCTACCCGACGACACCACGTTCACGCAGTTGAGCATCCCCATTCTCGATTCCGGTAACGATGCCCTGGTACATGACCTCCGTGCCAGGATCGACAGCGGCGATCTTGCGGGCTTCAACGCCGATGACTTCATGCTGCAGGCCAACCGCCAGTTTGCCGACGAATTCACACCCCAGTACCGCAGCTTCATGCAGGCCGTACTCGCCGCCGAGGGCCGTCCGCTGGCCTGGCACTGCACGGCGGGGAAAGATCGCACCGGGTTCGCCGCCGCAATACTGCTGAGGATTCTGGGCGTACCCGAAGAGCAGATCATGGCGGATTACTTGGCAAGTCGTGAACCGTCGCTGGAGGCCCGCAGCCAGGAGCTGATGCTGCTGCGGGTATTCAAGGGCGAGGCTGCAGCATCTACCGTGGAAACAATGCTCAGTGTCGATACGCGTTGGCTGCAGGCCGGGTTCGACGAGATCGTCGCCCGCTGGGGGACTTTTGACGCGTACGTACGCGACGGCCTGCAGCTGACTTCCAACGACATCCAGAATCTGCGCCGCCATTTGCTGGCGGGGGCCGGGTAGGCGGTTTGGGGCTGGAAATGTACGCCGAGATCATCGCCGTTGCGGTGGTCCTGTTCTATGCACTGGGTATCGTCTCTGCCGTCGAGGCCATCATCAACGTACGCACGGCGCAGGGTGCCATCGCCTGGGCCATTTCCCTGCTCGCGGTACCCTATCTTGCAGTGCCCTGCTATCTGGTATTCGGGCGCACCAAGTTCGACGGTTATCTGGAACAGCGCAATGCCGTGGAGCAGGAAACCCGCGAGCTGTTGCAACAAACAAGAGCCGAGGTGTCCAAACATCTGGTTTTCAGCTCTCCCGCCGAACCCGTCTACAACGCCCTCTTCAACCTCACGGGTATACCTGCAGCGGGGGGCAATGCTGTCGAGCTGCTGGTTGATGGCCAGCAGACCTTCGACAGTATTCTCCGCGGCCTGGAATCCGCCCAACACCACATCCTGCTTGAGTCTTACATTATTCGCGACGACAACCTGGGCAGGCGCATCGGCCGGGTCCTGTCGGACAAGGCGCGCGCCGGTATCAGCGTACACCTGCTCTACGATGAAATAGGCAGCCGCAATTTTCACCGCACGGGGCTGTGTCGCCAGCTGCGCCAGACTGGCGTGCAGGTTGCCGCTTTCAATACCACTCAGGGGCGCCGCAACCGCTTCCAGCTCAACTTCCGCAATCACCGCAAGATCGTCGTTGTCGACGGGCATGTGGCCTGGGTCGGTGGCCACAATATTGGCGATGAGTACCTGGGGCTGGATCCGGATATCGGCCACTGGCGTGACACGCACCTGCGCCTGCAGGGGCCCGCCGTGCTGGGCGTGGAACTGGCCTTTGCCACCGACTGGCGCTGGGCTACGCAAACCTCACTGAGCGTCGTACAGCCGGACGCGGAGAATGCCCACCACGGCACAGAGAATGTGCTCGTATTTCCGTCCGACCCCTCCAGCATACTGGAACAAGCCGGGCTCATGTTCCTGCAGCTCATTGTGGCCGCGCAAAAAAGAATCTGGATTGCGAGCCCCTACTTTGTCCCCGATAGAAGCATCGTGTCGGCCCTGCAGCTCGCCGCGCTACGCGGTGTCGATGTGCGCGTCATGATTCCCGATGAACCCGATGGACCTGTCGTGGGCATGGCCAACTGGTCGTTCACCCGTGAGCTGCTGCCTGCGGGCGTGAAGGTGTACCGCTACCAGGGTGGCTTCCTGCACCAGAAAGTACTTTTAATGGACCACCACCTCGCCGGTATCGGCACCGCCAATTTTGACAACCGCTCTTTCCGGCTCAATTTCGAGATTACACTGCTGGTGGACGGCGAGCACTTCGCCAGCGAGGTGCAGGCCATGCTTGAGGCTGATCTGTTGAAATGTCGCGAGGTCACGCCTGCTGAAATTGCGGCCAAGCCCGCCTGGTTCCCGCTTGCCATGGGCGCCGCTCGCCTGTTTTCACCTGTGCTGTAAGCGCGGGGCATGCCCCCGAAAACAGACGTTTAACCCGGCCAGGACTTCTCGTCAATATCCAGATCGCGCCAGTCACCCGGTCGCAGGCGGGGTTCCTCACCCTGGCGCAACTGGGTGTCGTAGTCGCGTAGCAGGCGCATGCCGATGCGGTACATCCACACCAGACCAACCAGGTTCACCAGCGCCAGCAAGCCCATGGTGAGCTCGGCAAAACCGAACACCGTGCTCAGGTCCTGCAGCGATCCCCAGAACACCAGCCCCAGCACCGCAACGCGGAAGATATTGGCGACTGTCGGGTTGTCGTCACTGAAATAGCTCAGGCTGTTATCACCGAGATAATAGTTGTAGAGAATGGAACTGAACGCAAACAGCACCAGCGCGACGGACACAAAGGTAGCACCCCAGTCGCCCACATGGCTCCCCATGGCGAGCTGGGTCAACAGCACGCCATCCACATCCGGGGCACCCGGCTGGTAGACATCAGACAGCAGAATGATCACCGCGGTGCAGCTGCACATGATCATGGTGTCAATGAACACGCTGAACGCCTGCACCACACCCTGGTTGGCCGGGTGCGGCACATGTGCCACAGCCGCCACATTGGGGGCACTGCCCAGCCCCGCCTCGTTGCTGAACAGACCGCGCTTTACCCCCTGCAGAATGACGGCACCGAGCCCGCCGCCCACCGCCTGCTCAATGCCGAACGCACTTTGCACAATGGACCAGAGCGCTGCGGGCACCTCGGTGATGTGCAAGGCGATCACCACCAGGGCCGCAAGAAAATACATGAGTGCCATGATCGGCACGATAACCTCTGACACGAGGGCAATCCGACGAATACCACCGAATATCACGCTGCCGAGCACCAGCACCATCACCGCGCCGGTGGCCCAGGTGGCCACGCCGAACGATTCGGCCAGCGATGTGGCTACCACATAGGACTGCACGGCATTAAAGCCCAGGCCGAAGGTCAGCAACAGTAACACGGAGTAGACCGCTGCGAGACCGCGCTGGCGAACGCCGTGGGTCAGGTAATAGGCGGGCCCGCCACGAAAGCTGCCATCCGGCTCCGTGCGCTTGAACAACTGCGCCAGGGAACACTCGAAAAAACTGGTCGCCATACCCATGAGGCCGATCAGCCACATCCAGAACACGGCACCCGGGCCACCCAGCGTGATCGCCACCGCAACGCCGGCGATATTGCCACTGCCTACGCGCCCCGCTACCGATACCACCAGGGCCTGGAAGGAACTTACCTGGCCGCGTTCATGGTGCATGCCACCACGCAACACGCCGAACATCCGCCCGAAGTAGCGAAACTGCACGCCGCGTGAGGCAACCGTGAACAACAATCCGACCGCGACCAGAACCAGCACGAGCACCTGGCCCCAGAGAAAATCATTGACGGCAGTGAACATAGGAACTCCGCAGGCTCAAACCCAAGTGTGCCTGGCGGCGCGGCGCGGCCTCAGCCGGCAACGCCTCGCACAAAAATGACCACCAGCGCAGGTGGCACCACAAAACGGATCATGAAGCGCCAGAGCCCATAGCTGGTGCCACTCATGCTCCAGAGTTCGTCGCGACTGGCCCGTGCGGTCGTGATCCAACCGGCAAACACCGCGATCATGAGGCCACCCAGGGGCAAGAGGATCTGGTTGGAAAAGTAATCCATGGTGTCGTTGAAATTCCGCCCACCGAGGTTGAAGTCGACCCACACGTTGTAGGACAGAATGCTCAGCACGCTGAATACGGCAACCGAAGCGATCACCAACAGAGCGCTGCGGTGCCGCGGCATCCCGTAGCGCTCTTCTATCCAGGCATTCACACACTCCACCAGCCCGACCATGGAGGTAATGCCGGCCACCGAGAGCATGGTGAAAAAGAGTACGCTGAACACATGTCCGCCGGGCATCTGGGCAAAGGCCACGGGCAGGGTTTGAAAAATGAGGCCCGCACCGGCCGCCGGATCCAGCCCGTAATTGAACACAGCCGGGAAAATCACCAGGCCTGCCAGCAGGGCCACCACAGTGTCCGCCACCACGATAATCAACGCAGACTGACCAATGGAGATCGATCTGGGCAGGTAGGACCCGTAGATCATCATGCCTCCCATGGCCACACCGATAGAGAAGAAAGCCTGACCAATCGCGGCCAGCACTGCATCGGGACCGATCTTGCTGAAATCCGGAGTAAACAGCCACTCAATCGCGGCGTGGAAGCCCCCCGCAAAATAGTTGTAGGCTGCAAGGCCCAGCAGGAGCAGGAACATCAACGGCATCATCACGACCACGGCGCGCTCGATACCATCCTTGACGCCGGCATAGATAATCAACCCGGTGATGCCCAGGCCGACCAGAGTCCAGAACAGCATGCCCAACGTATCGCCCTGAACCGCGGTGAACTGCGCGGCGGCGTTCACGGCATCGACATCGGCAAACCCGGTCGTCACTGCCTTGAACAGGTACCAGAGCACCCAGCCCACGATCACCGCGTAGACGATCTCGATAGTGTAGGCCGCCAGCAGCCCCATGCCACCGACCCACTGCCACTGGCGACTGCGACCACTCTCTGTGGCCACGACGGCCATGGCTTCCGGCGGGCTTGCCTGGCCGCGACGTCCCACCATAAGCTCGGCAATCAGAATGGGCATACCGATGCAGAAGGCGCAAAGCAGATAGACGATAACAAAGGCGGCGCCGCCATTTTCGCCCGTGATGTAGGGAAATCGCCAGATGTTCCCCAGGCCCACCGCAAACCCGACGGCCGCCATGAGGAACGCAAATCGCGAAGACCAGTGATCCGCTGCCGCTACTGCCATCGTGCTCTACTCTCCGGGTTCTGATTGTTTTTGCGCAGTGTACACAAAACCTCTCACCGCATCAGCTGGCAATCAATGGCGCGCAGGCCTGTACCAGCCATTGCCGGTCGGGCGCGTCCAGCAGGGGCGCCACCGTAGCTTCCACGCGCCGGTGATAGGCATCGATCCAGGCCTGTTCAGCAGGCGACAGCAGGCCCACTTCTATCAGGCGCCGGTCAAAAGGCACCAGTGTCAACACGTCAAAGCCATACATCGGCGTTTCCAGCTCGCCGTTCAATGCCTGCACCACCACCAGGTTTTCACAGCGAATACCGAACTCGCCGTCGCGATAGTAGCCCGGTTCGTTGCTGAGGATCATGCCCGGTTCAAGCGTTGCTGCGCTCCATGCCCGGCTGATCCGCTGCGGCCCTTCATGCACGCTGAGAAACGCCCCGACACCGTGGCCGGTTCCGTGGTCGTAATCGAAGCCCTCGCGCCATAGCGGCTGGCGCGCCAGCACGTCGAGGTGTGTACCGGTGGTACCGCGGGGGAATTGTGCCTGGTCGAGTGCAATGTGGCCCTGCAATACCAGTGTGAAGAGCTTGCGCACCTCCGCCGCCGGCGTGCCAATGGCCACCGTGCGGGTGATATCGGTTGTGCCGTCAGTATACTGCCCCCCGGAGTCCACCAGATAAACAGAGTCGGGCGGCAACCGGGCAGGCGTGGCGTTGCGATGATTGTAGTGGCACATGGCGGCGTTGCCCCCGGCCGCCGAGATGGTGTCAAACGAAGGCCCCTGGAAGTGCTCGCCATCCTCACGGAAGGCGAGCAGCTGATCGGCGAGCCCCGCCTCGTCGTGATACTGGCCATGCTGCAGCTGCGCATCCAGCCAGGCGAGGAAACGGACCACGGCAACGGCGTCGCGCACGTGCACCTGGCGCGCGCCCGCAACCTCCACGGCGTTCTTGCAGGCTTTGGGCAGCAGCACCGGGTCGGGCGCAGCAATCAGGGTTGCACCGCCCTGTTCCAGAAGTTGTTGCGACCAGGCATTGGCAGTGTGGGGATCCGCCACCACACGCTGGCCAGCCTGGCCGGCGAGAAGTGCCGCGGCCTTCTGTGGTGCGTGCAGGCGCACGTCTGCTCCGCAGTGCGCCTGCCAGCCCGGGGGCATACGCTGCGGGTCCACGATAAGGTCCACCGAGGCGTCACGCCAAATCAGTGCCATCGCCTGTAATACCGGCAGGCAGGGTACATCCAGACCGCGCACATTCAGCAACCAGGATACGGAGTCCGGCGCGAATACCAGTGCGGCATCGGCGCGGTGGCCTTCCAGGCCGGCCGCGATGCGCGCGCGTTTGCTGGCGCTGGACTCACCGCTGAACGAGTCATCCAGCAACAGCGCCGGACGCACGTCTGGCGCGGGACGATCGTGCCAGCAACGGTCGACCAGATTGTCCGCATCCGCACACAACACCACACCCGAGGCCTGCAATGTGTCCTCGGCGTCGCGGTACCACTGCAGGCTGTGCAGCCGTGGGTCTACCGCAACCCGTGCTCCGGAGCGCAATGCCGCGGCCAGCCAGCTGGCCGGGGGCGTGTTGATCAGGTGTTGATAACTGAAATGGGCCGCATCCACCTGTTGCCGGACCTGCACGGTGTAGCGCCCGTCGACAAAAATCGCCGCACTGTCGCGCAGCACCACAACCACGCCCGCCGAGCCGGTAAATCCGGACACCCAGAGCAGGCGTTCATTGTGTAGCGGAATATATTCGCCGAGGTGTTCATCGGCACGGGGGATGACCAGGGCATCGTAACCCCGCTCTTCCATCAGTTGGCGCAGGGCTTGCAGCCGGGTTGCAATCGTCATCAGGGATTTCCAGAAAGTGGTTAGGCTCAACCTTCCATGAGGTCAAAATCAGCCTTGGAGATACCGCAGTCGGGGCACTCCCAGTCCTCAGGCAGATCTTCCCAGAGGGTACCGGGCGCAATGCCGTCCTCCGGAATCCCCAGGGCTTCATCGTAGATAAAACCGCAAATGACACACTCGTACTTGCGCTGGCCGGGCTTGCTCATAACACGTGATCCTGTAGGTGGTTCGAAGTCGGTAACCCTACTGCGGAAGGGAGCCATCAAGGCGCAAATCGTAGCCTGCTGCCACTGGCCGCGCCAGCAGGGCGAGAGCTTCCTGCAACAGCGGATCCCAGGTTTCGTCATGGGTCAGTAAAATGGCGATGCTATAGTCGCGTTGTCGCAACTGCAACTCTCCCTCGGCACGCAGGGGGCCGGCGAGCGTGACTATGGTGCCTGCCAGCACCCCGGGGGCGGTATCCTGTATATCCGCGGCGTAACTGCCCAGCGGCAGCAGACCCTGAGGTGAATCCCAGGCCGCCTGCTGCCAGGTCAGCCGCGCCGTCGCCTGCAGCGGCAAACCGTCGCGCAGGTGCAGCGTTTCGGCCTGGACTGTCATTCGCCCGCTGAGGGCTATCGGCGCCAGGTGTCGCAACAGCGCGGCATCAAATCGCGCCTCGACATCGGAGAGAATGACCTCGTGTTCACCCCGCCAGGTGACAACAGCCGCCAGTTCCTGATCACTCCAGCGGGAGTGTATACGCAGCGTCGGGGCTGCCACGAGCAGCGACAGTGGACGCAAGGACCAGGTCACCTCGCCAAGATGCAGAATGCCGGCATCAGTGGCCACCCGCACGCGGCTGGCGCGGCCACTCCACACCGTACCTGCCAAGCCGTCAGCCGCGACCGGCGTACCGGCGAGAACACGATTCAGCACGTGAGCCGGCGCACCCGCCAGCAGCAGGACAATCAACAACAGCAGGGCGGCGCCCCCCGCGAGCAGCTGCGCGCGGCTCATGGCTGACCGATCCGCACCGTCGCATTGACCAGGCCCGCGCTGCCCGCCTGCGTGATCGCGACTTCTGCGAAAACCAGACCCTCCCGCATTTCGAGCTGATGCAGCCAGGCCGCAAGATCGGCAAAACGGGCGTTTTCCAGGCGTACCTGCAGGTCGCCCCGCGCACCCGGTTGCAACCTGCTCACTGACAGGCCGTAACGGGCGGTACTTTGATTGACCACCGCGGCGAGATTGCTGCCGGAGCGCGCCGGCGTATTACCCTCCCGCGCCTGCAACACCAGCGCTGACAGCGCATCCACACGCACCAGCGTTTCCGCTGTCGCGCTGTTCTGCTCCGCCATGCGATCGCGTTTGGCAGCCATCGGCGACCACAGGGCAACCCAAAGCAACCACACCACCACAGCCACCGCCAGCACCAGCACACTGGACTGCTCCCGCACCGTGAGGCGCACCCACCAGGCTTTCATCACGCGCCCCTCACCCGGATGCGGGCTCGCACCCCGTCACCTTGCGCACTGCTGCTCTCCATTTCAGCCGCCAGACCCGCATCCGTAAGCCCCGCGCGCAGCTGTTCAACCGCGGAGAAATCGCTGGCAACGATATTGAGGCGCATCTCGCCACCCCGCTGGTTGTAGTTCAGGCTGAGTACCCGCGTGGCCGGGCGCTCGGCAATCACGCGACCGGCGCGCTCCAGCAATGGCACAAAACTGCCTGCACCGGGCCCACCCCGCAGGCTGTCCAGCTGCCGTTGCAGCTGTCGCTCCGCGTCCACCAGCGCACCCTGCGGCACGGCCTGGCGGTAACTCGTCTCCAGCGCACCGCGCAATGCCAGATTCTCGCTTGCCAGGGCGCGGTAGTCCGCCCATGTCGCCGCCAGTTGCAAGACAAACGCGCCGAGCAGGAAACCGGCGGCGACTCGCCAGTAGTTCCACCATTGCACCAGCGGCAGACGCGACGCATAGGCGCCCTGCCGGAGGCTCAATGCCGCTTCATCGGCAGACAAGAGCAGCGCGCTGCACAGATTGCCCTGACGCCACTGCACGCGCTCACGCAGCAACGCTGGCAGCAAATCGAGTGCGGCCGCATGGTCAGCCGCATAGAAAATGATAGTCTCGGGCAGCTCTGCTTCGGCCGCAGCCGCGAGCACGACGGGCAACAGTTCGCACTCCACCGTGTAGCCTTCTGCCTCACCGCTGCGCACCAGTACCTGCTCGCCATCCATAACCAGGCACCATTCACCCGCGCGCCACGGGAGCAGCAGCGTTTCTGGCACCCACCGCGGCAAATCCGGCAGGTGCGCCAGACGCTGCGCCCAGTACGCCATCGCCCGGTGGCTGCACAGCGCCACCGCATAACGGGTTTTGTCCAGTGCCCGCGAGGCGAAATGCAGAGCGTCTACGTCTTCCGCAACCTGCTCCTCGAACATGAACGGCAATGCCCGCGCCAGATGCTTCTTCTCTGCCGCTGTTACCTCCAGCGATAGTAAGCGCACATCGGCACCCGGGGCTGCGAAGCATGCCTGCCAGCGCGAACTGCGCAGACTGGCGGCGAAGCTTGCTACCTCTTCGGCACTGCCCAGCGGCCGCGGCTGCTCACCCGCACCGGGCGGATACCAGACAAGCGCATCATCCATCAGGCGCACGATGGCTAGGTTCTGCACAGAGTTTTCTCCGTTGTCATCAATCCGGGGAATGGCGAGCGGGTCACAGGCTGCCCATCGCTCGCACGATTGGCCGCACCTCGCGCTTGTCGCGCTGCAGGACACTGTACAAGCGCATCTTGCGCTCGGCAACTTCCACCTCCGCAGACAGCAGGAACCAGGAGGAGCTTTCCCCCAACAGGCTACCCGCGTCGGTCATGGTCTTCTCGCCGAAAACGGAATTGGCAAGGAAAGTCTCAAGGTCGGCAAACCCGCCTTCCTCCTGCTGCGTCTGCCAAAGTGCTTCGCCCTGGGCTTCGCTGAGGGGGACAAGCTCACCGTCACCGTTGATCGCGCGCAGCAAGGGCAGCGATGCCGTGTGAATATTAAGCGGTGCCGGTGTGCGCGGCCAGACCGTGACCCACGGCGCCAGTGCAACATACAGTTGCGGTGTCATGTTGGCGACCGCACGCAGTTCGCTGACGCTCGCCATGGGGTGGTTGGCCGCACGATAGGCGGGCGTCTGCCCACTGTAAACATCATCCTCCGCGCCGAACGCACGGGGAATGCTGTCCTCGCCAAGCCAGTCGCCGATAGCACGCGTGACCGCCACCGCCTCGGCCTGCCCCAGCGCAGCATCCGGCAGTGCCTGCAGCAGGCGGATGAAAAAGGCCTCGGCCGGGGTGAAGCGCTCGCTCACACCCGCCTCACCCGGTTCAGTCGGCGCTGCCGCCAGTGTGTTGAGGTTGAAGCGTCCCTGCAGGTCCTGCAGCGACCCGACCAGCCAACCGCCCTCGTCCAGTGGATACGGGGTCGCCTGCTGCGCCCAGATTTCGTTCTTGTCGTCACGCGGCTGCGCACGGGACTGGTCAGCGTCGTGATCCATCACCAGGGCCACCGCGGCAAGCTCTTCGGCCCCACGCAGGTAGGCGTAGCCCTGATCCTGCAAAAACAGATTTGCGCCCCGCTGCGCAAACAGGGTGAACTCACGCTGCATGGCCACCATGAGGGCAGCGCACAGCCCGAACACCAACAGCGCGACCACCAGCGCCACGCCGCGCTCTGCCAAGGGCATCCCGGGGCTATAACGGCGGCAGTGCATACAACATCCGCAGGTCGCCGAGATCATCCAGTTCCAGCGTCAGCTCCAGCGCCGCCGGGGGCGCCAGTGTAGCGTTCGGCTGACTGGTATCCACCACCCAGTTGTCAGGCCAGTTGCGCGTATCAACCTCAGTGCCCCGGGCGCCCGGCTGCAAGGCCGCCACCGAGGCCAGAAACGTGATCTGAACCCCTGTCACCCCCTCCAGCAAGCGCACCCGCTGCGGCTCGGTCGAACCCGCACGGTCCAGCACGGCATAGCTCTCGCGCCACAGGCTGTCTTCCTGCCACACATAGTTGACCCGCTGCAGCGTGCTGCGCGGCTGATCCGTCGGGTTATGCCAGCCGGTGCGGGTGAAGCTGAGCAGAAAGCGCGCTGCCGGACCACCCATCAGGGCCGGCTCCTGGTCACCGAACTCATCCCGGACGGGGCGGTCGACGAAATGTCGCAGGTCGCGCTGCAGTATCTGCAGGGCACGATTCAACTCCCACGTGCGCTCAGCAACCCCGCGGGTACTCTCGACGCCGTTGATAACGGTAGACAGGCCGGTGTACGCCACCGCAGCCACGAAAGCCGTTATCGCCAATGCGATCAGCACTTCCACCAGGGTGAAGCCGCTAGCTCGCAAAACGGAAACCCCCTGCCCGCTGCCGCGCCACGATGCCCTGCCGCTCGCCACCCGGCGCGGCGAGGAAAGCAACCAGGGAATAGAGCAGCGGCCCGCCATCCTCCTCCCCGGCACGCACAGTAATTTCCACCCGGTAGAAACCCTGCACCTGGGTGGGCGTGCTTTCCAGCCGCCAGTACCAGGGGCGGCCGGCAAACTCCTCACTGCCGCTGTCGGAGCCCCGCAACAGCTCACCCCGTGCGGCGCTCAACAGGCGCAACTCCACCAGCTTGTTGTTGGCTACCAGCTGAGCCAGCGACTTGTCACGCAAGTAGCCGGTGCCGTCCACCTGCTGATGCAGGGCGAACAACAACGCGGGCAGGGCCAGCGCCACGATCGCCAGTGCCACCATCACCTCCACCAGCGTGAAGCCACGCACGCTCCGGGCCCGGCAACTAGCGCGAGGGATACGCGTCATCGACCTCACCGCGGGGCAACATGGTCATACGCCCCAGCAAGTCCCACTCCAGCCGCCAGAGCACCTCCGCCGTGTCTCGAGCGCGCCACTCCAGCGCGCCCGGCGCCACTTCGCCACTGGCGTAGAACACCACCTGGGGTGCGGCGTCCTCGGCCAGCGGCGCAGCCAGCAAATCAGCAGTGGGGATATCATCCAGCAGCAACACCAGTTCGACCTCCGCAGGCAGCGTACGCGGCGCCAGCACCTCGCGCGCCAGCGCCGGTGACCGCCAGCCCTCGGCACGCCGCTCACGCCAGTCGTAGAGGTATTGAGTTTGCGCACCACGCGCATCCACCGCCAGCACCAGGCCCATGTCCCGCCCCGCCATCTGCGCCTCTTCCAGGGCGAACTCCGCGACATTGCGCAACTCACGCACCTGGGACTCAAGCACCTGTTGCTGTCCGCCATCACCCACGTTGAGGGTGGCAAGCGACGTCATCAGCACAATCACAAACAGAACAACCAGCAGTTCAACCAGGCTGAAAGCGCGACACCGTGCGGCACACGGCCGCGACAACCACGCGCGCACCTGCCGCTGCATGGAATCAGTCCTGTTCCTTCCAGTTGCCGATATCGGCGTTCTGGCCTTCGCCTCCCGACAGGCCATCGGCGCCGAGGCTGTAAATATCCACTTCACCGTTTTCGCCCGGGCTCAGAAACAGGTAGGGGCGCCCCCAGGGATCCAGCGGCACTTCCGGCAGGTAACCACCGTCCTTGAAATTACGTGGCTGCGGATCGAGATTGCTCGCCTCGACCAGCGCATCGAGGCCCTGCTCGGTGGTTGGATAGACGTAGTTGTCGAGGCGATAGATTTTCAGCGCAGTCTCGATCGCCTTGAAATCGGCGTGAACTTTCTGGATGCGCGCTTCATCCGCCCGGTTGAGCACCGTGGGTGCCACAACACTGATCAGCAGCCCCATGATCACCAGCACCACCAGAATTTCCACCAGCGAGAAACCGCTGTGCGCCCGCCTTGCTGTCGTCGGCAATTTCATATCACTATCGCACCATCGTATTGAGATCAAAAATCGGCAACAGAATGGCCATGACAATGACCAACACCATGCCGCCCATAAACACCACGAGCAGGGGTTCGAGCAGGCTCATGAGTGTTCCCAGTGTCATTTCCAGTTCGCGCTCCTGATTGCTGGCCGATCGCGCCAGCATGGTTTCCAGTTCGCCACTGGCTTCGCCGCTGGCCACCATGTGCACCATCATCGGCGGGAACCGGCCATTCTCTCGCAGCGCTCGGTGCAGGCTGCTCCCCTCCTGCACCCGCTCAGCCACGCGGGCACTGTCTTCTCGCAGCACCAGGTTGGTCAACACCTGCCCGGCAATGCGCAGCGACTCCAGCAGGGGCACCCCGCTGGCCATGAGAATGCTCAGGGTCGAGGCAAAACGCGCCGTGTCCATCGCTATCACCAGCCGGGAGAAACCCGGCACGCGCAACAACAGGGCATGCCAGCGCCGGCGACGCTGAGGCTGGCGCAGCCAGCGCCGCAGCCCGAACACCAAAAGCACCACGGCCACCAGCACCCACAGCGCATAGTCGCGCGAAAAATCGCTGGCGACAATCAAGCCGCGGGTCAGCAGCGGCAACTCGCGGTTGGTGTGCGCAAAAATGCCGATCAGCTCCGGTACGACAAAAATCATCAGTGCCACAACCACCGCCAGCGCCACGGCGATCAGAATAAACGGATAGATCATGGCCATTTTCAGCTTTTGCGCGGTGTACTGGCGCTGTTCGTTGTAATCGGCCAACTGCGCCAGCACCGGACCGAGAAAACCGGCGTGCTCCCCGGCGTTGACCATGGCCCGGTACATTTCGTTGAACACCAGCGGGAACTCACCCATGGCATAGGCCAGCGTATGACCCTCGGCGACCCTGGAGCGCACCTGCAACAACAGCCCCTGCGTCCGGCCCTTGCGGCTCTGCTCGGCGGCTGCCTGCAAACATTCGTCCAGCGGCAAATTGGACTGCACCAGTGTGGCGAGCTGCCGGGTCACCAGCGCCAGTTCGGCGACGCTGATACGCGGCTGCAGAAACGACCAGCCTGAACGCGGCTTGCTCTCCGCCTGGCGGTTTGCCACCGCAACGTCAACCGGGCGCAGCTTCTGCGTGCGCAGCTGGCCGCGCACCTGGCGCTCGGAATCACCTTCGAGCACGCCCTTGACCAGCTTGCCGCTGGCATCCAGTGCCCGGTAACGATATGCGGTCATAAGCGCCTATCGTCTCAGGTGACAGCGGTGACGCGCAGCACTTCTTCGATGCTGGTTTCACCGCTGAGGATGCGCCGGCGACCGTCCTCCTGAATCCCCGGATAGTGCTTGCGCGCTTCGAGCAGCATCTGCTGCTCGCTCGCGCCCTCATGAATCATCAGGCGCAGCGCGTCCGTCACCTCGATCAATTCATAAATGCCGGTGCGCCCACGGTAGCCGCCGAAATTGCACTGCTCGCACCCCTTGGCGCGATAGACACTGACCGCTGCCGTGGTATCCGCAGAGAGTCCCAGTAGCGTGCGCTCGGAATCTGCCAGTTGATGTGGCTCCTTGCAGTCGCGGCAAAGCAACCGCACCAGACGCTGGGCCATCACGCCAATCAGGCTTGATGACAGCAGGAAAGGCTCAATACCCATGTCCTGCAGACGCGTCACCGCACCGATGGCGGTATTGGTGTGCAGCGTGGACAGTACCAGGTGGCCGGTGAGGGACGCCTGCACCGCGATTTCCGCCGTTTCCAGGTCGCGAATCTCGCCGACCATCACCACGTCAGGGTCCTGCCGCAGAATAGCCCGCAGGCCGCGCGCAAAGGTCATGTCGACCTTGGGATTGACCTGCGTCTGTCCTACGCCTGGCAGCATGTACTCCACCGGGTCTTCTATGGTGAGAATATTGCGCGTGGCCTGGTTGATATGCGACAGGCCGGCATACAGCGTTGTGGTTTTACCCGACCCCGTGGGGCCGGTTACCAGAATGATGCCGTGTGGACTGCGCAGGGCTTTCTCGTAACTGTGGAGCACCTGCTCATTCATATTCAATTGCCGCAGTTCCAACTGCCCGGCCTGCTTGTCCAGCAGACGCAGCACCACGCGTTCGCCGTGGGCAGAAGGCATGGTCGACATGCGGATATCAATGGCGTGCCCGGCTATTCGCACGGAAATGCGGCCATCCTGGGGCACCCGCTTTTCAGCGATGTCCAGCTTCGCCATCACTTTCAGCCGCGACACCAGCAGCGGCGCCAGCATCCGCTTCGGGGACAGCACCTCCGCCAGCACGCCATCCACCCGATAACGCACGCTGAGCCGGTCCTCAAAGGTTTCAATATGGATGTCCGAGGCCTGCTCACGCACGGCCTGGGAGAGGATGGCGTTGATCAGGCGAATGATGGGCGCATCGTCCTCGGCGTCCATCAAATCGCCCGCGTCCGGTATTTCATCGGCGAGCCGGCTGAGGTCGACATCGGCACTGATGTCTTCCGCCATCTGCACCGCCGCGTTGTTGTCGCGTTGGTAAGCGCGAGAGAGGCGCCGCTGGAACTCGGCATCCGACACCGTCTCGCATTCGAACGGGGCGCCCAGCCAGCGACGAATCTCCAGCAACAACGGGGCCTCAAGAGGGCTACGATGCACGAGCACCGCACCCTGCGCCCGATTATCGACCAGCACGCCAAACTGCTTGGCAAACCCGAAGGGCAGGTTGGCCCTCGGCGGCTCGGGCACCGCGACCTCCGCGGAGGTCATCAGTCGGCCTCCACAGCCGCCGGCGTGTTACCCGACTCGTCGCGGATTTCCTGCAACTGCCGGATTTGTTCTTCCCACTCAGGCAATACCGGCACGTTGCTGTCATCAAGGAACATCAGGCCCCGCTCGCGGCGCAGCACCTGCTGGTCGCGGATATAGCGGTACTTGTCCGCGGTGGCGCCGGCGAGTTGTTCGTCATCGCGAATGATCGTGGGCCGAATGAAAATAAGCAGGTTGGTTTTAATGACCTGCACTGCGTCGTTCCGGAACAGGCGCCCGAGCAGCGGAATATCGCCGAGCAGCGGCACCTTCTGGCTGGCGTCCTGCACATCGTCCTTGATCAGGCCGCCGAGCACCACAACGCGTCCATCCGCCGCCAACACCTTGGTCTGCAGTACGCGCTCGTTGGTGATCAGGTCAGACGCCTGTAACACCACGGACGTGTTGCTGAGGCTGGAGACTTCCTGGGAGATATCCAGCACCACAGAGTCTCCCTCGTTGATATGGGGCGTCACCTTGAGCGTAATGCCCACATTCTCCCGCTCAATGGTCTGGAACGGGTTTTGTGCACCATCGCCGGTACCGGTGCTGGTAAATGAACCAGTGACGAAGGGTACGTTCTGGCCCACGGTGATGTAAGCCTCCTGGTTATCCAGGGTCAGCAGGCTGGGTGTTGACAGGATGTTGGCGTTGGACTTTTCTTTCAGGGCGTTAAGAATGACGGTCATCGACAGATTGTCATCAATCACGCCCCAGCCCAGGGAAACACCCGGTGACTGAGCCAGCGCGCCCGCCAGCGCACCCACATTAAAGTCGCCCGTGGTCACGCCGCTATCAGTCCCGTCACCGCCATCTTCCGGCAGAATGGCCCCCGCAATGTTGCGCGCCCGCGCATCGTCAGCACTGATACTGCTGCCGAAAAAGCCGTTGTCGTTGGCAAACAGCCACTGCAGGCCCAGATCCTGGCCGTCACGCACTTCCATCTCAACAATGATGGCCTCCACCAGCACCTGGGCGCGGCGTATATCGAGGCGCGCCACAACCGCCTCCAGCGCCGCCATCTTGTCGGTCGGCGCGGTTATAATCAGGGCATTGGTATTGGCGTCGGCTTCAATTGTCGCGCTGGTTTCAGATGCACGCTGCGCGCGCCCCGCCTCGCCGGCATCCACCCGGCCGATGTTCTGCATGACCTTGGTCAGCACCTCGGCAATGTCCTCCGCCTTGGCGTACTCCAGGTAGATCACCTTTACGTTGCCGCTTTGCTCAAGAGGCGTGTCAAGATAGCGGATCAGCTGCGTCATGCGCGCACGCTCCAGCTCATCGGCACTGATCAACACACTGTTGGTGCGCGCATCCGCTACCAGCATGACCTCAACCTCATTGCCCTGCTGCGCCTCTGAGGTGTTGAGCTGGTCGAGCATACGCACCACGTCTTCAGCAACGCCATAGCGCAGCTTGATGACCTCGGTCTCCTGCGTTGCCGTGCGGTCCATGCGCTCGATGATCGCCGCGATGCGATCAATGTTGGAGGCCACATCCGAAATGATAATGGCATTGCTCGGCGCATACGCCGCCATATGTGCCTGTTGCGGCACCAGGGGCCGCAGCACGGGTATCAGCTTGGCGGCGGAAATGTTCTTCAGGCGCATGACCTGGGTGACATATTCGTCATTGCCGCGCTGTCCCTCGTCGTCGCGTACCGTCACCGGTGCCGAGCGGGCGTCTTTGCTCTGTATCACCCGCACTACCCCGCCGGAGCGGACTGCGGTGTAACCATGCACTTCCAGTATGGACAGGAAGAGATCATAGAGCTCGGTGCGCGATACCGGCCTGGAGGACACCACCTTGACCTTGCCCTTGACTGCCGGGTCCACCACGATCGTGGTGTCGGTCGCCTCCGCCACGAACTTGATCAGCTCCTGAATATCGGCCTCTTTCAGGTTGACCGTGAAATTCTGGGCGCTCGCGACAGCTGCCCACAGGGCAGCCAGCAGATAAAACAGCGGTATTCGCAGTGCCCGCAACATGGTTCTCACTGATTCTATATCCTTAACCGAATAGCCGTGACTCTATCACCGATCCGTCGACGCAGCATCAAGGCTCACACTGAGTGCCACCGCTTCACCGGCGCGCAATAGCTCGAACGAGACCTCACTTGCGGAGCGCATGGCCTGGTAGAGCCGCATGGTGTTTGCCGGGTCTGACAGGGACAGGCCATTCACCGCCAGCACCAGGTCACCGGGGCGAAATCCCAGCTGCTCGAACTGCGCCCGATCCCGTCCCGGTGTCACCCGATAGCCCTGCAGGGCGCCTTCCTCGCGCACCGCGCTGATGCGCACCAGATCGGCCAGTGACTGGGGGTCCTCATACAGCTGGTCGCGATAGCCCGCCGCCAGCGCCGCGGACTCCGCATCGCTGCGCCGGTCGATAACCGCGGCCGCAACCGGCGCCCTGCGCGTGTCACCGGCAGCGATTGCGCGGCGCCCCGTGAGCTGCGCATCAAGTTCGTTTGGAGGGTACAGGCGCAGAAGCTCGTAGGTGCCGCCGTTGTCCAGAACCACCTGCTCCGGCATTACCTTGGCCAGCACCACATTGCCGCCGACAGGCAACTCGTCGTCCACGGAATAGATTGCCTGCCGGCCGCGATACTCAATCACCGCGCTGCCCTCACCGGCTGCATTGAAGGCAATAATGCCACGCAGGGTAAGCTCGAGCCGGCTTTCCCGGGCACCTCGCTCGATACCCTCGCGGGCTGCACGCGCCTCACTGGGGAGTGGGGCCACCTCCTCCACCACGGATCCAGCGCCGGGCTCACCGAACAGCGCCCAGCCACGCAGTGCCTCAATATCTACAGGTATTCGCGCGCCGGACGCTGAGATTGCCTCCGCCGGGGGATTGATGACACCTCCCGACAACGCTGTTGCGGGCGCTGCCGGGAACAGCGCCCAGAACAACTGCGCCAGTGCCGCCATCAGCCAGCATACCGCGAGTGCCAGCACACCCCGGCGCAACCAGCGCACACAGCGCGGCTCTGCCAGCATCGCCAGCAGCCGCTGCGCACCGGCCACCCACTTCCCTGCAACGCTGCCCTGATTCAGTGAACCTGCGGCCAATGCTCTCTCCCGGTGTGCCACGGTCCGCCGGCGGCGGCCTCATGGATATAACGGCCCGATTATAGGGTGCGCCATTAAAAGATAAAACCGTGACGGTTGCGTGACAGCCAGATGACAGGAATATGACGGCCGACACCGCCGCAAGGCGACCAATGGACAGCGACAGGCCAGTTGACTACCCTTGCTGGCAGCTGACCCCTTTTCAGGAGCACGACCGATGGGACGTATTTTCAACGACAACTCGGAAACCATTGGCGGCACACCACTGGTTCGCATCAACCATATAAGCACCGGCAACGTCTATGCCAAGCTGGAGAACCGGAATCCGGCGATGTCGGTGAAGTGTCGCATCGGCACAAGCATGGTGCTGGCGGCGGAGCGTGACGGCAGCCTCCAACCCGGTATGACCATTGTCGAGCCCACCAGCGGCAACACCGGTATCGCCCTGGCGTTCGTGGCGTCTGCTCGCGGCTACGCTTGCACCCTGACGATGCCCAACACCATGAGCCTGGAACGGCGTAAACTGATGAAGGCACTCGGCGCCGAGATCATCCTCACCGACGGCAGCAAGGGCATGCCCGCCGCGATTGCCCGGGCCGAGGAAATCATTGCCTCCGAGCCCGGCCGTTATTGGGGTGCACGGCAGTTCGAGAACCCCGCCAACCCGGCCATTCACGAGAGCACGACCGGGCCGGAAATCTGGCAGGATACCGAGGGCGCGATCGATATCCTGGTGGCCGGCGTGGGCACGGGCGGCACGCTGACCGGAATCTCCCGCTACATCAAGGGCAGCGCCGGCAAGGCCATACAAACAGTAGCCGTCGAGCCTGCGAGCACAACGGTGATTACCGCGGCCAAAGCCGGCGCCGAACCTACCCATGCACCGCACAAGATCCAGGGTATCGGTGCCGGCTTTCTGCCCGGCAACCTGGACCTGGCCATGGTCGACCGCGTGGAACAGGTCAGCAACGACGACGCCATGGCCTGGGCACACAAGCTCATGCAACAGGAAGGCATTCTTGCCGGGGTATCCTGTGGCGCGGCGATGGCCGTGGCTGATCGCGTGTCGAGGGAGCCTGCCAATGCCGGCAAGATGGTGGTGGTGATCCTGCCGGATTCAGGCGAGCGCTACCTGAGTGCAGCCCTGTTCGAGGGTCGTTTCAGTGATAACGAAATGGTGCAGTGAAAGGGGCGCGGCTCAGCGCCCCTCACGCAGCTGTGCCAGGCGGCGCTTGACTGCCGGCCACTCGGTATCCAGCACGCTGAAGTAGACCGAATCCCGGGAAAAGTCGTTCTGCACAATACGGTGCTTGCGCAGCACCCCTTCGCGCATGGCGCCGATGCGTTCCAGCGCACGCTGTGATCGCAAGTTGCGCGCGTCAGCCTTGAACTCCACCCGCAAACACCGCAGGCGTTCAAAGGCGTGACGCAGCAGCAGCAGTTTGGCCTCGGTGTTGACCCCGGTGCGCTGCCACTCCTGGCCCAGCCAGGTCCAGCCGATTTCCAGGCTGCGATGCTCCGGCAGCATGTTCAGATAGCGCGTACTGCCCACCACCTTGCCTTTCGCGTTCTCGACAATGGCCCAGGCTTGCTCACCGGGCGCGCTGGTGGCCTCGTCGATCCAGTGACGGGTATCCGCCAGATCGATAAAGCAGCCGCGCGGCATGAATGCCCAGTCCGGGGCGTGACAGCCGCGCAAAAACAACCCCTGGGCATGCTGCTGGGTAAGCGGCTCCAGCCTGACCAACTCCCCACGCAGTACCGTGTTACCGGCATCGGGGCCCGGCGGCATGCTCATGGTAGTATGATCGTCGAACCGGTCGTCACCCGTTCCTCGAGGTCGCGGTGGGCGCGTGCGACGTCAGCCAACGGGTAGCGCTGACCAATCGTCACGGTCAATACGCCCGCCAGTAATCGATCGAACACCGCGGCGGACGACTGCCGCAACTCCTCCGTGGTGGCGGTGTAGGTCAGCAGCGTCGGGCGCGTCACATACAGCGACCCCAGGGTGGCAAGGGTCTGCAAATCCAGCGGTGCCGGCTTGCCGGAGGCGTTGCCGAAACTCACCAGCATACCCCGTGGCTGTAAACAGGCCAGTGATGCGTCGAAGGTATCGCGGCCTACGCCGTCATAGACGACCGGCACGCCCTGCCCGTCAGTAAGCTCCCGTACGCGCTGGGCCACGTCTTCCTGCGCGTAATTGATCACATGGGAATAACCCTGTGCCCGAGCGAGCTCCGCTTTCGCCTCTGAGCTGACAGTGCCAATCGCGTTGACACCCAGGCTCTTCGCCCACTGTCCGAACAACAGCCCCACGCCACCCGCCGCCGCATGAAACAGGCAGGTCTGGCCAGATTGCAGCGGATACACCCGCTGCAACAGGAACTCTGTCGTCTGGCCCTTGAGCAAAGCTGCCGCGGCCGTTGCAAAATCGATGCCCTCAGGAATGGCGACCAGTCGCGCAGAGGGCAGATTCACCGCCTCGGCATAGGCACCAAACAGGGCGGAGCAATAGGCCACTCGGTCACCCACGGCGAACTCCGCCCCCTCCCCCACCGCTGTCACCACGCCGGCAGCTTCCATACCCAACCCACTCGGCAACGGGATGGGATAGGCACCACTGCGGTGGTAGGTATCAATGAAGTTGAGTCCAATGGCCCGCTGCGCCACAGTCACCATGCCAGGCCCCGGTGGCGGCAGCTCAACGTCAACCAGCTGCATGACCTCGGGCCCACCTGTGTGCTCAATGCGCACCGCCTTTACTGACTGTGTACTCATACAACTGTCTACTTGCCCTGTGTGAACCGCTAGTGTGCCAAACAAGCCCACTGAGGGAAACGGAAGTTTGCCTGCTGTCACGCGGTCGGGTATTGGCCTGTGGCATGCTACACTGCACGCCTTCACCTGCGCCGGTGACAGACCGGCGCCGCAGCCTGAGACTACCCATGTGTTAGAAGATCTTGCCCTTGACCGCAGCCTGCAACTGGCACTGGAAGACCTCGGCTTCGGCAAGCCGACGGCCGTGCAGCAGGATGTTATTCCACTCGCCCTTAGCGGCAGTGACCTGCGTGTCAGCGCCCCGACCGGCAGTGGCAAGACACTCGCCTACCTGCTGCCCGGATTGCAGCGCCTGCTACAGGCACCACTGCCGACTGACGGCGGCACTTTGCTGCTGGTGCTGGTGCCTACGCGGGAGCTTGCGCGCCAGGTTCTGAAAACGGCACGCCAGCTGCTGGGCAAAAGCACACTGCGTGCCGACGCCCTCACCGGCGGTGCCGACTTCAAATACCAGAAATCCCTGTTGCGCAAGAACCCGGAAGTGGTCATCGCGACGCCAGGGAGGCTGCTGGAGCATTGCGAGCATGGCAGCGCCGATCTGCGCGGCCTGCAAGTGCTGGTCATTGATGAAGCAGACCGCATGCTCGACCTGGGCTTTCGCGACGATGTGCTGAAAATTGCCGGCTTCTGCCCCGCCGAGCGCCAGACACTCCTCCTGTCTGCCACGCTGCACGCCCGCGGCCTGAGTGATATGAGCGCCGCCCTGCAGCAAGACCCGGTTGCTGTGAGCTGCGGCGACATCCGCAGCGCACACGAGAGTATTCACCACCAGCGCATCCTGGCCGACAGCCAGGAACACAAGGACAAGCTGCTGCTCGCCCTGCTGCAGGACAGCGGTCGCAAGCAGCTGGTGTTTGCCAACAAACGCAGTACGGCATCACGCCTGGCTGATTTTCTGCGCCACCACGGCCTGCGCGCGGGGTGTCTGCACGGCGAAATGACCACCGAGGAGCGCAAGGCGATCGTGACGCGTTTTGAGCAGGGCGGCGTCAGCACCGTCACCGCCAGCGATGTCGCTGCGCGGGGGCTGGATATTCAGGGTATCGACACGGTCATCAACTACGACTTGCCGCGCAGTGGCGACGACTACCTGCACCGCACCGGACGCACCGGCAGGGCCGACAGCAAGGGTACCGCGATCTCGCTGGTGACCGCGGCTGACTGGAACCTCATGATCAGCATACAGCGCTACCTGAATATCACCATGGAACCGCGCGCCCTGGCCGGCCTGAAAGCGCGCTACGCGGGGCCGAAGAAGATGAAGTCGTCAGGCAAAGCCAGCGGCAGCAAGAAAAAGGCGCCGGTTGCAAAGAAGAAAGTACGCGCCCGCGACAGCAAGGCAAAAGGCAAGCCGCGCAAGACAAGCAGCGCCTGGCCGGCGAACGACGGTTTCGCGCCACTGATGAAAAAGCGGCGCGAACCGAACGACGAATGAGCTCTCAGTCTACAGGCGTGGGCGCATAGCGCTCGAACCAGCCGAGAATAGCCGCCACCTTGGCGATGAGCTGGCTGGGACGACGGGCGATGGAGTGCGATGCGCCGGGGACCCGCACCATCGCGGTTTCGACACCACTCAGCTTCAAGGCCTGATAGTACTGTTCGGTTTCCGACATGGGCGTACGCAGGTCCTCCTCGCCTGTCAGCAGCAGCGTGGGTGTTGTCACGTTGCCAACCAGGGAAAGCGGTGAGCGCCGCCAGTAGGCCTCGGGGTTTTCCCAGGGCATGTCCCCGAACCAGTAGCGCGCAAACACGGGTGACTGGTCCGCCGTCAGCACAAAGCTGGCCCAGTTGATCACCGGCTTGGCAACGACCGCCGCCCGAAAGCGCTGGGTCTTGCCGACTATCCAAGCCGTCAATGTGCCACCGCCACTGCCACCTGTGACATACAATCGCTGCGGGTCCACATAGCCTTCGGCGATCACTGCATCAACGCCGGACATGAGGTCGTCGTAATCCTCACCCGGATAGTTGTGGTGGATGAGATTGGCAAACTCTTCACCGTAGCTGGTACTGCCACGTGGATTCACATACAGCACAACGTAGCCGGCCGCCGCAAACAACTGCAACTCGGCCGCAAAGCGCGGACCGTAGTTGGCAAACGGTCCGCCGTGAATTTCCAGTAGCAACGGGTAGCGCTTTTGCGGGTCAAAATCCGGCGGGGTGACCACCCAGGCTTGAATCTCACGTCCGTCAAACGAGGACGGGTAGGTCAGTTCGCGGACCTCGCCGAGGGTGCGGTAACCCAGGAGATTGCTGTTTAATGTGGTGAGCGTACTTCCGCGCTCACTGCCGACACGTCCGGCCTTCAACTCTGCCGGTGCCTGCGGGGTAACCGCGGTATACACAAAGTGGTCGCCGCCAACCGCGTAATCAGCACCCGCGTAGGGACGACCGAGCTGCTTGCCACCGAGATCGCGGGCGAGGATGCGCATGCGGCCCTTGAGATCGGTCATGGCGAGATGCGTGTCGCCTCGATCGTCATAGTAAAAGAAGATGTGCTTGCCATCGGCGGACCACTGGGGGTGCTCGATGCTGCGATCGAGGTCCGGCAACAACTCCCGGCGCTGTTCACCTGCCACACTCATCACATAGAGCCGGTCCCGGTGATACCCCATCCCCTTGTCATCCCAACCGGTCCAGGCCAACCAGCGCCCGTCTGGCGATACGGTGACGTCCTTGTCCGGCCCCTGACGATCAGTCAGGGGCGTCATGACGCCGGACTGCAGATCAACCCGGTACAGCTCGGAGTTCTGGGTATCCATTGCCCAGTCGGCATGGCGATTGGCAGACAGGTACAGCGCCGAGCCATCGGCCGCCCAGGCAACTGCCCCCGTGTGGTTGAAATCACCGTGAGTCACCTGACGAGGGCTGCCACCGGCAGCAGGCAGCACGAACACCTGCTCAAAGCCGTGGGGTTTGCTGCCACTGCCATCTGCACGATACACCGTGCGGTCTACCACCACAGGTGCCGCCGCCCACTGCGCACCGGTCGGGGCTGCGGGCATGTCTTCCACCACTGGCGCAGGCGCCGGCACCAGCATGCGGAACGCCAGCCACTCACCGTCCGGAGACCAGGTCAAACCCTGCGGCGCCCAGGGCAGCCGCGTGAGCTGCGCGGTCTGCGCGGAATCCAGCCAGCTCACGAACAGCTGCAATCCCGTGTCATCGCGCCGTAAATAGGCAACGCGGTCCCCCGCCGGGGACAGGGCCGGCGAGCTGACCGAGTCCGGGCCCGTCACCACCGGGCGGTGCTCGCTGCCGTCGATGTTCATGCGCCAGAGGCTGGCCTGCGGCTGGTCGCGCATCATGTCCATGCTATGGCGCAGGTACACCAGGCGACGCCCCTCCCGATCCAGCTGGGGGGACGTTGCCCAGGCCAACTGGAACACATCCCCGGCGCTGAACGGTTCAGCGCTCGCCGCGCCCGCCGGGGGCGCAAGTAACGCTACCGCAAGGACAATCGCCCACAAACACCCGTTCGTTGGCTCTCTCATTCCGTCTCCCCACCACTATCCGTTAGACTGTGCATACATATGTCAGGAAAACCTTTGATTATGACCAACCCGCTCATGGAAAAGAACCTCTTGCCGCCCTTTTCCGCCATTCGCGCGGAGCATGTGGAGCCGGCCATACGCACCCTTATCGAGCGCCACAAGGCACAGCTCAACGCTCTGCTTGCGCAGCCGGGGCCGCGCACCTGGGCGTCGCTGATTGCCCCGATTGAAGCAATGGATGATGAGCTCGCACAGTGCTGGTCACCGGTGGGACATTTGAACGGCGTCCTCAACAGCGAGGCGTTGCGCGCTGCCTACAAGGCCTGCCTGCCGCTGCTCTCCGAATACCGCACCTGGGTGGGCCAGAACGCGGACCTGTATGCGGCCTATTGCGAGGTAGCACAAGGCGAGGACTTCAACGCTCTCGGCCAGGCCGAGCAGCAAGCGGTACACAACGCCCTGCGCGACTTCAAGCTGGCCGGCGTTGCGCTGCCCGAGGCGAGCAAGAAGCGCTTCGGCGAGATACAGCAGCAGCTAGCCAAGCTCAGCAGCCAGTTCAGCGACAACGTCCTGGATGCCACCAACGCCTGGAGCAAACAGGTTAGGGCGGAGCAGCTGCAGGGCCTGCCCGCTTCAGCGATCGCCAGCGCGACACAAGCGGCGCAGGAGCGCGACCTGGAGGGATGCCTGCTCACGCTCGACTTTCCCTCCGTGTTGCCGCTGCTGACCTACTGCGACGATCGGGAGCTGCGCCGCGAGGTCTATCTGGCCAATGTTACCCGGGCATCGGACATTGGCCCGCACGGCGGCCAGTTCGATAACACACAGCTGATGGACGAGATTCTCGACCTGCGCCAGGAGCTCGCCAGCCTGTTGGGCTTCGCCAACTATGCCGAGTGTTCCCTGGCGACCAAGATGGCCGACAGCCCACAGCGCGTAGTCGAATTCCTCACCGAGCTGGCAGAGCGCTCCCGCGCCCAGGCACAAGCGGAGTGGCAGGAGCTGAGCCGGTTTGCCGCCGGCGAGCACAGCATCGAGCAACTCAAACCCTGGGATGTCACCTACTACAGCGAAAAACTGCGTCAGCGCACCTTCAGCATTGCGCAGGAAGAGTTGCGCCCCTACCTGCCGGTGGAGCGCGTACTCAGCGGCCTCTTTGCAGTGGTACAACGGCTCTACAGCGTCACCGTGGAAGAAGTGCAGGATTTCGACAGCTACCACCCGGACCTGCGCCTGTTCGAGATTCAACAGGATGGTGAGCCGCTGGCGCGCTTCTATCTCGATCTGTATGCCCGCAGCCACAAACGGGGTGGCGCATGGATGGACGACTGTCGCGTGCGCCGCGTGACCGATACCGGGTTGCAGCTACCGGTAGCCTACCTGGTCTGCAATTTCACGGCCCCTGTGGGTGAGCGGCCCTCGCTGCTCACAGAAAATGAAATGGTGACACTGTTTCACGAGTTCGGGCACGGCCTGCATCACATGCTGACCAAGCAACATGTGGCCTCGGTGTCCGGCATTAACGGTGTAGCCTGGGATGCTGTCGAGCTGCCCAGCCAGTTTCTGGAGAACTGGTGTTATCAACCCGAGGCGCTAGCCTTTATTTCCGGCCACGTGGACACCGGGGAGCCTCTGCCCCAGGCACTGCTGGATAAAATGCTGGCGGCACGCAACTTCCAATCAGGCATGCAGATGATGCGGCAACTGGAGTTCGCCCTGTTTGACTTCAAGCTCCACCAGCATTGGGGCGAGACGGGCGTCACCGTGCAGGACACCCTGGATACTGTGCGCGCACAGGTCGCCGTGATTCCGGCAGTGCCAGAAAACCGGTTCCAGCACGCGTTCAGTCACATCTTCGCCGGCGGTTATGCTGCAGGGTACTACAGCTACAAATGGGCAGAAGTGCTCTCCGCCGACGCCTTCGCGCGGTTTGAGGAGGAAGGTATTTTCAACCCTCTCACCGGCAGCGACTTCCGGCGACACATTCTGGAAGCGGGTGGCTCACAAGACGCCATGGCACTGTTCGTGGCCTTTCGCGGGCGCGAACCGGACGTAGAGCCCCTGTTGCGCCACAGTGGTATCGCGGCCTGATACGGCTTCAGGGCTTGTGCCAGCAGGCACAGCCCTTTTGCCCGGGCCCAGAGGCGACGCACAGCTCCACCTCCCGCAGGTCATCACCCTCCGACGCGAGTAGCAACTGTTGCAACAGATAGCGGGAAAACTCCTCTACCGTCGCATTGCGCAGGGGCAACACGCGGGTGTCAGCCTTGAGAAAAAGCATCTCCTCGCGTGCGAAATGCACCCGGTAGTAGTCTTCCGCGTCCTCGATACGCTGATACGGCGAATCGCCGGCAAGCAAGAGGTACTCGTCCAGCGCATCGCAGAGCGACTTCAGGCGACGCTTGTAGACATTGTAGTCGGCGGCGAAGCCATTATCCCCCATGGGGGCGACAATCTTCGCCGACACGGAATAATTGTGGCCATGCAAGCGTTCGCGCTCGGTCGCCGAAAAAATCGTGAAATGTGCCGCAGAGAACTTGTGGCTCTCTTTGTCGATGTACAGCGTGGTCAAACGCTCCATGAGAGACTTCCAGCCGATTGACGTTGAAACATTGTCACGACTCTACGCAGAATAGGCAAGGCTGGACCGGTGATGCACAATGGCGCTGGTCAGGCACAGCGCAAACTGAATTGCGGGTGCCTGCGTATTACCGACTGCACACGACCATCGGGGTAGCACCCCGGTGAGCGATATTCCAGGGGGAAATCCATGCACACTGCAATTATCACCGGCGCCAGCGTTGGTATTGGCCGCGCGACGGCGCAACGCTTTCTGGCGCTCGGCTACCGTGTCTACAACCTGTCCCGACGTGCCTGTCCGGAAGACGGCGTCGAAAATATCGCCTGTGACCTCGCCTCCGACGCCTCGATTAACGCCGCCTGCAGCACACTGCTGCCGGTCGTCAAAGACAGCGAAACCGTCTGCCTGCTGCACAACGCCAGCCAGATGCGCAAGGATGCCGTTTCCCACTGCAGCAGCGACAGCCTGCGCGAGGTCCTGGAAACCAACGTCGTGGCGTTGAACAGCGTCAACCAGCTGCTGCTACCCGCGTTGCCAGCGGGGTCCAGCCTGCTGTATATCGGCTCAACGCTATCCGAGAAGGCGGTCGCGGGCTCCTTCAGCTACGTGCTGAGCAAGCACGCCCAACTCGGCATGATGCGGGCAAGCTGTCAGGACCTGATGGGGACGGGCATTCACACAGCGCTGATCTGCCCGGGCTTTACCGACACAGAGATGTTACGCACGCATATCGGCAATAACCCCGAAGTGGTTGCGGCCATCGGCGGCATGAATGCCTATGGCCGACTGATCGACCCAGGTGAAATCGCCGAGCTGATTGTGTGGGCGCACGGCAACCCGGTGATCAACGGTGCCGTTCTACACGCCAACCTGGGACAGAAGGAAGCCTGACATGACCGCCGCAGTCACCGTGTGGGAGCGCCGGGAGCGGGTTTTCCTGGTTCTGGCCGGTATTTTTCTCTGTGCGATGACGCTGCTCAATGTAATCGGCATCACCCGGTTTATCCAGCTCGGGCCCATGGCGCTGGCCGTGGGCGTGCTGCCCTACCCGCTCACTTTCCTCTGTACAGACCTGGTCTGTGAACTTTATGGGCGCGCCCGGGCCAACTTTCTGGTCAGCGTGGGCCTGGGGCTCAACTTCTTCATTCTGCTCGTCCTGTTCCTGGGTGATGCCATGCCCTCCGTGGGGCCAGAGGCCATGCCGCCGTGGCAGATTCTGCAATTGGCGGAGCCGGTGACGCTGCCCAATGGTCAGGTGGTGAGCAACAGCATCGGGCTGTACCAGCTGATCTATGCGACAACCTCCGGCGCTGTGTTCGCCTCCATGCTCGCCTACATCGCCGCGCAGTACTGCGATGTGCAGCTGTTCCACTTCTGGAAACGGATAACCCGCGGCAAATATCTGTGGGTTCGCAACAATTTCAGCACGCTGATGAGTCAGATGGTGGACTCGGTGATGGTTATCACCGTCACCTTTGGTGCGGCATTCCTGCGCGGTGACATCGCTTTCCAGGCCCTGTTGGTACTGATAGGCAGCAACTACCTGTTCAAGGCAGCGGTTGCACTGCTCGATACCGGCCCGTTCTATGTGCTGGTGCACTACCTGCGCCGCTACCTGGAACTGGGGCCCGAGGATTATGCCGTGCCCGGGGGCAGGTCGGACGGGGTCACGGTCGAGTAACACTGAGAAACGGCGAAGCGCCTAGTGGCGCAGCGCTGCTTCTTCCGCCTTGCGTTGCGCCACCAGCTCACGCACATCGGCCAGCAGGGCCCGCGCATCAAACACGATGCCATCCTTGATCGTGTGACGGATGCCACCGGCAAACTCCACCGCACCGCGCTCGTGGTTCAGGCGCTGGTGGCCGGTGCCATAGAGAATCTTGAAATTGGCCAAGGGGTTCTCGTCGACGATGACCAGGTCAGCGCGCTTGCCCACTTCAACCGTACCGCGGTCACTGTCGACACCGAGCAATTCCGCCCCCTTGAGGGTCGCCGACTGTATGACTTCCAGCGGGTGAAATCCTGCCTCCTGCAACAGCTCCAACTCCCGAATGTAGGCAAAACCGTAAATCTTGTAGATGAACCCCGCATCTGAACCCGCCGTCACGCGTCCGCCGGCGTTTTTGTAATCATTCACGAACTGCATCCAGAGTGAGAAATTCTCCTTCCAGGCGATTTCATCCGCCGTCGTCCAGTCAAAAAAATAGGAGCCGTGGATGTCCGGGCTGGGCTCAAACGCCCGCATCATATAGGGCATGGTGTAGCTGGCATGCCACTCTGCCAGACGTGCTCGCATCAGGTCTCGGTTGGCTTCATAGATGGTGAAGGTTGGCGAGAGCGTAAAATCAAGCGAGATCAATTCGTCAATGGTGGCGCGCCACACGTCCGAGCCCGGCGCGGCGGTTTGCTGCCACAGCCTACCGGCCTCACCAAAGCGGTCCTGCTCATTGCTGTAATTGTAATCGTAGGGATAATGCTGGATACGACGATCCTCAAACATCGCCTCGGGCAAGCCATACCAGTGCTCCATGCTGTTCACACCCATTCTGGCGCTGTCGAGCACATTGACCCGGGTCACCGCCAGCTGCGCATGATGAAAGGCGGTACGCATGTCGCGCTCTATCGCCTCCGCGGTCGCCGCCGCAATAATCGCGGGCGCAGCGCCAAAGAACTTCACACCGTCAGCACCTTTGCGATGCACGTCGCGCACCCATGCACGGGCCTGTTCCGGACTGGCGATCGTCGCCGGAAGCGCAGCAAACACCAGCAGATGCGGTGCGGCAATGCTGCCTTTCGCGCTGAGTTCCCGATGCTGCAGGGTCCACTTCAGCCCCATGGTCGCACCCACGTCACGCACCGTGGTAATGCCGTGCGCCAACCAGAGCTTGAGCACATACTCAGGGTTCGTCAGGCTGCCTGCCGGGGCGTGACTGGTACTACCGAGGTGAGCATGCGCATCGATAAAGCCCGGCAGGATATATTTGCCGCCGGCATCGATGACTTCTGTTCCGTCCGGCGCGGTCGCGTTGGACACAGCGCCTTTGCCCGCACTGCGTATATCGGCAATACGATTGTTCAGTATGAGTATATCCACGGGGCCGCGCGGCGGCGCGCCGGTGCCATCGATTAGGAAGCCATTACGCAGTAGCAAGCGAGGAAATGGTCCGCGAGACTCGTCTCCCCGCGCCGGAGCCACAGTGGGCGGGGCGATACCACCAGCCAGCACTTCGCTGATGTTCTCCTCGCCGGGCTCCGGCGCAGCCGTGGACTGAGCGGCAACACACAGCGCAGCCACACTCACCAGCAATTGACGCAACACCCTCACAGGCCTTCTCCTCGGTCTACGCCGCCGGCTCGGCAGCAACTTGCAAACTGTTACACAGCCGCACATGTACCACCGCGTAACAGCGCGTATCATGCTGCATTCCATGTCAGGGAAACACAAGGACGCTGCTGTGGCTGCGGCAAACATTCTGATAATTGATGACGACCTGCTGTTTTGCAAGGTGTTGCGCTATCAACTGGGTGTACGCAAATACCACTGCGAGTTCGTTGACTCCTCCACGCGTGCGCTACAACGCCTGCAGCGGGAACCCCGCCCCGCCCTGATCATGCTCGACTACTTTCTCGGTGCACAGGACATGAATGGCCTGCAGCTCTGCAGCCAGATCAAGACAGTGTGCGATACGCCGGTGATCATGCTCACAGCCAACGACGACGTGCGCACGACGATTTCCTGCCTGGACGCAGGAGCCGATCAATACATCGTCAAGCCCTACGATATCGACGAACTCACTGCGCGGATTCGCGCAGTACTACGCCGGCATGGCAGCGGCGAGCAGCGCGATAATAGCGCCACGGCGAGCCGGGTGCTCGAGTGGGAAGCACTGCACCTTGACCCGCTGCATCGCACACTCGGCGCCTTCGGCAAAGAAGTCGCGCTTTCCGAAAAAGAACTGGCGGTATTGTCCGTTCTGATGCGAAACCCGGGCAGCGCAGTACAACGCAACGACCTGTACAGCATTGTTTACGGCAGAGACTTCGACTCCATGAATCGGGCCATGGATGTTCTCGTCGGACGCGCCCGGAAAAAACTCAAGTCGCTCACGGACAACTACTGCATTCGATCAGTAAGAGGTGCCGGGTATGCATTGCAGCCAACCCGGGGCAGGAGAATACCACATGAGGATATGCAGCCATGACCACGCAGCAGACCGTTTTCGACAGCTCGCATTTGCCTCGGTCTCTGGAGCTTGACGACTGGGAGATACTGGAAGATTTCTACGGTACCTTTCTACAGCAGCTGGATACGCTACTGCTGCACATTGAATCCGCCCCTCCGCCAATGACGATGGATGAGCAACATCATCACGCACACAAGCTGGGTTCCTCCTGCCGTACTGTGGGGGCACCCGCCCTGGCTTCCCTGTTCGAGTCTCTAGAGGCGCTGTGCCGGGACGCGGCAAACGAGGAAACGCGGGAGCAACTGCTCGCAGACATCGTAATACTGGCAAATACGACCCGCGAGCGCGTTGTATCACATCTTGCAACGCGAGCCTGACACCGGTATGCCCGCCACCCGTGCCATTTTCGAGGCCCTGACCGCCAGCCAACTGGGCGCCATGCGCTGGCGCCGCGGTGTTGGCGCCATAGCGCTCAACCGTGGCCTGTGCGCCGCACTGGAATTGCCTGCAGGCACCAACGCCCTGTCCGCAGCGAATTTCGAAAGCATGCTCTATGAGGAGGACCGCGCGCGGGTTATCCGCAGTATCAATCATTACATCGAGCAGGGTTTACAGGAGACCATCGAGATTCCGCTGCGCGCACGAACCACGCAAGGCGGCATACGAAAATTCCAATGCGTGCTCAGCATTGTCACCGATGAGGGTCAGCGCCAGGACGACGTCATGATCATCCTCCGCGACATGACCGAAGCCGAAATAGCGCGCACGGAAACACTACAGAAATCGGAACTGGAGAGATTGATTATCTCCATCTCCATCAAACTGCTTGAAGCCCCAATCGAGCTGATTGATGCCACGATCACCGAGGCACTGAGCGACACATCAAAATATGTCGGTGCTGATAGAGCCTACCGGTTCACCTACGACTGGGAGCGGGAAAGCTGCTGCAATACGCATGAATGGTGCGCTCCGGGTGTCGAGCCACAAATCGATCTCCTGCAGGACGTTTCCACCCGGGACCTGCATTTGTGGACCAGCAATCACAGGAGCCGCTTGCCTTTCATTGTCTCCGCCGTGCGCAGCCGCGCGCCGGGTGACGCCCTGCGGGCAATACTCGAACCCCAGGGCATACAATCACTGGCGACATTCCCCGAACTATTGGGTAATGATTGTATCGGCTTTATCGGCTTCGACTCGGTAAACAGTGCGCGCCATTACAGCGACGTAGAGATCATGTTGCTGGAATTGCTGGCCGACCTGATCACACACACCGAACAGCGGCGCCGCCGGGAACAGGAACTACTCGATACGCTTGCCTCCCTCAAGGAATCCCGCAACTCGGCCCTTACCATGGCCACTGTGGCGAGCTCAGCCAACGAGGCCAAATCACGCTTCGTTGCCACCATGAGCCATGAAATCCGCACCCCGCTGCACGTCATTCTCGGGATGACGGAGTTACTCAAGGGCACAGTGCTGGACGAGAACCAGCGCTCGCTACTGGATGCACTGGAGTCGTCCGGCCGCAATCTGGCGGAATTGATTGGCGATATTCTCGAGGTGTCGCGCATCGAAAGTGGCAACCTGGCACTGGAGCCTGTGCCCTTCTCGCTGCCAGACTTGAGCGGTCCGGTGGAGAAAGTACTGCGCCCACTCGCCGACCGGAAACGCATCAAGCTCGATTTCCAATTGACCACTGGGCTCCCCTGCCGCTTTTACAGCGATGCCATCAAGATTCGTCAGGTCATCCAGAACCTGGTGGCCAATGCCATCAAATTTACCGAAACCGGATCGGTGGAGGTACAGCTGTCAGTGACGCAACCCTACGGGAGTGCAGCGCATGACGCCTGGCAACTGCGGATCTGCGTCGAGGATACTGGCATAGGCATGCCGGAAGATGTGCTGGCCCACCTCCATGAACCTTTCTACCAGGCCAGCGCCGCTGGGCCTGCGCGCGCCGGAGGCACCGGGCTCGGGCTGGCAATTGTCTACAATTTGGTGAGCGCAATGGGCGGCTCGGTTGCGGTGGGGAGTACGCTTGGCGCAGGCTCGAAGTTCGAGGTGAGCTTGCCGCTGCAGCCATTTGACGACGCGGAAGCCACCGACAAACAATGTCAGACAGGTGGACCGGTACACGCCCACGCGGAAGCGAACCGGATCAACGGCAAGCGCATTCTGTTGGCGGAAGACAACCTGATGAACCAGCGGCTGGTGCAAACCCATTTAAACGGCTACAGCTGCGAACTGGAGTTTGCGGAGAACGGGGAAGAAGCCGTGGCCCTGGTGGAGCAGCGCGACTTTGACCTCATCCTGATGGACTGCCAGATGCCCATCATGAACGGCTTCGAGGCGACCCGCCAGATCCGCGCCAACTTGCGTCAGCAACACAGGCCTCAGCCGGCGGTGCTCGCAATCACAGCAAATTCGGTACAGGGGGACCGGGAAAAGTGCCTCGCGTTCGGTATGGACGCCATGCTCAGCAAGCCATTCTCGCGTCAGGAGCTAATCGCCACCGTTGCACAGTGGGTTGAACGAGCCGCCTGAACCGCCTCTTCATCGCCGTCATGCCAAGCGGCGCAGAGGCGGCCTGGCTTGCTGTGCCTCGCGACTGCTCCTCGTGGCCACCAGCATTGCAATCAACGCATGGTCGCTACAGGCACTGCGTGCGATAACGGGGCAGTAGGCTCCCTCGCGGAAGCTGCAACGCGCAGGTACTCAACCGCCAGCGCCTCCGCCACTGCGTTCGACGGCTGTCCGGATGCATCCGCTCTGCGCAGCACTTCCGCCAGGGTCGCGCTAATACGTTCAATGTGTGCTCTCTTCGCCGCCGGCGGCAAGCCGGCGCGTTGATAGTGCACGTCGATGATGCCACCGGCGTTTATCAGGAAATCCGGGCAATATAGAATGCCGTGCCCCTGCAGGCGCGCACAGTCCTCCGCGGTCGCCAACTGGTTGTTGGCGGCACCGGCCACAATGCCCGCGCGCAAGGTGTCGATGCTGCGATCATTCAGCACAGCGCCCATCGCACAGGGAGCCAGTACATCCACTTCCAGGCCGAGTATGTCCGCAGGTGCCACCGGCAATACGCCGAGCGCCTCCACCGCGCGAGCCAGGTTCGCCTCATTGACGTCCGCGCCATAGACTACCGCGCCGTCCTCGCGGAGGTAACGCGCGAGGTGATAACCCACATGACCTAGGCCCTGTACAGCGACGCGTAAGCCCTCCGTGGTGGCCACACTCAGGCGGTGTTGCACCGCCGCGCGAATGCCGAGAAAAACACCGTAGGCGGTGCTCGGCGAGGGGTCGCCACCGTGCTCATTGTCGTCGATACCACTGACATGAGGTGTACGTGTGGCCATTCGGCGCAGGTCCTCTACGCCGGTACCTGAATCCTCCGCGGCCACGTAGCGCCCGCCCTGGGCATGCACGAAATCGCCCATCGCCTGCATCAGGGCCGGCGTCTTGTCGCGCCGCGGGTCGCCGATGATGACCGACTTCCCACCGCCCATGGGCAGGCCCGCCAGCGCCGATTTGTAGGTCATACCGCGGGAGAGGCGCAACACATCGTGCAGCGCGTCCTCATCACTGGCATAGGGAAACATGCGACAGCCACCGACACCCGGTCCGAGGCTGGAATTGTGTACGGCAATAATCGCACGAAGTCCGGTGCCAGCATCACTACCGAAGACAACCAGTTCATGGCTATCCCAGGCGGGGGCGGAAAATACACTCATGACAGTTCCTCTCCAGCTGCCTGCGTTAGTCAGGCAGCGTTGACAATGGTGACCGTGTCCACGGCTTCGCCACGGAAACGACGCAGAAGCTGGGCGCGTTGCCCGGCCAGCTGCTCGCGGTTGCGGTCCTTGATATGGCCGAAGCCGCGCAACCGAGCGGGCAGTGACGCCAATTCCACCGCTTCCGTGTAGTTGTCGTCGCTCAAACCGGAGAGCAACTCGTCGAGCAGGCTCAGGTAGTCATCAATATCCGCCCGCTCCTGCCGGCGCTCAGCGGTATAGCCGAAAATATCGAAGCGTGTTCCACGCAGGCGCCGCAGTCGTGCGAGCCAACCAAAGGCGGTCAGCATCCACGGGCCGAACTCCTGCTTGACCAGGTGGCCGGTAGCGGGGTCGCGCTTGCTGAACAAGGGAGGCGCCAGGTTGAAACGCAGTTCAAAATCGCCTTCGAACTGCTGCTCGAGCTTGCGCAGGAACTCACCGTTGCTGTACAGCCTGGCCACTTCGTACTCGTCTTTGTAGGCCATCAGCTTGTGAAGCACACGGGCCACGGTGGCGCTGAGGCTACCCGGCTGTTCCGCCCGGGGATCCGCGGCGCGCGCACGCTCTACCCATTGCCGGTAGCGTTCCGCGTAGGCCGCGTCCTGGTAGTCCGCAAGTCGCGCTGTGCGGTCGGCAACAATCTCATCCACTAACTCGAGGCGCGGTGCCGCGGGCGGCGCCAGCTCATCCACCAGCGCGAGCACGCGCTCGGGCTGATCGGCGCAGCGGCGTCCCCACAGGAAGGCCTGTTTATTGAAATTGACCGCCACCGCATTCAACTCGATGGCCTCCTCCAGCGCGCCGGCGGAAACCGGCACCAGGCCCTGTTGCCAGGCGTAACCAAGCAGGAACAGGTTCGCGGCTATCGAGTCGCCCAGCAGCTGCGTGGCGATGCGCGTGGCATCAATGAAGAACGCCGCCGAATCGCCGACCTCATCACTCACCTTGGCTTTCATGGCGCTGGTGGGGAAGCGCGCATCCGGGTCGAGAATAAAGGCAGAAGTAGGCACTTCGGCATCGTTGACAACGGCGTGAGTGCGACCATGCGCCACCTTGCCCAGTGCTTCGTAGGTGGAAGTCACCACCAGGTCACAACCGAGCAGTAAGTCGGCCTCTCCGGCGGGAATACGCACCGCCTTGATATCTTCCTGATTGGCGCTGACCCGCACATGACTGACCACGGCGCCAAACTTCTGCGCCAGACCCGTCTGGTTCATGGTCGCACAACCTTTGCCTTCAATGTGCGCCGCCATGGCCACCAGCGCTGTAATGGTCAGTACACCGGTGCCGCCCACGCCCGTCACCACGGTGTTCCAGGGCCGCTCAAGCTCTGGCAACTGCGGCTCGGGAAGCGGGTCAAACAGGCCTTCCACGCCGCCACCGGCGCCCTCGGGCTTACGCAGCGACCCGCCAATGACCGAGACGAAACTCGGGCAGAAACCATTGGCGCAGCTGTAGTCCTTGTTGCAGGAGCTCTGGTCAATCTTGCGTTTGCGACCCAGCTCGGTGGCCTTCGGCAGCACCGACAGGCAATTGGACTTGATGCTGCAATCGCCGCAGCCCTCGCACACCGCATCGTTGATAAACAGACGCTTGGCGGGGTCTTCCAGCAAGCCCTTTTTGCGCCGACGGCGCTTTTCCGCCGCGCAGGTTTGCACGTAAACGATCACCGATGTGCCACTGTACTCCCGCAGCTCGCGCTGCAAAGCATCCATCTCGCGGCGATCATGCAGGCTGTAGTAACTGGTGACACCGTGGAACTGGCCGCTCCAGGCTTCCGGGTGATCACTGACCAGAGCGATACGCTGCACACCCTCCGCGGCAACCTGGCGTATCAGGTCGCCTACCGACAGACTGCCATCGATAGGCTGGCCACCCGTCATGGCTACCGCATCGTTATAGAGAATCTTGTACGTAATGTTCACACCGGCGGCAACCGCGGCCCGAATGGCGAGAATGCCCGAGTGGAAGTAGGTGCCGTCACCCAGGTTCTGGAAGACGTGCCGGGTGTCAGTGAACGGCGCCTGGCCAATCCACGATGCCCCCTCGCCCCCCATTTGCGTGAACGTATGGGTTTGCCGGTCGGGCATCCAGGTGGCCATGTAATGGCAGCCTATGCCGCCAAAGGCGTGACTGCCTTCGGGCACTTTGGTCGAGGTATTGTGGGGGCAGCCGGAACAGAAGTGCGGCACGCGCTCGATGGTGTCCCGCGGCTGGGCGAGTGAGCGCTCCTTCTCCTCGATCCAGCGGATACGCTGATCCATGGTTTCCGACTGGTAGAAGCGGCGGATACGACTGGCGATCGCCAGAGCAACCATCGCCGGCGTCAATTCGGCCAGGTTGGGCAGGAGGTCCCTGCCGGCTTCATCAAACTCGCCGATCACGCGGGGGCGCGCCGCCACCGGATAGTTGTACAGCTGGCCGGTCAGCTGGTCTTCGATGATGGAGCGCTTTTCTTCCACCACCAGAATCTCTTCCAGACCTTCGGCGAAGTCGTGGGTCATGCGCGGCTCGAGGGGCCAGGGCATGCCGACCTTATAGACGCGCAGGCCGATTTCAGCGGCCACCACATCGTCGATACCCATGTCCTCCAGCGCCTGCATGACGTCCAGATAGGCCTTGCCCGAAGTGATAATACCCAGCCGCGGCTTAGGGCAATCCACTACCAAACGGTTGATGCCGTTGACACGGGCGAACTCCCGCGCCGCATAGATCTTGAACTTGTTGAGCCGCAACTCCTGTTCCAGCGGCTTGTCCGGCCAGCGCGCATGCACGCCATCGGCGGGCATCTGGAAGTCTTCGGGCATGACGATGTTGATACGGTCGGGATCGATGTCCGCAGAAATGGCTGAATCCATGTTTTCGGTAATGGCTTTCAACGCCACCCAACAGCCGCTATAGCGCGATAATTCCCAACCGAAAATGCCCAGGTCGAGTACTTCCTGCACATTGGCCGGACTCAACACGGGCACCGAGGCACCGATGAACATGTGCTCCGACTGGTGCGGCAGTGTCGAGGACTTGCAGGCATGGTCATCCCCTGCCACCGCCAGCACACCGCCGTAGCGCGATGTGCCAAATGCATTGGCATGCTTGATCACATCCATGCTGCGATCAACCCCCGGCCCCTTGCCATACCACATGCCGAACACGCCATCGTAACGCGCACCAGCAAACAGGTTGGTCTGCTGGCTGCCCCAGACCGAAGTGGCCGCGATGTCTTCGTTCAACCCCGCCTGAAAGTGAATATTGTGACGCTTGAGCCAGGGTTCGGCTTTCCACATGGCCTGGTCGACGCCCCCCACGGGGGAGCCGCGATAGCCGGATATGAAGCCCGCCGTATTGAGCCCGGCGCGGCGATCGCGCTGCTGCTGCAACATGGGCAGCCTGACCAGCGCTTCAATCCCGGTCATGTAGGCGCGCGCCGTGTCGAGAGCGTACTTGTCGTCCAGCGATACTTTCCTGAGAGCGTTGCGGTTGTCGGTTGCCATAATCACTGCTCCTGCACGAACCTGAGATTCTGCGCCAGACGGAGAGGATTTGTTATTTGATTTGGTGGCCTTTTACGCGATATTGTGCATAAATTATGCAATAGTTAAGCAATTACAGGGTAAAACCACCATCATGCTCGCCCATCAAGACATTGAGATACTGAAACTACTGCAGCGGGATGCCACCACCAGCACCGCCAGCATCGCCGACAGGATCAACCTGTCCCAGTCACCCTGCTGGCGCCGCATCAACCGCATGGAGGAAGAAGGCATTATCCGGCGGCGTGTTGCGCTGCTGGATCGCGCACAGCTGGGTATGGATGTGGTGGTGTTCGCCACCATCAACCTGACCGCCACAGGGCGCCAGAACCTGGTGAGCTTCGAAACCGAAATCGTCGATCACCCCGAAGTGGTCGAGTGCTATACCATGACCGGCATCTGGGACTACATGCTGAAGATTGTCACGCGCGACATCCGTCATTATGAAGACTTCGTGCGCAACACGCTGACCACCAGCCCCGGCATTCGGGAGTTGCACTCCCACATGGCGGTGACTGAAATCAAGAACACCACCGAATTGCCGCTGGATACCCAGCTCTAGGACGCGCATGCTAGAGAGCAAACTCCCGGCGGTTGGCACCACCATCTTCTCTCGCATGTCCGCTCTGGCGAGCGAATGTGGCGCATTGAACCTGTCGCAGGGCTTTCCCGATTTCCCCGCACCCGAGCGCTTGCGACAGGCGCTGGCCCGGCAGGCGCTGGAAGGGCACAACCAGTACGCACCGATGGCGGGGCTACCCGCATTGCGCGAAGCGATCGCTGACCAACTGGCACATCATCGCGGCGTAGTGTGCGATGCAGACACTGAAATCACCGTGCTGCCGGGCGCCACCGAAGCGATCTACTGCGCCATCACCGCCTGCGTGTCCGCCGGCGACGAAGTGATTCTGCTCGACCCCTGCTACGACAGCTATCGGCCCGCGGTGCTGCTGGCCGGTGGTGTTCCGGTACATGTGCCGCTAGACCCCGTGACGTTCATGCCCAACTGGGCCCGTATCGAGGCCGCCATTTCCAGGCGCACGCGCATGCTGGTCATCAACTCGCCTCACAATCCTACCGGCGCAGCGCTGGCACGGGAGGACCTCGAAACCCTGAACACACTGGTCGCCAGGCACGGCCTGCTGGTGGTGAGCGACGAGGTCTATGACTACCTGATTTACGATGGCCGCACGCACCACAGCGCACTGCAATTCGACGCTCTGCGCGCGGCCACTTTTGCCGTATTCTCCTTCGGCAAAACCTACGGTGTCACCGGCTGGAAAACCGGCTACTGCGTAGCGCCCCCCGCGCTCACGGCAGAACTGCGTAAAATCCACCAATATGTCTGCTTTGTCGCCGTCACCCCGGTGCAGCAGGCACTGGCTGAGTTCATGCGCGCCGAGCCCGATTACCCGTTGACGCTGGCGGCGCGATACCAGCACAAGCGCGATCTGTTCAATCGCGCCCTCGCCGGTTCGGCGCTACGCCTCACACCCAGTGCCGGCAGCTATTTTCAGTTACTGGACTATGCTGCACTGAGCGACAGCGCCGATGTTCAGCTCTGTGAAGCGTGGACCCGGGAGGTGGGCGTTGCCTCCATACCCGTATCGGTGTTTTACCAGCAACCGCCTGTACAGCGGCTTTTGCGCTTCTGTTTTGCCAAGCAGGACGCCGTGCTGCAGCAGGCCGCGGAGCGACTATGCAAAATCTGAATGTCACCCTGGTGCAGTGCGAACTGGCCTGGGAAGCCCCCGAAGACAACCGGCGCCACCTCGAAGCACTGCTCGAGAAGAGCGCCGGTGGAACGGACCTCATCGTCCTGCCGGAAATGTTCACCACCGGTTTTTCCATGAACGCACTGGCCAATGCCGAATTACCCGGCGGCGCTACGGAGTGCTGGATGCTGCGGCTGGCCGCACAGCACGATTGTGCCCTCACCGGCAGCATCGCAGTGCGCTGCGAAGACCAGGTCTACAACCGCATGCTGTTTGTTACACCCGACGGCAGCGTCAGCCACTATGACAAGCGCCACCTGTTTCGCATGGCGGGTGAGCACGAGCGTTACGGCGCTGGCCAACAGCGCGTTACCGTGGCCTGGCGTGGCTGGCGAGTGTTGCTCCAGGTGTGTTACGACCTGCGCTTTCCCGTGTTCAGCAGAAACCGGGAGGACTACGACCTCGCTCTGTACGTGGCCAACTGGCCCGCTGCGCGGCGCACGCACTGGCGTGCCCTGCTTCCAGCGCGTGCCATCGAAAACGCTGCCTGTGTGGTGGGAGTGAATCGTGTGGGGCAAGATGCCAAAGGCATCGGGTATTCGGGGGATAGCCTGGCGATCGCCGCCGATGGCAGCATGCTGGCTGATCTTGGAAGCAAAAACGGCACTGCCAGTATTACTCTGAACAGTGCCGATCTCCTTGCGTACCGTACGCGTTTCCCCTGCCAGCTGGATGCGGACGACTTTCAGCTGCGCTGAATAGTCGCCCTGCAGCCAGCAGCTTCAGGGCGCCGGCTTACTTCTTGTATTCAACTTCCAGCGTCGCCATTACACGGCGGTTTGCAGCACGACCTTCACTGGTATCGTTGCTGCCCACGGGCCGCGCTTCGCCGTAACCTACAGCCTCCAGGCGGTCAGCGCTGATACCGTGCTGATTCACCAGCAGGTCAACAACAGCCTGCGCACGACGCTGTGACAGTTGCTGGTTGTAGTTCTCGGGGCCCACGCTGTCGGTGTGACCTTCAACATCTACCTGCAGGTCGTTGAAGCGCTTCAGGAACGCCGCCAACTCGCTGATGTCGTTGAAGTACATTTCTTTGACTTTGGTTGAATCAAAGTCGAAGTTGACTTTCAACTTGATGGACGCCACCTGGGTTACCGGCAGCGGACAGCCAGTTGCGTCTACACGTGTGCCAGCGGCTGTGCCAGGGCACTGGTCGCGATCGTCGTTTACGCCGTCGCCGTCAGAATCCACAGGAGCGGCCGCAACCACGACCGGCGCGGCGTCTTCTTCCACTTTACCGAAGTAGTAGTTCAGGCCAGCGGTGAGCAGGAAGTCGTTTTCGCTCTCGTCCAGGCTGTGCAGCATGCGCGCGTCAAGGCGGGCACCGAAACGCGGTGTCAGCATCCAGCGCACACCACCGCCGGCGTTGGCTGTGGTTTCAACGGTGTCGAAGAGGTCAGCATCGATATCGATTTCACCCATGCCGAAAGCCAGGTAAGGACGGACGCGATTGCCGCCGCCGATGTAGCTGCCGGTATAATACATCATGCCCACCTGCCACGCAGCGACGTCGGTTTCCGTACCGTCGTTGTAACGCGTGCTGTCTTCGGCGTACATGACCTCAGCGGCCCAGTTGTCAGTAAAAGCCCACTCGAGGCCAACAACCGGAGTTTCAGTGTCTTTCAACCGACGGTCGCCATCGAACACGAACTGGCCGATGCCAGCGTTGATTGTCAGCGGGACCTCGGCAGAAACCGGCGCAACAGACATGGATGCAGTGGCTGCGATTGCAGCAACACCGGCGAAAAATTGTTTTTTCATTACACTCTCTCCTGATTGCATGACTCGGCCCCTATTTCATTGGCCATTACAGAATGATACAGAGTCGTGCCTCATTCGCCACCACAACAAGGCTAAATAATTCACAGTCTTGATGGGGAATATTTCTCGCGCTAGAGGCCGAGCACACCCTTGACGAAAGGCACCGTGAGTGCGCGCTTGTCGGCCAGCGAACGGGCATCCAGCGTCTCCAGCACGTGCATCAGCGACGCCATCTCGCGCGGCGCGCGACTCACCAGGAAACGGCTGACTTCCAGGGGCATATCGAGCCCGCGACAACGAGCACGGAACTGCAGGATAGCCTGCATGCCGGCATCGTCCGGCGCCGGCAGCTGAAATACCGGCCCCCAACACAGCCGGGAGCGCAGGTCGGCCAGCAATACGGGCAGCTGGCGAGGACTGTTATCCGCCGCAAACACCAGCCGGCAGCGATTCTCGCGGGCGCGATTGAACAGGTGGAACAGGGCCTCTTCCCACTCCGGCTGGCCAGCCACCCGGTCAAGATCATCGATGCACAGCAGGCGCTGGCCTTCGAGCCCGCCGAGCAACTCTGCGGCCGGCAAGTTGCCAAGATCTGCCAGAGGCAAATAGGAGCTATTCCCCGGACACAGGTGGCAGGCCGCCTGCAGCAGGTGCGACTTGCCGCTGCCGGCGGGACCAAATAGATACAGGGTCGGCTCCCCCTCCGCCATGCACTGAGCCTGCAATGCCGCCAACACTGGCTCGTGCACCGCGGCGCCCAGAAAACTGGCGAAGGTCGCGTCATCCCGCAGCCGTACGTTCAGGGCCAGCTGACGGGCGGGCACAGCAGACACCGCCTCAATTCCCACTGTAAAGCTGGCTGGCACGGTAGTAGGCCATGGCGTGGCGCACGAAAACCATAATAACCGCCGACACCGGCAGCGCGACCAACACGCCGACAAAGCCCGCGATCTGTCCACCGGCCATCAGGGCAAAGATCACCGCCACCGGGTGCAAGCCAATGCGATCGCCCACCAGCACCGGGGTCAACAGCACACTTTCCAGCACCTGGCCCACGCCGAACACCAGCGCGACCCAGAGCAGGATTGTCCACTCCTGGAACTGCACATACGCCAGCACGCAGGACGCCAGAATACCGACGACAAACCCGAGGTAGGGCACAATGCTGGCAAGCCCCGCAACAACGCCGAGCACCAGCGCGAACTGCACCCCGACCAGCCACAGGCCAGTGCTGTAGATGACCCCGAGCGAGCACATCACCAGGAACTGACCACGCAGAAACGCACTCAGCACCTCGTCTGCTTCCCGCACCAGAGCAATCGCGTTCTTGTGCCAGGCGACCGGTACGATACCCAGCGCCTTTTCCATGAGGATGTCCCAGTCGCGCATGAGGTAGAAGGCCACCACCGGCACCAGCGCGAGATTGAACAAGCCGGCGAGAAACCCGGCACCTGAGCCGGTCAGGCTTTTCAGGGTGGACGCCGTCACCTTACCCAGGGACTGCCAGTGCTCGGCAAGCTGCCCGGACCAGTCAATCTGCGGCAACTGGGCCGCGGGCACACTCAAACGGTCGCGCAGCCAGGGCAAGAGCGTCTGCGTAAGCCATTGATATAAAGCAGGTATTTTCTGGATCAAGGCATCCAACTGCTGTAGCACCAAGGGTACGGCAACGAGCATCCCGACCACAATCAAGCCGGAAAACAGGACGAAAACCACCAGCACCCCTGCCGTACGCCCAAGTTTGCGGCGCTCCAGCGCATCCACCAACGGATCCCCCAGATAGCCGATCAGAGCCCCGAGTACAAACGGCAGCAAAATGGGCTGCAACAGATAGAAGGCCAAAGACAGCGCCACGAGCAGCGCCAGGGCCAGAGGCCAGCGCTGCACGGGCAACTGGCTGTCGGGTTCTAGTTGCGCCACAGGTAATTCAGTCCTTTTCCGTTGTCGGCCGCGGCCGGTCGCATACGGGGGTTCAACTCGATGATCGAAGCCAGCTGGGAGGCGTCTGCCGCCGCCACAACAGCGAGAGTCAGCCTGTCGTTATCCAGCGCGGTCACGCGCGCCTGCCGGATAGGCTCCAGGCTCTCCAGCCAGCTCATGATCGCCGCGTAGTCTGCGTAGCTCGCCACCCCACTCACGTTCAGCAAGAGGGTATCGCCGGCATCGGCGCCGCTAATGGCATAGCGCGCCGCCATATCTTCCACCACCAGATCGACCCCGCCGCGCAAGAAACTATTCGCGTCCGTACGCGTGGCACTGCGGTCCTGCCGCCCCTGCGTGGACAGATACGCCCAGTCACCGACCACGTCGCCGGTTGCCAGTTTTGCCACACGCCCCGCCAGCACCTCGGTGGCGCGATAGCGTGTAGAGGCGGCAATCAACAGTGGCGACGGCAGGTGCCAGGCTTCGGCGGGGTCGAGCGCTGCGGCGTCGGTGAGGTCGAGCAGCGGAAAGCGCAACGGAACGCCCCGGCGGCGGAAGCCTTCGGTGAGCTCGGCAGCCAGTTCCGGATGCGCCCCCGGGCTGACAAAACTGCGTTGACCGGCTTCTTCCACCACCAGCCAGACGAGAACAGCGGGGCGGGTCGCGGTCCAGATGGGGGCTCCCGCGTTCAGCAGCAAATCGCGCACCTGAGCCGGGTCAAACTCCACCCGGGCGGACAGTGCCGCGTCGCCGCTATCAATCCGGTTGTAGGAATACTGCTGCACCCGCGCCCGCGCGGATTGCAGCGCCCCCGCGACCTCGGGACGCGCCAGCACGTCCACAGACCCGGACACCTTGACCAGCACCTGCGCCAAACCTTCCTCGGCGGCGCGCGCCAGCTCCGCTTCACCGCGATTGGCAACCGGCACATCGGCCACGTACAGATCGCGTACCAGCTCAGCCGGAAACGCGTTACACACCACGAGTAACAGGCTTGCTGCCACCCACTTGAGGGGCGCACCCAAAATGGCCTCCGGCGAATCAGGTAAAAGGTCATTGTAACAGCAGCGGGGGAAGTGGAGCTGCATCAGCGTGAAAATTGCCGCAGGCGTGAATCGCTCCGCGATTAGGGCTAGAATACGCCCCCTGCCACGGCAGCTGCCCGCAACCGAATCGGACCTCGCACACCATGAGCACAGACAATCAGGGCAAAGCCCTCAGCTACAAAGATGCCGGCGTGAATATCGACGCCGGCAATGCACTGGTGGAGCGCATCAAACACGTTTCCCGACGCACTGCTCGCCCGGAAGTACTGGGCGGTCTGGGTGGTTTTGGCGCGCTCTGCGAAATACCCGCCGGCTACCGGCAGCCAGTCCTGGTCTCTGGCACCGATGGCGTCGGCACCAAGCTGCGCCTGGCGCTTGAGATGGGCATACACGACACCATCGGTATCGACCTGGTCGCGATGTGCGTCAACGATCTGGTGGTGGCGGGTGCCGAGCCGCTGTTTTTCCTCGACTACTACGCCACCGGTGCCCTGAATATCGACACGGCCGCCGCCGTTGTCAGCGGCATTGGCCAGGGCTGCGAGCTCGCGGGCTGCGCACTGGTGGGTGGAGAAACCGCCGAAATGCCCGGCATGTACGAAGGCGAGGACTACGACCTGGCGGGCTTCTGCGTTGGCGTGGTGGAAAAGGCCGACATTATTGACGGCAGCATGGTCGAGGCCGGCGACACGCTGATTGCCATCGCCAGCAGCGGCCCACACTCCAACGGCTACTCACTGATCCGCAAGATTTTGGAAGTCAGCGGCGCTTCCCTGCAACAGCCCTTCGGCGACAGCACACTGGGCGCAACACTGCTCACACCCACGCTGATTTACGTCAAGGCGTTGCTCACCCTGTTTGGCGAAGTTGAGGTCAAGGCACTAAGCCACATCACCGGCGGGGGCCTGCCGGAGAACCTGCCGCGGGTGCTGCCGGCTGACTGCCGCGCGTTGGTGGACACCGCAAGCTGGTCCTGGCCACCGATTTTCCAGTGGCTGCAGGAACAGGGGAACGTCGCCACGCCCGAGATGTACCGCACCTTCAATTGCGGCGTGGGCATGGTGCTGTGTGTCGCACCGTCCGCTACCCGCACCACGCTCGATCTGCTCGCCCGTGAAGGCTTGACGGCATGGCAGCTGGGCACAATTGAGCACGGCGAGCACGGGGTGGAACTGGCCTGATGTCGGGGAGATCACCCGGGCGCATTGCGGTGCTTATCTCCGGTCGCGGTTCCAACATGCACGCCCTGATTGACGCCTGCAACAGCGGTGTACTGCCTGCAGAAGTCTGTCTGGTCATCAGCAACCGTGCTGATGCAGAGGGCTTGCGCAGCGCGCGGGAGGCCGGTATCGAAACCGCATGCATCGCCCACGCGGATTTTCCGGACCGCGAGGCGTTCGATAGCGCACTGGTGGCGCGGCTCCAGCAGGCGCAGCCGGATCTGGTGGCCCTGGCGGGGTTCATGCGCATCCTAACGCCGGTATTTATCACACCTTTTGCCGGTAGATTATTGAACATTCATCCGTCATTGTTGCCCAAGTACCCGGGGCTGCACACACACCAGCGGGCCATTGACGCCGGAGACAGTGAGGCTGGAAGCACCGTCCACTTTGTCACCCCCGAGCTGGACGGTGGCCCACCCGTACTGCAGGCGCGTGTCCCGATCCAGGCCCATGACACCGCGGAGAGCCTCGCGCTGCGCGTTCTGGAGATGGAGCACGCCATATACCCGTTGGCCGCCCGCTGGTTTCTGCAGGGCAGGCTCACACTGGACAAACAAGGAGCACATTTCGATGGCCAGAAGATTCCCGCTAATGGGCTTCACTACCGGCCGCACGTCAATGCTGATGGCGCTGCTGCTGGGAGCCGCCCTGAGTGCCACGTTAGCCGCGGGCCCGGCCCGGGCCACAGCGTCCGCAGAACCTGAGCTGCAGCCCTACCTGGTCAAATACTCCACGTCGGCGCGGGGCATGACGGTGACGCTGGAGCGCGAGCTGAAAGCCGAGGGCGAGGGCCGCTACACGCTGACCAACGGCGGCACGCTTCTGGTCGTGGGTTTCCACGAAGTGGCGGTGTTCAACGTTGAGGGCACGGAGATTCACCCAAAATCCTACATTTACCAGGGCACAGGCCTGATCAATCGCCGTCGCGAGGTGCATTTCACGCCGGGCGCCGATACCGTGCGCAGCTTCTACAAGGATGAATGGTACGAATTGCCCTACACCGAGGGCACGCTGGACCGCATGAGCCAGCAGGAACAGCTGCGCCTGCAATTGATGGCGAAGGAGAACCCGAAGGAAAACCTGCAGGTCCGCATTGCCGACGGCAAGCGCATTCGCGACTACGAGCTGGTGTATGTGGGCGAAGAGATTCTGGACACCCCGCTGGGCCCGGTGAACACGCTGCACTTCGAGCGGCTACATGAAGAACCGGACCGCGAGTCCGACATGTGGCTGGCCCCGGAGTGGGATTACCTGATGGTCAAAACCATCCACGTGGAAGATGACAAGCCGGTGGAAGTGTTGCTCGCCGAAGGCAGCATGGGCGGCACACCGCTACAGGCCACCGCCACTCCCTGAAACGCGCCTCAGGCGCGCGGTAACGTGACGCCGCGCTGCCCCTGGTACTTGCCTCCGCGATCGCGGTAGCTGGTTTCACACACCTCATCCGACTCGAAAAACAGCATCTGCGCGACGCCTTCATTCGCGTATATCTTCGCCGGCAGGGTAGTGGTGTTGGAGAATTCCAGCGTCACGTGCCCCTCCCATTCCGGCTCCAGAGGCGTCACGTTGACGATGATGCCACAGCGGGCATAGGTCGACTTGCCCAGGCAAATGGTCAGCACGTTGCGCGGTATGCGGAAATACTCCACCGTCACCGCCAGCGCGAAAGAGTTCGGCGGAATCACGCACACATCACCACGCACGTCGACAAAGCTGTTTTCATCGAAGGCTTTCGGGTCCACGGTTGCGGAATTGATGTTGGTGAACACCTTGAAATGATCCGAGCAGCGCACATCGTAACCGTAGCTCGATGTGCCGTAGGAAATAAGCCGGCGATCGCCGTCGCTGCGCACCTGACCCGGCTCAAAGGGCTCGATCATGCCCTGCTGTTCCGCCATACGGCGTATCCATTTATCTGCCTTGATACTCACGCTGCAATACGCTCCATTCAGTCATCGCTGATTCGTATGGTGGGCCCCCCGGCATCGGCGCCCGAGGCCGCGCCCGCCAGGGTCGCGTCAATAGCCCGTGCGGCCGCAAGGTACAACTGGGCCTCCGGGGACTCCGGTGCCGCGACAACCGTCGGGTTGCCGCTGTCAGTCTGCTCGCGAATGGACAGGGCCAAGGGCAGGCTGGCCAGCAGCGGCACACCGTAATCCGCCGAGACCCGTTCACCACCGGCGCTGCCGAAAATATGTTCGGCATGGCCACACTGGCTGCACACGTGCACGGCCATGTTCTCAAGGATGCCGAGAATGGGCACATCCACCTTGCGAAACATCTCGATGCCCTTGCGGGCATCCAGCAGGGCAATATCCTGGGGCGTGGTGACGATCACCGCACCGGCGACCGTGGCTTTCTGCGACAGGGTAAGCTGTATATCACCGGTACCGGGCGGCATGTCGATCACCAGATAATCCAGCTCGCCCCAGAGGGTCTGCTCCAGCATCTGTACCAGTGCACCGCCCGCCATGGGGCCGCGCCAGACCATGGGTGTGCGCTCACTGGCGAGAAATCCCATGGACATGGTTTTCAGCCCGTGTGCCATCACCGGCAGCAGCCATTTGCCATCTTTCTGTTCCGGCTTGGTACCCTCGGCAATACCCAGCATTCGCTGCTGGCTGGGCCCGTAGATGTCGGCATCCAGCAACCCCACGCGGCTCCCCAGCGCCCGCAGCGCCAGCGCCAGATTCACCGCTGTGGTCGATTTGCCGACGCCACCCTTGCCGGAGGCAACGGCGATGATGTGCTTGATTGTGTTCATGACTGCCGGATCCGTGGAATACCAGTGCAGGGCCTGAGCGAGACCCGCGAGGGACGCCAGTATAGGGAGTTGGGCGGGCCCCGACAATGACTGGCGCAGGCAAACCCGCTATAGTACGCCCCCCGCTTTTTTGAACTGCATGGAATAGTGAAGCACATGCCAGACAGCCGCGCGCGCAAAATCCTGGTGACCAGCGCCCTACCCTACGCCAACGGCCCACTGCATTTGGGCCACATGCTGGAGATGGTGCAAACCGATATCTGGGTGCGCTTCCAGAAGTCGCGTGGCCACGATTGCCTCTACGTGTGCGCCGATGATGCACACGGTACGGCCATCATGCTCACTGCGGAAAAACTGGGCATCACCCCCGAGGAGCAGATCGCCCGTATCAAGGCAGAGCACGAGCAGGATGCGGCAGGGTTCTGTATTGGTTTCGACAACTACTACAGCACCCATTCGGCCGAGAACCGCCACTGGAGTGAGGAGATCTACGGCCGCCTCAAGGCCAATGGCCATATCACGCGCCGCGATATCGTGCAGGCGTTTGACCCGGAGAAGGAACTGTTCCTCGCCGACCGCTTTATCAAGGGTACCTGTCCGCGCTGTAAAACCCCCGGACAGTACGGTGACAACTGCGAAGCCTGCGGTGCCACGTACACCCCCGCGGACCTCATTGACCCGGTGTCAGCCATTTCCGGGGCGCGCCCGATCGACAAGGAATCAACGCACTTTTTCTTTGCGCTGCCGGCACTCGCGGACATGCTGGGCGACTGGATCGACTCCGGCACGCTGCAGCCACAAATTGCCAACAAGCTACGCGAGTGGACCGCCGCGGGGCTGCAGGAATGGGATATCAGCCGCGATGCGCCCTACTTCGGCTTTGAAATTCCCGGCGAGCCCGGCAAATACTTTTATGTGTGGCTGGATGCGCCCATTGGCTATATCGCCAGCTTCCAGAACTACTGCGAGCGCACGGGCTGCGACTTCGGCCGCTACTGGCATGCCGATGCCGACGCCGAGTTGTTCCACTTCATCGGCAAGGACATCATCAACTTCCACGGCCTGTTCTGGCCGGCAATGCTGCACTCGGCGGGCCTGCGCACGCCAACGGCGATCTATGCCCACGGTTTCCTCACCGTCAATGGCACCAAGATGTCCAAGAGCCGCGGCACCTTCATCAATGCCGGCACCTACCTGCAGCACCTGGATGCGGAATACCTGCGCTATTACTTCGCCGCCAAACTCGGTGCCGCGGTGGATGACATCGACCTCAACCTGACGGACTTCGTACAACGGGTGAATGCCGATGTCATCGGCAAGGTGGTCAATATCGCCAGCCGCTGCGCCGGCTTCCTGCGCAAGGGCTTCGACAACACCACCACGGCGCACTGCGCCGAACCGGAATTGCTGCAGGCCTTCATGGATCAGGGTGAAGCCATCGCCGAGGCCTACGAGCAGCGCGAATACAGCAAAGCCATCCGCGCCATCGTCGCCCTGGCGGACCGTGCGAATCAGTATATTGATGAGCGCAAACCCTGGGTACTGGCCAAGGAGGCGGGCCGCGAGGCTGATGTTCACGCCGTGTGCAGCATGGGGATCAATCTGTTTCGTGTTCTTATGACCTACCTGAAGCCGGTGCTGCCCGCGATGGCAGAGAAATCCGAACGGTTCCTCAATTGCTCGCTGGACTGGACCGCACTCACCGGGGGGCCACTGCTCCAGCACGGCCTGTCACCGTTCGAGCCCCTGCTGACCCGCGTTGATCCGGCTCAGGTTGAGGCAATGCTGGCTGCCAGCGCCGACGAGGCGAAAGCCAGCCAAGCTTGAACCAACACGGGTTTTAAACCCCGGTGGCGATTGTTTCCACCGGGATAACTACTTACCATTAGGCGAATTGTTAACCCCTTGATGACGTTATTGTGCTGGCCGACTATTCCATCCTTCTGATCGGAGCCATTCTGGTCAACAACTTCGTGCTCGTGCAGTTCCTTGGACTGTGCCCATTCATGGGTGTGTCCAACAAACTGGAAACCGCCATGGGCATGTCCATGGCCACCACCTTCGTACTCACGCTCGCCTCGGCCTGCAGCCACCTCACCTACTACCTGCTACTAGAGCCGCTGGGGCTCGAATACCTGCGTACCATCTCATTTATCCTCGTGATCGCCGTTGTGGTGCAGTTCACCGAGATGGTGGTGCGCAAAAGCAGCCCACTGTTGCACCGGGTGCTGGGTGTCTACCTGCCCCTTATCACCACCAACTGTGCCGTACTGGGTGTCGCGCTGCTCAATATCAACAAGGACCACAGCTTCCTCCAGGCTTTGTTTTACGGCTTTGGCGCCGCGCTGGGCTTCTCCCTGGTGCTGATTCTGTTTGCGGCCATGCGCGAGCGCCTGGCCGTTGCCGATGTGCCAGAGCCCTTTCGGGGCGCTGCCATCGGCATGGTCACGGCCGGCTTGATGTCGCTGGCCTTCATGGGCTTCGCGGGACTGGTGTAGCGGTATGCCGAGCTGGATTACCGAATATCCATTGCTTGCAGCGCTGTTGGCGCTGGTCGGACTCGGCGCACCGTTCGGTGCGCTGCTGGGCTTCGCTGCCGTGCGCTTTCGGACGGAAGGCAACCCGATTGCCGATGAAATCAACGCCATCCTGCCGCAAACCCAGTGCGGACAGTGCGGTTTCCCCGGCTGCCGACCCTACGCCGAGGCCATTGCCGGCGGCGAAGCCATCAACAAGTGCCCACCCGGCGGCGAGTCCACCATCCAGGCCCTGGCGGACCTGCTGGACGTAGAAGCACCGCCGCTGGACGAGGAACACGGCGAGGAAAAGGTAAAGGCGGTAGCCTACATCCGCGAGGATGAGTGCATCGGCTGCACGAAGTGCATCCAGGCCTGCCCTGTCGATGCGATTCTGGGCGCGGCGAAGCAGATGCACACCGTGATCGCCAGTGAGTGCACCGGTTGCGACCTCTGCGTGGAGCCCTGCCCTGTGGACTGCATCGACATGATCCCGCAGCCTGAAAGCCTGCAAACCTGGCACTGGCAAATGCCCGCCCAACGCAGCAACAACACGGAAATTATAGCCACCGATGCCACACCGGCCGAGCGTGCCGCATGAGGCGAGTGCATGATTTCCACGGCGGTATTCACCCCGCCGAGAACAAGCATCAGTCACTGCAGCAGCCCATTCGCCACGCGGGTATACCGCCACAATTGATTCTGCCTCTGTCGCAGCACATTGGCGCGCCGGCCCGGCCGGTAGTCGTGGTTGGCGAGCGGGTACTGAAAGGACAGTTGATTGCCGAGCCTGGTGGACATGTCAGCGTGCCGCTACACGCGCCGACATCAGGCATGGTCAGTGCGATTGAGGACCGGCCCATACCCCACCCCTCCGGCTTCCCTGCACCCTGTATCGTCATCGACTGCGACCAGGAAGACCGCTGGACGCCGCTGCAGGGTGTGGCCGATTACCGCGATTGCGAAGCCACCGAGCTGCTGGAGCTGATCCGCGCTGCGGGCATCGCGGGTATGGGTGGGGCGGGTTTCCCCACCGCCGTGAAGCTCGCCGGCAAGCCCGGGCGCGCCGTCAAGACCCTGATCATCAACGGCACAGAATGTGAACCCTACATCACGGCCGACGACAGTCTCATGCGCGAACGGGCCACCGATATCGTCGACGGCATTGCCATCCTGCAGCATATCCTGCAGCCGCAAGAAGTCCTGCTGGGGCTGGAAGACAATAAACCCGAAGCCATTGCTGCCCTGCGCGCGGCCACCGCTGGCAGTACCATTGAGGTGGTGACCTTCCCGACCAAATATCCGTCGGGCGGAGAGAAGCAGCTCATCGAGATTCTCACCGGGCAGCAAGTGCCCAGCGGCGGCTTGCCGGGAGACATCGGCATTGTCTGCCAGAACGTGGGCACCGCCGTGGCCGTGCGCGATGCCATCTGCCATGGGCGACCGTTGCTTTCGCGCATCACCACGGTGACCGGCGACGCGGTGGAGGCTCCGCAGAACTTCGAGGTGCTGTTGGGCACACCCATGCAGTACCTGCTGGAGCTTGCCGGCCTGCACCCGGAGCGCTGCGAGCGCCTGGTAATGGGAGGGCCAATGATGGGTTTCACCGTCACCACCGCGCAGGCACCTATCGTCAAGACCACCAACTGTATTCTGGCACCCACCGCCGCCGAACTACCGCCTCCACCGCCCGCGCAGCCCTGCATCCGCTGCGGCCTCTGCGCCGAGGCCTGCCCGGCAAGCCTGCTGCCCCAGCAACTGTTCTGGTTTGCCCAGGGCAAGGAAATCGAAAAGCTGGAGCAACACAAGCTGTTCGACTGCATTGAGTGCGGGGCCTGTTCGTGGGTCTGCCCCAGCCACATCCCACTGGTGCAGTATTACCGCGCCTCAAAGGCCGACATTCTGGAACAGCGCCGCGAGCACGCCAAATCGGAGCAGGCGCGACAGCGGTTCGAGGCACGCCAGGTCAGGCTGGCGCAGGAAGAAGAAGAACGCGAAGCCAAACGGGCTGCGCGCAAAGCGGCCGCGGAGAAGCGCGCCGAACTGGCCGCGCAGGGTGACGCGGAGGACCCGATCCAGGCCGCCATCGAGCGCGCCAAGGCCAAGAAGGCCGCACAGCAGGACGGCCAGCCCGTGGCAGCCAGCGTTTCTCCCGAGGCTGCGCTGCGTCAGAAACTGGCGAAAGCCGAACAACGCCTGGCGCAGAGCGTTGCGTCCGGCGAGGACACCAAGATCGTCAGCGCCCTGGAGGCCTCGGTGGAGCGCCTGAAAGGCAAACTGGCTGAGGCCGAGTCAGCCACAACGGAATCGGGAGCGACCTGATGGCACTGATGCGCGTCAGTTCGCCGCATGCCCACGGCAGCTACAGCACAGGCATGGTGATGCGCCAGGTGCTGCTGGCCACCGTGCCTGGTGTGTTTATGCTCACCCTGTTCTTTGGTTTCGGCACCCTGATCAATGTCGCCTGGGCGTGCCTGGTCGGCATCGCCTTTGAATCCCTGGCGCTGTTCCTGCGCGGGCGCTCCCTGACCTTCTACCTCAAAGACTGCAGCGCCCTGGTGACCTGCGTGTTGCTGGGCATCGCCCTGCCACCCTATGCCCCCTGGTGGCTGATCGCCGTGGGTGTGGCGGCGGCCATTCTAATGGCCAAGCAACTCTACGGCGGGCTGGGCTATAACCCTTTCAACCCCGCCATGGTGGGCTACGTCGTGCTGCTGATTTCGTTTCCTGTGCAGATGACGGCGTGGGCGCCACCGCGTGGCCTTGCGGACGTACCTAATCTCTGGGAGGCCCTGCAAGCCTGCTTCCTGCCCGCCCAGTTCGATGGCGTCACCATGGCGACGCCGCTCGATATACTGCGCCAGAACCAGGGACTGCTCATGGAAGACCTGTGGGCCCAGACACCCCAGTTCGGGCGCTGGGCGGGTATTGGCTGGGAGTGGGTCAACCTCGCCTTTCTGGCCGGTGGACTGTGGCTGTTGTACCGGCGCATATTCACCTGGCATGCCCCGGTAGCCATGCTGGCCAGCCTCACGCTGATGTCAGCACTTTTCTACGCCGGTGGCAGCTCCAGCAGCGGCGGGTCACCACTGTTCCACCTGCTCAGCGGCGCCACCATGTTCGGCGCCTTCTTCATCATTACCGACCCTGTCTCCTCCGCGGTCTCAGTGCGGGGCAGGCTGGCCTTTGGGGCGCTTATCGGCGTGCTGGTGTATCTGATTCGCGTCTGGGGCAATTACCCCGATGCCGTGGCATTTGCGGTACTCATCGCCAACTTTGCCGCACCCTTCATCGACCACTACACCCAGCCACGCGTCTATGGCCACGGCAAGTCTGGAGGCACCGGCTGATGCAGCTCCTGGGGCAATCAATTACCCGCAACAGCGCACTGCTGGCGCTCTTCGCTCTGTGCACGGCATTGCTGATTGGCGGTACCTGGCTCGCCACGCGCGACACCATTGCCCTGGAGCAGCGCCACGCGGAAGAACAGGCGTTGCTTGACATCGTGCCCCGCGAGCGCCACGACAACAGCATGCTGGACGACACCCGCACACTGCAACCGGGGGGCAACAACCTTGGGCTGCGCGAAGCCCGCCCCTTGTACATCGCACGCCAGAGCGGCGATGCTGTCGCTGTGATAGTACCGGTGGTGGCGCGAGACGGGTACAGCGGCGACATCGAGTTGATCGTCGGCGTCAATGCGGACGGCACCATTGCCGGCGTACGCGCCGTAAAACATCGGGAGACGCCAGGCCTGGGCGACAAAGTCGACCTGCGCAAATCGCAGTGGATTCTCGATTTCAACGGTAAATCCCTGACCAACCCGCCACCCGTCCAATGGGGCGTGCGCAAGGATGGCGGCGCATTTGACCAGTTCACCGGCGCCACAATCACTCCGCGTGCCGTCGTATCAGCGGTACAAAGGGCCCTGCAGTTCGTTCAGCGCGAGCACGCCAGCCTGTTTGGCAAACCCGACGCAACGCAGAAGGAGCCCACCGCATGAGCACGCCTGCCTATAGCGAACTGACCCTGAACGGTTTGTGGAAAAACAACCCGGCGATTGTGCAGCTGCTCGGCCTTTGCCCCTTGCTCGCGGTCACTGGCAATGTGGTCAATGCGCTGGGCCTGGCCGCCGCCACCACACTGGTCCTGGTCTGCTCCAACACAGCGGTCTCCGTCATCCGCAACGTGGTGTCGGATGCCGTGCGCCTGCCGGTGTTCGTTATGATCATCGCCTCTGCGGTCACCTGCACCGAGTTGCTGATGCAGGCCTTCGCCTTCGAGCTCTACCAGATTCTGGGGATTTTCCTGCCGCTGATCACCACCAACTGCGTCATCCTGGGCCGCGCCGACGCCTTTGCCAGCAAGCATGCGGTGGCGCCGGCGCTCTACGACGGCCTGATCATGGGGCTGGGCTTTGGCGTGGTGCTGGTGATGCTGGGCGCCGTGCGCGAAATGCTGGGAACGGGGGCCCTGTTTGCCGACATGCAGCTGCTGTTTGGCGCCTCCGCGGCGAGCTGGAAACTGGTGCTGATCGATGACTACCAGCCTTTTCTGCTGGCCATTCTGCCGCCGGGGGCGTTTATTTTCACCGGGCTGATGATCGCCGGCAAAAACCTTATCGACAGCCACATAAAACGCCGCCAGGACGCGCTGAAAGCCAAACCGGTGAAAGGCGCCAAGCGGGTGCGTGTCACCGGCACCATCAGCTGACGCTCAGCCCGGGGCTGCCTCGCTCAGCGCCAGGGTGTCCAATAGTGCGTCGACGGCGGCATCGTCCATGCCACGGTTGTCGCTGTCGCAGCTGTAGCTGACAAACAGTAACAGGCCCTGCGCGGCAAGATACCATTCGCGGACCGCCGCATCTTCCTCGATGAAACGGGTCGACCAGCCAGCAAAGTCACCACAGGTGACCGCCTGCCAACCTGATGCCGCGGGCGACTCCGCCGCAGCAATCTGCCGGAGCTCTGCCTGCCCAAGGTCACCGTCTGTCTTGTGCAGCGTGGTCATCTCGAGGCAGCCCACATCATCTTCGTCGGCGACGAGCACGGTGCCGTCCTCCTCGACATCGGCCCACCATTCAGGCGCCAGCGCCATCGACCACCACTCGGTTTCCACTATGTTCATTGTTCTCTCACAGATCCAGTGACATCAGTACCGCATCTTCACGCCCAGGCGGCAGCGGATAATAGTTGCGCCGCAAACCGTCCACGTGAAACCCCATCTGCTCGTACAGGCGGCGGGCGGGCATATTGGACTTGCGCACCTCAAGCACACAGCGCCGCGCTCCGGTTGCGAGCATGGCATCAACCGCCGACTGCAACAGACACTCCCCGAACCCCTGGCGTCGCGCGGAGCTGGCAACCACGATATTGTAGATACTGCCGTCATCAAACTCGCGCGCGTACACTACAAACCCCTGCAGGGCGCCATTCACTTCCAGCAACAGCGCGCGCTCAGAGGCATCTTCGGCCACCGCGCAGCAACGAACGTACTGCGATTCCCGCCATGGCCAGGCCGATGCCTGCGCATCCAGTGAAGCCATACTGGGGATATCTTCAGGCAACGCGGGCCTGATAACCGGAGACACGGTTAGAATTCCAGCGCCGCCAGCGCCAGCCAGGCATCGCGCTTCAATGCGGGCTCAGCAATCATCTCGGCACTATCCGGCAAACGCACGGTAGGCACCGCATCGAGCTCTGGCTGCAGCAGGTACTGGCCAGCATGCGCACCCAGCAGCACGAGACAGTGGCAGCCTTTATCGCGCAACTGCCGCAGCACAAAACCGGTGAGCGCTGCGGCCGCGGCCTCCCCGCCCAGATCGAGCTGCCGGTTCGTATGCAGGGGCCAATCGAACCGCGTCGCCAGCGGCGCAGCCTCCCGCTCACCGCCGCGACGCACAGTGTGGGCAAACGCCATGGCGCGAATCAACTGCAGCTGCTCTGCCGGCAATTCCGGGCCTTTCACAGGCTGCAACCAGAGGCAGCCTCCCGCGACGATTGCCACCACGCTGAACCTGACCGCGGGTGCAGCAACCGGCCTGGGCGCAGGTGCCGGGACGGCTGTTGGCGCGCGCTTGGCTGGAGCCGGCGGTGCGAGGGAGGGTGAGGCCGCCGCCCGATCGGTTGTCGATACCGCCTCGGTAGCGGCCGGCGCGTCCGCCAGGGCCGGTGCGGCAGCTTCAGACCGCCAGACAACCGGAACACGCGGCGCACTCGGCGCCGCGCCGGGCAAGACCCTGCGGGCCACCAGCAGCTGCAACCCCAGGGGCTCCAGGCACGCCAGCTTGTGCAAATCTCGTGGGGTTGCCATGGTCGCTTCACGTTTCAACGAGCCGGCAGTCTAGCAGTTTTCGCAGGGCGCTACAGCCAGCGCCACCCGTAACGGTGGAAGAAACGCAGGCCCGCTCGCAGAAAATAGGCAACATGCCGCAGGCCTTTGCGTGCCGTTTCCCCGCCGTAATGGCGCACGCGCATCTCGGGCAGGTAGTGCAGGTCACCCAGTGCAGCCAGGCGCAAGGACAGATCATAGTCTTCAAAGTACAGGAAAAACGCCGGATCAAAACCGCCCACGCGGCGCAACACCGCCCCTCGCACCAGCATGAAGCAGCCGCTTGCCAGTGGCGCCGCCGCAGGCCTGCCGGCAGCGTGTACGTCGTGCATGGCGTAGGCAGCAAGGCGCGCCGAGAAGCGGGCCTGTAACCACGGGGGCGCAAAGGCGCGCAACGCCAGCACCAGCACTGAGGGCATACGCTTGCTGAGATACGCCGGGCTGCCATCTGCCAGTTCACCCCGGGGGCAAACGAGCACCACCTGCGGGTGCTCGCGCAGGTACCCCAAGCCGACAGCAAGCGCCCGGGAGTCTGTGACAATATCCGGGTTCAGCACCAGATGGCAGTCAGAAACACCTTGTTCCAGGGCCATATTGTGGCCGGCGCCATAACCGAGATTGGCCGCCGCCTGCAGTACGCGACACACCACCCCGGTGCGCTCCCAGGGCATCTGACCGATGGTATCGTGCAACGCCTGGTGGTAAACCCTGCACACCGAATTATCCACAACGAGTACAGTAACCGTTGTGAGCGCGGCGGCCTCCCGCGCCTTCCGCACCGCCACCAGCAGCGCAGCCAGAGTCTCTTCCAGACGCGCCAGGTCGCTGTGGTAGACAACCACAGAAACGCACAATGATGGGGCAGCAGTCAACGTAGCCATAGCCGGCATGGTAGCAGCCGCGCGCACCGACAACCTAGCACAAGGCTGCTAACATGACGGTTGAGGCAACGTGGGAGCACCACTTGATGACATCCAGTAAGCAGCGCTTCCGCTTTGGCCCCGGGTTGCTGGTTACAGCAGCTTTCATCGGCCCCGGCACCATAACCACCGCGAGTTCTGCCGGCGCACACTATGGCTTCGCTCTGCTCTGGGCTTTGCTGTTCTCCGTGTTCGCCACGTATATCCTGCAGGAAATGAGTGCCCGCCTGGGGCTCGCGACACGCGCTGGCCTCGCAGAAGCGATGCGCGCTCACTTCACCAGCCCACTACTGGGCAAACTCGCGGTTATCCTTGTAGTGGTCGCCATTGGCATTGGCAACGCGGCCTACGAGGCAGGCAACATTGCGGGTGCAGCGCTGGCGCTGAACACGGTATCCGGTCTAGGCACCGCTTTTTGGTCCGTGGTCATTGGGTTGGTCGCTGCCGGCCTGCTGGCCAGTGGCCGCTATGCGGTACTGGAAGCCGTGCTGATCCTGCTCGTGCTGGTAATGAGCGTTGTGTTCATGCTGGCCGCTATCGTGGTGAGCCCCTCCGTGGCCGATATTCTTCACGGTCTGCTGCGCCCGACGCTGCCCGAGGGGTCGGTCATGGTCGCCATCGCGCTGATTGGCACAACCGTCGTGCCCTACAACCTGTTCCTGCATGCCAATGCCGTGCGGGAAAAGTGGCCGGCGAACATCAGTCTGGAGCGGGCAGTTCACGAATCGCGCGTGGACAGTGGCCTGTCCATCGGTCTCGGTGGGCTGATCACTCTGGCGATCATGAGCACAGCGGCCACGGCCTTCTTTGGTACCGGCGTGACATTCGACGGCGGCTCGCTGGCTCGACAGCTGGAGCCCTTGCTGGGGCCGGCGGCAAACAGTATTTTTGCCGCCGGCCTGTTCGCAGGCGGCCTGACCAGTGCGATCACCGCCCCACTCGCCGCCTCCTATGCGGTTTGTGGGGCCATGGGCTGGCAATCCCGCATGAGCGCTCCGGGCTTCCGCCTGATATGGATCTCTGTACTGACCACCGGCACGCTCTTTGCGGCGCTGGGCACGCGACCACTCGCAGCGATTTTGCTGGCACAGGCGGCCAATGGCCTCTTGCTGCCTGTGGTCGCCGTCTTCCTGCTCTTGGTGATGAACAGTCGCTCGCTACTGGGGGCACAGGCCAACGGGTGGCTTGCCAACCTGCTGGGAAGCCTGGTGGTAGCGGTCGCGGTGGGCCTGGGCGGCCTGAAGATCCTGGATGTGTTCGGCTGGCTGTAGCGCACCTACTGCGCGATGTCCGGCATCCAACGCGCGCTCGGGGCGGCGTCATTGCCACCCCGAGCGCGCCCCGAGCCTGCTAGGGCACAACTTCCAAGGTCAAGGTGCTGGAGACAGCCGACACCTGATCGCTCACCTCCAAGACAACATTGTAAATGCCTGCAACAGGGTTGGGCCACGAGAGCAACCCGCTACTCACTCCGCTGTCGGTTACCGACAAGCCTGCGGCACCGTCATCGAACACCAGAGTCCAGGTCTTCTGAGCCCCAGCCTCTCCGCCGCTGGACTCCAGCAACGTCGAGTACGATACACCACTGGTCGCGTCGGGAAGCGTATTGGTCGTGATCCGGAGCGCAGGACCAGTATCTGGGCCGGTACCCTCTACGGTAACCTCACAATCCAGATCGTAGGTCGCGTCGCCGTTACCTGTCTCGAAAGTCGCGCTGTAATTTACCGTCTGGTCTTCCTCTTCAGGCAGCGGTTGTCTGATGCTGAACCGCACCGAAACCGCACCTGTGCTGTCGGTAATACCAGCACTCGGACCGGAATCGGACGCCGGGTTAAAAATAAAGTCGGGACTGCCTGGTGACCAGCTGTTGATTTGGGCAGATATCAGCGCACCCGCAATTGGCTCACCGCTTTCGGTGAGATACAGAAGGTTGAGTGTCCTCGAGGAACAGTTTCGACTGCCTATGAGGTTACCCGACCCCCGCTTGAGAATGGTGACCTCCACCTCACTCGGCTCGCCAAGTGACTGCACGGAAAACCGGAGAACAATCGCTTCACTACCGGCAAGCTGCCCCTGTACATTGACAATAGCAGAGGCACACCCCCCAGCACCTGCAATCAGGGTGCCGACGGAGCCCTGGCCATTCACATCAACCGTTGCCCCCAGCGTATCCTCGGTGCTGAACTGAATGGACTGAGCGGGTAGCGGCACTTGATTACCGTCCCGCACGCAAAGATTGACCACACCGTCGGTCACATTACTCGCGAGGGTGCTGGTCGAAGCAGTCAGCGTCAGCCCCGCATCCTCCAGGGATCCCAGATAAACCGGACCGCCGGGGTTGAATACACGACTCACGGAGAAGTCCTCAGTTTGCGCCACCAGAATGGCGGTGCGGCCCAAGTTGCTGAATGGGTACGTGAGAAGCGTGCTGGCAGTTCCGTTGGCATCGGTAAACGCAAGCGCCTGAATACTGCCGACACGCGCCCGCCCGATCACGTAGGGAACGCTCAAACCCATATCGGTCCCCACGCGGAACCTTTCGTCGTCCGTGCGGATCAGCAGTGAGTTGGGCTTATCGCTTGGCAACTCCGAAATGGTGCGGATACCCGCGTGAAAGAACGAGGTACCATCCGGGTCGGAGTCTAAGATCAGGCGATCACCAATCCGGGCGCCCCGAGCAGAAAAGTTGCCATCTTGGGCACCAAAGGAGAAACCGCCTTCCAGAGGGTTGCCGTTGGACCCGGTGATCGCAAAACGGCCAGATCCCGTTTCCGGATAGCCCTCAAGGGGGGCATCGATCAACCTGAAAACAATCGGTGTGTTGGTGGTCACAGGATTGCCATTCGCATCGCTTGCGGTGACTGACACCACGCGGCTATAGGTTCCGTTCTGGAAATCCACCGTTTCATCGGGACCGAGGCCCACTTCAACTCTATTGGTGCGAATAGCCTCGATGAACGGCCCGGTAAACTCCAGCCCGGCCACTGCACCTGCAGAACTGGCGACGACGATGGATACCGTTTCTTCCGCACCCCGATCCGTCGACCCGTCTGCCGAGCGCTCGGCACGAATTCGGAGATTCGCTTCGCCGTCCACAGAGCCTGCGACGAAGTAGAGTCTCGCGTCACCATTGGCCCCCGTCTGGAGGCTTACGCTAGAGAGCGTGCTCGCTACGCCATTGGCGAGATCCTCTTCGCTCAACAAACCGCCGACACGAGTACCGGTGAACGAGACTGTGACCTCTGCTCCGGAGACCGGGAGATCCGAACCGCTGTCGGTGACTTCAATCAGTATTTCGGCAACGTGTGGACTGTCCGCCTGGGCTGGCATCTGCACTGCGTTGACCGGGACAGAATCTTTCGCAAGCGTGACGCTCATGGCAAGTCTATTGGGCGTATCAGGATCTGGCAGGAAACCTCCACCGTCTCCACCGCCGCCTCCGCCACCACAAGCAGTCAACGCAAACGCGATAACAAATAGCACAGCCAATCGGCTATATTGAGTAATGCCGCTGATGATCATTGTTGTCCCCTGTTGCCTACTCGGAAGCAGATCTTGGTTTTTTCGTCCCAGAGCGATTATGCGGCGTTTAGCAGCAGAATCAACCTGCACGCACCCTGACGCCACAAGCTTAGCACGGGATATCAAAAAATCTCTATTAATTACAAGCCCATAGAAGATTTTTGTGACTTTTTAGGTTAGAAATAGCCGGCACCATGAGCGCAACCCCGCATTCGCCCCCAGGTCAGCCTCAACAACGGGCTGCGCCTAGCCCTTGCAGGCAGATCCGGTCGCGTGCCGTCGCTTCACCACGACTCTTCGGCAGCGTTGGTCCGCCCTGGCGATCTGCGCTTCACCCAGAGGCTGGCTCCGCCCCCTGTTAAAGACGGTTGGTTTCCCAATTTTCACCCAGAAGCATGGCGCTGACCCAGTCAGCTACCGTCACACCACCAGCGGTTTGCTGCAGGTCGCCCAACAGGAAGGTGTGCTCGGCACCCGTTGCCACAAATGACTTCACCCGCTCCGGATAAGCAGCTTCCAGGTCATCGAGCTCACCCAGCAACGCTTCTTCAAACGCTTCCCCGCCCACCTGCACAAACGTCACGGCGATGACTGGGTCACGTGTGTAGCTCATCATGCCAAGGCGAAAGTTGACGTCCTCACTGAGCTGGTACTTGTGGTAATCGGTGATATGGCCATCATCGCCAATGCAGGTCTCGCAGCTTTCGGGGAAGAACGCCGTGGCATTCCACTCGGTCAGCAACTGTTCGATGAACGCCGGCTCATCAATACGGCCGAGCCCGAGGCCCGAGTCGTTGATCAGCTCGATCGGGACATCGGGGTACAACTGACGCACCAGGGGCAAGGCGTAGGTGGTACCGAAGCCTCCGGCGCTGGACCCAGTGAGCAGAATACGGCGTGGCGCCGGGAAGGTATTTACGGCGACATCCAGAGATGCGGAAAGATTGTGTAAACCGCGATGAAAACGGTCTGCCACGCCATCATCATCCGTATCGACGTCCTGATCACCCGCGTGCAGCGATCCATCACAGTACGGCAGATACACGGTGTTCCAGTCCGCCACCGGATTGCTGCTGTTGGCAGGATCCAACACACCCAGGGCCGGGATGCCCGGGGCTGCCTGCTCAGTAGCAAGGCACAAATCAGACCAGCAAGCCCCGCCGCCCTGAAGGAAGATCACCAGGTCCTCCGAACCGGTGTCCCGGGTTGCCATGGTGTATTCACCCCCAGTGAGGCACAGAGGCCCATCTCCGGCGCCGAAGCTGTGATTGACGACATCACCATCCGCCTCGGACAGCATGGGCGTATATTCACCCAGGTAGCGCGCAACACCCTGATCCAAAAGCTCCTGAAACGGTACCGCCGCAGGCTCCGGCGGTGGTTCAACAGGGGCCACAACGCTATCCACAGAATCACTGCAGGCAGTCAGCACAGGCAGCGCGGCGCACAGCGCAAGGGACAGCGGACGAAGGCTTGAACGGCGGATAACATCCTGTTTTGTCATTATTGATCTCCCGGGGCTATGCGCACCGACCTGAATGTCAGCCGCTTTCCCGCTAAGATGCCCAGTCCCGCTCCACGTTTCAAGCAACTGACACGATGGCGTTCAACTTACCTGTGCTTAGATACTGTTTTATAGATCGTATGGTTCGAATTAATCATGTTTTCAGAACCGCCGTTCCGGGTTACAGTAACCATTCGCAGCAGAGCGCCGACACGGGCACTGTGCGATCACACATTGAGTCATAGACGAGGAGTTACCATGATCTCTGCAGGACAGGTTCCACACACTGTTTTCAAGACGCGTGTTCGCGATGAATCCGTCGGCGGCGAGAACCCATACCGCTGGCAGGACACCAGCACAGACGATATCTTTGCTGGCAAGAAGGTCGTCGTTTTCTCTCTGCCGGGTGCCTTCACCCCCACTTGCTCTTCCAACCACCTGCCGCGCTACGAAGCGCTGTTCGAGGAATTCAAGAGCCAGGGTGTAGACGAGATTTATTGCATCTCGGTCAACGACGCCTTTGTCATGTTCCAGTGGGGCAAGCAGATTGGCGCCAAGAACGTGAAAATGCTGCCCGACGGCAATGGTGAGTTCACCCGTAAAATGGGTATGCTGGTCGACAAGTCCAACCTGGGCTTCGGCATGCGTTCCTGGCGGTACTCCATGCTGGTCAACGACGGCAAGATCGAAAAGCTGTTCGCCGAGCCCGACTTTGGCGATGTCTGCCCGACTGACCCCTTCGAAGTTTCGGACGCTGACACCATGCTGGCCTACCTGAAAGGCACCGAGTCAGAAGGCGTTGCTGCACCCAGCAAGTCTTTTGTCGGCTGATTAGACCCGGCGCTCC
>CERO01017017.1_pt1 | contig 134766 bp, 118 predicted proteins | sample 530851 | NCBI WGS metagenome assembly CERO01 (sample SAMEA2621033, study PRJEB7988) | marine metagenome | biome: marine biome (ENVO:00000447); feature: surface water layer (ENVO:00002042); material: "saline water (ENVO:00002010), including plankton (ENVO:xxxxxxxx)" | depth 5 m
TCCCGGCAGCCCTGCACCGTTCGCCGCCGACACCCGAGCGAAGCGACACCCGAGCGAAGCGACACCCGAACGGAGCTGCAACCGAACGGAGTGGTAGCCAAACGAAGCGGCAACCAAAACGAAGAGCCGACACGCGCACGGCAGGGCACTGAACCCAACCCCGATTCCTGCTAGAATCCGCCCACATTTTCGATCACCAAAGGCAACGCATACAGATGGCTCAGTACGTCTACACCATGAACCGCGTCGGCAAGGTAGTGCCGCCGAAAAAGAAAATCCTCGAAGACATTTCGCTCTCCTTCTTCCCCGGTGCCAAGATCGGTGTGCTCGGGTTGAACGGCTCCGGCAAGTCGACGCTGCTGCGCATCATGGCGGGCATCGATACGGACATTCTGGGCGAGGCGCGCCCGCAGCCGGGTATCAAGATCGGCTACCTGCCGCAGGAGCCGCAGCTCAATCCGGAAAAAGACGTGCGCGGCAATGTCGAGGAGGGCCTGCAGGAGGCGGTGGACGCGCTGGCCGGGCTGGACAAGGTGTATGCCGCCTACGCGGAGCCGGACGCGGATTTTGACGCACTGGCCAAGGAGCAGGCGCGGCTCGAGGACATTATCCAGGCGACCGATGCCCACAATCTGGACCACAAGCTGGAAGTGGCGGCAGATGCTCTGCGCCTGCCACCGTGGGACGCGGATGTTACCACGCTGTCTGGTGGTGAGCGCCGCCGGGTGGCGCTGTGTCGCCTGCTGTTGTCGGCACCTGACATGTTGCTGCTGGACGAGCCGACCAACCACCTGGATGCCGAGAGCGTGGCCTGGCTGGAGAAGTTCCTGCACGACTTCCCGGGCACGGTAGTGGCGATTACGCACGACCGCTATTTCCTCGACAACGCCGCCGGCTGGATTCTGGAACTGGACCGCGGCCGCGGCATCCCCTACGAGGGCAATTACTCGGATTGGCTGGAGACGAAGGAGGCGCGCCTGGAGCAGGAGAAGCGGCAGGAAGCCTCGCATCAGAAGGCGATCAAGGCGGAACTGGAGTGGGTGCGCAGCAACCCCAAAGGTCGCCAGGCGAAAAGCAAAGCGCGCCTGCAGCGTTATGAGGAGCTGCAATCGCAGGAGTTCCAGGCGCGCAACGAGACCAATGAAATCTACATTCCGCCGGGGCCGCGCCTGGGCGACAACGTCGTGGAAGTCACGAACCTGAAGAAAACCTACGGTGAGCGGCTGTTGTTCGACAACATCAGCTTCACTGTACCCAAAGGCAGCATCGTCGGCATCATCGGCGCCAACGGCATGGGCAAGTCGACCCTGTTCCGGATTCTGATGGGCGAGGAGCAGCCGGACGGCGGCGAGGTGAAGGTGGGGGAGACTGTCCAGCTGGGCTATGTCGACCAGTCGCGCGATGACCTGGACGGCAGCAAAACAGTGTGGGAGCAGGTATCGGGCGGTCAGGATGTGATCCGCATCGGCAACTACGAGGTGAATTCGCGCTCTTACCTGGGGCGTTTCAACTTCAAGGGCTCGGACCAGCAGAAGTTCGTCAAGGATCTTTCCGGCGGCGAGCGCAATCGCCTGCACCTGGCCAACCTGCTCAAGCAGGGCGCCAACGTGCTGTTGCTGGACGAACCGACCAACGACCTTGATGTGGAAACCCTGCGCGCGCTGGAGGAGGCGCTGCTCACGTTCCCGGGCAGCGCGCTGGTGATCTCGCACGACCGCTGGTTCCTGGACCGGATTGCCACGCATATCCTGGCCTACGAGGACGATGGCAATGTGGTATTCCACGAGGGCAACTTCACGGAATACGAGGAGGATCGCAAGGCCCGTCTGGGCGCGGCGGCCGCGCAACCGCACCGGGTCAAGTATCGCAAGTTGAAGTAGGCCCGGTGTGGGCTATGATTCCACCAACAGCAAACGCAAGAGACCTGGCATGACTGACACCCCTATTGAACGCCGAGCCTTCACCCGCGTCGCCATCGACCTGCCCGTGGAAGTACAACAGGGCGGCAGTAGTTGGCATCAGCGCCTGATCGACATTTCCCTGGGGGGCGCGGCCACTGATCAGCCGGATGTGTGGGACGCGCAGTACAACGAACCTTTTACACTACTGATCGACACCGGTGCCGCTGAGCCGCTGGAGTTGTATGCCTATCTTCAGCATGTGGAAAACGGGCGCCTGGGGTTCAAGGTCGACCACGTGGACCGGGAGAATATCGACCCCCTGCGGGGTCTACTGGCCGCCCATCTGAGCAACCCCGATGTGCTGGACGGCGAACTGCGCAGGCTCGACGAGGAAAGCGGCGTCGAGGACGACTAGCGGCGCCCGCGTGCTCGCGGTGCGTCTATTCCACCGCCGCGAGCGCCTCCTCGAGGCGGGACACCGCAATGACCTGCATACCGCGAATGTCGCCACGCGGCGCATTCGCTTTCGGCACAATGGCACGGCGGAAGCCGTGCTTGGCAGCCTCTGACAAGCGCTCCTGGCCGCTGGGCACGGGGCGGATCTCGCCGGAGAGGCCCACCTCGCCAAAGATCACCATATCCCGCGGCAGCTGCCGGTCGCGGAAGCTGGACACAATCGCCAGCAACAGCGCGAGGTCGGCGCTGGTCTCCAGCACTTTCACACCGCCGACCACGTTGGCAAAGACGTCCTGGTCTCCCACCTGCAGGCCGCCGTGGCGGTGCAGCACTGCCAGCAGCATGGCGAGACGGTTCTGCTCCAGCCCCACGGCCACGCGGCGCGGGTTGCCCAGGGCACTGTCGTCTACCAGCGCCTGGATTTCCACCAGCAACGGCCTGGTACCCTCCCAGACCACCATCACCGCACTGCCCGAGGCAGGCTCGCTGCTGCGGTCGAGAAAAATGGCCGAAGGGTTGCGCACTTCCCGCAGGCCCTGCTCGGTCATGGCGAATACGCCCAGCTCGTTGACGGCGCCGAAGCGGTTCTTTTGCCCACGCAGGGTGCGGAAGCGCGAGTCGTGCCCCCCCTCCAGCAGGATGGAGCAGTCGATCATGTGCTCCAGCACTTTGGGGCCAGCCAGGGAACCGTCCTTGGTAACGTGCCCCACCAGGAACAGCACCGTGCCGGTGCGTTTGGCAAACCGGGTGAGAAACGCCGCGCATTCGCGCACCTGGGACACACTGCCCGGCGCGGAACTCAGGTCGTCGGAGTGTACAACCTGAATCGAGTCCACCACCAACACCCGCGGGCGGTGGTTCTCTGCGGCAGCGATAATGGCCTCGACATTGGTTTCGGCCATGAGCCGCAGGCGGTCTGTTGCCAGCCCCAGCCGACGCGCGCGCATGGCCACCTGCTGCAGGGATTCTTCGCCGGTGATGTAGAGGGCATCCATGTTCGCCGCCAGGTGGCACATGGTCTGCAGAAGCAGTGTGCTCTTGCCTGCGCCCGGATTGCCGCCGACCAGAATCGCAGACCCCGGCACCAGCCCGCCCCCCAGCACCCGGTCGAACTCTTCCGCACCGCTGCTGAAGCGCGGCAGCTCCTCGAGGTCAATTTCGCCCAGCAGGCGTGCTTCGCTCACGGTGCCGGCAAATCCACCCCGAGCCTTGCCACTGCGGGCCGCACCAGCCGCTGCCGGGCCACCTAGACGCACCTCCGACAGTGAGTTCCAGACGCCGCAGTCGTTGCACTGACCCTGCCATTTCGCATAGTCCGAGCCACACTCGTTACACACGAACGCCGTTTTGCTCTTCGCCATGCCCTGCCCTGCTCAGTTGCCGCGGAAAAAATCAGTCACCCCGCTATCAGCCGCAGGGTCAGGTCGGTATCCTAGTGCACTCGATGGTCACTTGCCCAACACTACCGGAATTTCCATGCCACATTCCTCCCTGATCCCCGAACCGCCCCTGGTGTTCTCGCCCGGGCTGGCGGCAACGATCGGGCTGGAGGAGGCGATTCTGCTGCAACAGCTGGCAACACTGTTCACCCACCGCGCCGCACAGCTGCACCGGGGTTATCGCTGGCTGCGGGTCGAGCGTGATTTCCTGCTGCAGCAGCTGCCGTTCTGGGGCCCCGCCGACCTCTACCGCATCTGCCAGAGCCTTGCGGACAAGGGCGTCATTCTGGTGGAGTCACCCCCGCTACACAGCCACCCTGAACTCCTCTTCGCCATGAATGAGCCGGCCGGCGTCCCGGGGGGCGGCCAACCGCCGGCCGGCGTCCCGGGGGGCGGCCAACGGCCGGCCGGCGCCCCGAAAGCCCACGCACCGGGCATGCAGGCGGCAACCGGCATCCCCGCAGCCACACCCGGCCAGGCGGGCCGCTCAGCCCAACACGTCGGCCCCGACCCGTCACTAACTCGACGCAGCGCGTCACAACTACCCGGCAGCTGGGGCCCCAGTGAAGACTTGCTGCAGTTACTGGGCCTGAACCACAACATACCGCGCCAGTTCGCGCTAGACCAACTGGAAGATTTCATCTTTTACTGGCGCGAACGCGGCGAACCCAGCCACGCCTGGGAGAACAAGTTTCGCCAGCACGTCATCAGCTGCTGGCGACGAGAGCAACAGAGCCGCGCAGAGGCTTTTCGGGCCGAGCAGAACCCACCCCTGGACAACCACTGGCGACCCAGCCGGGACGCCCTGGATATCATGCTGCGCAGCGGCATCGACCCCGAATTCATCGACGAGGCGACCCCGGAGTTCATACTCTACTGGCGCGAGCGCGGCGACGCGCCCCGGGAACTGAACTCGAAATTCATCCAGCACATCCGCATCCAGTGGGCCAAGTACACCTCCAGCATGCGCCACAGTACGGAGCCACGGCGCATTGCCGAGGACTGGCAGCCGGACGACGATGTTTTTGATATTCTGCGCCTGTCGCATATCGATGAAAACTTTGCCCGCGAACTGCTGCCGGAGTTCATCATCTACTGGCGTGACAGCAACCAGGCACACACATCCTGGAACAGCAAATTCCTGCAGCACGTGAAGTTCCATTGGGCCAAACAGCACCGCATTGACCAGGCAGGGCACAACCATGACGGACAGCAAGGATCTCCTCGAACGAGTCGCACGCGGGATTCAAGCCTCGCAGACGACCTCAACGACACCTCCTGGGCCGACTGACGCCCGCCGCCGACCCGCCAGCGATGGCCACATCGAGGCGATCAATCAGGTTTTCGCCCTGTTCCGGCTGAACTACCACAACCAGTACTACGCGGCTTACCCCGACGCCGAGCAGCTCAAGCAGATCAAGAAGCTCTGGCTGGAATCGCTGGCGGATTACCCGGTTGAGCAGATTCTGCGCGGTGCACGCCACGCCATCGAGAACAGCGAGTACTTGCCAACCCTGCACCGCATGCTGGAGTGCTGCCAGGAGAGCATTGCCAGCCTCGGGCTGCCCGATGCCTATAGCGCCTACCGTGAAGCCTGCGATGCGCAAAGCCCGCGCTCGGCACAGCCCTGGAGCCACCCGGCGGTGTACCTGGCGGGCCGTGACAGCGACTGGTTTTTCCTCGCCAACAACCCGGAGCGCAGTACCTGGCCGGTGTTTCGCAAGCACTACCAGGCCTGGTGCACACGTGCGCTGCGCGGCGAAGCGCTGGCGGTGCCGCAGGAGCCGGCCCTGGAACAGCACGCTGCCGAGCCCCTGTCGACCGAACAGCAACTCGCAGCGCTGGCAAGGTTGCGCCGCGAGACACAACTCTGAGCAGTGAAAACGCAATGGCAGCTGTTTATTGCCGATTCTGCGGCCAGCTGTTAATTTCTCCTCTCCCACTGCACGCGCTCAACGCACGCCCCACAATAACAATGGATACCCCATTATGATTCGATACAGCAACACCTTGATGGCGGCCGCTGTGGCTGCATTTCTCGCCGGCTGCAGTGATGGCAGGGATCAGGTCGCAGAGGTACTGCCGCCGCCGAACCCCTGCGACGGTACCGAAGTTGAATCCTCCCGCCTGTTCTTGCAGCAGCTCACCAGTAGCAGCGTGATCATCAAGTGGCGCGGCGACGCCACCACGGCCTGCATCGGCAGTAGCGCCGAGTTGCTGGCGACGCGGTTCACGGCCGCGGAGACTGAAGGCGATCACAAGGAAGTGCGTATCGATGGGCTGGAGGCCGGCTCCACCTACTACTACTCCGTGGGCGGTGCCCCCTCGGCGCCGGCTGGCCAGCAATTCACCACGGCGCCTGAGCGCGGCAGTGCTGCAGCCGGCGGTAAAACCCGCCTCTGGGTGATTGGTGATTCGGGCACCGGCGGCGACGACGAACGCGAAGGGCACGAAGGAGAAGCCGCCGAGGTACTGGCCGGTCTGGAAGCGTTTGTGGAGGCTGACGGCAAGGCTGTCGACCTGTTCCTGATGCTCGGTGACAACGCCTACAACGTGGGCAGCGACTTCAATTACCAGCAGGCCGTGTTCGAAACCTATCCCGACCTGCTCAAGTCCGTTTCGCTATGGCCCACGATAGGTAACCACGAAATGGGACTGGGTTTCCTTTCACCTACGCTCGGCCTGCCGGGCCTGGGGACCAGCGCAGACCCCGACTCGTACCAGGCGACCGCCGACGATGAGCCTGGACGCATGCCCTACCTCGACATCTTCTCACTGCCTGCCGAGGGCGAAGCGGGTGGCGTGGCCAGCGGCACGGAACAGTACTACTCGTTCGACCACGGCAATGTGCACGTGGTGAGCCTGGATTCACAGCTCTCGGCGCGCGACCCGGAACAGATGGCAACGATGCGCGAGTGGTTGATTGATGACCTGAGCAGCAACGACCTCGACTGGACCGTGGTGATCTTCCACCACCCCCCCTACTCCAAGGGTGCCAACCATGACTCGGATGATGTGGAGAAAGTAAACGGTTTCGATCGCCCGCAGCGCGACATGCGTGAGCAGTTCGTGCCCATCTTCGATGCCCACGGGGTGGACCTGGTCTACAACGGTCACTCCCACTCCTACGAGCGCAGCTATTACATCACCAGCCACACCGGCACCTCCGATACCTTCTCGACTGCAGAGCATGCCGAATTGCTCAATGGTGACCCGGCGCAGCCCGCTTCCGGCCGCGGCGACATGCCCTACGCCCAGATCAGCCCGACCAGCGGGGGCGTGGATGACCGGGTGATCTACAGCGTGGTGGGCAATTCGGGTAAAGCCGATGAGGACGCCGGCAGCCTCACCGCTGCGGATGAATGGCTGCGCCATCCCGCACACATCGACCAACCGGCTGACACCGAGGAGCCCCCGCGTCGCGGTCTGCCCGTGCTCGGTTCCGCCGTGATCGATGCGTCCGACACAGAGCTGACACACTCGTTCATTACGGTAGACGGCGAGGTGCTTGACCAGTTCACCATCACCCGCTGACCCCGCAGGGGCCGCGGCGACACGCCGTGGCCCCTTCAATCGAGTACTCATGTCATGTCACCGCGACTGCTATTATCCCTGTTCTTGTGCCTGTCACCAGTGGGCGTCACACCTTCTTTGGCTCACCCCGGCCATGAAGATCAGCTCAAAGCCATCGATCAGGCGCTGACCGAGGCGCCGGACAGTCAGGCGCTGTACTTGCAGCGGGGCTCCCTCTACGGCGAGATCGGTCACTTCACCGAGGCGGAAAACGATTTTGCCCGGGCCCGCGAGCTCGGTCCGCCTGAGCGCGTGGATCTTGCCGAGAGCATCATGCTCTACGGCAAGGGTGATCTGGCCGCCGCCATGATGCTGGCCAATCGCCACCTGCAGACGTTCCCCAGCGACCCGGAAGGGTTCCGACACAGGGCGTTTATCGCCCGCGATGCCGGCGACCACGCGCGCGCCCTGGCAGACCTGCAAACCTATTTCCGCTTACAGGCACGGCCCAGCCCGGGCTTGTTTGTGTCTGCCGCCAATATGCTGGTGGCGTCCGGCCGGCCGGAGGATGCCCTCGCCGTGCTCGACCAGGGCCTTGAACAACTCGGCATGGTGCCGCAGCTACAGCGCCAGGCCATCAGCCTGGAGGTCGCCGCAGGCCGACTGCCGGCGGCAATTGCCCGACAGGAAGCCATGCGCACCGCCCTGCGCGACAGTGCACGCTGGAAACTCGACACCGTTGACCTGCTGCAACAGGCCGGGCGCAAGGCAGATGCCAGCAGGCTCCTCCAGCAGGCGCAAGCGCAGCTGGCCGCACAGCGCGACACACCGGCACGACGCGCGCTGGAAGATCGCGCCGTGCGACTGGCAGAGGCGCTCTCGGGCTGATATAACGGGAGCCCGAACACGCCATGAAGCGGAGCCCCCCATGACTGCCCAGCAAACCACCGCTGAGAGGGCCTCGGCCCTCGCCGACACGCACGTTGTTGAAAACGTCTCCCGTGAACTGGAAAACTACAACCTCTACACGCAGGACCGGGCGCTGCAGGACGCGGTGGTGCGTGAAGGGGCAGACTGGGCCGACGAGAGCCTGGTCGCCTTTGGCCATGCGGTGGGCCAGGCGGACTACCTGCAACTTGGCTTTGCCGCCAACAAGTACACGCCGGAATTCGATACCCACGACCGCTTCGGCAATCGCGTCGACCTGGTCAGCTATCACCCCGCGTACCACACCCTCATGGACAGCGCGGTCCGGCACGGCCTGCATTCGTCGCCCTGGACTGACCCGCGGTCGGGCGCACATGTGGCGCGCGCCGCCCACAGCTACCTGCAGGGCCAGGTGGAGGCGGGGCACGGCTGCCCCATTACCATGACCTTCGCCTGCATTCCTTCCATTCGTACAGCGCCCGCCATTGCAGCCCTCTGGGAACCCAGGATCACCGCGCGCATCTACGACCCGCGCAACGTGCCCGACACCGAGAAACAGGGTGTCACCATTGGCATGGGCATGACGGAAAAGCAGGGTGGATCCGACGTGCGCAGCAACAGCACGCGTGCGCACCCGCTGAGCGCTCGCGGCACCGGGGAAGCCTACGAACTGGTCGGACACAAGTTCTTCCTCTCCGCCCCCATGTGCGATGCGTTCCTGGTGCTGGCGCAAACCGAGGCCGGCCCCAGCTGCTTTCTGGTGCCCCGCTGGCGTCCGGATGGCAGCAAGAACCCGCTGCAGGTGCTGCGCCTGAAAAAGAAGCTGAGCAACGCCTCCAACGCCTCCAGTGAAGTCGAGCTGCGCGGCGCACTGGGCTGGCTGCTGGGTGAGGAAGGTCGCGGCGTGCGCACTATTGTGGAAATGGTCAGCCTGACCCGCTTTGACTGCATGATCGGTTCCGCGGCCGGCATGCGTATGGCCGCCTCTCAGGCACTGCACCACTGCAGTATCCGCGAGGCCTTTGGCCGCGTGCTGAACGCACAGCCATTGATGCAGAACGTGCTGGCCGACCTGGCCATTGAAAGCGAGGCCGCGCTGGTCCTGGGCATGCGCATGGCGCGCGCTCTGGACAATACCGGCGATGAACACGAGGCGCTGTTCATGCGCCTGGGCGTTGCCGTAGGCAAGTACTGGGTATGCAAACGCGCGCCCAACCACGCCTACGAGGCCATGGAGTGCATCGGCGGCAGCGGGGTGATGGAGGACAGCATGATGCCGCGGCTGTATCGCGAGGCCCCGGTGAACGCCATCTGGGAAGGCAGCGGCAATGTGCAGTGCCTGGACGTCCTGCGCGCCATGCAGAAGTCGCCGCGTGTAGTGGAGGTCTTCCTGGATGAACTGGGCGCTGCGCGAGGTGCCCACGCCACGCTGGACCGCGAAATTACGCGCCTGCAGCAGGACCTGGCCGCTCCCGAGGACTTCGAATACCGCGCGCGGGATGTGGTGGACCGTATGGCGCGGTCGCTGCAGGCCGCACTGTTGCTGCAACACGCACCCACCGGGTTGGCGGAAGCCTTCTGCAACTCCCGCCTGGGCGGCGAGGGCCAACACAACGTGGGCGCCCTGCCCCGCGGCGTTGACTGCGCGGCGATTATCGAGCGCGCCACCCCACAGGCCTGAGGCGCCACCGCTCTGGCGGCGCGGTGGCCGCTAGTGAAGGCGTCTATTCCTCGTCGTAGTGTCCGCGAGCGAGGTTCTCAAAGCGGGTGAACTGGCCGATAAACGCCAGCCGACAGGTGCCGATGGGGCCGTTCCGCTGCTTGCCCAGGATGATTTCCGCGGTGCCCTTATCGGGCGAATCCTCGTTGTAGACCTCGTCGCGGTAGATGAACATGATCACGTCCGCATCCTGCTCGATGGCGCCTGACTCACGCAGATCGGAGTTCACCGGGCGTTTGTTCGGACGCTGTTCCAGCGAACGGTTGAGCTGCGAGAGTGCCACCATGGGGCAGGCGAACTCCTTGGCGATCGCCTTCAGGCTGCGCGAGATTTCCGAGATCTCGGCGGTGCGGCCCTCGGAGGAACCCGCCACCTGCATCAGCTGGATATAGTCCACCATGATCATGCCGATCTGCCCGTGCTCGCGGGCAATGCGCCGCGCGCGGCTGCGCAGTTCGGTAGGGGTCAGCGCCGGCGTATCATCGATGAACAGCGGCAGGTCCTTGAGTTTGGACACCGCACCGCTGAGTTTGGGCCAATCTTCCTGCTCCAGCTTACCGGTGCGAATCCGCGTTTGATCGATGCGCCCGATAGAGGAGAGCATACGGATAATCAGCTGTTCCGCGGGCATCTCCATACTGAAAACCAGCACCGGCTTTGCCTGGGAGAGCACCGCGTTCTCTACCAGGTTCATGGCGAAACTGGTCTTGCCCATGGACGGCCGGCCCGCAACGATCACCAGGTCAGAGGGCTGCAAGCCCGAGGTTTTACGGTTGAGCTCGATGAAACCGGTATCGAGGCCGGTGATGTCGCCACCAGAGTGGAACAACTCCTCGATGCGCGCCAGCGCCGACTGCAGCAACGGGTTCACATCACGGGGGCCGCCGGCCTTGGGGCCCTGCTCCGAGATCTGCATGATCAGGCGCTCGGCCTCATCAATCAGCTCGTTGGAGCTGCGCCCCTCTGGGCTGAAGCCGCTCTCGGCAATCGTTTGCGCCGCCTCGATCAGCTTGCGCAGGCTGGCGCGCTCATTGACCACCTCCGCGTAGGCCCGAATGTTCGAGGCACTCGGGGTATTGCTGGCCAGCTCCGCGAGGTAGGAGAGGCCGCCCGCGGCGTCCAGCTCCCCATTGGCGGTGAGCCGATCAGCGACCGTGATCACGTCAATCGGCTGGGTGGCCTCGGCAAGACGGGCGATCTGGCGAAAAATAAGGCGGTGATCGGGGCGATAGAAATCGTCCGCGGTGACGGTTTCCGCAACAGCGTCCCAGCCATCGGCTGACAACAGCAAGCCACCGAGCACTGACTGTTCGGCCTCGATGGAGTGGGGCTGCATCTTGATGCGCGCGACGTCCCGGTCGAAGTGGCTCCCGCCACCGGCAAACGGTGGTTGGGCGATCATCTCGGAATAGTCGGTCTCGGGCATGAGGGCTGGCTGCGGCCTGAACGGCCACACAGATTAGCGGATTTTGGCTTGCAGGGTAACCGCGCGTCCGACAGTGTGCCGGACGCGCAGCGTTACAGCGAGATAAACCCCGGCCAGAGCCGGGGCCACGGCAGGCTTACTCGGCAACAACCGCAATCACAACGGTCGCGGTAACGTCACCGTGAACCTGGATATCCACTTCAAACTCGCCCAGTTCACGCAGCGGACCTTCTGGCAGGCGCACTTCGGCCTTGTCCACTTCACAGCCGGCAGCGGTAACCGCTTCGGCGATATCGCGGGTACCCACGGAACCGAACAGTTTGCCTTCTTCACCCGCATTGGCGCCGATGGTGACCGGCTGCAGGGCGTTGATCGCCTCGGCACGTTGCTCGGCGGCAGACCGGGCTGCAGCCGCGGCCGCTTCCAGTTCCGCACGACGGGTTTCGAACTCGGCAATGTTGCTGCGTGTAGCAGGCACAGCCTTGCCCTGCGGTACCAGGTAGTTGCGGCCGTAGCCGGCTTTCACGTCAACCTTGTCGCCCAGGCCACCCAGGTTGCCGATGTTTTCCAGCAGAATGACTTCCATTTTGACTTCCTCTTTTCGGGGGCCAGGCCCCTTACGTGTAAATTCTCAACCCCGGTTGTCGCGATCGTCTTCTTCATCGCGCCGGCGAACATCTTGCCCGACAGCCGCCCAGCGCTGGCGGAATCCCCACCAGCTGTCCACCACCGCCAACAGCACCACCAGCAGCTTCACCAGGTCCACCAACAGCCAGCCCACATACAGCGCCGTGAGCAGACCACTGCCGCGGCCCCGTTGCGCCACTCCTGCGTGGGCCAGTGCAAGCCCGGCAGCCGTCAGCGGCACTGCGCACACCGCCGCCCAGGGGCGGAATTCAGGCCCCATGGCCACCAGCGCCGCTGCACCCACTACCAACAGCGCACTCACCGCCGGCGGATAATACAGCGTGCGAAACTCGCCGCCAAAACCGCCCGGATTATACAGTGCTGCCTGCCACCAGCGGGCCAACAGCAGGCACAACACGCTGAGCATGGCGTTGGCCGCTCCCAGCATGCCGGCCACCTGCAGGGCCGTTGGCCGGGGCAGCGCAACAGCGGCGTTATCCGCCGCCATCTGCTGCTCCAGGCTGGCGAGAAACTGGTCAAAAAATGCCAACATCTGCGCCAGTAACTCACCGCCGAATACGCTGATACCGAGCCCGGTCAGCAGTCCTACCGGCACACTGGCGAGCAGCGCCAACGGCAGACTCACGGTCGACCGCAGCACCAGCGCCAGTGCAGTTGTACCCAGCAACAGGGCAAACGGGCCGCTGTCGCCAAACACCAGCATCAAGGCACCGGCGGGCAACACGGCCCACAACAGCAGCCACAGCCCTTGCCCCGGCCCCTGGCGCAGGGCGACCAGCGCAATAGCAGCCGCGCTGATCCAGCAGAACAACAGGCTGCCGGAACCGGCAACGGCCACCAGCAATGCCTGCAAGCGGCCGCGCATGATGAAATTGGCCAGGCCTTTCAATCGGGGCCTCCCGGTTCCTGATGACCGCTCGCGGCCATCACCCTGAGGGATTCCTTACTTGTGGGAATCCGAGTAGGGCAGCAGCGCCAGAAACCGCGCGCGCTTGACCGCGGTAGACAGCTGACGCTGGTACCGTGCCTTGGTGCCCGTGATGCGGCTCGGAACAATCTTGCCGGTTTCGGAAACATACGCCTTCAGCGTTTCCAGATCTTTGTAGTCGATTTCCTTCGTGCCTTCGGCAGTGAAGCGACAGAACTTACGGCGACGGAAAAAACGTGCCATGGTGCTACTCCTCGTAAACTGTACTAAACGTTACAACGCAACAGCCGGCTTATTCGCCGGACTCGTCGTCGCCCTTGTCTGCCGAATCATCATTGCTGTTGCTGCGCGCAGTGCGCTCGGCGTCAGCTGATTGGCGCTCTTCGTAACGGGTTTTGCGCTCGCGGCTTTCTTTCTCTGCCTTCATGATGAAAGATTCATCAGTGACGGCCTCGTCGCGGCGAATAACCAGGTTACGCAGGACGGCATCGTTGAAGCGGAATGTCGTAGTGAGTTCTTCCATCGCTTCGTTGGACGCTTCAACATTCATCAGCACGTAGTGTGCCTTGTGAATCTTGTTGATCGGGTAGGCCAACTGACGACGACCCCAGTCTTCCAGACGGTGCACACTGCCGCCGTCTTTCTGGATGGTGTTGGAGTAGCGCTCGATCATACCGGGCACTTGTTCGGACTGGTCCGGGTGGACCATAAATACTACTTCGTAATGACGCATGGTGGCTCCTTACGGGTTAATGCTACCCACCGCGGCGGTGTAGCAAGGAGGATCGGCTGCCAAAACAGCCGGGCAAAATTCAGGCCGCGGATTCTATAGATTTTCCTCGGTTGCCGCAAGCATTACGCGGCAGGTCAAACGGCACGTTGGCGCACCACCTCGAACAGGCAGATACCGGTCGCGACCGACACATTGAGGCTGCTCACGCTGCCCGCCATCGGCAGCTTGATCAGATAGTCGCAGAGCTCACGGGTGAGACGGCGCATCCCGTCTCCCTCCGCACCCATCACCAGGGCCACGGCCCCGCGCAGGTCAGTGTCATAGACCGTGGCTTCCGCCTCACCGGCCGTGCCGTAAATCCACACACCGCGGGCCTTGAGTGCCTCCAGTGTGCGGGCAATATTGGTCACGCGGGCAAACGGCACCGCCTCGGCGGCACCGCAGGCCACCTTGCTCACTGTGGGGCCCAGGTCAGCGGATTTGTCCTTGGGCACGATCACCGCATCAACACCGGCGGCATCCGCACTGCGCAGGCAGGCGCCCAGATTGTGCGGATCAGTGACTCCATCGAGCACCAGCAGGAGCACGGGATGCGGGCTGTCATCCACCAGCTGCAGCAAGTCCACCTCGTCCAGCAGGTTGTCACCGGCTGACTCCGAGCCCGCCACGGCATCCAGCGTGGCTACCGCGCCCTGGTGGCGCCCGCTGACGCGCTCATCCAGCACCGCGCGCGCGGCGCGCACCACCGCTACCCCCTGATTGCGTGCCAGGGTTTCCAGCGCGGCAATCCGCTTATCAGACCGGCCCTGCTGCAATGCCAGCTCGCGGATCGACTCGGGTTTGCGCCGCAACAGGCCATCAACGGCATGAATGCCGAACAGATACTGCATGACAGCCGCCTAGCGCCGGCGCCGCCGGGACTTGCCCGCCGGCTTGGCACTGTCCCCCTCGCCACCCTTGCGTGACCCTGCACCAGACTTTGTAGCCGCTTTCGGCTTTGCGGCACCTGCCTTCTTGCGCGGCGGATTGGCAGAGGCTGAGCCTTCAGCTTTGCGCTTGCGCGGCTTGTTGGCCTTGGCCTTGTTGGCGGAAGGTGCGTCGATCAACTCCAGGTCGATTTTCTTGTCGTCCAGGTCCACCCGGGCAACCTGCACGCGCACGCGCCCGCCCAGCCGGTAACTGCGGCCACTGCGCTCACCCACCAGCCGCTGTTTGGACGCATCGAAACTGTAGTAATCGCCGGGCAACGCGCTGATGTGGACGAGGCCTTCTATATAGATGGGCTGTAATTCCACGAACAGGCCAAAGGAGGTTACCGCCGCGATAACGCCGTCGAACTCATCCCCCACATGCTCCTGCAGGAATTCACACTTGAGCCAGGACTCCACATCGCGGGTCGCATCATCCGCACGCCGTTCGGTCATGGAGCAGTGCAGGCCCTGGGCCACCATGTCGCGCTCGTTGTAGGGAAAGATCGCCTCGCGCGGGATCTCCGGGGCACCGCGCTGGCGCTGCACCGTCTTGGTACGGCCCTTGGAGCGGATGATGTGACGAATACCCCGGTGCACCAGCAGGTCCGCATAGCGCCTGATGGGCGAGGTAAAGTGCGCATAGGCGGGATAGTGCAGGCCGAAGTGGCCCTCGTTTTCGGGTGTGTAGACGGCCTGGCGCAACGAGCGCAGCAACATGGTCTGGATGACATTCGCGTCGTCGCGCCCTTGCACCGCGTCCAGCAGGTCGCCGTAGTGGGCGGGTGTGGGCTTTTCACCACCGCGCAGGTCCAGGCCGAGCTCGCCGAGGAAGGCGCGCAGGTTTTCGAGCTTCTCGGGCGTGGGGCCCTCGTGCACCCGATACAGCACGGGCAGCTCGTGCTCTTCGTAGAATCGCGCTGCCGCCACATTGGCGCAGAGCATGCATTCTTCAATCAGCTTGTGCGCATCGTTGCGCACCACCGGCACAATGGCGTCGATCTTGCGCTGCTCGTTGAACAGGATCCGGGTTTCTGTCGTTTCGAAATCGATAGCCCCGCGCACATCACGTGCCTTGCGCAAAACCTTGTACAGCGACTGCAGCCGCTTCAGGTCCTTGAGCCGGTTCTTGTCAATCTGCGGATCGCTGCCGCCTTCCAGCGCTTCGCCCACCTGGGTATAGGTGAGGCGCGCCTGGGAGTGAATAACCGCCTCGTAGAAACGGAAACCGGTGAGCTTGCCGGAGCCGCTCAACTCCATCTCACAGACCATGGCGAGACGATCCACCTTGGGCTTGAGCGAGCACAGACCGTTGGAGAGCGCCTCGGGCAACATGGGTACTACCTGCTCGGGGAAGTACACCGAGTTCCCGCGCAGCGCCGCCTCTTCGTCCAGCGCGGAACCGGGGCGCACGTAGTGCGACACATCAGCGATTGCCACCCACAGGCGCCAGCCGCGCAGGCGCTTTTCACAGTACACGGCATCGTCAAAGTCGCGCGCATCCTCGCCGTCGATGGTGACAAACCCGAGGCCGCGCAGGTCAGCGCGATATTTCTTGTCTTCCTCTCGCGGCTCCTCTTCCAGCGAGCCCGCTTCGCGCAGTACCGCCTCGGACCATTCGTGCGGGATGCCGTGGGAGCGGATGGCAACGTCGATTTCCAGACCGGGGTCAAGATGGTCGCCGAGCACTTCCACGATCTGGCCCTTGGCACCGAGGTTGCGCGTGGGGTAGTCGGTGATTTCCGCCGTCACAATCTGGCCGGACTTGGCGCCGCCCTTGAGTTTTGGCGGAATCAGTACGCGGTGATTAACGCGGCTGTTGTCCGGCACCACGAAACCAATGCCGCTCTCCTCCTCATACCGGCCGACAACACGCGACGTGCCGCGGTGCAGCACCTCCACCACACGGCCTTCCGGACGCCCGCGGCGATCCAGGCCGATGATGCCCACCAGCACTTCATCGCCGTCAAACACAAACTGCATCTGCCGGGAACTGAGGTAGACGTCATCCCCCTCCTCCAGCGGGATGGCAAAACCGTAGCCGTCCCGGTGGCCCTGCACACGGCAACGCAACAGGTTCAGCTTGTCCACCAGGCCATAGGCGCCGCGCCGATTGACCATCAGCTGGCCATCGCGCTCCATGGCGCGCAGCCGTTTGCGCAGCGCATCTACCTGCTCCTCTTCATGCAGGTCGAGGTCGCGGGCGATATGCGGGTGACTCAAGGGTTTATCCGCGGCGGTGAGCAGGTCGAGGATGACTTCGCGGCTGGGGATCGGGTTGTCGTAGCGTGCGGCTTCGCGCTCGGCGTGAGGGTCGGCAATCTTGCCTTTTTTAGCCATAGGTAACGGGGCTTCCTGTCGTGATTTAACGTGGTCTGAATTTTAGGTGGCAACAGTATACGCGAGGATTGACAAACCTGCTGCGGAAAAGTAAAGTGCGCGCCCTCGGGTAATCCACCGTGATTGCACGATGCCCAGGTGGTGAAATTGGTAGACACGCTAGCTTCAGGTGCTAGTGCTCGAAAGGGCGTGGAGGTTCAAGTCCTCTCCTGGGCACCATATCGAATTCCTCAGCAGTCCAATAAACCTTTTCAGCAACCGCTGAATCTAAACGGCGAGCTAGGCCCTTCGTAGCCTCTGGAATAGGTTGCTATCCACGCTTTAGGCATCCGTCAGATGTCTGGCAGGAAAAAATACACTACGTTGGCCGTTGAGGATCAGGAAAATCGACGCCGATACGAGAATGGCATCAATGGATGAGACGCCGCTGATCGCCAGCAGGCCGTTCTGCACCGCAAAGCCAACGCCAGTGGCAAGTACCCAGGCAAGTACAGCCCGCCACTGCGTAGGCAGTATCGGCAAGGCGTTTGTGTCGGCCGCCACTCGCGTTTGCGGCGCCCGCCGGAGCAATAGCGCTTCTACGAGATAAATCGCGCCCACTGGCGGAATGGTGATACCCAGCAGCACCAGGAAGTTCACCAGGTAGGTCTGTGCATCCACCAGCGCCAGCAAGGTGCCCAACACACCAATGGTGACCACCACTTTCCAGTAGGTCGCACGCCGGATCACCGTGGACATGGACAGGCTGGAGGAATACAGGCACAGCACGTTCGACGACCAGGCCCCCAAAATCAGCAGGGTAAAGGCGGGCAGGCCGACGCCCATGGCCAGCAGCAGGCCGCGCAGGTCGACCTGACTCAGCGCAGAGCCGGGAATGGCCGCGAGGAACATCACGGTGGGAAAACACAGCCCAAGCGCAACAAAAGCAGCGCCCACCGCGTGGCGCGCGTCACGGGCGAAGCGGCTGTAGTCAGGCTGGATAATCACCCCGGCGATATAGGAGCCCACCACGGCAGAGACCGCCGCGGAGAAGCTCATCGGCGTGGCGCCTGCGACCGGGCGGTTCCAGTGCGGCACCTGGTCGATACTGCCGAGCGCCGCATACACCACCAGCAGCAGCATGGCCGGCGTCATCCAAAGCGCTATTCTGTCGATGCCGCGAAACCCGCTGATGGTAACCACCACGATCGCCGCACTGCTGGCGGCGATATACACCGGCACCGGCAGTTCCCAACCGTACAGGCGCGAGAAGACAAAATCCGACAGTGACCCCAGGGTGTTGCTGATCACCGCAAACCAGCCGATCAACGACAGGGCAATCACCGTATTGACCAGCTGGGCGCCGACGCCACCAAACGCCTGCGCGCAGAGCTGGTAGGTAGTAAACCGGGTAGTCGCGCCCACATGGGAGGTCAGTGAGCCCATGACCGCGAGAATCAGGCAGCCGGCAGCAAAGGCCCAGGCCGCACGCTGCAGGCCCAGGGACCCACCAATCTGCGCGGACACCAGGAACACGGCCATGCCGATGGTGCCGCCGATAATCACCAGCGCGATATGCACCCCGGACAGGGTATCCCCTGCCCCGACTCCAGGTGTGGACACGGTTACTGTTGCACCGCCTCCGCGTCTACCCCATAGACTGCGCTGGCATGCTCGGGGGAGATGAAGCCATCCAGCAGGTCCTCGCGCACCTGGCGGGGGTCCCGCTCCCGCGGATCACCATAGCCGCCGCCACCTCCGGTCATGGACTTGATCACGGTGCCCGCCGGCATCTTGATGTCATTGGCCTTCAATCGTTCCAGGATTTCCTGGCCAGGGCGCTGGATCAGGACTGTGGGCGGGGCGCCGGAGCCACCGCCGAACAGGCCCCAGGCCGGGGTGTCCGAGCGCTCGAACCAGAGCCACAGAGACGCATCGGACTCCACCAGGTACTCCCGGTAGGTCCCATTGCCGCCGCGATACTTGCCAGCGCCGCCGGAATCCTGGCGAATGCCGTAGCTGAGGATCCTCAGGGGATACTTGCTTTCGAATATCTCGATCGGCAGGTCCTTGAAGCTACCATTGACGTTATTGATCAGAGAGTTGGCACCATCCCCGCCGTTGAACGCGCCCCAGCCGCCGGTGGTGGGCTCGATCATCAGGAAGAAATCGTCGTCGTGGCGCGGGTCCTGCCCGGCAATGGTGATGACCATGGAGTCGCCATAGTGGGCGCCCGCGGCCTTGTCCGGCAAAACCGGAGCCAGGGCTTTCACGATCAGGTCGATGAGCAGGCCCAGCGGGGTAAAATACCAGCCACAGGGCGCCGGCTCCTGGGCGTGGAAGATCGAGCGCGGCGGCGCCTGCACGTCCAGCGCGCGGAAGGAGCCGCCATTGGGCGACACCTCCGAGCAGATCAACAGCTTGTACGCCACGCGCGCCGCGGCTACGGTCTGGGTCAACCCACAGTTGACCGGGCCCGTGGCCTGGGCAGCCGACCCGGCGAGATCGACGGTCATGCCATCGCCGGCGATGCGCACCGTCAGCTTCACGCCCAGCGGGCCGTTACCGAGCCCGTCATCGTCGATGGTGCCTTCCGCGCTGTACTCACCATCGGGGAGGGCGAGGATGGCCTCCCGCTCCTTGGCCTCTGTCTGCTTGTAGATTTCATCCCGGGCGGCGCGGATGGCGTCGGCGCCGAAGCGGTCGAACAGGGCCTGCAGGCGCTGTTCACCGGTGCGGCCGGCGGCGATCTGCGCATTGAGGTCGCCGATGGTAGCATCGCCGAAACGACTATTCAGGCGCAGCAGTTCGATCACGTCCTGCCGTGGCTTGCCCGCATCGTAGAGCCGGGTCGGGCCCCAGCGCGTGCCCTCCTGGTAGATCTCGTGGGAATCCACCGGGGTACCCGGATCCTTGGCCCCCACATCCAGCCAGTGAGCGCGCGAGGCCGCGAAGCCAACGCGGCTGCCGCGCCAGAAGATCGGCATGATGATGGTGGAGTCGTTCAGGTGGGTGCCCGTCATGTAGGAGTCGTTCATGTAGAACACGTCGCCTTCCTGGAAATAGTCCCAGCCGTAGCGCTCCGCCATGATCTTGACGCAGATCTCCAGGTTGCCCAGAAACAGGGGCAGCCCCAGGGACTGCCCCAGTACTTCACCGTTCTCGTCGATCAACGCAACCGAGCAGTCCTTGCCCTCATAGATCACCGGCGTGAACGCGCTGCGAATCAGCGTGGCGTTCATGTCGCTGGCAATGGCAATGAAGGCATTGCGAATGATTTCCGTGGTGATCGGATCTACCGTGCTCATGCTGCGGTTCCTCGCGTCAGTATCAGGTTGCTCTCCTCGTCCACCCACAGTTGCCAGCCATCGGGCAGTACCGTGGTGGCGCTCTGTTCCTCGATGATTGCAGGGCCGAAGGCCTGATAGCCCACGGGGAGACGGTCGCGCCGCAGCACCTGGGTGCCCAGGGTCGCGCCACGGAAGACCGCTTCACGCTGCCCGGTCACGGCATCGCTGCCGTCGCCGGTGACCTTGTGCGGGTGCTCGTCGTACTTGCCGATCGCGCCGATTGCGGCCAGCCGCAAATTGACAAATTCGATGGGCGCTCCGGGGCTGGAGTGGCCGTGGCGCTGCTTGTGAGTCTCGTGGAACCGTGTGCTGAGTGCGTCGATATCGAGTTCCGAGGGCAAGGCGATGTTGATGGTGTACTCCTGACCCGAGTAGCGCATGTCCGCCGAGCGCAGGAAGGAAACCCGGTCGCCAGAAATACCGTCCTCCATGACAGCTTCCCGCCCCTCGGTTGCCAGCTCCGCAAACAGGCCTTCAAGTTCCTCTGCACTTACCCCGGTTGAGGGCCGGAAAAAACTCAGAGTGAGATCGTGACGCAGGTCGGTCTGCAGCATGCCCCAGGCGGAAAAGGTACCCGGGAACCGCGGGATCAGGACTTCGCGGATATCAAGTTCCTCGGCCAGGAACACCGCCGCCATAGGTCCGGCACCGCCAAAGGCGACCAGAGTGAAGTCGCGCGGGTCCACGCCCTCGCTGACCGTAATGGTGCGCATGGCATCAGCCATGGCGGCGTTGGAAATCGCCAGGATACCCTCGGCAAACACCACCGGCTCCATACCCGCGCGCTGTGCCAGCGACTCGATCGCGGTTGCCGCTGCCGCGGTATCCAGTGACATCTCGCCACTGAGCAGGGACTTTGCGCCCAGGCGCCCGAGGTAGAGGTTGGCATCGGTCACCGTCGGCTCCGTGCCACCGTTGCCGTAGCAGGCAGGGCCGGGCACGGAACCGGCGCTGCGGGGCCCGACCCGGACAGCATCGTTGTCCAGCCAGGCAACCGAACCGCCACCGGTGCCAATGGTCTGGATATCCACGATCGACATCAGCAGGGGTAACCCCTCCAGCTCGGTCTCCAGGGTGGTACTGGCCTCGCCATCCACCACCAGGCTGAGATCAAAAGAGGTACCGCCCATGTCGACACACAACAGGTTGGGACGACTGGCGCGTTTGGCCAGCGATGCGCCGGCGATGGTGCCCCCCACCGGACCCGAGAGCAGGGTGAAGACGGGTTTTTCACGCGCGGTGTCGGCCGTGGTGACGCCGCCGCTAGACTGCATGATATGCACGCCGGCCTGCATGCCGCGCTCACGCAGCTGCTCCTGCAGGCTCAGCAGGTAGCGCTCGACTACCGGCGCCACATAGGCATTCATGACTGCCGAAGAGGCACGTTCGTACTCGCGCCATTCCCGCGCCACGTCGTGTGACAAGGAGATGGACACGCCGGGCAGGGCCGCCTTGAGGATTTCCCGCGCCCGCACTTCGTGCGCGGGATAGGCGTAGCTATGCAACAGGCACACGGCAACGGCATTAATGCCCTCCGCCTTGACCTTGTAGATGATCGGCTGGAAATCGGCTTCGTTTAGCGGCTCGATCTCGCTGCCGTCCCATGCCAGGCGACCGCGGACTTCGTGCACATCCCGGCGCGGCACCAGCTGCGCAGGCTTGCTGTAACGCAGGTCGTAGAGCGCATTGCGGTTGCCTCGGGCGATGACATAACTATCGCCCGCACCCGCGGTCGCCACCAGCAGCACTCGCTCGCCGCGACGCTCCAGAAAGGCGTTGAGCCCCACCGTGGTGCCGTGTACAAAATACTCGACATCGGCGAGGTCCGGCACTACGTCCTTGATGCCATTGATCACACCGAGCGCGGGGTTTTCCCGCGTGGTCGGGACCTTGTTGACGAAGACCGGCCCATCCGAAGGCTCAATCACTATATCGGTGAAGGTGCCACCGATGTCAGCGGAAACATGATATTTGGTCATAATTAGAAGTTGTACCTGAGTCGAATGTTCCAGATTTTTCCCGGTGCCCGTGCAGAGAAGCCACCAGCCACCCACTCCGAGTTGTATTCCTCGTCCAGAGCGTTCTGGACCTGCCAGATCGCGGACCACTTGTCATCGGCATCGGTAACACCGATTCGCAGGCTGAGGAAATCCAGCGGATCGCGCGCTGTCGAGTTCTGCACGTCCCAGTACTGTTCACCGCGGCGCTCGTAATCAACCCTGGCAAACAGGTTCAGGTTGGCAAAATTCAGCGGCACTTCATACTGGCCACCCAGGTTGAAGGTCGTATCCGCCACATAGGGCGCATCATTTCCTTCCACCGTCGGGTCTACCACATACTCTTTGATCTCGCTGTCTGTGTAGCCCACGGAAGCGTAGAGGTCGAGATTCTCGGTCGCTCTCAGATTCAACTCGAGCTCTCCCCCGTACAGCTGCACTTCATCGATGTTGGTAAGAACCTGGGCACTGACCGCCCCGATAAAGGAAAAGAACTGCTGCCCTTCTACCTTGGTGGCAAACCCCGCGCCGATCAGGCGCAGGCGATCATTGAGGTACAGGCCCTTGTAGCCCACTTCAAACGACTCGGACTCTTCCTGATCGACCACGTCATTGATGCCGACCAGACCGACAGAGGCGGCCACATCGGATATGCCGTTCTGGTTGAACTGGCCACTGCGGAAACCACGACCCCAGGTTGCATACCAGTTGTGCTGGTCCGATGGCTGGTAGCGCAGAGTGACCTTCGGTTGCAACATGTCGAAGGTTTCCTTGTTGCGCGCGCCGGGTACGCCCGCGGGAAACTGCAGGAGCGACACGTCCTGTACGCGCTCTTCCTCGTCGTAGCGCAGTGCCAGCGACAGCTCGAACTCGGTGCCAATATCGACACTGGTCTGGCCGAACACCGCCATCGCCGTGTTGCTGTTGTCGTCAGCCAGGAAGGACGTTGACGGGTTGCGCGGGTCAGTCGTTGGTTCGCGCTCAATGCGAATAATACCGGCGCCGGTATCCACTCCGGTGGACAGGGACACGAAGCGGTCCCACTCCAGGTAGTAGGTGCCCACCTCCCAGCGCACCGACTGGTCGTCGGGGGAACGGAAGCGGAACTCCTGGCTCCAGGCGTCGATCTCGAAGAAACCCGTCTGCGTACCGTCATTGCCAAAGAGTTCAGGCGGACTCATGGCTGCCGTGTAGGGGAACTGGTCGGAGTCAGACCACTCCTCGAGGTCGGTATAGCTGGTCATTGAAATAAGCGTACCCAGGTCAGTCACCCAGTCGACCTTGAGGGCGAAGTCGTTCATGTCACGCTCACCGTAGTCGACGTTGTTGTCGCGCACGGGCAGCACGTTGTTGGCATCAATGGGGCCAGTGTCGGTACCAAAACCAATGGCGGTAACCCCATCCGGCGCCAGGTCCACGCCCTGGAACTGGAAGCCGATGCCGCGCCCCTTGTGGCGTGCCAGATTCGCTCGCAGATCGACAGTGAGATTGGCGGTAGGCTCGTAGATCAGGCGTCCGCGCAGCACTGTGTCTTCGAAACGATCAGCCTCCTCGTTGCGTGTAATATTGGTCAGGTAGCCGTCTCGATCAATATGCTTGCCGGACACCTGGCCAAACAACTTGTCTTCGACCAGGGCACCACCGTAGGATCCCTCGACCATGTACTCGTCCCCGGCACCCGCGCCAAGACTCACGTAGCCCTCGGACTCATTGGTGGGACGCCGGGTGTTGATGATGATCGCACCACCCGTGGCGTTGCGACCGTAGATGGCACCCTGAGGACCCTTAACTACCTGTACGCTTTCAACATCAAACAACTCCTGACGGAACTGGATACCGCTGAACTGCAGCACCCCGTCAACGATTGTGGCGACCGGTGCCTCGCCGTTCCGCACCTGGGTCAGGCCACGAATACTGAGGAAGCTGGTGCCAATCCCCTGTGAGGTGGCGAGTGTCACGTTGGGTGTGAGCGCAATGAAATCCTCCATGCGCTGGACATTGGCATCCTGGAGGGCTTGCGCGGTGAACGCGGTCACCGCGTAGGGCGCCTCCTGCAGGCTTTCGTCGCGGCGACGTGCCGTGACCGTAACCTCCTCCAAAACCATGGCACCCGCCGGTTTTCCGGCCTGTGCCAGCGCTAGCGGAGTCACAGGAAGCACCGCCAGTAAGGCTCCTGCACGTATCAAACCCATACTCGAATTCTTCTTCATCTACTCTTCTCCCCAGATTCCATGCCCGACAGGTGGAGCCTACGACAGGCGGTTGACACAGCGGTCAGCAAGCTCCAACAGGAGCGCTACTGGCTTTAAAAATGGGTTAAATTTTTAAGTATGTCAATAATTTTTGACAATATGTGGTCATCGGGTACACTCTTCACACAACGTCAAAGGGGCCCCGCGTGGAGAAGAAAAAGAAGTCAATGATTAAGCGCTCTCTGGGCGGCCTGCTCAAGGCTCGGCGCCTAGAACAGAAGCTTACACTGCAGGAATTGGCGGACAAGGCTGATCTGTCTGCCGCATTCCTGTCACAGGCGGAGCGTGGCAAAGCCACCCCGTCAATCGTTTCACTGATCAATATTGCGCGCGCGCTGGACACGGACATTCACTACTTCATATCGCCGCCGGTACCTGCCGAACTGGTCAGCAAGGCCAGCGACCCGCGATACCTGAACATTGATTCGCCGATTACCTACCGGGTGCTGAACGCGTCCGTCCCCAACCAGCGCATGAGCGCGCTGCTCATGGATATCCCACCCGGCGTTGAACTGCCGACGGTGCACCGGGATGAAGGCGAGGATATCTTCTACATCATCAAGGGCAGAGTGGAGCAAATGATCGACGACAAGGTGTTCAGCCTCCAGGCCGGAGACTGTGTGCACATGAACACCCAACTCGGTCACAACATCGTCAACAAGAGCAAGGGTACGGCAACGATTCTCTGGGTCGGGACGCCGGTTCTGCTACCCGTGGAATAGCGGAAAATACAATGGCATTTCTGGATGTCGCGACCGAACTGGGCCGCTTCAGCGTGATGCTGCGACCGGATGCGGCCCCGGTTACCTGCGAGTACTTTGCATCGCTTGCCCGCAACGGCACCTTCCGTGACGGCAGCATTTTCCGGATCGTATCCACGAGCAGACACGCTGGCGTTGAGGCGAATCCGATTGACGTGGTGCAGGTAGGCACGGCAGCCGGAATGGATGAGCAACGTACCCGTATCCAGCATGAGCACACTGCGCTCACCAGCCTTCGACATGAACGCTGGGTGGTGAGCGCGGCCCGCTTTGAGCCGGGCGAAGTCTACGGCAGTTTTTTTGTCTGCCTGCAGCGCGAACCAGCACTGGACTTCGGCGGCGGCAGGCATATCGATGGCTACGGCTTCGCAGCTTTTGGCAGCGTGGTCAGTGGTCACGAGGTCATTGAGCGAGCACATTTTCGTGCCGAGGAGGATACCTGCCTGACTACGCGCATAGCAGTCACCGAAATCCTGTACCGCGGCGGAGGTCAACCCTGACCCGGCGAAGGGTGCCCCTACGATATCTGGGCACTGCGGCTCTGCGCATCACCCGGGTCATGACGCCCCGCGCGGCAGACCCGAAACGGAAAATATCCCGTTCCAGAGAGCGGATATTATAGAGCGACATTCAACGTAAACAGCGATCTGATTTGAATGAACGTCCGGCAGTGTAACTTCAGCATGCGAATCAATCCTGAAACGCGTCCAGTACTTGGCCTTGACGACCAAATCGCGACAGGGTCAGAAACCCGCAGTCGAAGGCGGGGCTGCGTCCGGTAGCCAGATCGACGAGCGCTTCCCCCAGAACCGGCACAAATTTGAACCCATGCCCGGACAATCCCGCAGCGAACGAGACGTTTTTGGTCCCGGGATACCGGTCCAGAATAAAGTGTTCATCCGGTGTACGCGTGTAAAAGCAGGTCTGATGGTCCACGCGCTCGCCCACAAGGCCTGACAGGTGGTCATGCACGAAAGCCTCGATCCGTTGAGCATCCGCAGCATCCGGTGCCCTGCTGGCAGCAAAAGGGTCACTCACCACCTCCCCTCCGCTGTGCTCAGCTACCTTCAAACGCCCCTGCGTTGTCGGAAAGCCATAAAACTGGCCGTGCGGGAGGTCAAAGAAAAAGCCGCTCTGGTAGCGGTGGTCATCGCAACGAAACCAGTGCAGGTGTTTACGGTAAACGGTCAGCGGCAACTCAAGTGCTTGCAATAGCCGCGAGCTCCACGCCCCTCCCGCGACCACCATCGCAGCGGCACTGTATTTGCCATTTTCAGTACTGACTTCCACCCCCGAAGGAACGGCCTGCCAATCAACCACTGACTCTCCCCAACGATGCTCGGCACCGGCTGCAGTCGCCTGCTCCAAATGCGCCAGCACGCACTGCTCGACGGGCAGCCAACCGGCATCGGCTTCGCGAAGCGCGGTAAAACCAGATGGCGGGCTGAACTGGGGCAACGAATTCTCGGCCGCCGCTTCGACCTCCAGCTGATGCTCAGTCGCGGACTTCAGCACACCCGCAATGATCTGACTGCCCGCAGGACCGAAATATACAACGCCGCTCCGGCGAAGCAAGGTGGAATCGAGTTGATCCCAGAGCTCATAGCTTCGCTTGAGCATGGGGACGTAGTTGGAATGCTCAAAATAAGACAGGCGAATCAGCCGCGATTCACCATGTGAGCTACCCCGATCATGCGCCGGTGGAAAGCGATCAATCCCCAGGCAGCGCAGCCCGCGCCGGGCGGCGTGATAGAGCGCGGCGCTGCCGACACCGCCGGTGCCGAGGACGATCAGGTCGTAGTGACTAGTCACACCGCGCCAGGGCCGCGCTACGCCCTGCCAGGCGACCAAAGAACGTGGCGTCACCTACCGACATTCCACTGGCGTAGCCCTGTGCCGTGCGCGGCAAGCCTGCGCTTGCGCGACCAGCCGCATACAATCCGGGAATGGTTTCACCGTCGATGTTCAGCACTTCACCCGAAGGGCGGGTCTGAAGGCCGCCCAGCGTGAACATAAGCGGGCCCACAGTACCGGGCATGATCACCGCCCGCATTTCCTCGGCTGAGTATTCTACTAGCGCGAAAGGACCTTCCGTGAGCGGCTTCAGCCACTCCGTCGTCTTGTGCAACAAGGGATCTTTCCCCGTCGCCGCATGCGCATTGAAATAATTGACCGTTTGCTCGAGCGCACCCTCAGGGAACGGTGCCTCAGCCGCGAGCTCTGCAATCGTATCGCCAGTCGCCACCAGCCGTGGCCGCTCAAGGTAGTCGGAGGGCTCGAAATCCTCGTTCTGTACAAGCAAGTAGAAACGCTTCCGGGGCTGCTGGCAGGAGTACCAGGCGAGGCGAGCGAGGTACGTATCTTCATTGATATACCGCTGGCCCAGCTCGTTCAGGAGTATGCCGTAGGTAAGCTTTGCCGGCGGGTACAGAGGAAACGACAGGAATGCCTGCTCCATGTTGATGGCGATGCCCCCCGCGGCCATACCCAGAACAATCCCGTCACCCATGTCGTAGGTATTACCGTAGGGCACAGCGTAGGAATGTACTTCCGGCATGTAGCGCCTGGTCATTGCTTCGTTCATCACAAAGCCGCCCGTGGTCAGGATGACCGCCCGGTCTGCCCGAATTGCCACGTCTCGGTTCTCATGTCGGACCATGGCACCGCGGACACGCCCCTGCTTGTCAGTGAGCAGCGCTGTAACACGGGTGTCGTTCAGAATATCCACGCCTGCGTCTACAACGTGCTGCATCAGGGCGTCCATAAAAATCTTGCCGCCCTCATCGCCTTCCTTGGACGGTACGTGGCCACGGGGTATCGGGGTCGCCACCTTGTTGAAAGGATGCGCCTTTTCATTACCCGTGTAGAGCAGCGATTCATCGGTCAGGGGCACTACGGTGCGCTCCAGAAACGCAGCGCGCTTGTAGCTGACACCCAGCGATTCCGCCCAGTCAAAGTGAGCGGCTGCGCCCTCGGCATAGATACGGATTTTTTCGGCATCACCGTACTCGCCAAGCGCCTCGGTGAGGTAGGCAATCATGTTTTCAGTGCTGTCTTCCAAACCGAGCGCTTTCTGCAGCGCGGTGCCACCACTGCCACCGAGATACATTTCGCAGCTGGACATGGCGGTCGAGCCACCCCCTGCGCTGGCGCGCTCAACCACCAGCACGCGCACACCCTGAGATGCGGCCTCCAGTGCCGCTGAAGCGCCCGCACCACCGTACCCACATACCAGTACATCAGTGCTGGCGAAAAAGTCATCAACCGACTCAAATGAACGAATTTTCCCGGGTGGTAATTGTTGGCTCATGCTGAACTCCTGGACTGGTTAACACAGTGAACTGTGGTGCTGGCTTGAACAAAATTTTCGTATACGTTATGCAGCGCGCAGAAATAGATCTACGCGCGCATCAGCTCCCCTTGCGCACACTGACTGGAATGCCACTCAAGCGTGGCATGGCATTTATGGCCTGACGATCATGAACGCTGCTGGTCAACAGATTGGTGGAGACCCCCGCACAAGCACCTTCCTGCCGTCCCCCCGGCAGGCTTCCAAAGCCATGGGTGATCGAGACCACGCCGCTGCGCAAATCCGGATCCGCCCTGGCCAAAGCCTCCAGCGCGCCATGGCGCGACTCAATAACGACCCGCTCATCGTCGTGTATATGTTCTCGCGCCATGTCCGCCGGGTTCATGTAGGCGGGATTGAACGGCAGACGCTTCTTTATTGCGGGCAGGTCCTTGCAGGCTGAATTGAGTGCGTCACGTTCACGACGCGCTGCCAGACGATAGGGGAACGCATCGTCATCTTCCTCAGCCAGCATGGCTGAGAGCTCCCTCGCCACATCTTCCGGCATTGTCGTAAAGCCGCCATTTTCCGCCGAATCTCCCGGCTCTACGAGCACTGCCGGGCCGGACAGCACGAGGCCATGCGGATGCGCAGCAATGTCCTCCAGTGAAAGCGGGCAATGTTGCGCCGCAATCTGCAGCAGCTCATCGGTGGTAGGTGGCGTGGTCATATCCAGCGGCTGCCCCCAGTAAGAAAGTTGCAGGTTGAGCCGCTGCGCAAGCCCCCAGAAATAATACCAGTCGTCGCATACTTCCGAGCCCTGTGGGGGGCTCGCCACGGCTGGGGTGTAGCGTGTAAAGGGCTCGGGGAACAGCAGGGCCTCATAAATGAACATGGGTAGATCCGACCTTTCGTATTGCAGGGTCGGCGGCAGTATGTAGTGTGCAAGCTCCGCGGTGGCAGTCATGCGATGGTCAATACAAACCAGAAGGTCGAGACTGCCCAGCGCCTCCACCGTACGACGCTGATCGGGCATGGCAAGCGCTGGGTTACCGCCATGCACCAGCAGCGCCCGCAAGCGCTCGGCGCCCGGTTCCAGTATTTCATCCAGCAGGGATCCGGTGGGTAATTCGCCATCCAGCAGGCCAAACCCGAAACGGCTGTGATAGCCCTCGTCCCACCAACGCTGTGCAGGAATAACTTCAGCCTTGCGCGGCCAACGCGGCAAAATTGCGCCAGGATTGGGGACTTCTTCGCCTTCACGGATAAACCGCCCGCAGACAACGTTCAACAGCTCTACCAGGTGTTCAGCCAGGTTGGAGTGAGGTGACATGTCCGGCCCCGTCGCGCTGGTAGCAGCACCTCGGCTGCTCTGCAGCGCAAACAGTTCAGTTGCCGCCACGATCTGCTGGGCAGGCACTCCGGCCCGGCGCGCCACATGGTCGAGCGTAAACGGCTGCAGGCTTTTTCGGAGTTCGTCCAGATCGGTCACATGCCGTGCGCAGAAGTCCTGGTCGTGCCAGTTGTTTTCCAGAATCAACCTCAGCATGCCAGCCAGCAGAATCGCGTCCTCACCCGGCCTCGGCTGCAGGAATACATCGGCGTTGCGAGCGGTCTCTGTACGCCGCGGATCGATAACGATCAGTTTCATCCCCCGCTGCTGCGCCTGTTTCAGCCGCTTTGCCGGATTGCGCGTATCGAACCCGACGGTGGAAATGGACACCAGTGGATTACCGCCCACTATCAAGAACACCTCACCCCTGTGGAAGGGATCCCTGCCGGCAGGCCACACCCCCAGGCGTCCGGCCGTAACGTACTTCGCGGACTGGTCGATAGTCACGGTTGAAAAGGCTTTGGGAGACCCCAACGCCCGCAGCCAATCGTTCAACATCATCAGGGAAGATGAGGTGAAGAACGCCCCGCCACCCTTGTAGCCACCGATTGCAGCCGGTCCGTGGTGCGTCAAAACAGGCTGCAACCTTGCGGCGATTTCATCTAACGCCTGCTCAATGCCGATGGGCTCGAAGCTACCGTCGGCTTGTCGCTTGAGGGGGTGCAGAATACGGTCGGGGCTGTTGTGTGCAGCACCTGACTGCAAACCCTTGAAGCAGGCGTAGCCCAGTGTAAACGGGTCGTCCCGGTCCGCATCGATGCTAACCACCCGGTCGTCAGCGTCAAGCGCAACCCTCACCCCGCAGTGCCCCATGCAGAGACGGCAAAAGGACTGTGCTTTACGCGCTACCATAATGAGCTGCTCCCGAAGCTTTCTGGCCAGACCGGATCAGCGGCACGCACAACAGTGCCACCACCATCAATACTGTCAAAGCCAACAACAGCACCTGATAATCACCTGTAGCGTCAAACAACACGCCGGAGAGGACAGGTGCCAGCGAGGAGGCGCTGATTGCGAAGAGGGTCATGGCACCCATGACCGTACCGTACTGTGGCAAGGGAAACAGTCGCCCGATCATCGCACCCCAGAAGGGCATAAAGCCACCACCACTGACCGCAACCATCGCAGTCGCGTATACCAGATCCTGGTAGTCTTGCGCGCCGCGCAAAAGTAGCAGCGCAACAACATTGATACTGAGGAGCCCCGCGAAGACCACACGAATATCCAACTGATCACAGAAGCGCCCCACAAGCGGGCTGAAGACGATCCCCACAAGGGCATACAGGGAAACAAGCCAGGCCGCCTGGTCACGGTCGGCACCCCTGTCGAGCGCGAAGAAGGCAATATTGGCGAGCACCGTGGTGAACATCGCAACCATGACGGCGATGCCGAAACCCGCCAGCCAGAAACTCCGATCGCGCAGTATCGTCGTCAACCCGGGTACCAGCCGCTGTGAGTCAGTATCGGCGGCGAGCTCCGCTTTCGACGGATCATCCCCGTCTGGTCCGCGGCCGATCATTTGCGGCCGATCAATAACCGTGCGCCACGACAGGAGAGGAATCAACACCGCTACGGTAAGGCCAACCGCACGCACCGCTATGCGCCAATCGTAGGCCTCAATAACCAGCGCGATCAGGGGCGGCACAACGAAGCCGCCCAGCTGCGTACCAAGCGCTGCAACGCCTATGGCCAGGCCGCGCTGACGCAAAAACCAACGCGACAGCAATACCGGCGCGAACAACATACTCAAGGTAACTGTTCCCGCTGCGACCAGTACAGCGTAGCTCGCAATGAAGCCCCAGACTGTAGGGGTATATGACATTGCAAAGAAACCGGTGCCCATGACAATCGCACTGCAACTGACGATCAGACGGATAGAGTGACGGTCCAGCCAATCGCCCATCTTCGGCGCCAGCAGGCTTGTCGTGATGGCACTTCCCGTAAGCCCGAGCATCACCAAAGCGCGACCTGAGGAGAACTCCCGCTCCACCTCGCCGGCGAGCAGGCTGTAAAAATAGATCGAGATACCGGCTGCTACCGCTTGCACCAGTAGACAGACCAACACTAGCCACCAGCCATAAAAAATTGTCGTTGACTTGACTTCGCTAACTGTTCGCATTGTTGTTATCTCAGAGGGCGCCCCTACGCGAATCGCGTGGGCTCCCTACCACAAAGGACGCATCTGGAATTGCATGCGGCGCTCACGAATCGCGGCCTCCCGCTCCACTGCGGTAACGCGCACAGTATGAACCGGCAGGAAGTCGTCGAGGTCGGCGAGCGCCACCTTCGTCACTTTTGGAATCAGTGTACTGCTGCAGCCAGTCCACCGGCCCTGAAACGCGCCTGAAGCGTGACCCGCAGGGTCCAGCCAGTTATGCACGCCTGGATCATCCAATGACAGCACGAAACGCACCACCCCGTCCGTATCGACATGTGCCTGGGCATCGTTCAAACTGCTCTGGTTGTTGATCCAGTCGATAGTCTGGTAAATGTCATTCGTGAGAATTGCCGACCAGTAGACGCAGTCCTCGGGCACCTTGGCTTCCACGACAAGCGCCTCACTGGCATTAATCTCGTACGCCCCCTCATAATAAAACTGGCCCTCCAGTGAGCCGGGCGTATGCATTATCCGCAGGCGGTTGAGGTAACCGGCCTCTCGCATGTCATCCACGTGGGTAACAAGCGACAGTGCGACATCGCCGATGCGCCGGGAAAGCCTGCTCAAGCGCGCCTCAAGCTCTGCGGCACCAGGCCGGTCACGTTGTACCCCCGTGTCCAGGCGCTCTATGGCAACTCGCCAATCTCTTTCATTGGCCCAGTCCGACGACATTTGCCGAATCATCAGGAACCCCGTACCGGGATGCAGCTCCCACCAATCTCCACTGTAACCCTGTGGCCGTTTGCGACTGAGCAGTACGTCGAAGCGACCCTGATCATCGATGCTGAGGTCGTTGAAATCATTGTAGGAAAGCGCCTGAAACGAAGAGGGGCCCTCTTCAAACGCCACCTCATCGGCCAACGCTCGAAACTGAGCCATTTTGATGACGCGCACGCTTCCGCTCCGCCCCCTGAGCCGATAGGTGCCATGGTCGTCTATGTTCGCATTCAGGTAGACCGTATCCGCATTCGGTTGGAAGATGTTAATGACGGCACCCAGCGATGGTAAGAACACAGGGTGTGACTCGTCAGCGCCCAGCGCCTCCAGCACCTCTCGCGCCATCGCCTGAAGAATCAGTGTGCCGGCCTCATGCTGAACCTGAGGGTCGTCGCGCAGCCGTTCCGGCAAGCGGGCCTGCATCCGCGCCCCGACGTGCTGCAGATCCTCAGTAAAATTCTTCCAAGGCTCCTCCAGGCCGTCGGCAGCGGAGACCGCCGCCGAGGCGAGGACACCCAATAGCCAAACTACCGCCCTAGAAGTCATAGCGAACATCAATACCCCAGGTGCGGGTATTTCCCCAGCTGTTCGCATACAGCCCATCGGGCGGATTGATACCGAAATTCGGCACGTCAAAACCACCCGTGCGGTACTCTTCATCTCCCAGGTTCTTACCCCAGAGCGCAACACTCAGCGAAGAGCCAAAGGCTTCTTTCAACTCCAGTCTGGCGTCCAGAAGCGTATAGTCGTCTCCCTCAATGAGCGGTGACGGCGACACCTGGAAATACTGACTATCGACGTATGACCAATCGACTCGCGCGAGAAGGATCCCGAATTCGCCAAGCTGTGCCTCGTATCTTGCGGTAAGGTTACCGGACCAGTCCGGGGTAAACTGGAAGTTGTAGATATCAGCAACGTCGATAAACTCAAGGGTAGTGAAGTTCTGACTCAGGTAGCTATCGTACTCCGGGTCTATCCAGCCCAGGGATCCGTTGATCTGGAAAGACTCACTTACCACCCAGGTGGCCTCAAGTTCCACGCCGGTCATGTTTGCCCCGGCGGCGTTTTCTATCCGCGTGAGGAAGGTAAAGTTTACCGGGTCGATACTGTTGACCTGTACTTGCCAGTCCTCGAGTTCCTGGTAGAAGGCCGCTACATTCAACCTCAACCGGCTGTCGAACAGGTCAGATTTAACACCCAGCTCGTAACTCGTAATTTCTGCATCGTCATAAACCACGAAGTTCTCAACAGCGGTCGCTCGCCCATTGAGCCCCCCGCTTTTGAACCCCACAGCATAGGCGGCATAGAGCATCATGGTGTCGGTCGCGTCGTAGCTCAGCGTTACGCGCGGGGAGAGGTTATCGGTATCGAATTCGTTCTCCGGCGCCAGCTCGCTGACCGGCAAGGTGCCGCCGGTTGATGGAAAGAAAATCGACGAATCAACTTTCTTTTCCTCCTCGGAATAGCGAAGACCCAGCGATGCATTCCACCTGTCACTCACCTGAAAAGCCAACTCCGCGTATGCGGCCCATGTATCCGTCTCGGTTTCCAGTGTGATAACCGTATTGGGGTCCGCTGAGCCGAACTGCTGCTGAAGCTGATAAAAGCCCTCGTCAGAGCTAACAAAAATACCGGAAACAAGATTCAGGCGATCATCAAGTGCCGTGCCGAGAAATTGAAACTCCTGGGTAAAGAAATCGTAGTCCTGAGCGAGCGGACCGGAAATGAAGTAATAGGGGACCATGGTACGGAAGCTGCTGAGTTCCGTGCTCCGATAGCCTGTGAGCGACTTGATGGTCAGGTCGTCGATCGGTCCGAGATCACCCACATCAAATGCCAGCGTCAGGCCATTGAACGTCTGCGTGGTTTTGTCAAAAACCTCTTCTGGGCTGGCCACAGTCCGGGCAAGCCCAGGATCGCTGGTTTCTGAAATACCCGGGAATACGACTTCCAGACCCGACTGAATCAGCGTGGGCTGCCAACCATTCGGCGACTGGTCCGCATCAAACCAGTCAAAGGTATAGTCAACGGTCAGCCGGTCGCCCACATCCGCGGCCAAAGCGATACGCGCTGTTTGATAGTTCTTGTCGTTGAAATCCGAGAAGGCCGTGTTCTCAATCAGGCCGTCCCGCTTCTGCTGCCCATAGCTGATTCGCGCCGCCAGACCTTCCGCGATAGGCGCATTCACGCTGAACTTGCCGCCGTACAGCGAGTCACTGCCAAGGTTTCCAACCACATAGCCCTCGAAGTCGTCTCCGGGGCGGACCGTAGTTATGTTGATAGCACCACCCGCGGTATTTTTTCCAAACAGGGTGCCCTGTGGGCCACGCAAAATCTCGATCTGCTGAACATCCAACAGATCGAAGAAGGCACCTTGCATGCGCGCGATGTAAAAACCATCCACATACGTGCCCACCATGGGCTCCTCTGTGATGATGTCGTCAGTGCGACAGAGCCCTCGCATACATGCCACAAGCGAACTGTCGCCACCGGCAGCTCGCTGCATCTGCAGGTTCGGAGTGAATGTGGACAAGGACACTAGCGTGTCCACACCAATCTCGCGCAGAACCTCATCTGAATACGCGCTCACTGCAATCGGCGTTTGCTGCAGGCTCTCGCCGATTTTTCGGGCCGAAACCACGACTTCTTCCAGCTTACCTGCTCCCTGGGCAATCGCCAGCTCAGGCTCTACCAGAACCACGGCAAGCGCCGCCACAACCGCCGAGCACAGTTGCTGCTTGCGTACAGAAATCTTGCGAACCACTCTATCCGACATAGTATTACCCTGTATTAGCGTTATTTTTGGATTTTCCACTCATGCCTGCTCTCTGAACAGAACGCCTTAGCGCCCGTCTGCGCAAAAAACAAACCATCGTCTACCGCCCAGCCCGAGGCCCTGTCGGGTGACGATTACGAATCACCCTGTGCAGGGTCGCTGCCGGCCTCGGCAATGGCCTCTTCAATCGGACCTATAAGGCTGGCGGCTCTCGGGTAGCCTGCGTACTGTGCAATGAACAGCAGCAGCTCGCGCGCCTCTTCGGAATTCATTTCCCCGCGTTTTAAAGAAGCCTTGACCTGGACTTTAAAGGTCGCTGGCTCACCTTTCTCCGCGATGATTCCCAACAGCAGAATCCGCTTGTCACGCATAGACAATGTTTCACGTGTCCAAAGCTCGGCAAAGAGCTGCTCGAGCATCACGTCGATGAAGGCCAACCCTTTTTCTGGCACCTCCACATCCCCCGCATAGACCTCCTTGATCATTTCCAGCCCGGTCTCACGACGCGATTTATGACTCATGGCACTATTCTCATTTTTATTCACGTCCTCCGGGGCGCCTTATCAGTCGAGTGTTCCGAACAACTTGTCGTACAGCAGGGTGATCGTGGCGTAGTTGCCTCTGTGCATATTTTCATGATGGATGCGATGCTTCGCCGTAATCCAGCTCAGCGTTTGAAACGGCCTGTAGGGCAAATCAACGTAGGTGTGATTAATGATATTGAGCTGGGTAAAGGTCACCACGGCAATGATCACAGTGACCACGTGGAATTGGCCTAACAGTGCCGCAAGCAACCCCAGGCTGCCGAGAAACAAAGCGACACCTACGAATGTCTCTACAGGGTGAACGTAATAGGCATCAATAAACGTGGGATGTCTGGCCTGGTGATGTACAGCATGAATCTTGCGCATCCATCCGTTGCCATGAAACCAGAACCGATGGCACAGATAATAGAAGAAATCGTAAACCATAAGAATAATAATGCTGTCGAGCAGTATCCACCAGAACGAATCCAGGCGGAGTGTCACGCAGAACGGCAGGATCGTTACGAGGAACACGACGTTGGTCAAGAGCCCGACATTGCGACTGGCGCGCATTACAGGTGGGTACTTTTCCTTGGCGATTTTTTTGTTGTCTTCCTCTTTGTTAATATCACGCATGCGTTGCAGGGCGGGACTGCGGAACGCCAGTATATGCCCTACCTTCGTTGCCACGATCACCCCTGCCAGCACCAGCAGTGCCGCTTCCCAGTGGTAGTGTGGGGCCAAGCTGGAAATCACTTCCGACATGACGTACTCCGTATTTCTATTGTTCCAGCAATAACTTCGCCAGGTGTAAACGAGCTTCTGGCGACAGCTTGCCTTTGAGCTCTCGCGCCAATTGCTTCACATTGAGCGCCGCATCAGTAAACACTGCCACGTCCGGCTGCAGGGCCTTATACAGGTTCTCGACACCACTTCGCAGCTGCTCCAACGCCGCCTGGCCAACAATCGAACCCAGCTCCATTTCGAGTTCATCCATCCCTTCGACGGAATCTTCGATGAGCTTGCGACCAAGGCCAGTGAAACGCAGTAATACCTGGCGAGCGTCCTCTGGGTCCCTATCCCGATAGATATAACCAAGCTGCTCCAACTCACTGACCATCGCGCTGACTGCTTGCTTGCTGACGTCCTGCAGAGCAGCAATTCTCAGGATGCGGCCGCCTTCAGGACCTATCAGCGTCAGCACTTGTCCGTAAGACATCTTCAAGCCAACGTGTCCACGCCGGATATTCGAAGCCATAAGGCGCAGACTGATAAAGTTGGCGAGGCGCGGAAGCAAGGCAATGAGAGGTGCCTCGTCCATGGCGGGCCCGGAGATTCTCGCCGCAGACGTTCCCGTCGCTGCGCAGAGCTCGGTGAGCGTCGTGACGATCTGCCGCAGCGCTTTCTGGCCGACGATTTGCCCACATTCACGCTGCAGCGTCGCCGCTACCTGCAACCCGCATGTACGGAGTTTGCGGCCATGTTTTGTCAGGATGACCCGCTTGGCACGGCCGTCCTGAGGATCGGGAACACGCAGTACGTATCCCGCCGCTTCAATCTGGTTGGCGGCCTGATTGGCCGCCTGGCGCGAGATATTCAGGGCTTCAGCGAGCTCGGTGAGCCGGATACCCTCATCTGCCGCGAGGGTGATGTACGGCTCATAGTAGAGACGTAGATTGACAAAGCCATGAACCCCTGCAAGTTGCTCCATCACTCCTGACTCGAGATAACGGGTGACACCCAACACATGCCGCGGAAAATTGTCGCGGTAGCGGCGCCAGACGGGATCGATGCCCGATGCTATAGGGTGAGCGGAAGACATGGGCAGAATGTAAATAGTTGTTGACGATACGTCAACATTAATTGACAGTTTGATTCAGGCTAGAAAACACGCAAGTGAGTATCTGTGCGGACAACCCTCTCCATCTCAGATGAGATGTAGCTGGGCAAACCTTTCCATATCGCGCAACTTGTCATCCAGGCTCATGCGGCTCGCCATCCCGTTTTCATCACAGAAGGCGTGGCGATAGACCCCGGTTACTCCCAACTCTTCGCAGCGCCTGATATTGCCTTCGCTTTGGTCGTATAGACCAACGCATAGTTCAAAGCCGGCAGCGGGCAACCCGGATGCCTGACGGTGCGCCAGCAGCGCTGGGATCAGTTGCTCCAGTTCTTCCATACTATGCTGGCCGCCGATCCAGCCATTTTGCCTGGAGGCACGGCGCAGCGCCGCCTCGGCGAATCCACCCACATAGATGGGCAGTTGATGAACAAGACCGGGGGACATCTGAAGCGGCGGAAATCGGTAATGTGTACCTTCATGGCTCACAGCGTTACCACTCCAGAGCTTCTGCATCACCTCCAGCATCTCATCGCAGCGTTTACCCCGGTTATGGAAGTTTTGCCCCACGAGCTCAAACTCGCTTTTCTGCCAACCGATCCCCACCCCGAGAATGAGCCGCCCTCCACAGAGGTTGGCGGCCGTGGACACAGACTTTGCCACGCTAAACGGATCATGTAATGGCAACACATACACACTGGTTAGAAACTTCAGCCTGGTAGTCACCTGCGCGAGAGCGGCGATCTGCACCCAGGGGTCGGGCCAGTGGGTGTTCGGATACCAGCGAATGCTGTTGTTGTCGCTGTAATCGTAGCTGTCGTACTGCTCCGAAAAAGTGATCATATGCTCACTGAGACTGACGCCCTCGAAGCCAAGATCTTCCGCATGTCGAGCCAAAACCGGCAGCTCCTGCATATCGAGCATCGCCAGACATTGCCAAAATTTCATTGGTATTTCCTTTGCTGCAAAGAACGTACTGCCTTGAGGCGAACCTCTTGGCGCCGCGACGCCAACACTAAAGTAAATTATGGTTGACTATTCGTCAAACTGAATTGACTATATTGCCAGGCATGTTCGGGACACGGGCATTTCGCTACCGCCAGCGCGAGGAAACAGCACACCCGGACTGCCAGCTTGCCGGCGCTGGTTGCACCAAGAGGATAACAATACAATGTCACCAGTCTCTGACGTGGGCTATATAGGCCTGGGGAACATCGGCAAGCCATCAGCAACGCGTTTGCTGCGGGGCCCATGGCAAACCCATGTCTATGATGTCGACGAAACGGCCTCCCTCGATTTGGCAAAGCTCGGCGCTGTGAGCAGCGCATCCCCCGCCGAGCTCGCAGCCCGCTGTCAACATATCGGCATTTGCGTACGCGATGAAACGCAAGTAGAAGCCCTGCTCTACGGCGAGCAAGGTCTCTTCAACAATGCCGCAGCAGGCACCCTGATCGCCATTCACAGCACCGTAACTTTCGCCGCCCTGAACCGTTGGGGCAATGATGCCAGCCGGGCAGACCTGCAACTTGTTGATGCCGCCATTACCGGTGGGCAGCAGGGCGCGGCAGCGGGTACGCTCTGCTACATGGTCGGTGGCAGCACAGAAAACCTCGATCGTGCCAGACCGATCTTTGCCACCTCTGCGGAGACCATTGTGCACGCGGGTGCTCTCGGTGCGGGCATGCTGCTCAAGCTCTGCAACAACCTGATTACCTACGCCGAGTTTATGGCGATGTCGGAGGCCTGCAAACTGGCTGAAGCGGGAGGATTATCCATACAGGCGCTTCGCCAGGTAGGCCTGTCCAATGGCGTGATCAATGAATCAATGTATCGCTTTATGGAAAATCGCAAGGCTGCCACCGTCCACGCTCCCGATAGTCGCATGGAAAGCCCCTTCAGCGCCTTCGGCAAGCTCGCGGAGAAAGATCTCGACTGTGCACTGAAGTCCGCACAAGACCTGGACGTAGACCTGCCCTCTACACGGCGTCTGCGCCAAGTGGTCCACGACCTGTTCACGAATAAAGCCTAGGAGAACCTGCATGAATCCAGAATCCCGTCTATTTATTGACGGCGAGCTGACGGCGGCCATTTCGGGCCGGGAGTACCCCAACATCAGCCCGGTGACTGAAGAGGAGATAGGCCGCGTAGCTGACGCCGGTGGCGAGGATATGGAGCGGGCGATAGCGGCCGCGCGCAGGGCCTTTGATAACGGCCCCTGGTCCACGGATCACGCGCTTCGCCTGCGCTGTCTGCAGCAACTGAAGGAAGGCCTGGTCAAGCATCAGGCGGAACTCAAAACACAGATTGCCGCAGAAACCGGCGCGCCTCTCGGTATTTGCGGCAGTGGCGGACCCCAGTGCGAAATACCGATTGGATTCATCGACTACACTCTGAATGCCCTGCCGGAGTATCAGTGGAGCCGGGATATCGGTGTTGCAGATATTCTGGGCGTAAAAAGCCAGCGTCTGGTCGAAAAAGAAGCCATCGGCGTGGTGGCGTGCATTACGCCCTGGAACGTGCCCCTGCAAATCAATCTCGCCAAGTGCATTCCCGCACTGGCTGCAGGGTGTACGGTCGTGCTGAAGGCGGCACCAGACACACCGTGGTCAGCAACCCTGCTCGGTAAGATCGTACAAGAAGAAACAGATATTCCTCCAGGCGTGTTTAATGTTATCACCGCCCTGGACCCACGCGAGGTCGGCGAACAGCTTGTCAGCGACCCGAGGGTCGACATGGTTTCCTTCACGGGGTCCACTCAGGTGGGCAAAAGCATCATGGCGATCGCGGCGCAGACCGTGAAAAAGGTCTTTCTCGAACTCGGCGGAAAATCGGCAAACATTATTCTTGATGACGCCGATCTGGGCCAGAGCCTGCTGTCGGCGTTAAGCGTTTGCTTTCATGCCGGCCAGGGCTGTGCGATTCACACCAGGCTATTGATACCGCGGCCGCGCCAGCCTGAAGTGGAAGCTCTGCTCAAAACCTACTTCGGCCTCATCGAGTATGGTGACCCGGCTTCCGAGACGCAGATTATGGGCCCGCTGATCAATGCACGTCAGCGCGATCGGGTACTGGCGTATATTGAGCAGGGAAAGACAGAGGGCGCTCGACTGCTTCTGGGCGGAGGGACACCGACCGACCTGGCTACCGGTTACTACGTCGAGCCCACCGTGTTTATGGACGTCACGAACGAGATGGTCATTGCGCGGGAAGAGATCTTCGGACCTGTGCTGGCAGTCATCGCCTATGACACTGAAGAGGAGGCGATTCATATTGCCAACGATTCCGACTACGGCCTCTCAGCCGGTGTCTGGTCTACAGACCTGACAAGGGCACTGCGTGTAGCCCGCCGCCTGCGCAGCGGTACTGTAAACGTCAACGGCGGTAACTTTTATGGCGCAGACGCACCATTTGGTGGCTACAAGCAAAGTGGACTTGGTCGCGAAATGGGCCGCGAAGGCTTTGAGGAATACCTGGAAACCAAGACGATAGCGGTGGGCGTGTGAATCCGGGCGTTGCAGGGCTTCACTACGCGATCACTGGCGGCGCCAGCGGCTTCGGCTTCGCCATAGCCCAAAAGCTGGTGTCTGAGGGCGCCACCGTCACGCTATTGGGACGGCGTGGAGATGTGCTCGACGCAGCCCGCGAGAAAATCGGCCGCGACCACGCACATACCTTGGTTTGTGATATTTCCAATACGTCAGAAGTACGTGCGGCTTTTGCGCAGTTCAAGACTCTTGATGGCCTGATCAATAACGCCGGTGTGGCGCGGCCGGGCGCAATCGAAGCACTGCTGGAGGACGAGGTCCGAATGCAGGTCAACACCAACTTTCTCGGCACCGTCTTTTGCTGTCAGGCCGCTATACCTTTGCTGCGACAAAACAGCCGCAATCCGCGCATTGTGAATATATCTTCAGCCAGCGCCTGGCACTATGACGAGATGTCCCACTTGTCGATCTATGCATCAACCAAGGCTGCGGTTGAACGCTTTACCCGTGATCTGCGCGAGGAGGTGCAGGCCTACGGTATCGGCGTGACCTGCCTTCGCCCCGGCGCTGCCTGGACCAGTTTTTCAGAAGGCTGGGATGCAGAGACGTTGAAATCAGGCTTTGAGGCATGGCTGAAAACCGGCCCCGAGATGGATACCGGCATGGAGTCGACACACGTTGCGGCCGCTGTTGCGCACGTGCTTGGGTACCCACCCGGCGTTGCGGTTGATCTGCTGGAGGTTCGACCCAATCAGCCCATTCACAAACAACTATCGCAGGGCTGAACAGAAGGTCTTGCGGTCATAACTTAACGATTAGGGTGAACACGATGGATTTTGAAGGTAAGACGATCATTGTCACTGGCGCGGGGGGCGGCATCGGGGAAGCTTACGCGAAGGCGAGTGCTGACCGAGGCATGAACGTGGTTATCGCTGAGTTGAGCGAGTCGGGCGGTCAGCGTGTGGCGCGTGAAATCGAAGCAGCAGGAGGACGAGCGCTATTCGTCAAAACCGATGTCAGCAACGAACAGGCTGCCTGCGACTGCGTGGCGGCAGCGGAAAAGGCTTTCGGCTCGGTCAACTACCTGATTAACAATGCGGCCATCTTTGGGGACATGAAAATAGAGGGCTATCTCACGGTCGACATGGACTACCTTGAAAAATTCATGCGCGTAAATGCACACGGCGCCCTGATCATGACCCGAGCGGTTGTGGACACAATGACCAGGGCGGGCGGCGGCGCCATAGTCAATCAGTCTTCGACGGCGGCCTGGATGGGGATGGGTTTCTATGGTGTAGCAAAACTGACGCTTAACGGCATTACACAGTCGCTGGCACATGAGCTGGGGCCACGAAACATACGCATCAACGCGATTGCACCAGGCCCCACTGACACCGGTGCACTGCAAAAAACCGCCGGGGACTACGCCCGGCAAATGTTACAGGCCATGCCCATCAAACGGCTTGGGCAGCCCAGCGACATGGCTGATGCCGCTCTCTTTTTGCTGTCTGACGAAGCCAGCTGGATCACCGGTCACATTCTCAATGTCGATGGCGGACAATTGATGCGCCCCTGAGCCCAGTTGCTCCTCCTGGGCAATCACTGCCCGCCAGCACCACGCATGACAAAAGCCCTGCGGCAAAGCAGGGCTCGTCGCCATCACATACCCACCAACATCCACACCCCCGCAAAAATCATGAACACATTCTCTGTGAGGGAAACAAACCCCAGCGGTACCTGGCTGTCACCACCGACGCAGGCACACTTCAGCTCCCGCTTCTCCATATAGACCGCCTTGAACACGGACACCGCACCCACCGTGCCGATAAACAGCGACACCGGCGCGAAGGCCCAGGGCAACACGCCGGCGAGCATACCAATCCCTGCATAGGCCTCCGCGAAGGGGTACACATAGGCGTAAGGTACATAGCGCACGGACAGCAGGTCGTAGGTCACGAACTGATTGGAAAAGGCCGTAAGATCCTGCAGTTTCTGTATCGCGAGCACCACCATACTGAGACCGATGAAGGTCGCCAGCACCGCCGACCAGTCCGGGGCGCCACCGCGCCCCCAGACCAAGGCCAGTGCGGCGAGCGCGCAGGCACCGAATATCGCGATAACCGGTTTGTAGGTGGTGCCTGAATCGCCCTCCTGCTCCAGGCCCAGATGCGCCCGCAGTGCTTCGTAGCCACCAACGCGCTCGCCAGCGATAAACACCTGTGGCGTTGTCTCCACACTGTGTTCCCGTTTGAAGGCGTCGGCCTCCTCCCGCGAGGCGAGCACCCGGTCATCAAGATCATAGCCCTGGCGCCTGAGCAAGTCGCGGGATTTAAGCCCGAATGGGCAGAGATGATCGGCCGTCTCCATCCGGTACAGCGTCGCTTGTTTGCTCATGGTTTACCTCCTTTCTCGTCTCCTCTCACAAAAAGTGTAGACGCTGTGCGCGTCAACCGCGTGGCAGCTCGCCTGAGCCATGGCGTAAACCCCATCGACGCCAGAGCAAATACACGGTCGGCAGGACCAGCAGGGTGAGCAGCACGGCGCTCGCCATGCCCCCCACCAGCGGCGCCGCTATGCGCTGCATGACCTCGGTGCCCGTTCCGCTGCCGAACATGATCGGTAGCAGCCCCAGGATAATCGTCGCCGAGGTCATCATCACCGGGCGTATACGGCGCCCGGCGCCACTGAGGACAGCCGCGTTGAGTTGCGCGGTGGTTGGCCGCCCGGCCGTCTCTTCCAGCAACCGACGCCATGCCTGGTCAAGGTAGACCAGCATGATGACACCGATCTCCACGGCCACACCCGCCAGCGCGATAAAACCAACCCCGACCGCCACCGAGTAGTTGAAACCCAGCAGGTACATCAACCAGACACTGCCCACCATAGCCAGTGGTAGTGTGCCCAGTATGATCGCCACTTCCGCCACGCTGCGGAAGTTGAGGTACAGCAGCACCACGATGATGCCCAGGGTCAGCGGCAACACGTAGCTGAGCTTTTCCTTGGCCCGCAACATGTATTCGTACTGCCCGGACCACGTCAGCGAATAGCCGGGCGGCAGCTCAACGCGATCGGCGACGACGGTTTGCGCCGCACTCACATAGCTACCCACGTCCACGCCCTCAATATCTACGAGTGTCCAGCCGTTCAGCCGCGCGTTCTCGCTTTTGATTGCGGGTGGCCCATCCTCAACGGTCACACCGGCGACATCGGCCAGTGCGATATGCTGCCCTCCGGGAGTGACAATGGGTAGCAGCGCCAGCTGTTCAGGCGAGTCACGGTATTCCTGCGGGTAGCGCAGGTTGACCGGATAGCGCTCCTGCCCTTCGATGGTCTGCGTGACGTTCATGCCGCCCACCGCCGCGGCCACCACCTGCTGTATATCCGCGACGTTGAGCCCATAGCGCGCAGCGCGAGCGCGCTCTATATCCACCTTGATATAGCGCCCACCCGCGACCCGCTCTGAATAGACCGACGCGGTACCCGTAACCTCCTGCAGCACCTGCTCCAGGCGTTTCCCAATACGCTCAATCTCCTGCAGGTCGGGCCCGGCCACCTTGATACCCACCGGCGTTTTGATACCGGTGGCGAGCATGTCGATGCGAGTCTTGATCGGCATCACCCAGGCGTTGGTCACACCCGGCAGCCTCACCAGCGCGTCGAGCTCCTGCTTGAGCTTTGCGGTGGTCATTCCCGCTCGCCATTGCTCACGGGGGTGCAACTGCACGAAGGTTTCGATCATGGTCAGCGGAGCCGGATCGGTCGCCGTCTCTGCCCGACCCACTTTGCCGAACACGCTTTTTACCTCGGGCACGGTGGCGATGAGGCGATCCGTCTGTTGCAAAAGCTCGCGAGCCTTGCCGATGGAAAGCCCCGGATACGTGGTAGGCATGTACATCAGGTCGCCCTCATCCAGCTCGGGGATAAATTCACTGCCAATCCTGCCCAGTGGCCAGAACCCGACCACGGTAACCAACAGTGCGAGCAGCAAGGTCCTTGCGGGGTGGCGCAGCGCCAGCTGCAACACGCGCAGGTAACCGGCGGTGAGGAACCGGTTGACCGGGTTGCGGTCTTCCGCCAGCACCTTGCCGCGAATGAAGTACCCCATGAGCACGGGAACGAGGGTAATGGCGAGCGCGGCACTCGCCGCCATGGCATAGGTTTTAGTGAAAGCCAGGGGGGCGAACATGCGCCCTTCCTGCGCCTCCAGCGTAAACACCGGCACGAAACTCACGGTGATGATCAGCAGAGTAAAGAACAGCGCCGGGCCCACCTCGGCAGCGGAATCCGCCACAATGCGCCAGCGGTTCTCGGGTGTGAGCGGTGTGCGCTCCATGTGCTTGTGCATGTTTTCGATCATCACAATTGCGCCGTCGATCATGGCACCAATGGCAATCGCAATGCCGCCCAGCGACATGATGTTGGCGTTCAGCCCCTGCCAGTGCATGACGGTAAAGGCGGCCAGAATTCCCACCGGCAGGCTGACAATGGCCACCAGTGAGGAGCGCACGTGGAACAGAAAGGCCATGCACACCAGGCCGACGACCAGAAACTCCTCGAACAGCTTGCGCCACAAATTGTCCACCGCGCGCCCAATGAGCGCGGAGCGGTCATACACCGTGACGATCTCCACCCCGTCCGGCAGACCGGGTGCCAACTGAGCCAAGCGCGCCTTCACCTGCTCTATGGTCTGCTGCGCATTTTCACCATAGCGCATGACTACGATGCCCCCGACCACTTCACCTTCGCCATTGAGTTCGGCGATACCGCGGCGCATTTGCGGTCCCAGCGTAATATCCGCGACATCCTGCAAGCGCAGCGGTGTGCCGTTGGCATCGAGCCCGAGCGGGATATTGGCGAGATCATCCAGGCTCTTTATGTAACCTGTCGCCCGCACCATATACTCCGCTTCGGCCATTTCCACCACCGAGGCACCTATTTCCTGGTTGCCGCGTTGGATCGCGGTCTGCACCAATGACAGGGGGATGCCAAATGCGCGCAACCTGGTTGGGCTGACCTTCACCTGATACTGCTTCACCATCCCGCCCAGTGCGGCAACCTCGGCGACACCGGGTACGGTCTGCAGCTCGTACTTCAGAAACCAGTCCTGCAGGCTGCGCAGCTGACTGATATCGTGTTTGCCACTGCGATCAACCAGCGCATAGAGATACACCCAACCGACCCCGGTGGCGTCCGGGCCAAGCTGTGGCTGCGCGTTATCGGGCAACGTGGGGGCAACCTGTGACAGATATTCCAGGACGCGCGAGCGGGCCCAGTAGAGGTCAGTGTCTTCCTCGAAGATCACGTACACGTAGGAATCTCCGAAGAACGAAAACCCGCGCACGGTGACTGCCCCCGGCACCGCCAACAGCGCAGTGGTGAGGGGATACGTCACCTGGTCCTGTACCACCTGCGGCGCCTGGCCGGGATAGCTGGTCTTGACGATAACCTGCACATCAGACAGGTCAGGGATGGCGTCGACCGGGGTATGCTTCAGCGACCACGCCCCCGCAGCCACGAGTAGTACGGTGGAGAGCAACACGAAGAAGCGGTTGTGCACCGACCAGCGAATGATGGCGGCAATCATCGCGTGTGCTCCCTGGCGTGGCCGCTGTGATCATCCATCTGTTCGCGCGCCGCACGGGTATGCTCCTCCATGCGCAGGAAGTCCGACGTTTTACTGGACTCGGAATCGATGAGGAATTGCGCCGAGGTCACGATGCGGTCTCCCGCCGCTATGCCGGCGAGGATTTCAGCCTGTTCCCGCCCGACTCGCCCCGTCTCCACCGCCACCGACTTGAAGCGCCCCTCGCCCAATGCCAGCACCAGCCGGGACTGCGACCCGGTGCGAATCAATGCTTCGCGGGGCACCAGTAGTCTTTGCTCGCCCGGCGTGGTCGCAACTTCCAGCTGGGCGAACATGCCGGGGCGCAAGACGTGATCGGGGTTGGCCACCCGCACCCGCACCTGCAGGGTACGCGTGCGGGTATTCAGGGTGGGGTAAACGTAGTCAATCTTGCCCTCCCATGCTCGCCCTGGAGCGAAGTCCAGCTGTATACGTACGGTGTCACCCACCTGCACTTGCGTTGCCTGGTGCTCGAACACTTCACCGATCACCCAGAGGTGAGCAAGCGAGGCAATCGACAGTGTTTCCATACCCGGTTTGACAAACATCCCCTGGCGCACCTGCAATGTGTCGACCACGCCATCCTGCGGCGCCGTGACGGTAACCGTGCGGCTTACTGTGCGGCTGTCCCGAAGCGTGCGTATCGCCTCAGGCGGCACCCGCAGCGCCTCGAGCCGCTCTGACGCGGCCTTGATCAAGGCCGGGTCATCGCGCCGCCAGGCCAGCAACAGTTCTTCCTGGGCATTGACCAGAGTCGGTGAATACACGGTGTACAAAGGCTCACCGCGGCTGACCGGATCACCGGATGCATTGACGAACAGAGTCTCGATCCAACCCTCTACGCGCGGATGAACATGCTGCAACTGGTCTTCATCGTATTGCACATAACCCACCGTACTGATGAGAGAGGGAAGGCGCCCCATTACGACTTCTGCAGTACGCACACCAAGGTTGTTGGTCACCGCAGGGGTAATACGCACTGTGCCCGTGGCGGCCGCGTCAGCGCTATCGGCATAAACCGGTATCAGGTCCATGCCCATCGGCGACTTGCCCGGCGCATCGCGGCGGTAGTTCGGGTCCATGGGAGCCACCCAGTACAGTGGCTCAGCAGCCGTATCTTCGACCGCCGGCGCCGGTGCTGCGCTGTTCCACCAGAACGTTGCAAGCACGCCAGCCAACGCGCCCAGCGCTGTTGCGGCAACGGTTTTCATCATTGCGTTCATTGCTTCGCTCCTGCGCTATTCACCGTCGGCTCCGACCGGTCGCGGTCGGCCGCGACCAATAGATAATCCACCTGTGCCAAAAGCTGCCACCGCTCCACCGAGATAGTCAGCGACTCCATACGTGCATCGAGCTCTGCTATCCGCGCCCGCACTGCCTCGGTGAAGTCCCCGTCATCATTGTTGTAGGCCGCGAGTGCCGCCTCCGCCTGATCGGCCATCTGCGGCAACAGCTGTTGCGCATACAGTGCCTCACGCTCCTGCACGCGCTGCAAACGGGCCAGGGCCGTTTGCAACTCCGCAAGCAGCTGGCGCGCGAGCAACTGGCGATCCGTACGCAGTGCCTCCACGCGTGCCGTGGCCGCCCCAACCTGCCGGTCCTGGCGGTCCGCGGTAAACAATGGCAGGTCAAATGTCACGCCCACACTGAACAGATCGGCGCGATCGCGACCCAGAGGGTCATCATCGCGGTAGCCATACTGCGCGCTGACACCCCAGGCCGGCTTGTACCCCTGCCGGGCAAGCTCCACCTCGGTGGACATGGCCTCTACGCGCTTGTCGAGCGCCTGCAACGCCGGGTGGCGGACAATTAAGTCGTGGTTTTGCTGAGTAGCACCCAACGCAGCCGGCACCTCCACCGAGCCGCTGACGTCAGGCGCAAGCAAGGGCAGCAGAGCACTGTCGCCGATCCACTCGGCCATGCGCCGCTGGGCGGCTGCGCGGCGCTCCTGCAGCCCGATGAGACGATCTTCAAGCCGCGTCAGCTCCAGTTGTGCCCGCACCAGGTCCTGCTGACGGGTAGTCCCCAGTGCCGCCGCGTAGCGGAGTCTGGCGGCGTCATATAGCTGCCTGAAGAGCCCTCGGCTGTGCTCCACCAGCGCGATCGTCTCCTGCGCCAGATACGCCGCGAACCACAGCTGCGTCACGGTGCGCTCTACCTGCGCGGCACGGTCTGCACGTAGCAGGGGCTCTTGTTCCGCCAGGCGGACTTTTTGTTGCGCCGCCAGTGCGCGGCTGTCACCGCGCGGAAACGCCTGGCTCACGCCGACTGTAAACTGGGTCATCGCCTCCTGGTTGATATCAAAGGTATCCAGCGGCAAATTCCCGGCCGTCATGTTGATACGGGGGTCTGGCAAGCTGTTGGCGGCGGCGGCCTCGTCAGACAGCGCCTGCTGTCGGTAGGCGCTACCCGCAAGCCAGGGGTCGGCTGCAACGGCCAGCGCAATCGCCCGGTCGCGCGTGAGTGCCGCCATGTCTGATTGCGCCAGCGCCGGCACACACAGCAACAGCAGTGACCAGAGAGCTCTCTTTAAAACATTCATTGTCCTTCCTCGAAACCCTTGCTGCCCCATCACGCCGGGATTTGATCAACCGGGACGCCGTGGGATAGCTAGCGCAACAACAAACAGCTTGCACCTGCGCCGCACGCGCTTCGGTAAACGGCGGCTGGCTGGGCGCTGATTACGTTTGGGGAGTAGCGAACTCCCGCCGCAATGGGTGTGAGTGGCCGAATTTCAGGCGCACTAACCCCGAGTCAGCGGAAAATGGGGGGACGAAATAGCGAAACGCCGTCAGCCGACACACACGCGACCGGACTTCCAGCGTTGAAGAGAGTGGAGCAGGGGGGAGTTCCGAGTGCCAGGGAGTCAACCAGCGCAGCTCCGGAGGACAGGCAGTGCAGCAGGGAACACTGCAGCGCGTCACAGCATGACTGCTCAGGGGCGCCCGCCTCAGCCGCTAACGTGTGCCCGGCATGATCCATCACCATTGCAAACTGTGCAGACTCGGGCACACTGCCGGTATCCATCATGGTGCAGGGTGCAGGGTGCAGACGTAACCGCCCCCAGCCGACCCGCAAAGGCCAGCAGAGCGATGAGCACAACACACACCTTATACTTGCGCTGCAACATACGTCTCGCGGAGCTGGAAACACCCTAATAGGATAGCGGTTCCAGAAAATAGTTCAAACCACGAAACTGCACGCATGCAGGAGATAAAGGAACTTGCTGTCACGTATTACCCGGATCTCGGAGCTGCTTCAGCTCAATGGCGCCCTGTTTATTGCTGACATTGGCGCGGCACTGCTGGCGGAAACACCGGTCTATGCGCCCCTGGTGCTTGAACACCCGGACGCCCACCTGTTCAGTTTCGACGGCGACCCCCGCCAGATAGCGGCGCTGAAAGCCCGCTACGGCAGCAAGGCCACCGTACTGGAACACTACGTGGGCGATGGCGAAGCACATACTGCCTACGTGTGCGAAGAAACGTCTGGCATGACTTCCCTCTTCAAGCCATCGCCGCGAGCGTTGAGTTTCTTCAATGGCTTTGAAGACTTCGGGCGCGTACTGCGCACGGAGCGCGTGCAAACCGCGCGGCTCGACTCCATTGCGGCAATCGAGCGCATCGACTTTCTGAAAATGGATATACGGGCTCGGAGCTCAGTGTACTGCAGAACGGCACCCAGACACTGCGCGAGTGCCTCGCCATACAGCTCGAGGTCTCTTTCGTGGGCCTGTACGAGGGGCAACCCAGCTTTGGCGACATCGACCAGTGGATGCGTGCCCACGGCTACCTCCCGCACACTTTCGTCGACGTGAAACGCTGGTCGATATCCCCTGTCGTGAGAAACAACAATTTCCGCATCCCCTTCAATCAGCTGCTGGAGGCCGATGCCGTCTATATCAAGGACCCGCTCGCGCTGGAGCGCTACAGCGACGTACAGCTCAAGCGGCAGGTTCTGTTTGCAGACCTGTTCTTCGACAGCCCGGACCTCGCGGTGTACTGCCTGCGCGAGCTGACAGCGCGCGGCGTGCTGAATCAGACAGCCTTACAGCACTATTTCGCGCTACTGAATGAACCCAGGATCAACACAGCGGATTAACCGACCAACCGGCGCTCCTGCTTTGGCGCCGCGGTAGCAGACAGCTTGCAAGTGCCAAGGTCTTTATTATACGCTGGCGCATAATCCCTACAAAACCTATGGTCAATACGCAAAGGACTGGCAAATGAGAATAATAAAAGACATAACGCGACGTCTTGTCGCGGGGCATACTCCCCTCTACGGCGCGGCGCTGGCACTGCTGGCTCCAGGCAGTCATGCCGGCACGCCGGGCGGCGTGATTCTGGGCCCAGCCTCTGCAACGGCAGTACCCACACTCACCCCCTCCACTCTCATCGCTTTGGGCTTGGTTTTAGCGGTCATTGCGTTGCGTGTACTGCGGCAAAACGGTGGTGCACAGAAAATTGTCAGTATCGCCCTGCTCGGGAGCGGCGCGCTGCTCGGCGGCTTTGGCGTGGAACGGACGCTGGCGACCAGTGCCGCCACGCTCGCCGACGCAACCTGTGAAACGGCCACGATCAATGTCAGTTTCGGCAACCTGCGCGGCTTCAACTCCTCTGAAAACACCGTGAACAATCAGTGCGGGCGCGACCTGCAAGTAGTCGAGTACACGTTTACCTGCGGCCAGATGGGCACATTCAACGACAATGGCGCGCCAGTGGGCACCGTCATACCTGATGGCGCAGAGCAGAGCATGGGCTACTGCGAGATGCTGCAGCCGCCGCCCTGAACACACAGGCCACTGCCCCATGACCGTCACGTCCGCATCGCAACACATCTACCTGTGGACGTTGGGCCTGATGAGCCTGTTTTTGCTGCTGGAAACCCTGGCACCGCGCCGCAGCGGCGCCAGCGGTCTGACTTGGCGCTGGGCCAACAACTTCTCTCTCGCCCTGCTTAACTGGTACATCATGCTGGTTGCCAGCACACTGTTTTTTGTCTGGCTCGCGCGCTGGGGCAGGGCCGAAGAGTTTGGCGTACTGAATCTGGGGCCCGTGACGGGTTTCGTCGCCCTGTTGGCTGGTACGCAGCTGGTAAGCTACTGGCTACACCGGGCTTTTCACCGCTTTCCCCTGATGTGGCGCATACACGCACTACATCATTCGGATCCAGAGGTAGACGTTTCCACAGGCTACCGGCACCACCCTCTGGAGCCATTGATTGCACTGCCGGTAGGCGCGCCCCTCGTACTCTTGCTCGGCGTCGGCCCGGAGTCGGCGCTCGCCTACCGGATCTTCGCGGTTGCCGCCACGCTGTTCAGTCACAGCAATGTGCACGTGCCGCAGTCCGTAGAGCGCTGGCTGCGCTACCTGCTGCTCACACCGGACTTCCACCGCACCCATCACTTCGTTGAACAACGCTACACCAACAGCAACTATGGCAGCCTGGTGCCCTGGTACGACTACGTGTTCGGTACCGCCACGCACCCGGACTTCGACGAGCATCCGCAGCGCCTGTTGGGGCTCGAATACCTGCGCGAACCTGCCGACCAGCGGCTGGACCGGCAATTACTCACTCCGCTGCGAGATCTCGACCCAGGTACAGATAGACCGCCGGCAGTACATACAGGGTAAACAGTGTGCCGATGGTCATGCCGGAAGCAATCACCAGGCCCATGGAAAACCGCGCAGAGGCACCGGGGCCAGAGGCGAGCAGCAACGGCACCATGGCGATGACCAATGCGGCGGTGGTCATCAACACAGGACGCAGGCGTACGGAAGCCGCCTCTTCAATCGCCTCGCGCTTTTTCATTCCCTCTTCCTGCAGCCGATTGGCAAATTCCACGATGAGAATGCCGTGTTTGGAAATCACGCCAATCAGCGTGACGATGCCCACCTGCGTGTAGATGTTCAGCGTGGCGCCGGTCACCTGGAAAATTGACAGAATATTCAGGCAGAGCAGCGCACCGCACACCGACATCGGTACCGTCACCAGCATGATGATCGGGTCGCGGAATGACTCGAACTGCGCCGCCAGCACCAGGTAGATCAGCAGCAGGGCGAAGAAAAAGGTCATGATGAGCGCACTGCCCTCGGTCTTGAACTGTCGACTCTGGCCACCATAATCCACGCTGTACTCACGGCTCAGCTCATCCCGGCTGATTTGCTCCAGCGTGGCCAGGGCATCACCCAGCGCCACACCGGGGCGCGGAATGCCACTGAGGGTGACCGCATTGAGCTGCTGGAAACCCTTCAACGAGCGCGGCACCACCTCACTCTCAAGTTGCACCAGCGTACTCATGGCAACGAGGTCGCCACTGCGCGTGCGGGTGTAGTAACCCTCAAGGTCCTGCGGCGTCAAACGCTGCTGGCGCCGCACCTGGGGAATCACCTTGTAGGAGCGCTCGTTCATGGTAAAGCGATTGACATAGCCGCCAGACAGGAGCGCGGAAAGGTCGGCACTGATCTGCTGCATTTCTACCCCCAGCAGGGCCGCCTTGTCCCGGTCTACCGTCAGACGTTGCTGGGGCTTGTCGATCTGTAAGTCCTGGTCAATGAAAATGAACTTGCCGCTCTCACGTGCCCGCTGTAGTACGCGCTGCACATCGTCATACATGATGTTGAAATCGAGGGTGGAGGTCAGCACAAACTCCACCGGCAGGACACCGCTGGAGGGTAAAGGCGACGGGTTCACCGCGTTCACCTGCAAACCGGCGATACTCTGTGTGCGCGGCTGGATGCTTTCCTCCAACACCTGCGCCGAACTGCGCTCGCGTTCGCTCCAGGGCTTGAAAATGAAGCCGCCAAACGCGCCGTTGGTCGTCCCGCCCCCACCCGGGCTGACGCCATTAAACAGGAAGTTCACATCGATTTCGGGTGTACTGCGCGTAATCTGCCCGATCTCCGCCGTGTACTGTTCAATGTACTCGAGCGTGACGTAAGGGTCCGACTCCGCCAGGTAGAAAATCAACCCGATATCCTCGGGAGGCGCCAGTTCCGACGGCGAGCGCACGAACAGAAAATAGCAGGACACGATAATCACCGCACCGAACACCAGCACCCCGGCGCTGTCGTCCAGCACGCGGTCGAGATCGCGCTGGTAGACCCGGCGCAAAGCGTCAAAGCGCTGGTCCAGCCAGCGCTCGAGCCGGTTGCTGTTCTCTCCCTCATCCTTGCTCAGCAGGCGCGCGCACATCATGGGTGACAGCGTCAGCGCCACAATGCCGGAGATCAGCACCGCGCCAGCGAGGGTGAAGGCGAATTCGGTGAACAGCGTGCCGGTCAGCCCCCCTACGAACCCGATAGGTATGTAGACGGCAATCAGCGTGGTGGTCATCGCCACGATAGGCCAGGCCAGCTCGCTCGCACCCAGCAGTGCGGCTTCTTTGGGCGCCATGCCCGCCTCGATATGCCGGTGAATGTTCTCCAGCACGATAATCGCGTCGTCGACCACAATGCCGATCGCCAGGACAATCGCGAGCAAGGTGAGCAGGTTGATACTAAAGCCCATCAACTGCATGAGGAACAGGCCGCCCACCAGGGACAAGGGCACCGCTACAGCCGGAATCAACACAGAACGCAGGGAGCCGAGGAACAAGAAAATGACGACAATCACGATGATCATCGCCTCGACAATCGTGGCCTCGACATCATTGATCGCGTTCTGGATATAGACGGTGGCATCGTAGTTGATATTCCCCGTGATGCCCTCCGGCAAACGGGGTGCGATGTCGTCAGCGTAGACCTGCCGCACCCGGGCGATCACTTCGACGGCATTGGCATCGGGGGCCACGTCGATCTGCACGAACACCGCTTCCTGATCGATGAACATGGAGGAAGAGGCATAACCCTCATTGCCCAGCTCGACTTCTGCGATGTCCCCGAGGCGCACAATAGCGCCGTCCTGCTCGCGCAGCACCATGTCTTCAAAACCCTGCACCGAACGCAGGTCGGTGTCAGCCTTCAGGTTCACCTCGACCATGCTGCCTTTGCTCGCGCCCACTGCCGAGAGCACGTTGTTGGCCGCCAGCGCTGCACGCACCTCGCTGGCGGTCAACCCCAGCGCCGTCATGCGCTCCTGGTCCAGCCAGATGCGCATGGCAAATACGCTGGTGGAATTGGCGCTGGCGCGCAGTACGCCCGGCAAGGTCGACAGCTTCGGTTGTACCTCCCGAACCACGTAATCCGCCACGCGGTTGGTGGGCAGTTGGTCGCTGATAAAAGAGATGTACATGCTGCCCACCTGCTCACCAATGGCCAGGTCGAGCACCGGGTCCTCCGCCTCCTGCGGCAACTCGTTACGCAGCTTGTTGACCTTGGTGACGACCTGGGTGAGCACTTCGTCGGGGTCGGCCTCGGTGCTGACGTAGGCGGAAATGGTGCTCAGGCCGCGCACGCTGGTGGAGGTGAGATAGTCGATACCCTCCGCCGTTGCGATCTCCAGTTCCAGCGGCGTGGTAATGAAACCCTTGATCAGCTCCGCGTCCGCGCCAATATACGGCGTGCTCACCGTAATCACCGCATTCTCGATCATCGGGTATTCACGCACGTTGAGCTCGGTTGCCGCACGCAGGCCCAGAATCAACAGGAACAGGCTGACAACGGTCGCCAGTACGGGCTTGTGGATAAAAAGGTCCGTGAACTTCATGTCAGCCGTTGTCCGGTAGTGGGTCGAGTTCCGCAGCGGGCGGCGACGTGTTGTCGATTTTCACCGGCATGCCGCCGTCCAGCTTGAGCAGACCGCTGGTGGCCACCCGCTCACCGGGGTCCAGACCCTCCTCCACGGCGACCATATCGCCCCGCACCGGGCCCAGCGTGACAAAACGCTGGCTCAGCTGCAGCGCGCCGTCGCGCTCCTGGATCACATATACAGAGTCGCCATAGGGGCGATAGGCAATGGCTGTTTGCGGTACCACCACGCGCTCCAGCTCAATGCCAATAGGCAGCACCAGGCGGGCGAACATACCGGGACGCAACAACTCCTCCGGGTTAGGCAGGGTCGCCTGCAGGGCGAAGTTGCGGGTATTGGGGTCCACCACGGGCGAAATGGCGGTGACCGTACCGGCGAAAGTGCGTCCATCCAGCGCCTCCAGCAGGGCTTCTACCGGCATGCCCGCCTCGACCTGCTGGCTGTACTGTTCAGGCAGGGAGAAATTCACGAACAGGCTATCCAGCGCCTGCAGTGCAATAACGGTGTCGCCGGCCTGCACATAATCGCCCACATTGTATTGGCGAATGCCCAGCCGTCCGGCGTAGGGCGCGCGCAGGGTTTTCTGCTCAATGCGCGCCTGCTGCGCTGCCACCCGGGCCCTTGCCTGCTGCAGCAGGCTAACGCGCTGATCCAGTTCTGACTCGGAAATATTGCGCTGCTCAACCAGTCGTCGCGCACGCTCCAGCTCCTGCCGGGCGAGGTCGGCAGCCGCCTGCAATTCCTCCAGCAGGGCGCGGTCGGGCGCTGAGTTCAGGGTAAGAATAGCCGCCCCCGCAGCGACCTCTGCACCATTGTCAAAGTGAATCTCCTCCACGGTGCCCGGCACTTCGGTGGCCAGCTCTGCGCCGCGAATAGCCACCAGGGTCCCGACCGACTCCACACTGTCGCGCCACAGCGCCGTGCCGGCTTCCATTGCGGTGACCGTTGCGGGTTGCACCGGCATGTTGTCCATGAACTCGTTCATCTTCTTGTTGCCGAACCACTGCATGCCGAACAGCCCGCCAAACACCAGCAGGGTAACCAGCAGCATCAGCCACATACGCAGGCCGAACAGAAACTTCTTCTCAGACATCTTACTCACCGAAATCCGTGATCAAGGGCGCGAGCGCGCACGTTGCTTGCCGATGTGTCGACAAATCAGGGCCACAATAATACGCGGCAGTCTCTCTCGATACCAATGACAGTTCTGTAGGGTACAGCGGGGCTGTGGCATTGCCGCGCCGCTATGAGTATGCTTGCCGGCTCGACACGGCCACGGAGCCAAGACACTCACGCCATGACCTATTGCCTCGCTATTGCCGTTCAGGACGGCTTGATCTTCTGCTCGGACTCGCGCACCAATGCGGGCCCTGATCGGGTCAGCACCTACAGTAAAATGCACCGCTTTTCAGTGGCTTACGACCGTTCGCTGGTATTGCTGACGGCGGGCAACCTGGCGACCAGCCAGGCGGTGATCGCGCAGATCCACCGGGACCTGGAGGAAGACGCCGAGTTCAACATCCTCAAGGCGCGCTATGTGGCGGATGTCGCCGACTATATTGGGGAGCTGAACGTGGCCGAGCAATCGCGGCACAAGAAGCCCTCCGGCCCTGGGGCCGGCGCCAGCTTCGATGCCTCCGCCACCTTCATTCTGGGCGGGCAAATCAAGGGGCACGCCCAGGCGTTGTACCTGATCTACCCCGAGGGCAACTACATCACGGCCTCGGAGCTGTACCCCTACCTGCAGATCGGCGAAACCAAGTACGGCAAGCCCATCCTCGACCGGATCGTGCGCCCGGATACACCGTTTGAAACCGCCATGCGCTGTGCGCTGGTGTCCATGGATTCGACCATCCGCTCCAACGCCACGGTGGGCCCACCGCTGGAATGCCTGTTCTACCGCAACGACAGCCTGAAGCCACACGCGCGCTATTTCGCCCTGGAGGAGCACCACCCTTACCTGGCGAAACTGCGCCAGAGCTGGGATGACAATATTCGCGAGGCTTTCGCCAAGCTGCCCTCGCTCGGCGAAGTCATCGGCGAGAGTGATTGAACCATGAGCGATGGCGGGGCAGGCCAGCAGGACGCGCTGCACGCCGCTGAGGCGGCCTCGACGCTGCTGCTCAAGCGCGTCGCCATCGACACCTATCGGGAAAACGTGGCCTACCTGCACCGGGACTGCGAGCTGTACCGGGCAGAGGGCTTTCAGGCGCTGGCCAAGGTGGAAGTCTCCGACGATGGCCGGCGCATCCTCGCCAGCGTCAACGTGGTTGACGATGACAGCATCGTAGGCTGTAACGAACTGGGGCTGTCTGAAGATGCCTTCGCCCTGCTGGGCCTGCCCGAAGGGCAGCGCGTCAGCGTGTCCCAGGCGGAACCCCCCACATCGATACCCGCGCTGCACCGCAAGATCGCCGGGGAACGTCTCGACAGCGACAGCTTCCGGGCCATCGTCAACGACATTGCCGAACACCGCTACTCGAAAATCGAACTGACCGCTTTTGTGGTGGCCTGCAACCAGGCGGAGCTCGACCGCGAGGAAGTGTTCTTCCTCAGCGATGCCATGAGCCGCGTGGGCCGGCGCCTGAACTGGGGCGAACACCCGGTGGTGGACAAACACTGCATTGGCGGCATCCCGGGCAATCGCACGTCCATGCTGGTGGTGCCGATCGTCGCCGCGCACGGCATGCTGTGCCCGAAAACCTCCTCCCGCGCCATCACGTCCCCGGCAGGTACCGCAGATACCATGGAGGTACTGGCGCACGTAGAGCTGCAATTCGAGCAGCTCAACAGCATTGTGCGCACCCACCGCGGCTGCCTCGCCTGGGGCGGCACCAGCGACCTGTCCCCGGCCGATGATGTACTGATTGCCGTTGAGCGCCCGCTGTCGATTGACTCCCCCGGCCAGATGGTCGCGTCCATTCTTTCGAAAAAGGTCGCCGCAGGCTCCACCCACCTGGTGCTGGACATTCCCGTTGGCCCCACCGCCAAGGTCGCCACGATGCCCGAGGCGCAGCGTTTGCGACGCCTGTTCGAGTACGTCGCCAAGCGCATGGGGTTGATGCTGGAAGTGGTGATCACTGACGGTCGCCAGCCCGTGGGGAACGGTATCGGCCCGGCTCTGGAAGCCCGCGACGTGATGCAGGTGCTGGAAAACCACCCGGCGGCACCCGCCGATTTGCGCCAGAAGTCCCTGCGCCTCGCCGGGCGCATGCTGGAGTTCGACCCGGATGTTCGCGGTGGCGACGGCTTCGCCATTGCCCGCGACATTCTGGATTCGGGCCGTGCCCTGCGCAAGATGCAGGACATCATTCAGGCGCAAGGCGGCAAACCGTTTGACGTGAACAACCCGCCGCTGGCGCCACTGACCTACCCCGTGCGCGCCGCAACAACGGGCACGGTGGTTAATATCGACAACCTGCAGCTGGCACATATTGCACGCCAAGCCGGCGCACCGCGCGCGCAGGGCGCGGGGGTAGACCTGCGCGCCAAATTGGGCCAGCAGGTGCAAGCCGGTGACCTGCTTTACACCGTCTACGCCGCCTACCCAACGGAACTCGGCTTTGCGCGCAAGCTGTGCGAGCGCGGCAGCGGCTTCACTCTGGGAGCGGCCGCTGACGTTACCCCGGCTTTTATGGAGTTCTGATGCCTGCGCTACTGACGTATCTGGATGACGAACGCGATGCGGCGCTGCGCCTCGCCAGCGCCTGCGAACTCACCGCACTTGCCGTGGCGCGACACCGCTTCCCCGACGACGAACTGAAACTGTTGCTCGACGTACCCCCCGGCACCCACACCCTGGTGGTGTATCGCAGCCTGGACCGTCCCAACGAAAAGCTGGTGGAGCTCCTGCTGCTGGCACGACATGCGCGTCGTGCCGGTGTAAAAAAACTGGTGCTGGTCGCGCCCTACCTGGGCTACATGCGCCAGGATATTGCCTTCCAACCCGGCGAGATCGTCAGCCAGACCATCGTAGGCGGCTTTCTCGCCGAGTTGTTCGACGCCGTGATTACGGTCGATCCACACCTGCACAGGATAAACCGGTTGGACGAAGCCATTCCCCTGCCCCATGCTATCGCCCTGTCGGCGGCGGGTAGCCTCGCGGAGCTGGTGGCAGGGCAACGCGACAACCCGCTGCTGGTGGGCCCCGATGCGGAATCGCGGCAGTGGGTAGAGAGCGCTGCTGTGGTTCGCGGGCTGGAGCACGCCGTATGCAGCAAGCAGCGACACGGCGACCGCGAGGTCGTCATTACCCTGCCCGACGTTGCCGTAACGGGGCGCGCGGTGGTGCTACTGGATGACGTCGCCAGCTCCGGGCGCACCCTGGCCGGGGCCGCGCAGCTGTTGCTGCAGGCCGGCGCCAGCTCGGTTGATGTGGCGGTAACACACGCCCTGTTTGCCGGGGATGCGCTGTCGGTAATGCAAGCCGCAGGCGTTGGCACGGTATGGAGCACTGACTGCATACAGCATCACAGTAATGCGGTATTCATGGCGCCCCTGCTCGCCGAGGCCCTGCGTCCGCTACTGGACCACTGAACTAGCGCTTGCCCGGCTGCTGCTGCAGGCGGCGAATCGCGGTGTCGATGAAAGCCAGCTTGGATTCCACAAAGTGGTTGATCACGAAAGGGTAGGCATCGCCGCGGCCAACACTGCGGTTCAGCTCATTGAGCGTGATACTCAAGTCGCGCCAGCGACCAATCCGATCAGCTACCTCCAGGCTGGCGATGTCCTCACGAATAACACCGTAGGCTGCGGCTGTCTCCAGCGCATCCTGTATATGCAGGTAATGGCCCCAGGTTTCCGCCCAGTCTTCCATTGGATGCACGCTGGCGTAGGCGCTGATGTAATACTTGCGCCAGTCAGGTGATGGCCCCTCGCGGTAGTGACGATCCAGTGCCCCCGCATAGTCCATGGTTTCATCACCAAACAGCTCGGCAAACCCCTGGCGAATGGTCTCGTCGCGCGCCAGGCGCGCCCAGTAGTAATGCCCCGACTCATGCCGCAGGTGCCCCAGTACCGTGCGGTAGGGTTCGTTCATCTGTTCTCGCACAGCGACCCGGGCAACGTCATCTGCCTCCAGCGTATTGATGGTGATAACGCCACCGGCAAACCCCGTACTGACAAAAGACTCGGCATACTCTTCACGGCTGCGACCGTCCTCGATAAAGTCGAGCAGCAGACCGTTCTCCGGATCCTGCCAACCATTGACCAGCGGCAAACCGAGGCTGCGCAGGGTGTAAAGCAGGCGTTTCTTGCCCTGTTCCAGCACCCACCAGCGCTGGATATTGCCGGGCAGGGACAGGTCCGGAACGGTGCGGTTGAACTGGCAACCCCAGCACAGGGGGTGGCTGTCTTCTTCCGCACAGAGCCAGTTGCAGACATCCCACTCGCGGCCATTGGCGCACAGGCGATAGCGGCGGCCCTCAGCTGTTTCCAAAACGCCATCAGCCGCAACGCTGAGCGAGTGCATCTCCAGGTCGACCGGGTCGAAGCCGAGCTCCATGCCACAATGCACGCAGTCCCGGCTTTCGAAGAACACCTGGCTGCCACAGCTGCATTCCAGTCGCTTCATGGCGTATCCGGCTGAAACCAGGAGGCTGTGATGACATCGTGGAGGTCGGCCAGCAGCGCCTGGAACTCGTCAATGTAGGCATGCAGGGCCTCGCGGGACATGTGCTCCGGCTGCAATTTGCCCAGCTTGCGCCGCCCCCGGGCCAGCGTACGCATGACCTTCTCATGATTGTTCAGTGGTTTCAGCTCGGCACGTATTTCCGCCAGGCAAAACGCCACTGAACGTGGCAACAAGGGTTCCTGAAACACAAACTCGAGCACCTGCTGCGCTTCCACCAGCGGGCCAATCATCCGCCGGTAGGCTCCGAACGAAGACAGTGCCTGCAGCAGGGAGGTCCAGATCAGCGGATCGATCGCCTCGTGCGTGCCGTCCCGCTTCAGTATCTCACCCGTACCCACATCCATCAGGCGCGTGGTCATGTCTGACCGTTCCAGCAAATGGCCCAGCCGCAGGAAACGGTGGGCGTGGTCACGTGGCAGGCTGGATGACAGCATGCCATTGACGCGCTGGCAGCGACTGATCACCTCCTCCAGAAATGCCTGGCGATTGCGCCGGCCCACGGATTTCTCCGCCGCATCACTCACGTACAGGTGCAGCTCGTTGATCTGCTCCCAGGTTTCCTCGGGCAGCACGTCGCGTGTGGTGCGCACGTTCTCCCGCGCCCAGCGCACGGCAAAGGGTATGCTGGCAGAGCTGTCCTGCTCTGCCAGCAGGAAGCGCAGTACATTCTGCTCGTTGCCCACCCGGTACTGCTGGTAGAACAATGGTTCGGCATCCAGAATGCGAATAAGCACATCCCAACCCAGCTCCGCGGCGCGTGGAATGTCCATGATCAGGTGATTGTAGGCCGCCACCAGGCGAGCGCTGTCCTCCGCACGTTCAAGGTAGCGCCCCATCCAGTAGAGGCGTTCGGCAACGCTGGACAACATGGTCATGCTTTGCCCTCCACAATCCAGGTGTCCTTGCTGCCGCCGCCCTGCGAGGAGTTCACCACCAGCGACCCCTTGGTCAACGCTACCCGCGTCAGCCCTCCGGGAGTCACCCAGGTATCGCGCCCCTGCAGAATAAAGGGCCGCAGGTCCAGGTGGCGCGGCTCGACCTTGTCGTCGATATACGTGGGCGCGGTAGACAGCGCCAGCGTGGGCTGCGCCACGTAATTGCGCGGGTTTTCCTCGATCAGGCGGGCGAACTTGCGCCGCACCGCGGCAGTGCTGTGCGGGCCGACCATGATGCCATAGCCGCCGGATTCATTGGCCGGCTTGACCACCAGCTGGCCGAGGTTCTTGAGCACATGCTCACGGTCTTTCTCGCGCATGCAGAGCCAGGTGGGCACGCTGGCCAGCAGCGGTTTCTGTTTCAGGTAATAGCGAATCATGTCCGGCACAAAGGCGTAGATGACCTTGTCATCCGCCACCCCGCTCCCCGGTGCATTGGCGATGGCGACATTGCCCGCCTTCCAGGCGCGCATCAGGCCCGCGACACCGAGCAGCGACTCCGGACGGAAGGCTTCCGGGTCCATGAACTCCTCGTCGATACGCCGGTAGATGACATCCACACGCACGGGTCCGTCCACGGTGCGCATATAGACACAGTTATCATCCGCCACCATCAGGTCACGACCCTCAACCAGCTCAGCGCCCATGCCCTGCGCGAGGTAGGCATGCTCGAAGTAAGCGGAATTGAAAATACCCGGTGTGAGCACGACAATACAGGGGCGGCGCCGCTCCCGGGGGGACAGGGACGCCAGCGTCTGGTAGAGCTGCGACGGGTAGTCATCCACCGGCAGGATACTGTAATTCTCGAACAGTTCCGGCAGCACCCGCTTGGTGATCTCACGGTTTTCCAGCATGTAGGACACCCCGGAAGGCACTCGCAGGTTGTCTTCGAGTACCCGGAAACGGCCGTCACCGTCCCGCACCAGGTCCGACCCGCAGACATGCGCCCACACCCCGAACCGCGGCGACATGCCCATGCATTGCGGTTTGAAGTTGGTCGACTCAAGCACGATATCGGCGGGCACCACGCCGTCGGCCAGAATTTTCTGCCGGTTGTAAATGTCGTCGATGAAGTGATTCAGGGCCAGCGACCGCTGCCGCAGGCCGTCACTGACCGCCTGCCACTGACCTGCCGAAATGACCCGCGGAATGATGTCGAACGGCCAGGCCCGGTCGATGTTGCCGGCCTCGTTATAGACGGTAAACGAGATACCCATTTCTCGGATGGCAAGCTCCGCAGCGGCGCGGCGCTCTGCCATCTCGTCGCCCGGCAACTTCTGCAGCAGGCGCACAACGCCGCGGGCGGCCGCGCGCGGCTGGCCCTTGGGTGTAATCAGCTCATCAAAGAAGCTGCCCGCCGGGTAGGACTTCCAACTCTCGTTCATCGTTTCGACAACCGCGTGAGGGGATGTCACCGAGACTACACAAAAAGCCCCGACCCGACTACTCAACGCGCCGCCAGCAAGTGCACTTTATTCGTGCACCCGCTACACTTCTGCCACAGCCATAACAAAGAAGCGCCTGCCATGCCCACCACTGTGCACCATCGCGCCTGCCACCTCTGCGAGGCCATTTGCGGCCTGCGTATCGAAACCGATGGTGAGCGGATACTGTCGATCAAGGGCGACCCGGACGACCCCTTGAGTCGGGGGCACATCTGCCCCAAGGCCGTGGCTCTGCAGGATATTCACAACGACCCGGATCGGTTGCGCAGGCCGCTCGCGCGTGTGCGCGGTGCACCGGGTGAGGCGGACACCTGGCAGGACATCAGCTGGGAGCAGGCGCTGAACACAACGGCACAGCGCCTGGTGGACATCGTACAGCGCGATGGGGTGGATGCCCTGGGCGTCTACCTGGGCAACCCCACCGTGCACAACTATGGCATGATGACGCACCAGAAAAACCTGTTTCGCCACTTCCACACCCGCAACCGTTTTTCCGCCACCTCGGTAGACCAGCTGCCGCACCATCTCACCAGTCTGTGGCTGTTCGGCCACAAGTCGCTGTTTCCCATTCCGGACATTGACCGCAGCGAGTACTTTCTCATGCTCGGCGCCAACCCCATTGCGTCCAACGGCAGCATCTGGACGGTGCCCGATGTGCGCAAGCGTATCAAGGCGTTGCGCAAACGGGGCGGCAAGCTGGTGGTGGTGGACCCGCGCCTGACGGAAACCGCCGAGCTGGCCAGCGAACACCTGTATATCCGCCCCGGTAGCGATGCCCTGTTCCTGTTGGCACTGATCAACACCCTGTTCGCTGAAGGCCGCGTGGCCCCCCGCCACCTCGAGGCCTTCGTCAGCGGCCTGCCCGAGCTGGAAGCCGCGTTGCTGGACTTCACACCCGAGTTCGCCGCCCCGCATTGCGGTATTGCGGCGGACACCATACGGCGCATCGCACAGGAGTTCGCGCAGGCTGGGGCCGCCATCTGCTACGGGCGCATGGGCGTGTCCACCCAGCGCTACGGGGCACTGTGCCAGTGGGCGATACAAGTGCTGAATATCCTCACCGGCAATCTCGACCGGGAGGGCGGTTCACTGTTCACCCTGCCGGCGGTCGATCAGGTCAGCAACATCGGCCCCGGGGGCTTCGCCCGCCATCATAGCCGGGTACGGCAGCTGCCGGAGTTTGACCGCGAACTGCCCGCCTCAACGATGGCAGAGGAAATCACCACGCCAGGCGAAGGGCAAGTGCGCGCGCTCTTCGTGGGCGCGGGCAACCCGGTACTGTCCACTCCCAATGGCCGCCAGCTGGACGCCGCGCTGGAACAGCTGGAGTTCATGGTGTGCCTGGACCCCTACCTGAACGAAACCACGCGCCACGCGGACATCATTCTGCCGCCGACCTCGCCGCTGGAACACGACCACTACGATCTCGCCTTCCACATCAACGCCGTGCGCAATACTGCCCGGCACAACGAAGCCGTGTTCGACAAACCGGAAGGCAGTCTGCACGACTGGGAGATCTTCGCCGAACTCGGCAACCGCGTCGCGGAGCTGCTGGGCCAACCCGTACAACCGGTGCTGGCGCCGCATGACATCATCGACATGGGACTGCAGATGGGCCCCTACAGTGAACGCGCGGGCAGTGCACAGGCCCTCACGCTGGCAAAGCTGCGGGCACACCCCTCGGGTATCGATCTGGGCCCGTTGCAGCCACAACTGCCCGACCGACTGCAAACGCCAGACAAAGCCATCCACTGCGCAACGCCCGCAGCGCTGGCAGATCTGCAACGCCTGCGCGCCGAATTCACTGCAGGGGACAGCGGCGCCCTGCGGCTCATCGGGCGCCGGCATGTACGCTCGAACAACTCCTGGATGCACAACTATCATCGCCTGGTCAAAGGCCGGGAACGCTGCACCCTGCTCATGCACCCACAGGACATGGCGCAGCGCGGCATCAATGACGGTGACCGTGTGCAGCTGAGCTCCCGGGCAGGCAGCGTTACGGTGCCGGCGGAAACCTGCAGCGGCGTCATGCCCGGGGTGGTGAGCCTGCCCCACGGCTACGGACACAACCGTGTGGGTATTCGCCTGCAGACCGCCGCGCAGCACGCCGGGGCAAGCTGCAATGATGTCACCGACGACCTCGCCCTGGATGCGCTGTCGGGTAACGCCGCGGTGAACGGCGTCGAGGTCGAGGTGGCGCTGGCGTGAGTGCGGTTGGCGTGAGTGCAGCTCGCGCCGCGCCGGTTTTCGGGTAGAATCAAGCGACCACTAGCGCCTGGGAGGGTGATGCATGGACGTTTCAACCATTGTGTTCTGGCTGGTTCTGCTGGGCCTGGTGATGTATGTCATCGGTATTTACAACCGGCTGGTCACGCTGAAGAACCGCTATCAGAACGCCTTCGCGCAAATAGAAGTGCAGCTCAAGCGGCGCTATGACCTGATTCCCAACCTGGTGGAAACAGCCCGGGCCTACATGAGCCACGAACGGGAAACCCTGGAAGCCGTCACCAGCGCCCGCAACGACGCGGCTGCCGTACTCAAGGCACTGGGGCCGGGCGCTATCGGTGGTGCTGACATGAGCAAGCTGGCCAGCGCCGAGAACGCCCTGCAGGGCGCCCTGGGCAAACTGAACGTGACCATGGAAGCCTATCCCGACCTCAAGGCCAGCGAGAACATGCAGCAGCTGTCTGAAGAGCTCACCAACACGGAGAACCGCGTGGCCTTCGCCCGCCAGGGCTACAATGATGCCGTGATGGCCTACAACACCTACCGCCAGAGCTTCCCCCCGGTGGCGGTGGCGTCAACCTTCGGTCACGCACAGGATGCCACGCTGCTGGAATTCGACGATTCCGCGCAGATCCAGGCCGCACCCCAGGTCAGCTTCTAGGACCCTCGCCGCCGGCGAGACTGAAGGGCCGCTATGGACTTTTTCGCCCAGCAGGATCTGGCGCGGCGCAATACGCGCCTCTTGACGCTGCTATTCCTGTGCGCGGTGGCCGCGCTGATTGTACTGACCAACGCGATGCTTGCCGGCTTTCTCTGGTGGAGCGACCACTACAACCTCTACGCGGGCAGCCGCGGCAGCTTCCGGGACTTTCTGCGCTATTTCAGCTCGGAGCGTTTTGGCACCATCGGCCTCGGCATTTCCGCTACCGTGGGCCTGGTAGCAACCGTCAAATGGCTGCAACTGGCCTCCGGCGGTAAAGTCGTCGCCGAAGCCATGGGCGGCACCCGGATACTGTCGCAAACCACCGACAGCGCCGAGCGCCGCTGCCTCAACATCGTCGACGAGATCGCCCTGGCCGCCGGCATGCCAGTACCGCCGGTGTTTGTGCTGAACGCCGAGCGCGGCATCAACGCCTTTGCCGCCGGGCTTGCACCGACGGATGCGGTGATCGGCATCACCCGGGGGGCCATCACCCACCTGCAGCGCAATGAGTTGCAGGGGGTGATTGCGCATGAGTTCAGTCATATTCTCAACGGTGACATGCGCCTCAATATTCGTCTCGCCGCACTGCTCAAGGGCATCACCTTTATCGGCGATGTCGGTTATGTCCTCATGCGCGCCAGCAGCCATCACCGCACCGGCAACGATCGCGACCGCAGCTCGAACGGCCCCGCGGTACCCCTGTTGGGCCTCGGACTGTGGATACTGGGGTGGCTGGGCGGCCTGGCCTCCGGGTTCATCAAGGCCGCCATCAGCCGCCAGAAGGAGTACCTGGCCGACGCCTGCGCCGTGCAATACACCCGCGACAACAGCGGCATTGCCGATGCGCTGAAGGTGATAGGCGGCTACGTGCCCGGGTCTCTGGTGCACACGGCGCGTGCGGATGAGCTGTCACACATTTTTTTCGGCCAGATCCGCCACCGGCTCTGGCAGCTGTTTGCGACCCACCCACCACTGGCGGCACGCATCCGGCGGTTGGACCCCGCCTGGGATGGCGCTTACATCACGCGCAAGGTGGAACACTACGCGCACGCCCAACCCCATCCGGCCGCCGCTGAGGTGGGCGTGGGGCGCGCCGCTCTGGTGGCTGCGGCACTGGCCGCGGCAGAGGCCGGGGCAGAACAAGACGCCCCCACTGACACCACTGACACCACTGCAGACGCCAGTTTTGCCGCGCAGGGCCAGGGTGACGAGTTTCCGCGACACCACGGACTCCCGCAGGCTTTCGTGCGCTACAGTCACGAGCCACTGGGGGCCAGCGCACTGATGCTGGCGCTGCTCATCAGCCCGCATGAGCAGGTGCGTGCAGCCCAGTACCGCCTGTTGCGGGAAAGCGGTGTGCAGGGGCTGGAGGAGCTTACCCACACGCTGGCCCCCGGCGTGGCGCAGCTCGCGGAGGGGCAGCGACTGCCACTGCTGGAATTGTGTCTGCCGGCGCTGAAAAGCCAGTCCACAGTGCAGTACCACCAGTTCAAACGCCTGCTGCTCGCGCTGATCCGCGCAGACCGCCGCACGGAACTACTGGAGTGGTGCCTGTATCAGCTGCTGCGCCACTATATCGACCCGGAGTTTATCCAGCTAAAACCCTCCACGGCGCGCTACCGCAGCCTGCGCAAGGTACAGGGCCACCTGCGGGTCGTACTGTCCATGCTGGCGCACAACAGCAGCGGTGATACAGAGCACTGTTTTCGCACGGCAACGGCAGCCCTGGACTGCCCGACGCTCGCCCTGCTGCCGCAGGCAGACTGTTCGCTGGCAGCCTTTTCACGCGCCGTGCGTGAGCTGGCGGACTGCTACCCCCTGCTCAAACCGAAGATTCTCAAGGCAATGAACAAAGCCGCCAATGCCGATGGCACCGTGAGTGCCGTGGAGCGGGAGCTTCTGGCCAGCATTGCCGCCGCCATGGATTGCCCACTGCCAGATGCCCTGCGCAGCTGAAACGTTGTGCTCCTGAATCGATTTCACCATTTCTGACCGCATTACGCGCGCTTGGGGCGCGTGCTGGAAATCTCTGCTATCTTTTTTCAGGTAGCGCAGGCCCCACGGATGGGGTGAACCCACGCTACTTCCCACTCACAACGCCTGAACATGGAGGTTCCGGTCATGCAACACATGCACAGTGCTATGCCGGCGCGGGCAGCCCGCCCCGCCCAGTCCAGCCCCAACGCGCCTCAAAACATCCCCTATCGCACCACCGACCGCGTGCTGCAGATTCTGCTGCGGGGTGATCTGTCACGACTGCGGGTGGAGTCCGTGGCCAGCCAGCTGGGCATGAGTGCCACAACCTTGCGGCGCCGCCTGCGCGTGGATCACACGCACTACCAGTTTCTGCTCGACCGCGCGCGGCAATACCGCTGTGAGCAGGCGTTGCGCGCCGCATGGCGGCCCGGCAAGTGCCTGGCGGATGAACTGGGTTACCTGGAGGTGAACAGCTTTTATCGCGCCTTCCGGCGCTGGACGGGGGTTGGCTTCAGCGCCTGGAAAGCGCAGCGCCTCTAGCGCAGCACACGCCGGTGCCATGGCTCCCTCGCGACGCCTGCACCGGGCGCCGGAAAGCCGGGGCGCCCGCGCCGGTCGCCCCGATGGCGGACTACGCCGCGTCGAACGGATGGCGCAGCACGATGGTTTCCACGCGGTCAGGGCCGGTGGAAATGATATCGATCGGCGCGCCAACGACTTCCTCTATCTTCTGGATGTAGTCGCGAGCCGCTGCCGGCAACTCCTCGAGGCTGCGCGCGCCCACGGTGGAATCGCTCCAGCCGGGCACCTCCTCGTAGAACGGCACCAGGCCGTCGTAGTCGTCGGAATCCACCGGGTTGGGCACCGGCTTGCCGGCAGCGTCCCTGTACCCGACGCAGATCTGGATGGTTTCCAGGCCGTCAAGCACATCGAGTTTGGTCAGGCACAGGCCTGACACCGAATTGATGTTGACTGCATTGCGCAGGGCGACCGCATCGAACCAGCCACAGCGCCGCGGGCGACCCGTCGTCGCGCCAAATTCATGCCCTCGCGAAGCCAGGTGAGCACCAGTGGCATCAAACAGCTCGGTGGGGAACGGTCCCGATCCCACGCGGGTGGTATAGGCCTTGGTAATACCCAGAACGTAGTCGAGAAACAGCGGACCAAATCCGGAGCCGGTTGCCGTTCCGCCCGCGGTGGTATTGGAGCTGGTGACGAACGGGTAGGTACCGTGGTCGATATCCAGCAGCGAACCCTGCGCACCTTCGAACATGATGTTGGCGTCGGTTTTGCGACACTCATGCAAAATGGCGGTAACATCGGCAATCATGGGCAGCAGTTCCTGCGCCATGGCCAGGGTTTCATCGAGCACCGTGGTGTAGTCGAGCGGCTCGACCTTGTAGTAATGCTGCAGCTGGAAGTTGTGGTAGTCCATTACCTCGCGCAGCTTGACCGCGAAACGCGCCGGGTCTTTCAGGTCACCCAGACGCAGGCCGCGACGGGCTGCCTTGTCTTCATAGGCCGGGCCGATACCGCGCCCCGTGGTGCCGATTTTGCCTTCCCCGCGACGTGCCTCGCGCGCCACATCCAGCGCCACGTGGTAGGGCAGTATCAAGGGGCAGGACGGCGAGATACGCAGGCGCTCGCGCACCGGAACGCCCTTTTCCTCCAGCGTGGCGATTTCCCGCAGCAACGCATCCGGTGCCAGCACCACGCCGTTGCCAATCAGGCATTGCACATTGGCGCGCAGAATGCCCGACGGAATCAGGTGCAGGACTGTCTTCTGCCCGTCGATAACCAGTGTGTGGCCTGCGTTGTGGCCGCCCTGAAAACGCACGACCGCGCTTGCGCGATCCGTCAGGAGGTCAACAATCTTGCCCTTGCCCTCATCCCCCCACTGGGTGCCGAGAACCACTACATTCTTGCTCATGAACGTTTAACTCGTTTGAATGATCAGGATTTGAGCGGGCGCAGCACCCACTCGTCGTCAGCCTTTACCAGCATGCGGTCACAGCGCGGGTCCGGAGACCTGCCCACACAGCGTATAACCACCTCACCGCCCTTGCGCAAAGCCGTCACCGCCGCCAGCAGCGCGGGGTCGTCGCTGTCCGGCGCGCTCACAGCACCGGGCGCCGAAAGAGAGATGGGCACCAGGGCCATCAGGGCTTTCAGGTCCGTGGCAAAACCGGTGGCCGGACGGGCGCGCCCGAATACCTTGCCCACATCGTTGTAGCGCCCGCCGTTGGCGAGCGCCTGGCCATGCCCCGGCGCATAGGCCGCGAACACCATTCCTGTGTGATAGTGATAGCCTCGCAGTTCGGCCAGGTCAAAATACACGGTTGTACCCGGGTGGCTGCGCGCGATGGCAGTGGCCACCGTCTCCAGTGCCGCCACCGCGGTAAGTGCCTCCGGCGCCGCCTTGGCCAGTAGCCTGCGCGCTGTTTCGAGCACCGCCGCATCGCCGTGCAACTCGAGCAAGCCCAATATCAACTCTGCGGCGGGGGCTGCGATATCGGTGAGCGCCAACAGCAGGTCGGGGCGCGATTTGCGCTGCAGGGCGTCGAATACGTCAGCTTCCTGTTCCGGCGTCACGTTTGCGGCCGCCAAAACCGCTTCGTACACACCCACATGGCCCAGGTCCAATGTCACCTCTGCCACACCCGCAGCGTTCAGGGTCGCCAGCATCAGGCGAATGATCTCGACATCGCCCGCCAGGCTGTCATCGCCGTACAGTTCAGCTCCCAGCTGTATAGGCGAGCGGGAAGCCAGCAGTGACTTGGGCCGGGTGTGTAGAGTGGAACCCGCGTAACACAGGCGCGTAACACCCGGCTCTGCCAGGCTGTGCGCATCTATGCGCGCCACCTGCGGCGTGATATCAGCGCGGATGCCGAGGGTGCGCCCGCTCAGCTGGTCGGTCATCTTGAAGGTAAGCAGGTCCAGGTCGCGCCCCAGGCCGATGAGCAGGGATTCAGTGAACTCGATCAGCGGCGGGATAACCAGCTGGTAGCCCCACTGATGATAGAGATCGAGCAGCTCGCGCCGCAGGTGCTCGACCACGCGCGCTTGCCTCGGCAGCACCTCTTCTACCCCGTCGGGCAATTGCCAGCGATCCACCGTCGTCATAAACGCCCTTTAGTGCACCCAATACAACACTGCCACGCCCAGCAGCATGCTGCCCAGGCCGACATTGCGGATGACCTTGTCCTGCTGCTGCGCCACGCCAACCACCATCTGTCGCCAGGCGCGCGGGCTCAGGAAGGGCAAGACACCCTCGATAATCAGTACCAGCGCCAGGGCCGCCGGCAGAACCTGCCAGAAATCCACTTCGTCCCCCTGAAGCCGTGCTCATAAAAAAACCGCGGGGCCAGCGTTTGTGGGTAAAACGCCGGATCCCACGGTTGCAGAATTCTACCACAGGCGCCGCTGAAGGCACCTGCGTTTTTTGGCCCTATTTACTGCCGCTGGCATCCTTCAGGTAGCGGAAGAAGTCACTGTCGGGCTGGATCAGCATGATGTCGCCGTTGTTCTGGAAAGACTCCCGGTAAGCGCGCAGGCTGCGGGTGAACGAATAGAACTCCGGATTGGTATTGAATGCGCTGGCGTAGATGTTGGTCGCCTGCGCATCACCTTCACCGCGAATCAGCTGTGCGTCCCGATAGGCGTTGGCTTCGAGAACCGTCACCTCACGGTCGGCCGCTGCCCGGATACCTTCTGCAAGCTCCTGGCCCAGCGCCCGGTGTTCGCGCGCCTCTTTCTCACGCTCGGCATTCATGCGCCGATACACGGACTCCGACACATCCGGGGGCAGGTCAATCTGCTTCACCCGCACGTCCAGCACTTCAACCCCGTACTCCTCCCGTGCGACCTCGGTCAACTCGGCCGTCAGGGCTTCCATCAACTGGTCGCGTTGACCGGACACGACTTCCTGAATGGTGCGCACGGCCACCTGGTTGCGCAGACCGTCGTTGATCCGCTGCCCCAGCAGGGCGCTGGCGCGCGCCTCTTCACCGTTGGTCGCGGTGTAGAACTTGGCCGTATCCGCCACGCGGAACTTGGCGTAGGAATCGACGATCAGCGCCTTTTTCTCCTGCGTGAAGAAACGCTCCGGAGTTGAATCAACCGTCATCAACCGCGCCTCGAACTTGCGCACGTTGTTCACAAACGGCACTTTCACATGCAGGCCGGGCTGGATGTCCGGATTGACCACTTCACCAAACTGCAGCATTACCGCACGCTCGGTCTCCTTGACCACGAACACCGTGTTGCTCAACACAAACAGTGCCAGGGCCGCTACCAGCAGCCAGGTCATACCTTTTCCGCCCATCTTAGCGACCTCCTCTGCGGTTATTGGCTGCAGCGGCGTCCTGGCGCAGCTGCTCAGTCACGGCGTCAGTCAGCTCACGCACTGTACTGGCGTCCATCCGACCACTGCGCGGCGCGACTGCACCCGATGAACTGGTCATCTTGTCCAGCGGCAGGTACATCACATTGTTCCCGCCTTCAACGTCCACCATCACCTTGTTGGTATTGCTGAACACCTCCTGCACCGCCTCGAGATACAGTCGCTCGCGAGTGACCTCAGGCGCCTTGGCATACTCGGCCAGCAAGGCACTAAAGCGTTCGGCCTCACCTTCGGCATTGGCAACCACCTGCTCGCGGTAGGCGCCGGCTTCCTCCAGCACCCGCTGAGCGCGACCACGCGCTTCGGGCACGATACCGTTGGCATAGGCCTGGGCCTCGTTCTTCAGCCGCTCCTCGTCCTCGCGCGCCTTGATCACGTCGTCGAACGCGGCCTGTACCTGTCCCGGCGGCTTGGATTCGTCGATGTTGACCTTCACCACGCGAATGCCGGTTTCATACATATCGGTATACCGCTGCAGGCGCACCTGGACGTCGGTACCGATTTGCGCACGACCTTCAGTCAATACCGAGTCCATGCGCGAGTCACCAACGACGTGCCGCAAGGCGCTTTGCGCCGCGTGCTGCAGGGAGTCCTCCGGATCGCGCACCTTGAGTACGAAACTGGTCGGGTCGACAATCACATATTGCACCGACATGTGTACTTCGACGATGTTCTCATCCTGGGTAAGCATGATTTCGCGGAACGTGACGGCGCGGACCTTGGTTGTGTTAACCCGGATCACCTCGTCGATCAGCGGCGGGTTCCACTGCAGACCGGGCCGCACCGTCTCCTGATACTTGCCGAAGCGCAGCACCACCGCACGTTCCTGCTCATCCACCTGGTACAGGCCCATCAGACCCCAGACCACCACGGCTATCAGGGCAATCACGCCCAACAGGCCGGCGGACACGCCACGCCCCCGGCCACCGCCGCTACCGCCCGACTTACCGCCGCGGCCGCCGAACAGGCCGCCCAGCTTTTCCTGCAGCTTCTTCAAGGCCTCATCAAGGTCCGGCGGACCCTGATCGCCACCGCCCCAGGGATCCTTGGGCTTGTTGTTACCACCACCCGGCTCATTCCAAGCCATACTGAACTCCCATTCTCAACATCGTTGCAGTTTACCAAAGATTCCCGGACTGCGAGCTCGCGCCCTGTAGCGCCGCCTCCCCCGCATCCCGCTTCATGAGGCGATTCCAATCAGCGCGCGGCAGGCGCACGCTCAAGTGCGCCGTGCCATCATCACCGTACTCCTCCGCCGCGACTGCCCCCATCTTGTAGAGGGCGGCGCGCAAACGCCCCTGCTGCGGTTGTAGATGCAGCTCCTCCTCTACCATGTCGGCACCCACACGCTCGGCGACAGCTTGCAGCAGCAGATCACAACCGGCGCCGGTTGCAGCGCTCAGCCAGACACGCTCCGGTACGCCGTGCTCATCGTAATCAATACGCGGCTCCTGCTCCAACAGGTCAAGTTTATTAAACACCTGCAACTGCGGAATATTCTGGGCGCCGATCTCCTCCAGCACCGCCTGCACCTGGTAGATGTTGTCCTCGCGCGCACCTGCGGCGACATCGATAACATGCAGCAGCAGGTCGGCGCTGACAGTTTCCTCCAGCGTGGCCTTGAACGCCTCGACCAGCTTGTGCGGCAGATGGGCGATGAATCCCACTGTATCCGCCATGATAACCGGGCCCACCTCTTCCAGCTCCAGCCGACGCAGGGTCGGGTCGAGGGTGGCAAACAACTGGTCCGCGGCATACACCTCCGCGTCCGTCAGCCGGTTGAACAGGGTGGACTTGCCCGCGTTGGTATAGCCCACCAGCGCAATGGTAGGCACCTCTGCGCGCCGCCGGGAACGCCTGCCCTGGTCGCGCTGGCGCCGCACTTTTTCCAGACGGGCGAGAATCGACTTGATGCGCACGCGCAACAGGCGGCGGTCGGTTTCCAGCTGGGTTTCACCCGGGCCGCGCAGCCCGATGCCGCCTTTTTGTCGCTCAAGGTGGGTCCAGCCCCGCACCAGGCGGGTGCTCATGTGCTGCAGCTGTGCCAGTTCCACCTGCAGTTTGCCCTCGTGGGTACGGGCGCGCTGCGCGAAAATGTCCAGAATGAGCCCGGTGCGGTCCAGCACGCGACACTTGAACTCCCGCTCAAGGTTACGCTCCTGGCTGGGGCTCAGTGCGTGATTGAAAATCACCAGTTCCGCTTCGTGCAGCTGCACCTCGTCGAGGACTTCCTGCACTTTACCGGAGCCTATGAAGGTGCGGGAGTCGGGCACGTCGCGACTGCCCACGACAAAGGCCACGGGGTCGCCGCCCGCGGACAACACAAGCTCTTCGAACTCGCGGGGATCCTCGCGCTCATCTTCACTGGCAATCGTGAGGTGCACCAGTACCGCGCGCTCACCTGACGCTGGACGCTCAAAAAACACGCTGGCCTCGGAAATCGGTCAGGGGAAATGAGGTGGCGGCGCCGAAGCGCCACCACTGGCTGGACAGACTAGCTCTCGCCGTCATCATCTTCCGGCGGGTTCTGCATGGGCATACGCACCACGCGGGAAGGCACCACGGTGGAGATGGCGTGCTTGTACACCATTTGGCTGACCGTGTTTTTCAGCAACACAACGAACTGATCGAATGACTCGATCTGGCCCTGCAGCTTGATACCGTTGACCAGGTAGATGGATACTGGAACGCGCTCCTTCCGCAGAATATTCAGGTAAGGGTCTTGTAGCGTGTGCCCTTTTGACATAACTCTCTCCTCGATTGGCTCAACACGAGCCGCAAATAATGAATGTTTTACCGCTCTCGCTCACACCGGCGAACCGAATGGTTCACCGCTGTAAAATCCTTGCTCAAGCCGTGACAGTATAGACCCAATTACCCTATGTGGGGCTCGCCTGCAGATACTTCAAGGCACACGCGATCGAATTTTCATCCAAATCGCCCGCGCTCTGTTCTGACTCTCCCATCGCGCAAACGTTCCCGGCTGTATTCGTCAGCAGCCAGTGCACTCCGTGCCACTTGCGCAGCCACGTCAGTTGCCGTTTCGCCAGCTGGCGGGTGGCGGCAATGCCCTGTTCCACCGCCTCCTCCAGGCTGCACTCGCCATCCACATGGCGCCACAACTGGCGGTAGCCGACGGCCCGCGCCGCCGGCAGGTCAGCGTGACCGTGCAGGCGCTGGCGCAGTGCCGCCACCTCCTGCAGAAACCCCTGCTCCATCATCTGCGCGAAGCGCTGCGCGATCCGTTCGTGCAGAACCCTGCGCTCGCGGGGGCAGATAGCCAACTGCACCACGCGATAGCCCTCCACGGGGCTGGACGGCACCTGTTCGTGCCAGACACTGAGGGGCACGCCGCTACCCAGGTACACCTCAAGCGCTCTGCTTATACGTTGCGAGTGGTGTGGGTGGATTGCCGCTGCGGAGACTGGGTCCACCGCCGCCAGGCGCGCATGCAGGGCAGGCCAGCCCTGCGCTGCGGCCTGCGCCGCAAGCGTTGCCCGCAGCGCAGGGTCTGCTGCCGGCATTGCCGCCAGCCCGTCGAGCAGCGCACGAAAATAGAGCATGGTGCCGCCGACCAGTATGGGCACCCGGCCGCGGGCGACAATCTCCGCGGCAATACGCACCGCATCGCGGACGAATTCGGCAGCGGAATAGCTTTCCTCGGGGTCGCGGATGTCGACCAGGTGATGTGGGTACGCCGGCTTCGCGCTGCCGATATCCAGGCCGCGATAGACCAGCGTGGAATCGACGCTGATCAGTTCGCCGTCAAGCGCCTGCGCCAGCCCCTCAGCGAGGTCTGTCTTGCCCGCGGCCGTGGGTCCCATGATGCAGAGCAACAGGGGTTTTGCCGCCTCGCGCTGGCCCACGGTGACCTAGCGGCCCCGCAGGAACAGTTTATCGAGCTCATCGAGGGACATCCGCGTCCATGTGGGTCGTCCGTGGTTGCACTGGCCAGAGCGCTCCGTTTCCTCCATGTCCCGCAGCAGGGCATTCATTTCCGGCACCGTCAGGCGCCGGTTCGCGCGCACCGCGCCGTGGCAGGCCATGGTCGAGAGAATCTCGTCCATATGGGCTTCGATGCGGTCGGAACTGCCGTATTCGGCCAGGTCGGAAAGCACATCGCGCACCAGCGCCGCAACGTCAGAGCCACGCAGGGTCACCGGAATCTGCCGCACCAGCAGGGACTCTTCACCGGCGACATCCACCAACAGGCCCAGCCGCGTAAACACCGCGGCGTGCTCCTGCACCAGGCCTACTTCCCGCTCACTGACGGCGATCGCCTCCGGCACCAGCAAGGGCTGCCCGGGTATGGCATCGAGGGCTCTTGCCGCTTTCAGGCGCTCGTAGGTAATGCGCTCGTGCGCAGCGTGCATGTCGACCAGCACCAGACCCTCGGCGTTTTCCGCCAGAATATAGATGCCCTTGAACTGCGCCAGAGCGTAGCCCAGCGGTGGCACCGCCTCGGGCGCTTCGGCCACGGGCAGCGAGGCAGGGTGCAGGCCGGCGTAGCTGCGCACCTGCTCTCCCGCCTGGCCCGCCGCCAGCGTGGCCGCGGGGCGGTATGCCCGGGGCGGATATACCCCAGCCGAATCAGCCCCGGGGGCACCCCAGCCCAGGCCGGGCTGGGTGGCGATTTCGCCCGTTGCCGTATCGACAGCGAGACCTTCCACAGTCGCCACCGGCGTGGGGCCGGCGGCGGGCCTGACGTCGGCAAGGGCGCGATGCAGGCCACTGAAAATGCACTGGTGCACCGCTCGGCTGTCGCGGAAACGCACCTCGTGCTTGCCCGGATGCACATTCACATCCACCTGTGCCGGGTCCAGTTCGAGATAGAGGACAAAGGCGGGATGGCGACCGTGGTAGAGCACATCGCGGTAGGCCTGCTTGACCGCGTGCGCCACCAGTTTGTCGCGAATCACCCGGCCGTTGACGAAGAAATACTGCAGGTCGGCCTGGCTGCGGGAGAACGTGGGCAGGCCCAGCCAACCCCACAGACGCATATCGCCGCGGTCCACCTCAATGAACAGGGCCTGCTCCATAAAAGCGGGCCCGCACACCGCCGCCACCCGACGCTGTCGCTCGGCATCGGCATGAGCACCCGCCAGGCTGTGAATCACCTTGCCGTTGTGGCGCAGCGTGAAGCCCACGTCAAAGCGCGACAGTGCCAGGCGCTTGACCACTTCCTCCAGGTGATTGAATTCCGTTTTTTCCGTGCGCAGAAACTTGCGCCGTGCCGGTGTGTTGAAGAACAGGTCGCGCACCTCCACCGTGGTGCCGCGCGGGTGCGGCGCGGGGCGCAGCTGCACATCCATGTCGCGCCCTTCGCAGAGAGCGCTGCAACCCTCACTGGTATCGTCGCGGTGATTGCTGGTGAGCGTCAGGCGCGACACCGAGCCAATCGACGCCAGCGCCTCGCCACGAAATCCCAGGCTACCCACCCGCTCCAGGTCGTCCAGCGAGGAAATTTTGCTGGTGGCGTGACGCGACAGCGCCAGGGGCAGGTCGTCCGCATCGATGCCCGCGCCGTTATCGCGGATGCGAATGAGTTTACAGCCCGCGGATTCGATATCGATGTCCACACGGGTCGCACCGGCGTCGAGGCTGTTCTCAAGCACTTCCTTGACCACGGAAGCCGGCCGCTCGACCACCTCGCCGGCAGCGATCTGGTTGGCTAGCCTCGGGCTGAGGAGCTGGATTCTTGACATGGACAGGGCTGCAGTCTGGTTCAGGTCGCGGGTATTTTCAGCGTTTGACCCACCATGATATGCGAGGAATCACGCAGGCCGTTATGTTCTCGCAGGCGCCGAACCGGCACGTTGAAACGCTGGGCGATACCGGAGAGTGTATCACCCCGGGCAATGGTGTACTCCTGATCACCCTGCTGTTTGCGCTGGGCGATGAGGGTGCCGGGGGGCGGTTGGGCCAGGAACCAGTCGCGAATACCGGCGTGAATGGCCTGCGCCACCTTCTGCTGGTAGGCGCGCGTACTCAGCTTTTGCGCCTCGCCCGGGTTGGAAATAAAACCTGTCTCCACCAGGATCGACGGAATATCCGGCGACTTCAGCACCGCAAAACCGGCCTGCTCCACGTTACGCTTGTGCAGCCGGGCCACCGTGTCCATGCGCGACAACACCTTGCCCCCAACCTTGAGGCTGTGGTCCAGAGTGTTGGTCATGGAAAGGTCCGTGAGCACGCTCGCCAGCACATCATCCTTGTCACCCAGGCGCACCCCGCCAATAAGGTCGGCTTCGTTTTCACGCTGGGCGAGGTAACTGGCGGCCGTGCTAGTGGCACCGCGGGTCGACAGCGCATACACCGACGCACCGTTGGCTTCACGGCGGGTAAATGCATCGGCGTGGATGGAGACAAACAGGTCGGCATGGCGCTGGCGCGCGAGGTCGCGGCGTCCCTTGAGGCTGATGTAGTAATCACCCGTGCGAATCATGGTCGGACGGAAGCCCTCATCGCGCTTGAGCAACGACTCGAGCTCCCGGGAGATGGCCAGCACGATATCCTTCTCGCGCTGCCGATTGGGACCGATGGCACCCGGATCCTCGCCACCGTGGCCGGCATCAATGGCGATGATGATGTCGCGATTGCCGCGATCGGTGGTGGCGGCGGTCTTTACCGGCTCTGGCGCCGCGGACGGGTTGCTGACGGGGTTGCGGTCGTACAGATCCAGCACCAGGCGATCGCCGGTTTGTGCCTGTGCATTGGCTTTCAGCGCGAAGCTGCGCGGGTCCACCGCAGCGCGCACGTCGAAGACTACGCGCAGGTCGCGGCCCTCACGGATCCCCGAACGCACCAGAGAGATTGGCGTATTTTCCAGCTCCAGCCCGGCCAGGCTCGCTTTCAGGGAAGCGTCGCTGACATCAAGCACAATGCGGTCGGGGTTGCTCAGGGTCAGCAGGCGATGCTCCGCCGGGCCGGTCAGGTCAAAAACGATACGCGTGTGATCCGGCGCGCGCCACAGACGGACGTCGTGCACCTCTACCGCCAGCGCCGTTGATGCGCACAGGCACCACAACACCAGACTCGCCCAGAAACCCCTGTTCATCTCACTCCAGACGTGTATCCGTCGCTACGCTCGGGCCGCGGATTGCCAGCGAGACAGGATACGCTCACCCGCATCACTCCTGGCCTGCACCTGCAGGCTGCGCCCACTGCCCGCTGCTGCTATGGTAATCGCTAAATCTGCCGGGGGCAAAACTCCGTAGCCGCGCTCGGGCCACTCTACCAGGCAGAGGCTGCGTGGCCCGAAGTAATCGCGAATACCCATGAATTCGAGCTCCGTGGGATCACCCAGGCGATAGAGGTCGAAATGGAACACCTCCAGCTCACCAAACTGGTATGGCTCTACCAGCGTGTAGGTGGGGCTTTTCACTGCACCGCGGTGGCCCAACCCTTGCACCACGCCCCGGCTCAGGGTGGTCTTGCCCATACCCAGGCCACCGCACAGGTACACCACGGCGCCGGGCTCGCAAGCCTCAGCCAGAGTTGCGCCCAAGGCCACCATGGCGGCCTCATCAACGGCGGAAAGCACTGCGTCTGCACTCACCCGAGCAGCTTCCGCAGGGGCCCCATGAGATCACTGGCAAGCAGACCACGCTGCCCGTCGCGGGCCGCCTCATCCGCGGCCGCGCCGTGCACACAGGCGCCCAGGGCGGTCGCCGTCTGCGGGCTCAAGCCCTGCGCAAGGAGCGCGCCAATGATGCCGCTGAGGACGTCACCCATGCCGCCGGACGCCATTCCGGCGTTGCCGTAATCCGACAGCAGGCGCTGTTCGCCGCTGACGATGAGGCTGCCGTTACCCTTCAGCAACACGGTGCCACCAAGCCGCTCCTGCAAGGCAATCGCGGCGGCAAAGCGATCGTTTTGCACCGCGCCGCTGGAACTGCCCAGCAACCGACCCGCTTCACCGGGGTGCGGCGTGTACACGCGATTTTCCCGCCTCGCTGCGGTGCCCTCCGGGGCGGCCGCCAGCAGGTTGAGGGCGTCGGCGTCCAGCACCGTCGGCAGGGACGACGCCAACGCCACCTGCAAAAGCTGGCCGGACCAGCTGCTGCGGCCGAGGCCAGGCCCCAGCACCAGCACGTCGGCGCTGTCGAGCAGTGGCCGCAGCTCCTGGCCAGAGCGCACCCCGTTGACCATCGCCTCGGGAGTACGCGCCACAATCGCCGGCAGGTGTTCGGGCCGCGTGGCCACGCGCACCAGCCCGGCACCGCTGCGCAGGGCCGCCTCGGCCGCCAGCGCCACTGCACCGGAAAACCCGTGATCGCCGCCAACCACCAGCACCGTGCCGTAATCGCCCTTGTGGCTGGCAGCAGGGCGCTCGGGCCATGCAGCCAGCAAACGCTGCAGATCAAGACGACGCCAGGCGGGCAAAACAGCCTGGAAGGCCTCCATGGGCACGGCGAGATCGGCAAACTCCAGCTGGCCAACACAATCCGGCGCATGCAGGGTAAACAGCCCGCGCTTGCAGGCGATAAAGGTCACGGTGAGGTCGGCGCGCACCGCCGTGCCGAGCACGCGTCCGGTATCCGCACACAGCCCGGAGGGAATATCCAGCGCCACCACCGGAAGATCCGCAGCGTTCAGCCACTCGATGGCGGCGATGAAAGGCGCGCGGACGTCACCGCCAAGCCCGGTGCCCAGCAGGGCATCCACCAGCACGCCCTGTGCCTGGAGCTCGTCCGGCGCAAAAGGTACCACGGGTACGCCACTGGCCAGCGCCTGCTCGCGGGCCCTCAGTGCATCACCGCTTATCCTCGCCGGGTCCCCCACTTGCAACACGCGCACCGGGATATTGCGGCGCTGCGCCTGATCGGCGAGCAGATAACCGTCGCCGCCATTATTCCCGGTGCCGCAGAGCACCTGCAGGAGCTCAGGCTGCGGCCAGCGCAGCAACAACTGGCGCAGGGCGGCGGACGCGGCACGGGACATGAGCAGCGCACCGTCAATGCCCGCCTGGTCAATGGCCCACCGGTCCAGCGCACGGGTCTCACTGGCGCTGTACAGCCCCTCATGCTCCCACTCGCTGCAACCCTGCCTGACTGACGTCGCCAAAACCCACCTCACGCTGCTAAACTCAGGGGCTCAGGATACGCCCGCAAACCCGCGGATTATAGGCAGCTTTCCTTGCCCGGCCCAGCCCCATGCGACGCAAACACCGATGGCACCAGCACTGACCCCAGAGCACCAGATTGCCCTGCGCCAGCAAATCGATGGCTGGGTGGCGGAGCTGGGGTTCAGCCAGTGGGCGGTCAGCGACATTCATCTCGAGGCGCATGAGCCCTACCTGCAGAAGTGGCTGGATGCCGGCTATCACGGGGATATGACCTACATGGCACGCCACGGCCTGCGCCGCGCGCGGCCCGCCGAGTTGGTGCCCGAGACCTGCCGCGTCATTACCGTACGGCTGGATTACCTGGCCGCCGACACACAACCGCTACAGGTGCTGGGCGCGGCGGACAAAGCCTACATCTCCCGCTATGCGCTCGGCCGCGACTACCACAAGCTCATGCGCAAACGCCTCGCCCGGCTCGCCGAGCTGATTCAGGCATCCGCCGCAGGCGGCCAGTACCGCGCGTTTGTCGACAGCGCGCCGGTACTGGAACGCGCACTGGCAGAGCGTGCCGGCATGGGCTGGCTGGCCAAGAACACCATGCTGATCAACGAGCGCGCGGGCTCCTGGTTTTTCCTCGGCGAAATCTACACCGACCTGCCACTGGACGCCGACCCGCCACAGGCCAGCAAGCACTGCGGCAGCTGCAGTGCCTGCCTGAGCGTGTGCCCCACCGACGCCTTTGCCGGCCCCTTTGAACTGGACGCGCGTCGCTGCATTTCCTACCTGACCATCGAGCATCACGGCAGTATTGATCCGCGCTTGCGCCCCCTGCTGGGCAACCGGGTATTCGGCTGCGATGACTGCCAGCTGGTCTGCCCCTGGAACAAGTTCGCGCGCCACAGCGACGAGACCGATTTCCAGCCGCGCCACAACCTGCAGAACAGCGAGCTGGTGACGCTGTTTCTATGGGACGAGGAAACCTTTCTGCAACGCACCGAAGGCTCAGCCATTCGACGCATCGGCCACGAGCGCTGGCTACGCAACCTGGCCGTGGGCCTGGGCAACGGCCCGGCGACCCCGCGCGCCATCGCGGCGCTGGAAACCCGCCTGACACACCCCTCTGCGCTGGTTCGCGAGCACGTCGGCTGGGCGCTGGAGGTGCTCAGGGCGCGCGCAGAAAATGCTCCCGGTAGTAGCGCAGCTCGGCAACCGATTCACGAATATCATCCAGCGCCTGGTGGCTCCCGGCCTTGACCACACCGCTCTCGAGTTCCGGGCGCCACAGTCGCATCAGTATCTTCAGCGTGCTCACGTCCAGGTTGCGGTAGTGGAAAAAAGCCTCCAGCTGCGGCATGTAACGCGCCAGAAAGCGGCGATCCTGACAGATCGTGTTGCCACACATGGGCGAGCTGCCCGGCAGAACCCAGTCAGCCAGAAAGGCCAGCGTCATCGCCTCTGCCTCGGCGCTGTCGATGCGGCTCTTGCGCACGCGCTCGACCAGCCCGGAGCGGGTGTGGTGGGTGGTGTTCCATTCGTCCATGCCCGCCAACGCCGACTCGGGCTGATGGATGGCGATAACCGGCCCTTCGGCGAGCGTACGGAGTTGACTGTCGGTAACGATCGTCGCCATCTCGATCACAACATCCCGCTCCGGGTCGAGGCCGGTCATTTCCAGATCCACCCAGATCAGGTTATCTTGCTGCATACCATCACACCCTGTTGTCATTTTCGCGCGAGGCAGTGTAACAAATTGCCTGTACAGCGCCACGTCGGCCCCCAATAATGCAGCGATGAGCAAACGCAAACTGAGCCGGCAGCAGAACTTTCGCATCCGCAGGATCCAGGAGGAGCGCAGCGCCCGCGCGCAGCGCCGCGACGCCCGGGCCGACGAGGCACTGGGGGCGGGTGAGCTCGGAGCCGAGCAGACCGGGCTGGTGATCGCACACTACGGCACGCAGGTCGATATAGAGGATGGCGACAGGCACACCCAGCGCTGCCACCTGCGCGCCAACCTGGAGGGCCTGGTCACCGGTGACCGGGTGACCTGGTGCCCGGGCGAGAGCACCGGCGTCGTGGTCGCGCGCGAACCGCGGCACAGTGAACTGCGCCGGCCAGACCCCTACGGCAAAATGAAAACCATCGCCGCCAACATCGACCAGATACTGGTGGTTATAGCTCCCTTTCCGGAACCGCACGCCAACCTCATCGACCGCTATCTGGTGGCCGCCGAAGTCGTGGGCATAGAACCCGTACTGGTGCTCAACAAATGCGACCTGCTGGCCGCTGACGCCGCGCTGCACGCACGCTTGCACGCGATGCTGGCGATCTATCCGACCCTGGGCTATCGCGTGCTCGAAGTGAGCAGCCAGAGCGGCAGCCTGAAGGAGCTGCAGCAGGCACTGCAGGGCCGCATCAGCGTGTTTGTCGGGCAATCGGGTGTCGGCAAGTCGTCTTTGGTGAACACGCTGTTACCCGAGGCGGCGCTGCGGGTGGGCGAGCTTTCCGCACTGCGCCAGAAGGGCACGCACACCACCACCACCGCGCAGCTGTTCCACCTGCCGGGCGGCGGCAGCCTTATCGACTCACCCGGGATACGCGAATTCGGCCTGTGGCACATGCAGCGCGAGCAGGTGGAGCAGGGTTTCAGGGAGTTTCGCGCACTGCTGGGCCACTGCCGCTTTCGCGACTGCAGCCACAAGCATGAGCCCGGCTGCGCCATTCTGGACGCAGCGGCACAAGGTACAATCAGCGCTGCCCGCCTGGACAGTTACCGCCACATCGTGGAAAGCCTGGATCAACCCGGCTGAACAGGCGCTGCCTGCGCGAGGCTGCCCAGGGGCTGCCCGAGACGTGTAGCACTGCCCGCGGACAGCGATTCAACCCAGCTGACCGCGCCTTCCGGGAACAACAGGATCACCGTGGAGCCCAGCTTGAACCGGCCCATCTCCTCCCCGCGGGCGAGCCGCACGGGAGCGGGCAAGGTGCGGTAGTCCCGCTCGCGCAGACTGCGCGGGGGCGGCGCCACCTGTCCCTCCCACACCGTATCGATGCCGGCGACAATCATCGCACCCACCAGCACCATGGCCATCGGCCCGGCCGGGGTATCGAAATAGCAGACCAGCCGCTCGTTGCGCGCAAAGAGGCGATTCACGCCCTCTGCGGTGGTGCTATTGACTGAGAAGAGCTTGCCCGGCACATAGCGCGTGGCCACCAACTCACCATCAACAGGCATGTGCACGCGATGGTAGTCCTTGGGCGAAAGGTAAATGGTAGCGAAGTGGCCATTGCGAAACTGCACGGCGCGCTCGTCGTCACCCCCCAGTAACGCCCAGGTGGAAAAATGGCGGCCCTTGGCCTGCAGCAGGCTGTGCTCTTCGATACGCCCAAGCTGGCTCACCGTGCCATCCGCCGGGCACACCAGCCCAGCCTCGGCCAGTGGCCGCGCGTCGGATCGCAGGCGGCGGGTGAAGAAGGCGTTGAAGTTCGCGTAGGCCTCCGGGTAGCGCTCCTCGGCTTCACTCATGTTCACCCCAAACGCTCGAATGAACACGGCAATCAGCCCGTTTTTGAGCCATTGGGGATGCCGCAACTCGGCGAACCAGCCAACCACGCGGGACAGCGCATGCTGTGGAACCAGGTACTGCAGCAGAACGAACAGGGCTTTCATGGTATGGGAATTCCGGGCATGGGTACGGGGCGCAGCACTCAGGCCGCGCCCCGTACCTTAGCAGAAAAGCGCTGGGGGAGCAGCGCTATAGCTGCTCTTCGGCGAACGCCGCCAGACGCGACCGGACAATGCCGTTGACGTGCATGATGCCCGCATGCGGGTAGGCCTTGGTTTTCTCCACCAGGTAGGTAAGCCCCGAGGTGAGGGGCGAGATATACTTGTTGTCGATCTGCGCCAGGTTACCAAGTACGACGATTTTTGAGTCGGCGCCCACCCGACTGATCACCGACTTCAGCTGGAACTGGCTCAGGCCCTGGGCTTCATCAATGATGATATAGGCATTATTGAAGGACCGGCCGCGCATGAAGTTGAGCGACTTGAACTGGATGTTGGCACGCTCCTTCACGTAGGCGATGCTGCCATGACAGGACTCGTCCGTGCCGTGCAGGATCTCCAGATTGTCGTCGAAAGCGGCGAGCCAGGGCGCCATCTTCTCCTCCTCGGTGCCCGGCAGGAAGCCGATGTCCTCGGCAATCGGTGGCGTCGAGCGCGCGACAATGAGCTTGCTGAAACGTTTCTGCTCGAGAATCGCATGCAGGCCGTAAGCCAGCGCCAGCAGGGTCTTGCCGGAGCCCGCTGGGCCCGTCATCACCGTCATGTCGACGTTGTCGTTCTCGAGCAGCGACATCGCCATGGCCTGCTCCAGGTTGCGCGGCGCCAGCCCCCAGAAACGGCGGTGCATCAGCTTGTCGCGGCTGTCACAGTGCAAATACACATAGTCGCTGTCTATCCGCTTCACGAACGCCATGAAGGCCTGGTCGTCATACAGGAACATGTTCGGGTAGACGTTGGGCAGGGAGCGGCGGGGAATCCGGTGCAGCGTGCAATCCCCTTCCCGCAGCGTATCCACCTCGGATATATCGGACCAGAAATCCCCCTCAATGTGCTCGTAGCCCCGAGCCAGCAGGTCGATATCGTCCAGCACCCGGTCGCGACGGTAGTCCTCCACGTGCATCAGGCCGGATCCCTTGGCCTTGATGCGCATGTTGATGTCCTTGGTGACCAGGCAGACAAACGCCGCGGGGTTTTCTGCCTGCAAGCGCAGAGCCACGTTGATGATACGGTTGTCGTTGGCCTGGTCCTGGGTCACGTCCAGGTAGGGTACATCGCTGTCATCGCTGAGCAGCTGGTCAGGGTAGATGGCCAGCGTTCCGGGCACCCCTTCCCGGTTGCTACCCGGAATGGGCACCCCCGACTGGATTTCCTGCGGGGACGCCGTGTCGACCACCTTGTCGATCATCTGGATAGCGATGCGCGCCTCGCGACTCACCGTCTTTTCATGCCGGTCCTTGATGTGGTCCAGCTCCTCCAGAACAGTCATGGGGATAACAACGTGGTGCTCGTTGAAGGCTGTCACTGCGGTGGGGTCATGCAACAGCACATTGGTATCCAGAACATACGTCTTCTTGATGACGGCCTTCAGTGTGGTTTTTTCTACGCGCAGGGGTGAGCCTGAGTCCATAGTAAAGTCCTCATGGGTGGGCGTTCAGAGCAGGAGAGTAAAGGGCGTGTGGAACGTGTTGCCGGCGTCGCGGGCCGGGGCGAGGGTGAGCGAAACGAACAGCGTTGTTTCAAAAGCGCTTCCTGATAAAGGCGAAAGCAAAGCGTCCTTTGATTACAAACCCTGGGCCACACAATGTCAACGACCGATGAATCCCTGACAGCCCCGCGGTTTTCGGCTAGGATAGCGTGCTTGTTTAGCCACCAGCCAAAGACTCGATTGCCGCGATGCTCAACTCGGACTCTCTCGCCCAGCTCAAGGGCCTCAAATCCCAGATGGAGGCCGAAAAAGAGCGCGCCGACGCGGTGATCAAGGGCACTCAATCCCGCTACGGCTTTGCCGTACTCGCCGATGGTCGGGAAATTTTCGTGCCGCCGGACGAAATGCTCAAGGCATTCCCGGATGACCGGGTCCGCGTCTGCATCCGCCCCTCAGGAGACAACAAGCTTGTCGCCGATATCGAGAAATTGCTGGACAGCCCCCTCGGCGATTTCAGTGGCCGCTGCGTGCGCAAGGGCAAGGCGCTGTTTGTACAACCCGATCTGCCGCAACTGAAACGCTGGCTGTTCATACCGCCGCACGCCCGCAACGGCGTGCGCGAGGGCGACTACCTGCGCTGCGCGATACTGCGCCACCCGATTCGGGACGGCAAGCCCCAGGCCAAAGTGCTGCAGGTGCTTGGCAACGACCAGACACCGGGTATCGAGAATCTCTACAGCATCGCCAAATACCGGCTGGCGCCCAATTGGAGTCCCGCGGCGCTGCGCGACCTGGAGAAACAACTCGCGGACGCGCGCCCGCTCGCCAGTGAGGGGCGCCAGGACCTTACCGACCTCGAGTTTGTCTCCATCGACGCGGCCAAAACCCAGGATATCGACGACGCGCTGTACGCGGACATCAGCAGCGATGGCTGGACCCTCTACGTCGCCATCGCCGACCCCAGTGCCTGGGTGCCCGCCGACTCCAGCCTGCGGCAGGACATCGCCGCACGTGGTACCACCGTCTACTTTCACGGTGACGTTCTGCCCATGTTGCCCGAACACATGTCTCAGGACACCTGCGCCCTGTCCGAAGGCAATGACCGGGCGGCCCTGGTGTGCAAGATTTCCGTCAGCGACAGCGGCCAGGTGGGCGCCTTCGAGTTCGTGGAAGCCACCGTGCGCTCGCGCGCCAAGCTGTCCTATTTTGCCGTGGACCGCTACCTCAACGGCCACGGCGACGACCTGATGAGTCATGCCACACCGCTGGAAGCGCTCTATCAGGTTTACCGTGCGCTGCGCGCGCAACGCGAGGCCAGTGAACTGGTGATGGAAGATCGGCGCGAATACCGCTGGATTCTCAATGACCAGAAACAGATCGAAACCATTGAGCCGCACGAGAAGCTGCTATCGCAGAAGCTGGTCGAGGAATGCATGATCGCCGCCAACCGGTGCGCGGCCCGCTTCCTCGCCGAGCGTGAGGGCAGTGGGCCGTTTGTCACCCACCCCGGTTTTCGCGCTGACCGACTCGAGGAATGCCGGAAATTTCTCGCCCTGCACGCCCCGGAGGTTGCGGAACTGGATCCGACATCGCGGGAGGGGTACCGGGACATCATGCGCCGGTTGGCCGCCAGCGAGAACCAGCTGCCGCTGCGCGCTATGATCAACCGCCTGCTCACCCGCGCGGAGCTGTCCACACGGGCCGGGCTGCACATGGGCATGGCCCTGGAATGCTATACCAACTGCACCTCGCCCCTGCGCAAATACGTCGACTTCCTGGTGCATCTGCAGATCAAGGCCCTGCTGCGGGGGGAACCCGCGCAGCTGGTCAGCGGCACAGAGCTCAGCGCCCTGAAAGAGCGCCTGGGCAACGTCCGCGCTGCCACACAGGAAGCCGAGCGCTGGCTAGCGAGCAAGTACCTGGCGCGTGTCGCCGCCGATAGAAGCGAGGGCTTCAGCGGCCGCATCGTGCACATCAACAGCTCCGGTATGAGCGTGCGCCTGCTGGACTGTGGACTGGAGGGCTTTGTCGACCTGCGCAAGGACCCGGAAAAATTCAGCTACGACAAATGGACTGCCAGCCTCACCAGCACCACACGGCGCTTCCACCTTGAACAGACCGTGGAGCTGGACTATCTGGGTTGCGACACGGAAAACAACTACCAGACGCTGTTCGCGGTGCGCCCCGGCAGTGGCCTGAAACCGCCGAAAGACGCCGGCACAGGCGAGGCGTCAAACTGAGATCATCTGGCGCGCCCCGACAACGGGGCGCTGCTCAAAAACTGGCGTTGCCGGGTGTACGCGGAAAAGGAATGGCGTCGCGCACATTCTCCATGCCAGTGACGTAGTTGAGCAAACGCTCAAAACCCAGGCCAAAGCCGGCGTGCGGCACACTGCCGTAGCGGCGCAGGTCGCGATACCACCACAACTCTTCGCGTACCTCGGGATCCATGCGGGCATCCAGCACGTCCAGACGCTCCTCGCGCTGGCTGCCACCGATGATTTCACCGATGCCGGGAGCCAGCACGTCCATCGCCGCCACCGTCTTGCCATCGTCATTCAGGCGCATGTAAAACGCCTTGATCTCTTTCGGGTAGTTCATGACCACCACCGGGCGCCCCACATGGGTCTCCGCCAGGTAGCGCTCGTGCTCCGAGGCGAGGTCCACGCCCCAGGTCACCGGAAACTCAAAGGATTTGCCACAGTTCTGCAGGGTATTCACCGCCTCGCTGTAATCCATGCGCTCGAACGGGCTATCCACTACCGTGCGCAGCCGCTCCATGACGGTGTTATCTATACGCTGCTGGAAAAATGCCATGTCGTCTTCGCACTCTTCGAGAACCCGGGCAAAGACATGCTTGAGCAGCGACTCCGCCAGGTTCGCATTGGCCTGCAGGTCGGCAAACGCCACCTCAGGCTCCACCATCCAGAATTCTGCGAGGTGGCGACTGGTGTTGGAGTTCTCCGCGCGGAAGGTCGGGCCGAAGGTATACACCTTGCTCATGGCAAGGCAGTAGGACTCCACTTCGAGCTGTCCGGATACGGTGAGAAAGGCATCCCCGGCAAAGAAGTCGGCGCGATGGTCTACCGACCCGTCAGGGTTACGCGGCAGGTTGGCGAAATCCAGCGTGCTGACCCGGAACAATTCGCCGGCACCTTCACAGTCGCTGCCAGTGATGATGGGCGTATTGACCCAATAAAACCCCTCCCGGTGAAAATAACTGTGGATCGCGTTCGCCAGGGTGTGGCGCACCCGGGTGATGGCACCGAAGGTGTTGGTGCGGGGGCGCAGATGCGCCTGGGTACGCAGGTACTCAAACGTGTGACGCTTCTTGGCGATCGGGTAGGTCTCGGCGTCCTCCACCCAGCCCAGCACTTCCACGCGGCTGGCCTGGATCTCCACGGCCTGCCCCTGCCCCTGAGAAGCCACCAGCTCACCGCGTACGGCAACCGCGCACCCGGTGGAGAGTTTGATGATCTCGCTCTCGTAGTTGTCGAGGCTCGCGGGCACCACGGCCTGAACAGGATGAAAACTGGTACCGTCATGAATCGACAGAAACGAAATACCGGCCTTGGAGTCGCGCTTGCTGCGCAGCCAGCCCTTTACGGTAAGCTCGCTGCCAACGGGCAGCTCACCTTTGAGGACGGCAACAACCGGGCTGTGATCAGGCATGGGGTGGCTCTCCCGCGTGAGCTTAGAAAGAAAGCCGCGCAGCATACCCAAAGCCCGGCGCGGCCGCCACAGCCAGGGCGCTCAGCGCGCAATGCGGTTGATCGTACTGCCGTTGAGGTCCGCGCCCTCAATAATACCCTTGTCCGAGAAGCTCAGGGCCAGCACCGGGTGCCTGGCCCTCGCCAAACGGACGTTGCCGCCGGCCGTTTGCACCAGATCAACCTCACCGTGCAAACCCACCTGCCACCCGACGGTATTGCGGAAGGACACCAGCGCATCCATGGTCATGAACAGGATGACCTTGGCGGCCCGCGTCGCGCCTGGCGGCAGCTCCGCGGGCCCGGCAGAGGAGGCGTAATAGGCAACCGGCTCACCATCAACCAGCAGGGCACCCTCCCCGTACTGTCCGCCTGCGCCGAAACCCATATCGACGAGATCCGGAAACACCAGCACACCCCGCGCTTTTTTCAGCAGGGCCTTGACCCCCGGTGAGTAGCGCCGCAGGTCGTCCAGTGCCGCATCCGATTTCGCCTCAATGGCCTCACGGGTGTCGGCTACGGCCGGCACTGTCGCCAGCCCCAGCAAGAGCGCCATCACTGCCGCGGCACTGTGCTGTAGCAGCGCTGTCATGCAGCGAATTCCTGCCCCACCCATTCCTGAGACAGTTGCCACAACCGCTCGGCGGCCTCCTCGTCCAGCGCCCAGGGATGTACGCCGCCAATGACACCGTCGGCAGCGGGCTGCGCTATCTGGCAATCCTCGAGGTACAGGCCACCCTTGCCCTCCAATTCAGACGCAGTCGCTGCCCAGACCGAGGTTGCCGCGCCCTGCGGCACTGATTTGAAGGCCATTTTCCCCCCGGGAAACGCCGCGGCAATCCGTTCCATGTCTTCGCGGTCGAGGTGGCGCCCCAGCTCCGTGCTGATCGCGCCGGGGTGCACCGCAAAGGCACGCACATGATTGGCCGCTACGCGTGCATCCAGCGCAAGGGAAAACAACACGTTGGCGGTTTTCGACTGGCCATAGGATTGCCATTTATCGTAAGGGCGCTGCCGGTAATTCGGGTCCTCGAAATCCATCGCCGCAAAGCTGTGGCCCGCAGAACTCAGGTTGACCACCCGCGCCGCACGCTGCGGAGAACCCGCGGCCTTGAGGGCGGGCAACAGCAGGCAGGTCAGCAGGAAATGGCCCACGTGATTGGTGCCCAGCTGCATCTCGAAGCCCTGGACTGTGCGGCCGAGGGGGCAGGCCATGACACCGGCATTATTGATCAGGATGTCGATTTTCGGGCAGGTTCGCAGCAATCCCGCGGCTGCCGCACGCACCTGGTCCAGGTCGGCCAGGTCGAGCAATGCCGACTCCAGCTTTCCCGGCAGGTTCTCCGCGCGCAGGGTATCCAGCGCCGCATCAAGCCTGCCGCGGTCACGCGCCAGCAGGTACACGGTGGCACCTGCCCCGGCGAGCGTGCGCGCTGTTTCTACACCCAGGCCAGCGGAGGCCCCCGTCACCAGAGCCACACGCCCGGTTAAATCCTGCCCTGTAATCACCTCACCGGTGGTGGTCTCGAATCCCAATGTACGCATCTACTGTTTTCCTCTGCTGTTCTGTTATCGTGAGCCATTGTGCCGGGCTATGCTGCGCCGCGTAAGCCCGGGCCGTCAATATTTGCACGGAAAACGCCATGAAAAACCGTCCTGCAGCGCCCTTTGAGCGCTGCGCTTATCTGAGCTTCGCTACGCGCAAGCGCAACGGCGATTTCGTACCCACGCCGGTGTGGTTTGCACCGGATAACGGGGTGTACTACCTGTTTTCCGCGGGCGATGCGGGCAAGGTCAAGCGCCTGCGCAATTTCAGTAGCGCGCGCATCGCGCCCTGCACGGTCAGCGGCCGGCTGACGGGTGAATGGCACGAGGCAAATGCCTATCTGGTGGACTCACCGGCGGAAATCGCGCTAGCCCTCGCCGCCTTGCGCCGCAAGTACGGCTGGCAGATGCGCGGGCTGGATGCGCTGTCGCGGCTCGGCGGCAAGCTGCACAAGCGCGCCTATATCCGGGTTGAACCGACCGCGCCTGATGCCTGAACACCGCCGTGATCGCGGCCCCGACGAATCCGCTCCAACTGTGCCGCGTACTCGCGCCGCTCACTGGACAGGCTGGCTGCGTCGATTGCCTGCTGCAAGAGCCGTTCCGCCGCACCGTACTGCTGCAGCTTGAAGTGAATGATACCGGTTGCCGCAAGCAGCGCGCTGTCTCCCGGCTGCAGATCCAGGGCCTTGCGGTACTGCAGCAGGGCCTCATTCCAGTCACCGCTCTCTCCAGCCATGTCACCGCGCCAGGCGAGGTAGTAGGGGTTGCGCTCGCGGTAGCGCTGAATGCGCGCCAACCAGGCATCGCGCTCACGGCTGCGCCCGGTCTGGTCATATAACAGCGCCAGGTTGTTCATCGCCGAACGCTCTCCGCTGTCGCGCTCCAGCGCCTGCAGCAGGGCCCACTCCACTGCCTCGAGTTGCCCGGTTTGGCGGTAGAGTGCCCCCAGATTGACCCAGAGCAGCGGCAGATCGGGGCTCTGGCGCAAGGCGTTGACCACATGCATCCACGCAACGGAGAGATTCCCGTCCGCCAGCGCCGCCATGGCCAGGTTGTTGTCGTGCAGCGCCGCGGCCTCACGATCAGCCAGCAACCGCGATGCCGCAATGTCGCGCGCCTGCAACGGGTCGATATCCACCATGAACTGCTCGCCATGCGGTATGCGGACCATCACATTGACATGCACTCGCATCGTCAGCCGTTCGCCGACGCGGGTCCACTGGGGACGCACGTCCAGCCACTGATAGCGCGCGTCCAGCCCCGCCTCCCGGGCCAGAGCGACAAACAGATGGGCGAAAGACAGGCAATTGGCATCACCGCTGGCAAACACCTGCTCCGCGCTACCATCCGCCACAGGATTGTAGCCAATACCCAGTGCACCCGCGCCACGCACCGCTTCGTGCAGGCCCAGGAGGCGGGCGCGCGGCCCCATCTCGCGCGGCGCGTAGCGGGCCACGAAGTCGTGCATCTGCGGGGTGACCAGCAACAGTGGATCGACGCCGGACGCTGTGGCCACATCAGCTGCCGGCAGCAGTTTCCCACTATCCACCACCAGGGCTGGCAGGCTGTCGAGATCAAGCGACGGCGCGCCTAGCGAGCCACAGGCACTCAGAAATGCCGCAAGCACCGCCCACACACCCGCCCGCAGCAACCGGCTTGCTTGCATAGACTGCTCCGTTGCTCACAACAGACGGTGATGTCCTGCCTCAAGTATAGCGGATCCGCCGGCAAGGGCTCAGGGTCAAGCGGCGGTGTGCAGGCCGCACTCGCGACCATCATGCACTTTGGTGGGGTCGAAATAGTGGCGGCAGGTAGGCAGCTGGTGGCGCTGCATGTAGTCCTCGACGTCGGCCTCGGACCAATAGAAGATAGGCGCCACCTTGAGAATGCCCCGATCATCGAGGGAAACAATATCCAGCGTCTTGCGATGCTCGGTTTCCTCGCGGCGAATGCCGGTAAGCCAGATCTCCGGCTGCAGGTCCTCCAGCGCCCGCGCGAAAGGCTCCAGTTTCACCTGACGCGTGAACTCGCGATGTTGCTCTTCCTCATCCACGGTGGGAATGCCGCCCATGATGGCGTTGCGCCGCTCCGAGGTCATCAAGGGGCTGTAAACACGGATATCCAGCTCGAGATCGCGAATCAGGCGCTCCGCCACCACATAGGTGTCGCGCAGGTTGTAGCCCGTATCGATCCAGACAGTGGGCACCGTGCGGTCAACCTGGCTAACCAGGTGCAGCATCAGCGCCGCGTTGCGCCCCATGCTGGTGGTCGCAATGGTCGGACGCCCCTGCGCCAGCGCCCACTCCACTACCGCGGGCGCGCTGACGCCTCGCAGCATGTCATTGACGCTTTTTAAATCCATGTTCACAACAACCTTGCGTAACAGGTGTACTAGAGAACGCGAACTCTAAAGAATCAAAATTGGGCTGACAAATAACTAGATTTTATAAGGTTATATACGGGCCTGAGCAGATGCGCCACTTTCGCTGGCCCTCAGGCACTATTGCCTCAGCCCGCCGGCGGGACAATACTCTCCGTTCAGCCGATTGGAGGAGAACACCTCATGACCAACTCTCTGTGCGAGCGCCTGGGTATCGAGTACCCCATTTTCGCCTTCACCCATTGTCGCGACGTCGTAGTTGCCGTCAGCAAGGCCGGAGGCATTGGTGTACTCGGGGTGGTGGGTTTTACCCCCGAGCAGATGAAGGAGGAGCTGGACTGGATTGACGCCCACATCGGCGACCGTCCCTACGGCGTGGACATTGTCATCCCGCAGAAATACGAGGGCATGGACGCCCTGTCGGCGGAAGATATGGAGAAACAGCTGTGGGCCATGGTGCCCAAAGAGCACATTGAGTTCGCCGAACAGCTGCTGGCCAATGCGGGTGTGCCGGAGTGGCCGGACGGCAGCAAGACCATGGGCCTGATGGGCTGGACCGATGCCACCGCCACACCGCTTCTGGACGAGGCACTGACGCGCCCGAAATGCCGCCTCATCGCCAACGCACTGGGCACGCCACCGGCGGAAAAAATCAAACAGGTGAAAGACTCGGGGCGGCTGATTGGCGCGCTCTGTGGCAAGGTGAAGCAGGCGGTGCAGCACAAGGAGGCCGGACTCGATTTCGTTGTGGCACAGGGTGGCGAAGGCGGCGGACACACCGGAGAGGTGGGCTCTATCGTTCTCTGGCCGCAAATCGTCGACGCCATTGGCGACCTGCCCATGCTGGCAGCGGGCGGGATCGGCAACGGCAGGCAGATTGCCGCCGCCATGGCGATGGGTGCAGCTGGCGTCTGGACCGGTTCACTGTGGTTGACCGTGGAAGAGGCTCACACACAGCCGGCGCAGAAACAATCACTGCTCGACGCCAGCAGCGAAGACACGGTGCGCTCTCGCTCCTGGACCGGCAAACCCTGCCGCATGCTGAAAAACGACTGGACAGCGGCCTGGGACCGCGCGGACACCCCCGACCCGCTGGGCATGCCGCTGCAGGGGCTGGTGACCTCGGACGGTATTCGCCGCACCGCGGTCTATGCCGATGCCGGCGACTGCCAGAAAATCGCCTTCAATCCCTGCGGACAGGTAATCGGGCAACTGAACACCATCGAGTCATGCCGCCAGGTTATCTACCGGCTGCTGGACGAGTACGTGGATGCCGTCGACAAAGCCGGCGGCCTGTTGCCGAAAGTCTAGCGTTCAAGCAGAGCGCCCGGCCCCGCAGCGGGGTGGCGAGTAGGCTCAGTCCCGACCGCTCTCCAGTTCATCATAGAGCGCCAGAAACTGCTGTGTCAGCTTGTGACTGGGCACCAGATCCACCAGCGGGCGATGTTCGTGGTGCGACTCACGCATTTTCACCGACGCGCTGAGATAGGTAGCGCACACCGGGTAGCCCTCTTCCTCCAGCTCCGCCACCAGCTCTCCCGGTAAACGCGCCTGGCTGTTGAACTGGTTGATCACAATGCCTTCCACCGCGAGGTCCGGGTTGTGGTCCTCCTGCAATTCAGCGATGTTGTCCATGAGGGAATAGAGGCTCTGGCGAGCAAAACTGTCGCAGTCGAAGGGCACCAGCACGGTGTCTGCTGCAATCAGGGCGGACTTGGAGTAAAAATTGAAATTGGGTGGAGTGTCGATATACACCCGGTCGTATTCCGCATCCAGCTTTTGCAGCGCATCGCGCAGCTTATAGATCTTGTAGCGCGACTCCAGCTCGCGCTCCAACTGCGTCAGCACAGGGCTGGAGGGCAGCAGGAACAGGTTTTCCCAGGGTGTTTCCCAGACGAAGGAATCCGGGTTCTGGTGCATCTTGCGCGAGCCCACGGTCTGCTTGAACAGTCCGGCTGCGCCCTGCGCCTCGGCCGGAAATGCATCGGCATCAATCTCGCCCACCAGGTAATGAGTGGTATTGCCCTGCACGTCCAGATCCACAACCAGCGTACGCAGGCCGCGGGCGGCACTGATGGCCGCCAGGTTGCAGGTAATACTGGTCTTGCCCACACCGCCCTTCTGGTTAAATACAACGCGTTTCATGGTTTCGTGCCTCCGGGCGGCTTGCTGCTGGGGCCGGGGAGTGTAGCCAATGCACCCCGCGTTGGGTAGGGGAAGCCGCCTTCAGGCGTCCCAAACGCGACGGTACAGGGCCACGATATCCGTTGCTTCCGGCACGCGTGGGTTATTACCCGGCGAACCGGACGCCAGGGCCTGTGCTGCCATGGTGTCCAGGTTGGCAAACCAGGGTTCCTCGGCGATGCCCCACTGCCGGGGGCCGGGCACCTCCAGGTCCGCAGTGAGCTGACGCAGCCCCGCCACCAGGCGATCCGCCGCCTGCGTGTCGCTGTCACGCGCCTGCGCCAGTCCCATGACACGGGCACACTCCGCATAGCGCTGCGGCGCATGGCCGACCGACCAGGCCGTCACCTCAGGCAGGAGCATGGCGTTACTGAGGCCGTGCGGCACATGAAACAGCGCGCCCAGCGGACGACTCATACCGTGAATGAGGGTGACAGACGCGTTGGCAAAGGCGATGCCGCCCTGGGTGGCCGCCAGCATCATGGCTTCGCGCGCTTCCCGGTTGTCGGGGTCCTCACAAGCCGTACGCAGGTGCCGGCTGATACTGGCCAGCGCGGTCAGGGCAATGCTGTCGGTAAAGGCATTGGCCTTGCGGCTGACATACGCTTCCAGCGCATGGCACAGGCTGTCCAGGCCGGTGTCGGCCGTTAACCGACGAGGCATACTCAGGGTCAGTTCAAAATCCACCAGCGCGGCGACCGGCACCAGACCCAGCCCCATACAGAGCATCTTTTCCTGAGTGAGCGTATCGGTGATCACGGCCGCGCGCGTCACTTCGGCACCCGTCCCCGCCGTTGTGGGAATGGCAATAACCGGCAGACCGCTGGGTACCGTAGCCGGCACTGCGAAATCGCGCATAGCACCGCCGTGCAGTGCCAACACCGAAACCGCTTTCGCCGTGTCCAGCGAACTGCCGCCTCCCAGCGCCACCAGACAATCAAAATCCCCACTGCGCAACTGCGACAGACAGGCTGCAACACTGTCTGTTGTCGGGTCCGGAACGCATTCGGCGAACACCGGGCAGGCGATACCGGCCCGCAGAAGCGGCTGCAACAACCGCTCCGCAAAGCCCCACTCGGCCAGAAAAGGGTCCGTCACCAGCAGCGGCCGGGCCACCCCCAATTCGCTCAGCGTGTCCAACAGCGTCGCACTGGCACCGGCCCCGATGCGCAGGATACGCGGCAGGTGGATACTGGCCGGCGCCATAAGGCTCACTCCTCAATGCCGAGCAAATGGATCTCAAACACCAGCGCCGTATTCGGTGGAATAGCGTCACCGGCACCCTGCGCACCGTAGGCCAGCGCCGGCGGACAGGCGATGCGCCATTTATCGCCAATGCGCATCAGCTGCAACGCCTCGGTCCATCCCGGAATCACCTCGTGGACGCCAAAACGCGCCGGCTCCCCCCGATCCACGGAGCTGTCGAATACCGTACCGTCAACAAAGGTGCCGTGATAATGGGTGACAACATTGCTGCGCGGCCCGGGGCTGGCACCCTCACCCGCCTCCAGCACCTCATACTGCAAACCGCTGGCTGTGGTGCTGACCGCGGGGCGCTGCGCATTGGCCTGCATGAACTGCGCAGCCAACGCCTCGCGCTTCGCCACCAGCTCAGCGGCAACGGCCTGCTGTTTGGCCTTGATGGCATCGTAGCTGGGGTTCAGTTCGCCGTCGGCAAGCAGTGACTGGCGTTCGTTGTACCAGTGCTGCAGGCCCGCCATGACCGCAGCGAGGTCCAGCCCCGGAAAGTCGTTACGCAGCAGCTGGTCGCCAAACTGCAGGCCGAAACCGTAGCTGACTTTCTGTTCATCGGTGGTCAGTTCGACCTCGGGTTGTAGTGGCATGCGGGGCTCCAATAGCAATTGTGAAAAGGCAAGCGCAGCATTATATCAGGGGGTGGAGTTGAGTCGTGGGTTGTTGCGGGTGGGGCTGAATGTTGCGGGTGGGTGCTTCGGGGTGGCGGCCCTTTGGGCCGCTGCGTCGCTCCGGAGCACGGGGGTCTTTTTGCTCCACTGCGGGCGCATGCGACGCGCGGTCCTTGGGGTGTTCTTGCGCTGCCGTCTGGCGGCGTGCTGGTTGGGGGGGATTGGGCATTTGCCAAGGCTGAAGACTGCTTGGGAGGCGTTTGCGCACTAGCAGGGCTGGAGGTTGGCAGGGCCTAAGGGGAGGCTGTGTTCGCGCCGACGCCCTCCGAGTCCGCAAAAAGACCCCCGCACACCGGATCAACGCGGGTGGAAACGTCGGCTGAAATGCCCTATTCGATATCTAGCTCCAGCCCATTCGTCAGCGTACCCGCGTTGATTTGTGCGGTGGGTTGTTTCCTGCGGACTTGGAGGGCGTCGGTGCGCCCCCACAACTCTCTTAAACGCACCCCACCACCAGCCCTGCTAATGCGCAAAGGCCACCCCAGGAACACCGCCGCCACGACAATTGATCAAATATCCTGAACAATCGATCGCCAGACGGTAGCGCAAAAATACCCAAAGGACCGCGCGCCGCATGCGCCCGGAATGGAGCAGGAAATAACGCGCCGTGCAAAGCGACGCAGCGGCCCAACGGGCCGCCGACTGAAATGAGACGGCGCCAAAAAAGACATCACCCCAACGTCAGGGCAACTCACTCACCCGGTGCCGCTGATATCGCTCCGCCGTCATCTCCGTATGCCAGACATCAAAACGCCCCGACTCCAGGTCGTCATAGGCCTGAAAAATCGAATCGTTCACCTCGGGATAAGCCACCTGCCCCCAGGGGCATTCTTCTCGCGAAAAAAACCCGGCGTCCAGCGACTCCGGGCCCGGACACAAAGATTCGTCGCTTACACGGGCCCGAAACGCCACATACACCTGATTGATGAACGTGATTGTGCCCATCATATAAAATGACAGCTCGGATGCCGGCAGCACCACACCCGCTTCCTCTCGCAACTCACGCGCCGCGCCTTCCGCCAGTGTCTCATCCTGTTCCAGAAAACCGCCCGGTATGGCCCAGGACCCCACCTTTGGGGGCAGGGCACGCTGCACCCAGAGCAGGCGCTTGTCGCAGGCGATAAACGTGGTCACCACAATCATCGGGTGATCGTAGTGCAAACGCGCGCAGGCGGTGCAACGCCAGTGGTTGCGCGGCTCGCCGCCGACCACGTGGGGTTCCAGCGTTGCGCCACATTGAGGGCAGTAACGGGTCATCGGCGCTGCGCCCGACGCGGGCACATATCTCCTCGAGCCTGAGTGAAAGGGGCAAAAATAGCACTTTGCCTGAACAAAAGCATCGGCACTACACTGTGCGCCTTTCAATTCAAGGAGTAAGGCCGTGCATCGCGACCCCCAGGTGCAACTGTTGCTGACCGGCAACGAAATCATGAGCGGCGACACCGTCGACTCCAATTCGGCCCTGATCGCCCAGCGACTCGCGGACATCGGGCTGGGTATTTACCGCAAGGTCACCGTGGGCGACGACCGGGCACTGCTGTGCCGGGAGCTGACGGCGATGGCCTCCAGTGCGGATGTCCTGATCGTCAACGGCGGGCTCGGGCCTACGGTGGACGATTTGACCGCTGTGGTGTTGGCAGAAGCCGCGGGGGTGCCACTGGAGGAGCACCCCCAGGCGATCGCGCACCTGGAGGCCTGGTGTGGGCGGCGCAATATCCCGCTGGATGCCGCCAACCGCAAGCAGGCACAGCTGCCGGCGGGGTCCCGCATCGTGGACAACGCCATTGGCAGCGCCGTGGGCTTTGAACTTTACCTGGGTAAGTGCCGGGTGATCTGTACGCCAGGCGTGCCGGGGGAGCTGCGCCGCATGCTCGACCTGATCGTCGACGACCTCGCTGCCGCCCTGACCCGACCGGCGCAACGGCACATCCTCCGCTTGCAAACCTTTGGCCTTGGGGAGTCCAGTGCACAGCAACTGATCAACGATGCCATCCCGGACTGGCCCGCCGCGGTGGAGCTGGGTTTTCGCGCCGGGGCGCCCCAGATGGAGATCAAGCTGGCCGTGGCCGATGCCACCGACTTGCCGTTGCGCGACCGGTGTGAGCAGCGGCTGCGGGAGCTGGTGGGCGACCACATCATCGGCGAAGGCGACACGCAACTGGCGGCAAAGGTATTGGAGCTGTTGAGCGCGCGCGGGCAGACCCTGACGACGGCAGAATCCTGCACCGGCGGGCTGATCGCCAGCCAGCTCACACGTATTCCGGGATCATCGCAGGCTTTTCACGCGGGCTTTGTGACCTACGCCAACGATATCAAGTCGAGCGTGCTCGGGGTCAGCGAAGCGACGCTGGCAAGCCACGGCGCGGTGAGTGAGGCGGTGGTGCGGGAGATGGCCCTGGGTGCCCTGGAGCGGGCCCGGGCCGACTACGCCATTGCCGTCTCGGGCGTTGCCGGACCAGAGGGCGGCACGCCCGACAAGCCGGTGGGCACGGTCTGGCTGGCCTGGGGAACGGCTGTGGACTTACGCACTCGCTGCCTGCTGTGGCCAGTGGAACGCACGCTGTTCCAGACCATGATTGCCGCTGCCGGCCTGGACATGATTCGGCGGCAGCTGCTGGGGCTGCACAGCGAGCCGCGTTACTTCGCGCAGCGGCGCGCGCGCTGACTACCCGGCAGCGGGTTGCGTGGCCGGCGCCCGGTGCCACACCAGCGTGTGGTAACGGACGGTGCCCGCCACCTCATCCTTGCCGGTCAACACCAGCGTCTGCCCGTCCAGTTCTGCGTGGCGCAGCTGCTCGGTACCCGGAAAGTTCGGGTTCAGGCTTTGCGTCACGTAGTGCACAACGCTGCCATTGACCACCCGGTAACGCCCCGCGTAGTGAAAATAACTGCTGTAGGCTGACGCGCGCTGCGCATCGGGCACTTTGCGCGGGCTGGCATCTTCGGGCAAGCGGGCGCGCTCACGTCGATTGATGGAAGCACTCATCCAGCCATCTGCCGTATACACGAGCAGACCTAGGGGGTCCTCGCCGAAGGGACTGCTGAAGTCATCCCGGCCCTCGTAGCCAATTGCCCACGACTCCAACTGCCAGGCACCAACCAGTTGCTGCTGTTCAACCATTGCTCTGCTTCACTCCTTGACCACGTGCCATTCTGTTCACGGTTGCAGGCGTTCTATGCGCCAGCCGTCGCCCTCCCGGTAGTAACGGAACCGGTCGTGCAGGCGATGCGCTCCACCTTGCCAGAACTCGATCCGCTCTGGAACAACCCGATACCCGCCCCAGAAGTCCGGCACCGGGATATCGCCCTGGGCAAACTTGCGCCGCAGGGTGTTCATCTGCGATTCCAGCACCGCGCGCGCCGACACCGGCCGACTCTGGCGCGATGCCAGCGCCGCGAGCTGGCTCTCCCGCGGGCGGCTGAGGAAATAGCGCGCCGACTCCAGTGCCGACAGGCGCTCCGCCCGGCCGGCAACAATCACCTGGCGCTCCAGCATATTCCATGGAAACAGCAACGACACCTGCGGGTGGCGGCTGATGTCCGCCGCCTTCGCACTGCTGTAATTGGTATAGAACACAAAGCCACGGGTGGCGACATCTTTGAGCAGCACAATACGCTGCCAGGGACCACCATCTTCATCCAGCGTGGCCAGCACCATGGCCGTGGGGTCGGTAATCTCGCTCTCCACTGCCTGCTGCAGCCAGGTATCGAACTGGGCAACGGGACAGGGTGCCAGCATCTCGCGCCGGAGTCCGCCGGCCAGATACTCGCGCCTGAATTCCTCGTATTTCACTGCATTGGTCCTGCACACAAAGCGGTATTATAGATCATCCGATGTGCTGGGAACGACCGGCGCGCGCTGTTGCATGGCGGGTATCTGGGGAAACGGAAACAACTGTCGCCACTGCGCGCCGAAATCGTCCTGCGGCGTACGCGAGAACGCCGCCTGGTAACGGCTACTTAGCAGGGCCGTCAGCTCATCCTCACTGGCGCCGCCGAGCAGCACCGCCGCCTCAAGTAAACCCTCGAGGCGCAGGCGCTGTGCCGGCGGCGCATCCAGCCCCTCGGCGAGCTGTGCAAACAGGCTATCGAGACGCGCCGTTATGTGCTCAAGCAGTGTATTCACTCCGCCCTGCCTCCCCGGTGTGCGACAGCCTGTGAGTATGCGTTGCCTGCCAAAACAGGTAAAGTGCGGCCCTTCGGCGCCGGAGGATCCACCTGATGAAACTGACCCGTTACCTGATTATTCTGCTGAGCATGGCTCTGCTGCCCGCCCCCCTCGCGCAGGCACAGGTGCCCGCCGCGGAAGCACCCATCATCGACTTCGGCAGCCGTTTCCTGCCCACCGTAGCACGCGAGGGTATGGTCGTCGGCCCCGAGCGGCTTGCCGCCGAAATCGGCCTCGAGGTACTGCGCCGCGGTGGCAATGCAGTGGATACCGCGGTCGCCACCGGCTTCGCGCTGGCGGTAAGCTACCCGCGCGCCGGGAATCTGGGGGGCGGCGGCTTCATGCTGGTGCATCTGGCCGAGGAGGACCGGCAGACGCTGATCGACTACCGCGAAACAGCCCCCGCCAGCGCCACGCGCGACCTCTTCCTGAATGCACAGGGCGAGGTGGACCGGCAACGGGCCTACTTCAGCCATCAGTCAGCCGGTGTTCCCGGCACCGTGGCGGGCCTGGTGCTGGCCCAGAAGCGCTACGGCACCTTGCCCCTCGCGGAGGTCATGGCACCTGCCATCGCCCTGGCCCGCGACGGGCTGGAGGTCTCCTTCGCGCTCAACCAGGAGATCGCCGCGCGCGCCGAACGCCTGGCCACCAACGCCGAGGCGCGCAAACTGTTCTTCGACGCCGAGGGGCGCGTCCCCGCGATCGGTGCCCGCTGGCAGCAGCCGGATCTGGCCTGGACGCTGGAGCAGATTGCCAGAGAAGGACACGAGGGCTTCTATGCAGGGGAGGTCGCTGACCGTATTCTCGCGGAGATGGAGGCGGGGGATGGCCTGATCAGCCGCGCGGATCTGGCGGCGTACCGCGCGATCGAGCGCGAGCCGGTCCGCGGTCGTTACAAGGATTTCGAGGTTGTATCCACACCACCCCCCTCTTCCGGCGGCATCCACATCATCCAGATACTGAACATCCTGGAAGGCTATGACCTCCAGGCCATGGGGCACAACAGCGCCGCCTACATTCACCACCTGGCGGAGGCGATGAAGCTGGCCTATGCAGACCGCAGCCGCTACCTGGCGGACCCGGATTTCGAGCCCGTGCCGGTCGGCGCGCTTATCGACAAGGCGTATGCCGAGCGGCAGCGCGCCCTGATCAAACCCGGCCGTGCAACCCCGGCGCAGGAGATTGCGCCGGGCAAAGTACTGGTCGACGCCAGTCATGACACCACCCATTACACCGTAGCCGACCGCTTCGGTAATGTGGTGAGCAATACCTACACGCTCAATTTCAGCTTTGGCTCACACATCGCCGTGCCGGGAACAGGCATGCTGCTGAACAACGAAATGGCCGATTTTGCCGCCAACCCGGGTCAGCCCAACCCCTTTGGGCTGGTGGAGGGCGAAGCCAACAGCATCGAGGGGGGCAAGCGCCCGCTGTCGTCCATGAGCCCCACCATGGTGTTCCGCGAGGGTAAACCCTGGATCGCCACCGGCAGCCCCGGCGGCAGCCTCATCATCACCTCGGTACTGCAAACGGTGCTCAACGCCATGGCTTTCGACATGAACATTGCCACAGCGGCGGCGGAACCGCGGGTGCACCACCAGTGGCAGCCGGACAAACTGGTTGTCGAGCAGGGCATCAGCCCGGATACCCTGAGCCTGCTGCGCGCACTGGGGCACAATGTGGACATTGCCGGGCGCACGCTGGGTCGCACGCAGTCGATCATGCTGGAACGGGGTTACCTGCTGGGTGCGACCGACACCCGTAGGCCCGGGGGATACGTTGCCGGCTACTGAGCCCGCGGCAGCCGGACCTTGGCCGTCTGGCGGCTGATGGCAACCAGGTTGCCGGCGCTATCCCAATACTCGCCATCTTCCTCGATCACGCCGGAAGTAAGGTGTTTGGAGAACAAACGCGCCTGCAGTGGGCCAGGCGCCGGCAGGCCGCGCAGCTGTACGGTCAATTCCACCGTGGGCACCCAACCCACCACACCCAGCACGTCGAATACGGGGGGCGGAAAAGCGTCCGCGAACATGAGCAGGGCGATGGCATCAGGTGCGGCACCATCCGCGTGCTGTACCCAGCCGCGAAATTCACCGCTGCCGCTGGGCTCGCCGCCACGAAACACGGCTGCCTCCTCCACCAGACGAATGTCGACTCGCTGCCTGAATTCCAGGCCACTGTCGGCGCCGATCACACACGCCTCCCAGGCCGGAAAATGGGGTCGAGCCTGCCCTGACCAGCTCGGGCCCTGCAAGCGTGCCAGCGTGGTGTAGGCCGCAGTCACCACCATCTTCAACTCACCGTCCTGATACAGGCGCGCGCTGGCATGGCTGGTGTTGCCACCTGCGCGCAGCAGCTCGACACGGCACTCGACCGGTCCGAGCGTGGTGGGCGCCAGGTAGAACGCGTTGACGGCCAACGGATCCTTGTGCGGCAGCGCTTCGCTCAGCGCCCTGCCGACAATAGCCAGCACATACCCGCCATTGGGCACAGCGCCGATGCGCCAGCCGGCATGCAGCTCCGCCGTCCACAGATTTTCGCCGCGCCGTTGCACGGCGGTTTCCAGGGCAAACTGGCTGGGCGTGACAGGCTCTGACATGACGGCTCCGGGATCGGGTGTAAGGTAATGCGCCAAAACAGGCGCAGCTGCGTATTTTGTGTGTGGCTGGCGTAAATGTATATACTTGAACGGCGCTGGTCGCTCCTACCGGGCCCGAACAAGCGCTTTCGCGATGGTGATCGATGCCATGAAAGGACTGTATTTTGCGGCGCTCCTGTTGGCAGGTGCGCTCGGCGCGAACCAGGGGTTCGCTGACACACTACCCGCGGCGCCGACCGACGACACCGCGACAGATGATGCGGCTGAAGTGCCAATCGCCAGCCGCGACATGGACGCCCTGGCACAACGGCGCGCGCTGCAGGAGACCATCACCAACCTCGAAAGCGAGTACGGCGCCTACAGCCCGGTGCTGCCCGAGCGGCTCCTGAGCCTGGGGCTGGCCCTGCAGTCGGAGGGGCGCCACGCCGAAGCCGCCGCGGTACTCAAGCGCGGCACCCACCTGGCCCGGGTGAGCACCGGCCTCTACAGCCTCGAACAACTGCCTCTGTTGGAGTCCGAAATCGCCAGCCTGCAGGCCCTGGGGGACTATCGGGCCGTCGATGACCGGCAGCGCTACCTGTACCGAGTACAAAGCAAGGCTCCACTCTCTTCTGCGCAGCGCGTGCGGGCCTACGTACAGCAAGCCGACTGGCAGCGGCAGGCCTTCCTGCTGAACATGGATGAGGAGCCAGGCTTACGCCTGCTGCAGATGTGGGAGTACTACCGGCTGGCGCTGACTGAGGTGCTTGACCAGAGCGGCGATACCTCCCGCGACCTTCTGCCCCCCCTGTACGGCATGCTGCAGGCGCAGTACCTGATTGCCGGGTATCGCTGGCCCGATAGCGGGGACAACACGGGCAATGGCTTCACCAGCAACAACCTGCGCCCGCTGGGCAACAGCTACCTGAGGGACAATTTCGACAAGGGCCGGGCGGTGCTACAGGCGATTTACGATCTCGAACAGCTACACGGCAGCGCCGACCCCCAGGCAGGGGCGCGCGCGCAGACCCTCCTGGGTGACTGGTTGCTGTGGCACGGCGACAGTGAAGGCGCCATGGCGGAGTATGCGAAGGTGCTCGCGGAACTTGCGGACGATGCCGCTGCCCAAGCCTTGTACAATGAGCTCTTCGCCGAGCCTGTGCCGCTGCCGGCCCTGGACGGCCTTGATGTGCATGGGCCTCTCGCTGTCGAGGGGGATGGGGATATACTACTGGGGTTTAACGTCGCGGCCGACGGCAAGGTCTCCGACCTGCAACGGCTGGATGATTCCGGTGCGGCGAACGGGCTCGCCAATCGGCTCATGCGCAGCTTGCGCAACACCCCGTTCCGACCGCGATTCGACCTCGCTTCCGGCACGCCGGTCGCCACCGACAACCTGGTTATGGCCTATGACAGTACACGCTGAAACATCAAATGCACCGACCCTGCTGCGCAGCGCGGGCTGCGCTGTATTGTGCCTGATGCTGGCGGGCTGCCCCAGTGCCAGCAACCCCACCCAGCCGTCCTCTTCACCCAGCACACCCTCCGCGTCCTCCAGCAGCAGCCCGAGCGCATCGTCTTCCAGCTCATCGTCCTCCAGCAGTAGCCCGAGCTCAGCCACCAGCGGCAGCAGCTCATCAATGCCCTCTACAGCGGGTGGCTCACCCGGCAGCAGCGCGGGCACGCCCGACACCGGTACGTCCGGAGCCCAGGACACTGCGCAGGCCGGTGGCGCAACGCAGCCGACACCCGCATCCGCTACAGGTAGTGACCCGAGTACAGGCGGCGACCGGGGCGCAGCCAGTGCGAGCGCTGGCAACCCCGCAGGCGGCGTGCAACCGGCGGGTGAACCGGGATTTGAAGCCAGCAATGGCGGTGCAGCCCTGCCCGACATGCGCGACAACCCAACGCTGGACCCCGGCACCCTCGCCGCGCTCGAAGCGGCCATGGAAGCCGCTGCTCAGGGCGGCAATGCGGGTACGGGGGAAGGCGTCGGCAGCGAAACAGGTGCAGCGTCGGGGCAATGGCCGGGTGACACCCAAGGTAGCTTGCCAGGCAATGCCGGTGCCGGCACCGGACCACTGACCCCGGCGGAACAAGTGGCCATTCTCGATGCGCGGCTGGAAGCCGGTGCGGGCGATTTCGACACCATGATTCTTGAAGAACAGGCCCGCCAGCGCAGCGCGCGCCGCGCCAGCAGTGACGACACACCCGCCTCAGAGCCCGCGGGTGGCGCCCCGGCCGGTGGCCGCGAGGGTCCCTACGGCGAAGATATCACCGTGGCCGGAGCCGGCGGCGGGCGCGGCAGCGTCAACACGCCCGGGCGCTCGGCCCCCGCCAATACGGCCCGCTACCCGGCACCTGACGACATACCCAGCGGCAACGACGACGATGTCGTCGCCCGACAGCTGCGCGAAGCCGCCATGCGTGAGCCCGACCCCGCTGTGCGCGAAAAGCTCTGGGATGAATACCGCAAATACAAGGGACTCACGCCATGACCACCGCCCGGCTTGCGCTTGCTGCGCTGCTGGTCACGCTGACCGCTTGTGTCAACCAGACCGTCAAAACCTCCGCGGTGCCGCCGCTGGAGCGCCCAACCCAGGTCGCGCCCGAGACGGCGCTGCTGGACGTTGGCGTACTGGTGTTCGACCCCGGCCTCGATGAGTATGACGAGGATCAGCAAATCTACCCGGAGGTGCGCAAGGCGGAAGCGCGCTTTATGCCCCGACTGCTCGCCGAGGCCATGCAGAACAGCGGTGCCTGGGGTGCGGTGCGCGTCATTCCCTCCGATCGCCAGACTGTTGACTTGCTGGTACGGGGGCGCATTGTGCACTCGGACGGTGAAACCCTCCAGCTGCACATCGTCGCGCGCGATGCCCGCGGAGCCGAATGGCTGGACAAGACCTACGAGGCGAACGCCAGCAAGTATGCCTATGCGCCAACAACGCGCACCAGCTACGACCCGTTTCAGGCCATTTACCACACCATTGCCAACGATTTGGCGCGGCAGCAGGAAAGCCTGACGCTGGCCCAGCGCGAGGATATCCGCCTGATTACCGAACTGCAGTTTGCCCGCAGCTTTTCTCCTGAAGCCTTCGACGGCTATCTCTCGGAGAACCGCAAGGGTGTTGTGGAGGTCAGCCGCCTGCCCGCAGATGACGACCCCATGCTGGAGCGCATCCGCAGCATCCGCGAGCGCGACCAGCTGTTCGTCGACACACTGCAGGAGCACTACGGCTACTTCAGCGGCGAAATGCAGGTGCCCTACCAGGAGTGGCGCAAGATGAGCTACGAAGAGGCCATTGCGCTGCAGGAGCTGCAGGCTGAGAGTCGGCGCAACCTGATCGCCGGCGGTGCGGCGATCCTTGCCGGCATCTATGCGGCCGGCAGCAGTGAACGCTCCAGCAGAGCTGCCGGCAACGTCGCCATCATCGGCGGTGGCTATTTGCTCAAGAGCGGCCTGGAAAAACGCGCCGAGGCCCAGATTCACGTTGCCGCACTGGAAGAGCTGGGCATGTCGCTGGAAGCGGAAATTACGCCGCAAGTCATTGAACTGGAAGACCGCACTGTCATGCTCAGTGGCAACGTCGAAGAACAATACGCCCAGTGGCGCGAACTGCTGGCGGACATCTACCAGGCCGAAGTCGGTCTGCTGGAACCCCTTCCAACCGTCGACAACCCCTGACCCAGGGACCAGCCGCCACAAGGCCCATTGCCGCATGACCAGCCCTAACGAGCCCGTTCAACCCACACCCTTCAGTGTCGCCCAACCGGTCGCCAGCGAGGTGAGAAACAGTGGGCAGGCCAGCAGCGAGTCGCGCTGGCTGATCCCGGCCCTGCTGTTTCTGGTGGCCTGTGCCCTGGCCGTGGTGTTCTGGCTGCCCTCCCAGCTTGGCAGCGAGCCGGGAGCTCCGGCTGCGCCTGCCGAGAGTTCGCCCGCCCCGGTCGGCCAGACGCCTGCGATGCCCGCTGCAGATTCCGCAGAGCCTGCCGCCAGCCCCTGGTCAGACGCGCAACAGGCGCGCCTGCGCACGGCGGCGCAGGATGTTCTGGCACAGCTGGTGGAGCTACAGTTTGGGCTGGAGGAGCGTGGTGCCGCCGTCTGGGCGCGTGCTGAGCTGGAGAAGGCGAAAGCGGCGGCTGGCCGCGGCGATGCGCTCTATCAGACGCGCGAGTTTGTCGCCGCCACCGAGGCCTACCGCGACAGCCTCACACAGCTGCAGGCCATCGAGGCAACTATCCCCGCGGTGCTGCAAAACGCCCTGGACTCTGCAGCCGCGGCACTGGAAACAGGCGATGCACAGGGGCTGGAGCCGGCGCTGGCCACGGCGACGCTGCTCGCACCCGACGATCCCACCCTGGCGCAACTGCGCGACCGTGCTGCGGCCATGGCGCCGCTACAGGCCGCGCTGGACCAGGCACAGGCCCTGGAGAGCGCCGGTGACCTCGCCGGCGCCGAGGCGACCCTGCAGACGGCAACCCAGCTCGACCCCGCCAGTCAGCGAGCCGCTCGCGCCCTCACGCGCGTGCAGGCAGCCCACGCGACCCAACGCTACCAACGCGCCATGAGCGAAGGCTATAGCGCCCTCGACGAGGGTCGCTTTGACGCCGCCGCCAGTGCCTTTGCCAGCGCGCGCAAACTGCAGCCCGACAATCCGGAGATTGATGCTGCGGTGACCGAATTGCGCAGCACACAAAGTGCGGCCCGGCTGAGCGCCCTGCAACGCACCGCGCGTAACCACGAGGCAAAAGAGGCCTGGGGCGATGCTGTGGCCAGCTATGAAGAGGCGCTTGCGGTGGACGCGACCCTGGTGTTTGCGCAGGAGGGTCTGGCGCGGGCGCAACCGCGGGCACGCCTGGACACTCAACTGCGCGAGGCGCTGGCCGCACCGGAGCGGCTGGCAGACCCCGCCGTTGCCAGAAATCTGGAGCAGTTACTGAGCGAAGCGCGCGGGGTGACTCCGGCAGGGGACACACTCGCGCAGCAGATCGGGCAACTGGCGCAGCTTCTGGAACGGGCCAACACACCGGTCACGGTCACGCTGCGCTCGGACCAGCTCACCGCCGTGCTGGTACAACGGGTCACCAGACTGGGCCAGTTTTCTGAACAGCGCCTGACGTTGCGCCCGGGCGAATACACCGCGGTGGGCACGCGGGAGGGGTACCGCGATGTCAGGGAAACCTTCACCGTTTCCGCCGACCAGGTACCACCCCCCATTTTCATCGCCTGCACGGACCCGGTTTGAATGAGCACTGAGCGCACCCCCACACAACCGATTGCCCCGAGCAGTTTCGAGCCACTCGATCGGGCGCAGCCGCCCGCAGCGGGCCGTGGACGCGGCTGGCGGCGCTGGCTTCTACCACTGGCCATCCTGCTGTTTGCATTGGTGATGGCATTCCTGTTCCTGGCGCGTTCGGTGGAGATCAGCACAGACACCACAACACCCGCAGACATCGACCTGAGCGGCTTCCACTTGCCGCTGGGCAGTCGCCTCCTGCTGCTGCCCGGGATCTACTCCCTGCAGATCGCCGCGCCGGGCTACGTCACCCTGGAAACCGACCTGACCGTGAGTGACGAGGCCAGCCAGCGTTTCAGCTTCGAGCTGCAGCCTGAACCCGGCATCGTGACCCTCCTCACACAGCCTGCCGGCGTAGCGGTCACCATTGATGACGCCTATGTTGGCGAGGCCCCGATGAGCGCGCTGGCACTTACCGCAGGCGTGCACGCGCTGGCACTGCGCCACCCGCGCTATCTGCCGCTGGATGTCACCCTGGACGTCGCCGGTCGCGCACGGGAAGAGACTTTCACATTCAGCCTGTCACCCGCCTGGGGCGTCGCCACCGTCAGCAGCGAGCCCGCGGGGGCAGATATTCTTGTCGATGGCGAGCCAGTCGCCACGACACCCGCCGCGGTGGAGTTGCTGCAGGGCGAGCGCCAGCTGCAGTTGCGCCTGCCCGGTTATGCGCCCTGGCAGCAAACGTTGGTGGCGGGAGCCGGTGAAAATATCACCCTCGACACCGTGCAACTGCAGCCGGCTGCCGGGGTGCTTGAGGTCACCAGCACACCCAGTGGCGCCAACGTCACGCTGGATGGCGACTTTCAGGGCCAGACACCCGTGACTCTCAACCTGCTACCCGACACAGCGCAGCGGCTCATGTTGACGCGCCCGGGCTACCGGCGCCACAGCGAAACGGTGCAGCTGGCGGCTGGCGCCACCGGGCGCAAGGCCATCACCCTGCAGGCCCAGTTGGGCGCTATCGATTTGCGGGTGAGCCCACCCGAGGCGGAGGTGCGTGTGAATGGGCGCCTGATCGGGCGCGGCAACCAGTCGCTGTCACTACCCACGGTCGAGCACCGGGTGGAGGTCAGCCTGCCCGGTCACCGCAGTGAGTCGCAGCGCATCACGCCGCGGCAGGGGTTGGAGCAGCGTTTCGAGGTGGCCCTGCAGACCGAACAGGAAGCCAGGGTGGCACAGGTGCAGCCTGAGGTAACCTCGGCGCTGGGGCAAACACTGCGCCTGTTCATCCCCGGCGAGCACGGGCCCGACAGCTTCACCCTGGGTGCCTCGCGGCGCGAGCCCGGCCGCCGCGCCAATGAAGTGCTGCGCCCGGTTACCCTGCGACGCATGTTCTACCTGCAGACAACAGAAGTGACCAACGCCCAGTTCCGCCAGTTTCTTGCCAGCCACAATTCCGGGCAGCTCGAGGGCAACAGCCTGAACCGTGAGCACCAGCCCGTCGCACAGGTCAGCTGGCAACAGGCCGCACAGTTCTGCAACTGGCTCAGCCAGCGCGAGGGTCTGCCCGCCTTCTACACCCAGAACCAGGGCATCGTGACCGGTTTCAACCCCGCCGCCACCGGCTACCGCTTGCCTACAGAAGCGGAATGGGCCTGGGCCGCCCGGGTCAAGGGGGAAACGCGTCTCACCTTCCCCTGGGGCGACAGCTTTCCCCCCACTGCCGTTGTCGAGAACTATGCAGACAGCAGCTCGGCCTACGTCACCGGGCGCACCATCAATGGCTACAACGACGGCCAGGTGGTGAGCGCGACAGTCGCCAGCTTTGCCGCCAACCATAACGGCCTGCACGACCTCGGCGGCAACGTGGCGGAGTGGGTGCACGATGTCTACCAGATCCCGGCCGCCAACACCCCAGCAGAGACGGATCCGCTGGGCCCGCAAACGGGAGACAACTACGTGATTCGCGGCGCCAGCTGGGCCATGAGCCGCATGTCCGAACTGCGCCTGCCATTTCGCGATTATGGGCAAGCCGGGCGCGATGACGTAGGATTCCGGGTCGCACGCTATGCGGAGTAACCCCACCATGCCAAGTGCCTTCCTGCTACCCTGCCTGCTGCTGGCAGCCAGTGCCATTGTCAGCCCGGTAGCGGCACAGGAGACCCCGGAAGCAGCCACCACCGAAGAGCCCGCAGCGCGTGCCGCCGCCGCACCCCAGCCTGCAGAAGCCGCCGCCACCGCTGCCACACGCTCAGCGTCCGGGCCCGGTTCGCCACTCGATTACGAAGCCTCGGAGCAGATCTCCGAGGACCTCTCTGTTTCTTTCCCCGTGGATATCTAGGACACCACAATGAAAATCAAGCTATCCCCGGAATTCACCTTTCAGCTGTTCGCACTGCTGATCGCCATCATCGTTGTGCACGCGCTGTACGTGGGGGTGATCAGGCCCAGCGCGGATGCGCAGCTGCAGCAGCAAATGGCAATGCAGGCTGCCGGTGAAGACTTCGTACCCGAGCGCAGCCTCGCTGTGGTGATACGCGATTTCGAGCAGGAAGCCTGCTTTATCCTGCTGCTCTGGGCCCTTGCCATCATGGCCTACAAGGGGCGCAGCACATTGCGCGAACAAGCACTACTGGAGCGCGCCCTGCTGGATATTCCCGACGGTACCACGCTGCTGCCAGAGGATGCGCGCGAATACAGCCGCTCGCTGGAGGCCCTGCCCGCCGCAGAGCAGGACTACCTGTTGCCACGTACCCTGCTGAGCGCACTGCAGCGCTTTGCCACCACGGGCAGTATTCCTGCAGTGTCCAACACCATCAAGGAAGAGTGCGAAGTGGAATCCGATCGACTGGATTCGGAGTTGTCGATGGTGCGCTATATCGCCTGGGCCATCCCGTCCATCGGCTTTATCGGTACTGTGCGCGGAATCGGTGATGCCCTGGGACAGGCGTACAAGGCCGTTGAGGGCGACATTTCCGGCGTCACCGTCAGCCTCGGCGTTGCCTTCAACAGCACCTTTGTCGCGTTGGTGCTAAGTATCATCATCATGTTCTGCCTGCACCAGTTGCAACAATCGCAGGAAAAGCTGGTACTGGACTCTCAGCGGTATGCCGACAAGCGGCTGCTGCGCCATCTGGTGGCACACTGATATGGCCGTCGCGTGGCTCGACCTGCACGACAGTAACCTGCAGCTCTGGCACGGTGACCTGCACCTGAGCAGTCCCGGGTACGCCCTGCTGGAAGCGGGGCAATACTGTTTTGGCCAGGATGCGCGGGCCGCAGCGCGCTTGCGTCCCAGGGATATCTCCACCCGCTACTGGTGGCAGCTGAATACCGCTGCGCTGCAGCCGGCGCTGGGCCCGGCCCGCCACACCGCCGACCTCGTGCACGCCCATCTGCAGGCCCTGCATCGTGACGCCGGCGCGCCCGACGAACTGCTGCTGGCAGCGCCGGGCAGCATGCGCAAGGAACAGGTGGCCCTGCTGCTGGGCATCATCCAGCAGTGCCCGTTTGCGGCGGTCGGCCTGGTAAACCGCAGCGTGGCCCTCGCCAGCCTTCATGCCGATCAGGAGCGCGTGTTTCACCTGGAAGTGCAATTGCACCAGGCGCTGCTCAGCGAGGTGCGTCGCGAGGGCACCGAGGTGACGCTGCAGAAGGTCACAGCACTGCCGGGCAGCGGGTTACTTGCGCTGCAGGAGCGCGTGGTGGAGGCCGCCGCCGGTGCATTCATTCGCCAGACCCGCTTTGACCCGCGCCGCCGCGCGGAGACCGAACAGCAGCTGTATGACGCTCTGCCCGGCACGCTGCGCGCCCTGCATGAAGCCAGCGAGACCAGCCTCAGCGTGAACGGCTATCACGCGCGCCTGACCCGCGGTGACCTGCAGGCCGCGGGCAACATGCTGCTCGACGCTGTTGTCGGCAACCTGCCCGACGCATCCACCCACGGCGTACTCCTGGACCCTGTCGCTGCGCTGCTGCCGGATGTCGCGACGCGCCTGCGCGCCCGCGTGTTGCAGCCGGGTGACATGCAGCGCGCGCTGGCACTGCACGAGCCGCAGTTGCTGCAACGCGCCGAGGCTCTGGTGTTCGTGGAGCGCCTGCCCGCAGTGGCCCAAGACGTAGATCACAACCCGCCCCGGGACGTGGCCGAGGAACAGTCTATTGTGGCGACACACCTGCTGTGCAACGCCGAAGCACGCGCGCTGACGCCAGACGGCACGCCTCTCGGGGCGGGCTGGTCACTGGTCGTCGCGGCGGACGGCGGCTGGCGGCTGCGGGCCGGGTCGGGTGCCGGGGCCCTGGCGCGCAACACAACACCCTGCCGCGATGGCGAGCCGGTCGCCAATGGCGACCGCCTGCAGCTGGCGGACGGCACCGAGGCCCAGCTCATCCGGGTCAGCGACTAGGCGAGGCGCAACATGGCCAGGCGCAAGCGCGGCTTCACCACCTTCAACCTGAGCTTTCTGGATATCATGTCCTGCGGCTTCGGCGCCGTTGTGCTCGTGTTCCTGATTATCGACCATTCTATCGAGGTGCAATCGCGCGACCTCAACCGCGACCTGCTGTCGGAGGTCAACCTGCTGGAGGAAGACATCACCACCGGCGAAGCGGGGCTGGTGAGATTGCGCAATGCCCTCAGCGAGGTCGACCAGCAGATGGCCGAGGCCCAGGGCAGGGCCACCCGGGTCACGGAGGATCTCGATGAGTACGAGGCCCTGATCGCGGCGCTGCGGGAGTCGGTGAGCAGCAGCCCGGACGTCGATCGGCTGAAGGCCGAGATCCAGGCCCTGGAAGCGGACGTCAAACGCTTGCAGGAGTCCGCCGAAGACACCAGCGGCAGCAGTGCCCGCAGTTTCACCGGCGATGGCAACCGCCAGTACCTGACCGGGCTCAACCTGGGCGGACGGCACATTGTCATCCTGCTCGACGTCTCTTCCAGCATGCTGGCTGACCGCCTGGTGAACATTATCCGCCTGCGAAACATGGCACCGGCCATGCAGCGCAGCGCAGAAAAGTGGAGCCGTGCGCTGAACACCGTCGACTGGCTGACCGCACAACTGCCTGTCGGCAGCAGCTACCAGGTCATCACCTTCAACACCGAAGCCACGTTTGCGCTGCCGGATACTGCCGGCACGTGGCTGGAGGTCGCCAACCAGCCACAGTTGGAATCCGTCACACGGGCGCTGCGCGACATACTTCCCAAAGGCGGCACCAGCCTGGAAAATGCATTTCTTGCCCTGGGACGGCTAAGCCCGGCGGCGGATAATATTTTCCTGATCACCGACGGCCTGCCCACGCAGGGCACAGCAGCGCCACGGGGCAGCACGGTCAGCGGCAAGCAGCGCTTGGACCTGTATCAGCAGGCGCTGCGGCGGCTACCGCGCAACGTGCCGGTGAATGTGATTCTGGCGCCCATGGAAGGCGACCCGATGGCGGCTTCGGCCTTCTGGCAGCTTGCCCAGGCCACCCGGGGCAGCTTCATGACCCCCTCGCGGGACTGGCCCTAGGAAACGGCATGCGCAAACGACGCCCAACAGAAGAATTCTCACTCTCGTTTCTGGATGTGATCTGCTGCGGCTTTGGCGCCGTCATTCTGCTGCTGATGATCACCAAGACTGTGCAACCGCAGATCATAGAAGCTTCCACCGTCAATCTGCAGGGGAAGGTGGCCGAGTTGCAGGCGCAGGTATTCGAGATCCGTGGCGAAACCCGTATTCTCAACCGCGACCTGAATGCCCGCCAGGAGCAGCTCTCTGCCTTGCGCGAGCGCATCGCGATTCTGCAGGGACAATTGGCGAGTACCCGCTCCCGCCACGACAGCCTGCAGGTCAATGCCAGCACGAGTGATGTCATTGCCGAGCAGCTCGCCATCGCCCGCCAGTCACTGTCCGCGGAGCAGAAACGCCTGCAGAGCCAGCAACAGCAAGCCAAAAACAACTATATTGGGGGTATACCGGTCGACAGCGAGTACATCATTTTCGTCATCGATACGTCCGGGTCGATGTTCTACTACGCCTGGGAGCGGGTGTTGCGGGAAATCGAGTCAGTGCTGAGCATCTACCCCGAGGTGAAGGGCATCCAGGTCATGAACGACATGGGAGACTACATGTTCAGCCGCTACCGCGGCCAGTGGATACCGGATACCGCAGCGCGGCGCACGGCGATCATCCAAAACCTGCGTAACTGGAACGTGTTCAGCAACTCAAGTCCGGTGGAGGGTATCACCCAGGCCATTCGCAGCTTTTACGACGGCAAGAAACGCATTAGCGTTTACGTATTCGGTGACGACTTCACCGGCAATTCGATCAGCCAGGTGCTCAACACCGTCGACCGGCTGAACCGTGACAGCGGCGACCAGCGCCTGATTCGCATCCACGCCGTCGGTTTTCCCGTACTCTACTCACAGGCGCCAGCACAGCAGAATACCGCGCACCGCTTTGCCGCACTGATGAGAGAGATGACCTATCGCAATGGAGGCACCTTTGTCGGGCTCAATGACTACCGCCCCTGAGCGCTGGCTCACCGCTCTGGTGTTTACCTGCCTGCTCGCAGGCTGTGGCACCAAGCAGGTTGTTGTGCAAAGCGAATTCCCCGACCCGGTGATGAACCCCCTGCCCCTGACACTGGGCATCTGGTACAACGACGAATTTGCCAACCATGAGTTTTTCGATGAGGCCAGTGGTCGCAGCGAGTCCAGCTGGCTCGTAAACACTGGTCAGGCGCAGGTAGAGTTGTGGCAGACCCTGCTCAGGGGCATGTTTCGCAATGTGGTGTTCATGAACGGTAAACCCGGGCCGGGCCAGATGAACCCGGTGGTAGACGCCGTATTGCTGCCCGCCGTGGATGAACTGCAATACGCCATCCCGTCACACACCAACGTCAAGGTCTACGAGATCTGGATGCGCTACCGTTTCCAGTTGGTTACCACCGGTGGCGAACCCATCGCGGAGTGGACCATGCCTGCCTACGGCAAAACACCCACCGCCTTCATGCAGAGCGATGAGGGCGCCGTGCGCCTGGCCGCCATCGTCGCCCTGCGCGATGCCGGTGCACACTTCGCCACGACCTTCACCCGGGTGCCACAGGTTGAGGCCTGGCTAAACAGCCTGCCGCGCGCTGGCGCGACACAGGTGCAACCGTGAAGCCTCGCCGCCTGCTGCTTGGCACCCTGCTATTGAGCTGGCTCACGGGCTGCGTGAATGCCACTGTAGACCAGATGGTCTTCAATTCCCCCACGGAAGGGATGGGCGATGCCTCGGTGGTTATCCTCGGGCGCCGGCACGCCAGCGACTATGAAACCGAGCCGGGCTTCATCAGTTGTGTCGGCAAGCACATCGGCGCCCGTGACCCGTCGATACGCGTGATTGATGAACTCGAATTCCTCAACGCGCTCTACCCCTGGTTTGAGCCGCGCACGGCGCCGCTGCGCCCGGCAGACCTCGAAAAGCTGTTTGCACACCGCGATGTGGCGGAGAAGTTCGCCACCCTGCAAACACGCTACATGATCTGGATAGACGGCAGCACGGTGCGCGGCGATTCAGCAGGCTCCATGACCTGCGGCATAGGCCCCGGGGGTGCCGGCTGTTTTGGTTTTGGCACCTGGTCTGACGATGCCAACTATGAGGCCACCATCTGGGATTTTACCCAACGCGCCGAGGTTGGGCGGATCAGTGCCACCGCCAGCGGGCAGTCCTACATGCCCGCTGTGGTGCTGCCCATTCCGATTATCGCCCCAGTGCAGGGCACAGCCTGTGACAGTGTTGGCGATCAGTTGCTGGACTTTCTCTCCACGGCGAACTAGGAGCTGCCCATGATGACCGCACGTATCAGGAACACCGCGCTCGGCTGTACTCTGCTTGCCGTACTCGCGGGCTGTGCCGGCAACCCCGCCACGGGCGGCGCCAGCGTGGTAGTAATGAGTGAGGGCAAGGAAGCACAAATCGGCCAGGAGATGTATGTCGAAATCCAGAAGGAAGGCACGATCTACGACGATCGGGAGCTGCAGGACTACGTGAACCGGATCGGCCAGCGCCTGGTCGCCAACACTGAACGACCCGAACTGCCCTTCACCTTCACCGTCATCGACAGCCCGGACCTCAATGCCTTTGCGACGCCGGGAGGCTATGTCTATATTCATCGCGGGCTGCTCGCCTACCTGGATTCCGAAGCGGAGCTGGCCGGCGTGCTCGGGCACGAAATCGCGCACGTCACAGCGCGGCATGCAGCACGCCAGCGTGCGGGTTCCATTACCACCCAGGTGCTTGCAGTGACCGCCGGCGTGCTCACCGGTAGCCGCGACATCATGGACTCCGCCGGCATGTACGGCACCGAGCTGGTGCGCGGGTACGGGCGTGAGCATGAACTGGAAGCAGACGGCCTGGGCGCGCGTTACATGCACCTGAGTGGCTACGAGCCTGACGCCTTGCTGAATGTGATCGGCGTACTCAAGGACCAGGAGCAGTACCAACGCGTGCGCGCCAAAGCCGGCGGCAAACCGCCAGGCACCTACCATGGTCTCTACGCCACGCACCCGCGCAACGACCAGCGCCTGCAAACGGTCATCCGCGCCGCCAATGAACTGGACACAGGCCAGGTACTGGAGGACCCCAGCTTACCCGGTGAATTTCAGCAGCGCACGGACGGCCTGCTCTGGGGCCCGCGAATCAAGCGCGAAGACAACCGCTACTACCACAACAAACTCGCTTTCAGTTTTGCCCACCCACCGGGGTGGCAGGTGAGCAGTGGCAGCCAGGCAATCATCGCCAGCGCCGCAGATGGCAGCGCCAGCCTCACCATCTCCCTGCAAAGGCCCAATGCAAACCAGACACCGCAGCAGGCCCTGGAAGCATCCGCTACAGGCACCATCAGCGCGGGCCAGGCATTGGAACAGGCGGGCCTGCAGGGTTACAGCGCCGTGGCCAGCGGCAGTGGCAGCGCACGGCGCCTGGCAGTCATCAACCACAACTGGCAGTTCCTGTTCGAGGGCAAGGCAGATAATTTCAAGGCAGCCGATACCGACCTGCTGGCCATTATCGAAAGCTTTCGCCCGCTGCACCCACAGGAGCGCAATGCCGGTGAGCAGCGCTATGTACGCTACATTCAAGTGCCACGAGGTGCCACCATGAGCAGCCTGGCAGCCAGTATTCGCCTGCCGGACGCGGAGGCGCAGCTGCGGCTCCTGAACGGCTTGTACCCCAACGGCGAGCCGCGCACCGGCGACTGGATCAAGGTCATCCAGTAGCGGGGCAGGCCATCACTAAGCCGGCGACGGCATTCAACCGTAGCGTGTATCGGCGACAAACGGGTTGCTGCGGCGCTCCTGGCCGAAGGTGGACGTGGGCCCGTGGCCGGGCACAAAGGTAATGTCATCACCCAGCGGGAACAGGGTATCGCGGATGCTGTGGATCAACTGGTCATGGTCGCCCCGCGGAAAATCGGTGCGCCCGATGGAACCCTGAAACAGCACGTCTCCCACCCAGGCCACGCGCTCGCCCGAGTGCAAAAACACGACATGACCCGGTGTATGCCCCGGGCAGTGAAAGACCTGTAGCGTCTGTGCGCCCACTGTGACGGTGTCGCCCTGCTCCAGCCAGCGGTCGGGCGCAAACGCGTCGGCGTGGGGGAAGCCCGACATCTGGCACCATTCCGGCAAACGGTCGATCCAGAAGGCATCCTCTTTCTCCGGACCTTCAATCGGCACGGCAAGCCGCTGGCGCAACACGTCTGCGGCTGCGCAGTGATCCATGTGGCCGTGGGTCAGGAGGATCTTCTCTATCGCCGCACCCATTTTTTCGGCCGCCTCCAGCACCCGCTCAACATCGCCGCCGGGATCCACCAGCGCACCCTTGCCGGTGTCGACACACTTGATGATGGAGCAGTTCTGCTGGTAGGCCGTAACCGGCACGATGGTGACCTGGATAGACATGCGTTACTTCCGGTTCGATTCGAGATCAGCCCGGGGATCGTTGAAGACCGCCATGTCGAGCTGGTTTTCACTTTTGCCCACAATCACTGCCACCGTGGCATCGCCGGTGACGTTGACTGCCGTGCGCACCATGTCGAGCAGGCGGTCCACACCGATAATAAGCGCGATACCCTCCACCGGCAGGCCGGCCTGTTCCAGCACCAGCGCCAGGGTTACCAGGCCCACGCCCGGCACCGCCGCGGTGCCGATGGAGGCGAGAGTGGCGGTGAGGATCACTGTGAGGTACGCGACCATGCTCAGCTCCACGCCGTACACCTGGGCAATAAACACCGTCGCCACGCCCTGCATAATCGCCGTGCCATCCATGTTGATGGTGGCGCCCAGCGGCACGGTGAAACCCGCCACCGAACTGTGCACACCGAGACGACGCTCAACGGTGCGCAGGGTTATCGGCAGGGTGGCGCCGGAAGACGCCGTGCTGAAGGCAAAGGCCCACACCGAGCGCATTTTCTGCATCATCATGCGCGGGGAAACCCGGGCGATGGTCGCCAGCAGCGCGTTGTAGGTAACCAGACCGTGAAAAATGAGCACCGCGAGCACCGTGAAGAAGTAGGCCGCAAGATCCATGATGGCGCTGATGCCCATCTCGGCAAACAGCTTCGCCAACAGGGCAAACACGCCCCAGGGCGCCAGCTCCATAAGCAGACCGACCATCTTCATGATGACGGCTTCCATGTCGGTGAAGAAGCTGGCGATCCGTCGCCCCGGCTCCCCCGCGTGGGAGATGGCATAGCCGAACAGCAGCGCAAACACGATCACCTGGAGCATATTGCCTTGCGCCATAGCGGCGACCGGGTTGGAAGGCACAATATTCACCAGCACATCGGTGAGCGGCGGCGGCTTGGCCACCTCAAACTGTGCATCGCCCGCCATTTCCACCCCCGCACCGGGGCCAATGACCACGGCGGCGAGCAGGGCGATACTGATGGCAATCGCGGTGGTAGCAAGATAGAAAAGAATGGTCTTGACGGCGATAGGCCCCATGCGCGCACTGTCACCCAGCGAGCTGGAGCCGCAGATCAGCGACACCAGTACCAGGGGCACGACCAGCAGCTTCAGCGAGGCGACAAACATGCGCCCGACCACATCGAACACGCCAAGCACCAGCCAGTCATTGACCGCCCGGCGCAACGGATCCGCGAGCTCACTACTTTGCAGCAGCAGATTGCACAGGGAGCCCAGCACAATGCCGGCCACCATCGCCAGAAGAATCCGCTTGGTAAGGCTCATCGACGGGCCTGCGAGTGGGTTGCCGCGCTGCAGATGGCTTTAGGCATCACTATCGCACGCTCCCGGCAGGTGGCTGACCACGTCAGCGTCAGCACAGGCATTGCAGGGCGATGACAAGGTCTCGCGTTGCCCCCCATCACGCAGCGCACAGACGGGGTTGTACTCCATGGTGCACACCTGCGGCCGTGGTTCACTGCAGACAATCTCGCTAGTGGCGCTTTCCGCCTGCAGCGGTGCTTCGCGCGGAGCGTCCTGCGGTGGCGCAGGCGCGGGCGGCTGGTTCGCACCGCAGCCCGAAAGCAGCACAATCAGGCACAGCGCACCGTATCGCAGCATGTGAATTCCTTCGCCATGAAAAAGCGCTAGGGTATCACTGCCACCCGCTAAACGCAGCTTTGCCGCCACAGCGTCTTCAGCCGAAGTCTCCCGCCTGGTAGTCGCGAATCGCCTGCTCAATTTCCGCCGGGGTGTTCATGACAAACGGGCCATACTGCGCCACTGGCTCGCCGATGGGCTGCCCCCGCAGCAGCAGTACGGAGGCGCCCGCGCGACCCGCGAGCAATGCCCAGTGGTCGCCACGAGAGGTAATGGCCAGCTGCCCGGCGAGCACGGACCGCCCGGGCTGTTCAAGGACGCCGGCATACACGTAGGCCAGCAGCGCCTCACCGACCGGCACAGGCAGCTCAAGCGTCGCGCCGGGCTGCAAGGTGACATCGACAAGTCCCGCGCGCGGCGCCAGCTCTTGCAAGGGGCCACGAGACGCGATGGCGCCTAACTGCCAGTCGCCGGCAATTGTGAGCGCGGTAAAGCCGTCTCCCTCGCTCCGCGTCAGCGTCTCGGCGGGAATGTCCCGATAGCGCGGTTCACCCATTTTTTCCCCCGCCGGCAGGTTGATCCAGAGCTGAAAGCCATGCAAGCCCTGAGTATCTAAAGTCGGCATCTCGGAATGGATAATCCCGCGACCGGCTGACATCCATTGCACACCGCCACTGCGGATTTCGCCGCGGTTGCCGCGGCTGTCCTCATGGATAATACCCCCGTGCTTCATGTAGGTGAGCGTTTGCATACCCCGGTGTGGGTGTGGCGGAAAGCCCCCACCCAGATCCTCGCGACGCTCGGCACGCAACTCATCGAGCATGAGTATCGGGTCCATCGCGGCGTGCTGCATACCCGTGATGCGCTGAATCGCCACTCCGTCCCCATCCTGGCTGGGCCTGGCAGAACGAATTTCCTGAACTGAACGCGCTTGCATGATGTGATCTCCTGAAGATTTGGCCACACAATAAGCTCGTTATTTACGAAATAAAATCGCATTATTTCGCCACTTGCTTTCGATTACTTAGAAAGGTGATGACATGAACCGAACCACGCTCGAACAATGGCGCATGCTGCAGGCAGTGGTGGAACACGGCGGCTTCGCCCAGGCGGCGGCAGCCATTCACAAGAGCCAGTCAACCATCAACCATGCCGTACACAAGCTGCAGGACCAGCTGGGTGTACCAGTACTGGAGGTTGTGGGTCGCAGGGCACAGCTCACTGAGGCCGGCGCCCTGCTGCTGCGGCGCGCCGGCCAGCTACTGGCGCAAGCCACGCAGCTGGAGGATATCGCCACCAGCCTGGCACAGGGCACCGAGGCGGAGATTCACCTGGCCGTTGATGAACTCTACCCCACGGAACATCTTGCCCGTGTGATGGACCTGTTTTCCGCGCGCTACCCCAATACCCGAATTGAACTCTACGAGACCATTCTCTCAGGCGGCGCAGAACGGCTGCTGCGCGGGGAGGTCGGGATGCTGATCGCCAGCGCGGTGCCCGGAGGATTCCTGGGGGAGCCCATCAGGCAGGCTGAGTTTGTTGCGGTCGCTGCCCGCGGTCATGCGCTGCATCAGTACGGGCGCCCTCTCACGGTGCAGGACCTCGCACGGGAGCGACAGATCGTGATCAGGGATTCCGCCCAGGACCGGCGCACAAACGCCGGGTGGCTCGGTGCGGAACAGCGCTGGACCGTGAGTCACGTGGCCACCTCCATCGAACTCGTTGGTCGCGGGCTCGGCTTCGCGTGGCTACCCGTGAGCAGGGTCGCGGCAGCTTTGGAAGCGGGGGATATACAGGCACTGCCATTGGAGCGGGGTGCGCGGCGCTACGCCACCCTGTACCTCACCCTCGCCGATCCGGACTGCGCCGGGCCCGCCACACGTGACCTTGCGGGATTGTTCCGCAGCCAAGCGCTGTAGGACCAACGGCGATCCGTTCTATTTTTTAGAAAGCTATTGCCAAATCTATGCGATTTTAATCGACATTTATCGAATGCACACTGGGCGCGAACTCACAGTAGAGAGGTAGCACCATGGGAAAGCTGGTTGACGGTCAGTGGCAGGATGTCTGGTACGACACCGACAGCAATGAAGGGCGTTTCGTGCGTGAAAGCGCCGGTTTCCGCCATTGGGTGACCGCCGATGGCGCGGCAGGACCCACGGGTGACGACGGGTTCGCAGCCGCCGCCGGGCGCTACCACCTGTATGTGTCGCTCGCCTGCCCCTGGGCACACCGCACGCTGATCGTACGCGCGCTCAAGGGCCTGGAACCGCTGATTGATGTCTCCGTGGTGAGCCCGCTGATGCTGGAGAACGGCTGGACCTTTAACCGCGACGAGGGCAGCAGTGGTGACCTCGTTGGCAACGCCGACTTCCACCACCAGATCTACACCCGTGCCGCACCCAACTACACCGGCCGCGTCACGGTGCCGGTGCTCTGGGACCGGGAACGGAACACCATCGTCAGCAACGAGTCCGCCGACATTATTCGCATGTTGAACAGCGCTTTTGATGCCCTTACCGGCAATACTGTGGATCTGTACCCGACCGCGCTGCACAGTGCCATCAACGCCTGGAACGAACGCATTTATCCCGCTGTGAACAACGGGGTGTACCGCGCGGGCTTCGCGACCACACAGGAGGCCTACGAGGAAGCCTATAGGGCGCTGTTCAATGAGCTCGATCACCTCGACGCGCAGCTTGCCGACCAGCGCTTCCTGACGGGCGAGCGCCTGACCGAAGCGGACATCCGCCTGTTCACAACCCTCATCCGCTTTGATGCCGTCTACCACGGGCACTTCAAGTGCAACCGGCAGCGGCTGGAGGACTACCGCAATCTGCCCGGCTACATCCGTGATATCTACCAGCAACCCGGCGTGGCAGAGACCGTGGACTTTCACCATATCAAGACGCATTACTATGCCTCCCACCGCAACATCAACCCGACCGGTATCGTGCCGGCTGGGCCGGAGATCGACTACCACGCCGCACACGGGCGCGGTTAAGCCGGCAACGGCAGGTCCCGCGGGAACAACTGATGCACTAGCTGACCCGCCCCGCCGTCCCCCAACGCCGCCCAGTGCTGCAACGGCAACTGCAGCTGGAGGTAGCCCGCCGTAGGCAGGTTGGTCAGGTGGAGACCGGGTACCAGATAATTGGCCAGATCCGTCAGGCCGGGGTTGTGCGCAATAAGAAACACAGCCTCATCGGTATCGGGGCGCGCGCGCAGCCAGACCAGCAGCTGCTCTGCGCCGAAGGTGTACAGGGCCGTTTCAATCCGATGCGACAGGCCAGCCAGGCCGGACCAGCCGGAACACAGTCCGGCCAGGGTCATTTGCGCACGCTTTGCACTGCTGGCGTGAATCGGCAGGGGTTGCAGCCAACGCCGCAGGGCGGCGCCCATACGGGGCGCATCCCGCAGGCCGCGTGCATTGAGCGGGCGGTCGTGGTCCGCAAGCCCGGGCTCGGCCCAATCCGACTTCGCGTGGCGCAGCAAGTGCAGGGTTTTCATCCTGGATTTCTCCTCAAGTCATCTACGGCGAAAGATCTCTCCTCCGCGCGTTGATCCGGGCTCAAGTCAGGCACAATTCGGGAGAAAAAACCAGATCGTTTTCACTCTCCGGGTCACGCATAATGGCGCGCCGCGACATTACAGGACCGCCACGGACACTATGAGCAAGAGCATTTCCCAGCGCATCGCCGAAGAACTCGCCGTCAACGAAAGCCAGATCAGTGCCGCCATCGGACTGCTGGATGAAGGCGCCACGGTGCCCTTCATATCTCGCTACCGGAAGGAAGTCACCGGCGGACTGGACGACACGCAGATGCGTCACCTCGATGAGCGCCTGCGCTACCTGCGAGAGTTGGACGAGCGCCGGCTCGCCATCCTCAAGTCGATTGCCGAGCAGGACAAACTGACGCCGGCACTGGAGCAGGCACTGCGGGAAGCCGACACCAAGAACCGGCTGGAGGATCTCTACCTGCCCTACAAGCCCAAGCGGCGGACCAAGGCGCAGATCGCCCGTGAAGCGGGGCTGGAGCCACTGGCGGACGCGCTGGTGACAGACCCGCAGCAAGACCCGGAGCAGCTGGCAGGCGCCTACCTAAACCCCGACCACGGGATTGACGACACCAAGGCGGCCCTGGACGGGGCACGTCAGATACTCATGGAACGCTTCGCGGAAGACGCGGACCTGCTCGCACGGCTACGCACTTTCCTGCAGGAGAACGCCCAGCTCGCCGCACGCCTGGTGCCCGGCAAGGAAAGCGAGGGGGCAAAGTTTCGCGATTACTTCGAGCACACCGAGGCGCTGGCGACCACGCCCTCCCACCGCGCACTGGCCATGTTCCGTGGCCGCAACGAGGGTTTCCTGCAGCTCAACCTGTTGCTAGACCCGGATGAAAAGCCCGGTGATGCCCATCCCTGCGAGGCGATGATTGCAGACTACTGGTCGATCCGCGATGCCGGGCGGGCAGCCGATCGCTGGCTGGCGGATACGGTGCGCTGGACCTGGCGGGTAAAACTGCTGACCCACCTGCAAACCGACCTGTTAACACAGCTGCGCGAACGTGCCGAGCAGGAGGCTATCGGCGTGTTTGCGCGCAACCTGAAGGATCTCCTGCTGGCGGCACCCGCCGGGGCCCACGCCACCATCGGCCTCGACCCGGGGCTGCGCACAGGCGTGAAGCTCGCTGTTGTCGATGCCACCGGCAAGGTGCTGGACCACGGCGCCCTGTTTCCACATCCACCCCAGAAGCGCGCGCGGGATGCGAGCGCCGAGCTTCTGCGCCTGATCCAGCAACATAACGTTGAGCTCATCGCCATTGGCAATGGCACTGCCAGCCGGGAGACCGACAAGTTCGTCGGCGAACTGCTGCAGGCACACCCCGATCTCAACTGCCGCAAAGTCATGGTGAACGAGTCCGGGGCCTCCATCTATTCGGCATCCGAGTTTGCCGCACGGGAGTTTCCCGACCTCGATGTGACCATTCGCGGCGCGGTATCCATCGCCCGCCGGCTGCAGGACCCACTGGCTGAGCTGGTGAAAATCGACCCGAAATCCATCGGCGTGGGCCAGTACCAACACGATGTGAGCCAGGTGCAGCTGGCACGCCAACTGGACGCGGTGGTCGAGGATTGCGTGAACGCCGTGGGGGTGGATGTGAATACGGCGTCGGTACCACTGCTGGCGCGAGTATCGGGATTGAATCAGAACCTGGCCAGTAACATCGTCGCCCAGCGCGACCAGGCGGGAAGCTTTGTCAGCCGCCGGGACCTTCTGCAGGTATCGCGCTTCGGCGAGAAGACCTTTGAGCAGGCTGCGGGCTTCCTGCGTATCAGCAACGGCAGTAACCCGCTGGACGCCTCTGCAGTCCACCCCGAGTCCTACGCACTGGTGGAGGATATCGCCAAACGCCAGCAGCGGCCTCTGGCCAGCCTCATTGGTGACTCGGCATTCCTGCGCAGTTTGCGCCCCAATGACTACGTCACCGAGCAGGTCGGCCTGCCCACGGTCATCGATATTCTGCGGGAACTGGACAAGCCCGGGCGCGACCCGCGGCCCGAGTTCCGCATGGCCAGCTTTCAGGACGGCGTGGAGAAAATCTCCGACCTCAGGCCGGATATGGTTCTGGAAGGCACCGTCACCAACGTCACCAACTTTGGTGCCTTCGTGGACATCGGTGTGCACCAGGACGGGCTGGTGCACATTTCAGTGCTCGCTGACCGCTTCGTCAAAGACCCCCACGACGTGGTCAAGGCAGGCGACGTGGTGAAAGTCAAGGTTATGGAGGTGGATCTGGAGCGCAAGCGCATTGCACTGAGCATGCGCCTCAATGACAAGGCCGAAGATGCGGCGCGTCAGCCGGGCGGGCGGACGCAGCAGCCGCGGAGCAGGCGCAATGAGGGCAAACCGTCGGCACGTGGTCGCGGGGCCGGAAACGGCGCGCAGGCGGCGCCTTCCACGGCTCTGGCGGCGGCGTTTGCCAAGGCGCGTAGCGACAGCTGAGCCATGGCAGCCAACGGCAGAACCCGCTAACGCTCCGCGGCGCCCGTCCAGCCCAGCTTGGCAGCGTCCAGCGTAATCGTCACGGGCTCCGCACTGCCCACCTCACCGGCAAGCCAGGGCAGCAATACATAGAGCAGCCCCGGCGTGCCGTGCAGCAGCGGCAGCGCAATCAGCAGGGTGTCGCCCGCACTGTTCAGCAACACGGCGTGGTCGGTGCGCTGCGGTAGCGAGGTGCTCACCATGGCGGACCACTCCAGCGCCACGCCCTGGCGTAACTGCCAACGCAGTTCCAGTGCCAGGCTGTCCAATTCGGTAAACAACTGTTGGCACAGCGTACGTTCGTCGATGAGGCGCCCGCCGGCGCGGCCGGTAGGTGCGGGAAACTCCACCCGCAGGCCGCGCTGCTCACAGACGTTGCCGTCACGGGTGAAGCTCCAGGCGGGCTGTGCCACCTGCGGGATAACCGGTATCGGCTCCGGCGCCGCGGCGAGCTGTGCGGGGCCGACAGAAAGCAGCCCGGCGCAATCATTGCGAGCGCAGAACGCGCTGGCGATGCGGGCCTCCAGGACATCTTGCTGCTCACGCCGGGGGTGGCTGAGCATGACGCTCAGAGAACCCGCCGTGATGCCGAGGTCAGCCAGTGGTGACGACAGCAATTGCACCGTTTCACTGGCCTGCACGGCGCGCTGCAGGCGCAGAACATCATCGGCGTATTGTTCCACTGCTACGGCCCAACCGAGCAGACGGGGTACAGCAGCGCCCTCCGCAGTCGCCTGGCGGCGCGCCAGCGCAGCTTCGGCAAGCAGCACCTCGGCCAGCTCCAGCAGTGCGATATCCGCAAACTGTTGCCTGGCGACGTTGTCACTGCTATCCAGGCGTTCTGCCAGGCGATAGAACCGGGAACTTTCAGGGGCTGGGGCGTCGCTGGCGTGAACTGACAGCATGCACGACAGCAAAACGAGCAGCAGATACACCGGCATGGCCATCTGTCGGCAGAAACGTGCGCACACAACGCGCAACCGCCCAACCAACACGAGGCAGCCTTTATTCGTCTCCACGTCTGACGGGGCGGCGCTGGGCCTTCAGGGTGCCGCGCTGCTGCTTCTTGTCCAGCCGCTTGCGCTTTGACGAGAGTGTAGGCCGCGTCGGTCTACGCGCCTTGCGCGGGCGACAGGATTCGGCAATCAGTTCCGCCAAGCGCGCCAAGGCGTCTTCACGATTTTTCGCCTGGCTACGGAAGCGCTGGGCCTTGATGGTCACAACACCTTCCGCGGAAATGCGGCTATCGCGACGGGCGAGCACTGCGGCTACACAACTTTCCGGCAAGGAGGAGGCAGCCGCGTCAAAACGCAGGTGTATGGCCGTGGATACCTTGTTCACGTTCTGCCCACCGGCACCCTGGGCTCGAATCGCACTCAGTTCAACCTCATCCAGCGGGATCGCCAGGGTTGGGCTAATCTGCAACATGTCCTGTGCTGGTATACGCACCTCCGTTTCCGCATGGGTGGGGCTGGCTGCCAACGACCTGGGCGCAGACCTTCCCTGTGATGTCGCTAGCGATCCTGAAACCAGGCTACAAATTCATCGAACTCGACAACACCGCTACCATCGCTGTCAATCGCGTGAAAGCCCACCTTTGGGTCCTCACCGGCTTCCAGGGCATCCAGACCTTCAAGCAATGCAATGAACTCCGTCAGCTCAATCCTGCCATCGCCGTTACTGTCGAAATGGTCAAAGTTTTCACGCAATTCCTGCGCAGACACATCGGACATCATCTAAATCCTCATTCAATGGCGCACTATAGTGACATCAAATTCCCGCCCAGGCGACGCGCTCGCACCTCGCCACAGCGAAACGAACACCGCTCGCACGTGCGCAGAGTATAATGAAGTGTACAGCCCACTGTACGTGGTCGCCTTGAAAAGAAAACACTTCCAAATGGGAATCGTTCGCGTTATGGTGCGCAGTCTGACAAAGCCTCAGCCCCCTCTAGAACGCTGGTGACCCCGCCGATGGAAATGAAATCGCCCCCTGGAGCCCCGAAAACCTTATGGTCGTTGCGCCGGGGAGAGCATTGTGCGATCGCCGGCTACGACGACTTGCTGGCGGAAGCCTACAAGGTGAGGTTGATGGAGTTCGGTTTTTACCCGGGCGAAACCGTATCCTGCCTGCAATCGCCCGCCTTCGGTGCACCCAAGGTCTATCGCGTCAACAACACCATTTATTCGCTGGACGATGAAATCGCAGATCATATCCTTGTAGAGAGCACTCCGTCGCGTGACTAGAGTACTGCTGATCGGCAGCCCGAACTCGGGCAAAAGCCTGCTGTTCAACCGCCTCACGGGCCTTTCGCAGAAAGTGGCGAATTTCCCGGGCATCACCGTGGATGTAGCAACCGGCAAGTTGCAGGGCATGGATGATGTCGACCTGGTCGACTTTCCCGGAACCTACTCCCTGAAAGCCATTTCGGCCGAAGAAAAGGTCGCAGTCGCACAGTTCGAGAAAGCCCTCGAAGACACCGAAGTCGAGCACGTGTTGTGCCTTATTGATGCCACACGGCTGGAGAAGAGCCTGTTTTTCACGCTGCAGGTGATTCGCGAATGCGAACAGCACGGCAAAGCCGTTACCGTGCTGGCAAATATGATAGACGTGCTGGAAGCCAACAACCTGAGCATCGACCTGGCCGCACTTGAGACGGCCATTCACACACGGGTCATCCCCATCTCCGCTCGCTCCGGCAAGGGCCTTGCCGACATAGCAGAACAGATTCGTGCGGCGCGCCCGGCCGGCGCGCAAGCGCAGCGGCCGCACCTGACGGATACACCCGACGAACTCCTGCGAGGCACCGCGCATCAGCTTGCCCAGAGGCTTGGGCCACGCGGTGATGTACTGGTACGTACCCAGAATCGGCTGGACGCGTTCTTTTTGCACTCGTTTACCGGAGGCTTCGCGTTCTTTGGCATCATGTATCTGCTGTTCCAGTCGATTTTCACCTGGTCGACGCCGGCCATGGACGCCATCGAAAGCTCACTGGCATGGATGGCCGACGGCATCGTGCCGCTGATCGGGAACTCGATACTGCAGGACTTTACCGCCGATGCCCTGTTCAGTGGCATCGGCGCCTTCCTCGTTTTCGTGCCGCAGATTTTCGTGCTGACCTTTGTTATTGGCTTACTGGAGGATTCAGGCTACATGGCGCGGGCCACCCTGATCTGCCACAAGCCGCTGCGCTACTTCGGCCTCACCGGCAAGAGCTTTGTGCCCATGCTGTCCGGCGTGGCCTGCGCCATTCCGGGAATATACGCCGCGCGCGCCGTGGACTCACCCCGCAAGCGCCTGCTGACCTACATGGCAATTCCCCTGATGCCCTGCTCGGCGCGGCTGCCTGTGTACGCTTTGCTGATCGCCGCGTTCATCCCTGCGGAGACATTCCTGGGGGGCCTGGTGGGCTGGCAGGGTCTGGCCATGTTCGGCATCTATTTCTTCGGCATGTTCATGGCACTGGTGATCACCGGCTTCGTGTCACGGGCCAGAAAGGATGAGTTCGACGATCTGCCCTTCGTGCTTGAGCTACCGCCCTACCGCCTGCCGGGCATAAAACCGCTGCTGCGCAACGCCTTCAACCGCGCCAAACACTTCGTGGTAAAGGCGGGCAAAATCATCTTCGCGGTGACACTGGTGGTGTGGGTGCTGGGCTACTTCCCCAACTACGGCGCGGATCTCGGCCAGTCGTGGCTGGGCCACATGGGGCGCATCATCGAACCCCTGTTTGCACCGTTAGGGCTGGACTGGCGCTATGGTGTCGCCATTCTCACCTCGTTCCTCGCCCGCGAAGTGTTTGTCGGCACCCTCGGCACCATATTCGGTATTGAGGGCGCAGAGGAAAACATGGTGCCACTGGTGCAGCAGATCCAGGGCAGCGACCTGACCATTGCCTCGGGTCTGGCGCTGCTGGTGTTCTTCGCGATTGCCCTGCAGTGCGTATCCACCATGGCGATCCTGGCGAAGGAAAGCCGCTCGGGGACGCTGGCACTGAAGATGTTTGGCGCGTATTTCCTGCTCGCGTACGCGATGGCGTTTCTGGTGTACCAGCTGGCTTCAGCGTTCTGAACGAATCCAACAAGCTACGATAGAACGCAGAACTGGAATTAACGCGCGAGCCAGCTGCCCGCAGCATCAGCGAGCACCCATTGCTGCGAATACCAGAAAAACTCTCCCGCCCGCTCCGCAGACGGCGCCGTGCAATTCACTTTATTTCGTCCAGGTTGAAACGCCGGCAAACGCACCGTAAAACGGTCACCCTCTCGCGCCAGCGTGAGCGATTCTCCGGATGCACTGAAGCAGCCGAGCCGATCCCGGTGGTAAGCCGGGTCTGCCGACAAGCTGAAGCTGAACACCTTCGGGGCGTGCCCACTGTCATTTATCAACGTCGGAGCACCGTCCAGCCGGGTCACCGGCAGCGGCCTGGTATCCAACGCCAATGCCAACCTCTCCAGGCTACCCTGCGTGCGGGACATGGGAAAACGCGGAATGGCGGTCGCGGGCGTTCCTTCTCCAACCCCACCTGACAATTGTGCAAGGCCGTATAAACCACGCGCAGCCACCAGTTCCTCCAGGCCTTGCGAATATTCCCCATAGGGATAGGCGAAGGTCTGCACTCTATCCAACCCCAACTCACGGGTCAGGTCGGCAATACTCTCATCAATCTCCACCGAGACTCGTTCAATCCAGGCATCTGTGATGCCGTTCTCGCTGCCTCGCAACAGGTGTCCGTGGGTTTGGGAATGTGCCCCGAACGACGCCAGACCGGACGCTTTAAGCTCGCGTAATTGCTGCCAGGACATGGTCGCTTCATGGCCACGCTCAACCGCTTGCGTTGCAACAAACACGGTGAAAGGCATACCCCGCGCCGACAACTCAGGAAACGCGGTGTGATAAACGGATTCGTAGGCATCGTCAAAGGTAATAGCGACCGCTTCAGCCGCGCGCTCCCGCCCCTCAAACACGCCTTTGAGCAGCTCCAGAAGAGGAACCACGACAAAGCCATTTTCCTCAATATAATCAAGCTGATCTTTGAACTGCGCAGGGCTGATGCTGGTACTTACGGGCGTGTTGTCGTCAACATGGTGGTAGAGGAGAACCACGCCGTGATGGGCAAGTACGGGCATTGCCAGAAGGATACACAAAGCGGCCAGCATACCGTGTTTCATGTGGACGTCTCCCGGCCCGGCATTCGCAAAAACTGCCTGATCATTGCGCGGACTTCCTTGACGTATTCTTCCCGTCGCTCCGAGTAGTAAAGGAGCGCTTTGGCCAGTGTCATGCCGGTCATGGGTTCGCCTTCCTTGCGTATCTTGGCGCGCAAGACACGAAACTCGCGATAGCGTTCGTGCGTATTCAGATTGTTCATATACCGCCGTGTACTCTCCGAGACACTGGAAAACGCTTCCGCCTCATGAATAGCACCGGCAGCACGATTTGCCGGGACAATTCCGCAGCCCTCGACGTAGCACCATTGGCCAAAGAGGTTATTACCCTCCACAGCAAAGCGCGATCGCCCCCAACCGGACTCTTTCGCGGCCTGCGCGAGTACCAGCGGTAGCGGGATTGTATCGACCCGCAGTAGCAGCTCACGCAACAGGTCAGCAGGTGGTGTGTCCGTTTGCCAGGGTAACTCATAGCGGGCCGAAAGTTCGCGCAACCAACGTTGCTCATCCTGCGGCAAGTCACCCGGCACAAGCCCTTGTTTTTGCAGTGCCTTCAGCCGCGCGCGGTTTATCCGAATACTGTTATTGTGGTGGGTGATTATCGGTGTAAGGTACTCATAAAACGCTTCCTTCATCGCTGCAACATCCTCGATGCCAGCGAAATCTGGAAGCTCCCCAAAGTCGGTTCGCTCCGCCGAGTGCCAGCGGAAAAACACCAGCAAAACCAGCAGGACAACCGCAACCGCAATATACAATCGATGTCTCGATGGCTCCGCCCGCCATGCTTTTGGCCTGTTCATACGAAGAGCTTACTCGAAACAGGGCCCCATAAAAAACCCCGAAGCGCAACCACAACAAAGTAAAACG
>CERO01035206.1_pt1 | contig 114456 bp, 103 predicted proteins | sample 530851 | NCBI WGS metagenome assembly CERO01 (sample SAMEA2621033, study PRJEB7988) | marine metagenome | biome: marine biome (ENVO:00000447); feature: surface water layer (ENVO:00002042); material: "saline water (ENVO:00002010), including plankton (ENVO:xxxxxxxx)" | depth 5 m
GTGTGTCCCCCTCCGCGGGTATGGCGGCGCGGCGCTGGTGTTGCTCCCATAACAGTGATGCCAGGGCGTCCTGTGCCGTGGGCTCCCCGTGTACCAGCACCAGCCGGGCGGCGGCATCAAAATTGTTCGCCCACTGCACCAGCTCGCTCTGGCCGGCGTGCGCGGAAAAACAGCCCAGCGTCTCGATGCGGGCCTTGACCGCGTACTCCTCGCCAAACAGCTTGACGGTCTGCATGCCATCGACCAACAGGCGGCCCAGAGTGCCACGTGCCTGGAAACCGGCGAAGATCACGGTGTTGCGGTCGTCCCAGATGCGCTGTTTGAAGTGGTGACGAATCCGCCCACCCGTACACATGCCGCTGCCGGCGATGATGATGGCACCCCCCTTGATGCGGTTGATGGCCATGGATTGTTCGGTATCGGCTGTCAGTTGCAGGCGGGGCAGGAAATCCGCGAGTGAGGCCTTGTGGGCTTCGGACAGTTCACGAGTGTCCTCCCCGTCCATGATGTCTAGCCAGCGGTCGTAAACCTGTGTGACCTTGATGGCCATCGGGCTGTCGAGGAAAACCTCCCAGTTGTCGAGCTGCCCGGCGTGGTGCAGGCGACCGAGGTGAAAAATGATCTCCTGGGTTCGGCCCACGGCAAAGGAGGGGATCATCACGCTGCCACCCTTGTTCCAGGTCTCGTGCAGGATTTCCGCCAGCTCGTCCATGGAGTCGTCTTCATAGCGGTGGTCACGGTCGCCGTAGGTACTTTCCATCAGGACCACGTCCGCCTTGTCCAGCGTAGCGGGGTCGTTCATCAGTACCGAGCCCCTGCGTCCGAGGTCGCCTGAGAACACGAGTCGTTTTTCCATGGCGTTTTCGGTGAGTACGACTTCCACGATGGCAGAGCCGAGAATGTGCCCGGCATCGTGCAGCGTGACCGTGCAGTGGTGGCCGAGTTTGAAGGGTTTGTGGTAGCGGCTTGGTTGCAGCTGCTTCAGCACGCGCTCCACATCCTCCTCGTCATACACTGGTTCGCGGGTTTTCCTGCCTCGTCGCTCTGCGCGCAGGTTGTCACGCTCAAGGTCGCGCAGGTACAGCCCCACGGCGTCGTGCAACATGATCGGCAGCAGGTCGGCGGTGGCGCGGGTGCAATGAATCGGCCCCTGGAAACCCTGGTGCACCAACAGCGGCAGCATGCCGCAGTGGTCCAGGTGGGCGTGTGACAGGACCACGGCATCGATGCTGTCCGGCTTGAAGCTGAAGCGCTCGTTGTGAATGCGCTCAACGGCATCGCCGCCCTGGCGCAGCCCGCAATCGAGCAGAACACGCCCGCAGGCCTTGGATTCCAGCAAGTGACAGGAGCCCGTGACTTCCTGCGCCGCACCGTAGAATGTGAGCGTTGCCATAGTCGACCTCGTGTAAGAATAGCCTGCGAGTGTACCACGGTGTACGCCGGCAAGTCTGCTCTTGCTCGCGCATCGCCGGCAACCATGCAACGCTGCGTGGGGCCTCAGAGTCGGCTATAATTGCCCGCTCTCAAGCAGTGCCGGGGCGCGCGGGCCCGGGCGACAGGACAGCAACATGGCAGATAATAAACTGATACCGCTGGTGACAGTGCCCAGCGGCGGAAAGTTCGTCAATGATCGGGGTATCACTGCGATCAAGGATGGCATAAAGGCGTCTGCGGAAGGTGCCGCAAGGCTGGCCAAGCCTGACTGGTTGCGTATTCGCGTGCGCGGCGGCGCAACGTACGACCGTGTGAAGTCCATCGTGCACGAGCATCGTCTGGCGACCGTGTGTGAAGAAGCCAAGTGCCCGAACATGAGCGAGTGCTGGAGCGCCGGTACTGCCACCATCATGTTGATGGGTGATGTCTGCACCCGCGCCTGCCGCTTTTGTGCAGTGAACACGGGCAATCCGCGCGGCTGGCTTGACCCGGAGGAGCCCGCCAATACTGCGCGCTCCGTACAGCTCATGGGCCTGCGCTATGTGGTGTTGACGTCCGTGAATCGGGACGATCTTGCTGATGGCGGTGCCGGTCACTACGCAGCCTGCGTGCGGGCGGTGAAGGCAGAAAACCCCGACACCGCGGTCGAGGCGCTGACCCCCGATTTTCTGGGTGTATTGGCCGACGTGGAGACCGTGCTGGATTCCGGCATAGAGGTGTTTGCCCAAAACGTGGAAACCGTGCGTCGCCTGACGCACCCTGTGCGCGACCCTCGCGCCAGCTATGAGCAGACGCTTGCCGTGCTGGCACATGCCAAGCACTACCGCCCCGATGTGCTCACCAAAACCAGCCTGATGCTGGGCCTGGGTGAGACCGAAGCGGAGATCGAGGAGGCCCTCGATGACTTGCGTGCAGCCAACGTCGACATTGTGACCTTCGGGCAATATCTGCAACCCACCGTCAACCACTACCCGATCGACCGCTACGTGCCGCCCCAGGATTTTGAGAAGTATCGGCAGTGGGGACTGGCAAAAGGCTTTCTGGAAGTGGTTTCCGGCGTGTTCGTACGCTCAAGCTATCGCGCCGAGCAAGTGCTGGAGAAGAACAACGTGGGACTCGACCAACCTTGATGGTATCGGGAAGGACCCTGCGCCGCCGCGCTGTCCTGGCTATCTGTGTTTATAATGTCGCTCGCACAGCGCGGGGCAGACTGGGGTAGCCATGCACGCAAAATTCGACAGGATAGGCCTGGTGGGTCGCAGCCAGCAGGAGGGCCTCACGGATGTGCTGGGCGAGCTGGTGCGTTTGCTGCAGGGCCTGGGCAAGGAACTTGTGCTGGAGTCGCGCCTCGCCGAGTTGGTGGAGGATACCTCCATACCCCGGGCCAGCCTGGATGAGATCGGCGAAGACAGCGATCTGGTGATCGTGGTGGGAGGCGACGGCAGCCTGCTCAGTGCCGCCCGTACGCTGGCGAAGTACGAAACGCCTGTGCTTGGGGTCAACCGGGGCCGGCTGGGTTTCCTGACCGATATCAGCCCTGACGACATTGCCGTGCAGGTGCCGGCGGTACTGGCAGGCGAATATACCCGGGAGAGCCGCTTTCTGCTCGATGCCCGCGTGGTGCGTGAGGGCAAGACGGTCGGCCGGGCCGATGCACTCAACGATGTGGTGGTGAACTCCGGTACATCGGCGCAGATGATCGAGTTCGAGCTGTCCATCAACGGCGTGTTCGTGTACCGGCAGCGTGCCGATGGGCTCATCATCTCCACACCCACAGGCTCCACCGCCTACTCGCTTTCCGGCGGCGGTCCCATTATGCACCCGACACTGGATGCGGTGGTGCTGGTGCCAATGTTCCCGCACGCCCTCAGCAGTCGCCCGATCGTGGTGGACGGCAACAGCGAAATTCGGCTGGATATCCTCCAGCGCAACCGCATTCACCCGCCGGTGACCTGTGACGGGCAGGTGAACATGACGGCGCGTCCCGGAGACTCGGTGCTGGTGAGCAAGAAGCCCCATCGACTTACCCTGTTGCACCCATTGGGACACAGTTTCTACGCCAGTTGTCGCGATAAGCTGCGTTGGAACACGGCGCTGGTAAATTGATGCCTGAGAGGTTTGTAGCGCTGCGAGCGGCGGCCGGTGAGGACCTGCGTCCTTTTGCGGCACTGTTGCAACAGCAGGGCATTCGCTGCCGCATATACGAAGCCGCGGGCGACCAGGTGGTCGAGGTGGCGCGTGAGGCGCAGGTGCAGGTCGCGCAGACACTGTATAAAGCCTGGCGCGACGGCGATATCCAGTTGCAGTTACGCGCAGCGCCGGCACGCAGCAGCGCGCGTCCGCAACTTGCCGCCGCCTGGCACCAGGCGCCGGTCACCATCCTGCTTCTGTTATTGAGCGTGGCGGGCTTCCTGCTCGTCTACCTGGGCGCCTCGGCCGAGCGGCTGTCGCTGTTTACCTTTACCCCCTTCACGATTGATGGGAATACGCTTCAGTTTGGCGAGATGGGCGGCCAATACTGGCGCTTGCTGACCCCCGCATTCCTGCACTTTGGCTGGTTGCATATTGTTTTCAACAGCCTCTGGCTGTGGGAGCTCGGTGCGAGAATCGAGCGCAGGCTGGGTTCGGTGCACATGCTGGGCCTGTTCGTGTGCATCGCCCTGGTTTCCAATGGGTGCCAGTTTGTCTTCGGCGGGCCATCCATTTTTGGCGGTATGTCGGGTGTTGTCTACGGCCTGCTCGGCTTCAGTTTTGCGGGCGCCCGTTTGCAGCCTGCCTGGGGTTTCGAGCCCAGCCGTCCGATCATGCTGCTGATGGTGGGCTGGCTGCTGCTGTGTATTGCCGGTGTGGTCGAGGTGCTGGGTTTTGGTGCCATCGCCAATGCTGCGCATGTTGCGGGTTTGCTCTCTGGCGCGCTGCTCGGTGCGTTGCTGGCCCTGCTCTCGCGACGCGGCGGCGACAGTGCAGGGGCCGGACGGTTATAATTACCGTTTTTGCCTCGCGTGGTACCGCATGAATTATCAGGACATTATCAAGCAGCTTTCACCGGAGATTTACCAGAGCATGCGCCGTTCGGTGGAGCTGGGACGCTGGCCGGATGGCCGCCCGGTAACGCCGGAACAGCGTGCCCATGCCATGCAAGCGCTTATCGCCTGGGGTGAGCAGCACTTGCCACCTGAACAACGTATTGGCTATATCGACAAAGGCAGCAAAGCGGGGGATGTCTGCGACGACCCTGAGCCGCTGCGCTGGCGCGACACGCCGGAGGGGAGCTAGGTATGGGACAGGAACTGGCGCGCGGCGCCTTGCGTAAAATGGCAACGGAGCTGGATCAACCCGTGACCTACACCATGGTTCTCGGTGATACGCGGGTGCCCCTGAACGCCTTGCTGGGGCAGTCCATCGCCCTGGAGTTTCTCGGGCAAATCAACTGCATTCACTGTGATCGGGTTACCAGCAAAAGCTTCAACCAGGGCTATTGTTACCCGTGCTTCCGTCGCCTCGCGCAGTGTGACAGCTGCATCATGAGTCCGGAGAAATGCCACTACGAGCAGGGCACCTGCCGCGAGCCGGACTGGGGCCTTGCCAATTGCATGATCGACCACATTGTCTATCTGGCCAACACCTCCGGCCTGAAAGTGGGTATCACGCGGCACAGCCAGGTACCCACGCGCTGGATGGACCAGGGTGCGACGCAGGCTTTGCCGATTTTTCGCGTGGCCAGCCGGTTTCAATCCGGCCTGGTGGAAACCCTGTTCAAGGGGCATGTGGCGGACAAGACCAACTGGCAGGCGATGCTCAAGGGGGCGGCGGACCCCGCCGACCTGGAGTCCGAGCGCCAGCGCCTGATGGGTGCCTGTGAACCCGGCATCGCGGGGTTGCAGGCCGCCCATGGCTTGCAGGCGATCGCTCCGCTGGAGGCGGAGGAAACGCTGATCGAGTACCCCGTGCTGGCTTACCCGGCCAAGGTGTCCTCGTTCAATTTCGACAAGACTGCGCGGGTGGCGGGCACGCTGCAGGGTATCAAGGGTCAGTACCTGATATTCGATACCGGTGTTATCAACCTGCGCAAGTTCGGCGGCTACCAGGTCGCTATCACCGAACACTGAGGCCAACCATGCGAGACGCACAGCCCAGGGCTATCTACCTGCGTGATTACCAGCCCCCTGCTTTTCTGATCGAGCGCACCGAGCTCGCCTTCGACCTGCACGAGGATCACGCGCTGGTAACAGCGTGCCTGCACCTGCGTCGCAATGCGGGCGCTGGCAAGCAGGCGCTTGAGTTACACGGTCAGGAGCTGGAGCTGGTAAGCATCGGAATTGACGATCGGCCACTGGCTGCGGAGGAGTATGAGCTGAGCGATGCCGGCCTGCGGATTGCCGATGTGCCAGACTCGTTCAGGTTACAGTCGCAGTGCCGCATCCTGCCGCAGAATAATACTTCGCTGGAAGGGCTGTACAAGTCACGCACCCTGTTCTGTACCCAATGCGAGGCCGAGGGATTTCGCAAGATCACCTGGTACCTCGATCGCCCGGATGTCATGGCTGAGTTCGAGGTGACCGTGGAGGCAGACGCGGCGCGCTATCCGGTGCTGCTCAGCAACGGCAACCCACTGGCATACGAGACGCTGGAAAACGGACGCCATCGCGCCCGCTGGCATGATCCGTTCCCCAAGCCCGCCTACCTGTTTGCCCTGGTGGCGGGGGACTTGCGCAGCGTCGACGATACCTTCGTGACCGCCAGTGGCCGTGAAGTGGCACTGCATATTCATGTCGAGGAGAAGGACCTCGACAAATGTGGGCACGCCATGCGCTCCCTCAAGCAGGCGATGCGCTGGGACGAAGAGGTGTACGGGAGGGAGTACGACCTCGATGTCTTCAATATTGTGGCCGTTGATGATTTCAACGGGGGTGCGATGGAAAACAAGGGGCTGAATATTTTCAATAGTTCCTGTGTGCTCTGCAGCCCTGAGATCACAACGGATGCCGAGTTCCAGAATGTGCAGGCGATTGTTGCCCATGAATACTTTCACAACTGGTCCGGCAACCGGGTGACCTGCCGCGACTGGTTCCAGCTGAGCCTGAAAGAGGGCTTCACCGTGTTCCGGGATGCCGAGTTTTCCGCGGATATGGGGTCGCCCACGGTGAAGCGCGTGGCAGACGTCAATGTGCTGCGCAATGCGCAGTTTGCCGAGGACGCGGGCCCCCTGGCACACCCGGTGCGCCCGGAATCGTTCATCGAGATTTCCAACTTCTATACCGTGACCATCTACGAAAAGGGTGCGGAAGTGGTGCGTATGATTCATACGCTGCTGGGTGCGGAGCGCTTCCGGGCGGGGTCCGATCTTTACTTTCAGCGCCACGATGGCCAGGCGGTGACCTGCGAGGACTTTGTGCGCGCTATGGAGGAGGCCTCCGGGGTGGATTTGCAGCAGTTCCGTCGCTGGTATTCGCAGGCGGGCACGCCCCTGGTGTCGGCAGAGGGCAGGTACGACGCGGATGCCCAGCGTTTTGTCCTGACCCTGAGGCAGTCCTGCCCGGCGACGCCGGGACAGGCGGTGAAGGAACCCCTGGAGATACCGGTAGCATTGGGGTTGTTGGGTAGTGAAGGGAACCTGCCCCTGTGTCTGGACACCGACGACGACGTCTCGACGGCGACGCACCGTGTTCTGGTGTTGAATGAGCCCGAGCAGACCTTCGTCTTTGAGCACGTCGCGGAAGCACCCGTACCTGCATTGCTACGCGGATTTTCGGCTCCCGTGCGGCTGGCCTGCGATTACACGAGCGCGCAACTGCGTGCGTTGATGAGTCGGGAAGACGATGGTTTCCTGCGCTGGGACGCCGCGCAGCAGTACGCCTTGCGAGTGACCAACGAGGTACAGGCACAGCAGGCAGCGGGTGATGAGGGGGTGATTGACCCAGAGTATCTGGCGGCCTGTGGCGACCTGTTGCGCGACACCGAGCTGGACCCCGCGCTGGTCGCGGAAATGCTGTCGCTCCCCGGCGAGAACTATCTTGCAGATCTCGCGGCTGCAAACGGCGGGGCAGATGTGGATGCCATTCACGCGGCCCGAAAAGCGGTGCGTAGCGGCATCGCCTCCGCGCACCGCGACGCCTTTCAGGCCTGCTACCTGCGCCTGGAAAACACGGCACCGTACGCACCGGATGCAGCCCAGATCGGGGCGCGTCGCCTGCGTAATGTCTGCCTCGATTACCTGGCCCTGGCTGGCGCAGACGGACTGCTGTTGGCAGAGGCGCAGTTCGCGGGCGCCAGCAACATGACCGATCGCCTGGCCGCGTTGCAGGCACTGGCTTTTCACGGCGATGCCACCCGCCGCGACGCGGCGCTGCAAAAGTTCCATGCAGACTGGCAACATGAAACCCTGGTGATGAACAAGTGGTTGCAGCTGCAGGCCACAATTCCCGCGCCCGGCACCCTCGATCAGGTGCAACAGCTGCTGCAGCACCCGGTGTTTGATGTGCGCAATCCCAACAAAGTGCGCGCGCTGATCGGCGCCTTTGCCAGCGCCAACCCGCTGGCGTTTCACCGCGCTGACGGTGCCGGTTACCGCCTGCTGGCAGACAAGGTCATGCAGATCGACTCGCTCAACCCGCAGCTGGCAGCCCGCCTGCTTGTGCCGCTGACCCGCTGGCGGAACTACCGTGGTCGGGGAGAGCAGATGCGTGGGATTTTACAGGGCATGATTGATACGCCGACGGTTTCCCGGGATGTCTACGAGATGCTGGAGCGCGCGCTGGCCGACTGAACCGTGCGCCGAGCGCGCAGCGTACGCTCAGGATACGGTGGGGGGGTAAAGGGCGAACGTATCCACAGCGCGGTCGCGTTTGCCGCCCTGGCGCCCACGCAGCTCCGCAACCGCAGAGGCGAGGGCGGCGCCGCGCCACTGGGTGCTCCCTGAACCGTAGAGTGCCGTGTCCAATGCAGCGATTGCCTTCGACAGAGCGTCGTCGCCGAGGTGGCGGGCAAGTTCATCCGCCCGTATGGGGCGGGGCATGTCGAGGTAGGCCTGTGCCCAGTGCAGCAACGCGTCCCGCGCCGGTGCTGCACTGTCGCTCGCGCAGGCGGCCTGCAGCTGCTTGAAGGCCCGCGCCTCGCTGTTATTCCGCAGCGGGGCGTTCGGCGGAGTCGCTTGCACTGCGGGGCGCCATCGCCAGAACAGCACGATGGTGGCGACCCAGAGCACGGCAAAGAACGCCGTCAGCCACTGCCATAGCCGGCTGTGCCCCTTCGGTGCAGGGTCGAGTGGGAACGGGACATCATTGGCGCCGGGAGATTTCGTCTGCGTGGCGGGCGGGCTCGCCATCGCCGATGCGGCCGGCGCAACGGTGATATCACGGGCGGGCAGCACCGCGTAGCGCACGGTGTCCTGCGCGACGTCCCACCAGGGAATCCGGATTTCCGGCAGGGTAAAGCGGCCGGCCCGGTTGGCGACCAATGCGGCACTCTCACGGCGTTGGCCAACAAGGCCAGCAGCGCTTTCTGCATCGGTGACAGCGGGTTGATCCGGGTAGTAACGCAGGCCGTCCTGCGCCTCGAAGGTGATTGGCGGTAGCTGGGCTCCCTGCAAGCCGGTCCCGCGCAGGGTGATTGTACGCGTCACCGATTCACCGGCCTGCAAGGTATCCGGCATCTTGGACCAGCTCTCCTCGAGAACAAGGTCGCGGGCGGGAAGCCATGTGTCCTTGGCCGGAAATGCGCTCGGGCGCGGCAATACATTCACCGTCAGTGGCTCGGTGCGGCGCTGGAGCTGGCGGCCGCCTGAACCGAAGTCGAATACGCTGCGACGCCCGCTGCTCTCCCGGCCGGTAAACACCTGCGGAGGAATGGTCAGGGTGCCGCTTTGTTCTGGGAAAATGGCGTAGCGTACTTCGTGCACCAACCAGGGCCGGCCATCCTGAGTCCGCTGGAAGGAGTTCTGTTCCAGAGGCTGCACATAGGCGTTGTCCAGCTGTAATTCACTGACGCTGCGGGAATCCAGGTTGATCGCCTGTTGAATGCGTACCGTCAACAGAATCTGACCCTGTACGTAGACCTCCTGGCTATCCACTTCAGCGGACACCACAACGGTTTGATTGGCATCCGTTGGCGCGGGGGGCGGGCCGACCTCGACAGCGACCGGCTCGCTGGTAGAGGCGCCGATGCGCAACCCGGGGATCGCCAACAGACCTTCGCGCCTTGGGCTCAAGTCCAGCAGCACCTGACGCGTCTGGCTGCGCTGGCCATTGACGATACTGGTGCTGCTGGTGGCGCTGCGCTGCAGTATCTCAAAATCTGCCAGCAGCCGGCGCAGGTCCAGCGCGTCGAGATCCTCATTTGCGGTGGCAGTGATGACCAGTCGGATGCTGTCGCCCAGGGCCACCTCCTGCCGGTCGACGGCCACCTCCAGCGCTGCCTGGCTGCGTGCGGCCGCGAAGGCCACCAATAGCGGTATCCAGAAGCGCCTACCACTCAACATCATTGCCTCTCTCCGGTGCCTGTTGGCGTTTGCGGCTCTCGTAGCGGAACTTTTCGCGCAGCAGGCCCGATGGATCATCGGGCACCCGCCGCAGCCATTGCTCCATGGCCTGGTTGCGCTCCGCTTCCTCCATGGACAGCTCGGGCACGGGTACATTCTCCAGTGTACCGGGCGCTGCCGACTGCTCAGTCACCTCGTTGTCCCCCGGCTCGTCCGCTTGTGCCTCTTCTTCCTCTGGGTTCGCGCCTGCCTGCGAATCCTCGTTGTTGCCCGGGTCGCGTGGCTTGCCGGCCGGTTCATTGCCGGGATCTTCCGGTGTTTCGCTATCCGGTGTGTTTTCACCGGGTTCCGAAGGGTCCGCAGCGTCCCCGCCGCCCTGTTCCGGAGGCTGTGAATCACCCGCGTTCTGCTCCTGGGAGTCCCCCTGCTGTTGCTCCTGCTCCTGTTGTTGCTTGAGCGACTCCAGCAAGGCGAGATTGGCCGCGGCATCGGGCTGGTCGGGCGCCAGTTCCAGGGACTTGCGGTAAGCGTCGATGGCGGCATCGAGCTCACCGCTACGCGCCAGAGCGTTGCCGCGGTTGTACCAGCTGTCGGCACTTTCGGGTTCGGCAAATAGTGCGGCTGCGCGCTCGAAGTCGCCACTTTGGTAGGCCGCAGTACCTTTCCAGGCTGGATCTTCAAACAGTTCTGCGGCGCGTTCGGCATCGCCCTCGGCCAGTGCACGCTGGCCCTGTTGGTTGGGGGTAAGCCAGAGGTCCTGCCAATCCGCCGCGTGGGTGGGGGCAGGCTGGAATACCAGCAGCAAGGGCGCGAGAGTCAGCAGCCAACCGCGGCGGAAGAGGGCCAGGGCGAAGGGCAGCAGGAGGATGATCAGCCAGTAACCCTGGTCCTCCCAGGTGTCGGCGCTGCGCTCGTCACCGCTGCGTGTTTCGCGCGAGGTGGGCGCGGCAGCGAGGAGTTCACTGAGGTCGCTGTTATCGACCCGCAGCGAGCGGTAGAGGCCATCGGTCGTGTCAGCCAGCCTCTTCAGGCCTGGCGCGTCCAGCCCGGGCATTGCGATAGCGCCGCTGTCATCGCGTACAAAACCGCCACGCGGAAGCGGCATGGGTGCGCCGTTGGCTGTACCCAGGCCGAGTATTGCCAGGTGGGCCGAGGTGTTTTTCAGCAGGGCTTGAACACGCTCACTCTGTGCTGCGGGCACACCATCGGTCAGCAATAGAATGCGCCCGTCACTCACGCCGGCCGAGGCCAACAACTCCAGAGCCAGTTCAATGGCGGCGGAGGTATTGCTGCCCGCCACCGGCATCATGTCGGGATTCAGGGCGGGCAGCAGGTTGGCGATCGTTCCGGTATCGTCAGTCAGTGGTGTTACCACGTGCGCGTCCCCGGCATAGGCAACCAGGCCGGTCTGGCCTTCATCGCGCACCTGCAGCAGGTCCAGCAGCTTTTGCCGCGCCCGGTCCAGGCGCGATGGCGCCTGGTCGGCTGCCTTCATCGAGTAGGACAGGTCAAGTACCAGAACCAGTGCGTCCTGAATCTGCTCCACGGGCTGCGGTATTTTTTTCAGGCTGGGGCCCGCGGCTGCAAGCGCGGCGAGTAGCCACGCGACGAGTGCCAGCCAGACGATGCGACGGCGGCCCGCCCCGCTCGCCGCAGGGGCAAGATGGGACAGCAGCTGCGCGTCTATCACCTGCCCCCAGTCGCCCGCGAGCGCTCTCTGCCGCCACAGTAGCCACGCCAGGGGCAGGGCGGGCAGGCCCCAGAGCAGCCAGGCGGGCCGGATGAAATGAATGAATACTCCAGGCTCAATCATCAGTGGGTTCCCGCCGGGTCGGTGCGCTGGCGGTGTAACTGCACGCCGTGTTGTGCCGCGAGCCAGAAGCTGATCAGCAACGCCAGTAGCAGCGGCCAGTGCCCCAGTGCCTGCCTGGGCCGGTAGGTGGCGCCGTCGAGGGTCACCGGCTCCAGTGCGTCCAGCAGCTGGTAGATCCCCGCGAGCTCCTGCGGGTCGCGAGCGCGAAAATACCGTCCACCGGTCATTTCGGCGATGGCCTGCAGGCTCTCTTCATCGAGATCAGCGGATGGGTTCACTCGCCGGCTGCCGAAACTCGAACCGAAAATACCGGGTACCGCAAGCTGGTCAGCGCCGATGCCGATGGTATACACGCGTATACCCAGTCCCTGGGCAAGCCGCGCCGCGTCCAGCGGATCGATGCTGCTGGCGGTATCCTGGCCATCAGTGAGCAGGACCAGCACCCGGCTTTCCGCGGGCCGTTCGCGCAAGCGTTTGACCGCGAGCCCGATGGCGTCACCGATGGCGGTTTCCTGTCCGGCAAAACCTATTTGCGCCTCGCGCAGGAAACGCTCGACGGTGGCGATATCAAAACTCAGGGGAGACTGCACATAGGCATTACTGCCGAAGAGGATAAGGCCAACCCGGTCGCCGCGGCGGCGTTCGATAAACTCAGCGCCCACAGCCTTCACGGCGTCCACGCGGCGCACCAGGTTGTTGCCCACCTGCATGTCCTCCACGCGCATGCTGCCGGAGATGTCTACCGCGAGCATCAGGTCGCGACCACTAGCGGGTAGTTGCACCGGGTCGCCGATCCAGGTCGGACGCGCCGCGGCCAATAGCAGGCACAGCCAGAGCAGCCAAAGCAGCAGCGTGGATAAACGGGCGCCGCCAGCCACGCCATCGGCAGACTGTTCCAGTGTTTGCCAGTCATCGAAGAAGGGCGCTCGCAGCGGTGTGAGTTCGTTGCGCGCAGGCGGCCACCAGCGTCGGACCAGCAGTGGCAGCGGCAACAGCAGGCCCATCCAGGGCCAGAGCCAGGTAATCATGCGCCCCCCCGGTGGCGACACAGCCAGGTATCGGCACACGCGAGCAGGGCAGGGATGTCGACGGGCCCTGGATCGGCTGCATGTGCCCTGGCGATAGCCTCCGGAAAGCGCTGCTTGCTGTCTGCCGCGGCGAATTCCCCGTTGAGGAATTGCAGCCAGCGTGTGCCGCTCAACGCCGCCACTTCACGACGTGGATACACCTGCAGACACACGCCTTTCAACAGCGTGTTCACAGCACTCAACGTGTCGGTCACGGATGCGTCTGTGTGATATGCCGCCTCGATTGCCCGCAGCTGCGCTCTGGCCAGGCGCCGGTAGCGGTTGCGTTGGTAACGCCGCAGCAGGCTCCAGCTGAGCAGGGCGAACGCCGCGCAGCCAAGGGCGGCAAGTATCCACCAGCCCGGAGCCGGTGGCCAAAAGGCGACCGGGTCCGGACTGCGCAGTGGCTGCAGTGCTGCCAATGGGTCCTGCGGCGTCACTGGCGTGGTTCCCCGAAATAGCGCTGCAGCAACAGGAAAGGTGAGTGATCGGTGCTGGCGTGTAACAGCGGAATACCCAGGCGTTGTAGCTCAGTGTGCAATGCCGCGGCACGCTGTGCTGCCAGGGCGGCATAACGGTCGCGCAGTGTGCTGTCCCGGGTCACCAGTTCCGCGCGGCGTGTCCCGTCGGTAACGGCGTAACGCCCCGGCGGTGGCAGCGTCGTCTCCAGTGGATCGCTGCAGGCGATGGCAGTGATTTCGGTGTGCTGCGCCAATCGAAACAGGTGCTCGCGCACGGCGGGATCAGCTGCGTCGTGGAAATCGCTGATCAGGTACAGGCTGGTACCTGGTCGTGCGATGTGGCGCAGCGCCTCCAACATGGCGGCCAGGCCGCGTGTCTCGGTATTCTCTGTGTGAGCGGGCAGGCGCGCGTTGAATGCGACAATTTGCGAAAGCAGAGCCAACACCGTCTTGCGGTTGCGGCGCGGGCGAACCTCCTGATGCCCGGCTTCATTGAAAACCACACCGCCGATACGGTCACCGTTGCCCAGTGCACTCCAGGCGAGCAGGCTCGCAAGATGGGCGGCGAGGACGGACTTGAAACAGCATTGCGAGCCGAAGAACAGCCGCTGGCGCTGGTCCACGACGACCAGTACGGGGCGCTCGCGCTCCTCACGGAACACCCGGGTATGGGCATTCCCGGTGCGCGCGGTCACCCGCCAGTCGATAGTGCGAATGTCGTCTCCGGGTTGGTAGCTGCGGACTTCCTCGAAATCGATCCCGCGGCCACGGAAATTCGCCTTGTTGGGGCCTGTGAGTGAGGCCAGCGCACGTGTGCGCCGCGACAGGCTGAGGTGCGCCGCGGGGAAGCGCAGGGCAATCAGCGCATCGAGACTGGCGTATGCGCCGCGGGCGGGGCCTGTCGCGTCAGCCAAGCTCACCTGCACATTCCTAGGCGGTGGGGACGAGGGTTAGCAGCTCGTCGATAACGTGATCCGGGGTGATGCCATTGGCTTCCGCTTCGAAGCTCAGGATGAGGCGGTGGCGCAGGACATCCGCGGCAATCGCCTGCACGTCATCCGGGCTGACAAAATCGTGCCCGCGCAGCCAGGCATGTGCCCGTGCGCAGCGGTCGAGCGCGATGGTGGCGCGTGGGCTGGCACCGTATTCGATCCAGTTTCCCAGACGCTCGTCATAGGCGGCCGGTTGCCGCGTGGCCATCACCAGTTGCACGATATAGTGCTCCACGACATCGGCCATGTGCAGGCCCAGCGCTTCACTGCGTGCGTCGAACACCGTTTTCTGTGCCAGTGGGGCGGGCGTGGCAGCGCCGCCGCTGCGGGCCTCGGCGCGGGTGAGCCGCAGAATCTCCGCCTCCGCCGCAGCATCGGGGTAGCCGACTTTGACGTGCATGAGAAAGCGGTCCAGCTGGGCCTCGGGCAGGGGATAGGTCCCTTCCTGCTCGATCGGATTCTGGGTCGCCATGACCAGAAACAACTCGGGCAGCGGCCAGGTTTCTGCGCCCACACTCACCTGGCGCTCGGCCATGGCTTCCAGCAGCGCCGACTGTACTTTCGCCGGCGCGCGGTTTACTTCGTCTGCCAACACCAAATTGTGGAAAACCGGGCCGCGCTGGAAGTGAAAGCTGCCTTCCTGCGGCCGGTAGATCTCGGTGCCGGTGATATCGCCAGGCAGCAGGTCTGGGGTGAACTGAATGCGGTGGAAGCTGCCCTCTATGCCGTCGGCCAGCGCCTTGATGGCGCGGGTTTTGGCCAGCCCCGGCGCGCCTTCCACCAGCAGGTGACCATCGGCCAGCAGGGCGATGATAAGGCGTTCGACGAGGTGGGATTGTCCGATAATCTGGCCACTCAGCCAGCTTTCCAGCGTTCTCAGTTCAGCGCTAGGCACGCAGTCTCCTTATTTGACGACACAGATCGCATTTGCGGCGGGGGCGTATTGTAGCCAATACCCCGGGTTTCTTCACGCATCCCACACGCTTCCCACGGATGCAGCCCTTTGAGCCCGACGCTTGTGTAAAAGTTCCCTCTGCAGCCGTCACGTCCCGGCCGGCATTGAGGTAGACTGGATGCATATATGACATTGGAAACTGGGCCCTCAAAGGCGCGGGAGCATTGCACCATGGCGTGGGACGAGTTCAAGAAAAACCTGCTCAAGGACCTCGCGGCATGTATAGATGCACGCGCGGCGGAGGGCGACCGGGCTTCGCTGCACGAACTCGCAGACGACTTCTTTACCCGCTATCCGGCAGAAGATCTGCGTCATCGCTCCATCGATGACCTCTACGGTTCGCTCTACAGCCTGCTGCACTTCATGAGCGAGTGGGATGCGCCGGAGCCGAAGGTGCGCATTTTCAATCCCAACCTTGAGGATCATGGCTGGGAGAGCAAGAGCACGGTCATCGCCGTACTTTGCCGCGACCTGCCGTTCTGCACGGCCTCGGTACGCGGGGAGCTGAACCAGCGCAATATCCGCATTCACGCGCTCGCCAGTTGTAACCTGTTGGTGGCGCGCAGTCCCGCCGGTGAGTTGCAAGCCGTGCTGGGCGCACTGCCGGAGGACGCGCGGCAGGTGTCCAACGAAAGCCTGCTGTTCTTCGAGATCGGCCGTCACTCCCGCCCCGAGCAGCTGGGTGAGCTGCACGATACCTTGCGTGACATTCTGCGCGAGGTGGCGTTGGTCGTGGACGATTTTGCCGCCATGCGTGATTGCCTGCAGCAGGCGCGCGAAGCGGTCAGTGCCAATGCCGGCCCCGACGAGGAGAACCGTGCAGAAGCGTTGGCATTTCTCGACTGGCTGCAGCAGGACCGTGTAACTTTCCTCGGCTACGAATATTTGCAGGTCACTCGCGAGGGGCCGGATTACCGCGTGGCAGAAGACCCGGCCGCGAGGCTCGGTATTCTCCGCCAGCGCGACACACGCGGAGCGCAGGACCTTCATGCCGATCTGCACGCCATGTCCCCCGATGAACTGCGCAGGCGTCAGCTGAGCTTTGCCAAGTCGGGGCTGCGCTCCCGCGTGCATCGTCAGGCGTATCCAGACTACATCGAAATCAAGGTCTACGATGCGGCGGGCGATGTTGCAGGTCAGCATCGGTTTATCGGTTTGTACACAGCGGCTGTCTACACCATGAACCCGGCCCTTATCCCGATCCTGCGCCGTAAGGTCGCGCAGGTGGTTGAAGGCTCGGGCCTTGATCCCCGCGAGCACGATGGCCGTGAGCTCGCTCGTGTACTGGAACTGTTTCCGCGTGACGAGCTGTTCCAGTCCAATGTGAAAGAACTGCGCGATACAGTGCTTGCGGTCAATCGCATCCAGGAGCGTCGTCAAACCCGGCTTTTCGTGCGTCGCGACGTACACGGGAAGTTCTTCAGCTGCCTTGTCTACATGCCGCGTGACCGCTACAGCACCCAGCAGCGTTGCGTGATGCAGGAGATCCTCTGTCGCGCGCTGGGCGCTGAGGAGTCGGAGTTCACCACCTACTTTTCCGAGTCCGTGCTGGTGCGTTGTCACTTTGTGTTGCGGGTCGACCCCGCAGTGAACCGGTCCTGGGACGTCAACGAAATTGAGGAGCAGATCGTGCAGGCAACACTGGCATGGGAAGACCGGCTGCGGCTGCGCCTGATCGAGGAGTTCGGCGAGGAAAACGGCGAGCAGTACGCGCGCGAACTGGGCCCCGGTTTCCCTCCGGGCTACCGGGACGATTTCGACCCCCGGGTCGCCGTGCTGGATATCAAGCACCTGCTCAACTTGCGCGCGGGACAGAAGCTGGGCATGAGCCTGTCGCGCAAGCTGGAGGAGGAGGAAGACCGCTTGCGTCTGCGGCTGTACCACCGGGGTGAATCGCTACCCCTGTCGGATGTGCTGCCGATTCTCGAGAACCTTGGCCTGCGCGTCATGACCGAACGCCCCTATGGCATCCGTGCGGCGGATGACACGCGCTTCTGGATACAGGAATTCAGCCTCAGTTATTCGCTGTCTGACAATATCGATCTGGAACAGGTGCGCGACGAATTCGAGGATGCCTTTGCCCGTATCTGGTTTGGTGAGGCAGAAAGTGACTCGTTCAACCGCCTGTTGCTGGGAACCCGTCTGAGCTGGCGGGAAATTGCCTTGCTGCGCGCCTACGCACGCTACCTGCGCCAGGTGCAGTTCCCTTACAGTGTCGAGTACATTGCCGAAACCATGGCGGACCACCTGCAGATTACCGCCGGTCTGGTCGAGTTGTTCCTGACGCGCTTTTCCCCTGTGTTCGATGGTGATGACGACTGGCGCAGCCAGCGCGAACAGGTGGTGGAAGAGCGCGTACTGGCGGCTCTGGAGGAGGTGCAGAATCTCGGTCAGGACCGCATCATTCGCCAGTATGTGAAGGTGATCAAGGCCACGTTGCGTACCAACTTCTTCCAGCCTGGAAGCGACGGCAAGTTAAAACCGTACTTCTCGTTCAAATTGAGCCCGCGCGACATACCTGATGTGCCGCGCCCGGTACCGCTCTACGAAATCTATGTGTACTCACCCCGAGTGGAGGGTGTGCACCTGCGCGGCGGCAAGGTGGCCCGGGGTGGGTTGCGCTGGTCCGACCGCCTGGAGGACTTCCGCACGGAAGTGCTCGGGCTGGTGAAGGCACAGCAGGTGAAAAATGCGGTGATCGTGCCCGTGGGGGCGAAAGGCGGTTTCGTCGCCAAGTGCCTGGCGCCGGGCATGTCGCGCGACGAAGTGCAGGCTGAAGGCATAGCCTGTTATCAGACGTTCATCCGCGGGCTGCTGGACATCACCGACAATCGCGGTGAGAGTGGCATTCTGCGCCCCGCGCTGGTAGTCGCCAAGGACGATGAAGATCCCTACCTGGTGGTCGCGGCCGACAAGGGCACGGCGACGTTCTCTGATATCGCCAACGGACTGGCACGTGAATACGGTTTCTGGCTGGGCGATGCGTTCGCTTCCGGGGGCAGTGCCGGCTATGATCACAAGAAAATGGCCATCACCGCGCGCGGTGCCTGGGTGTCGGTGCAGCGGCATTTCCGTGAGCTGGGCATCAACGTCCAGCAGACCGATTTTACCGTGGTCGGGATCGGTGACATGGCCGGTGATGTTTTCGGTAACGGCATGCTGTTGTCGCCCCATATCCGACTGGTCGCGGCCTTCAATCACCAGCACATATTCATAGACCCGGAACCGGTTGCGGCGGCCAGCTTTGCCGAGCGCCAGCGGCTGTTTGCGCTGCCGCGTTCGAGCTGGGCGGACTACGATACGACGCTTATTTCCGCCGGCGGCGGGGTGTTTGAGCGCAGTTCCAAGTCGATTGCCATATCCCCCGCGATGCAGGCGAGGTTTGCGATCGACGCCGATCGACTGCCCCCCAATGAGCTGATATCACATCTATTGCGGGCAGAAGTGGACCTGCTCTGGAATGGCGGCATCGGCACCTACATCAAGGCCAGCAGCGAGTCGCACACGGATGTTGGCGACAAATCCAATGATGCCCTGCGCATCAACGCCGATGAACTGCGCTGTCGCGTCATTGGCGAGGGCGGGAACCTTGGCATGAGTCAACTGGCGCGTGTTGAGTACGGCCTGGCGGGAGGACGTTCCAACACCGACTTTATCGACAACGCCGGCGGCGTGGACTGCTCCGACCACGAGGTCAATATCAAGATTTTGCTGAACGCGGTGGTAGAACGCGGCGATCTTACCGGCAAGCAGCGCAATGTGCTGCTGGAGGACATGACTGACAGCGTGGCGGCACTGGTGCTGCAGAACAACTACCGGCAAACCCAGGCGATCAGTCTGGCAGAAGCAGAGGTCCAGGAGCGCAGCGGTGAGTATAGGCGCTATATCAGCAACCTCGAGGTCGCTGGCAAGCTCAATCGCCAGCTGGAGTTTATCCCCTCGGACCAGGACCTCGCGGACCGGCGGGTGCAGGGGCAGGGGCTCACGCGGCCGGAGTTGGCGGTGCTGGTGTCGTACAGCAAGGCCATTCTGAAAGAGGAATTGATTGCGTCCGACCTGGGGTTGGATCCACACCTGGCCGCGGCGGTAACGACGGCCTTCCCGCCACAATTGCTGGAGCGCTACCCGGAAGAGGTGGCCGAACACGGCCTGCGTCGGGAGATCATGTGTACCCAGGTTGCCAACGATATCGTCAACCGACTGGGGTTCAATTTTGTGCCGCGCCAACGCAAAGCTACTGGCGCACCGGTGGCCGACGTGGCCAGGGCGTACACCGCGGTCATGCATATCTATGCAGTGGATGAGCTGTGGGCGCGTGTGGAGGCCTTGGATTACACCGTAGACGCCGCGGTCCAACAGACCATGATGCATTGCCTCATGCGCCTGGTGCGGCGCGCCAGCCGCTGGCTACTGCGCAACCGGCGTCATGAGATGGCGCCGACACGAGCCATCGCCGAGTTTGCCGAGGGCGTCGCGCAGTTGCGCGAAGCGCTGCCGACGATGTTGCGCGGCCGGGCGGCGGAGCAATACCGCGCCATGTCGGAGCATTGGCAGCAGGCGGGAGTTGACGCCTCACTGGCAGAAGCGGTGGCGGGGGCGCTGCAGGGTTACACGGCGCTGGGGATTGTGCAGGCCGCGCGCGAGACGGAGGCGCCTCTAATGCATGTGGCTGAGCTCTATTTCGAAATGGGGGAAAGGCTTCAGCTGGACTGGTTCAGCGGGCAGATTCTGGCGAGCAAGGTCGAGAATGAGTGGCAGGCGCTGGCCCGCGACACCTATCTCGAGGACCTCGAGTGGCAACAGCGAACATTGGCGGTAGGTGCCTTGCGCTACCTGACCGCGGACGGATCTCTGGACGGCTGCCTGCAGACCTGGGAGGAGCAGCAGGCTGCGCTGCTGTCCCGCTGGCAGGATATGGTCACCGAACTCCACACTACCGATTCACCGGATTTTGCGATGTTTGCCGTCGCGGTACGGGAGTTGCTGGATCTGGCTCAGAGCAGCCTACGCACCTGAGCGAGGCAGGCGCCAGAAGGCCGTGCATGACCTTCCGGCGCGCTAGGGCGTCTCAGCTGACGCGGAGTTTATGAACGCCTGACACGCCGGTCAGGCCGTCCCATTGGTCGACACGACCTTCTCGCCAGCCCGATACCCACTGTTGGCGATGCTCCTCGTTGGCGTGCGGACAAAAATCGATACTGCGGCCCGTTACTCCGGCCTGGTAGCCGCGGTCATACGCCCGGGAATTCATGTCGCGTTTCTGTCTTCTCATCAATACTGCCTCCTGTTGGAACCTTGTGCCTGGGGGGCACGGTTCCATCTAAACAGACTGCCAAAGGCCTCGCAAACATCGATTGGGAGCAAGGCTCTGCCCGGTTATAACCAAAGCGGGTGTACACTGCAAGATCACCCACAACCGGTCGACGAGGGGGCGGTATGGCTGCGGATGGCAAACACATCGTCATTTGTGCCGATGGCACGTGGAACGACCCCGAAGATGAAAGCCCCACCAACGTACTGCGCATGGCACGCGCCATCAGCCCCCGCGCGGTGAATGGCTGCAAGCAGGTTGTGTTCTATGACTGGGGGGTTGGCTCCTACTACGCCCAGGCCGCGGGCGGCGTAAGCGGTCTCGGGATGACCAAGAATATCCAGGATGGCTATCGCTTTATCGTGCAGAACTACGATCCGGGGGACCGCCTGTTCCTGTTTGGCTTCAGCCGCGGCGCCTACACGGTGCGCTGTCTGGCGGGCATGCTGAATAACTGCGGGGTGCTGCGGCGCGCGGAGGCTTCGCGCATACCCGAAGCCTTTACCTTGTACAAACAGCGCAATGCGCCGCCCGGATCACCGACATCAGAGCAGTGGCGACAGGCGTTCGCGGTGGGCGGGCAGCGCGCCGAGGTCGACTTTATCGGCGTGTGGGATACGGTGGGTGCGTTGGGTATTCCAACGCGCGTGCTGGCCTTTGCCGGGGAAAAGGATCTGTTTTATGACCCGGTGTTGGGCAGCAACGTTCGCGTGGCCCGGCATGCGGTCTCCATTGACGAGGAACGCAGCGACTTTGAGCCGACCCTGTGGGCACCCACTGAGAGTGCCGATATGCAGCAGGTCTGGTTTGCCGGGGTACACGGTGACGTTGGCGGAGGCTATGGCGTCGACCGCGCGGGCAAGCGCTTGAGCGATATACCGCTCAACTGGATGGCGCGTGAGGCCGAACGCGCTGGTCTGGGACTGGAAACACATCTGCTGGATGGTAATGACCTGGATAGCTCAGCTGCCGCACACCGCTCTTACCAGCGCTTCTGGCGCGCCCTGGGTCGGTACAACCGGCGTATCCCGGACGACGCGGTTCTACACCCATCCGTTCGCGAACGCCACGCCCGGAGTGAGTATGCTCCCGAGGCCCTGCAGGACTGGCTGGCACGCCGCAACGGTAAATGGATGTTGTCGTCATGAGGGTTGTAGCGGCAGTGCCTGAGGGCTAATGGATCGGCGGCGCCTGCAGGTAGCGCTGCTTCTTGCGCGGCTTCAGCCGCTCCAGGTCGACCATGACGAAAGCGTCCACGCAGTTGCCGAAGCTGGCATCGACATTGAAGGCGGTCATGGCGACGCCACCGGGTTCCGCCACATTGGCGTAGTGCTTGAACAGCGTGGGGACCTGCAGGCCGTTTTCTGCCAGTGCGTCGCGCAGTGCGCGAAAATCATACTCAGCGTCCCCGCTTGGCGAGTACTTATGCTCTGGGCGGTAGGGGTGACGGGGACGCACATCCACCGCCTCATTCCGGCAATAGGCGGCGTAGTAGCCGCAAATCTGTGCGGTTGCCACCTCCCCGTACAGCGGGCTGATGGACGCGGCGCCGAACAGGTAGCGACAGCCGGGGTAGCGACGCAGGTAGGCGCCAATTCCCAGCCAGAGGTAATCGAGGCTGTGGCGGGTCTGGTACTGCGTCTGCACAAAGCTGCGCCCCAGCTCAAGACCGTGTTGCAGGTACTGATCCATGCTGCCACCAAGGCGGAACAGGGCGTGAGTGTAGAGCGCGCTCTTGCCACCCAGGGCGAGGAGCTCGCGCACACGGCCCAGCCGATAGGCTCCGGCAATCTCTCGGTTGTTCGGGTCCCAAAGCACCAGCTGCAGGTAGTTCTGGTCAAACCTGTCGATGTCACGCGGCAGCCCCGAGCCTTCGCCCACCGCTCGAAAGGCGAGTTCACGCAAACGGCCGATTTCCCGCATCGTGCAGGGTGCTCGCTCCATTTTGCACAAGTGAATCTGCATGCCGTCCGGAGTGCACCCGAGCAGTTCGCTGGCCGTTACTTCCTGCTCCAGCAGCATCCGGTTTTCGGGTTCGGCAATGGCCTCCACACCCCGGAAGATGGGCGGCGCATTGCGGGCCAGACGGTAGACATGGCGGCGAAACTGGCCCGCCAGTGTGCGCGGCGAGGTAGACACGGTGTGGTAGTTTTCCCAGGGAATCGGCGCTCCCACGCGCGCTTCAACGGTATTGTGCGCTTGATGAAACATCTCGCGAACCAGCCACAGGGTCGATAGCGGCCTGGACAGAAACGAGAGGCTGTAGAACAACACAGAATTCCGCCCGGCAACATAGATGGGCAGGATAGGCGCTTGGGCTGTGTTGGCGATACGGATAAAGCCGTGTTGCCAGTCCCCATCCTTGACACCCTTCACCCCGAAACGGGAGACCTCGCCGGCGGGGAAAATGATCAACGCGCCTTCCTCCGCCAGATGACGACGGATGCATTTGAGGTTTTCTCTGGAGGTTGTCCCCCCCATGTTGTTCACCGGCAGCAGCAGAGGAGCCAGCGGTTTGACGGCGGTCAGGAGGTCATTGGCGACGACCTTAACATCGTTGCGGATGTGCCCGACCTGTTGCAGCAGAGCGAGACCATCCAGCGAGCCCAGTGGATGGTTGGCGATAATCACTACCCGCCCTTTGGCGGGAATCCGGGAACGCTCTCTGGGGCTTATGTTGATTGCAAAGTCGAAGTATTCGAGCGCCCCGTGTACGAAAGCCATGCCCTCAAGCCCCGGGAAATCCCGCGAGAACTGGGCGAATCGCGACTCATAAAACAGGTAGCCGAGAAAACGCATGAGGCTGCGCGCCATGCGCTGGTGGCGCGCCACGAATCGCGGGTAACGCGACTGCACAATCTCGCGAATATCCAGCATGTGTCTCGCCCCTAGGGGTAGATCAGGTTGAGTGAATCGTCCTGATCCTGCTGCCAGGCGAACGCCATACCCGGAAACGCGCGCTCCCCGGCCCGTTCGATCACGGAAATCCGGCCCCCGCGCTGGATGAAGTTGTCGATCTGGCGCTGAATTTCGCGGCGTTCCCGTTCTTTCTGGGTCAGGCGCGTCTGGAGTGTCTGTTGCTGCATGGTCAAGCCTCCACGGTGAGTTTGCCTGCAACTCTGAACAATGGGTATTGCAGTCCTGCGACAGCGCGATGAAGTTTTCTTGACTGTACGCATGTGGCACGAAAGCCAGGGCTTATCGCGCCGACTGCAACAAAAACGTCACAGTACAATCACACAACTGTCATTAAGGGTCTCTATTCTTGCCCCTGTCCTGAGCGGGGTGCGTTGTTCGTAGCCCTGTCTCGAATGTCGCTCATGCATCGGGAAGCAAGAATGAAGCCATCGTTTTCTCAAATCGGCGCCGCGGCCGTCCTCATATGTTCCAGTGCACTGGTACAGGCGGCAGATGAACTCGTTGTGCAGGTCAGTCGCGTGGGCGCCTCCGCGGCGGGCTTGACCGTGGTGCTTGACGGTGAAGTCAGCAAGCCCCTCGACGCCGGCGGTTTTGCCTATTTCGACCTGGCTTCTGGCGCACACAGCGTGCAGATTCTCGACGGCGGACGCACCCTGCACAGCTTCCGTTTCAATACAGCCGATGGTCAGTTGGCGGATGTCCTGGTCACCCTCAATGCGGAGTCCGAGGCATCGACGTCAGTTGAATCCTATTTTGCCGCGGAAACCGCCGCCCAGCGCAGTCGCGCGGTGACCGGCCGACTCACCGGGCGCGTGGAGTCGCGCGGTGCACCTGTCGTGGGAGCGGTGGTCGCGCTCAGCGGCGGTGTTGAACGCAGTGCCGTGACAGATCAGAACGGGGTGTATGCGCTAGAGGCGCCACGCGGCATCTACAGCCTGAGCATCAGCCATCCGGACCTCGGCACGCAGAAAGTGGATGACTACCGCGTCATCGCCAGTGCCGAGAAGCAATCGGATTTTGTCCTGCGTTCTCCCGCCGCGGCTCAATCGCTGGCAATTGGAGTGCCGCAACTCGAGGAAGTGACGGTCATCGCCAGTCTGCCCGCGGGCGGTATGCAGGACTCCGAGCGTTTTGCCACCAACGTCATTAACACGCTGGATGTCGAGCAGCTGGCGCGCTTCGGCGACACCGATGTCGCCGCATCGGTGATTCGTGTGCCCAGCGTAACGGTGCAGGACGACCAGTTTGTGTTTATTCGCGGCCTGGGTGATCGCTACGTCAGCAGCACTTTGAACGGGGCAACGTTGCCGAGCACCAACCCGACCAAGCGCAGTGTGCCTCTGGACCTGTTTCCGAGCAGCATGGTGGAGCAGCTCGATATACGGAAAAGTTACCTGGCCTCCATGCCGGGCGAAAGCACGGGCGGCAATCTGGAAATCAACACGCGCACGTTCCCCAACGAACGTGGCGGTAGCCTGTCACTCCAGCTCGGCTATGTCGATGGCGTGACACTCGACGATGCGTATGTCGACCCCGCCAGTGGTGATTTTGATGTCTTTGGCTGGGACGATGGCGCACGCCAGCGCCCGGCTATTGCCTATGCAGTTGCCCAGGCACTGCAATACTCGGACTACTACGGTGCGGCGGTCGAGCGCGAACTCGGCAAGTTGGGTGCGAACGCGATCACCGATGGCTTCCAGTACGATACCGAAACCGCAACACCGGATCTTTCCATGGGTGCGAACTACGGGGACGTATTCGACCTCCCGGACTGGGGCGCGGAATTCGGCTTCTTCGTGGCGGGTAACTACAAGAACGAACGCGGTGTGCGCAAGGACGGCATCCGCCGGACGTACGGCGGGGTGGACGCGTCTCTCCTGCTCGATGACTACACCTTCGAACAGTTTGATAACGATGTGGACGCCAGCGGACTACTGTCGCTGGGTTTGAACATCGGCGCTTCCAGCTTCACCGCCAACACCATTGTTTCCCGCGTTACCAGCGAATCGGTGCGAGTGGAAGAGGGGTTTGACGGTGACGAGCTCAACCCCTCGATCAGCTGGTCCATCGAATGGGAAGAACGCCAGTTCATCTCCCAGCAGTTGGCCGGCGAGCACATTCTGGGTGACGATGAATCCTGGACGCTGAACTGGCAGCTGACCGGCAGCCGAGCAGAACGGTATGCACCCGATCGCCGCGATGTACGCTTTGACCTGCAGGGTAACGATGGCATCTATAACCTCCAGGTGCCCGAGCTGACCCGCCGCTACGACGACCTGGTGGACGACAATCTCGATGGTTCGGTCGATGCGAATTATCTGTTCTCCAACGGCAACCTGGAGTCATCCCTGACTTTTGGCGTCAACGGCATCAGCCGCGAGCGTGACTCCGACTCCGATACCTACGGTTTTGGCGGCGGGTTGCTGGCCATTGACGACAATGCGCCGAACCTGGCGGTGTCTGATGTGGTGAACAGCGACACCATCACCGGTGTGTCCAGCACCGGTTTCTCTTTCCAGGACAAGACCCTGCCCAGCGACAGCTACGACGCGGAGATGGACCTGAACAGTGTGTACGTGTCTTACGACGCGCTGTGGAATCTCAAGTACCAGCTGGTTGTGGGTGTGCGTTACGAGGAGTTCGAACAGATTACCGACACCTTCTCCCTGTCTGGAGACCAGGGTCCGCAACAGTCGGTGCTCGCCGAGGATTCGGTGTTGCCCTCGCTGAGTTTCAACTGGTTCATCACCGACGAGCAGCAGCTGCGTTTCGGGATATCCAGAACGGTGGCGCGCCCCGACTTCAAGGAAACCTCGAACGCGACCTTTTATGACCGCGAATTCAACTTCCGGGTGCGCGGTAACCCGAACCTGCAGGTATCGGATGTCACCAACTACGACGTGCGCTGGGAGAAATACTGGTCCGACCAGGAGTCGCTGAGTGTGGCGCTGTTCTACAAAGACATGACCGACCCGATTGAGCGCGTGGTGCAGCCGGCTTCCGGTACTGCGGGGAACTCGCGGACGTTCCAGAATGCCGAATCCGGCGAAGTACTCGGTGTAGAAATTGACGGTCGCAAGGATTTTGCGCTGGACGACAGCTTCACCCGCAGTTTCTTCGTTGCCACCAACGCCAGCCTGATCGACTCGGAAGTGACCCTGCAGAATGCCAGCACGCGGAACCTGCAGGGCGCACCGGACTATACGTTTAACCTGATTGTCGGTTACGACGACATCGCCCAAGGGCATGAACTCACGCTGCTGATGAACCAGAGCGGGGAGACGATTGTGGACGTGGGCGTGTCCGGGCAGCCGGATGTCATCCTCGAGCCGCGCATGGACGTGAATCTGGTCTACCGCTACTCGCTCTCCGATACCTTTACCTTCCGCGTCAAGCTGGAAAATCTGCTGGACAGCGAACTGGAGTTCACCCAGGGCGGAAACATATTTCAGAGCTACAAACGTGGCTATGAAGTGAAAGCAGGATTCGATTGGGAATTCTGACAACAGGCTCGCCGCTCGGCGTCAGTAGGAAGTTTGAAGTTCAATGAACCAGGAAACCCCAGGAGTAACTATGAAACTGAAGAAATTGGCAATCGCCACGGCGATGCTCGGCTCGGTTGGCGGCCTGTATGGATGTTCCGAAGGTGACAGTGCCACCATCAATATCGATGCGCCAACGGAAATCGTCAATCCGCCGGTCGATGGCGGTGGCGATGGCTCCGGCAGTGCGTCCACCTGCCCGGACTGGTCATCAGCGCGCCCCAAGGACGCCGATGGCAATGACGTATGCCAGCTGCCCTCGACGGTGCTCGCTGATCGCACCCTGACCAGTGACAAGGTCTGGTATATGGAGTCGCGGGTTACCGTGGGTAACGGCAACCAGGAAATGTCCATTGATGAAGGGACATTGGCCAGCGGCGACCCCGTGACCAATGTGACGATGACCATTGAAGCCGGTACGCAGATCAAGGGTCAGACCGGCAGCTTTGCCAACCTGATCATCACCCGCGGTTCCATGCTTATGGCAGAGGGCACGGCTGATGCCCCCATCGTCTTCAGCTCCGATGACGCCGGTTTCGACGGCGCCGGTGAGTGGGGCGGCCTGATCATGCACGGCTATGCACCGCACAATGAGTGCCTGACCGCCGATCAGGGCGCGGTGGCTTGTAACGTCGACTCCGAGGGTGAATCCGGCTTCGGTGGCGGCTATTCGCCCGACGACAGCAGCGGTGTGTTGCGCTATGTCATCGTCACCGAAGGCGGCTTCGAGTTCGCCACGGGTAACGAAATCAACGGTATCTCTTTGATCGGTGTCGGTAGCGGCACGGAGATGGAGTACATCCAGGTGAACGGTAACGCCGATGACGGCATCGAGTTCTACGGCGGTTCGGTCAGCGTGCGCTACATGGTACTGACGGGCAATCAGGACGATTCAGTCGACTGGGATGAAGGCTGGAGCGGCAACCTGCAGTTCCTGCTGGTTGACCAGGGCCCGGATGCAACCGGCAACGTGATCGAAGCCGACACTGAAGGTACGCTGGACTTCCTGTCACTGCCCACGATTGCCAATGCCACGTTCATCGGCGGCGGCAGCAACGCCACAGGTGCAGTATTCAAGGCAACTTCGGGCGGTTTCGTGCACCATTCTGTGTTCACTTACGACGATGCCTTCACTGCCGAGACCACATGTGTAGATGCCTCGCGCGCTGCTCAAGTCGGTACGGAGTTGGTCTACACCAACGTGGTGGCCGACTGTGACGTTGGCGGTGATGTGGTGCTGCTGCCCGCGCTGGTATCCGACGTGGCGCTGGATGCGAACTACGCATCACAGGCCCCCGAGGCTGCTGCAGTCGGTGTGCTCGACATCGACAACATCAATGCAACGTACTCTGCCAGCCTGGCCGACCCTGCGTTCTTTGAGGCAACCGACTACGCGGGTGTTGTAGATCCCTCAGCGTCGAGCGCCTGGTTTGAAGGCTGGACCGTGTCCGGCTCGCTGTAAGCGAACACACATCCCCTTTTACGCCAGCCTTGAGCTGGCGTTTTTTTTGCCTGTTCTTTTTCCGGCAACTGCATGCCCGACTGACTACAGCCGGCTTCGAAGCACTGCAGCAGGTCGCGCATGCCTGCCTCGGGCGCGTACCCGCAGTTGACGGTACCCTACACAGCGACTCTCAGGCTGATGTCTCTGCATTCCCCGCATTTTTCATATTGTTGTCATACAGGTGTCATAAATCGGGCGTAAAGTCGCGGCATTCGACATCTCCCGGGAGGAGGGTTCAGCGTAACATGCGTTCACTGATTGCTGCTTTATTGCTCGTTACCGCCAGCCAGACCCAGGCGCTTTCACTCGGCGCGGAGGAGTTTGCCGCCGCGCGTCAATTGAGCTGTGTGCTCGCGCAGGATGCACTGGGCTTTCTCAGTGAAGACGAGTACGCAGACCAGGTGGATGAGGTGCTGGGTGGTTACGACGCCGAATCCGGCGATGTTATCTACGCCAAGGCGCTCGGCTATTTTGACGGACTGATGTTCGGGATTGTCGAGCGTGACCAGCCGGCGATTGAGGCACGCCTGCGCGCTTTCAGCGGCAGCCAGGCCTGCAGCCACCACGTTGGCGTTCACTACACACTGTAGGATCTCCTCCCGGCCAGGTGATCCCCCGGCGCGCAGCGCGCGTAAGTAAGCAGGAACTCTCTGCCTTGCGAGCAACCCAATGCGCCAGCTATCCTCCCTTTTCCTGCTAGTCGTTCTCCTGTCGGGTCTCTCCGGTTGTGGCGCGGTTACGGTAGATGAATACGCCAACAACCAGCCGACCCTGACCCCGGAAACCTTTTTTCAGGGGCAGCTGACCGCACACGGCGTAATCAAGGATCGCGGCGGCACGGTCATTCGTTACTTCAATGCAGATATCAAGGCCTATTGGCAGGATGGTATCGGCACGCTCGAAGAGGACTTCCTGTTCGACGATGGCGAGCCGGATCGCCGGGTGTGGACGCTCACGCCCACAGGAGAGGGCCGGTATGTAGGCACCGCCGGCGATGTGGTGGGAGAAGGCAAGATCACCGTGGCCGGCAACAGCATGTTCCTCGATTACGTGCTGCAGATACCCTGGGACGATGGCACGCTTGACCTGCGTATCGACGATCGCATGTACCTGGTAAATCCAACCACCCTGATCAATGAATCCATCATGACCAAATTCGGCATCCGCGTCGGGGAGATCCTGCTGGTCATCAGCAAAGTAGCCGACTGAGCGATTGTGGCGATGACACGCCTGGTCACTGGCCTCGGTTATGCCGGCCTCTTGCCATTCGCAGCCAGCGTAGCGGGCGTCTGGGCTCTGCGTGATTATCCGCGCGCACTGTCGCAACAGGGCTTTATCGTCTACTCCCTGGCTATTCTCTGCTTTATTGCGGGCTCACTGTGGGGCACAGCGCGCGATCGTGCGGGTGGAGACAAAGCGCTGCGCCTGCTGGTCAGTAATGGCGTCGTTCTATTCGCCGTATGCAGCGTGCTGACAGCCCAGGCCGTGATAGCCGCAGGCCTGCTTGCGCTGGCTCATCTGGCAACGCTCTGGTACGAACGTGGCAGCAGCGCAGCGCAGCGCGCGGCTGGTACTCGCGGATGCGGGCGCGACTCACGCTGCTTGTGGTGGCGCTGCATATTGCCTACATTGCGGGTTTGATTGTGCGAGGCAGTGCCTGAGAAACGGGTAGCTGCCCACACAAGCCTCTCACACTCAACAATGGAGAACATCACATGCGTGCAGTAGCCGTTGCCAAACCCGGTGGCCTGGATAATCTCAAGTTGGTCGAGCGCGATACGCGCCCACCCGGCTACGGCGAGATACAAGTACAGGTACGTGCCAGTTCGCTGAATTTTCACGACTATGTGGTGGCTCTGGGAATGTTGCCCACAGACGACGGCAGAATTCCCATGTCAGACGGCGCTGGCGTCGTAACCGCCGTCGGTGAGGGCGTTGCCGAATTTGCCGTGGGCGATGATGTGTTGAGCTGCTTTTTCCCCGCCTGGCATGACGGCCGTCCGGATTTGCGCAAAGTCACCGGCGTTCCCGGCGATCACGTCGACGGTTTTGCCGCGGAGATGGTCACTATGTCGGCGCAGGGCTTCACACGCATGCCCGAGGGGCTGGACTACCGGGAAGCGGCAACGCTCACCTGCGCCGGCCTCACTGCCTGGCGCGCCCTCATGGTAGAAACACAGTTGCGGCCCGGGGACTGGGTGCTGGTGCAGGGCAGTGGCGGCGTATCGGTGTTTGCGCTGCAGTTCGCCCGTCAGATGGGGTGTCGGGTCATCGCCACGTCCTCTTCGAATGCCAAGCTGGCGCGCCTGGGGGAACTGGGAGCCGAGCATTTGATCAACTACCGCGATGTGCCTGCCTGGGGGAAGCGCGTCCAGGACATCACCGGCGGTCGCGGCGTGGACCTGGTGGTTGAAGTGGGTGGCCCCGGCACACTGCCGCAGTCTGTGAAAGCCGCCGCGTTTGACGGTTGTATCAGCATGATCGGCGTGCTGACAGGTCTTGCCGGTGAGGTGCCAACAGCCGAACTGTTCCAGAAAAATGCGCGTATCAGCGGCATTACCGTCGGCAGCAGGGCGCAGCAACTTGACATGCTGGCAGCGGTAGAGGCGGGCGGCATCAAACCGGTTATCGACAGTAGCTACCCGCTGGAACAGCTGGCTGATGCGTTCCGCCACCAGGAGTCCCAGCAACATTTCGGCAAGATCTGTCTGGATATTGGTGGCTAAGCCTGCTATGCATGCAGTAGTTTTTACGCTAGCGCGCCGTTCATTCTCAGCGGTGACAGAGGTGAGCCGCACTCCCTTCGCGTGGCGACCACGTCCCGAACGTGGCCTCGGCGTTCAACCCCACGGGGGTGGAGTTTGTCAACAAAAAACCTTACCATAGTCGAAAAAGTTAGCAAGGGATGGTGCGTTTGACGCTAGCTGCCAAAACATCAAAAGTCGACATTAGTGGGTGGGGATTATGAGTAAAAAGTATATTCGTGGTGGGCTGTCGGGAGTCGTCGGCAGACTGTTTGCACCGGCCATTCTTGTGGCAATGTTGCCGGGCACCGCATTCGCTCAGGAAATCATGTTTTGTGGCAGCACGTCGCGGAGTGGGTCGGCCCTGTATGGCGCCGCGGGCCCGTATACCGAAGTTGATAGCTGTACCCCAACGGCATCCACTCAGGCGCTGTTAGTAAGTCGCAACGGTTCGGTTGCCGGCAATGGTGCTGACTGGCTTGCCTATCTCAATGGCGGTGGGGTAATAATTACCGAGTGGAGGAACAGCTATGCGGTCTATAACGAAATCTACGGGACCGCGTACCCAGACGGCAATTTCTATGGCAATTGCACGGACAACGCAATGCCACAGGTCAAGGTAAACCCATCGCATCCGTTCTGGCAAGCCAACCCCATCAATGTGACCCCGTCGGGGCAGGCCAGTTGCGGTTCTGACATGTCGGCGCTGACGTCAGGGGAGGCTGCTGTGACGGTGCTGGGTGAGAGCTTGGATGGCGCCGATATGTTTGCAGTTCGTCCGCAGGGCGACGGTGTGCTGTTTCTGCTAGAGGCGGATTGGCAGGATAACGAATCCGGCTTTACTGCGGACTCCGAGCTCTTCATGGCGGCCTTGATTGAGGGGGGGGCTTTTGCGTCACCTGCCCCTCCCGCTACACCTGTCGCTGTTCCGACCATGGCGACCTGGGCATTGGCCCTGCTCTCAGGGCTCCTGGCCTTGGTCGGGCTGCGTCGAGTGCGGCGCGAGTATTGAGGGCGTAACCCCTGTGGATGGTCAAAACGTCTACAGGGCCGGTCCACTCCAGCACAGGCCTCGTAATGTAAGTTGATGTTGAATCGCCGATTCGACACGACTTGAACTTGCGAGGCTTTACTATGCGATTAATCTCCAAACTCATGTCTTTGGCCGCCCTGGGTGGTCTGTTGCTGGCGTCTTCAGTTGCGACCGCGGACGGTCACGCGCACCCAGAGGAAATGGCCAAGCCGACGATTGTAGAAATCGCGGTGGGTAATCCTGACTTTTCGACCCTGGTTGCTGCGCTTGAGGCCGCAGGCCTGGTCGAAGCGCTGTCTGGTAAGGGCCCCTTCACGGTGTTTGCTCCCACCAATGCAGCGTTCGACGCGCTGCCTGCAGGCACCTTGGATGACCTGCTCAAGCCGGAAAACAAGGAGACCCTGACTGCCGTGCTTACATACCACGTGGTGCCGGGGAAGGTGATGGCCGCCGACGTTGTGGCCTTGACCGAGGCGACCAGCCTGCAGGGTGACACGATAACGGTAACGGCTTCGGATGCAGGCGTTAAGGTTGACGCCGCGAACGTCACGGCGACTGACCTTGAGGCCGCCAACGGCGTGATCCACGTTATTGATGCGGTTATCCTGCCCAACAGCTGAAACGCGTTTCCCCCGGTGGCCTTGCATGGGACACCGGGTTTCTCCGCTACTTTCGGTCACGCCGTATCGCTCGCTGTCTTCAGATTTACTGATTCGGGACAAGGCCGGAGGTGCCATCGGTGCAGGCCTGCTGATATACTCGCAGCCCGCAGCGCCCCCGTAGCTCAGTTGAATAGAGCGACCCCCTCCTAAGGGGTAGGTCCCAGGTTTGAGTCCTGGCGGGGGCACCAAATAGCCATATAAATCAATGGGTTAAAGAGTTTTAATTTTTATACCTACATAAATGCCTACATAGAAATTCGCTTGCCTGAACTCCGCACCAGTCAATAATCGAGTCCCAGGGTGCCTTGATCCAGCAGACCCTGGGTCTGGGTCCACGGCGCTAAATCCCTCTCGAATGGCGATAACTTAACCGCAGTAGACTGGTTACAGTGTAACCACAAACCCCGACCGGCGGTGACGGGGTTTCCCCTTGCATCGGCCGCAACCCCATGCATTATTGACCCAGAGATCACCCGAGTACCAGGCCCGCCATCGTCACTAGCGAGCGTAGCGGGGTAGTGACGATGGCCCCGAGCCCAGAAAGTACGCCGTCGCCAGGCCGATTTTCGGCAGGACGCGCACGTGACGTGTTCGTAGACTGCCTACCGTAGACCGAATTACCCGTGGCCACTGCGGCTCAGTGGCACAGAGGGGGCCCGCCCTCGACCATCCGGTCACAACGGGCCCGTGCGTCCAGGACTGCTTACGGCGCACCGACCTCAGGGTCGGCAGTCCATTCTCTACATCGCGACCGTCGTCGCTCAACTCAAAGGAGGTGCTTATACCACTACCATTGTCACTCGGCCCCCTGGGGCCACGCGTGTATACACAACAGGAATCTCCCCCAGGAGATCAGTTGTGTAGCCTGTTTACAGGTGCTTTCAGGTCGTAAGGGAGTGGTGTCCCGTGATCCTTGCCGGTTTCCGGATGCGTTGGGTTAGTCCCCCCGCCTGATCAGAAACACTAACCGAGACAGGTAAAACACCGTGAGAGACCTGAACTACCAACTCAAACAGCTCTGCCCTCGCGCCATCGAGGGTTAAGCGCAGGTGCGGTGGTCAGAAGCGCGTCCACACACCCGATGTTTGTTTGTGGTGAGCCGCTGTGGTATCACAGAATCTCAGACGTCTGATCCAGAGCGCGCAAAGATTAATAAAGACATCTTCAAACACATTCGCAGACTCCGTCACCTTCCAGGGGCTGTCCTTGTTTGCTGGTCGCTGCAGAGTCCGGCGACATATGCTACCGGGTCGCTGCAGGGCTGCGAACGTAGCGAAGTCCCAGGTGCGGTCCACTACGACTCGGCTTACTTCCGTGAGAGATGGGAGTCGAATCAGTGGTTATTGGTTTACCCGGCGCCAGAAGGTGAGGTGTCGGCAGCCCCTTCGGGGCTGCTCCCGAGGGAGGATCTGGATCGTCTCGCCGCTGACCCGGGCGCTGCCGGAACGCGGCTGATGGAAACGCTGGAGCGGCATCTGTGTCGTCCCCCGCCTGAGCGCTACACCCTGGACTGGTATACATTTCTGCAGTCCAATCTCGGGGGTAGCGGCGCCGCCTGGCTGACCTTGGCAGCGGGCCAGTTCATCGACGGCGTGCGAGCGTCTAACAAGAGCTGCAACTTCCACTTCGACCGGGAAGGCGAGCTGGTGGGCATCTATTGCCAACTGCTGGCCGCGAAGGATGTCGCCCTGCCTGCGGCAGATTGGCCCGACGAGGCGGATGTGATTCGCGTCGCTGAAGCTGCCTACCTTGCGGACTTACGCAACCTGCCCGGTCCCGGCCAGAAGGTTGAATCCATCGAGCGAGTCTACCGGGGGTCAATCCCGACCCTGATTGCCAGGCATGCCGGTTGCGGTGAGACCGCGGTCAATGCCCGCACACTGGAGGCGCAGTACGGCTGTGATGACTACAGTTGGCCGGAGCGTCCGTACCACGGTATAGCCGAGGGCGAGAGTGTCATACAGCTGCATGACTTGCCGCCGTACTTCGAGGACGGTGTGTTCGCGTTGGATTCCAGTGGAGGCTTTCTGTTGTCCGGCACTGTCCGGCGTTCCTGGACGGATCACGGTGAACCGATGTTTGAGGTAAAGCATTATCTGCTTGCCTTTGACAGTGAGGGAGGGCTGCGCTGGCAGCGCCAGCTTGCCTATCCCGACGCGGTGACTGACATCGTTGCCGACGACGATTTCCTCCTCCTGTGGCAACAGGTGCGTGACCCGGAGGGAAGCGGCCGCGCGGTGTCGCACAAACTGTCTCTGCGTGACGGGGAACCCCTTGAGCCCGAACGGGGGTTCGAGGTGACCGCCTTCCGTGGAATCCTGCCGGACGAGACGGGTCAGCGACTCTATACGGTGCACGAGGCCGATGGGCAGTGGCAGATATGGTCCCGGAACCGGGACGGTGAAATCCTGTGGCGGGCAGATTTGCCGGGGGCCGTCGCGGACAGTGGTCTGTCACTGGTCAATGGGGGCGGCTTGGCGGTGCTGTCCCGGCCCGACGGGGACGACCCCAGGCGTTACGAGGTGCGTCGTCTCGATCGCGACGGCCAGCTGCTGCACCGGGTCGATATTGCGTCAGCTTCAGCGTCAGCGGATCGGTTCGATGCCAGCCTGCTTGGTGTGGGAGAAGATCGTGTATTGCTGTTTGCGCATTCAGAGGGGGATGATCGCCGGGGTATCAATGAGCTGCTTGTTTTCGCCACCGCGGACGGAGGCTTGCTGCGGCGGCACTTGCTGCCAGAGCATCGGCCTCCAGAATGGCTGCCTGATGGGAGGTTCCTCCATTTCGGTGGTGAAGGTGGCTGGGCACTGCTGGCTGAAGCCGGTGCGGATGTCCCCTGGCGCCGCCACTTCGGTTTCGGCGTGCGATCACAGCGCATCACCCACGCTGCAGTCGCAGGCAATGGCAAGCTGGCGTTGCTGGTGAACCTGGAGTACCAGCGCAGCTCATCGCAGACTCCGGATCGCAGAGCTATCCTGCAACTCGACATGGCTACCATGGGAACACCGGCACGCCCTGCGAATTGCCCTGTTGTAACGTACGATACGCTGCGCAACCTCGAGCTGGCCTTGTGGCGCGACTTCCACCTGCATCCTGCCCCCAAGCTGATGGATTATCTCCCCGACCCGGACTGTATTGACGTCGACCGGGTGAAGTACCGGGACTTCATGCAGGACCTGCATGATGACCTGACCCGGCGGGGCTATCGGGCGCCGGGTTTCTTCGTCCACCTTACGGTGGAGTCGGGACAGTCTGGCCTGCGATTCCTGGGCGGCTACGGGGGCAGCTCCGGTGAGGCGGGCGGCTATCAGCTGCGCGCGCACTTCAGCGACGCTGCCCGGCTGGGAGGCTACCTGCAGGACACGCTGGAGCCCCACGCCCGGGTCATCGCGCGATTGCAGGATGATTTTCGGGTACATACCGGGGCCGCGTTGAAGCCATCATATCCTGTGGACAATGGGTTTCCGGATCTGGACAGCATTGCTGCGAACATGAAGCGGGTAGTGGACATGGCGCGCACTGTTCCGTATTCCGACTTTCCTGATTTTGGCGGGTTTGGTGGGTTTGAAGAATCGATCCCGCCAGTGTTGCTGCTGAATGATCACGAACTTGTCCCGCTGAGCTACCGGGGCCCGCGTGGTGATGCTCCCATGGCGCTTGCAGAATCCGGCGTCGAGGAGCTGAAAAGCCTGATCTGGACGCAGTATCAGAAATATTGGGCAGGGGATTCAGCGGCTTGCGGGCAGGAGCACAGTCGAGAAGACAGCCCCGACGAGCGCCTGAGCGCGGCGCTGTACTGCGACGATCCCGATCGGATCCGGCAGGCACTGTCGGAGGGGGCCAACCCCCGATCGAGTGCCGACTACACTGGCCGCCCAATTCTGCACCTCGCCGCCCTGGTCAGTCCCGCCGGGCTGCAGATCCTGATTGATGCCGGCGCTGACCTCCTTATTCGCGACAACCGTGGCAACACCGCCCTGCACTCCGCCGCGCGGCAGGGAGCGAGAACTGCGCTGGCGCGATTATCCGCGGATGCAAGGCTGGCCAACGCGAGTGCGTATGACGACGCAACACCGCTGCACCGGGCGGTGTTTGCACCGGGATTCCCCGCGCCATCGCTGGCGCCCCTGGTGCAGGCGCAAGAGGACATCAATGCGCGCAACATCGATGGCGAAACTGCCCTGCATCTTGCGGTGCATTCGCCGGAGATCGTGGCCCTGCTACTGGAAGCCGGTGCTGAACCGAATGTGCGGGATGAGCGGGGTGCGACACCACTGCATCGCGCCGCGGCGGTCTGGCTGGGGGAGAACAGTGTGAGCCTGCTGCTGGCAGCGGGCGCTGACCCGGGCTTACGTGATGAAGATGGCAATACCGCACGGATGATCGCAGAGCAGCGTCGATTGCCGGCCAACGTCGGAGTGTTGAAAGGGAGGGGGGCACCTTGAAGACCAGTGCTGTCTTGCTGGGTATTTTCCTGCTGCTCGAGCCGCTGCTTATTTATGCCAGTTCCGGGCCAGGTATCGGCCTCCCACCACGGTACCTACAGCCAGGTTCGATGACGTTTCGCTTGCCCTATGACCTGGCATTCAATGGTGGATGCCTCATTGACCTGGCGCCCCAGCAGGTACTGCTGGAGTTCGATGTGGACCGGGATGGGCGGGTGTTATCCGTGCAGACACGAGGTTCGGCACCAGCCCACGAAGCCCTGAACGCACTGCTGCAGGCCGCCCGAGATTTCCGGTTTCCAAAGAAGTTTGTTGAGTGGGAAGCGCTTCCCTACAGCACCGTAGTGGCCTTGCCCTTGCCCAGTCGCGGCTGTTGGCGCCCGCCATTGCACGAGGATGAACAACGGGGTAGTCGCGGCAAGGATACTCTTTCATGAGTTGGTGAAGAGATGCTCGGCTCCTCGTTGACGATCACGGCTGAACCGTTAGTTTTACTCCTAAACCATGCAGGACTTTTACAATCGTCTCGTAGCGAGGCTTGGCGCCCGGGGTCAAAGCCTTGTATAAACTCTCGCGGCCCAGACCAGTGCTGTTGGCAATCGCGGTCATGCCACGAGCTTTTGCGACGTCGGAAACAGCCGCAAGAAATACGTCTGGATTTTCGTCTTCCATGGCAGCGGAAAGATACTCTGCAATCATTTCTTCGCTACCCAGATAGTCTGCAGCGTCAAATCGTTTAAGACCACTCATCTAAGATATCCTCGTACTTCCTGGCCAGTGACTTTGCCCGCTCAATGTCCTTCTTCTGGGAGTTCTTTGTGCCACCGCATAGGACCAACAGCAGGACCTTTCCCTTTTGTTTGAAGTAAATTCTGTACCCGGGACCGTAGTGAATTCGAAACTCGCTCAGTCTCTCCCCGATAGGCTCTACATCTCCAAGGTTTCCAAACTCTGCGGATCGGATCCGGGCAATAATCTTTGCCTTGGCCCTCAGATCCTTGAGCTTGGCAAGCCAGTCATCGAATTCTTCTGTCCGTTGAATGAAATACATGGGGCAATCGTATCCGTTGGGATACGCTAGCGCAAGCGGAATTCCTGGGCTCCGGACATGCCAAAACTGTAGCACCGGTACCGCCCGTGGTTTCTTGCAGGCTTCTCTGATGGAGCAGCCTTGTGGAGCTGCACCCGCTGCGGACGCTATGGATCGACGTTCATCACTCTGCGTTCCCGATTCTGATCACCTTACCCCGCGCCGGCAGCCCCTCCCGGCAAAACCGCTCCCAGTCCTGCATCAGCAGGCGGCGCTTATCAAGTAACTCCGAACGCGCGTACGCGGCTCGGGTGCTGTCGCTGTTCACGTGGGCCAGGGCCAGTTCGCAGACTTCGTCGCGGTAGTTTGTATGCTCCTGCGCCCAGGTGCGGAAGGTGGCGCGGAAACCGTGGACAGTTACGTCATGCCCAAGCTGCTTGGGTACCTTGCTGACGCTCACATCTGACAGCGGGCCGCCTTTTGTATTGTGAAATAGATATTCGCTGTCCCTGGACAAGGATTCCAGCAGAGACACTGCGCTGGTGCATAACGGCACCTTGTGAGCCCTGCCGCCCTTCATGCGCTCTGCCGGGATAGTCCAAACCTTTGCGTGAAGATCCACCTCGTTCCAAGTCGCACCGCGCACTTCCCCGGATCGGGCGGCAGTCAGAATACAGAACTGTAGCGCCTTCGCACTCATGTACTTTTGTTCGGTGAGTCGTTGCATAAATGCGGGCATATCCGCCAGCGACAGTGCCTTGTAATGCCTCACGGTCGATACCTTGCCAGGATTGGGCAGCGATAGTGAGAGATTGCCCGCCCACCGGGCTGGATTGTCGCCGGTTCGCAGGCCCTCGGCGGCAGCCAGATCAAGGATTCGCTCCACGCTGGCCCTCAGTCTGGTCGCCGTCTCGGTCTTTTCCTGCCAGATCGGCTCCAGCATGCGTACTATGTTTGCGCGCTGAATCTCGCTCACTATCATGTGGCCAATAAAGGGGTAGGCATAGCTCGCAAGCTGATTGGTCAGCTTTTGGGTTTGCTTGGCGGTTTTGAACTCCCTGCTCTTCTTGGCGATATATCGGGTCGCGACTTGCTTGAAGGTCAAATCCTTTGCCTGAGCGAGTATCAGCGCTGATCTGGTAGCACGTTTTTCGGCCAGTGGGTCAATGCCCTGGCTGATCAGTTCCGCGTAGGCACGGGCCTTGTCCCGAGCCATTGCCAGAGTCACGTCTGGGTAGCCACCCAACCCCATCTCCTGGCGGCGACTGCCCACCGTCTTCTTGAGAATCCATGAGGCGGCCAGGGTAGGAGACACACTCAAGTGCAGCCCGGCCACGCCGCCGACGGCGTGAAAGCCTGGCGTCAGTGCCTTTCGCTTCAGCTGCAGGGGTGACAGTTCCGGGACCCGTTTTGGCATACCTACGTCTATACCTACATTAAGCATGTGATCTGATGCTACAGCGTACACCGGGTTGGCACAAGAAAAGAAGAAAAAGGTCTATAAAAATAGGGTTGAATGCGATTCAATGTCACGGAATGCTACTGCCCAATGGGCGCTGGCGGGGGCACCAAATGCACGTCGTCCACCGCCAGCCCCTTGCAAATCCCGCGCTGGCGTATCACTCTCTGCACCGTGAGATTCTGCCGCGCAGCCGCGCGGTGGCAGGTTGTTTAGAGAGGGTTACCCGATTGCGGTGGCGGTGTATCGCGGGTGTTCTCGCACTCCAGTTCTTAGCAGTCAATGCAGTAGCCGTGCAGGCATCCGAGCTGCCGGTAGACCGTGAGCGCTACAGCGATGCGGTGGTTGCCATCGACCGTGGGCGCTGGACGGAGTATCAGCAATTACGCCCGGCCCTCGATGAGTATCCGCTGGCGATGTATCTGGACTACTTTGAGCTCAGCCGCAAACCCAGTGCCGTGCGCCCGGGTGACGCGCAGCTGTTTCTGCAACGCAGCGCCGGCACCCCCTTGCCCAATCGCTTTCTGGCGGTATACCTGCAGCGTGCGGGGCAGGAGCAGCGCTGGCGAGATTTTCTTGCCGTGATGCCGACAGAGCCCAACAGCATTGAACTCAAGTGCTATTACTTCCGCGCCAGGCTGGCAGCGTCCGATCCGCTGGCAGCCTGGGAGGGTGCAGAGCGCCTCTGGGTGCACGGCGAGTCGCGCCCCAAGGCCTGCGATCCGCTTTTTGCTGCCTGGCAGAAAGCCGGGGAGCTTGATGATGAGGCCGTGTGGGCGCGGTTGCTGAAAGCGTTCGACGCAAGGCAGCGTAGCCTGATGAACTATGTGGCACGCCAGGGCAGTGCCGACCTGCAACCCTGGGCCGAGCGCTTGCTCCAGGCCTATGTGCAGCCGGATCAGATGCAAAAGCGCCTGCAGCCAGGTGATGACCCGAAGGTGGCTGACATCGTGGCCCATGGCACGGCCTATTTCGCGCGTTACAAGCCTGAGGCGGCACTGGTCCAGTGGCAGTATTTTCAGCAGCGCATGGTGTTTACTGCCGCGCAGCAAGCACAGGCGGAGCGGGAGCTGGCGCTGCGCAGCCTGTTTGCTCGCTCTGATGTCAATCTGGCATGGGTGGAAGAGGCCCTGGCCCGCCTGGGTGATGACCTGCTGGTGGAGGTCAGGCTGCGCTGGGCGCTGGAGGAGCAGGATTGGTCAGCGCTGGCGGCAAACCTGCAGAAGCTGTCGGTGGAGGGCAGTGCGGCGCCGGCATGGCGTTACTGGCGCGCCGTACTCTATGAGCGCGACGGCGAAACCGCGCTGGCACAGGCGCTGTTTCGCGAAGTGGCTGGCGAGCGCGACTACTATGGCTTTCTCGCTGCAGACCGGCTGGGGTTGCCCTACCAGTTCAATCCGCAGGTGGTTACTGTGGCCGCCGAGCGCGCGGGCCCGTTGCGCGAGTTGCCGGTCGTGCAGCGGATTCAGGAACTCTACCACCATGACGAGGAGAACCTCGCACATTCGGAGTGGTACCAGGCGTTACAGCTCACTACGCCGGAGGAGCAGGTTGAACTGGCAGCGCTGGCAGCGGAGCTGGGTTGGCACCGCATGGCGATTGATGCGGCAAACCGTGCCCAGGCTTGGGATGCACTGGACTTGCGTTTTCCATTACCCTACCGCGACACCTTCACCCGCCTGGCAGCGCAGCGCGGCCTGCAGAAAACCGAGCTGATGGCCATTGCGCGCCGCGAGAGCGCCTTTTACGCCGGTGCCCGCTCCCCGGTTGGTGCCCGTGGGCTGATGCAGGTGATGCCCGCTACGGGGCGCGAGGTGGCCGCGAGCCTCGGTACCCCGCATTCGGACAGCGCGCTCTACGATGTGGAGCACAACGTACTGTTGGGCAGTGCCTACTATCGTCAGTTGCTCGACCGCTATGACAGCAATCGCGTCCTGGCGCTCGCCGCGTACAACGCCGGCCCCCATCGTGTCACCCGCTGGCTGAACGCAGCCGATGCCACTGTCCCGGTGGATGTGTGGATAGAAACCATTCCCTTTCGTGAAACACGCAACTACGTGCAGGCGGTGCTGGCGTACAACGTGGTATTCCAGTACCAGCTGGGTGAGTCCGGCAGCTTGCTCACCGAGCGCGAACGCCAGTTGGCGTACTGAGCGCACGTGGCAGCGCCCGCCAGTCAACTGAGTTTTGTCATACCGGTACTCAATGAGGCGCCTCGCATCGCGGGCCTGCTGGAGGATCTGCAAGCCCGCTTTCCGGGCGCGGAGCGCATTGTCGTGGACGGCGGCAGCGGTGACGAGACTGTGGCCCACGCGCTACCGGGTGCAACGAGTGTACTGGTGGCTGAGTCGGGGAGGGCCCTGCAGATGAACCTCGGGGCGCGCTCGGCACAGGGCGAGTACCTGCTGTTTTTGCATGCGGATACTACCCCCCTGTTTGACGCCAGAAGCTTGCGCGCCGCGCTGGAGCTCCGCCCCGCCTGGGGCTATTTCAGGCTGCGCCTCGATGGCAGGGCCGCGGTATTCCGGTTGATCGAACGTGCGATCAGCTGGCGCTCCAGTGCTTCCGGCATTGGCACCGGCGACCAGTTGTTGTTTGTGCGTCGGGACCTCTTTGCAGCGGCAGGCGGGTTCGCGGCGATTCCGCTCATGGAAGATATCGAGTTGTGCGTGCGCCTGCGGCGGCAGCAGCGGCCTCTCCTGCCACGTGGCTTGCGGGTGCAGACCTCCAGCCGCCGATGGGAGAAGAGAGGGGTGGTGCGCACGGTGGTGGAAATGTGGTGCCTGCGTCTGGCGTACGCGCTGGGTGTCAGTCCGGCGCGCCTCTGGCGGTACTACTACGGTGTGCCCCGATGAGTGTGCTGTTACAGCAGTTTGCCCGTGCCCCGGTGCCGGGCCGGGTGAAAACCCGCATGCAACCCGCGTTGAGCCCCAGTGAGGCCTGCGCGCTGCACGAGCAACTGGTGCTGTGGACCACGCGTAGCTTGCTGCAGGCGCAGCTGGGCGCAGTTGAGCTGTGGACTGCCGGCGGCGTCGATCACGCGCTGTTTCAGCAGTGCCTGAGCGAGGGCGTCAGCCGGCTCTGTGCGCAGCAGGGCGTCGATCTGGGTGAGCGCATGCAACACGCCCTGACCGCGGGGCTGGAGAAGGCTGGCAGGGTGGTCCTGGTGGGTAGCGACTGCCCGTGGATCAACAGCGCGTATCTGTCGCTCGCTGTACAGGCGCTGGAGCGTGATGACATCGTTCTGGGGCCTGCGCTGGACGGGGGCTTTGTGCTGATTGCTGTCCGCTGCGCGCTGCGTCGCGCGCTATTTGATGGCGTGAACTGGGGCACGGACACGGTGCTGGAAGAGACACTGGCACGGGCGGCAGAAGCGGGCTACAGCACCGCGTTACTGCCTCCTCTGCAGGATATTGATCGCCCCGATGACCTCGCCGCCTGGCGTGCGCTGCGGGCAGCTGCGTCGGGTTCAGGCGGTGGCGGTGGCAGCGGCGCGCTGGGGTTCTTCGGAACTGACCCGTGAGCGTTGGTACAACAGCCAGGCAACGGCGGTGCAGTAGCCCAGGTTGGTTTGCAATTCACCGTCCGGGTCGCTCAGAAAGGCGCGCTGACTGGCAAGTCCCCGGACACGGCTGGCCAGCTCCGGGCGGTAGGCCAGGTAGCGGTCCCAGATGTCCCGGTGTTGGGCGGTGGTGATGTGATAGAGCCCCAGCCCGCTGCTGCGCGCTGAGAACAGGCCCAGCTCGGGCGCTTCGATGGCGGCCTGCAGCAGGAAGTCTTCACAGGTTTCCGTCCATACCCCCAGGTACTTCAATGTGGGCCGGATGACCTGGTCTCTCAGGTGTTCTGCGGTTACGTACATGGCCTGTATCCTCTCGGGAAGCCGATTGAATTCATTACCGCCGTTTCGTACTCCACTTTCCTTACGGTGCCTTTATTGCTGTTGCTGCCGGGCGACCTTTGCCCGGTTCGCCCGCGCCGTGATGGCACCTGCGGGTATTTTTAGCATACGAATTCAATAAAGCCAATAAAAATAACAGGTTGCGTGTAATTATTTACTAAGTACGTGCGGAAGAGTGTGTAACTGCTAAAAATGGGGGTGTAAAGGCAGCACTTTACTTCGCCGAAAATCTTCCAAATGTGGGTAAAAAATATTAAATGTGATTAAAAGGTTCGTTCATCCGCCTGCTATCTTCACTGTGAATCCGCGTTTCTCCAGCTCGGCTTTCAACAGCTCCCGCTGATCGCCCTGAATCTCCACGGCATCGTCTTTCACCGCGCCACCCACGCCACACTTCTGTTTCAGGGCCTTGGCCAGCGACTTCAGCTCGTCGCCCTGCAACGGCAAGCCCCGGATCAGGGTAACGGCTTTGCCGCCACGGCCCTTGGTTTCGCGGTGCAGGCGCACGATGCCATCGCCCACGTCGGCGGGTTTCGCCTTGCCGCAGACACAGCTCGCCTCAGGGCGCTGGCACTGCGGGCACAGGCGCCCGCCATCGGTGGAGTACACGAGACGGGAGTTTGTGGGGGTGCGTCGCGGCATGGTCAATTCCTTGTTGAGCGGCGCCCGGCAGTATATTAGCCTCCGCGCTGCAATTGAAATGTGCCGCGAGGGAAGACAGTGAAGAAGAAGGAATTGCTGCAGATGCTGGAGGACCTGCAGAGTCAGGTGGCGTTTCAGGAAGACACGGTGCAGGGGCTGCAGGCGGCGCTGAGTAGCCAGCAGCAGGACCTGCTGGTGGTGCAGCGGCAGATGCAGCTGCTGAAGGAGCGTCAGGACGAGCAGGCCGCGGCACTCGATGATGCCCGGCCCCGGGGCCCCGAGGCGCCGCCTCCACATTATTGATCGTCAGTCCGCAACGCTGCATCGGCTGCAGTGCGCGGGGGCCCGGCTGGCAACTTGCCTCGCGCAGGCAAATCGCCCACACTTTGGCGCTTTTTGACTGTTCGTATAAATTAACAGGTACACACGATGTCCGACGATTCTGCCCGTAAAGACACTCCCGAACAGGCCGAGTTTCGCGCCTACTGCCGCGATTGGCTGGAAAGCAACAAGCCCGGGGAGCCACCGGTGCGGCTGCCACAAACACCACTCGAAATAATGACCCAGGAGCAACTGAGCTACCTGCAGGCCTGGCAGAAGGCAGCCTACGATGCCGGCCTTATCGGTTGCGATTATCCGCAGGCGGTCGGCGGTGGTGGTCGCAAGGATTGCCAGCGCGTCGCGAATGAGGAGATGCTGGCAGCTCGCACGCCCTTCCTGCCCAACGTGATCGGTCTCGGCATGGCGGCCCCCACCGTGTTCTACCACGCCCGGGAAGAGGTCAAGGCCGAGTTGCTGCCGCGCCTGTTTTCAGGGGAGGAGATCTGGTGCCAGGGTTTCAGTGAACCTGGTGCAGGCTCCGACCTGGCCAGTGTGCAAACCTTTGCAGAACCACGCGGCGACAAATGGGTGATCAATGGTCACAAGGTGTGGACCTCGCTGGCGCATTTTGCCGAGTGGATGATTATCCTGCTGCGCACGGACAAATCCCACAAATACGATGGACTGTCCTATTTTGTGGTACCGATACGTGCCGCCCTCGGCAAGGGTGTGACCGTGCGGCCGCTGATCAAGATCACCGGTGAGACCGGCTTCAACGAAGTCATCTTCGACAACCTGGAAGTGGACGACCGTTATCGCCTGGATGAATTGGGCAAGGGATGGCAGGTGGCTATGACCACGCTGTTGCACGAGCGCGGCGCGGGGGAGTTGCAGGGGCCACGCTCCGGCGGCATGAAAAACCGCTCCAGCCACAACATTACCACCTCGGCCGTTATCGACCTCGCGAGGAACACCACGCGAGGTGCCGGCACTGCCGCCGATGATGCGTTGCTGCGCGACAAACTGATGCGCCAGCTGATTCGCGAGGAGGGCTTGAAGCAGAACCAACGCCGCTCGCGGGTACAGGCACTGCTGGACCACCCCATGCGACTGCCGCTGCAAAACAAACTGCTGGCTAGTGAAATCGCCCAATCCATCGCCGCATTGGCCGTGGAAGTGGAGGGCATGGCGTCCTCGCTCTACATGGGTGACAGCAACGCGCCGGCTGGCGGGCAGTGGCCCTTGTCGTATATGAACTCCTACGGCATGACGATTGCGGCGGGCACCAGTGAGGTGCAGCGCAATATTCTTGGCGAGCGTGTGCTCGGCCTGCCGAAGTCGAAATGAATTGAAGCCGAAGAAAGGAAGACAGTACATGACACAACCCAAGAATTACGGCTTCGGCGAAGAGGCTGCACTGCTCAAGGAGTCGGCCCGCAAGTTTTTCCGCGAGCATTTCACCACCGATAAACTGCACGCACTGGTGGCCAGTGACCCAACGCCCGAGCGGGCGCCCCAGTGCCAGTGGGATGAAACCCTCTGGCGCCAGCTGGTCGAGCTGGGCTGGACCATGCTGGCGGTGCCGGAAGAGGCGGGCGGCGTGGGGATGCCCGTGGCGGCTGTCGCCGGGCTGGTGGAGGAGGTGGGCCGGGCGGCTTTTCCCTGCCCGCTGCTGGGCACGCTGAATGCCACTTATGTGCTTGTGGCCTGTAAACAACCGGGTGCAACAGCGCTGGCCGACATTGCCTCTGGTGCAGCAGCCACACTGGCGCTCACCAATCGTCATGGGGCGTGGGATCCGGCGGCCACCGAAGTGGAATACCGTGATGGTGCACTGCACGGCACGGCGTGGTTCGTTCAGGATGCCTTGAAATGTAACAAGCTGCTGGTCTGTGCCAGTACTGCTGCAGGCCACGGCCTGTTTTGGGTGGATGCTGCCGCTGCGGGTGTTACTGTACAGCCCGATGGCATCGTGGATCTCACCCGTGACCAGGCCCACGTCACGTTTGACGGCGCGCAGGGGCTGGAGGTCAGCGGCAACGCACTGGCCGTTCTGCACGAGGCCATGCCCGCCATCTGGACGCTGCTCGCTGCCGACATGGTCGGTGCCGGCGAATGGCAACTGCAAACCACGGTCGAATATGTGAGCACCCGCAAGCAGTTCGACCGTCCGCTGGGCTTCTTCCAGGCGATCAAGCACCCTCTGGTCGAGGTGATGGTGCAGATCGACGAGGCGAAGTCGCTGGTGTACAACGCGGCCTGCGCCTGCGACAGCGAGCCGGAGAAGGCAGCGCAGTATGCCCATATGGCCAAGGCCTCGGCCAGTGATATGGCGGCCTATGCGAGCAGCCGGTCCGTGCAGAGCCACGGGGGTATCGGTTTTACCTGGGAGTGCTATGTGCACCTGTATTTCAAGCGGCAGAAACACTCGCAAATGCTCTGGGGCGATGCCGCCTGGCACCGGGCGCGACTCGCCGATATCGTGATTGGCAGCGCCGCATGATTCACCATCACGTGCAGTTGGAGATTCTGCAATGAGCTGGAAGACCTGGGTCTTATTGGGGCTCACGTTTGCCGTGGGGTTGTTCACGCTGTTCTCCATTGCCACGCGCTTGCCAACGCCACCGGAGCACCAGGTGTTCGTCAACGGCGATGTGCTGACCATGGATGCGGAAAACCGTGTGGTTCAGGCAATGTCGGTGCGTGGCGAGCGCATCGAAGCACTCGGTAGCAACGAGGACATGATGGCACTCGTGGATGACCGGACCGAGGTGATCGATCTCGCCGGGCGCACACTGATGCCCGGCTTCATTGATGCCCACGGCCACTTTCCCGGCTCCGCACTGAACACGGTATCTGTGGACTTGAATAGTCCGCCGATCGGGACGATGGAGAACATGGAGGACTTGCTGGCGGCCCTGCGGGCACGGGCGGCGCAGTTGCCGGCGGGGGAGTGGGTTACCGGCTTCGGCTACGACGACACCCTGCTGGCGGAAGGGCGTCACCCCACCCGTGAAGAGCTGGATGCGGTGGCGCCCGAACATCCGGTGGCGCTCCTGCACATTTCCGGGCACATGGTGGTTGCCAATAGCCGCGCGCTGGAGGCTGTTGGAATAGACGCAGAAACACCCGACCCTGAAGGTGGCGTGATCGGTCGTACGCCCAGCGGCGAGTTGACCGGCTTGCTGGAGGAAACCGCGCGCCTGCCGGTTGCCGAGCGCATGCTGGATCTCGGCGCCATGGATTTCCTGCGCATGGTGAGCGCGGCAGTACGTGAATACGCCGCATATGGCGTCACCACCGCTCAGGCGGGGGGCGTGGCGCCCCAGATGGCCGGTGGTTTCAAGCTTGCCAGTGGCCTCGGACTGATGCCGCTGCGGCTGGTGCTGTTCCCCATGCAGGACGACTACGGGGAGGAGATCGCTGCTGGCACGTTCGATCCGGAGGACCTCGCGGCGCGGCGGATTGATGTCGGCGCGGTTAAAATCGTCGCCGATGGCAGTATCCAGGGCTTTACCGGTTACCTCACGCGGCCCTATCACACACCATTTCACGGTGACGAAGATTACCGCGGCTATGCAGCGGTTCCCCGGGAACGCCTGTTCGAGCAGATCGAGACCCTGCATGCCGCGGGGTTACAGATCGCTGTACATGGCAATGGTGACGCCTCGATTGACGATATCCTGGATGCGTTTGCAGCGGCGCAGGCCGCCCACCCTGTAGATGACCCGCGTCTGATTCTGATTCACGCGCAAATGGCACGCGAGGACCAGATCCAGCGCATGGCTGATCTGGGTGTTACGCCCAGCTTTTTTGCCGCGCACACCTGGTTCTGGGGTGACCGGCACCGGGACATCTTTATCGGCCCCGAGCGCGCCGCGCAGATCAGTCCGGCGGGCTGGGCGCAGGCGGCGGGACTGCGCTTCACCTCGCATATGGATACCCCGGTAACGCCGATGCGCCCGCTGCAGGCGGCCTGGAGCCTCGTCCACAGGCAAAGCTACGGCGGTGATGTGCTGGGACCGGAACAACGTGTGGACGTGATGACGGCCCTGCGTGCGGTGACCATTGACGCGGCCTGGCAGGTTTTCCAGGAAGACAATCGCGGTTCGCTGGAGCCCGGCAAGTACGCGGACCTGGTGCTGCTGAATGGCAGCCCGTTGCGCGACGCGATGGGGATGCGCGAGCTGCAAGTGGATGCCACCTGGGTGGGCGGGGCGCTGGTTTTCAAGCGGGGATAAACGCGCGGCGTGGACAGTCGCGCCGTGATTCGTTATAAAGCATTGGTGTTAAGTACCTGCTTCGGAAGGTAAAAAAACCAAAGGGATTGGTCCTCACCCATGTACCTCTACAGCGTCGATAGAACACTGACCTTTACATCCGAAGACATGGTGCTGTTCAAGGAATCGCCATTCGCCTGCTGGATGGAGCGCCTGACACTCGAAAACCCCGCGCACGGCGTTGCGCCCGATGCGGGCAGTGCGCCACCCGGCGACAGTGCCCGGCGACAAGATGCAGTCGCCGAACTGCTCGCCAACAAGGGTCGGCACGTCATGTTGATCGACTGGGATGCGCCGGAGGCACTGCGGCGCAGCGACACGCTGGCGGCCATGCGCAGCGGCACGGAGTTCATCGTCAACGGCCAGCTCGCCGTGGGGCCGCTGGCAGCATCCAGCCAGTTGTTGATGCGTACCAGCGGCTACTCAGAGCTGGGGAATCACCTGTATATCCCCTGTGACATTCAGGGTAAAACCAACCGGCACGATGCTTTCCGGTTGTGTTTTCTCGCCGACCTTCTCCACAGCGTGCAGGGCGTGCTGCCACCGCAGATGGTGATGTTCCGCCGCGGCGGGCAGGCGCTGCACCTGAAAACCGAAGATCACATCTTTCATTATCGCGCTGTAAAGCAGCACTTCATGGCAGCGCAGCGCGAGTTTCGCAAGCACCGTATGCCGGATCCGGCGCTATCCGTACATTTTGGTCGCTGGAGCGCCTGTGCCAATGACGTTCTGCGTCAGCGTGCCCTGCAGGGTGATGCGCACTGGCAGACGCAGGAGCGGCACGAGCTTGCATTAACACCGCCTGAATGCGACGTGCCACTTGCCCGCGAGCGTATGGTGGAAACCACCGATGCGGCACTGCAGGGGCTGGAGTTTATCGGTAGTGGTGGGGCGTCGATGGCGTTTGCCTCAGGTGGTCGGGCGGCCCGCGCGGGTGATCGTCGACGGCGACCGGTACCGCCGGCGGCGCTGGGTGAGGCGCTGGCGCCACCCGTGGAGACGCAGCAGGTAGAACCGCTGTCGCACCCGCTGGATGCCGCCGGTTTCAGCGTGGCGCGACGTGTTGAAACGCCGCCCCGGCGGCGCGCCCCGTTGCCGCCCGCCGAACCGCCAGGTAACGATGTGGATAGGGAACAGGCGGCGCCGCGCCGCTTCACCCCGGTGCCGTTTTCTGCCAGCCTCAACACCAGCGATAGCTTCGAGGGCTGAATCCGGGCAGCGACTCAGGGGTCGAGCAAAGCCGTGCGGGGGCGAATGAACAGCGCCTCGCAGGTTGCGGTCACTTCGCCATCCAGCAGCATGTCTCCGGTGACCAGTGTCTTGCGGCCGGCAGAGTCCTGCAGGGTTGCGCGCAGGTCCAGATCACGATTCAACGGTGTCGGGCGGTGGTAGCGCACGGTCAGCGAACCGGTCATACCGGGGTTGTCGCCCGCCAGTTGCGCCATACCGAGGAACTGGTCGAAGATAGCCGCGATAAAGCCCCCGTGGATATAGCCGGGCGGCCCCTCGTAGGCATAGCCGCAACGCACGGTCCCGAAAGCCTCGCGCCCCTTGAGCCACATATTGAGTGCCGGCGACAGAGGGTTGCTCCAGCCGCCCAGCGCATTCAGTTCATGATTCACCTCACCGTGCCCGCCGTGTTTGCCATCCTTCAAGAATGCCGCCAGGCCGTAGAGACGTGGCTCGGCCTGCAGCTGGTGAGCCTCGCGTTCGAGACGCTGCGCCAGCGCATTGATGAGGTCAGTGGAGGCATCACTGGTTACCAGGGCTTCGGTGAGTGCACGCAAGGCCTCGGCGGCCCTGCGCTTCGCTTCCCAGTGGGGTGAAAAAGGCGGCGAAACCTCTTCCGAGGCAAAAGGGCTGAAAACCGCCCTGCTGCTTTCACGGCTGTCAAACATGTAGCGAGTCCTGTTCTGTAGTGTGTGCTAGCGCAGGCTGCGAAAGCAGGTGCGTAACTCGTTGACCAGTACGTCAGGTTGCTCCAGCGCGGCGAAGTGCCCGCCTTGCGACAGTTCGTTCCAGTGAATGAGGTTCTGGAAGCGCTGCTCGGCCCAGCGTCGGCTACTGCGGAAAATCTCTTTGGGGAAAATTGAGCACCCGGTGGGCATGGCAATCGGCTGCATGGAAGGATTGTTGAAGCTCTCCCAATACAGCCGTGCCGAACTCGCGCCGGTGTTGTTCAACCAATAGAGCATCACGTTGTCGAGCAGCTCATCGCGGTTGATGACATGTTCAGGATGCTTGATGCCATCGCGCTCGCAGTCTGTCCACGCATGGAATTTCTCCACAACCCAGGCCAATTGGCCGACGGGCGAGTCAGCCAGCCCATAACCGAGGGTCTGCGGGCGGGTGGACTGCTGTTTCGAGTAGCCGGAGTCCCACTGGGCGTAGAAGGTCATCGCTTCCAGTGCCGCCCGCTCATTTGGGGTGAGGTCGTTCATTGTCTCCGGGTCGGGAGTCACAATGGGCATGGTGATGTGGATGCCCGCGCAATGGTCGGTTTCCGTCTGTCCAATACTCTGGGTGATCATGCTGCCCCAGTCGCCCCCCTGCGCGACGTAGCGGCTATAGTCGAGGCGCGCCATCAGCTCGCCCCACATGCGGCCAATGCGCTCCACGGAGGTGCCAGTGCCAGTCGGTTTACCCGAGAAGCCGTAGCCAGGCAGGGAGGGAATTACCACATGGAAGGCATCCGCGGCGCTGCCTCCGTACGCGACCGGGTCTACCAGGGCGTCGATGATATGGCGAAACTCCAGCACCGAACCGGGCCAGCCGTGAGATATGATCAGGGGCAACGCATCGGCATGCGACGAGCGACAGTGGAGGAAGTGGATGTCGATGCCGTCGAGGCGGGTGCGGAACTGGGGCCAGCGGTTCAGCTCCGCCTCACAGCGCCGCCAGTCGTACTCGCGGGCCCAGTAGCCTGCCAGTTCCCGGGTGTAAGCCAGGGGGATACCCTGGCTCCAGTCATCGCAGGTTTCTTTATCCGGCCACCGGGTTGTGCTGAGACGGCGCTGCAAATCCTCCAGATCCGCATCGGAAATATCGACAGTGAATGGCTGGATGGTGGTGTCGGACATGGCAGGACCCTCAGTTGAGCGCACTACCGTAGCCACAGCGCAGTTGCGATGCAAGCGCTACGGGCGTCAATGCGCGCCTGCGGTATACCCGCTTAACCCGCGGTTGCCGCCTGCTTGCGCGCACCACTGCGTCGCTTCGCCGGGGTTTGGCGTGGCCTGGCCGCTGTGACCGAATCCAGGTAGGGTTGCAGCGCATCGCGTTCCGCAGCATCGCCTTCGGTCTTGCGCAGCAAGTGCGGCGTGCGCGGTTCACGGTCAAGAAACAGCTCCCCGCTTGCCTTGCCCGCTTCAGTGGCTACCGCAAGCCACACGATGGTGTCTGCGCCTTCTTCCGGACTGCGCAGGATACGCCGCGTTATGCGATGGAACCCGGGCAGTGCCGATTCCACCCCCGGGGTGTCGGCCCAGCCGGGATGCATGGCATTGACCACAATGCCTTCATCTTCCCAGGCTTCAGCCCACTGCTCGGTGAGGACCATGAGCGCCCGCTTGCAGCGGGCGTAGGCCACACTGCCCGAATAGTTTTCTTCCCGTGCCTGCAGCCAGCGTACTTTCAGGGGCTGCGTGTACATGCCGCCTGACACCACGTTGATCACACGCGCCTGAGGAGCGGCGAGCAACAGGGGCTTCAGCCCTTCCGTGAGGCGGTAGGGCGAAAGCAGCAGAAGTGCGAAGCTCTGTTCCAGGCCCTCGGGCGTCAAGGCGCGTTCATTGAAGAGAGCCCCTGCATTGTTCACCAGAATGTCGATTGGGCGTCCGGTGCGCAGCAGGCGTTCTACCAGGCGCTCCACTTCCGACATCAGGCTCAAGTCGGCAATTTCCACGGAAATATTGGGGTTGCCGGTTTCGCGCTGCAGTGTATTAACCAGTTCCTGCGCGCGCGATTCATTGCGTATCACCAGGGTAAGCGCGGCGCCGCGTTCCGCGAGGGATTGTGCTGTGGCGAGGCCCAGCCCGGACGTGGCCCCGGTGATGACCGCGTGCTTGTCGCCCATCCACGCGGACATCGGGTTCCAGTGCCGTTTGCCCAGCGTGTACCCGCGCCGGCTGAAGCGTGCGATGCCGGGCAACACCCAGCGGTCAGCTCGCGCGTTGCCCGCGGAGATGGTCGGTGCAGGGTAATCGTCCTCCAGTGCCGCCTTCAGCCCCTGGACGGATTCAAAGCCCATCTTCTCCATGCCCTTGCGCAGCGCCGCCACGGTAGGCCCCAGCGGCACGTGGAAGCGGAAGGATGCACGGTAATCGATGTGCGTACCGGTGGCGGATGTAGAGAAGTGAATGACGTCGGTGACCTCGAACAGTCGGCAAGTGCCGTGCAGCTCAATCGATTTGTCCTGCTCCAGATGGGTGACGGTATAGAGCAGGTCGACGGACCCGACGGGCATATCACAGGTTACGCGAAACCGGGTCCCCACTTCGACGGCGCCTGCGGACAATTTCTCCGCAGCGCTGGCGGTAGCATCCCATTCCCGGGTGCTGCGAAAGTCTTTCACATAGTCGAACGCCTCGCGCACAGGGCGCGGCACATCGATTTTTTCGTGAAGCTCAATCATGGTGCAAACCTCTGAGAAACGTTAGTCTGTATACGACGCGGTGCCGGCTGCAGATTGCCGCTTGCCAAATCAGTATAGACCTCGCGCGGCGTAGCGTTCTGGCGGGCGGTTAGAGCGGTCGGCGGCAAGCCGCCGGGAATGCTGAGGGAGAGAGAATGAAGGAGAGCCGCCGTATTCTTGCAGCGCTGTACTGTGTGCTGGCGAGCCATGTTGTTCAGGCGCAGTACGATATAGACACCCGATTACCCACCTGTGACACCTTCGCCTGGTCCCAGGCGGTCCGCGACAGCTACCCTGATATGCAGCAGATCTGCCGCGGGATCTACCAGCGCGACGGTGTGCGGTATGCCCAGGCCGAGGTTGAGGTGTTGCGGGTCAGCGGTAATCGCATGACGGTGCGCACAATACATGTCGATGGCAGTCCGGGGCATGAGACCACCGTGCGCGTGGGCCCGCAATGGCGCGCCCAGATCGACGGCAAGTCACTGCGGGCGGGCGAGTTGATTGCCGGGCAGCGCCTGATCGTCTACATTCCGCAGCATCGTTTCGAGTTGACTTCCGAGGCGGGGGACGGGCCTGCGAAGGAATCGACGCCAGCTTCCGGGGATAGCGGCGCGGCGCAATAGCGTTATTCGTCTACCCAGATCTGGCGCAGTGGTTCACCAAAATCATCGTACAGCGTTTTGCGTCGAGGGCGGGGACGATTGGCCGTTTTTGTGGCAGGGCGCTTTTTCTGCAGTGCTTTGCGGCGCTCTTCGATGGCGGCAACCACTTCGGGTATCAGGGTCCGCTCTGCGCGAGGTTCGCTGAAAAGCCGTCGGGTTAGATACAGCGGAGGGGCTAGGGGGTCTTTGCCACTCACGCCGGACGGCACCGATTTCACCTCACCACCCTCCTGCAAAAAGCGCCGGGTCTCGCGGTCGAGGTCGGCGCGCAGGTCGGCTTTGTCGGGTAGCTTTTTTACCATGGGCTGAGCCTGTTGCGTCGCGCGTTGGGCATCCAAAACGGCTGAGTATAACGCCATCCCGCGATTTTCACAGGCCTGCCTCAAGGTGCCGCAGGCCGGGACCGCATCGTCCAGGCGCCCAGCCCCATGCCCGCCAGCACACCGAGCAGGTCGGCCACGAGGTCGCCGAGGCTGGCCGAACGGCCGGGAACCCACAGTTGCAGCGCCTCGGTAGCCACGGCAAACAGTGCCAGTGCGAGTGCGGTGCGCACGGCGTGGGTGCGTCGATCGCCCCAGGCGCGCAGGCTTGTGAGCCCACACAGTCCGAACAGGAGCGCGTGAACGAATTTGTCCGAGCCGCTCACCTGGGGGGCTGGTGTATTCGCGAGGGCCAGCCAGTCAGCGAGTGCTGCGAATGCCGACCCCGGTAACAACAGTAACGCAGCGGTAAGGCTGAGCGTCGCAATGGCCTGCCACTGGGCTGCTCGGTAGCGGCGACCGTGCTGCACGGCAGGATCAGGCATACCCTGGCCGCCGGGCGTCAATCAGCAGGTTGCGCGGTGTCAGCTGGTAATCACAGAACGTGCCGAGGCGCACGTCCGCGCCGTTTTCCTGCAATAGCAGGGCGCGATCCAGCGCCAGCCAGACCTCCAGCGGGCGTTGAAACACATGCGTGACGAGCTCGATACGCCGCAGCAGCCTGCGTCGCTGCGCACCCTGTTCAAGCCACTGCTGTTCACTCACGGTATCCGGTGCTGGCAGGTGCTTGAGCGCAGCGGCGTAACGTAAAAATTCGCTGAATGAGCCACGCAGAACAGCGGTCGGTAGGGATGGCAGAGGCAGGTAGCTATCGCTGGCGCGCGCCGTGCGCTGCCACTCGTCAAACGCCAGCCGCCACCACAGCTCGCGTTGCCGCTTGCGCCGTGTACCGCAACTGCCCGTGACGGTTTCCTGCTGAGTCAGCTGCAGGTCGGTGCGGCTCAGTCGCAGTTCGCTAGCCGCCCCCGGGCGCGAAAGCGGTTGGTAGGCGTGCTGGGCAATCGCGTCGTAGCAGCAGGGTGAGAGGCTGAGTCGTGCGCACTCGCTGTGTGTCCAGTGCTGCAAGAGTGTCGTGTGCAGGTCGCCACAGGCATGCAGGGCAACAACGTGTCCTCCACGGGGCAGTAGTGCGCCTGCGTGGGCGCACCGTACGTCTATTTCGCAAAACTCGACCGATGCCGCCCAGCGCGCCGCCAGTTGCCGTCCGGCGCGGCAGAGCTCGGGATCTCGTTCGACACTGGTCACCGGGCGCCGGTCGCTTGTCGCCAGCAGCCGACCGAGATGGCCCTTGCCAGCGCACCATTCAAGCACCTGCTGGTCGGTGTCGGGCATGCGCGCCGCGAACGCTGTAATCTGTTGCCACTTCCGCCCGGGGATACCTGTATCCAGGCGTGCAGGAACCGCCAGATCGCGGGCGGGTAAACGGGGCAGGGCGCACAGCTGGGCGAGGCGCGCGGTGGCCTCGCCCAGCCAGGGTCGCATCCATTGCAGGCGTTCCAGTGGTGCAGCCTCCAGAGCTGTCAGCTGTGCGTCAGTCAGGCGCTGCAGCGCTGCAGCGAGTGTGGGATGGGTTGTCGACCAGGGCAGCACGCGGTAGTGAAACGGTCTCAGCTGCCACAGCTCACGGTGCTGGTAGAGCAACGTATTGAGGGCGTGGAAACGCTGCAGGCAGTCGTTTTCCGGGACGGTGTTTGCGGCCATCGGGCGTTCAGCGTTGCAGCAGTTGGGTCACTTGCGAGGCTGCCGTGGGGCGCACCACGCGTGCTACTTCCTGCCCTGCGCGCAGCAGTATCAGCGTCGGCCACAATTTCACACCAAAGGTACGTCCGAGCGGGCGCCCCTTGCCATCTTCAAGTTTGAGGTGTGCGAGTGCCGTATGGGCTTGCAACGCCTCTGCAATGGCAGGTTGTGCGGCCTGGCAATGGCCACACCAGTCGGTACCAAACTCCAGCAGGAGTTCACCCGGGGTCAGGTCGATAGACGCCCGGCTGGGAGCGTCCGGGGAGTACGGTCGGGTGCTTTGCATGGTGTCTCGCTGTGAAGGTCTCAAGCCGGCCCACTATACCTCAACATCCGTCCGACGCGCAGTTATTGGCGCTTGCGCAGACCCTCCAGAAAGGTGTGCGTACTGCTTTCAAGCAATGAAAATACATCGGCTTCCGGCAGAAAGCGCTCCACGTGACCATAGAGGGCGATACCCGCCAGGCCGTGTGCCATGGACCAGAGCTTGATGCTTAACTGCAGCACGTTGTCTTCATCCACCGGGTTCTGTGCGCACCAGTTCTCTACGGCGGTCATCAACACGTAGAACCCTGCGGCACTGCGCTCATCACTCTCCTTTTCCCGTATTGCGCGGATACCCGCATCGCCCCACATCAGGCCGTAGAACGGACGGTGTTCACAGACAAAGCGGATATAGGCTTTGCCAATGGCGATGATTGCCTCGGCGCTACCATGCGGCTCGGTTTGCACGACCGCTGCCACCTGCTCACCCAGTGTGAAGAAGGCGAAATCAATTACCGCGTCCAGCAAGGCGGTTTTATCGCTGAAGTGGCGGTAGGGAGCGGCGCTGCTGACACCGGCGCGGCGTGCCGCGTCTACCATGGCAAAGTCCGCGCCGCCGCGCTCCTCAATCAGCTCGGCGGCGGCGAGAATGAGGGCGTTGCGCAAGTCGCCGTGGTGATAGGCAGGGGAACGCGTGCTCATGGTTGTGCATCCAGCGCAGTTGCGGGTAGCGGCTGTGGCATCGTATGTGTGCCCCCGTGCTTGAACAGCACGAAGAGCTGCGGCACAAGGAAAAACGACACAACCGTGGATAACAGCACGCCGCCCGCAATGGACATGGCGAAAGGCGGCCAGAACTGGCTACCTTCGAGTATTAACGGCAGGAAGCCACCGAAGGTGGTTACCGTGGTTGAAACAATGTGGCGGCTGGAGTCCATGACCACCCGGCGCACCGCGTAGCGGCCACCGGTCATGGCGCCGCTGTCTTCCTGCAGGGCCGTCATGATGATGATGGCGGCGTTGATCGATACGCCAATCGAACCGATCACGCCAATCAGTGCCTGAATACCAAAGGGGTATTTAAAGATAGCCAATGAAAGCAGGCTGAGCCCGATGGAGCAAACGCAGACGATACCAGCGACAGCGGAAAGCCGCCACGAGTTGAATGTAAGGACAATGGTGGCAATCAGCATCGCGAGAATCATGCCCATTGGCGCCATGATGTCGTGTACAACTTCGGCACGTTCGCCGCTGTCTCCACCGAATCCATAGCGATAGCCCTCAGGCATTGCGATGGGATTGGCGAGCAGATCGCCACGCAGTTGGCTGAGCGCCTCCTCCGGTAACACGCCCCGCGTGAGGTAGGCCTGGACGGTGTTGGTGCGTTCGCCGCGTGTGCGGCTGATCGGGCTGCGGGCTGGCTGCAACGCGAATTCTCCGAGGCTGTGCAGCGCAACACCGGGCATACCGGTGTTCTCCTGCAGCCCAGGCAAAGGCAAGTGCAGATTACCGATATCCCCGGGGCTGCTCCAGCGCTCCTCCCGCAAGCGGGCGACCACGGGTAGCCGTTCCGTGCCTTCCAGTACCTCGCCGCCGCTGATGCCCTGCAGTGCCGCTTGCAGTGCCGCCGCCACATCGCGCTGGCTGATCCCCGACAGCTGCAGCCGCATGTCGTTGGCATGAAACACCCATTTTGGCGCGCCGGCGGCCAGGCTGGTATTGGTGTGTGTCACATCTGCCAGCTGCTCCATGCGCAGGCGAAAGGCCTCACCCAGTTCGCGTAGCACATCGAGGTTGTCACCGTAGATTTCCACTTCCAGCGGGGCCATCACCGGCGGCCCCTGGTCGATGCCGCGCACGATGATGCGCGCCGCGGGGTAGTCCCGGTCCACGGCGCGCTGCAGCCGCCGGATCAGAGCGTCTGTAGCGCGTGGGTCGGTGGTCAGCACCAGCGCTTCGGCCCAGCTGGGCATGGCCTCCCGGGTGCGGAACATGTTGTAGTAGAACGGTGGGGTACTCTCACCGATGGTCCAGTCAACCCTGCGTACCAGGGGTTCCGCACGCAGGTCTTCATCCAGCCGCTTGACCAGCGCAGTGGTGTCGTCCATGGAACGGCCATCCGGCAGCTTCACCTGCAGGTACATCTGGTCGCGGTCGGTGCCGGGAAAAAATTGTGCCGTGAGCGTGGGGAACGTGAGAAAACCCGTCACCGGCAACACCAGGGCCAGGGCCACGGAGCTGGCCGGATTGCGCAGCGACCAGTCCAATGCGCGAACCAGCAGAGTGCCGGGGCGGCCGCTGGCGATACCCATTTCCCACCAGCGGCCGCTGCGCGTCAGTCCACGCGGCAATAACCAGGCGGCGAGCACAGGCGTGACAATCAATGCCAGCAGCAGCGAACCGGTCAGCATGACCACCACGGCGATGGCGATGGACCCCATGAAGTCCCCCGAGGGGCCAGGCAGAATCACCATGGGCATGAATGCCAGTACGGTGGTGACCGTTGAAGAGAGCAGGGGAACGCGCAACCGTGACACCGCGCCGGTGATGGAGGAGAGTGGGCTGTCGCCATGGTCAATCAGGCGCTTGCGGATTTCGTCAGTCATGACGATGGAGCCGTCTACCAGCAACCCGAGCGCAACCACCAGGCCGGTAACCGACATCTGGTGGATCGCAATGCCGGCGTGATAGAGCACGGTAATCGAAAACAGCGTGCACAGGGGCAGGATACAGGCAACCACTACCGCAGCGCGCCAGCCCATAGTGAACAGCAGCACCAGCAGTACCAGCAACACGCCGAGCGCGAGGTTGGCAACAACGCTGCGCAAGCGCTCCTCGGTGTACACGCTTTGATCGTAGCTAATCTCGATACTGATGCCATTCGGCGCCAGTGTGTTGTAGCTGGCCACAAAATCGGTGAAATCAGCGGCCCAGCGGTCGACCTGCAAGCCGTCCTTCATCGCCACCCCAATCAGGATGCCTTCCGCACCCTGCACCAGAACCCGCGCGGCAGGCGGGGTGGAGTGCGCGCGGTACACATCGGCAATGTCGCCTACCCGTATCGCGGCTCCATCCGCCGTAGCGCGCAGTAAAACTTCGCGCACGCGCGCCGTGGTGTCGAACTCGCCACCTACTTCAATCAGCAGGTCGTTGCCATTGCCGGTACTGCGCCCTGCAGCTGCGCGCGGGTCGGCGCCCTGCAGCGCTGCGGCAACATCAGCGGCACTCAGACCGCGGCTGGCGAGGGCGATTTCGTCGATGGCCACGCGGACTTCCTCGCTCGGTTCTCCGAACAGGTCCACGCGCTCCGTGCCGCTGAAATTGCGTGCGGCATCGGCAAAATCCAGCGCGATGCGGTGTAGCAGTGACAGCGGCGCCGTATTGCCGTCCCTGGCCCGCAAGGCGACCAGCATGGTGTAGGACTTCAGCCGGTCATCATCAAACAGGGGGGCGCTCGCCCCCGCCGGGAACTGGGCGGCGGCATCGCCGAGTGCGTCGCGAATCTCCGACCAGCTGCGTTCGATGTCGGCATCGGGGAGGCTTTCCACCAGGGTTATGGTGAGGCTGGAGACGCCGGTGCCAGAGACCGAATTCAGCTCGTCGATTTCCGCAATCTGCCGCAGTTCGTCTTCCAGCGGACGTGTGATGATCGCCTCTACCCGCGCCGGGTCAGCGCCGGGGTAAAAGGTCGTCACGTGCGCCACAAAATTGGTAATGGTGGGATCTTCCTGCCGGGCAATGGAACGCAGGCTGGCTATACCGACGGCCAGCACAACCATAACCAGCAGAATGAAGTAGCGGGTATTGCCGTAGAGCAGACGCGCAAGCATGTTCAGTACTCCACAGGTTGCACGGTTGTTCCTGCAGCAATGCGGTGTATGCCGTCGGCCACCACGCTGTGCCCCGCCTGCAGACTGCCGCGCACAAACGCCTGGTCAGCCTTCACGGCGAGCACCTCAACAGCCTCGCGCAGGGCGACATGGCGACCATCGTGCTGTTCTTCGATACGCAACACGGTCCAGGCGCCACGCTCGCCTTCAAGCAGAGCACTGACGGGCACCCAACCACCTTGTGCCTGTACACTGCGATTGAGCGTCACGCTGACCACTTCACCATCGAGTACTTCAGTGGCGGGTGCCAGCTGAAAGACTGCGAGTGCCGTATGTGTACGGGTATCCACATCCCGGCGCAGGGCTTCCAGGGTCGCTTCAACGGCGCCGGTGCGCAGTTGCAGTGTGTAGCGTGCTCCTGTCTCGAGATCACTGAGTCGCGCAGCGGGAATGCCGATGCGTGCTTCCAGCGCGTCCACCGAGACCAGCTGCATGACCGGCTCACCCGCCTGCAATACCGTCCCCGGATCCAGATGGCGCGTAGCGACAACCCCGTCATAGGGCGCTCTCAGCGCTGATTTTTCCAGGTCGATGTCCAGGGTCTCCAGTCTCGCCAGTACCGCGCCTTTGCGGTTTTCCAGCGCATCCGCCGTCAAGCGGGCTTCATCATAGTCCTGGGCTGAAACGGCGCCGGTTTTACGCAAACGCTCGTTGCGCTCGAGGCGCAGGCGCGCCAATTGCAGCTCGGCGTCCACACTCGCCAGGTCCGCACTGGCCATGTTTATCTGCGCCTGCAGCTGGCGGGTGTCGAGCCGCCCCAGAATCTGTCCGGCGGTCACGGCGCTGCCTTCCTCCACCGTGAGGTCCAGGAGCAGGCCCGGCACTTCAAAAGCGAGCTGGGCGCGCGCCTTGGCCTGTACGATTCCGGAGAGCTGTATGGCTTCGGTGTAGCGGTTCTCCTCGACAAATGGCAGCACCGCAACGGGCAGGGGGGCGGGTGTCGGCTGCGCCTCTGATCCGGCGCGCAGGGTGATGGCAACGGTCAGTAGCACGGTGGCCAGCACAGCGACCATGAGGCTGAGCAGAAAGGTGGCGTAGCGACGTGGCAGCGAAACCGGCATGGCTTGGAGCTCGAATGTTAATGGCAGTAACATTTAATGTTAGAGTATTTAACATCGAATTGAAAGCCTTCTGTGCCACCGGCTCAGGCGACAGTGCTGGCGGTGTCCCGTCCCTCGGGCGTGCGCAAATGATTGCAGTCGGGAGGCAATTCAAGGAGAATGCCGCCCCGGTGACCCGGGTGGTCCCCTCGCAACGCCAGGTAGCGAACCCCGCCAGGCCCGGAAGGGAGCAACGGTAGTTACTGATGCGTGTGCCGGGGTGTGGCTGCCCGGGTTGCCTCTTTCCCGAATTGCCTGTGCCCCTTCCCCGGGGGTGGTGTATCCTTTGCGCTTTTCGGCAAGGCCAGTCTGACATGTCCTATCAGGTACTCGCACGCAAGTGGCGGCCCCGTCGTTTCAGCGAAATGGTGGGCCAGGAACACGTATTGCAAGCGCTGGTGAACGCGCTGGACCACGACCGCCTGCATCACGCGTACCTGTTTACCGGCACGCGCGGCGTGGGCAAGACCACAATCGCGCGAATTCTCGCCAAAAGCCTGAACTGTGAGGCCGGCGTCAGTTCTGAACCCTGTGGCAGTTGCAGCTCCTGTGTGGAGATCGCCGAGGGGCGTAGTGTGGATCTGCTCGAGGTTGACGCGGCCTCGCGCACCAAGGTCGAGGACACGCGGGAACTGCTGGAGAACGTGCAGTATGCGCCCACGCGTTCGCGCTACAAGGTCTATCTGATCGACGAAGTCCATATGCTGTCAAACAGCAGCTTCAATGCGCTGCTGAAAACGCTCGAAGAGCCTCCGCCACACGTCAAGTTCCTGCTCGCCACAACCGATCCCCAGAAGCTGCCGGCTACCGTGTTGTCGCGCTGCCTGCAGTTCAACCTGAAAAACATGGTGCCAGAGCAGATCGCGGCGCACCTGGCGGCGGTGCTGGATACCGAGATGATCCGCTACGAGGAACCGGCGCTATGGCTGCTGGGGCGCTCTGCTGATGGCAGTATGCGCGATGCCTTGAGCCTTACCGATCAAGCCATTGCATTCGGTGCCGGTGGCATCACCGAGGCAGGTGTGCGCAGCATGCTGGGCACGGTGGATATGACCTTCGTGTATGCCGTGCTGGAGGCCGTGGCGGCGGGCGACGCAGCGGCGGCGCTCGCCGCGGTCGCGCACATGGCGGAACATGCACCGGATTTCGACTCCGCGCTGGCGGAACTGTTGGCTCTTCTGCACCGGGTTGCCGTCGCCCAGATGTTGCCCGACCACGCCGATACCAGCCGCGGTGACGCGGAGCGTGTTGTGGGCCTCGCGGCGGCGCTGACTGCGGAAGATGTGCAGCTTTTCTACCAGATGGCGCTCAATGGCAAGCGCGACCTGCCGCATGCCGCTGACCCGCGCAGCGGATTCGAGATGACCGTCTTGCGTATGCTGGCCTTCCGCCCGGCGCTGTTGCCTGACGACGGAAGCCTGCCCTCGGTGGAGGGTGAACCCTCAGCCTCAAGGCCTGAGACGGGTGGTGCCAGCGCCGGTGCCGGTGCAGCTGCAAGCTCCGCGGTGGGTTCCGTGGCCGCAGCGACGAGGGCTCAAGCTCCGCCTCCGAGTCCGCCTCCGAGTCCGGCTTCCATAGCGCCTCACGTGCAGCGCGCTGCCGCGCAGCCGGAGACGCCGATACCCGAACCCGTCGTACCGCAGCCGCCAGCGCCTGTCGCCAGCATGCAACTGGATCGCTCCAGCTCGCCGGCACTGACTACCTGCGCCGAATGGCCCGATCTGCTGGCGCGGCTGGGTCTGGCTGGCATGGTGCTGAGTATTGCCTCGCATTGCGCGCTGGAACAGCAGCAAGGCAGTGAGTTCCGTTTTGTGCTGGACGACAATCAATTGGGGCTTTTCAACCCCGGACATGCCGAGCGTATCCGCCTGGCTTTGCAGAACTACTTCGACACGCAGGTGTCAGTTTCCATAGAGCCCGGCCGCCCCACCGGGGAGACGCCCGCCATGCGTCTGGCCCGCGAACGGGAAGAGCGCCAGCGCGAGGCCGAGGCAGCAATTGAGAGTGACGTTCGCGTACAGCAACTCATTCAGCGTTTCGATGGTGAGCTGGATCGGGGCTCCATAACGCCCCTGGATTCGTGAGGAAAACACATGAAAGGTATTAACGACCTGATGCAACAGGCGCAGAAAATGCAGGCCGACATGCAGAAGGCGCAGGAAGAGCTGGCACAGAAAGAGGTTACCGGTGAAGCGGGAGCTGGTCTGGTGCGCGTGACCATGACCGGCCGCCACGACGTCAAGCAGGTGCGCATTGATGACAGCGTGCTCAGCGAGTCACGAGAGGTGCTTGAAGACTTGTTGGCTGCGGCGGTGAACGATGCCGTGCGCCGGGTAGAAGCACAGAATCGCGAATCCATGGCGGGCCTGGCCTCGGGCATGAACCTTCCCCCGGGCTTCAAGCTGCCGTTTTGAGGACACCATGAAATTCAGCCCCGCCCTCGGGCAATTGATAGATGCGCTGCGGTGCTTGCCGGGCGTCGGTCCCAAGTCTGCACAGCGCATGTCCATGCACCTGCTCGAGCGCGATCGGGCGGGAGCGCTCGCGCTCGCCGAGGCCTTGCGCGTCGCCATGGATCGCATCGATCACTGCACGCAGTGCCGGAATTTCAGCGAGCTGGACGTGTGCGAAATCTGCGTTGATCCGCGCCGCGACCGGCAGACCATCTGCGTGCTGGAAACGCCCGCGGATGTGCTCGCAGTTGAGCAGAGTGGAAGCTATCGGGGCCTGTATTTTGTGCTCATGGGGCATCTCTCCCCGATAGACGGCATTGGCCCAGCCGAAATCGGTCTGGACAAGTTCCAGGCACGCGTGATCGACGAGGGAATTACCGAGGTTATCCTGGCGACCAACCCCACCGTTGAAGGGGAGGCGACGGCCTATTATTTATCGGACATGCTGTTGCCGCGCGGTATTCGCGTGTCGCGCATTGCCCACGGTGTGCCGCTGGGTGGCGAACTGGAATATGTCGATGGCAACACACTTGCACACGCCTTTACCGGCCGCCGCCAACTCAGTGGAGGCGCCTGAATGCAGTGGCATTTGATCGAGTCTGACAGCGCGCTGGAGACAGTGCTTGAACGTTTTGCTGGCGCGCCTGCCGTGGCGATCGACACGGAATTCATGCGCCGCAACACCTTCTTCCCCGAAGTGGCCCTGGTGCAACTCTGTTTTGGCGATGAAGCCTGGCTGGTCGATCCCCTGCAGTTGAGTAATCTGCAACCGCTGCGCCGGCTGATGCAGGACCCGAACACAGTGAAGGTGTTGCACTCGCCCAGTGAAGACCTCGAGGTGTTCGATCGCTGGCTGGGTGTGCTTCCCGAACCCCTGTTTGACACCCAGCGCGCCGCGGCGTTACTCAACATGGGCTTCGGTATCGGTTACCGCGCGCTGGTCCTCGCCTGCGAGGGAGTTGATATACCCAAGGACGAAACCCGTTCGGACTGGCTGCAACGCCCCTTGAGCGCAGCCCAGTGCGAGTATGCGGCACAGGATGTGGCACACCTGCTGCCCGTGTGGCGACGCCTCGCTGCCGACTGTGCGGCGCAGGGCAAGCTTGACTGGCTGCTGGCGGACGGGGCGGATGTGCTGGCGGCTTACCGCGCACCCACTGGCAGTGGCGTGGCACGCATCAAATCGGCCTGGAAACTGGATCGCCGCGCTACCGCCAGGCTGATAGCGCTCTGTGCCTGGCGCGAAACGGCAGCGCGCGAGCGCAACAAGCCCCGCGGTTGGGTGATCGATGATGCCACCTGTTTCGGGCTCGCCGAGGCCGACCCGCAGTCGATGACGGCCCTGGAAAAGCTTGGGCTGCTCAGTAGCGGCGCACTGCGTCGCGACGGCAATGCGTTGCTGGAAATACTGGCGGCGCAGCGCGACCTCCCCGAGGATCAATTGCCCGAGCGACTGCCACAACCCCTGGATCCGGCGGGGCGTAAACTGTTGCAGGCGCTGAAGCAGCGCGCGCGGGAGATCGCCGGTGAACTCAACACCGCCCCCGAGGCGCTGCTCGCGGCGCGCGACTATGAACTCCTGCTACGGCAGCAGCGCGGCGAGGTGCAGGAAAGCCCGGTAAATTGGTCGGGCTGGCGTGCCGAGCGAGTCATTGCGCCATTGCGCAGGCTGCTTGAGGAGAAGGGACTGTGACCCGTATTTGCCAGGTGTTTCGCAGTCCTTTGAAGTCGGAAATGTACCTGTACGTGGACAAGGCAGAGGGGTGTGCCCGTGTGCCAGAACCCCTGCTGGCGCGCTTCGGCGACCCACAACCGGTGCTCGTTCTGGCACTGTCGGAAGGCCGGAAGCTGGCGCGGGTCGCAGCGGCGGAGGTGTTGGCTGCGATCGAGGCGCAGGGTTTTTTCCTGCAAATGCCGCCGGCGGATGCTGTGTTGAAACAGCGGGAGAGCGCCCGTGACTAATTGGTGGGAAAAGCCGCTGGACGCGCTGACGCCGAGCCAGTGGGAGGCGTTGTGTGACGGCTGTGCCCGCTGTTGCCTGCACAAGCTCGAGGATGCTGACAGTGGCGAAGTGTTCTACACACGAGTCAGCTGTCGCTATCTGCACAGCGAGAGCTGTCGATGCCGCGAATACACGCAACGCAGCCGTCTCGTCGCTGACTGCATGACCCTGCAGCCAGACAATATCGCGGAGGCGCTGGCCTGGTTGCCTGCCACCTGTGCCTACCGCTTGCGTGCCCGTGGCGAGCCTCTTTATCCCTGGCACCCGTTGCTGTCTGGCGATGCCGACTCCGTATACAGGGCGGGCATTTCCGTGCGTGGGCGTGTAGTCTCGGAGGAACACGTGCACCCGGATAGCCATGAAGAACATATCGTGCGGTGGGTGCAGGAGGAACCGCTATGACCGGGCAGTCGGATTATCTCGTTGCTACGCTGGTCTACCTCGGCGCGGCGCTGTGTGCGCTGGGCGCGCTGTTCTGGTGGCTGCGGCGCCGCTGGAGCCCGCTCTGGCGTTGGGTACTGCTGCTGGCAGGGGCGGCGCTGTTGATGACACCGGCCTACCCTTACGAAGGCGTCAATACGTTCGCGCCCGCGCTTGTCGTCGCCGCATTCCAGCTGCTGACAGCGGGGCCAGAGGCCGCCGCCCACGCGGTTAGACCGTTGGCGGCTGCCCTGGGGCTTGCTATGTTGCTGACCCTGTTACTGTATTTCACCGTGTTGCGCCGCGCACGGCATGCACCTGGCGATCACTGATCCGGAGGAGCTGTTATGTCCGTTCTGCAAAGACTCACAGGATTCATCTCACGTTTTGTACTGCTCTGTGCGCTACTGCTCAGCGCCTCGGCACAGCTGCAGGCGCAAACCCCGTTGGGCCCGCAACCCGACCTGCGCCTGTTGATCGATATCTCGGGCAGTATGAAAGAATCCGACCCGGACAACCTGCGCGGGCCCGCACTGGAATTGATTGTCCGCCTTTTGCCCGACGGTGCGCGCGCCGGGGTATGGATTTTCGGTGAGGACGTACAGCAAATTGTTCCTCACCGGGTTGTCGATGCCCAGTGGCGAGAGCGCGCACTGGATGCTGTGGCTCGTATCGATAACTCAGGCCAGCGCACCAATATTCCGGCGGCGCTGGCAGCGGCCACGTATGACCTCGGCAGCATGGATCCCACCTATCGCACCAGCGTGGTGTTGTTGACGGACGGCAAGGTGGACCTTTCCGCCTCGCCCATGGCGAACGCCACGGCAGCGCGCGATCTGTTGGCGAATACTGCACCTGAGCTGGGTGCGACGGGTATCCCGGTGCACACCATTGCGCTCTCGGAGGAGGCGGACTGGACCTTCCTGCGTGCGCTTGCCAACAGCACGGCAGGGCTCGCGGAAAAGGCGCGCACCGCCGCCCAGCTGACCGAGATCTTCGTGCAGTCGCTGGAAATGGTCGCACCGACGGCGCGGGTGCCGGTCGTGGGCAATATTTTTCTCATTGACGACACAGTAGACGAGTTTACGGCACTGGTTTTTCTGCAGGAGGCCGGCGCCGAAGTGACGCTTACCAGCCCCGGCGGCAGCGTTTATAGCCCGGAGCAGGGTGCTGAGGGCGTCCACTGGTTCGAGAGTAGCCAGTTCGCACTGGTGACGGTGACATCCCCGGAACGGGGCGCCTGGACACTGGCCGCACCGGATGGAGCACGTAGCCGGGTGTCGGTAATCTCCGATCTGAAGCTGGAAGTCGACCCGCTACCCAACAGCCTGCCGGCAGGGCGGGTGTCGGAACTGGGGATCCGCCTGCGCGATGCCGAGGGAGTGATCTCCCAGCCCGAGTTGCTGCAGCTGTTCACGCTGGCGGTGCAGGTTACCGGCCCGGACGGATACAGCGAGTCGATTGACGTCAGCGGTCGCTACCCGGCTCCCGCAACCGGTGAATACCGTGTCAGCGTTCCCGCATTCGAGCGGGGTGGCCGCTATCAGCTGCTGGTGCAGCTGCGTGGCGAAACGCTTGAGCGCGAGCTGCCCCTGTACGTGGAGGTGATCGCCGAGGAAGCGCCGCCCGCTATCAGTACGCGCCCTGCCGAGGTCCCCGAGCAGGACCTGCAACGCCCGGCGGTGACGCTCATCGCGCTGTTGCTGCTGGCGCTGGCTGTAGCGTTCTGGGTCTATCGGCGCCGCCGCAAGCGCAAGATGGCGATTTGGCAGCGGCGCTTCGACGCCTCGCGCGGTGGCGCGGACGAGACGGTGGTGTCCGGGCTCAGCGCGACAGACCCGGATAGCGGTGGCAATGAGAAAGTCCCTTGATTAGCCGCGCGGTGGTCGCTACCCTTTGCGGCTTTGTTTTTTACGAGTATGGAATAGATGATGAAATTCGAGGGAACTGAGCGCTACGTCGCGACTGATGATCTGCGCATGGCAGTAAACGCTGCGGTGACTCTGGCGCGCCCGCTGTTGATCAAGGGTGAGCCGGGTACCGGCAAGACCATGCTCGCCGAGGAGGTGGCGCTCGGCCTCGGCAAGCGTCTGATTCAGTGGCACATCAAATCCACTACCAAGGCCCAGCAGGGCCTCTATGAGTATGATGCGGTGTCCCGCCTGCGCGACTCGCAGCTGGGTAACGAGAAAGTCCACGACATCGGCAACTACATCAAGAAGGGCAAGCTGTGGGAGGCATTCGAGGCCGAAGAGCAGGTGGTGCTGCTGATTGACGAGATCGACAAGGCGGATATCGAGTTTCCCAACGATCTGCTGGTCGAGCTGGATCGCATGGAGTTCTTTGTCTATGAAACCGGTGCAACTGTGCGTGCGCGGCATCGCCCGATCATCATCATCACCAGCAACAACGAGAAGGAATTGCCGGATGCGTTCCTGCGGCGCTGTTTCTTTCACTTTATCAATTTCCCCGATCGCGACACCATGCGCGCGATCATCGATGTACACCATCCCGGTATCGCGCAGGAGCTGGTGCAGGAGGCCATGGAAGTCTTCTTTGATTTGCGCTCCATTCCCGGCCTGAAGAAGAAACCTTCCACCTCGGAGCTGATTGACTGGCTGAAACTGATTCTGGCCGACGATATTCCCGATGAGGTGCTCAAGAATCGCGATGCCAGCAAGGCCATACCGCCGTTGTATGGCGCGCTGCTGAAGAACGAGCAGGACGTGCACTTGCTGGAGCGCCTGGCCTTCATGCACCGCCGCGAGACACGCTGACCCCATGTTGGTCAATTTTTTCCATGGGCTGCGCGATGCGGGGGTACCGGTCACCACACGTGAGCTGCTGGATCTGCTTAGCGGGATCCGTCAGCACGTGGTCTTTGCCTCCATCGACGATTTCTACTATTTCAGCCGTACCTGCATGGTCAAGGATGAAAAGTACTTCGACCGCTTCGACCGGGCGTTTGGAGCACACTTCAAGGATCTGGAGGGCCTGGATGATGTGATCGAGGCGATCATTCCGGACGACTGGTTGCGCGCCGAGTTCATGAAGCAGCTCTCGGAAGAAGACCGGGCAAAGATTGAATCCCTGGGCGGGCTTGAAAAGCTCATCGAGGAGTTCAAGAAGCGCCTGGAAGAGCAGAAGGAACGCCATCAGGGCGGCAACAAGTGGATTGGCACTGGCGGGACGTCACCGTTCGGTCAGCAGGGCTATCACCCGGAGGGTATTCGGGTGGGTCCCAATGGCGGCAACCGCAAGGCCGTGAAGGTGTGGGACAAACGCGAATTCCGCAACCTCGACGACAGTGTCGAGCTCGGCACGCGCAACATCAAGGTGGCAATGCGCCGTCTGCGCAAGTTCGCGCGCACCGGGGCAGCGGATGAGCTGGACCTGGACGATACCATTCGTTCAACCGCGCGCAACGCGGGCCTGCTGGACATCAAGATGGTGCCTGAGCGCCACAACGCGGTAAAGGTGCTTCTGTTCTTTGATGTGGGTGGATCGATGGATCCTCACGTACGGGTTTGTGAAGAGCTGTTCTCGGCGGCGCGCACCGAATTCAAGCACATGGAGTACTACTACTTCCACAACTTCATCTACGAGAGCGTGTGGCGCAACAACGTGCGTCGGCACAACGAGCGTGTACCCCTGCTCGACGTCATGCACAAGTACAGCCACGACTACAAGGTGATATTCGTCGGCGACGCCGCGATGTCACCCTACGAGATCGCCCAGCCCGGCGGCTCGGTGGAACACTGGAACGAGGAATCGGGTGAGGTCTGGATGCGTCGCCTGAAACAGACCTACGAAAAAGTGGCCTGGATCAATCCCGTGCCCCGTGAGGAATGGGAGTACACGCAATCCACCGCCATGACCCACAAGCTGTTGGAGGGGCACATGTACCCGCTGACCCTGCACGGACTGGAAGAGGCGATGTCCTACCTGTCGAAGTAGGATCGGGCCTTCAGGCGGGCTGCGTCCCCATGCTGTCGCAAAACGCGATCAGGCTGGCGGTTACCGCCACATTCAGGGATTCCACGCCGTTACGCATGGGAATGCCCAAAGCGGTGTCCGCCAGGTTGTCACTGGCCGCTGATACCCCGTCTGTCTCGTTACCGAGAATGTATATGCAGTCGCCCGTCGGGCGGTAGTCGAAGAGACTCCGAGTGGCATCGGCACGCAACGCGCAAACAGTAAAACCTCTGGCTTTACAGTCCTTCAGTGCTGCCGGCAGCGATTCGCAGAACAGCACGGGCGCGCGGTAGAGAGTGCCAGCGCTGGCCTTGATCACCAGTGGTCCGAGCGCTGCGTTGCCGCGTTTGGCCAGCAAAATGCCATCGATGTTGCCGGCGGCCGCCGAGCGAATGATCATGCCCAGATTTTGCGGGTTGGTGATGCCGTCCAGCGCCAGTAACCGCTGCGGCGCAGTGCGTGGCGCCTGCAGGTAGTCCTCGATACGGGCAAAGGCGGGGCAGAGGATATCCAGCGCAATGCCCTGGTCCTGGCGGCCATTGCGCGAGATGCGCGCGAGTTCGGTGCGACTGTGGCGCAACACCGTCAGCCTGCGCCGGGTCGCCTCGCGCAGTATTTCCGCCATAACGCCATCTTCGCGGTTGCTGTCTGCCACGTGCAGGGCGTGTAGTGACAGCTGCGGGGTATGCAGTGCCTCAAGCACGGGCTTGCGACCGAACACAGTAAGAACGCGATCGAAGAAGGCCTTGCGCGCGGTGTATTCTGGGCGGTCTTTCAACGGTTCAGGCGTTCGCGCTGGGCTCGTGGCCGCTGGCCAGGCGGGTAACGCGGTCGGCGGACTGCTTCATGCGCGTGGCGATGTCCTCGATCTGGGCACCGGTCATCGGCGCGTCCATGGAGCCCGCGACAAAGCACATGACGGGCACCTGCCGATACACAAACACGGGTACCGCAATCGTGCTCACCTCGTAGCGCGCCTTGGGGTCGACCCGATCGAGATGGTAATGCTCGAGGCAGATACCCTGTTGGTACTTGTTTGTTGCCTCCTCAAGCTCCTGCAGGCTCCAGGACTGGTGGATGCGCGTGAGCTCACGGGTCAGCTCTTCTTCCGCGCGTGTTTTCAACGTGACTTCATAACCCCGCGCACGGATCGCGATCACTGAAACCCGCAACTTCTGGTCCAGGCGCTCGTTGTAGCCGCCGCGGGATTCATGGGCGCGGGTTAGCCAGGCTTCCAGCTGCTTGGCCGGCGAAAACGCCGTGAAACAGGCGGCGATGGGGGCCGCGTTTGGCAGGCGCAGGCCCAGCTGGAAGGAGTCCATGAGAGGGGTGGCGTTCCCGTACAGGGCCAGCAGTACCTGGTGCAGCTTGGAGCGTGCTGTCACCGCGAAACCCAGGTTCAGGTCGCTGTTGAGCCCCTCCAGCTCGGGGCGGGCATATTCCAGCACGGGAAATTGTGCAAAGGCGGCGTTGCCTGCGGCTATAATGGAAGGGCCCAGCCGGTAGGCTTTGGTCTTGGGGTGCTGCACCAGGAACCCATAGTTGGCCATGGTGGTGAGAATGGCGTGGCAGGTGGCCTTGTTGAGGTTCAGACGACGTGTCATTTCCGTCAAACCAAAGGCCTGCTGCGGGTTCGCCATCAGTAAATCGAGTATGGCAAGCGCGCGAGCTGTGGGTTGGGAAAACAGTGCCACGTCAGGTACTCCCTGGCTTCGCAAATGTGCGGTTCATTATGCTGTACTGCAGAATCATAACCTCCGACTGCCAGCGGCCGCAATCCTGCGTTTGGGTGATGTTGCTGGCAGGCGGGACGCATTAAACAACAGGGAGCCCGCAGGTGCCAGAGCTTTGTCATAGTCCCTTTACGCTGTACGGTACATCGGCGTGTCACTTGTGTGAGCAGGCTTCTGCCCTGTTGGCGCTGGCGGTGCGCGAATCGATCATTAGCGGCTATGCCGAAGTTGATATCAGCGCGGACGATGCGTTGTTTCTGCGTTACGGCCTGCGTATTCCAGTGTTACGCAGTCACAGCGGACGCGAACTCGACGGCCCGTTTTCACCCGAGCAACTCCTGGATTTCCTGGAGGCAGAGGCACCGCCGCAGGGGTAGCAGGCCGGGCGCGGCGGCCCGGCCATGCCCGTTCAGGACTTGATGCCGACCCTGACGGCGAGTACGTCGCAGGAAGCGCCGTGCAGAACGCCATTAGCGGTGGACCCCATGAGCAGCGCGAGGCCGTAGCGGCCGTGACTGCCGACCACAATGAGGTCAGCGCCGATTTCCTCGGCCTTGCTGTGAATTTCGACTTCCGGGCGCCCCAACACAATGTGCTGGCGATCAGCGGCAATGCCGCACTGTTCCCCGAAACGTGCCAGTTGTTGTGCGGCCTGCTGATGGATTTCGTCCTGTATGCCGGAGAAATCCATGGGGATATCGCCACCGTAGGCAAAACTCAGGGGTTCAATGACGTGGATAAGATGCAATTCGGCGCCGCTGCCCTGCGCCACGCCGCGGGCGCGTTGGGCCACATCCGCGGAATCCTCGCTCAGGTCCACGGCGATAATCAGTTTCTTGTAATTGGACATTGGCCCCCCTTGTAAACATCAACAGAAATCAAGTGCTGTTATAGCATACAATGCGCGCCGGACAAGCGCCCCGGCGCGACTTTGCCGCGAACGTTGACCTGAGTCAGGACCTGCCTTGAATTACTTGCTCATTGCCTTTGCACTGCTGGTCGCGCTCGCGCCGCTCACCCATTTCCTGCCCAGCAAGCGCCAGCGGCTGCAAGTGAAATTGCGCGAGACGGCCGCGCTGAACGGTCTTTTTGTCGAGTTTCGCGAACTGCCGGGCGCCGTGGTGAAGGCGCATGCCGGTTCATCCGATGTGATTTACTACGGCCTGCGGCTGCGGCCCTCGCGCGGCAAGGGGCGTCGTCGCTGCGCCTGGTTGCTGCGAGACTCGGGCTGGCAATCGGTGGGTGTAACGCGTGAACCGCTACCGGTTGTGCTGCAGGGTTGCATGCTTCCCATCCTCGCCGCGAGCGTGCATGAAGATAGCTGCGGCCTGTACTGGCAAGAATCGGGTGATGGGGCTACCGTAGAGCACATGGCGGCCATTCTGAAGGACTGGGCGCAACAGATTCCTTGACCCGGAGGGGCAGGGTCTTTATATATGCCACCTTTTTGACGGGCTTTGGCACTGCGGTGCCGGTACCCGCTGACCCAAACCAAGCGAGATAACGCGGGAGTCTATGGGGAAATCACTGGTTATTGTCGAATCGCCCGCCAAGGCGAAAACGATCAACAAATATCTCGGTCCGGATTTCATCGTGAAATCCAGTATCGGCCACATCCGCGACCTGCCCACGGCGGGCAGCGCTGTGCAGGTGGATGCGAAAGAGCGTGCCGCCCAGGCTGCCATCACGCGCAAGCTGTCACCGGAAGAAAAGGTGCAGCACCGCAAGGCCAAATCGCGGCAGCAACTGGTGCGCCGTATGGGCATAGACCCCGAACACGGCTGGCGTGCGGACTACCAGATACTCCCGGGCAAGGAGAAGGTGGTTGCAGAGCTGCGCAAGCTCGCCGCGAGCAGTGATGCCATCTACCTCGCGACTGACCTTGACCGCGAGGGAGAGGCTATTGCCTGGCACCTGCGTGAAGCGATCGGCGGCGACGATTCGCGCTACCAGCGTGTCGTATTCAACGAGATCACCAAGAAAGCGATTGGCGAGGCCTTCGAGCATCCCGCACACCTGGACCAGAACCGGGTCAACGCGCAGCAGGCGCGGCGGTTCCTCGACCGGGTGGTGGGCTACATGGTGTCGCCGCTGCTGTGGGCCAAGGTTGCACGCGGCCTGTCCGCAGGGCGCGTGCAGTCGGTCGCTGTGCGCCTGATCGTCGAGCGCGAGCGCGAAATCCGCGCCTTCGTGCCGGAGGAGTACTGGGAAATCCACGCCGACCTGGAGCCGGATGGCGCCGATGCGGTGCGCTTCCAGGTTCGCAAGCAGGCAGGGGCCGCGTTTCGTCCCGCCAGTGAGGAGGCGGCACGTGCCGCAACCACGGCACTGGAGCAGCTGCCATATGTTGTCAGCGATCGCGAGGACAAGCCCACACGCTCGAAAGCCCCGGCGCCGTTTATCACCTCCACGTTGCAGCAGGCGGCCAGTACGCGCCTGGGTTTCTCGGTCAAGAAAACGATGATGATGGCGCAGCGCCTCTACGAAGCGGGCTACATCACCTACATGCGTACCGATTCGACCAACCTCAGCGATGAGGCCGTGAGGGCCTGCCGTGACTATATCGCGGCGGAGTTCCCGCCGGCGTACTTGCCGCAGGCGCCCAATCGCTACAGCAGCAAGGAGGGGGCACAGGAAGCGCACGAGGCGATTCGCCCGTCGGACGTGAATCTGCTGCAATCCGGGCTACAGGGCATGGAGCGCGATGCGGAACGTCTCTATGAGATGATCTGGCGACAGTTTGTAGCGGGGCAGATGACGCCCGCCGAATATACCGCTACTACCATCACCGTCACCGCGGGTGAGTATGAGTTGTCGGCCAAGGGGCGCATCATTCGCTTTGACGGCTACACGCGTGTTCAGGGCGCGGGCGGGCGGAAAGGCGAGGACGAAGTTCTTCCGGACATCCAGAAGGCCGATACGCTCAAGCTGCTGGCGTTGGACCCTGCCCAGCACTTCACCAAACCCTCGCCACGCTACGGTGAAGCCAGCCTCGTGCGCGAACTGGAGAAGCGGGGAATCGGGCGTCCATCAACCTACGCCTCCATTATTTCGACAATCCAGGACCGCGGCTACGTGCGCCTGGAGAATAAACGCTTCTACGCGGAAAAGATGGGCGATATCGTTACCCAGCGCCTGCAGAACAGTTTTGCCGAGCTGCTCGACTACGGCTTCACTGCCAGCATGGAGGAACGCCTGGACACCGTGGCCCAGGGGCAACTCGACTGGCGCGACCTGCTCGACAGCTTCTACGCTGATTTCAGGCAACTGCTGGAAACGGCGGAAGAAGCCGAACCCGCCGGCATGCAACCCAACGAGCCGACACCGACGGATATCCCCTGCAGCAAATGCGGCAGGCCGATGCAGATTCGTACCGCGAGTACCGGGGTCTTCCTGGGCTGCTCGGGCTACGCGTTGCCACCGAAGGAACGCTGCAAGAACACCATTAACCTGACTCCGGGTGACGAAGCGATTCGTGAGGACGCCGACGATGAGGCGGAATCCCGCCTGCTGCGAACCAAGCACCGCTGTAAGCTCTGCAATACCGCCATGGACAGTTACCTGATAGACGAACAGCGCAAGCTGCATGTGTGCGGTAATAATCCTGACTGCCCGGGTTATGAAGTGGAGAAGGGCAAATTCAAGATAAAGGGCTATGACGGCCCGACACTGGTGTGTGACAAGTGCGGTGCCGAGATGCAGCTGAAAACCGGGCGTTTCGGCAAGTACTTCGGCTGTACGGCCGAGGACTGCAAGAACACACGCAAGCTGTTGCGCAATGGGGAAGCGGCCCCGCCGAAAATGGACCCGGTGCCCATGCCGGAGCTCGCCTGCGAGAAAGTTGAGGACCACTATATTCTGCGCGACGGTGCGGCTGGCCTGTTCCTGGCCGCCAGTCAGTTCCCGCGCAACCGGGAAACGCGGGCGCCTTTTGTGGACGAGCTCCTGCCGCACACCTCGGAGATTGACCCCAAATACAGCTTCCTGTTTTCGGCGCCTGTCGCCGATGGCGATGGCAACCGCACGCAGGTGCGCTACAGTCGCAAGGCAGCCGAGCAGTACGTGATGACCGAGCAGCACGGCAAACCCACAGGGTGGCGTGCGGTCTACCGCAATGGTGCCTGGCAGGTCGAGGAGGGCAAAAGTACGTCGAGCGCTAAACCGGCAGCCCGCAAGAAAAAGGCGGCGCCGAAACGCAAGGCGGCCCGCAAGCGCCCATGAGCAGTCTGCGCGGACAAGCCAATCACGCCCTGTACCTCGGTCGCATCCTGCTGCAGAGCTGGGAGCAGGCGCAGGGCGCCGAGAGCCTGCCGGCCCATCTCCTTGCGCAGGCGTTCGGACCGGCGGTGCGCCAGCACCTCCTCAGGGCCTACGGCTGGTTTCTGCTCGACTTGCAGAAGCCCGCCCAGCTACCCGCCGAGCCCCCCGCTTGCGTGGCGGCCCTGCCACCCACGGCCCCCGGCAAGGCGCAGCCGGCGGAACTGACGGAGTTCGCCCAGCTGGAGGCAGATGGCTGGCTGGCACCGCTGCTGCAGGCGCCTAGCGCCGAGACGCCCCGGCGCAGTGAGGGCAGCCTGGCGGCAACCGCCTCTGGCCTGCCGGATCGCACTGAGCTGCAGAGTATTGCCGACCAGCTTGACGCGGCGTTTTCGCGCATGGGCGACCTGCTCGACGAGTGCTGACTGGCTCGCGTTGGCGGCATCATCCACCCCCTGTTACACTGCAGGCTCATCTGCACAAAGGAGCCTCTTGTGGCTACAGCCCTGCTGGAAATTGTTGATCTCGGTGACGGTGAAATCGTCCTGCAGCGGTCCGAGGACGATTCCGAGCCCCTGCTGCGCATACAGTTCTCCGATGAAGCTCGCGATTACCTGCTGGATAACGGCCTGGAAGTGGCGAAGGTTATGATTCAGGCGGGCATGCAGGCAGCCGCCAGTATCAGTGAAAAGGATCACCCTGACGACAGCGAGGACAGAGCGCGCACCGTGCACTGAGTCCTGTCGCAGCACGGTGTGGCGACGTGCGTTGGTGGCCTGCGAGATGGCTCTGCTAGCGCCGCAATATCCCCACACTCAACCCCTCTATCGCAAACGCCTGGGTGCGTAAATCCACCAGAATCGGCGCGTAGTCCGGGTTTTCGGCCTGTAGTTCGATCAGGTGGCGGCTGCTGCCACGCCGGAAGCGCTTTACCGTCACCTCGTCGTCGATACGCGCCACGACAATATCGCCATTGCGGGCTTCTGCTGTGCGGTGCACGGCGAGCAAATCTCCATCGAGAATACCCACGTCCTGCATGCTGTCGCCGGTAACCCTGAGCAGGTAATCCGCCGCGGGGCGGAAAAAATCCGCCGGTATGGTGCAATGGTCCTCGATGTGTTCCTGAGCCAATACCGGATTACCTGCCGCAACCCGCCCGATAATGGGCAGCCCCGGGTTTTCCGGCAGCCGGATACCGCGCGACGCACCGGCGATGATCTCAATGGCACCTTTGCGGGCCAGCGCTTTCAGGTGTTCTTCTGCCGCATTGGCGGATTTGAAGCCGAGCTCTCTGGCGATATCGGCCCTGGTTGGGGGATAGCCGGTCTGGTCGATGTGCTGACGGATTATGTCGAGCACCTGCTGCTGTCGCTGCGTGAGTTTGTCCATAACCCGTCCATCTGTGTTTTTGTACAGTGGCTGGGATTATATACAGTAATGCGCGTTGACGACAAGCAACGGCAGGCGTGTGTTTTGCCTAGCTGTCCTCGACGCCGAGCATGGTATCGGGTTCGATGGTGGACACCGGGCTGTTCCATTCTTCAGGGTGGTAGGGCTGGTCGGGGTCCTGGCCGTCCTCGTCATCAAGTTCGAAGGGCGTGCGCCAGTCCTCCGGGGCCGCGGCCTTCTGCAACTGCAGCATGCGCCAGACGTCCCGATCGTATTCGGCGACTTCGCCATCGAGGAACTGGGTTTCAATGGTGCGAGCGGCATCATCCAGCGCCACGACCTCGAACAGCGCGCCGGTTTCGATGTCTCTGTACCAGTTGCCAACAGCAGGGCTCAACATGCTCTGGTCTCCCTTTCCTCAGATTCGACTCACCTTGAACATACCATCTCGGTGTTGGCTGTCCATTATGAGTTGGTGATCTAAAAACCTGCTGTCTTCATAGCGTTTTATCCCCACCCAAATTTTACGCGGCAGATCAGTCGCTTGCGCGTCGCTGCAAGGGCGTGTCGGGAGGGCTGGGGCGCTGTTATACTTGCCGCCTCTGACAAGCGCGCGCCGAAAGAAGAAAATTGTCTAACCCCCGGGAATACAGGAGCTTGATGTAACGTGGAAGCGACAGAGGAATCACTGTCCCGGCTACTGGCGACCTACGGCCTCGATACACCGCTCGTGGCAATCGCGGGGGTGCTGCTGGCAGCGCTGCTTGCGCATTTGCTGCTCGGCATCCTGTTGCGCCGCTTGCATCGGGTTGCGGGCGTGAGCAGCAATCGCTGGGATGACATTTTCATCAGCGCGCTGGAGTCGCCGCTGCGTGTGGCGCTCTGGGTGATCGTATTCATGCTCATAATGAACATGCTGCCGATCGCCGAGAACCTGCAATCCCTGGTGTTGCGGGCCTACGATACTGTGTTGATCCTCTTGCTCACCTGGTTTCTGCAACGCTTGATTTTTGGTGCCGAGGAAGAGCTCCTGTGCCCCGCGCGCGGCCACACCGCATCCACGGACAAGGCGGCAGTGCGCTCCACCGCCAAGTTGATGCGGGTCATCCTGTGGATACTCGCCGGGCTTATGGCGCTGCAGAGTGTCGGGGTGTCCATTTCCGGCCTGCTGGCCTTTGGCGGTATCGGCGGGATAGCCGTGGGTTTTGCCGCCAAGGACCTCATGGCCAATTTCTTTGGCGGCATGAGCATCTACCTGGACCGGCCGTTTACCCCCGGGGACTGGATTCGCTCTCCGGATCGGGAAATTGAAGGGACGGTGGAGGACATCGGCTGGCGCCTCACACGCATACGTACCTTTGACCAGCGGCCTTTGTATGTCCCCAATGCGGTGTTCACGCAGATTTCTGTGGAGAACCCTTCGCGCATGTTCAATCGGCGTATTTACGAGACCATTGGCTTGCGCTACCAGGATTCAGGCAAGCTGGCAGAAATCGTCAGCGACGTGCGCCAGATGCTGGAGAATCATCCGGATATCGACCTGAACCGCACGCTAATTGTTAACTTCGTGTCCTTCGGGCCGTCCTCGCTGGACTTTTTCATTTACACCTTCACCCGCACCACGGTCTGGGTGGAGTACCACGCGATCAAGCAGGATGTGCTGCTGCAGGCGTTGCGCATCATCCACGATCATGGCGCCGATGTGGCATTCCCGACCCGCACCCTGCATCTGGACAGCGCGCCGCCAGAGCTTGCACGCGCCACTGACGGTGAGCAGTCATGAGCGCTGATGCTACGGCGCCCTGCATCGGTATTATCGGCGGAACGGGTATCCACCAGATCGAGGGCCTGGAACTCCTGCGCGAGTACGCCGGGGAGAACAGTTACGGCGCTCCGTCGCGCCCCCTGCAGGAAGGCGTGCTGAATGGCCAGCGCGTGTTTTTCCTGCAGCGCCACGGCAGTCCGCGGGCCATTCCGCCGCACTTGATCAACTACCGGGCGAACATCGAGGCGATGCGCGCTCTGGGCGTTACCCACCTGATCGGTATCAACGCCGTCGGCGGCATCAGTGCGGATATGCAGCCCGGCCGCCTGGTGGTACCGGACCAGCTGGTGGATTACACCTGGGGGCGCGAGCACACGTTTGACGATGGGAGCAATGGGACACTACAGCATATCGATTTCACCCAGCCCTACGATCAGGCCCTGCGGCTGGCGATTATCGACAGTGCGGAAGCAGCGGGCATTCCGCATGAACCCTGTGGGGTACATGCGGTTACTCAGGGCCCCAGGCTGGAGACGGCCGCCGAAGTGCGCCGTTTTGCCGGGGATGGTTGCGACGTGGTGGGCATGACCGGCATGCCGGAAGCGGCCCTGGCACGCGAATGCGGTATCGCATATGCAACTATTTGCATGGTGGTGAATGCCGCTGCCGGATTGGGCGACCTGCCCCTCACGCAGTACACCATGCGTGACATCCTGCAGCGCGAGGCGGCGGTGGTCAGGCGCCTGCTGGGTCGGCTACTGCCGCAGCTGGCGTCTGCGGGCCTTGAATAAGCTCCAGCACCTCACGGTCGTAGGCCGCTGCGTGCAGCGCCTCTGTGTCCAGAGGGGTGAGCTTGATCACAACCCCCATGAGCGGGTGATCGATATAGTGCACCTCGTTTGAGCGCATGCGACGCTGCTGTTGCAGTAGTACCGCGTGCCGGTAGGGGTAGACGGGCGCGGCAGTGGCTGTTGCCTCCTCCAGCAGCCCCGGCGCGGCGTCCCATGCGGGGTCGTAGCCTGTCACCGCACTCAGCACACCGGCGTCTGCTTCCGGCAGGAGTGCGGCGGGCACCCGCTCCTGCGATACGGGCCCGAGCGGGGGCGGGGGCATCCGCCAGGTGCCCGGCAGGTAGTCACCGCTGGTATTCAGCCATAATTGGGTAGCCACATGCAGGAAGCGGGAGCGATGCAGTCGCACAGTGCCCTGCAGCGCGGGGTAGCTTTGCTGGTCGCCTGACTGGTCGAGTACGATGGGCAGGGCGCTACGGGCGCCGCCCACCGGCTGCCACCACACCTCGTGGAACAGCACACGATAAGGGCCGTTGCGCTCCATGTAGGCAGCTTTACCGCGAAACTCGCGCGCCTGGGCCGGCAGCGTCAGGAAGGGCGTGGGGAGCCGGGCTTTATCCGGCGCTTCGGGCACCTCGGTGACAGCACCCAGGTCGTCGCTTACACCGTCAAGCGCACCGCCTGAGGCTTCTGCGGTTGTTGGCGGTGGCGCGGCATCATCCAACGCTGCGGGGGAGGGGATGCGGCGCAAGTGGAGCAGTTGTTTTCCGTTGGCATCAACCTCGCTATGGCTGGCGTCTGGCGTGTGCTCAAGATTGGCGCGCAGTCGCTGCGGATCGAGCAGGAATCGGTACGCCTCCGGATAGGCGAGCCGAGGCAGGGGCTCCCACTGTTCCGCCCGCTGCGCCGCCGGGTTGGTATGCGCGACAACCAGCAATTCCACCTGATACCAGTTCTGCTCGCGCTCCTGTGCCTGGGCCGGCGCGAGCGAGAAAGCCAGGGCTGCCGCCAGGAAAGCAAGCAGAGTGCGTGTCGGGTGAGAAATCATCAGGCGGCATCGTCCGTGGCGTCAGCGGCAAAGGTATCCAGCAGCTCGTCGGCAAACTGCTGGCGCTGTTCGGGGTTGTCCAGGCTGCGCTTGAAACGCAGGCGGGTGGCACCGGCGAGCTGATAGCCCTTCGGATCTGACTGCACCAGCTTCACCAGGCTCAACGGGTTCACCCGTGTGGACTCCCGGAAATCGATGTTACCACCGCCGGGGCCAACCTCAATGCCCGCAATGCCCAGCTGTTCGGCGCGGATACGCAGTCGCGCGACCTGCACCAGATTCTTGATCTGTTGCGGCAACAGGCCGAAACGGTCGATCATCTCTACCTGAATGTCGCGCAGCGCCTGCTCGTTCTGGGCTGCCGCGATGCGCTTGTACAGCACCAGACGCGTGTTGATGTCTGGCAGGTAGTCTTCGGGAATCAGCGCCGGCACATGCAGATTGATCTCGGTGCCGGCATCCAGCGGCGCATCGGCATTGGGGATCTCGCCGCGTCGCAGGGCGGCCACCGCCCGCTCCAGCATGCGCATGTAGAGGGCAAAGCCAACACTGTGAATCTGCCCACTCTGCTCATCACCCAGCAGCTCACCGGCGCCGCGAATCTCCAGGTCGTGGGTCGCCAGCAGGTACCCGGCGCCGAGGTCACCGGCGGCTTCAATGGCCTCCAGGCGCTTTTCCGCGTCCGGCGTAATCGCCGAACGTGGCGGGCACAGCAGATAGGCGTAGGCCTGATGATGTGAGCGCCCGACACGGCCACGCAGCTGGTGCAGCTGGGCGAGTCCGAACTTGTCGGCGCGTTCAATGATGATGGTGTTGGCGGTGGGGACGTCAATTCCCGTTTCGATAATCGTGGTGCACAGCAGAATATGGTGGCGCTGGTGATAGAAGGCCGACATCACCTGTTCCAGCTCTGTCTCGCGCATCTGCCCGTGGGCGATGCCAATCGAGAGATCCGGCAGCAGCTCGCGTAACTTGCGCCCCGCTTCCTCGATACTCTTGACCTCATTGTGCAGGTAGTAAACCTGCCCGCCGCGCAGCGTTTCGCGCAGTACTGCCTCCCGAATCAGGGCGATGTTGTGCTCGCGCACGAAGGTCTTGATAGACAGACGGCGGGCGGGTGGTGTGGCAATGATAGACAGGTCCCGCATGCCGCCCAGGGCCATGTTCAGCGTGCGCGGTATCGGTGTGGCGGTCAGGGTAAGAATGTCCACTTCGGCGCGCAGGGCCTTGATTGCCTCTTTCTGTTTGACGCCAAAACGATGCTCCTCGTCGATGATCAGCAGGCCCAGATCATGGAAGCGGAAGTCGCTGGAGAGTAGCTTGTGGGTACCCACGAGGATGTCTATGGCGCCGTCGGCAACCCGTTGTAGCACGCCGCCGAGGTCCTTGCCGCTTTTGAAGCGTGACACCACCTCCACGGTCACAGGCCAGTCGGCGAAGCGATCGGCAAACGAGTTGTAGTGCTGTTGGGCGAGCAGGGTGGTGGGGACCAGCACCGCCACCTGCTTGCCGTTGCGCGCGGCAATGAACGCCGCACGCATGGCCACCTCGGTTTTCCCAAAGCCCACATCGCCGCACACCAGGCGGTCCATGACCCGCGTCGCGGTCATGTCGCCGATAACCGCCTCAATTGCCGCCGCCTGATCCGCGGTCTCCTCAAACGGGAAGCTCGCTGCGAACTGTTCGTACTCCAGCGCTGGCAACTCGAAACAAAAGCCCTTGCGTGCCTCGCGGCGGGCGTAAACGTCCAGTAGCTGCGCGGCCACGTCGCTGGCTTTTTCCGTGGCTTTGCGGCGCGCCTTTTCCCACTGTTCGGAGCCCAGTTTGTGCAGCGGTGCCAGGTCCGGGTCACTGCCGGCATAGCGGCTCACCAGGTGCAGGGACGCAACGGGCACGTAGAGTTTGCTGCCCTGGGCGTATTGCAGCATCAGGAACTCGCTATCGGCTCCATCAACCTCCAGGGTCTGCAGTCCCAGGTAGCGCCCCACGCCGTGCTCCAGGTGCACGACTGGGACGCCTTCGCGCAGCTCGTTGATGTCGCGAAAAACGTTCTCAGCCTGGGTTTCGTCAACCTTGCTGCGGCGGCGGCGCTGGGCAACCCGGTTGCCAAACAGCTGCGCCTCGCACACCAGTGCCGGGGCGTCCTCGCCAAAGTACATGCCGCGGTCGATGGGCGCGGTGCTGATGGCAAAGCGCAGGCCGGAAGCGAGAAAATCGGCCCAGTCCGCCACTTCGGGCGGTGTCAGTCCGTGGGCCGCCAGGTTTTCCAGCAGTACTTCCCGGCGGCCGGCGGATTCGGCGCAGAGCAAAAGCGGCCCGGTGTGCTGTTGCATGAAATGTTGTAGCCGCTCGGCCGGTGTTTGCCGCGCGCCCTGGGTGCTCAGGTCGGGCAGCGCCTGCGACGGGCTGGCAACGTGCACCGGGGCTTCCGGATTGCGCCGCAGCTCCAGTACCGGGCAGCGGCCCAGCAGGTGATAGAGCTCCTCGACCGGTGTAAAACAGCGCGCCGGCGGCAGCAGCGGTCGGCGCGGATCAATGCCGTATTCCGTGTGGCGGTGTTCGGCATCTGCCCAGAAGCGCTGCGCCGCCCGGTAGTGGTCGCCGACGGCGATGACGGGTGTGCCCGCGGGCAGGTAGTCAAACAGGGTGGCGCAGGCCTCGAAGAACAGCGGCAGGTAATATTCGCATCCACCGGGCGCACGCCCGGCGCTGACTTCGCGGTAGGTGGGGCAGGCATCGTGATCGACATCAAAGGCGTCGTACCAGTTCAAGCGGAAACGCTCGATGGCCGCCGGGTTCAGCGGGTATTCCCGGGCCGGCAGCAGGTTGATGGCGCTGACCTTCTCCAGCGTGCGCTGGGTGTCGGGGCTGAAGGTGCGCAGGCTGTCGACCTCGTCATCCAGCAGGTCCACCCGGTAGGGCAGGTCGCTGCCCATCGGGAAAATGTCCAGCAGCGAGCCGCGCAGGGCAAACTCGCCATGCTCGTAGACGGTTTCGACGTTGCGGTATCCGTTGCGCTCCAGGTTGCGGCGGAAGGATTCTCGATCCAGCACCTGTCCGGGCTCCAAGACCAGGCTGGACCCCGCCACGTAGTGCACGGGGGGCAGGCGGTGCATCAGGGTGGACATCGGCACGACCAGGATGCCCGCTGCCAGGCTGGGCAGCCGGTACAGTGTTTCCAGTCGTTCGGACACGATGTCCTGATGCGGTGAGAAGTTGTCGTAGGGCAGGGTTTCCCAGTCGGGAAAGGCGAGAATGTCGATCTCTTCCGCCAGGAAGAAGGGCAGCTCCCGTTCCAGCGCGAGGGCCGAGCTGGTGTCCGCCGTAATCACCAGCAACAGGCTGTCGGGGCGCGCGAGCTCCGCGACCAGCCGCGCTTCGGCACAGCCGTGGAAGGGGCCAATCGACGTGCGGGTGCCGGATTTGGCGGGCCAGGGTGTGCTGGCGAGCAGGGATGTGTACATGAAAACCCGGTGTTTCAGTGCGGAAGGGGCGCTTATTGTAAAGCGCTGGGTGAAAAGTACCACTGTGCCTTGCCCTTGCAGGGATGCGGCGGGATAATACGCGCCCGTTGCAACCCGTATTCCCCCTCACACAGGTGACAGACGAGTGAACGAACGCAAGCGAGAGCGTCCTGACGACTATTTCAAAGACTGGAAAGAGCGCGAGGCGCTGGCCGAAGGCATGATCCCCCTCGTGGGTGAGCTGTCCCGCCGCAAGAATGTGAAGTGCTACATCTACGGCAAGTCGCTGGTCAACCAGTCAGTCACCCAGATTATGAAGGACCACCGCTATGTGCGGCAGGTAGAGGAAAACGAGCTCTCCGAGTTCGAAACCTTCCCGATCATCAAGTCGCTGTCTGCACTGGACCTCGGCCCGGCGCATATCGATATCGGTCGGCTCGCGGTGCAGTACTACGACAAGGGCGAGGGTGCCGGCCTCAGCGTCGACGATTACGTTCGCCAGGAAGTCGCGGACCTGATCGGCGCGCGTCCGGAGCCCGGGCACGCCCCGGTTGATGTCGTGCTGTACGGGTTCGGCCGCATCGGGCGGCTTATGGCGCGTATCCTGATTGACAAGACAGACGGCGGCGAGTCGCTGCGCCTGCGCGCGGTAGTCGTACGCAAGGGCTCTGCGCCCGATGACCTGGTCAAGCGCGCCAGCCTGCTGCGCCGCGACTCGGTACACGGCGCCTTCGATGGCACTATCCGTGTGGATGAGGAGCGCCAGTCCTTTGTTGCCAACGGCAACGAGGTGAAGGTGATTTACGCCGATTCGCCCGATAGCATCGACTACACGGAATACGGCATCAACAATGCCATTGTGGTCGACAACACCGGCGTCTGGCGTGACCAGGAAGGCCTGTCGCGGCACCTGCAGTCCAAGGGGGTCGCCAAAGTCATCCTCACCGCACCTGGCAAGGGCGACATGAAGAACGTGGTCGCCGGCATCAACAACGACATGATTGACGCTGCGGACACGATCATTTCCGCTGCGTCCTGCACCACCAACGCCATTGTGCCCCCGCTCAAGGCGATGGATGATCGCTATGGCATCATCAGCGGTCACGTGGAGACCGTGCACGCCTATACCAACGACCAGAACCTTATCGATAACTACCACAAGGCCGATCGCCGCGGGCGCAGCGCGCCGCTGAACATGGTGATCACCGAAACCGGTGCCGCCAAGGCGGTGGCCAAGGTGCTGCCGCAACTCGCGGGCAAGCTTACCGGCAACGCGATCCGCGTACCCATTCCCAACGTGTCCATGGCTATTCTCAACCTGACACTGGGACGCGCCACCACCAAGGAAGAAGTCAACGAGTACATGCGCCACATGGCCCTGCACTCCACCATGCGCAAGCAAATCGACTACTCCAACTCGCCCGAGGTGGTATCCAGCGATTTCGTCGGCTCGCGCCACGCCTGCATCTTTGACGCCCAGGCGACCATCGTCAACGGCACGCAGGCCGTGCTGTACCTGTGGTACGACAACGAGTTCGGCTATAGCTGCCAGGTGTATCGCATCCTTGAGCAGGTATCCGGCATACGCTACGCCCGCTACCCCAGGAATTCCTGAGGCCCGCGGCGGGGTGCCGCACGCATGTGTGGAAACAGCGTGAAGTGCGGCTTGCGCAGTGGTGTTTTGGCGCAGGCTTCCGTTATAATGCGCGCGGCCCGGGACAGGGTGGCTGCGCTTGATTCCTCCGGCCCGGCAAGGTGCATGGAAAGCCTTGCGCCTCGCCGCTGCCAGCTGTGGAGCACAGGCTTCACACACGGCTCTGGCCGCCACAAATACTGACGAACCTGTAGGCAGATCGTATGATCAAGATCAAGCGGGGCATGGATATTCCCATCCAGGGCGCCCCCCAGCAAACGATTGAAGAAGCTTCTCCGGCGCGTGCCGTGGCGCTGGTGGGCCCGGATTACGTCGGTATGAAACCGACCATGGAAGTGGCAGAGGGCGACCGGGTAAAGGCCGGCCAACTGCTCTTCACCGACAAGAAGACCGCAGGCGTTCGTTACACGGCACCTGCCGGTGGCGTAGTGGCCGCCATCAACCGCGGCGCGCGCCGCGCCCTGCAGTCGGTGGTGATCGAGGTGGAGGGCGATGCCTCCGAGAGTTTCACTGCCTACAGTGCCGACGAAGCGCGCAAGCTGGGCAGCGAGACCATTCGCGAACACCTCAACAACGCGGGACAGTGGACCGCACTGCGCACCCGTCCGTTCAGCCGCGTGCCGGCCCTGGACGCCGAGGCGGCGGCGATTTTCATTACCGCGATCGATACCCATCCGCTCGCGGCCGATCCGTCAGTGGTCATTGCAGCGGAGCCCGACGCTTTCGCCCTGGGGCAGGACATCCTCGCCCAGCTCACGACCGGTACGGTTTACCTGTGCGTAGCCCCCGGTGCCAACCTGCCCACAGGTCAAGCACAAAACATACAGCTGGCGGAGTTCGGCGGACCGCACCCTGCGGGCCTTGCGGGTACACATATCCATTTCCTCGAGGGCGGCGTCACGGCGACCAAGGTTGTCTGGACCATTGGCTACCAGGACGTGATTGCCGTCGGTCGCCTGTTCCTCGACGGTGCCATTTACACCTCGCGCGTGATCGCGCTGAGCGGGCCGCAGGTGGTCAAGCCGCGGTTGCTGCGCACGCGCATGGGTGCCGACCTCCAGGCCCTGTGTGCCGGCGAAACAAAAGATGGCGACAACCGGGTCATTTCCGGTTCGGTGCTTGGCGGCCGTCGCGTACAGGCGCCGACAGCCTATCTGGGGCGCTACCACAACCAGGTCTCCGTGCTGCTTGAGGGCCGTCAGCGGGCCTTCATGGGCTGGCTGTCACCCGGCGTGGAAAAACATTCCAATCTGGGCATCTACCTCAGCAGCCTGTTTGGCCTCAAGCCCCTGGCCATGACGACCACCACCAATGGCAGCCAGCGTGCCATGGTGCCGGTGGGCACCTATGAAACGGTGGTGCCGCAGGATTATCTCCCCACGCACCTGTTGCGGGCGCTGATTGTAGGTGACACCGAGACTGCCCAGTCGCTGGGTTGCCTCGACCTCGACGAAGAAGATCTGGCGCTGTGCACCTACGTGTGCCCCGGCAAGTATGAGTACGGTCCCATTTTGCGGGACAACCTGACACGCATCGAGAAGGAGGGTTAGACCGTGGGACTGCGCAAGATCCTTGACGGTGTTGAGCACCACTTTGAAGAGGGGGGACGCTTCAAGCAGTGGTATCCGCTCTACGAAGCGGTGGATACCATTTTCTATTCGCCCTCCTCGGTAACGCGGAGCACGGCACATGTTCGCGACGGTGTGGACCTGAAGCGGATCATGATCACGGTCTGGTTCGCCACGTTCCCGGCCATGTTCTACGGCATGTACAACCTGGGGTTCCAGGCCAACGACATCCTCGCCGCCACGGGCGGATCGGTGGACGGCTGGCGCGGCAGCCTCATTGCCGCCTTCGGTGGCTACGACGCGTCCAGTCTCTGGGACTGCTTTTTCTTCGGCGCGCTGTACTTTCTGCCCATTTATGCCACCACCTTCCTGGTCGGCGGCTTCTGGGAAGTGTTGTTCGCCATGAAGCGCGGCCATGAGGTGAACGAGGGCTTCTTCGTCACTTCGATTCTCTTTGCCCTGATCTGCCCGCCGGATGTGCCCCTGTGGCAGGTGGCCCTGGGAATCAGCTTCGGTGTGGTTATCGGCAAGGAAGTGTTCGGCGGTACCGGGAAGAACTTCCTTAACCCGGCTCTCACCGGTCGCGCGTTCCTCTACTTCGCCTATCCGGCGCAGATGTCCGGTGACGGCGTGTGGACGGCGGTAGATGGCTATACCGGTGCCACGCCACTGTCGATTGTGGCGTCGGACGGAATTTCCGGGCTCGCCCAGGAGCAAATCACCTGGATGCAGGCTTTTGTAGGCAACATCCACGGCTCCATTGGTGAAACATCAACCTTGGCGATTCTCATCGGTGGCGCCGTATTGATGTTGATGCGTATCGCTTCCTGGCGCATTGTCGCCGGTGTGTTCCTCGGCATGGTCGCGCTGTCATCGCTGTTCAACCTGATTGGCTCCGACACCAACCCGATGTTCAACATGCCGTTCTACTGGCACCTGGTGGTGGGCGGCTTCGCGTTTGGCATGATGTTCATGGCCACCGACCCGGTGTCTGCCGCCTACACCAATACCGGCAAGTTTGCCTACGGCATACTGATCGGTGTGATGTGTGTGCTGATCCGCGTGGTCAACCCCGCCTTTCCTGAAGGCATCATGCTGGCCATCCTGTTTGCCAACCTGTTTGCGCCGCTGATGGACCATTTCGTGATCCAGTCAAACATCAAACGGAGGCTTGCCCGTGTCTAAGAATGACGGCATCAGTAAGACCCTGCTGGTCGCCTTCGCGCTGTGTATTGTGTGTTCCGTGGTGGTCTCAACCGCCGCGGTGATGCTCAAGCCTGCGCAGGAAGCGAACAAAACACTGGACCGCAAACGCAATATCCTTGCCGCCGCCGGTATGCTGGATGAAGAACGCTCCATTGAGGAGCAGTTCGCGCAGGTGAAAACCCGCGTGGTGGACCTGCGCACTGGCGAGTTCACCGATGCGGTTGACCCCGCCAGCTATGAGCAGATCAAAGCGGCGAAAGAGCCCGAACGCTCCACCAATTTGAGCAAGTCGGAAGATATTGCCGGCATTGGCAGCCGCGAACACTACGCACTGGTCTATCTGGTTGAGGGCAGTGGTGGAGACATCGACAAGCTGATCCTGCCGGTTCGCGGCTACGGCCTCTGGTCGACCCTCTACGGCTTTATTGCGCTGGAGTCGGATGCCAACACCGTTGCCGGGCTCGGCTTCTACGAGCACGGAGAAACACCAGGTCTCGGCGGCGAAGTCGATAACCCCCGCTGGAAAGCACAGTGGCCGGGCAAGAAAGTCTATCGCGATGGGGACGTTGCCCTGTCGCTGGCCAAGGGCAGCGTCGACCCCGGCAGCGCCGATGCGCCCTGGCGCGTCGATGGCCTGTCCGGCGCCACGCTGACGTCGCGTGGCGTCACGCAACTGGTTCATTTCTGGCTCGGCGAGCAGGGTTATGAATCGTTCCTCAACAACCTGAAAGCAGGGGAGGCCTGAGATGTCATCGGTCAAGGACACCCTCGTTACGCCCATTTTCAAGAACAACCCGATTGCCCTGCAGATCCTTGGTATCTGCTCGGCGCTGGCCGTCACCTCGTCTCTGCAGGTCACGGTGGTGATGTGTATTGCACTGACCCTGGTTACCGCCTTTTCCAACCTGTTCATCTCCGCGATACGCACCCAGATTCCGGGCAGTATTCGCATCATCGTGCAGATGACGGTGATCGCGTCCTTGGTAATTGTGGTTGACCAGGTGCTGAAGGCCGTCGCCTACGACATCAGCAAGCAACTCTCGGTGTTTGTTGGCCTGATTATCACCAACTGTATCGTGATGGGGCGCGCGGAAGCGTTTGCGATGAAGAACCCGCCGCTGCCCAGCTTCTTCGACGGTATCGGCAATGGGCTTGGGTACAGTACGGTTCTGCTTGCGGTGGCATTCGTGCGCGAGCTGTTTGGCTCGGGCAAATTGTTTGGCATGGAAGTACTGCCCCTGGTTACCGAGGGTGGCTGGTACAACCCGAACGGGCTTTTGCTGCTGCCGCCCAGTGCGTTCTTCCTGATAGGCGGTTTTATCTGGATTCTGCGTAGCGTGGACAAGAAGCAGGTTGAAGAGCCCGACTTCCGCATGGCGAAGCATACGGCAGCCGAGGAGGGCGCGTAATGGAACAGTACCTGAGCCTGTTTATTCGGGCCGTGTTTATTGAAAACATGGCGCTGGCCTTCTTTCTCGGCATGTGTACCTTCCTCGCGATCTCCAAGAAGGTGCAGGCGGCGATTGGCTTGGGCATCGCTGTCATCGTGGTGCTCACCATTACGGTGCCCGTCAACAACCTGATCTACAACTACCTGCTCGCCGATGGCGCGCTGGCGTGGGCGGGGCTGCCTGACGTTGACCTGAGCTTCCTGGGGCTGCTCTCGTACATTGGCGTGATTGCGGCCATTGTCCAGATCATGGAGATGTTCCTCGACAAGTATGTCCCGGTTCTGTACAACGCGCTCGGCGTGTTCCTGCCCTTGATTACAGTAAACTGTGCGATTCTGGGTGCGGCGCTGTTCATGGTGGAACGCGACTATACCTTTGGTGAAAGCGTGGTCTTTGGTGCCGGTGCCGGTGTCGGCTGGGCGCTGGCGATTGTGGCGCTTGCGGGTATCCGCGAAAAGCTCAAGTACAGTGATGTGCCCGATGGCCTGCAGGGCCTTGGCATCACCTTCATCACGGTAGGGCTGATGTCTCTCGGCTTTATGTCTTTCGGTGGTATGAATCTCTAGGCGGAAGTGCTGTTATGAACCTGACGATCATCCTCGGTGTTACCATGTTCACGGCGATCGTGCTCGCCCTGGTCGCCATCATCCTGAGTGCACGCTCACGCCTGGTTAGCAGTGGCGAAGTCGCCATTGAAATCAACGGCGAGAAAACCATTCACGTCCCCGCGGGTGGCAAGTTGCTGCAGACGCTCTCCGAGAGCGGACTGTTCCTGCCCTCTGCCTGCGGCGGCGGCGGCACGTGTGCACAGTGCAAATGCATCATCACCGAGGGCGGCGGTGCCATGTTGCCCACGGAAGAGGGGCATTTCACCAAGCGCGATGCGCAGGAAGGCTGGCGCCTGAGCTGTCAGACCGCCGTCAAGCAGGACATGAAAATCGAAGTGCCGGAGGAAGTCTTCGGCGTGAAGCAGTGGGAGTGCACGGTAGAGAGCAACCCCAACGTTGCCACTTTCATCAAGGAGCTGACACTCAAACTGCCTGAAGGGGAGAACGTCGATTTCCGTGCCGGCGGTTACGTGCAGCTGGAATGTCCACCGCACCTTGTGAAATACAAGGATTTCGATATCGACGAGGAGTACCGTGGCGACTGGGAGCGGTTCGGTTTCTTCAAGCTGGAATCCAAGGTAGAGGAAACCACCATCCGCGCCTATTCGATGGCCAACTACCCTGAAGAGCGCGGCCTGGTTAAATTCAATATTCGTATCGCCACGCCCCCCCCCGGCAGTGAAGGTATCCCGCCCGGTATCATGTCGTCCTGGGTCTTTAACCTGAAGCCCGGTGACAAGGTGAAGGTGTACGGTCCCTTCGGCGAGTTCTTCGCCAAGGACACAGACGCCGAGATGATCTTTATCGGCGGTGGCGCAGGTATGGCGCCCATGCGCTCGCACCTGTTCGACCAGCTCAAGCGCCTGCACAGCAAGCGCAAGATTTCCTTCTGGTACGGCGCCCGCTCGCTGCGCGAAATGTTCTACGTGGAAGACTACGACCAGCTCGCCGCGGAAAACGATAACTTCGAATGGCACGTTGCTCTCTCGGACCCGCAGCCAGAAGACAACTGGGATGGCCTGACCGGGTTCATCCACAATGTGCTGTACGAAGAGTACCTCAAGGACCACCCCGCGCCTGAAGATTGCGAGTTTTACATGTGCGGTCCGCCAATGATGAACGCCGCTGTCGTGCGCATGCTGACGGATATGGGCGTTGAGCCGGAAAATATCCTGCTGGACGACTTCGGCGGGTGATGCAGCGCCACGAGCTCAGTGAAAGCCACTCTTCGGGGTGGCTTTTTTGTAGGCCAGTCTGCTTTCTGCTGGCCGGCATACTTCTGCTCGCCGCGTGTTCGCAGCCCGACTCCGGCGTAGCCCTGTCCGGCGCTACCATGGGCACGACCTGGCACGTGACCTACCTGCCGGGCCCACAGACAGCACCACCGGAACAGGTGCAGGCAACCCTTGAAGGCCTGTTGGTGAGCGTGAATGACAGTATGTCCACTTGGCAGGTTGACTCGGAAATCAGCCGCTTCAACCGCGGTGTAGTCGGTAGCTGGGTGCCCGTGTCCGGCCACTTCGCACGCGTTATGGCCGAGGCTCTGCGCATCGGCGAGCGCTCCGGTGGTGCCTATGATGTCACTGTGGGGCCGCTGGTCGAACTCTGGGGCTTTGGCCCTGTCCAACCCCGTATGGAGTTGCCGCAGACCAGCGCTATTGACGCCGCCCGCAACCGTGTCGGTCAACAGTTCATCGAATTCGATGGTGAGTTGCAACGCCTGCGCCGCCTGCGCAAGGTAGAACTGGATCTGTCCTCCATCGCCAAGGGCTACGCTGTCGATGTGCTGGCGAATGCGCTGAGCGAGCAGGGTATCGACAACTTTCTGGTTGAAGTGGGCGGTGAGATGCGCGTTGCCGGCAACAGCCCGCGGGGCGACGCCTGGCGCATCGCCGTGGAGCGGCCCGAGCCCGGCGCGCGAGCCGTTGCCCTGGGTATTGCACTGGAAGATATCGCTGTGGCCACCTCGGGCGACTACCGCAACTACTTCGAGCTGGAGGGGCGGCGCTACTCCCACAGTATCGACCCGCGAACCGGCTACCCGGTGGCACACGATCTGGTTTCTGTCACCGTATTGGCGGACGACTGCATGACCGCAGATGGCTGGGCCACTGCCCTCACAGTACTCGGCGCCGATGAAGCGTTGGCGCTGGCAGAAGCCGAGGGGCTGGCCGTCTATTTGATGCGACGCGACGGTGAGCGTATTGTGCCGCTGTACTCCAGCGCGTTTGCGCCGTGGCTGGAACAGAGCACCCCGACCCAATAGCGGCCACGGGCCGCGAGGAAGAAAGAGATGATCGAATTTCTGCTGGCAGCTGTCTTCATGGCGATCGTCATGGGTATCATGGCCGTGGGTGTGATCATGGGCCGCGGGCCCATCAAGGGCTCCTGCGGCGGCATGGGCGCACTGGGTTTCGACACCGCCTGCGACATCTGTGGCGGCGACCCCGGCCGCTGTGAAAAGGAAACCCGTAACGGCAAAGCAGGCGACGAGGACACCGATCCGCGTTTCTATTCGGCTGATCGCTGACACCGACACACCCGCAGGTAACTCCCCTGGGCCTTCACTACGCTATTTTCGTCGGCTTGCGCTACAGCTTCAGTCGCCGACGCAATCGCTTTGCCAGTGTTATCGCCACGGCATCCATGCTGGGCATGGTGTTGGGTGTGGCTAGCCTGATTACGGTGCTCTCCATAATGAACGGCTTTGCCGGCGAGCTGCGCGAGCGCATTCTCGCCCTGGTGCCTCACGGGTTTGTGGTAGCGCAGGAAGGGCGTGTTGCCGGCTGGACACAGCTTGCAGGCCAACTTGCCGCGCAACCGGATGTGCTTGCGGTCGCGCCCTATCTGGCGGACAAGGTTATTCTCGCGAGCCGCGGCACAGCACGCGGCGCCAATCTCACTGCAATCGATGTTGAACGTCAGGCCGGGGTGTCTGGCGTAGGTGCCGCCATGGTGGCAGGGACGCTGGCTGAGCTCGAGCAGCAGCCTTTCAGCATTGTGCTGGGTGCGGCTCTGGCGCGCGGGCTCGGCGTTGCCCCGGGTGATAGCATCGACGTGACCTTGCCGAGCCTTACGGTGACGCCACTGGGCACGTTCCCGCGCAGCAAGCGTTTGCACGTGGTCGGCCTGTTTGCCGTGAATGCACAGCCCGATAGCTATCAGGCCTATGTTTCCCTGGCGACTGGCCAACGGCTGTTCGGCGCCGGTGACACGGTCGATGGCTTGCAGCTGCGCACCGCCGACTTGATGACGGCACCGCAGCAGCTGGCGGCGCTGGCGGCTGGTTTGCCACCCGGTGTGCAGGTTCGCGACTGGACGCAAACCCAGGGTAGCCTGTTTCGTGCGGTGAAAATGGAGAAGATCATGGTGGGTCTGCTGTTACTCAGTGTCGTTGCCGTGGCGGCGTTCAATATCGTGTCCACACTGGTGATGGCCGTAGCGGAAAAGCGCGGCGATATCGCGGTACTGCGCACAATGGGCGCGCGCTCAGGGGAAATCATGGCGATTTTTCTGGCCCATGGCCTGGGGCTGGCCTGTACCGGCATCGGCGTGGGCGCCGTGCTGGGCGTGGCGCTGGCGAGCCACATCGCCCGCCTGACGGCGTCGCTGGAGCAGTGGTTTGGCGTCAAGCTGTTCGATCCCTCTGTGTATTTCATCAGTGAACTACCGGCTCGCCTGCAGGGCCAGGATGTGGCGGCGGTGATTGTGGCCTCGCTGCTGTTGAGCCTGCTGGCGAGCGTCTATCCCGCCTGGCGGGCTTCGCGCATCGCGCCCGCCGAGGTGCTGCGTTATGAATGACGCGTTGGTATTGCGCTGCGAACAGTTGGGCCGGGTGTACCGGGACGGCAGCCGTGAAGTCCAGGTACTCAATGGCGTGGAGCTGGCGCTGCGCGAGGGCGAAAAAATAGCCATCGTGGGCGCATCAGGCTCCGGTAAGTCGACCCTGCTGAATCTCCTGGGTGGCCTGGACACGCCAAGCCGGGGGCGGGTAATGATTCGCGGCCAGGACCTGGCAGCGCTGGGCGAGCGCGCGCTCTGCCGTTGGCGCAATCAGCACCTGGGCTTTGTCTATCAGTTTCACCACCTGCTGCCGGAGTTCGACGCGCGCGAAAACGTCGCCATGCCGCTGTTGATCGGCGGGGCGGGGCGGCGCAGCGCCTGGCAGGCTGCGGAGGCGGTTCTGGCGCAGGTCGGTATGCAGCATCGTCTGCAGCACCGCCCGGGGGAGTTGTCGGGCGGCGAGCGCCAGCGTGTCGCCATTGCACGGGCGCTGGTCACCCAGCCCGACTGTGTGCTGATGGACGAGCCCACCGGAAACCTTGACCCGGAATCCGCCGAACAGGTGCTGGCACTGATTGACTCCCTGAGTGCGGCCTGCACCGGCTTTATTGTGGTTACGCATGACCCGCGCATAGCACAGCGCATGGACCGCACGCTGGAGCTGCGCCAGGGCGCGCTGCTGGAGCAGGCCCTTGCGCCTGCGTGATCAGGGGCGTATCGCCCTGCGCTACAGTTTCGCCTTCGGGCGCGGATACCTGTCGACGTTTCTGGCGTCCCTGTCGGCGCTGGGGCTGATTCTGGCGATCGGCTTGCTGGTTGCCGTGCTGTCGGTGATGAATGGTTTTGACAAGGAAATGCGCGAACGGATTCTTGCACTGGTGCCGCACATTACCGTGTATGGCACAGACCCGCTGGTGGATTGGCAGCCGGTTGCCAGCGCCCTGGCGGCGCGCCCGGAGGTGCAGTCAGTGCAGCCCTTTGTCCAGTTTGATGCCCTGTTCATGCGCGGGCGGGATATCGAAACTGGTATCGGTATGGGGCTGCCGGCCGCGCAAACTGATGGACTGCTCGCCGCACTCGACCCGGCGCTGCAACGGCGGTTCAACGAGGCATCAAGCGGGCTGCTGTTAGGCAGCGGCCTCGCCGCCCGCCTCGGTGCAAAACCGGGGGATTCGCTCACTCTGATCGTTCCCGGCAGCGATAGCAGCAACCCCGCGGCAACCCGGTTTGCGGCGGTCACCTTGCTCGGCCTGTTTGCCACCGGTACTGAGCTGGACGAGTCCGCCGCGGTGATCAGCCTGGAGCTGGCATCCGAGTTGGCAGGCCTGGCGGGGGCCGTGAGCGGCATGCAGTTGCGGGTTGATGATCTATTCAACGTGCACGGTCTTGGCTGGGCGCTGTTGGCAGATTTGCCGCCGGGCTACTACACCACCAACTGGATGATGACGCACGGCAACCTGTATTCCGCCATACAGCTCTCTCGCGACCTGGTAAGTATCCTGCTGTTCTCCATTATCGGCGTGGCGGCCTTCAACGTGGTGTCGTCGCTGGTGCTGGTGGTCTTCGACAAGCAGGGCGATATCGCGATTCTTCGTACCCTGGGTGCCTCCGGCAGCGACATTACAGGTATTTTTCTCCTCCAGGGAGCCATGATCGGCGTGCTGGGCGCGGTGCTCGGCAGTGTATTTGGCGTCTTGCTGAGCCTGGGCATTCCGCAACTGGTGGCGGGGCTAGAGCATGTGCTGGGCATTCGCTTTCTCAGCACAGACGTCTACCCGGTGTCGTTCCTGCCGGTGGAAATACTCGTGTCGGACGTGCTTTGGGTGTCGCTGGTGGCGTTCACTCTTTGCGTGCTGGCCGCGCTGTATCCGGCGCGCCGGGCGGCTCGTCTTGCGCCGGCCCAGATTCTTCACCAGGAGCGCGTATAACGCGCTGCGCCCTTCGCGCCTGGCGCTTGCGCCAGTGGTGGCCCACACGCCAGCGCCACAGCAGGCTGACCGCCGTATAGCCCAGAGAACCGAACAACAACCCCGACAGCAGGCTGCCCACCAGTAACGGCTTCCAGATCATCTCGATACGGTCGGTGATCCAGGCCGCGCTGAGCTCGAACTCCAGTATGTGCACTGGCGCGTCTATCAACAAGGCGCCCACCCGGTAGGACAGATAGAACATCGCGGGCATGGTGAGGGGATTGGTGATCCACACCAGCGCCACGGACATGGGCAGGTTGCAGCGCAACAGCACCGCGAGTACGGCGGCCACCAGCATTTGCCCGGGAATGGGTAGAAACGCGACAAATACACCCACGAAAAAGGCCATCGACGCGGAGTAGCGGTTGATGTGCCACAGGTTGGGCTGGTAGATCCAGTCGCCCAGCACACGCAAACTGTCGATGCGGCGTATGCGGGTGGGCGAGGGCAGCCACTGTTTGAGGGTCTTTCGGGGCATGTGGAAATCTGGCTGGCTTTGATGTGTATGGAGCCGCTAGGCCGTGTTTGAGTGGAATGACTTAACCACGGTAACTGTCAGGCCCGTATTATGGCGGCAAACAGTCGGCTAAACCACTGATGCCTGCGCAGCTGGTGGCGTTTATCGCCGGCGTAGCGCTCTGCTCCCTTGTGCCCTCTCCCGGCCCGGTGTGGCTCACCCTGGTGTGTGCTGGGCTCGCCCTGTTCAGCTGGCAGGGCGGGGCGCCGCTGGCGCGCACGGCTGGCGCTCTGTTGCTGGGCACGGCCGTTGGACTCTGCGCAGCACAGTCACTGTTGGCCAAACGTCTACCGGTGGGTTGTGAGCGTACACCAGCCTGGGTTGAGGGTCGTGTTGCAGGTTTACCACAGGTGTTTTTGCAGCCAGAGGGGCGCCAGTGGCAGCGTTTCGAGTTTGTTCGCGATACTGCGGGCAGCGGCCCCTGTGCCGGTCCACGGCGATTACTGCTCACCGACAGCAGTGGGCGTACCCTGCAGCCGGGGGAGCGCTGGCGCTTTCTGGTGCGCCTGCGCACACCCTGGGGTATGCAGAATCCCGGCGGCACAAACAGACAACGCGGGTACGCGGAAGCCGGCATTGACGCCGTTGGCAGCGTGAGCAGCACGGCGCCTGCACAACGCCTTGGCGAGCACAATGGCCGGGAGCGGCACCACAGGATTCGTCAGCGAATCAGCGAGCAGATTCGCAGCGCACTCGGTAGTGGGCCGGAGGCAGCACTGGTGCGCGCGCTGGCGGTGGCGGACCGCAATGGGCTCACAACGCCGTTGTGGCGTGTGTTTCAACAGTTCGGGGTGAGTCATCTGCTGGTCATTTCAGGCCTGCACGTGGGCATGGTCGCTGCCTGTGGCTTGCTGCTTGGCGCCGTCCTCTGCCGGGTGCTGGCCTTATTCGGCCTGCATCGCAATACCGGAGCCTTACCTCCGCTGCTGGCGCTATTGCTGGCGACGCTGTACACGGCGTTGGCAGGCTTCACCCTGGCGACATCGCGCGCATGGCTGATGTTCGCTGCGCTCTTGTGCGCCGCGATGGTCGGGCGCCCGGCGCTGAGCTGGCGCAATCTCCTGCTCGCAGCAGCGGTGTTGTTGGCGGTAAACCCGCTTGCTGTACTGGGAGCAGGTTTCTGGCTGTCCTTTACGGCCGTGGCGTGTTTGCTCTGGTTCGGCGCCTGGCAGTCTGGTCGAAGCCGCTGGCTGGGGGCTCATGGATTCATGGCACTGGCCATGTTGCCGCTGGCCGGGGCCTGGTTTGGTGGAACCAGCCTGATAGCGGCGCTGAGCAACGCCCTGTTGGTGCCGCTGGTGGGCATGATCGTCGTGCCGCTGGTGCTCGCGGGTAGCGTTGCTGCGCTGATGGGCAGTGGGCTGGCAACACCGCTTTGGGCGCTCGGAGCCTGGCCTCTCGCTCGGCTCCTGCCGCTTGCACAAACCCTGTCGCAGCAGTATCCACAGGCGATCTTCCGGGACGTCGTCACAACGCCCATGGCCCTTGGCCTGTCGGTTGTGGCGCTTCTGCTGCTGTGCATGCCGTTGCGCTGGCTACACCGAACACTGCTGTTCGCGCTGGTGCTGCCGCTGCTTTTGCCGTTTGCCAGCCATCGGGTGGCGAGTCCACAGGCGGTGCATGTACTCGTGCTGGACGTGGGGCAGGGAACATCCGTCCTCGTTTACGACCGCCAACGTGCATTGCTTTACGATACCGGCGGAGGTGCCCCGGGCGGTGTCCCGGTCGCCGAGCGTGCGGTCATTCCGGTGCTGCGGCAGCGGGGTATTTCCCGTCTGGACACGCTGATCGTGAGCCACGGCGACCGGGATCACAGTGCTGGCATTGAAAGCCTGCGACCCTGGTGGGTGTCCGGAGCGCTGTGGGCAGGGCCCGACCTCGCCGACGCGGTGGGGGCGCAAGTGTGCCGTGCGGGTGCAGCATGGCGCTGGCGGGATGATGTCCGGTTTCAGCTACTGTCACCCGCTGAAGGGGAGCAGCTCAACAAAAACGATGGCTCCTGTGTGCTGCGCATCCAGCTCCCCGGTAGCGAGCTGTTGTTGCCGGGGGATATCGGCGCTGAGCGCGAAAGAACGCTGGTTCGATACTGGCGTTCGAGCCTGGCCAGTGATATTGCCCTGGCCGCGCATCACGGCAGCCACACCTCGTCCTCCTGGGCCTGGTTGCGGCAGGTGGCGCCGGCCTATGTGGTGTTCACCCATGCCCGGGCCAACCCTTTCGGCCACCCGGCGCGCGTGGTGGTCGACCGACACAGCGTGGCTGGCATTCCAACGTTCAGTACCGCCGAGTCAGGCGCGCTGGAGTGGGTGCTGCATCCCGCAAAGGTCCCTGTATTGTTCCAGCATCGGGCATTGGAGCCCCGGTACTGGAAGCGCTAGCTGCAGTTTCGCAGGCATCGGGCCTGTGCGTATAATGCAGCCCACACGGGCAATGGATATGAATTGTGCTGGAACTTGTAACTGCGGGCGGTTGGCTGATGCTGCTGATTCTGCTCTGTTCTATTCTCGCGCTGGCGATTTGTGTTGAGCGCCTGTACACGCTGAATGCCAGGAAGATAGCGCCGCCGCATCTGCTAGCCACGGTATGGAAACAGCTCAAGGCAGGGGAGCTGGACAGCCAGCGCCTGCGCAGCCTGCGCCAGTCGTCCCCGCTCGGGCGCATACTTGCGGCCGGCCTCGCCAATGCCAGCCACGGTCGCGATGTGATGAAAGAGAGCATCCAGGATGCTGCGAGCCACGTTGTGCATGAGCTGGAGCGCTACCTGAACACGCTGGGCACCATTGCCGCCGTTGCGCCGCTGCTTGGGCTGCTGGGCACCGTAGTCGGCATGATCAAGGTCTTTGCACAGATCATGGCGCAGGGTACGGGCAATGCCAGCGCACTTGCCGGCGGTATTTCGGAAGCGCTGATTACGACGGCTGCAGGACTGGCGGTGGCAATTCCCGCGCTGGTAATGCACCGCTACTTCGTCGGCCGTATCGATGCCATCGTCGTCGGCCTTGAGCAGGAAACGATCAAGCTCATGGACGCCCTGCACAACGATGAACGGCGGGACGAGCGCACTTGAAATTCCGCCGCCAGCAAGCCGCAGAAGTGGGGGTAAACCTTACGCCCCTGATCGACGTGGTATTCCTGCTGCTGATCTTCTTCATGGTGTCCACCACGTTCACGCGGGAAACGCAGCTCACGCTGGACCTGCCCGAAGCCAATGGTGAGCCGCGGGAGGTCGTCGAGCAGCAGGTGGAAGTGCTGGTGGACGAGGAGGGGCGCTACCGGGTCAATGGGCAGCCACTGGTGGACAACCGGGTACGAACGCTGCAGGCGGCGATCTACAAGGTATCCGCCGGCGACACCACATTGCCACTGGTTATCGCCGCTGATGCGCAGGCCGCACATCAGGCTGTTGTGCGGGCCATGGATGCGGCGGGGCAGATGGGCTTCGTGCACATGAATATCAGTACCCGCCTGCCCGCGGAGGCCGCCGCCGGTGACTGAGGGTCCGCACACCAGCGATTGGCAGTTGTACCGGCGTTTACTCTCCTATGTATTGCCCTACTGGTACCTGTTCGCGCTCAGCATTGCTGGATACATACTGTACTCCACCGGCAACGTGCTGTTGGCCGACCTCATGCAATTCCTGCTGGACTCGCTGAATGAATCCGACAAGGCGGATTCTGGGCTGGTGGCGCGTGCAGCCTATGCCCTGCTGGATGAAGGCGACATGACTCGTCTGGAGTTCGCCCGTATCGGTGTGCCGGTTGCGATGGTGGTGTTGGCTTTCACCCGTTCCATGGGCTATTTCGCCGGCAACTATTTCATGAACCACGTGGCGCGCAACCTGATTCACCAATTGCGCATCGAGCTTTTTGATAAGATGCAGCAGGCCCCCAGCAGTTATTACGACAGCAACAGCCAGGGCGTGCTGATTTCCAAAATCACCTACAACGTGGAGCAAATTACTGGCGCTGCGACCAAGGCGCTGAAAGTGGTTGTGGGGGAGGGCCTCACGGTCATCGGCCTGCTGGGTTACCTGTTCTACCTGAACTGGCGACTGAGCCTGATATTCATGCTGGTGGCCCCGTGTATCGCCCTCGTGGTGAGCGTGGTCGGCAAGCATTTCCGGCGCTACAGCCGGCGCATACAGGACTCCATGGGCGACGTGACCCAGGTGTCCAACGAGAGTATCGGCGGCTACCGGGAGGTGCGCCTGTTCGGCGGTCAGGCGCAGCAGAGCAGCCGTTTCGCTGCGGCCAGCGAGTACAATCGCAACCAGAGCCTGAAACTGGCTTTTGTCGATGCGTTCAGTACGCCGGTTATTCAGACCATGCTCTCCATTGCCCTGGGGGCACTGGTGTGGTTTGCGCTCAATCCGGAGATACTGAGCGGGTTCAGCGCCGGGTCGCTGGTCGCCTTTCTGACGGCCGCCGGTTTGCTGGGTAAACCCATTCGGCAGGTCAGCAGTATTCAGAGCATTATCCAGCGCGGGTTGGCGGCGGCAGAGGATATCTTCGCGCAGCTGGACCTGGAGGACGAGCTCGATACCGGCACGCACAGCGTGGCGCGGGCACGTGGCGATATTGCACTGCGCAATGTGAGCTTCAGTTACCCGGGCACGGATCAGCTGGTGCTCAACGCGCTGAACCTGGACATCCGCGCGGGAGAAGCGGTCGCTCTGGTGGGGCGTTCCGGGAGCGGCAAAAGTACCCTGATACAGTTATTGGCGCGCTTCTATCCGCTGCAGAATGGCGACATTACACTGGATAACATTTCCATTGCCGACTACGAGCTGGCCAACCTGCGGCGTCAGCTGGCAATGGTGTCGCAGGATGTCACACTGTTTCAGGACACCGTTTTCAACAACGTCGCTTATGGGGATCTGGCCGGCGCGAGTCGCGAGAATGTCATCGCGGCCTGCCAGTCCGCGCACGCCATGGAGTTCATCGAACGCTTGCCCCAAGGCCTGGACACGCAGTTGGGCGACGATGGCGGTGGACTGAGCGGCGGGCAGCGGCAGCGCCTGGCGATCGCCCGCGCCATTCTCAAGGACGCGCCGGTGCTGATTCTGGATGAGGCGACATCGGCGCTGGACAACGAGTCGGAGCACCGTATCCAGCGCGCCCTGGACACCATCATGCGCAACCGCACGAGTATTGTGATCGCCCACCGGCTCTCCACCGTCGAGCGTGCCGATCGCATCGTGGTCATGGATGCAGGCAGCATAGTGGCGGCCGGCACGCACGAGGAATTGCTCGCGCAGGGTGGGCTGTATGCGCAACTCTATCATCAGGAGTTCAGTGACTAGCTCACCCGTGGAAGCGGCTCTGTTGCGGGCCTGGTACGAGGGTGCGCGCTGGGCGTGGCTACTGCGTCCCTTGGAACTGGCCTACCGCAGCGCGATGGCACTGCGACGTCTCGCTTACCGCTGGGGCCTGCGCCGCGTATACCGAGCGCCAGTGCCCGTGGTGATTGTCGGCAACATCACCGTGGGCGGCACAGGAAAAACACCTGTAGTGATTGCCCTGGTGGAAGCCCTGCAGGCGCGTGGCCTGCGCCCGGGCGTGGTCAGCCGCGGCTACGGGGCAGTCCCCACGGCCGCATTCCCACATCGCGTCAACGCGGCCAGCACCGCCAGCGACTGCGGCGACGAGCCCCTGCTGATATTCCAGCGCACTGGCGCACCCTGCGTCGTGGCTCCGGATCGACCGGCTGCCGTGCGCGCCCTGTTGGCCGAGCAGTCGGTGGATCTGGTGTTGTGCGATGATGGTCTGCAACACTACGCGCTGGCGCGTGACCTCGAAATTGCCTTGCTGGATGCCGGGCGCGGCATCGGGAATGGGTTCTGTCTGCCCGCGGGCCCACTGCGCGAACCAAAGAGCCGCCTCAAGAGAGTCGATGCGTTGCTCTGGCGGGGCGGTGAAGATGCGAACTCGTCGGTCCTCTACAACGTGGACGGCATATTTCCGCTGAGAGCGGCGGCGCAGGACAGCGCACCTGCACCGGGTACTGAAGTCCATGCGGTGGCCGGTATCGGGCAGCCACAGCAATTTTTTGCGACACTGCGTGGCATGGGGTATCGGGTCGTCGAGCATGCCTTTCCCGATCATCACCGCTACAGCGCAACAGACCTCGATGCCCTCGGCGCGCTGCCGGTTATCATGACGGAGAAAGACGCGGTAAAATGTCGCGGTTTTGCCGCCGCAAACCACTGGTACCTCAAGATCAGCGCCCGCTTGCCGGATAACCTCATCGAGCGCATCGTCGCGCTGGCCACCCAATCGCATTGAGCCTGAACACGTTATGAACTTCACTGTGGTAATTCCCGCTCGCTATGCCTCTACCCGTCTGCCCGGCAAGCCACTGCTGGATATCGCCGGCCGCCCCATGCTCCAGCATGTCTGGGAGCAGGCACAGCGCAGCAGCGCCCAGCGTGTAGTGGTGGCAACGGATGACGATCGTGTATACCGCGCTGCTACGGCGTTTGGCGCCGACGCCGTGATGACGGATCCCCAACACCCCTCCGGCACAGACCGGCTGGAAGAAGTGGTACGTCTGCTCAAGCTGCCGGATGATGCAATCGTTGTGAATGTGCAAGGGGACGAGCCCCTGATCCCGCCCGCGGTAATTAACCAGGTGGCGGCGAATCTGGCGGCGCACAAGGACTGCGAAATTGCCACGTTAAGCGTCGCCATCGAAAGCGCGGAGGAGCTGCGCAACCCGAACGCAGTTAAAGTGGTGGCTGACGCACATGGCCGGGCACTCTACTTCAGCCGCGCGCCGGTACCCTGGCCCCGCGATGCTTTCGCGATGCCTGACGCAAGCCTGCCCGACGAAGGCCGCTGGTGGCGCCATGTGGGTATTTACGCCTACCGGGTTGCCTTCCTGCGCCGATACGTGAGCTGGTCGCCCGCTCCCCTGGAGCGACTGGAACAGCTGGAGCAGCTTCGCGCGCTGTATCACGGCGTCGGGATCCACGTTGCCGACGCCGTGGCCGAGGTGCCAGCCGGTGTCGACACGCACGAGGATTTGCTGGCAGTTCGCGCCCGTTTTGAGGAGAGGCTGTGAGTACGCCGGCCGCACCTGAGCCGGCCGCACCTGAGCCGGCCCCCCCCCTGCGTGTGCTGTTTGTGTGCCTTGGCAACATCTGTCGCTCGCCCACGGCAGAAGGGGTCTTTCGCCATCGGGTGGCCTCCCGGGGACTTGACCACTGCATAGAGGTCGACTCCTGCGGCACCGCTGAGTGGCACATCGGCAAAGCACCGGACGCGCGCAGCGTTGCGGCGGCCCGCCAGCGGGGGTACTCGCTGGAGCTGTTGCGCGCGCGCCAGCTGTGCTGGGAGGACTACTTCTCGTTCGACTATATCCTGGCGATGGACGAATCGAACCTCGAAATCGTGCGTCGTGAAGCGCCCCTGGACTTCGCCGGTCACATCGGGCTCTTCCTTGATTTCGCCCCGGAAGTACCAGAGCGCGAGGTACCCGATCCGTACTACGGTGCAGGCGACGGGTTTGTGCGTGTGCTGGAGCTGGTCGAAGCGGCCAGCGAGGGCCTCCTGGCAACGATGCTAGAGCATGACTGAGCAATACCCGCCGGGGCAGCCCGCCAACAGCCTGCGCCTGTGTTCCCAGGCAACCGCTGTACACAGCGTACGCTCGCTGGCTGAGGTCGATGAGGCACTGGCCTGGGCACGCGCGAAAGCCCTGCCGGTGTTACCACTGGGCGAGGGCAGCAACGTTGTACTACAACCGCGCTTGCGCGCATTGGCGCTGCTGGTGCAGGTGCCGGGCCGGGAAGTACTTGAGGACAACGGGGAGTACGTCACGCTGCGCGTGGGTGCTGGAGAGAACTGGCATGCCCTCGTGGTCTGGTCGCTCGCCAGCGGATATTACGGCCTGGAGAATCTGGCCCTGATTCCAGGCACGGTGGGTGCGGCCCCCATTCAGAACATCGGTGCCTATGGCTGTGAATTGGGGTCTTTTGTTGTAGCGGTGCACGCCAGGCGTATCAACGACGGCAGCTACCTGAAACTCAGCGGTGCCGAATGCGAGTTCGGCTACCGTGACAGTGTATTCAAACAACGCCTTGTGGACAGTGTCGTCATCACCCAGGTGGATCTACAACTGACAAGAACGCCAACAGTCAATACCAGCTACCCGGCACTGGCAGACGCATTGAAGCCGGCCGGTTGCAGCGACAGCCCAACGCCGCAGCAGGTGTTCGACGCGGTTGTGGCATTGCGGCGGGCGCGCTTGCCAGATCCAGCTAGCGAGCCCAATGCGGGCAGCTTCTTCAAAAACCCGATCGTGCCACACGCACTGGCCGAGGCACTGAAACACCAGTATGCAGACCTCCCTGTATTCCCAGCCGGCGCTGGCGAATGTAAATTGGCGGCTGCCTGGTTGATCGAGAAGACAGGCTGGAAGGGCCACCGTGCCGGTGCGGTCGGTGTGCATCCCGGGCACGCGTTGGTGTTGGTGAATTACGGGGCGGACGCCGCTCCGAGGTTATTGGCGCTGGCGAAGGAAATTCAGGCGTCGGTGCTGCAACGGTTTGGCGTTCAGCTGGAGCTTGAGCCGCGCGTGTATGGGGAGGTTCGGTGAGCACCTTCGACGCAGAGAGCTTTCTCAAGCAGCTCACGACGCGCCCTGGTGTGTACCAGATGTACGATGCCAATGGTGAACTGCTGTATGTAGGGAAGGCGCGCAACCTGCGTGCACGCGTCAGCAGCTATTTCCGCGCCAGTGGCCTGACCACCAAGACCATGGCGCTGGTCGCGCGCATACATGATATTCAGGTGACCGTGACCTCAACGGAAGTGGACGCGCTGCTGCTTGAGCACAACCTGATCAAGAGTCACCGACCGCCGTACAACATTCTGCTGCGTGACGATAAATCCTACCCCTATATATTCCTGTCGAGCGAAGACGAGTTTCCCCGCCTGAGCATGCATCGCGGGCGCAAGCGACGCAAAGGCAGTTACTTCGGCCCTTACCCATCGGCTTCCGCGGTGCGTGAGTCGCTGCATTTCCTGCAAAAGGTGTTCCGCGTACGCCAGTGTGAAGACAGCTTCTTCCGCAACCGCTCGCGGCCCTGCCTGCAGCACCAGATCGATCGTTGTACCGCACCCTGTGTCAATCTGGTCTCTGCCGAGGACTATGCCGAGCAGGTGCAGAACACGGCGCTGTTCCTCGGTGGCAAGTCGCAGGAGCTACTGGTGCGTTTGGCGGATGACATGGAGCAGGCCGCCGCCGCGCTGGAGTATGAAAAAGCTGCGGTCTATAGAGACCAGATAAGCCAACTACAGCATGTGCAGGCGAGCCAGGGCATTGAAGGCGCCAGCGGGGAGCTCGACATTCTTGCCGCGGCGGTGGAGGGCGGGCGCGCCTGTGTTCAAGTGCTGTTTGTGCGTAACGCCCAGGTTCTCGGCAGCAAAACCTGGTATCCGCCGCTCAAGTTGGACGAGACAGGTGCCGAAGTGCTGGCGGCATTTCTGCCGCAGTTTTACCTGGCGGGCGGGCGCCCCATCCCGGGTGAGATTATTGTCACCGAGCTGCCTGAAGACAGTGATGCCTTGGCGGCGGCGCTCACCCAGCAGGCAGGCAGGAAGGTGCGCCTTCGCGCCAGCGTCCGCGACGCTCGCGCCCGGTGGTTACAGCTGGCCCGCCAAACCGCGGTGACCAACCTGCAGTCACACCTGGCAGGCAGACAGTCCACACTGGAGCGACTGCAGGCGCTGCAGGAGCTGCTCAGCCTGCCCGCGCTACCAGAGCGCATGGAGTGCTTCGATATCAGCCACAGCTCCGGGGAGGCGACTGTTGCCTCCTGTGTGGTATTCGATCAGAACGGGCCGCGCAAAGCGGACTATCGGCGTTTTAATATTGAGGGGATTACCGGGGGCGATGACTATGCCGCCATGCAGCAGGCTCTGGAGCGGCGCTACAAACGCCTGAAAGAGGGGGAGGCGAGTCTGCCCGACATCCTGTTCATCGACGGTGGCAAGGGCCAGGTCGCGCAGGCCTTGCAGGTGCTTGAATCGCTGCAGTTGAACACCATCGAGGTCGTCGGGGTGGCGAAAGGGGTGACCCGCAAAGCCGGCTTCGAGACGCTGATCCGCGGGAACACCGGTGCTGAACAGCAGTTGCGCGGCGATAGCCCGGCCCTGCACCTGATACAGTCGATACGGGACGAGGCACACCGTTTTGCCATTACCGGGCACCGCGCGCGCAGGGACAAGGCGCGGCAGCGCTCTTCACTGGAGGGTATTCCCGGCGTGGGGGCAAAACGTCGCCGCGAGCTGCTGCGCCACTTTGGCAGCGCCAGCGGTGTGGCCAATGCCAACGTCGACGAGCTGAAAAAAATCAATGGAATTAGTGCGACCCTCGCGCAACAGATATACGATCACTTGCATGGCACTGGCCAGTAATGGAGCAAACGTCCTTTTGAGTATCAATATACCCAACGCGCTAACCCTGATGCGTATTTTCCTCATCCCGGTGCTGGTGGTGGTGTTCTACCTGCCGTTTCAGCACCATCTCCTCGTGGCGGCGGGCGTATTCACTGTCGCGGCGGTGACAGACTGGTTGGACGGCTATCTGGCGCGGCGCCTGGGGCAGATGACCAAGTTCGGCGCGTTCCTGGACCCGGTAGCCGACAAATTGATGGTCGCCGTGGCCCTGGTGCTACTGGTGGAGCGGCACAACACGATCCTGCTCACGCTGGCTGCCAGCGTCATTATTGGTCGCGAGATTGTGGTGTCCGCATTGCGTGAGTGGATGGCGGAACTGGGGCAACGCACCTCAGTGGCAGTGTCCTATATTGGCAAAGTGAAAACAGCCTTCCAGATGATCGCCATTATCGGCCTGCTGGCGATTGACCCGGCAGTGCACGAGAATTGGCTGCAGGCGCTGTGCTACCTCATGCTGTATGCCGCCGCTGTGCTCACACTCTGGTCCATGGTGATTTACCTGCGCGCCGCAGTGGAGGTGATGAAGGGGCACTGAGCCCCGCAATGTTCTTGACAGGAACGTTACAGGCCCTAGAATAGGCGCCCTCACGCGGCCCCCGGGGTCACTTGAGACGCGGGAATCGCTCAGTTGCTAGAGCGCAACCTTGCCATGGTTGAGGCGGGGCGCGCAGCCTCAAAGGTTCCGGCGACCAAAAATGAAGTAGTAACGAAGCAGTAAAGCGGGAATAGCTCAGTTGGTAGAGCGCAACCTTGCCAAGGTTGAGGTCGCCGGTTCGAACCCGGTTTCCCGCTCCAACCCCTTCTGTACTGTCTGGTACAGAAACAATCAAGGCTCGGTGGCAGAGTGGTTATGCAGCGGATTGCAAATCCGTCAACGCCGGTTCGATTCCGACCCGAGCCTCCATCTCCCTATTGAATAGCGTACTTCGGCATCACGCCGGGGCATTGCTATGCCTGCAAAAACCTAAAGACAGCCTCATGCACTGCGCACCATGGCTTCTAGCGGCTTCGCCAGATCTGTACTAAGGTGCTGGCATGTGCGGTCGCTTCAACATCACTCACCTGCCTGGTCTCCAGGGACTTCTGGATGAACTGAACATTGGCCTCACGCTCCCAGAGCCGCGCTACAACGTTGCGCCGACCGAAGAGGTGTTGCTGCTTCACGAAGGTCATGCCGATTTTGCGCGCTGGTGGCTGGTACCTTCCTGGGCGAAAAAGGTGGACATGAAATACAGCATGTTTAACGCCCGTGCCGAGTCGCTGGCAAGCAGCCCAGCCATCAGGAAGCCGTTTCGATCACAGCGTGGCATTGTGCCCATGTCGAACTTCATCGAATGGCGGGCGGAGAGCGGCCAGAAGCAGCCGTGGGTTATCACCAACGACGCGCAAACCATCGCCGTAGCCGCACTCTGGGACGTTTGGCACGGCAGTGAGGCACCGTTATTGTCCTGCACGCTGGTTACCACTCAGGCTGCTGATGCCTTTCGGCCCTGGCACAATAGAATGCCGGTGATGCTAGCGCAGCAGGAACGCGCTCGCTGGTTGGACAATACCAAGCCTATCGACCCGGACGACCCTATCCTGGCGCCGGTACTCAAATACAACCTGAGGCTGTACCCGGTCAGCAAGGCTGTGGGCAGGTCTACAGAAAAAGATCCTGAGCTGTTCGAGCCCATCAATGACTCGGTTATCTTGAAGGCCTAGGCTGAGCCTCTGTGTTTGTTTCGCCTGCGATGAGATCAGCCGCTTTCTCCGCCACCATGATGACCGGCATGTTGGTGTTACCGCTGACCAGCCGCGGCATGACCGAGGCATCAACCACTCGCAGCCCATCGATGCCGCGCAGGCGCAGTTGAGGGTCTACCACCGCCATTTCGTCGCTGCCCATTCTGCAGGTGCCGCAGGCGTGGTAGTCGGCGTCCGCCTGTTCGCGAATATAGCGGTCGATCTCGGCGTTGCTCTGCACGTCAACACCGGGGTCGAGTTCGTGCCCGCGCCAGCGATCGAAGGCAGGCTGGCTGAAGATCTCCCGCGCCAGGCGAATACCCTTGCGCAGGAGGTCGCGGTCACGTTCGCTGGCCAGGTAGTTCTGGTCGATCAGCGGCGATGCCGCCGGGTCGGCGCTGGCCAGTCTCAGGGAGCCGCAGCTATCGGGCTTGACGACATTGATGTGCACACCGAAACCGTGCTGGGGAATCAGCTCCCGACCGTGGTTGCGATAGAGCGCAAGCAGCAGCAATAGTTTTATGTCCGGGTCCGCGAGAGAGGGGTCCGATTTCAGGTACGCGACAGCCTCCATGCCGGGGTCCGCCAGTGGGCCTGTACGCAGCAGGGTATAGCGGGCGAGCGCCAGCGCGCCGCGTAGCGGACTGAGGTACTTGAACAGTGAAATATTCGCCGGTGATGTGAACTTCACGGTGGCCGCGAGGTGGTCCTGCAGATTCTGCCCAACTCCCTGCAAGTCGAGCACGGGCTCAATACCATGCTCTCGCAGATGTTCAGCGGGTCCAATGCCCGAGAGCATCAGCAATTGCGGCGAGGCGATCGCGCCGGCACTGATAATAACTTCCCGCCTCGCACTGAACGCTGCTACCCGGCCCCGATGACGCACCTGCACTCCGCTTGCGCGACCTTGCTCAACCAGGACTTTTTCTACCAGCGCATCCGTGAGGATGGTCAGATTGGCGCGCGCCTTCACCGGTGCGAGGTAGGCGCGGCTGGCACTGCTGCGTTTGCCCCTGTCGACGGTAACATCGGTAGGACCGAAGCCTTCCCGCACGGCACCGTTGGTGTCGTCATTGTAGGGGTAACCAGCCTGCTCGCCGGCTTCGATAAACGCCAGGGCGAAGGGGTGGCGGACACCGGGGCGGGTCACCTGTATAGGGCCATCGTGGCCGTGCCACTCATTCTGTGCCGGGTGAAAGTGCTCCGCCCGACGAAAATAGGGCAGTACCTCGGCCCAGGACCAACCCTCGCAGCCCTGGGCGGCCCAGTCATCGTAATCCGCGGGCACGCCGCGATCATAAACCATGCCGTTGATACTACTGGAGCCGCCAAGAACCTTGCCGCGTGGCGTGTACAGGCTGCGGTTGTCCAGGTGTTCCTGCGGCTGAGACAGGTAGGGCCAGGCCCAGGCGCCAGAGAGCATGATCGGCAGCAATGCCCCGGGGGCGCGCAGCAGGGGATTGCGGTCCCGGCCGCCGGCCTCCAGCAACAACACGCTGGTATCCGGGGCTTCGCTGAGGCGTGCGGCCAGTACGCAGCCGGCGGAGCCGCCGCCGACAATGATGTAATCGTAGTCCCGTGTTGCCATGTCGGGGAGCTACTTACCCTGGTGCAGTGCGTCGAGCTCAGCCTGGCTCAGGGTCACCCGACAGGCACCGTCGGAGTCCGCCAGCTGTTGCGGTCGGCTGGCGCCGATGATCGGCACGGTGGTGTGGGGCTGGGAGAGCAGGTAGGCCAGTGCAATCTGGTTGATGCTAACGCCACGTGCCTGAGCCAGTCGCTGCAGCACCGGCAGGCGATTACGGTTGGCATCGTTCAAATAGAGTGCACGCAGGTTGTCGGGCAGGCTGTCCTCGCCGCCAGTGGCCAGCTTGTAAAAAAAGCCGCGGCTCTGGCTGGAGTAGGGAATCATGGTCAGGCCTTCGCCGTGCAGGGCTTGATAGCCGTCGTCGTAGTAGCCCCCGGGGGAGTACATTTGCATGGCTTGCCGATCGGGTTCCGCCAGGCCCCACATGGGCTGGCAGGCCACGAAACCAGCATGCCCGATACGGCGTGCGTAGTTCTGCGCCTCCTGAATACGCTCAGGGCTCCAGTTGGAGCAGCCAAAGTAGCGAATGCGACCGGCCTTCTGCTCGGCGACCAGGGTGTCAACAACAGCGTCGACCGGCTGCGAGGGGTCGTCCCGGTGCAGCCAGTACAGGTCGATGTAGTCGGTCTGCAGGGCTTCCAGGCTGTTGGCCAGGTCTTCCCGCAGATGCTCGGGACTGACCCGCAGGGCGAAATCACCGGCGCGGTAGTCAAATTCGCAACCCTTGGTGGCGAGCACCCACTGTTGCCGGTCGCGCTTCTGCAGCAGTCGACCGAGGCACTGTTCACTGGCGCCGCGTGGAGCATCGGGAATCCAGTCGCCGTAGGAGCGCGCGGTATCGATGAAGTTGCCGCCGCAAGCGGCAAAGGCGTCAAGGATGGCGCCCGCCTGCTGGTCGTTCAAGGCGGTGCCGAATTGATTGGTGCCCAGGCAAAGCTGACTGACCTGTAGCGGGGTTCCGGGAAGTGCCAATTTTTGCATGCCGCATATCTCCTGCATCGTGTACGACGGTGTTGAACAGTGTAGGCAACTGCACCGCGGCTGATAATCCCGCATAATACGAATGACATGTTCGGCGAGGCAAAACAATGAAGGGCGCGGAATACGCACAACTCGAGGCCTTTTTGGCGGTGGCCGAACGCTGCAATTTCCGGAGGGCGGCTGCGCACCTGGGCCTGGCGCCGTCCACCCTGAGCCAGACCGTCAGCAATCTGGAAGACCGCCTGGGCGTGCAGCTGTTCAACCGTACCACACGCAGCGTGAGCCTGACCGGAGGGGGCGAGCAGCTGCGGGCGCAATTACAGCCCCTGTTGGCGGAACTGGGCCGCGCAGTGGAGGCGGTGGCGGATCTGGGCGAGGGCGATCGTGGGCAGGTGCGGCTCGTGTGCTCGCGGGCGGCTGCTCGACTCGTGCTAGCCAGGCTGGCTGTGGATTTTCATCGCGAGTACCCCCGTATCGAAGTGGACATCACGGTGGATGATGGCATCAGCAATATTGTCGAGAGTCACTACGACGCGGGGGTGCGGGTTGGACATCTGTTGGAAAAAGATATGATCGCGCTTCCCCTGACAGGCGAATGGCCCCTGCATGTGGTGGCAGCCCCGGCCTATCTTCAGCAATACGGTCGGCCGGAAAGCCCTGAAGACCTGCGCAGTCACAACTGCCTGCGCATGCGTCACACCCAGAGCGGCACGGTATTTCCCTGGCGCTTCCAGCGCGGGAAGCGCCGCTTTGACTTTCAGCCCTCCGGCAACCTGGTGGTGGACGACGAGGCCCTGTCGCTTGAGGCGTTGCTGGCTGGCGAAGGCATTGGTTACCTCCTTGAACCGGACGTCGAGGCGCATCTCAGTGCGGGCAACCTTGTTTCTCTCCTGACGGACTGGACGGTGACCCTGCCACCGTTTTATATCTACTACCTGCGCACACGGCACATGCCACAGGCCCTGCGTCAGCTCCTCGACTTCATCAAGCGCTGGCGCGCGTGAAGTCGAAACTGTTCCCGCGAAAAAAGCCCTTAGTGGGTGACAGGCGATTGTTAGGCTTGGACGAACAGCGTGTTCTATTGCGGTGTGTTAATTGAATGTCTTCTGCAAGCGTATGCTACGCAGGTAAATCAACGCATCTGGGAGTACAGAGCATGCCAATGATTACGCGCGCGGCTGTGTGCCGCGTTCCCGGTGAGCCGTTGACTCTGGAAAGTCTGGTGCTACGGGACCCTCTGCCGGACGAGGTGCTGGTGGAAATTCGCGCTACCGGCCTCTGCCACTCCGACCTGCTGCAGATTGACGGTAGTAACGCGCCTTTTCCCTTCCCTGTGGTGCCGGGACACGAAGGTGCCGGCGTGGTGGTGGCCTGCGGCAGTGCCGTCACCAGCGTGGCGCCGGGGGACCACGTGGTACCCCTGTCCATCCCGGAGTGTGGGGAGTGTGCAGCCTGCTGCGGCGGCAAAACCAATCTCTGCGAGCACTTCTACGCCAGCATGGGCCGGGCTGAGTCTCCCTTTTCTCTGGACGGTGAGACGATTGCGGCCTATGCCAGTCTGGGCACTTTCGCCAATCACGTACTGGTGAAGGAGATGAACGTCGCCCGTATTCCCCGGGAGGTGCCATTCGACCTGGCCTGCACGGTAGGCTGTTGCGTGGCCACGGGCGTGGGCGCCGTGCTGTATACCGCACAAGTGGAAGCTGGCAGCGTTGTCGTTGTGCTCGGTCTGGGTGGGGTTGGCCTGAATGTGGTGCAGGGGGCGCGGATGGTGGGCGCCAGCCGAATCATCGGGGCCGACACCAATCCCGAAAGGGCGGAAGCGGCGCATCGCTTTGGCGCCACCGACTTTATAGACCCACAGGACCTCGACGATGATCTGGTGTCTGTCATTCGCGAGATGACGGGGGGCGGCGCTGACTACAGCTTCGAGTGTGTCGGTAACACCCGTCTGGGTGGTCAGGCGTTGGAGATGGTTCACCCCGGCGGCGGTGTCGCCGTGATCGTGGGCATGCCACCGCAGGGCGAGAACCTGCCGATAC